>JAESFS010000054.1_pt1 | contig 127217 bp, 121 predicted proteins | sample 9269441 | NCBI WGS metagenome assembly JAESFS01 (sample SAMN14502548, study PRJNA617105) | algae metagenome | isolation source: Scytolyngbya sp. HA4215-MV1 and co-occurring heterotrophs from sample from... | place: USA: Laie Falls, Oahu, Hawaii | collected 2010-08-22
CCCCCAGGTCCACCGTCACATTCGCGGTAGCGGTGGCATAGGACAGCGTATCATTGCCCAAGCCGCCATCGAGCTGGTCATTGCCCAGGCCACCTTCGATCGTGTCATCGCCGGCGCCGCCCTGGATCACATTGGCGCCGACATCACCCGTCAGGCTGTCATTGCCCGCGCCACCCGCCAGGTTCTCGAAGTCGATCGCAAGGTCGTTGCCGGCGCCGCCGGAGTTCTGGAGGGTCGTCAGCGCCAGGCTGAAGGTGACGGCGGCGGTGGCGGCGGCATAGCTCAGCGTGTCGATGCCCGCGCCACCCGCCAGAGTGTCGTCACCGGCGCCACCATCGATGGTGTCATTGCCGCCGCCACCATCGATGGAGTCATTGCCGGTGCCGCCGATGAGACTGTCATTGCCCAGCAGGCCTGAGAAAGTGTCGTTGCCGGCGCCGCCCTGGATGATATTGGCACCGTTAGTGCCGGTCAGAATGTCATTGCCCGCGCCGCCGGTCAGGTTCTCGAAGCCTGCTACCGTGTCGGTATCCGCGCCGCCGGTGATTTGCGCCCCCCCAAGCCCCAGGTTCACCGTCACATTCGCGGTAGCGGTGGCATAGCTCAGCGTGTCATTGCCTGTGCCGCCATCGAGCTGGTCATTGCCCGCGCCGCCTTCCACAGTGTCATCGCCCGCGCCGCCCTGGATCACATTGGCGCCGGCATCACCCGCCAGGCTGTCATTGCCCGCGCCGCCGGTCAGGTTCTCGAAGTTGGTCGCGATGTCGTTGCCGGCGCCGCCGGAGTTCTGGACGGTCGTCAGCGCCAGGCTGAAAGTGACGGCGGCGGTGGCGTTGGCATAGCTCAGCGTGTCGATGCCGGTGCTGCCATCCATGTTGTCGTCGCCGGCGCCGCCATCCAGCGTGTCATTGCCGGCGCCACCATTGATGGTGTCATTGCCGGCGTCGCCGATGAGGCTGTCATTGCCCTCCGCGCCTGATATAGCGTCATTGCCGGCGCCACCTTGGATGATATCGGCTCCGGGACTGCCGCTCAGGCTGTCATTGCCCGCGCCGCCGGTCAGGTTCTCGAAGCCTGTCACCGTGTCGGTACCCGCGCCGCCAGTGGATTGCGGACCCACAACCCCCAGGCTCACCGTCACATTGGCGGTGGCCGTGGCATAGCTCAGCGTGTCAATGCCAGAGCCGCCGGTGAGCAGGTCATCCCCCAGGCCGCCGATGATGGTGTCATTTTCCCCGCCGCCATCGATGGTGTCATTGCCCGCGTCACCATCGATGCTGTCACTGCTCCGGTCGCCCAGAATGGTATTGGCGTTCCCATTGCCCGCCAGGCTGTCAGCCCCAAGGCTGCCGGTCAGGTTCTCGAAGTTGACCACCGTGTCGGTGCCGGAGCCGCCTGTTACCTGCGCCGTGCTCAGCGCCAGGCTGACGGTAACGGCACCAGAATCCTTATAGCTGAGCGTGTCGTTGCCGCTGCCGCCATCGAGTGTGTCATCGCCCAGGCCGCCACCGATGCTGTCATCGCCCGCCGCGCCATCGATGCTGTCATTGCCGAAGCCGCCCTCGATAGTATTGGCTTGGCCGTTGCCGGTCAGGATATCATCGAAGTTCGAGCCGCGCAGATTCTCGAAACCACTGTACACGTCGGTGCCGGCGCCGGGCACCTGCACCGTGGTCAGCACCAGGCTGACGGTGATGCCGGCCGTCGCCGATTCGTAGTTCAGCGTGTCATTGCCCGCGCCGCCGGTGAGCAGGTCATCCCCCAGGCCACCGGCGATGGTGTCATCGCCCAGGCCACCGTCGATGGTGTCATTGCCGCCGGCACCGTCGATGGCATCATTGCCTGCCCCGCCGCTGATAACATTGGCGACATCCGTGCCGGTCACAGCGTCACTGCCGGAGCCAGCCACCACGTTTTCGAAATTGCTGAACGTGATCTGCGATGTGCCGCCCACGGCAACAAAACCACTCCCCAGATTCAAGGAGAATTGGTTGGCGGCAGTGGCGAAGGAGAGATCCAGCGTGTCGTTGCCGGCTCCGCCATCCAACGTGTCATTGCCGCCGCCACCCGAAATGGTGTCGTCACCGGCGCCGCCATCGATGCTGTCAATGCCCGCGCCGCCATCGATGGTGTCGTCGCCCGCATCGCCAGTGATGGAGTCACTGCCGGTGCCGCCGGTGAGACTGTCATTGCCCTCCGCGCCACTGATGGTGTCATTGCTGGCGCCACCCTGAATAATATTGGCACCGGTAGTGCCGGTCAGGCTGTCATTGCCGCCGCCGCCGGTCAGGTTCTCGAAGCCTGTCACCGTATCGGTACCCGCGCCGCCAGTGATTTGCGGACCCGCAACCCCCAGGCTTACCGTCACATTCGCGGTGGCCAAGTCGTAGCTCAGCGTGTCGTTGCCCAGGCCGCCATCGAGCTGGTCATTGCCCACGAAGCCATCGATGGTGTCATCGCCCGAGCCGCCCTGGATCAGGTTGTCAACAGCATTGCCGGTCAGGCTGTCATTGCCCGCGCCACCCGTCAGGTTCTCGAAGCTGCTGACCACGTCAGTGCCGGCGCCGCCGGTGATCTGTCCCGTGGTCAGCCCAAGGTTGACGGTGATATTGGCGGTCGCCAGGGCATAGGTCAGCGTGTCATTGCCCACGCCGCCATCGAGCGAGTCATTGCCCGCGCCACCATCGATGGTGTCATCGCCCGCGCCACCGCTGATCCGGTCCCCGCCGCCGCCACCGGCCAGCGCGTCGTTGCCCACGCCCCCGCGGATGCTGTCGGCCAGCGTGGTTCCGAAATTGGTGACATTGCCGGCGGATTGCGAGAACAGGGCATAGCCCCGCCCGTCATTGCTGTTGGCGCCCACGGCGCCGAGGCCGATATCGCCAAAGCCATCGCCATCGATGTCGCCCAGCGCCGCGAGGTTGCGGTTGTCGCCCAACTGGCCGCTGGCGACGGCGCCCTGAATCAGCGCATCGGGCGCCGCCGTGTTGAAATCGACATTGGCCCAGCCTGAGGATTTGCCGTAGATCAGATAGACCGATCCCGCGGCGGTCAGCCCATTCTCGGTGGAGGTGTAGCGGGCGATCATGATGTCGCCATAGCCATCGCCATTGACATCGCCCGCGGCGCTGACCCTGCCACCAAAATCACCGCCCGTGCGGGTGAAGATGACGCCGACCGAGGGCGCGAGGCTGCCGACATTGATGTCCGCCCAGGCGCCGGTATGGCCGAAGATGAGGTAGGCCACATTGGCGCCGCCCACGAGAAGGTCGGTGATGCCATCGCCATTCACGTCACCGGCGCTGTTGATGGATAGGCCCACGCGGTTGTTGTTGGCAGCGCCGCTGATCTTGAAGCCGGCACCGCTGGCCAGCGGATTGTTGAAATTCACATTGCCCAGCGCCGTGCCGCCGAAGCCGACATAGGCGGTCCCGGCGAAGGTGTTGCCGCCCACCGAATCGCCATAGCTGCCCCAGGCGAAATCGGCATAGCCATCGCCATTGATGTCGCCCGCCGTGCCGATGGCGTTTTGGTTGTTGCCCCCCGTGATCGGCCCATCGACGCGAAAGGCCTGGGTGGTGGTGGCGGTGGCCAGGTCGAGATTGCTGAAATTGACGTTGTTGGCGCCGCCGGACTTGCCATAGACGACATAGCCGAAGGTGCCACTGGTGTTATTGGCGGCCATATAAATATCGGCGAAGCCATCGCCGTTCACATCGCCCAGCCCCTTCGCCACCTGTAGACCGAAACTGGCATTGGCTGTGGGCCCGAGGATCTGGTAGCCGCCGGAGCTGCCGCCGGTGAAGCTCGTGAGATCGGTATCGGCCCAGCCCGCGCTCTTGCCGAAGACGACATAGGCGATGCCCGCGGCGCTGCGCCCCCCCGCGGTGGCGAAAATCGAGGTGACGACGAAATCCGCCAGCCCATCGCCATTGACGTCGCCGGCGCCGGCCACGCTGGTGCCGGTGCGCACCGCACCGGTCAGCCCATTCATGTCATAGGCCGCGGGCGGCGTCGCGGTCTGCAGGTTCTGGTTGGTCCAGCCGCTGGCGCTGCCCAGGATCAGCGAGGCGAAGCCGCGCTGGCCATTGGCGATGCTGGCGCCGACCAGCAGGTCATCGAACCCGTCGCCGTTGACATCGCCCGCGCCGGCGATCGAGCCCAGACTCGCCGCGGAGCCGGCAGTGGGTGAGTAGACCACGCCCTGGGTAAGGCTGAGTGTCGCCAGATTGAGCGTCGAGGGGAAGGCCGGGCCTGACATGGCGTTTTTTCCAAATCACAAATTTGCGATTTGGTATGTCTAATTTTTAATTTCGTCAATAAATTGATAGGTCTAATCCAGGGCACGGAGCCGGCGCGTAACATCTCCTGACGTAATGCAATGCAGGCCTTGCCCGACCGAGTTGAGGACACGGCATCGGTAAAACCGGCGCATCAACCGGCAGGCGGTCCAGTTATCGGAGCCGAGACGCTGTAGCGAAAATCCGAGCCGCCCCGTGCCCGAAAAGCGGCCAGCTCGAACCCCCTCAGCTCAGCCCCAGCCGCCGCGCCAATTCCCGGTACAGCGCCACCTGCGCGCCGACATAGGCCCGCGTCTCCTCCGGCGGCAGCAGCCGCGGCTGGCTGCTCTGCCTGGCCACCTCGGCCAGCCAGGCGGGGTTGCCACCCAGCGCCGACAGCCCGGCCGCCCAGCGCGCCACCGCCTCCGGCGCCATGCCCGGCGGGCCGGCCAGGGCGCTCCAGCCCGTCAGCTCCGCCAGCGCCGGGAAGCCGGCCTCGGCCATGGTCGGCACCGCCGGGAATTCCGCCAGCCGCGCCGCACCCGAGACCGCCAATACCCGAAGACTGCCGTCGCGCAGCCGCGCCGCCAGTTCGGGCATGTTGTTGCCGATGAACTGCACCTGGCCCGCGAGCAGCGCCTGCACCGCCTCGCCGCCGCCGCGCAGCACCACGGCGGTGGCGGCATCCAGCTCCAGCCCCGCCGCGATGAACAATTGCCGCACGCCGAGGTCGAGGATGGTGGCGGGGCCGGAGGTGGCGAAGCGCAACTGCCCGGGCTGGTCGCGCAAACCGGTCACCAGCGCCGCCAGATCGGCCCAGGGCGCATCGGCGCGCACCGCGATGGCATAGGCGTTCTGGTCGAGCAGGCCGAGGAAGGTGAAGTCATCCCAGGCAAAGGGCGTGCGGGTATCCGTCGCCGGCAGAATGGCCGAGGAGCCGACGCGCGCCAGCAGCAGCGTCTGCCCATCGGGTGCGGCGCGCGCCACCGCCGCCGTGCCCACGGCGCCCGATGCGCCGGGCCGGTTCTCCACCACGATCTCAGGCTGGCCGGGCAACAGCGCGGGCAGATGCGCCGCCAGGGCACGCGCGGCCAGGTCGGCCGAGCCACCGGCGGAGAACGGCACGACGAGTGTCACCCGCCCCTCCATCGCCGCGGCGGGCAGGAGGGGAGCGGCGGACCACAGCGCCAGATCGCGCCTGGACAGATTCATGCGTCTCTCCCGTTCCGGGGCCAAGAATGCACCGCAAGCCGGGCGGGGGGGAGTGGTCATTGTCGCCAAGGGTTGCCTCCCCTCTTCACGCCATGCTACCCGATATTACATGATGACCGAGATTGCTCCGCGGGCCCCTCGAGGCCAGCGCCACCCGGCCCTCCCTCCACGTGTGATGGACCCCCCGGTTCCCCATCGTGGCATCGCGATCATGACCCTCGCCGCTGCGCTGGCCTGCGGGCCCTTTGTGTTTTCCGCCGAGGCCCGGCCCGCGCAGACCGAGCGCAGCAACGCCCAGCGCGCCACCACCGCAGCACCCGCCGCCCAGCGCACCACCACCAGCAGGCGGGCCCAGGCCGCGCCGAGCCGCAGCACGCGCACCTCCGCCACCCGTGGCACGCCGCGCAGCCGCCACGCCCATGCCCGCCACCGCAGCCGGGGCCAATACGCCCAGTCCCCCCGCATGCCGGACCGGCCGCAGGACTTCCTGCCGGTGGCCGCCACCGGCAGCTTTGCCGCGGCGACTGTCTTCCAGGGCTCGCCGCGCGCGGCCTGCCTCGATGCGACCCGCCGTGCCGAGCAGATCCATGGCCTGCCGCCCGGCCTGCTGACCGCCATCGCGCTGTCCGAAAGCGGGCTGCATGCCTATGCGCTGAACATCGGCGGCCGGGCGGTGTTTCCGGAAAGTCCGGAGGCCGCCGCCGCCCTGCTGCGCGCCGCCTCCAGCCGCCGCAGCGTGATGGCGGGCTGCCTGCAGGTGAATGCCCGCGTCCATGCCCGCGGTGATTCCTGGCCACTCGATGCCCGCCTCTCGGCCGATTGGGCCGGCGGCATGCTGGCGCGCTGGGGCCAGGAGCATGGCTGGGCCGAGGCGCTGCGGCGCTGGCACGGCGGCAGCGCCCGCGCCACCCCGCGCCTGGTCTGCCGCGTGCGGGCCAAGATGGAAGTCACCCAGCCCGGCAGCGACCTGTTCCGCGACTTCAACTGCAACACCGGCCGCGAGGATCGCACGCGGCGCAATGGCGAGGCGCATTTCAGCTACGCCGGCGGCAACGCGATTTAGCGGGGTCACTCGCTGAGATTGCATGGGGCGGGGCTTGTCGCCCTTGGGAGGGCTCTGCCCTCCCCAAACCCCTCCCGCAAAGGGCCGAAAGGCCCTTTGATCCCTCAGAACCTTCTGAGTAGACGCTCGATGTAGTCCAGTTCCTCGGCGGCGCGCTCGCGCTCGGCGCCGCGGCGACGCAGCTCCTCCTGAATGCGCCTTGTGCGAAGCTGCTCGGCCTCGTCGGGCACCCTGGTGTCGCTGCCCTGGTCGGCATTGCCCGCCACGTCACGGGCACGGCGGCCTAGAGGATCACGCCCTTCGCCCATCTCGCGGCCCTCACCCTCGCCCTCGCCGCCCTCCTCGGGGTTGCCGGCCATGTCGGCATCATCGGGCTCGCCCTCGCCCTCGCCCTGCTGCTGACCGAACTGGCGCTGCAATTGCTGCGCCATCTGGCGGCCGCCTTCCTGCAGATAGCGCATCGCCCGCTGCTGAGGGTCGCGCGCATCGCCGCCCTCGCCCAATGATTCCTGCGCCTCGCGCATCGCCTGGTCGGCACGGCCCAGCGCCTCGGGCACCTCGCCGGTGAGGTCGCCATATTGCTGCATCAACTCGCCCAGCGCCCGGCGAAGGGCGCGCTGGCGGCGGGCATCGGCGGTGTCGGGCTGCTGCGCCTCGGGTGCGGGTTGCTGGGGGGTCAACGCGCCCTGCGTCCGGCGCTGCTGGTTGCGCCGTGCCTCCTCGGCCTCGACGCGGCGTTGGCCGCGATCGAGCATCTCGCCCTGGCGGCGCACCATGTCCTGCACCACGCCCATCTGCTGCTGGCCACGCTGGCGCTGCTGCTGGCGCTCCGGGCTCTCGCCCCGGGCCTGGCGGCCCTCCTGCAGGTTGCGCAGCATTTCCTCAAGCTCGGCCAGCTCGCGCTGGGCATCGGGGATCCGGTTGTCGCGATTGGCCTCGCGCATGCGCTCGGTGCGGCGGTTGATCTCGCGCTGGTCGGCGCGGTTCTGCGGCAATTCACTCAGGCTCTCGGCATTCTCGCGCTGCAGCCGCTCATTCATCGCCTCGAGATGGCGGCGGATCGCCTCGCGCAGCTCCTGGATGCGGCGCTCGGCCTCCTGTCGCGCGGCGTCGTTGTTCTCGCGTTCCTGGTTCTGCCGTTCGGCCTGCTCCAGCGCCTCGCGCAGCGCCTGCTGGGCCTGGGCCAGGGCACGGGCGGTGCGGCCGTCGCGGCCTTCCTCCAGCGCCAGCGCCATGTCCCACATCAATTCCTGCGCCTCCTCCACCGCGCCGGCCCGGCGCTGGAACAGCCGGTTGCGTGCCACCCGCAGGCCGAGTGCCGTGGTCGTGTCGGTCTCAAAGGCGTCAGGGGCGGCGGCGAGCTCCTCCAGCGCGCGGCGCGCCACATCGCGGGCCTCCGGCGCCAGGGAGAGGTCCTTGCGGATATTGACCAGCGCCTGCGCCACGGGGTGGGTGAAGCTGCGCTCGGGCAGCAGCAGCTCAATGGTCTCGGAGACACCCTCCTGCCCGGCGCCATCCTCGGCCGCGAGGCGCAGCCGCACCGGCAGTCCCGCCCAGGGATGCGCCGAAAGATCGGGCGCCGAAACCCCACGCGCCTGGCGCGGCGTGCCCGGCGGCAGCGGGATGTCCTGGGTGAAGCCCGCCGCATCGGGCCGCACGGTCAAGCGCATTTCGAAACGCAGGCTCTGCACGCCCCAGTCATCCTCGGCCTTCCAGGGGATGCGCACGGCCAGGCCGCGCTGCGCCCGGGCCGGCGGCTCGGGGAAGCTGACCCGGGGCGGTGCATCGGCCTGCACCGCGAGGTTCCATTCCGCCAGCACCCTACCCTCACGGCTCAGCTTCAGCAGCCCGGCCTCGGTCAGATCCAGCTCTGCGGCGAAGCTGCTGGCGTCCAGGCTGCGCAGCGTGATGGTGCCCCCCGGCCCGGCCAATTCCGGCGCGGCGCCGGCCCGGCCCGAGAGCGTGACCTGCATCCGGCTGCCCGCCGGCACGGTGGCGCTGCCGCCGGTCCCCGCCAGGAAAATCGGCGGCGCGCCGGTATAGGCAGGCGGCGTCACCCAGGCCTCCAGCCGCAAGGCCGCCTCGGGCGGGGCCTTGGCAAAGCTGGGAATGAGGGCGCGCCTCAGTCGCTCGGGTGCGGCATCACCGGCAATGCCGAAACTGGCGATAAGGCCGACCGCCAGCGCCGCGCGCAGCGCCCGGGGGTCGCGCGCCGCGAGGCCCGGGCGCGGCAGGCCCACGCGCAGCCGGCGGATGCGCTCGGCCATGCGGGCCTGATGCGCCTGCCAGATCGCCAGCGCCATGGGGTCGTCCCCCGCCGGCCGGTCGACCATCGCGGCCAGGGGGCGATGGTTGAGGCCCGAGGCCCGCTCCAGTCGCCGCTCGGCCGCCAGCAGATCAGGCAGGCGCCAGCGGCGCAGGGCCCGTCGCAGCAGCAACACGAGCGCAACCGCGAAAGCGACAAGCCCCAGCACATGCAGCCAGACCGGCAAGAGCGCCGGCAGGCCCAGCAATGCCGCCATGAGGAAGCCGCCCAGCAGCGCCAGCACCGGCCAGGCCCCCGGCCAGAACAGCTCCCACGCCAGCGCGGCACGCGCCAGTTGGCGCCGGCCGCGCAGTCCGGGCGGGGTGCCTGGCGTCAAGCCCGCACCCAATCGGGGATATGGCTGCCGGCCAGCAGCGCCTCATAGCCCTGGCGCGCCCGCACCACCGACCAATCGGCGCCCTGCACCAGCACCTCGGCCGCCAGCGGCCGCGCATTATAGGTGCTGCTCATCGAGGCACCATAGGCCCCGGCATCGAGAATCGCCACCAATTCTCCGGGCGGCAGATCAGGAAGCGCGCGGCCTTGCGTAAACGTGTCCGAGCTCTCGCAGACCGGCCCCACCACATCGGCCGGCGCCAGCGGCGCCGCGAAGGCGCGCGGCGAGACCGGGAGTATGCCGTGCCAGCTGTCATACATCGCCGGCCGCAACAGGTCGTTCATCGCCGCATCGATCACCACGAAACGCCGCGCCGTGCCCTGCTTCTGGATCACCACCCGCGACAACAGCACGCCCGCCGGCCCGCAGATCCAGCGCCCCGGCTCCAGCATCAGTTCAAGCCCGAGATTGCCCAGGCCCGAATGAATGGCGCCAGCCAAAGCCTCGGGCGAGGCAGGCGCCTCGTCGCGATAGGCAATGCCCAGGCCGCCGCCGCAATCCACCCGCGGCACCGCCAGCCCCTGGCTGCGCAGCGCCACCACCAATTCGCCCAGCCGGCGATAGGCCGCCGCATAGGCGCCCACCCCCTGGGTGATCTGGCTGCCGATGTGAACGGCTAGGCCCACGGGTTCGAGCCCCGGCATGGCTGAGATGCGGGCGTAAAGCGCAGGGGCGAGAGCGATATCCACGCCGAACTTGTTCTCGCTCTTGCCCGTGGTGATCTTGGCGTGGGTTTTCGCATCCACATCGGGGTTCACCCGCAGCGCCACTCGCATGGTGCGACCCAGCGACACGGCCAGCGCCGAGAGCATCTCCGCCTCCTCGCCGCTTTCGAGGTTCACCTGGGAAATATCCTCGGCGATGGCCAGGCGCAGCTCGCGCTCGGTCTTGCCCACACCGGAGAAGACGATGTGGCTGGCGGGAATGCCGGCGGCGCGGGCCTGGCGCAATTCGCCCTCGCTGACGATGTCGGCGCCCAGGCCTTCCGAAGCCAGCAACGCCAGCACGGCCAGGTTCGGGTTGGCCTTCACCGCGAAATGGACATGGGCGCGCAGCGCCGCACCCTCCAGCGCACCGGTCAGCGCCCGCGCGCGGCGCCGCAGCGTGGAGGCGGAATAGACCCAGGTCGGGCTGCCCACCGCCTCGGCGAGGCGGGCGAGCGGCACCTCCTCGATGCACAGCCCGGCGGAGGGGTCCATCCGCAGCATGGGCCGCGCGGCGAGGAGTTCGCCCGGGCTGGGATCGGGCGAGACAAGGTCGGAAGCGAGAGCAATGGCCATCGCCTGAGTTTGGCGTTTCCGCTGCCATGCGCAATGGCCAAGAGGCCATCCGAAATGGCCACGAGGCCATTCGGCGTGGCGAACCCGCCACTCGGACCGGCAACTCCGCCATTCGCCAAGGCGCAGCCGCCTTTGGTGATGGCAGAATCAGCGCGGTCGATAGGCCCGCAGCAAGCGATCGAGATCGGCCGGGTATTCATCCGCCGTGCCAGGCGGCCGCCGCGCCCAGAAGATATGCGTGGCCTCGGCATCGAAGACGAAGACGATAGCAACGGGCGATGCCGCGACGCCGTCGCGGGCCGGCAGGTCGGTGTGGTAGAGCAGCGCGGGCTGGCCCGCCACCTGCATCGGCCGCGGCTCCATGGCCACGGTGGAGGCGAGGTTGAACATCTCCCGCGCCGCCGCGCCGGCGTAGTCCTGCCGCGCCTCCTCGGCCACGACGGTGGAGCGGGAATGGGTGCCACTGGGTGGGAGCGCCGGCGCCTGGGCCAGGACAGGCTCACGCACGCGTTCGCTTTCCGCACTGGCGGCGCGGGCGGGGCCGGTCTCCTGCTGCGCCATGGCGGCGCCGACCAGGGCCTGGGCGAGGGCCAGTGCCACCAGGAAGTTCATTTTTCGTGTCATGCTCTTCGCCTCCAATGCCACAAGCAACGGGGCAAGCCGGCCAGGGTTGCCATATACGTTTCCGAAAAAACGCATCAGCGGCTATCCTTGCGTGATGCTGAAGATCCGCACAATGACCACGCCCGAGGTGTCGCTGGCGGTCGAATGGGCCGCGGCCGAGGGCTGGAATCCGGGCCTGGCCGATATCGAGGCCTTCCTGGCCGAGGACCCGGGCGCCTTCCTCTTGGCCGAAGCGGCGGGACAGCCGATCGCCTGCATCTCAGCGGTGCGCTACGGCGCCGATTTCGGCTTCATTGGCTTCTATATCGTGGCGCCGGGCATGCGCGGTCGTGGCCATGGCCTGGCCTTGTGGCAGGCCGCCATGGCCAGGCTGGAGGGCCGGGTGATCGGGCTGGACGGGGTGGTGGCGCAGCAGGCGAATTACCGCAAATCGGGTTTTTCCTTCTCCTGGAACAACGCGCGCTATACCGGCAGGGCAAGGCCAGCCCCGCCAGAACGGCCGCTGCCACTCGCGGCCTCGGTGCCGTTCGAGGCGCTGGTGAGTTATGACGCCGCCCATTTCGGCTGCGCCCGCCCCGCCTTCCTGCGCGCCTGGATCGACACACCCGGCCACCTCGCCCTCGCCCTGCCCGCAGGGCATGGCGGAGAACTGCGCGGCTTCGGCGTGGCGCGGCCCTGCCGCGAGGGGGTGAAGATCGGCCCGCTCTTCGCGCAGAGCCCGGAAGATGCCGCGCTGCTGCTGGCCAGCCTCGGCCAGCACGGCACCGGGCCGCTGACGCTGGATGTGCCGGAGGACCACCTGGCGGCCGTGCGGCTCGCCCAGGCTCTCGGGCTGGAAAAAGTGTTCGAGACGGCGCGGATGTATGCCGGCCCGCCACCCGCGATGCGCCGGCGGGAGATCTTCGGAATCACCAGCTTCGAGCTGGGATAGCGCGCGTGCGACGTTGGACGCGATCCCCAAGCGCCGTTGGTGAAAATTCAGCCTGAAGGGCCAAGAGCGCGCCGCGACAAACCGCGCCGCGCGCTATGCCACGGAGGGAACCCGCAGCCGGTGGCCTCACACACCCCTGCAAGGCGGACCATCCCGGCCCGCCACGCCCACGCCTGACGTCAGGCCGCGGCACTCTCGGAGCGCTTGGCGTTCTTCTTGCGCTCATTGGGATCGAGGAAGCGCTTGCGCAGCCGCACGGCCGTCGGCGTCACTTCGACCAGCTCGTCATCCTCGATATAGGCGATCGCCTGCTCCAGGCTCATCCGCCGGGGCGGGATCAGCAGCAGCGCCTCATCCTTGCCGGCGGCACGGATGTTGGTGAGCTTCTTCTCCTTGATCGGATTCACGTCGAGGTCGTTCTCGCGCGAGTTCTCGCCCAGGATCAGGCCCTCATAGACCTTGTCGCCCGGGTTCACGAACAGCGTGCCACGCTCCTGCAGTGCGAAGAGCGCGTATTGCACCGCCTCGCCATCGGAGTTGGAGATCAGGCTGCCCTTCACCCGGCCCTCGATGTTGCCGGCCCAGGGCTGATAACCCGCAAAAAGCCGGTTCATGATGCCCGTGCCGCGCGTGTCGGTCAGGAATTCGCCGTGATAGCCGATCAGGCCACGGCTCGGCATGATGAAGGTGATGCGCACCTTGCCGCCGCCCGAGGGCCGCATGTCCTGCATGACGGCCTTGCGGATGGAGAGCTTTTCCACGACCACGCCGGTGTAGCTCTCATCCACATCCACCAGCACTTCCTCGAAAGGCTCTTCCCGGTCGCCAGTTTCCTCATTGGTGCGGGTCAGCACGCGGGGACGGCCGATGGTCAGCTCAAAACCCTCGCGGCGCATGGTCTCGATCAGCACGCCGAGTTGGAGTTCGCCGCGGCCGGCCACCTCGAAAGCGTCGGTCTCGGAGGAGACGCTGACGCGGATGGCGACATTGCCCTCGGCCTCCTTCAGCAGCCGGTCACGGATCTGGCGGCTGGTGACCTTCTTGCCCTCGCGGCCACCCAAGGGGCCGTCATTGACACGGAAAGTCATGGCGAGGGTGGGCGGATCGACGGGCACGGAGACCAGCGGCGCCATCACCGAGGGCTCGCAGATGGTGTCGGGAATGGTGGCGTCGGAGAGGCCGGCGATGGCGATGAAGTCACCCGCCTGCACAGTTTCCACCGGCACCCGCTCCAGGCCGCGGAAGGTGAGCAGCTTGGTCAGGCGGCCGGTCTCGATCTGCGTGCCGTCGGGGCGCAGCACCTTCACGGGCATGTTCAGGCGCGCAACGCCCTGCTCGACGCGGCCGGTCAGGATGCGGCCCAGAAAATTGTCGTTCTCCAGAATGGCGGCGTTCATGGCGAAGGGGAGGCTCGCGTCCAGGCCAGGCTCCGGCACATGGCGCAGGATGAGGTTGAACATCGCCGAAAGATCCTTGCGCGGACCATCGATCACCTCATCCGCCCAGCCCTGGCGGCCCGAGGCGTAGAGCATCGGGAAATCAAGCTGCTCGTCGGAGGCGTCCAGCGCGGCGAAGAGGTCGAACACCTCATTGTGAACCTCATCGTGCCGGGCATCGGCGCGGTCGATCTTGTTGACCACCACGATCGGGCGGATGCCGCGGGCCAACGCCTTACCGAGCACGAACTTGGTCTGCGGCAGCACACCCTCGGCGGCATCGACCAGCAGGATCGCGCCATCCACCATGCTCAGGATCCGCTCCACCTCGCCGCCGAAATCGGCGTGGCCGGGGGTGTCGACGATGTTGAGCTTCACGCCCTCCCATTCCACGGCCGTGCACTTGGCCAGGATGGTGATGCCGCGCTCGCGCTCGAGGTCATTGCGGTCCATGGCGCGCTCGGCCACCGCCTGGTTCTCACGAAAGGTACCGGCCTGCTTGAGCAATTGATCAAGCAACGTGGTCTTGCCGTGGTCGACGTGCGCGATGATGGCGAGGTTACGCATGGACATATGAATTGGGCCTTCGGGCAGTGAACGGCCCCCCATAACAAACACCCGGGCCGCGACTGCGAACCGGGGTGAGAAATGGCGGGCCTTGGGGCTTGTTGCGTTGCCCATAGGCGCCTGGGGCGGGAAAGGCCAGAGGAAAAGTGCCGCGCCCCACGCATGCCGGATAGGCGCGCACAATCGCCGCCATAGCTTCGAGGTGTTGGACACCCATCCCGGGGCGTGACACCTCTGCAGTATCAACGGAGAAAAATCATGCGCCACAACCTGCTGCTTTTTCTCGCGGTCGCAGCCACCCCGCATCTCGCCCAGGCGGAGAGGCTCACCCCCTGCGGCGCACGGGTCGTGACCTCCGGCTGGGCCACCTCGCCCATGGCGGGCGGCAGCTTCAAGTATCAGGTCACCCTGTCCGTGCCTGCCGCCATGCGGGTACAGGTGCGCTTCAACATGCAATACGCCATGCAGGACGCGGGCCTCAGCCAGCCCCTGACGCTGCGGCCCGGCAGGGCACAGGCCATCTGGCTCGGCACCGGCCGGGCCAACCCGCCGATCGCCGCGGTGATGTCGTCGACCACGCTGACCTGCGCGGCGGCTGGCTGAGGTTCCCGGCGCGCGGCTTCTGCCCGATAGTGGCGCGTGATCCGCACCAACTCAGCGCTGTTCGGCATCGGGCTGCAACTGACCGCGCTGGTCCTGTTCGTCTGCATGGATACGGTGTTCAAGCTGCTGACGGCGCGATTCGCGGTGCCACAGCTCGCCTGGTCGCGCTTCTTCTTCTCCGCCGTCACGGTCTGGCTGTTCTTCTGGCTGACCAGCCGGGGGCGGGTGCCCTGGCGCTCCCGCGCGCCGGGCCTGCAGGCGGCGCGCAGCCTCACGCTGGCGGGCTGCACCTTCTTCTTCTCCTCGGCGCTGGTCTTCCTGCCGCTGGCCGATACCACGGCGGTGAATTTCGCGGCCCCCCTGCTCAGCGTGGCGGCGGCCGCCTTCTTCCTGAAGGAGAGCGTCTCCCCCCGACGCTGGCTGGGGGTGGCGATCGGCCTGGCGGGCGTGATGCTGGCCGTCCGCCCGCCCTTCATCACCGGCGCGGCACCACCCCACCCCGCCTATCTGCTGCCGCTGGGCTCGGCCGTCCTCTTCGCGCTCTACACCATCCTCACCCGACGGCTGGCGGCGCGTGACGACCCGCGCACCACCATCCTGCACACCGGGCTGGCGGCGACCCTGGCCTCCTCCCTCGCACTCCCCTTCGTCTGGCTCTGGCCCACACCGTTCGAATGGCTGCTGATGGTGGGGCTGGGCGTGATCGGCGGCGCAAGCCACGGCCTGCTGGTCTTGGCCTATACCCGGGCGCCGGTCTCGGTGCTGGCGCCGCTGTCCTATTCCCAACTGATCTGGGCCGGCGTCGCGGGCTGGCTGGTGTTCGGCGACCTGCCAGACCGCTGGACGCTGCTGGGTGCCGCGGTGATCTTCGCCGGCGGCATCCTGGCCGTGCTGCCCGACCGCCGCCGCATGTGAGCCTTGCCGACCCTCCATCAAACTGAAACCATCTAGACATCAAACCGTCGCAGGACTATCGCAGGCGCTTGTGCCGGGAGAAGGAACTCGCCCATGTCCAGTGTTGGTCTGACCCAGGACAGGGACCATCCCCGCGCGGCCCTGGACGCGGCCTCGGTGCGCGATGCCTATCGCCGCTGGGCGGGCGTCTATGACGTGGTGTTCGGGGGCATCTCCGCCTATGGCCGCAAGCGCGCCGTGGCCGCGGTGAACCTGTTGCCCGGCCCCCGGGTGCTGGAAGTGGGCGTGGGCACCGGCCTCGCCCTGCCGCTCTATCGCCCCGATCTCGATGTTGTGGGCATCGACCTCTCGCGCGACATGTTGCGCAAGGCCCAGCAGAAGGTGGGCGAACAATCGCTCGCCAATGTCCATGGCCTGCTGGAAATGGATGCCGAAAACATGGGCTTCGCCACCGGCAGCTTCGACATCGCGGTGGCAATGTTCACCGCCTCGGTCGTGCCGGATGCAAAAAAGCTCTTCGCCGAGATGTCACGCGTGGTGCGGCCCGGCGGCCACCTGCTCTTCGTCAACCATTTCGCGGCCGAGAATGGCTTCCGCTGGTGGGTGGAGCGCAGCATGGCGCCACTCGCCCGCGTGCTGGGCTGGCACCCCGACTTCATGATCGAGGACCTGCTGGACCCCGCGGTGATCCGGGTGGAAAGCCGCGACCCCTGCCCGCCCGCCGGCCTCTTCACCCTGGTGAAGGTTCGCAACGGGGGCTGACGCCAGGCTGTTCCCGGGGCTATTCCCGCGGGCGCCATCCCTTGCCAGAATTGGCGGCAAGGGAGTGAACAATGAGCGACAACGGCGACAGCTTTACCGAAACCACGCGAGAATCCTGGTTCTCCCGCCTCGGCGGCGCGCTCACCGGGCTCCTGCTCGGCCTCATCCTCATCCCCGGCGGCGGCTTCCTGCTATTCTGGAATGAGGGCCGCGCGGTGCAGACCGCGCGCAGCCTGGCCGAGGGCGCCGGCCTCGTCGTCGCCGTGGCCGCCGACAGCGTGGACCGCGCGCGGGAGGGGCGGCTGATCCATGTCTCGGGCGCGCTCACCATCCCCACGCCGCCACGCGACGCCGATTTCACCCTTGCCGCCCCCGCCGGCACGCTGCGCCTCTTCCGCCAGGTCGAAATGTACCAGTGGCAGGAGGAAAGCCGCAGCGAGACCCGCAACCGCCTGGGCGGCGGCACCGAGACGGTCACGACCTATTCCTACAGCCGGGTCTGGCATGAGGGGCGCATCGACAGCAGCCGCTTCCGCCAGCCCGATGGCCATCAGAACCCCCAGCCGCGCTTCACCTCGCGCAGCTGGAACGCGGAGAATGTCCGCCTCGGCGCCTTCCGTCTGGAGGCGGCACAGATCAACGACATCGATGCCGACCAGGATATGGGCGAACCCAGCCGCTATATCGGCCCCGACGCCAATACGCCCAGGGTAGGCGACCAGCGGGTGAGCTGGCGCATCGCCCGGCCCGAAAGCCTGTCCATCGTGGCGGCGCAGACCGGCGACGGCTTCGGCCCCTACGCCACCCGCGCCGGCGACCGGCTGATGATGGTGCGCCCGGGCCGGATGCCCGCCGCCGCCATGTTTGCCGCCGCCGAGGAGGAGAATGCCATCCTGACCTGGATCCTGCGCGCCGTGGGCACGGTCTTGATCTTTGTCGCCTTCTCGATGCTTTTCGCGCCGCTGAAGGTGCTGGCCGATGTCATCCCGCCACTGGGCTGGCTGGTGGGCTTCGGCACCGGGCTGCTGGCGGCGGTGCTGACGCTGGTGCTGGCGCCGCTGATCATCGCCGTGGCCTGGCTGACCTTCCGGCCGCTGCTGGCCGGCGCCATCCTGCTGGCCGGGCTGGCGGGTGCCTTCGGCATCAGCCGCCTGCGGCGTGGCAGGGTTGTGGCCAAGCCGGCCTGACGCCACTCAGCGCGATGTCGGCGCCGCGCGGCCGGCCGGGGTAATCTGGGCGAGGAGGCCGCTGAACATCCGCACCCAGGGCTGCTTGCGCCGCTCGGTCACCGCGGCAATGGCGAGCAGGATGGGAAAGCCCAGCGCCAGCAGCAGCGGCCCCGACCACGCGCCCGGCGGCGAGGGGAGCAGCGCCGCGAGGAAACGGCTGAGCGGCATGTGAAAGAGGTAAATGGTAAAGGTGCTGCCCGCCAGCCAGCGCAGCGACGGCGCGATGCTGGCCAGCCACCCTTCCAGCGGCGCTATCCCCGGCGAGGCAACAGCATGGCAGCCCAGCAGATGCATGCCGAAGGCGAGTGCTACGACACTGTCATGCAGGATATTGGAATCCCGCAGCACCCAGGCGAGGCGCTGTATCACAGCGGCCTCTCCCGGCACGCCGAAGGCGACCACCAGACCGAAGATCATCGGCCCGAGCAGAAGCAGCAGCCAGCCCAGCCCCCGCGACAGGCGCAGCGTCCGGGTCAGCCCGTAAAGCCCGACGCCGGCGAACCAGAGCAGTGAATAGACCGCGATCTGCGGCCCGCAGAGCAGCAGCGTGGCCATCACCGCGAAAATGCGCGGCCATCCCCGCAGGAACAGGATCAGCCCGAAGAGCACGTAATACCAGAACTCGTAGTTCAGCGACCAATAAGGCCCGTTCGAGCCCGCCCCGGCATCAAGATACCAGAGCTGGTTGAGGAAGAAGAGCGCACCCAGGAAGGGCTGCGGCGCGAAGGGCGGATAGAATTCCGGGGCGATCGCCCGGCCCAGCGTGTCCAGCACCAGCGTCGCCGCCAGCGCGGGCAGCGCCACCGAATAGATCCGGGCCAGGCGGGCCGTCGCGTAGCCCGCGGGCGAGGTCTCCCGCGCCCCGGTGGCATGGGCAATCACGAAGCCCGAAAGGACGAAGAAGATGATCACCGCCTCATCGATGCAGGCGGCAAGCGCGGCCAAGGCAGTGGAGAAGCCCGGGCTGGCGAAGGCAGGGTCGCGGGCCAAAGCGAGATGGCCGAGATAGACCACCATGGCCGCGCCAAAGCGCACGGCATCGAGATGAAGCGACAGCGCGGGCTTCACGGGCGCTGATCCCGTCCTGCATCGGGGCGAAGGGTCACGCGATCTCTTCCCGGCTGTCATGCTGCCCGCCATGCGCGGGGCAGTCCCAGCATGGCGGTCCATTGCGGCGATCAAGAGGCAAAGCCGGCGTGGCCCGTATTCGGTCAGCCCCGCCTGACCACGTAATCCCCGGCCTCGAGGGCGGCGATGATGGCCCGGCCCTGCGCCTGGTCGCGCACCTCGACCATCAGCTCCAGCTCCGCCGTCTGGACGGAGGGCGCGGCGAAGAGCCGCTGGTGCGAGACCTCGATGACATTGCCGCCAGCCGCCGCCACCCGAGTCGCGATATCGGCCAGCACGCCGGGGCGGTCCGGAATATCGAGGTGCAGGCGCAGGATCCGCCCGTCACGCAGCAGGTTGCGCAGCAGCACATTGGAGAGGATCCGCGGGTCGATATTGCCGCCGCAGACGGGCGTGCCGACGACGCGGCCGGCGAAACGCTCGGGAAAAGCCAGCAGGGCCGCGACACCCGCCGCACCTGCCCCCTCGGCCACCACCTTCGCACCTTCAGCGAGCAAGGCGATGGCGTGCTCCACCGCGCGCTCCGGCACCACCAGGATCTCGCAGCCCAGTGCGCGGAGGATGGCGAGCGGCGTCTCACCCACATCGCGCACCGCGATGCCCTCGGCGATGGTCGGCCCACCGACGCGCACCGGCAGCCCCGCCAGACGCTGCGCCATGGCGGGATAACCCTCAACCTCCACGCCGAAGACCGGCATGTTGGGGCGCAACTCGGCCGCCGCCGTCGCACATCCGGCCAACAACCCGCCGCCGCCCACCGGCAGGATCAGCGTGTCGATTTCGGGCGCATCGTCCAGCAGCTCCACCGCCAGCGTGCCCTGGCCGGCGATGACACCGAGGTCATCATAGGGGTGGACGAAGACGTAACCCTCGCGCAGGGCGAGTTCATGGGCATGCGCCGCCGCCTCGGCCAGCGTCTCGCCATGCAGCACGACATGGGCGCCAAAGCCCTCGGTGCGCAGCACCTTGGTGGCGGGGGTGAAGCGCGGCATCACGATGGTGGATTTGATCTGCGCCAGCGTGGCGTGCCGCGCCACCGCCTGGGCATGGTTGCCGGCCGACATGGCGATGACGCCCGCCGCCCTCTCCCGCGCATTCAGCGTGGCGATACGATTGGCCGCCCCGCGCTCCTTGAAGGCGCCGGTGGCCTGTAGGTTGTCGAGCTTGAGGAAAACCCTGGTGCCGCATTCGGCATTCACCGCGGGCGATTCGATGGTCGGCGTATGCCGCACCACGCCCTGGATGCGCGCCGCCGCCGCCCGCACATCTGCGAGCGACAGCTGGGTCTTGACGGCGGTCATCGAAAGGCGACGGCGGTGATCTCATAGGCGCGGGCGCCGCCCGGGGCCGGCACCTCCACGCTGTCGCCCACCTTCTTGCCGATCAGCGCCTTGGCGAGCGGCGAGGAGATCGAGATCGAACCATCCTTCATATCGGCCTCATACTGGCCGACGATGCGGTAGGTCTTCTCCTGCTCGGTCTCCTCATCGATCACGGTCACCTTGGCGCCAAAGCGCACCTGGTTGCCGGACAGCTTGGAGATGTCGATCACCTCCGAGGAGGGGATGATGGTCTCGAGCTCGGCGATTCGGCCCTCGATGAAGGACTGCTTTTCCCGCGCCGCGTGGTATTCGGCGTTTTCCGAAAGGTCGCCATGCGCCCGCGCCTCGGCGATGGCCCTGATCACCGCGGGCCGTTCCTGGCTGCGCAGATGCTTCAGTTCCTCTTCCAGTCTCGCCAGGCCTTCCGCCGTCATCGGAAACTTCTGCACGGCTACACCATCCTTCATTCAAACAAACCTACCCCAAAGACAGAGCGGGTCGGCCGGCTTCGGCCCACCCTGCGCTGCATTGGGGGGAGAGCAGGGGCAGGCAGCTTGGCAGCCCGCCGGTGCTCAGAACAAGGCTTTAGAGTAGGATTGCAGGGGCGCGACATCAAGGGTGCCAGCCCGAAGTGCTGCGATGGCATGCACCGCGGCCCGGGCACCCGCCAGGGTTGTATAATGCGGCACACCATGGGTCAGCGCCGAGCGGCGGATATCGAAGCTGTCCGCCAGGCTCTGCCCACCCTGCGCGGTGTTGATGACGATCTGCACGCCGCCCGACTTGATGCTGTCCACACAATGCGGCCGGCCCTCCAACACCTTGTTCACCTCCACGCAGGGGATTCCGGCCTCACGCAACCGCGCCGCCGTGCCACGGGTGGCAAGGAGAGAAAAACCCATATCCGTCAGCCGGCGGCCCAGGGTCACAGCGGCTGATTTGTCGGAATTCTTCACGCTCAGGAAGGCGGTGCCGGTCTCGGGCAGCTTCACCCCCGCACCGAGCTGGGCCTTGAGGAAGGCGCGCTCGAAAGAGAGGTCGAGCCCCATCACCTCGCCCGTGCTCTTCATCTCCGGCCCCAGGATCACATCCACATTGGGGAAGCGGTTGAACGGGAAAACAGCCTCCTTCACCGCCACATGCCGCGGCACCGCATCGTCATCCAGCTTGAACTCGGACAGCAGCGCGCCGGCCATCACCCGTGCGCCGATCTTGGCGACCGGCACGCCGGTGGCCTTGGCGACGAAGGGCACGGTGCGGCTGGCGCGCGGGTTGACCTCGAGCACGAAGATCTCGTTGTCCTTCACCGCATACTGCACGTTCATCAGGCCGCGCACCTTCAGCGCGCGGGCCATGGCCTCGGTCTCGGCCTTCAACTCGGTGACGATGGCGGGCGGCAGGGAATAGGGCGGCAGCGAGCAGGCGCTGTCACCGGAATGGATGCCCGCCTCTTCGATATGCTCCATCACGCCGGCGACATAGACATTCCCCTCCCGGTCGCAGATGCAGTCCACATCCACCTCGATGGCATCCGCCAGATACTGGTCGATCAGGATGGGGTTCTCGCCAGAGACCTTCACCGCCTCGGCGCCGAAGCGGCGGAGCTGTTCGGCGGAATAGGCGATCTCCATCGCCCGGCCGCCCAGCACGTAGCTCGGGCGCACCACCACGGGGTAGCCGATGCGCTCGGCCTCAACCAGCGCCTCCTCGATGTTGCGCACCGTGCCGTTCTGCGGCTGGCGCAGACCCAGGCCCTTCAGCAGGATCTGGAACCGCTCGCGATCCTCGGCGATGTCGATCGCATCGGCCGAGGTGCCCAGGATGGGAATACCCGCGCGGGACAAGGCCTGGCTCAGCTTCAGCGGCGTCTGCCCGCCATATTGCACGATGCAGCCCAGCAGTGTGCCGGCTTCCATCTCCTTGCGGATCAGCGCCAGCACATCCTCATGGAACAGCGGCTCGAAATAGAGGCGATTGGCGGTCTCCGGGTCGGTCGAGACCGTCTCCGGGTTGCAATTGACCATGATGGTCTCGATGCCGATTTCCTTCAGCGCATAGGCGGCATGGACGCAGCAATAGTCGAATTCGATGCCCTGCCCGATCCGGTTCGGCCCGCCGCCCAGAATGACGACCTTCTTCGCATCCGTGGGCCGGCTTTCGCAGACCGGCGTGCCGAAGCCGCCCTCATAGGTGGAATACATATAGGGCGTATCGGACGCGAACTCCGCCGCGCAGGTGTCGATGCGCTTGTAGACCGGGTTTACCCCCAGTTTCTGCCGCGCCGCGAAGACCGCCTCCTCCTTCATGCCGGTGATGGTGGCGAGCTGGCGGTCGGAAAAGCCCAGCGCCTTGATCGCGCGCATCTCGGTGGCGGAGGTCGGCAGGCCGGCCTTGGCGATCCCGGCCTCGGCCGCGATGATCTTCTCCACCTCGCGCAGGAACCAGGGGTCGAAGCGGGTGGCCTCGGCAATCTCCTCCACCGTCAGCCCCTGCCGCAGCGCCTGGCCGGCCATCACGATGCGGTCGGGCGTGGGCGTGGCCAAAGCGGCAATGAAGGCCTGCTTGCTGCCATCCCCCGGTGCGGGGATGACGTCGAGGCCGGAGAACCCCGTCTCCAGGCTGCGCAGCCCTTTTTGCAGCGCCTCGGCGAAGGAACGGCCAATGCTCATGGCCTCGCCCACGCTCTTCATCGAGGTGGTGAGATAGGCGGGCGTGCCCGGAAACTTCTCAAAGGTGAAGCGCGGAATCTTCACCACGACATAGTCGATCGTCGGCTCGAAGCTGGCCGGCGTCACCATGGTGATGTCGTTCTTCAGCTCATCCAGTGTGTAGCCGACAGCAAGCTTCGCCGCGATCTTGGCAATCGGAAAACCCGTGGCCTTCGACGCCAGCGCCGAGGAGCGCGAGACGCGCGGATTCATCTCGATGATGACCATCCGGCCGTCCTTGGGGTTGATGCCGAACTGCACGTTCGAACCACCCGTATCCACGCCGATCTCGCGCAGGCAGGCGATGGAGGCATCGCGCATCCGCTGGTATTCGCGGTCAGTGAGCGTGAGCGCCGGGGCGATGGTCACGCTGTCCCCGGTGTGCACCCCCATCGCGTCGAGATTCTCGATCGAGCAGATGATGATGCAATTGTCGTTGCGGTCGCGCACGACCTCCATCTCGAATTCTTTCCAGCCCAGCACGCTCTCCTCGACCAGCACCTCGGTGGTCATCGAGGCGTCGAGGCCGGCGGTGATGATCTGCTCGAATTCCTCGGTGTTGTAGGCGATGCCGCCGCCGGTGCCGCCCAGCGTGAAGCTCGGCCGGATCACGCAGGGCAGGCCCACGATCTTCAACGCGGCGCGCGCCTCCTCCATCGTGTGGGCGACTTCGGATTTCGGGCTCTCGATGCCGATCTTGGTCATGGCATTGCGGAATTTCTGGCGGTCCTCCGCCTTGTCGATCACCTCGGCCTTGGCGCCGATCAGCTCGCAGCCGTATTTCTCCAGCACGCCCATGGCGTCGAGCTTGAGTGCGGTGTTCAGCGCGGTCTGGCCACCCATGGTCGGCAGCAGCGCATCCGGCCGCTCCTTGGCGATGATCTTTTCCACGATCTCGGGCGTGATCGGCTCGATATAGGTGGCATCTGCCAGCCCAGGATCGGTCATGATCGTGGCGGGGTTCGAATTGACCAGGATGACCCGATACCCCTCGGCGCGCAGCGCCTTGCAGGCCTGGGCGCCGGAATAATCGAACTCGCAGGCCTGGCCGATCACGATCGGGCCGGCGCCGATGATGAGAATGGACGAGATGTCAGTGCGCTTGGGCATGGGATTTATCCGCGGGTTCGGCTGGCCATCCAGAGCAGGATGGGCAGGATGAGCATGTGGGGAATGGCCCAGAAGGCCAGGAACAACGCCCGCTGGTCGGCGGGTGCGGCGAGAAGGGTTGCGGCATGCACGCCGGCGGAAATGCCGAAGGCGGTCAGCGCGGCACGTCGGGGCTCCATGCGCTTGCGCAGCGCGCCAGCCAGGGCGAAGAGCACCGTAGCCGAATAGGCCAGGGCGAAGAGGGCGATGGCGATGTCCATCAGCCCCGCCGCCGATCGGCCTGCCGGATGGCCAGCCAGGCCACGCCATGGCTGCCCAACACCACGATGGCCAGCGGCCAGGGATTGTCGGGCGCAAAAACGCCGGCCAGGCGCAAGGTCACGCCCATCATGATGGCCGAGGCCGAGAGCGCCGGCAGCATGTCGCCCATGAAGCGCCGCAGCGCGATGGTGGTGACGATGGCGACAAAGCTGGCGCCGATCAGCACCGGCAGGATGAGGGCGATCTGCAGGATCATGCGCGGCTCGTGGTGGCGAGTTTGACGGCGAGGAGGGCCAGGGCCGCGCCCAGTACCCAGCGCTGCAGCTTCAGCCAGAGCGGGCGGGTGGCGAGAAAGCGCGAGACCCCGCCCGAGCCCCAGACCAGCAGTGCATCGAATGCAAGGCAGGTGATGATCTGGGTGGCGCCGAGGATGAGGCCCTGGGTCAGCACATCGCCCGCGGGGTCGATGAAGGGCGGCAGCACGGCGACATAGAAGAGCGCGACCTTGGGGTTCAGGGCGGCGGTCAGAAAACCCACGGTGAAGAGTTTTCCGGCCGGTTCGGGCGGCAGAGGGGTCGGCGCAAAAATATCGCGCCCGCCCGGCTTGATGCTCTGCCAGGCGAGAAAGGCGAGATAGGCGGCACCTCCCAGGCGCAGGGCATCATAGGCATAGGGCACGGCAAACAGCGCCGCCGTGATGCCGAGTGCGGCCAGCACCATGATGAACAGCGAGCCGAACTGGCAGCCGATGAGCGAGACCATCCCCGCCCGCGTGCCCTGCGCCAGGGAGCGGGTGACGATATAGAGCATGTTCGGCCCCGGCGTGGCGGCGAGGCCCAGCGAGAGAGCGGCGAAGATCAGCAGAGTTTCGGGGGAGGGCATCAGCCGACCGCAAATAATCTAGCAAGTGTAACCAGGCCTGCTATGGCGGCGAGTGCCAGAGAACCTACAATAGTTCCAACCATTTTGTCCGCCAACCAAACAAGCGGCGCCCCCTTAGAAACAGCCATGACAAATTCACCAATTCGCACAATTTTTGATTCAAGACGTTGCCGGAGTGGGCTGATTTCAGAAAGAACTACCATTCGTTCATCAGCGGTCAGCGCAAGGTCATTTGAGCCAGAGACCAATAACGCTTCGATTTTCTCTAGCGCCTCAATCGCGTCTGCTCGACCGGGCGCATTGTCGTCCAATCGAACAATACGATCGCTAGCCGGCACTTGATCCATTACGATCGCCGCGGGTTCATCAAAAATGCGAATCGGTGCGACTGGCAACGCTACTATCGTCGGTACTATCAGGGGTGGGGCATGCTCGAGATTAATTGGTTCCGCGGCTGACGGCGTGGCGCGAAAGCCGAGCCTCTCTGCTTCCTGTAGGCCCAATCCAGTCAGGAATGCCAATTGTCCTGCATCAATCGTCTCACCGATTGTCTTGCTGCCTGAAATCCAGCCACTTTGTGAGAAAACGTCATGCGCCTTGCGGACCCAACCGGCTTGGAAGAACGGGACTGTCGATTTTGCCAAGTCTTCAAGGTCAGTGACGTTGCCCGGCTCGCGTGAATCGCGGTCGGCCAAAGCGATCAGAAGCTTCTCGCTCCACTGGCTGAACGTTGGCTGTGCCGGTGGTTTTGGGGTCATGAAATCACCCGACCGCCGAAAACCCGCCATCCACCGGAATGGCCGTGCCCGTGACAAACGCCGCCGCATCGCTGGCCAGAAACGCCGCGATTCCCGAAAGGTCGGAAGGCACGCCCCAGCGCCCCATCGGCGTGCGCGCCAATTGCCGCTCATAGAGCCCCGGCACCACCGCCCGCGCGCCATCGGTCAGCTCGGTCTCAATCCAGCCCGGCAGCACGGCGTTGCAGGTGATCCCATCCCCAGCCCAGGCCGTCGCCAGCGATTTGGTGTACTGCATGATCGCCCCCTTGCTCGCGCCATAGGCCGGCGAGAAGGGCACCCCGAAAATGCTCAGAATGCTGCCGATATTGATCACCCGCCCATGCCCGGAAGCCTTGAGCGCCGGATAGGCCGCCCGCGTCAGCCGCATCACCGCCGTCAGATTCAGCGAGAGGATGGAATGCCATTCCTCATCGGTGATCTCCTCCGGCCGCTTGCGGATATTGGTGCCGGCATTGTTGACCAGAATGTCCAACCGCCCGGCGCGCTCCAGCACCTCGGCCAGCACCGCCTCGGGCCGCCCCGCCTCGGTCAGATCAGCCGCGATGGCGATGCTGCCCGCCGGCAGCGCGGCCAGCGCCGCCGCGTTCTTCTCAGCCCGCCGCCCGGTGAAGACGATGCGCGCGCCGCAGGCCGCCAGCCCCTGCGCCATGCCAAGCCCGATGCCGCCATTGCCGCCGGTGACGAGCGCGACGCGGCCGCTGAGGTCAAACAGCCCTGCCATCCGATTCAGCCCTCCCGGTGCTCGGCTGCGCCTGCGCCCGTCGGCCATCGGATGGGGGATGCCTCCATCATGTCAGTAAACCGCCCAAACAGATAAAAACTGTCGGAAGGCCCGGGCGAGGCCTCGGGGTGGTACTGCACCGAAAAGGCCGGCCGGTCGTCGCAGGCAATCCCCTCATTCGAGCCATCGAACAGGCTTTTATGCGTCACTCGCACGCCCGCGGGCAGCGAGGCCTCGTCCACCGCAAAGCCATGATTCTGCGCGGTAATTTCCACCCGCCCCGTGGCCAAATCCTGCACCGGCTGGTTCGCGCCGCGATGGCCGCGCTCCAGCTTGTAGGTCTTGGCCCCCAGGGCCAGCGCCAACAACTGATGCCCCAGGCAGATCCCGAACACCGGCACACCCGCCGCCAGCACCGCCTGGATGGCCGGCACGGCATAGACGCCCGTTGCCGCCGGGTCCCCAGGCCCATTGCTGAGAAACACGCCATCAGGCTTGTGGGCCAGGATTTCCTCGCCCGTCGCCGTCGCCGGCAGGACGGTGATGTCGCACCCCGCCTGCGCCAGCGAACGGAAAATATTGCGCTTGGCGCCGTAATCCAACGCCACCACCTTGTGCCGCGCGGGCGGGGGCGCCGGGAAACCGGCATCCCAGGCCCAGACGCCGCCCTGCCAGTGATAGCTCTGCCGGGTGGTGACCTCTTTCGCGAGGTCCATCCCCTCCAGCCCCGGCCAGGAAGCGGCCTCGGCGGTCAGCGCCGCGATGTCGAAAACGCCATCGGCCGGATAGGCCACTACGCCATTGGGCGCACCGCCATCCCGAATGCGCATGGTAATGGCCCGCGTATCGACCCCGGCGATGCCGGGCAGGCCGTGCCGCCTCAGCCAATCCTGCAGCCGCGCGGTGGCGCGGTAATTGGCGGGCTCGGTCACGTCCTGCTTGATGATCAGCCCGCGGGCTGCGGGGTTCGCCGCCTCTTCATCCTGCGAATTCGTGCCGACATTGCCGATATGGGGGAAGGTGAAATTGATGATCTGCCCGGCATAGGAGGGATCGGTCAGCGTCTCCTGATACCCCGTCATGCCGGTATTGAAGCAGATCTCCGCCACCGCCCGGCCATGCGCGCCAAAGCCGCGGCCCCAGAAAACGCTGCCATCGGCCAGGACGAGAGCCGCCGTGGCCCCCTGTGGAACATCGGACATGGCGCTCTCCTGGGGGGCTTCGGCGCCTGGCAGATCGCCCAGGGAAAGCCCCGTGGCGGCCAGGATTCCGGCCCAGTGTTTGGACGGGATCGCGGCGTTCTGGCGCCACTTGCGCAGGGCCTCGGTGCCCAGTCCAAGCCGGGAGGCGGCGGTTTCGGGGCCACCCAGAAGGGCGATGATCTCTTCGACACTGCGCATGGCAGGGCTATGCGGGAAGATTTTTCCCAAAGCAAGCGCGAAACGAAATTTGGGAAATTTCTTCCGAAACCTATCGGAACTCAGCCCGCCGCGTTGCGCCGGCGGGCCTCGCCACGGGCCGGCGTCGCGCGCGGCGCGGCCGCCGTGGCGCCTGCGGCCCGACCGGCATCGAAGCCCAGGAAGCCCACATCCGGCTGCGCCTGCCCGCCATCATTGGCAAACAGCCGCGCGGTGCGGGGTGCGGCCGGCGCCTGCACCGGCGCGGTCGCCGCGGGTGCGTTGAGATTGGGCCGCGGCTCGCGCTGGCCCGGCCGGTTGCGCACCGAGAGCGGCGGCGCCCCCGACCCCGGCGGCGGCGGGGCCGACCCGGCCGAGCCACGCAGCGAGAGGAGATAAAAAATCATGTCCGGCCGGCCCTGATCCACCGCCGAATCGACCGCCGTCAGCCCCAGCGCATTGCGCGCATTGGTATCCGCCCCACGCCCCACCGCCTCGCGCGCCGAGGGCACGTCGCCGCGCGAGATCGCGTCGAACAGCGCGTCATTGGGGTTCATGGAGGAGGGAATGGTCGTCGGCGGAATGACCTGGCTGGGCCGCGCCGTCAGCCCGGGAAGCCCCACCGGGCGATCCGGCTGGCGCGGCGCCTCCTGCGGGCGCAGGCCGGGATTATTGCCCAATCGCCCCTGTGCCATGGCAGCGGCGGGCAGGAGAAGGGATGCGGCGAGCAGGGCGGGGAGAATGCGCATGGCCCTCTCTACCGCGCCTCCCGCCGCCATGCCAGCAGGGCGAGGCCGAGCAGCAGCGGCAACGCCAGCCAGGGCGGCAGCAGCGGCAGGGCGGAGATGCCGGTCACGGTGTGGTCGGCATTGCGCCGCAGGCCGATCCAGCTGGCAGCGCCATTGCCCGCCATGTCGCGCCCGGCCGCCATCCGGCGCAGCTCCGGCACGGCACTGCCATCGCCCAGCCAGCGCACAGCACCACCGCTGCCCTGCACTAGCGCCGCCAGCCGCTCGGGCGAGGCGCGCAGATCGGTCAATTCCGGCGGATTGGCAGGCACCGCGGCGGCATAGGCCTGGCGCCTGCCGTCGTTCACCTGCCACATCCCCGCCGCCACCGCCGGCACCTCCGCGGTGGCGCGGCCACCGCCGCCCGGGGCCAGCGGCATGCGCAGCGTGGAACCATCGGGCGCCGTCACCACGACCTCGGGGGGGGCATCAGCCGAGAGGCTGCGGCGCACCACCTGCATCCGCCCGCCCTCGATGCGCGCCGTCAGGTCCTCTTCCTCAAGCTCCGGCTCGCGCATCAGCCAATGCGCCATTCGCCGCAGCAGTTCTTGTTGTGGCCCGCCGCCCTCATGGCCGCGCGCCCAGAGCCAGATGTGATCGCTCAGCATCAACGCCACCCGCCCCTGCCCCACCCGGTCGAGCTGGACCAGCGGCGCGCCCTCGGGGCCTTCCATCACGGTCGTGCCGCCGCGCGCATCGCTGCGGAGATAACGGTACCAGCGCCCCCATTCCGGCTCGGGCCCGGGCTGCAGCCCATCGGTCACGGGGTGCCGCCGCCCAGCCTCGGAAACCCGCGGCCGGAAAGGCGTTTCCTGGATCGCATTGGGTGGTGCGACCGGCCGCGCCGGCAGCACGGCCGAGAGCGGCGTATTGGCCAGGCTCGCGGGCCCCGAGAATTCCGGCCCCACGCTCACCAACAGCGCCCCGCCGCCGCGGACGAATTCGGCGATGTTGCGCATATAGGCCGGCGGCAGAATCCCCCGATTGGCGAAGCGGTCGAAGACGATGAGGTCGAATTCCCGCAGCTTAACCTGGAACAGTTCGCGCACCGGAAATGCGATCAGCGCCAGCTCGTTCAGCGGCGTCAGATCATCCTTCTCCGGCGGCCGGAGAATGGTGAAATGCACCAGATCCACGCCCGGATCGGCCTTCAGCAACCGCCGCCAGGTGCGCTCGCCGGCATGCGGCTCGCCACTCACCAGCAGCACCCGCAGCCGGTCGCGCACACCATTGATCGTGATGACGGCGCGGTTGTTGGCGTCCGACACCTCACCCGGCCGCGTCTCCGCCACCAGCTCCAGCACGGTGGGCCCGCCGCGCTCGATCGGAACCTCGATGCGGTGCTCACGCCCGACCGGCACCGATTCCTGCCGCGGCGCCGCGCCATCGCGCCTGATGGTCAGCCGCGCCGCTCCCGTGACGTTCGAAACCCCCAGATCATCCACCGCCACCCGCAATTCGACCGAGCGGCCGACAATGCCAAAGCCGGGTGCCTCGATCACCCTCAGCCTGCGATCCACCTCCCCCGCCCGGCCGGGCAGCAGGAGATGGAAGGGCGCATCCAGCGGCGGCGTGGCCGGCACGTCATGCACCTGGCCATCGGTCACGGCGAGCACGCCGGCCAACCGCGCCCGCGGGGTTTCCGCCAGCGCGCGCTCCAGCGCGGTGAACAGCCGCGTGCCCTGGTTGCCGCCCTCCGGCACCTCGACCACGCGCAGTTCCAGATTATCGAGCCGACCGAGCCGCGCCTCCAGCGTGCGCCGCGCGACATCCATGGCCGCCGCGCGCCCAGGGACGAGATGCGTGCTGTCGGAGGCATCCATCACCAGCAGCGCGATATCGGGCCGCACCTCGCGCGTCTCCTCCACCAGCCGTGGATTGGCCAGGGCCAGCAGCAGCGCCGCGAAGGCTGCCGCCCGCCACCACACGCCGCGCGCACGGCGCAGAAACGCCGGCAACAGCGCCAGCACCGACAAGACAGCGGCGGCCCCCAACAGCCAGAGCGGAATGATGGGCGAGAGATCCAGCGTGGTGAATTGCTGCATCCCTATTGCCCCAGCCGTTCCAGGATGGCCGGGACATGCACCTGGTCACCCTTGTAGTTGCCGGTCAGCGCGTAGATCACGAGGTTCACCCCAAAGCGATAGGCCAGAATGCGCTGCCGCGCGCCTCCCGGAATTGCAGCGTGCAAATTCTGCCCCCGCCCATCCACCGCCCAGGCCCCCGCCCAGTCATGCCCGCCGATGATCACCGGCGAGACGCTGTCATTCGCCCGGTCCTGGTCGCGCGCCGCCCAGACCTGGCCGCCGGCGAAGCGGCCGGGCAGGTCGTTCAGCAGATAGAAGGCGCGGCGCAGCACATGATCCTCGGCCACCGGGGCCAAGGCGGGGATGGCGAGGCCCTGGGTGACGCGGCGCAGCGCCGCGCGCGAACCGGGCGAAAACCCCTCCCCCGAACCCTCGTCACGCGTGTCGAACAGAATGATCCCGCCATTGCGCATGAAGGCGTTCAGCGCCGCCAGTGCGGCGGCCGAGGGCGTCGGCGCATTCGGTGCCACCGCCCAGTAGAGCAGCGGGAAAAAGGCGAGATCGGTCTCCCCCGGCACCACCGCCATGGGCTCGGCCAAGGCGGCGGCGGTGCGGCGATTGACGAAATCCGACAGCCCGACCAGCCCCTGGCGTTGCAACTCGTCCAGCGCCTCGTCACCGCTGACGACATAGGCAAGGCGGGTGGCGATGGCACCGCCACCCTCAGCCTGGGGCTGTGCCTGGGCCGGCAGCGCCAGCACCAACACCAGCGCCGCCGCACGCCAGACGAGCAATCCACGCAGCCTGAGCGAGACCAGCAGATCGGCCGCCAGCAGGATCAGCGCCGCCGCCAGCAGCCAGGGGCCGAGGTCACGCTCCGTCGGCACCGTGTCGAGCGGCAGAAGGCGCGCCCCCGGCGGCGGCGGCGCCAGGGCCGGCGGCGGCAGGCCAGCACCCAGGTTGAGCGCGCGGCGATAGGCGCTGTCGGCCCCGGGCATGCCGTACCAGCCCGGCGGGTGGCGGGGCGATGGCAGCGTGGTCTCCAGCGCCGGCACGGCGATGGCGGTGGCGGCAGGCGGCGGCGGCCCGGCGCGGCCGAAACCATCGAGGCTTTCCACCGGCGCCAGCGGCGCCTCGCCCTCCGGCGCGCCGGCAACCCCGGCCGAGAGCGCCACCACGCGGCGCAGCATCTGCACGAACAGTCCCGATAGCGGCAGGTTCGACCATTCCGCCGTGGCGGTGATGTGAAACAGGATGATCCGCCCCTGGCCGCGCGTCTCGGCGGTGACCAGCGGGGTGCCGTCGGCCAGCCTGGCCCAGCTGCGCTCGGCCAGCCGCGCGGTGGGCTCGGCCAGCACCTGGCGTTCGACGGCGACCTCTGCCGGCACGGTCAGCCCGGCAAAGGGCGAATTCTCCGGGAAGGCGGCCAGGCTCTGCGGCTGCTCCCAGGTCAGCCCGCCGCCCAGTGCCCGTTCGGCGCGCAATTGCACCGGCAGCATTGAATCGGGTCGTTCGGCCACCCGCGAACCGGCGAAGCGCAGCAAGGTGCCACCGGCCTGCACCCATTGCGCCAAAAGCTGCTCCTCCCGCCCCGGCGAGACCGGGCGGTCGGCCAGCACCAGCACGGCGATGGGCCGCGCCAGCAGCGCATCGAGCGTGCCACGGCGGATCTCCGCGAAGGGCGTCAGCGCACGGTCGAGGTAGAAGACATCGCCGATCAGCGGCGCATCCGCCCCCTCCTCGGCGCCGGGCAGCAGCCCCACGGGGCGGCGGCGAAACCGCTCATCCAGCAGCGCCACGGAAGCGGCACCGGGCTCGTTCTCGATTTCCAGCCGCACCACCTGGTTGCGGATTTCCAGCGGCAGTTCAAGCGCGCCGGAGGCCTCGGTGGCGCCGGCCGCAAAGGGAAGTGCCACGCGGGCCAGCGCCCGGCCATCGGCGGTGCGCGCCAGCACCGCGGCCTGGGAGGCCACGGGCAGCGGGCTTTGCCGCACCGTGACATGCAGCCGGTCGGGCTCGGCGCGCGGCGCGGCAAGCACGCGGCGCGGCCGTTCCTCGGATCGCATCACGCTGACCGGCCCGGCGGCGGCCAGCGCGGCATGCAGCGGCCCGGCCTCCAGCCCATCGGTGATGTGCAGGCTCGACAGCGGGCCGGGATTGGCCACGCGCCATTCCGCCAGCGCCTGGGCAGCCGCCTGGGGCTCCGCCGGCCAGGGCTTGGGCCGCAGCACCAACAGCCGCGCGCGCAGATCGGCCGCCGGCATGGGCCCCAGCACGCGGGGCGGGACGGCGGTTTCGCTGGCGGCGGTGACGAGCAGCGCCGCCGGCCGGTTTTCCCGCGCCGCCCGGTCGAGTGCCGCAAGCCCCGCCGCCATGCGCGGCGCCCAATCCGGCCCCGCCGCCCAGCCATCATCCATCACCAGCAGCAGCGGCCCCTGCCCGGCGGCTTCCGGTCCCGGTCCCCATACAGGCCGGGCCAGCCCCAGAATCAGCAGCGCCGCGGCGGCAATCCGCATCAGCAGGACCCACCACGGCGTGCGGGCCGGGCTTTCCTCGGTCACCGGCAGGTCACGCAGCAATTCGATGGCCGGAAAGCTCTGCGGCCGGGGCTGCGGCGGCGTCACGCGCAGCAGCCAATAGAGGATGGGCAGCCCCAGCAGGGCCAAAAGCAGCCAGGGCGAAGCGAAGATGATCATGACGGCGCCAGCCCTTGCCACAGCGCCAGCAGCGCGGTTTCCGGCCGGGCATCGGTGCGGTGGGTCGAAAAACTCCAGCCCAACCCACCGGCGAGGTCACCCAGCGCGGCACGCTGCATCGCCAGCCGCTCGGCATACAGCTCACGCACCGCTTCCACCCGCGGCAGGATGGCGGGTAACTCGCCCAGCAGCCCTTCGAAGCGGCGCCGCCCGGCATAGGGCAGGCTTTCCTCGGCGGGGTCCATCACCTGCAGCAGCCGGCCGGTCAGCGGCCTTGCGGCGAATTGCGCGGCCATCGCCCGGGTTTCCTCAAGCGGGCCGAGAAAGTCGGAGAACAGCACGATCCGGCCATGGCGCGGCAGGCCATCGGCCTCCGGCGCCGTATCGGGTTGCAGCGCCAGCGCCGCGGCCAGCGCCGGCAACGCACCCCGGCCGTGAAAACTCCGCGCCGGGCCGGGCAGCAGTCGCACCCGCTCACCGCCGCGCAGCAGCAGGGCCGCCAGCGCCAGCAGCAGCAGCGAGGCCCGCTGCTTCTTCGTCACCTCCGCAAGGTGGCTGCGCCACTGCATGCGCGGGCCACCATCGCGCCAGAGCACCACGGTCTGCGCCGCCTCCCACTCCGTCTCGCGCACATAGAGTCGGTCGGCCTTGGCGGATTGCCGCCAATCCACCCGGCTCGCCGCATCGCCGGCGAGATAGGGGCGGAACTGCCAGAAACTGTCGCCGGTGCCCGAGCGCCTGCGGCCATGCACGCCCTGCATCACCGTATTGGCCACGCGCTCGGCCTCCACCACGAGGGGCGGCAGATGGGCGCCCAGCGCCTCGGCTTGCAGGGAGGTATCAGGCAATGGAGGCTTTCAGCAGGGCAATCATCTCGGCCAGTTTCATCCCCTCCGCGCGCGCGGAAAAGCTCAGCGCCATGCGGTGGCGCAGCACGGGTTCGGCCAGCGCCAGCACATCATCGATACTAGGCGCGAGCCGGCCCTGCAGCAGGGCGCGGGCGCGCGTGGCGAGCATGAGCGCCTGCGCCGCGCGCGGCCCCGGGCCCCAGGCCAGGTTCTTTTGGACCGCCGGAAGCGTGGCCGATTCGGGGCGCGCGCCACGCACCAACTTCAAAATCGCGTCCAGCACCGTCTCCGGCACCGGCATCCGGCGAATGAGTTTTTGCGCGGCCATCAGCTCCGGCCCCGTCAGCACCGCCTCCGGCCTCGCCTCGGCCCCGCCGGTGGTGGCCAGCAGCATCGCGCGTTCCGCCGCCGCATCGGGGTAGCCGACCTCGATCTCCAGCAGAAAACGGTCGAGCTGCGCCTCGGGCAGCGGATAGGTGCCCTCCTGCTCGATCGGGTTCTGCGTCGCCAGCACATGGAAGGGGCCGGGCAGCGAGAAAATCTCGCCGCCCACCGCCACCTTGTGCTCCTGCATGGCCTGCAGCAGCGCCGATTGTGTGCGGGGCGAGGCTCGGTTGATCTCATCGGCCATCAGCAGCTGACAAAAGATCGGCCCCTTGATGAAGCGGAAGGAGCGCTTGCCATGCGCATCCTCCTCCAGCACCTCCGAGCCCAGGATATCGGCCGGCATCAGGTCGGGGGTGAACTGCACCCGCCGCGCATCCAGGCCCAGCACCGTGCCCAGCGTATCCACCAGCTTGGTCTTGCCCAGGCCAGGCACGCCCACCAGCAGCACATGGCCGCCGGAGAGCAGCGTGATGGCGACCTGCTCGATCACCTCCTCCTGCCCGAAGATCACCCGGCCTATCGCACCGCGGGTGCGGCTGAGCTTTTCGGCCAATTGTTCGGCCTCAGCCAACCATTGTGTCGCTTCTGTACTCAACACGTCTCCCATCCGGCGCCAAGCCTTCCTATATAGCCCTCATGTGGGCAGTCAGACGGGAAGCTTAAGGGTGGCCGGACCTTGGGATAAAGCACGGAATGCAACAGGGCCTTGCGGCGGCGTGGTGCCGGCTGGGTTTCCTGGCGCGAATCCGGGCAGTGCGGGCCGGGCCAAGCGCGATTGTGGCGATTTTGACATCCGCATCGCCCGCGACGGCTCCTGGCATTACAAGAACTCTCCTATTGGCCGGAAGGAACTGGTCTGCCTCTTCGCCTCCGTCCTGCGGCGCGAGGAGGACGGCGCCTATGTGCTGGAAACCCCGGTCGAACGCGGCGTCATCACGGTGGAGGACGCGCCGTTCATCGCGGTCGAGCTGTTCTGGCGCAATGAGGGCGGGCACCAGGTTCTGAGTTTCCGCACCAATCTGGATGAGATGGTGACGGCCGATGCCGACCATCCCATTCGTATCCAGCTCGACCCCCGAACCCGCGAACCTCGCCCCTATGTGATGGTGCGGCCGGGGTTGGAGGCACGGATCAACCGCGCCGTCTTCTACGAACTCGTGGCCCTGGCCGAACCCGAGACCATCGATGGTCGCGAGATTCTGGGCGTCTGGAGCCAGAGCGTCTTCTTCCCCATCGACGAGGTCTCGCAGCACGAACTGGCCGCCGAGTAGGTGACACCAGAGCAGCTTGCCGAACGCCTGGCCAGGCCGGGTTTCTTCGACGCCATGGGCCCGGGGTTTTCCGACGATGCGCCTGGTGCCACCCAAGCCCCGCTGCGCCAGGCAGCGGTGCTGGTGCCGCTGGTGCTGCACCGCGCGCCCGCCATCCTGCTGACCCGCCGCGCCGCCCATCTCAACGGCCATGCCGGCCAGGTCGCCTTCCCCGGCGGCCGGCTAGAGGACGGCGAATCCCCCGAGGAGGCCGCGCTGCGCGAGGCGGAGGAGGAGGTCGGCCTGCCCCGCCACTGGGCCCGCCTGATCGGCCGCATGCCACAGCACCAGACCGGCACGGGCTACATGGTCACCCCGGTGCTCGGCCTGCTCGAGCCGGGCTTCCCCCTCACCCCCGACCCCTCCGAGGTGGCCGAGGCCTTCGAATTCCCCCTCGCCACCCTGCTCGACCCCGAAGCGCCGCGGCGGGAAAGCCGTGAATGGAAGGGCCGGATGCGGGAATATTGGGTCTGGCCGCATGAGCGGCACTTCATCTGGGGCGCCACCGCGACGATCCTGGTTGGCCTCGCCCGTGCGCTGCGGGAGGGCTGATGGCCCTCGTCATCTGCTGCGGCCAGATCGTGATGGACCACTCTTTCTCGGTCGATGAGATCGAGGCCGCGCCCTCCAAGGTCACCGCGAAGAAATATCATGCCGGCGTGGGTGGCATGTCGGCCCACGCCGCCATCGCCGTGGCGCGGCTGGGCGGGCAGGCGGCCTTCTGGGGCCGGGTGGGCGATGACGCGGCCGGCGCGGAACTCACCGCCGCCATGGCCGCCGAAGGCGTGGACATCACCGGCCTCAGGCGTTTCGAAGGCGCCCAGACGCCGCTTTCCGCCGTGATCATCGACAAACATGGCGAGCGCAGCATCATCACCTATCGCGGCACCGGCCTCGCCGCCGAGACCGAATGGCTGCCCATGGACATGCTGGACGGCGCGGGCGCCGTGCTCTGCGACCCGCGCTGGCTGCAAGGCACCACCGCCGTCTTCGCCGAGGCGCGCGCGCGCAAAATTCCCTCAGTGCTGGATGCCGAGAAAAGCGAGATGCGCGTGCTGCTCGACCTCGTGCCGCTGGTCGATCACGCGATTTTCGCCGCCTCCGGCCTGCGCATCTTCGCCGGCGTGAGCAATGCCGCCGAAGGGCTGCGCCGCGCCCTGACCGCCGGGCCGCTGAAACTGGCGGCGGTGACGCGAGGCGAGAATGGCACGCTCTGGCTGGCACCGGGCATGGAGCGGCCATCCGAGATTCCGGCCTTCCACGTCGTGGCGACCAACACCACCGGCGCGGGCGATGTTTTTCACGGCGCCTATGCCCTGGCGCTCGCCGAGGGGCAGGCCATCCCCCAGGCGTTGCGCTTCGCCTCCGCCGCTGGCGCCCTGCGCGCGCGGGATGGCGAGACGCCGACACGCGCGATGGTCGAGGCCATGCTTTCGGGCGCGTGATCCCTGCACTACATAAGAGCCATGCCGCTCTTCATCGCAGCCCTCGCCTTCCTGCTGCCGCTCGCGGCCTTCCTGCTCTGGCGGCAGTTCCGACCGGGTGAGACGCCATCGGGCTGGATCGTGCTGGCGGCCGCCATTGGCGTGGCACTGGTGCTGGGCGGCGCTCTGCATTACGGCCTGAACCGCAGTATCGAGCGCGGCGAGCGCTATGTGCCGGCCACCCTGACGCCCGAGCGGTGACGCCGGATTTTCTGGCCCGCGGCACGCCCGCGGCCGTGCTGGCGGCACTGCCCGAGGCCCGCGCGGTGGGCGGCGCGGTGCGCGACTTTTTGGCCGGCAAGGCGATCCACGACGTGGATGTGGCGGTGCCTTTGCCGCCCGAGGAGGTGGTGCGCCTGCTGCGCGCCGCCGGCCTGAAAGTGTTCGAAACCGGATTGCAGCACGGCACGGTGACGGCGGTGCTGGACCGCGAGCCGGTGGAGGTCACCAGCCTGCGCCGCGACGTGGCCACCGATGGCCGGCACGCCGAGGTCGAATGGATCGGCGATTGGCGAGAGGATGCCGCCCGGCGCGACTTCACCATCAACGCCATGAGCATGGGCCGAGATGGCGTGCTGCATGATTATTTTTCCGGGCGGGAGGATCTGGCGGCGGGCCGGGTGCGCTTCGTGGGCGAGGCGTCGGAACGGCTGGCCGAGGATTATTTGCGGGCGTTGCGATTTTTCCGGTTCTGGGCGCGGTATGGCAGCGGCGCGCCGGATGCGGCGGCGGTGGAGGCCATCCGCGCGGCCGTTCCCGGGCTGGCCAGGCTCTCGATCGAGCGGGTCTGGATGGAACTCAAGCGGCTGCTGCAGGCACCGGACCCGCGGGATGCGCTGCGGCTGATGGCGGAGACGGGCGTTTTGGGGGCTGTACTGCCGGAGGCGGTACCGCTGAACCTTCAGTCGCTTACTCGCCTACTCGCCGTCGCGGCGCCCGAAGATGTTTTGCTTCGCCTGTGCTCGCTGCTTGGGGAAAGCGTCGACCACATGGCGATGGGACGCCGACTGAAATTCTCTGGTTTCGAGACGGAACGCGTTTCTCTCATTCTGGATCAGGAGGCCATGCTTCAGCCAGGCGCTAGCGAACTCCGCGTGCTCATCTGGCAGTCGATGACCACAGCGCGATCAGCCGACGAGGCCCGACTTCCTCTGTGGCTCGCTGATGCAAGGGACGGAAAGGACCGCTCTGCAGAGCGGGCGTCGCTCTCTGGAACAACCTTTCCGTTGCTAGGTAGAGACGTCATCGCCCTGGGTGTTGCCCCAGGTCCGAGGGTGGGCGCACTGCTGGCTGAAGTCCGCTATTGGTGGATGTATGAGAAACATGGCCGCGCCACACACGCTGAGTGTTTCGAAAAACTTCGTGAAGTCGTGAGCCGGACCGCAGAGCAATGACCCCCCCCAAAAACATCACCGGCACCTTCCCCCTACTCGCCCGCCTCTGGCGCGAGCTCCTCTCGCCACTGCGAAAAAGGATCGCGCTGGCCGCCCTCTGCACCCTCGGCCTCGCCGCCATCACCGCCCTCTACCCCATCGTCATCCAGCAGGCCTTCGACCGCTTCCAGCGCGGCGACGAAACCCTGATCTGGATCCTCCCCCCCACCATCATCATCGTCACCTCGCTGCGCGGCGGCTTTCTCTACGCCCAGCAATATGTGCTGCAGGGCACCGTGCTGCGCGCCCTGGAATCGCTGCAGAACAAGCTCTTCGTGGCCCTCACCCGCGCCGACCTCGCCACCGCCACCGCGCTCGCCCCGGCCCGCCAGGCCGCGCGCTTCACCACCGACGCCACCGCCATCCGCGACGCGCTGTTCAAGTCGCTGGGCGGGTTGGGCGATGTGCTGACCATCCTCGGCCTCGTCGGCTCGATGCTCTGGCTGGACTGGCAATTGGCGCTGGCCGCCGCCCTTCTCTACCCCATCGCCGCCGTGCCCATCATCCGCCTGGGCAAGCGCATCCGCCGGGCGAGTGCCGGCATGCAGGACCGGGTGGGCGAGACGGCGGCGCTGCTGACCGAAAGCTTTTCCGCCGCCCGCGTGGTCCGCGCCTACCGTCTGGAGGATGTCGAGGAGGCCCGCGCCGCCGCCGCCTTCCACGGCCTGCGCCAATCGCTCTTCACCATCGCCATCAGCCGCGCCCGGGTCGACCCGGTGCTGGAAGTCCTGGGCGGGCTGACGGTGGCCGCGGTGCTGGGCTTCGTCGGCTGGCGGGTGGCCACGGGCACGGGCACGGTGGGCGAATTCACCGGCTTCGTCGCCGCCCTGCTCATCGCGTCCCGCCCCGTCCGCGCCCTGGGTTCGCTCAACGCCACCCTGCAGGAGGGGCTGGCCGGCCTCTCCCGCGTCTTCGCCGTGCTCGATGAACCCCGCCGCGTCACCGATGCGCCCAATGCCCAACCGCTCCCCGCCGGCCAGGGCCGCATCACCTTCCGCGACGTCACCTTCGCCTATGGCCAGGGCGAGGAAGCCGCGCTCACCGGCCTCTCCCTCACCGCCGAGCCCGGCCAGACAGTGGCCCTGGTCGGCCCCTCGGGTGCGGGCAAATCCACCGCCATCACCCTGCTGCCGCGGCTGCATGACGTGACCGGCGGCGCCGTGCTGCTCGATGGGGTGGATGTCCGCGCGTTGACGCTCGCCAGCCTGCGCGACGCCATCGCCTATGTCGGGCAGGAGAGCCTGATTTTCGACGACACCGCCTTCGCCAATATCGCCTGCGGCCGCGCCCACGCCACCGCGGCCGAGCTGGAGGAGGCCGCCCGCGCCGCCGCCGCGCATGATTTCATCTCGGCCCTGCCCGCCGGCTACCAGACGCCGCTGGGCCCGGGCGGCGGCCGGCTTTCGGGCGGGCAGCGCCAGCGCATCTCCCTGGCCCGCGCCCTGCTGCGCAACCCGCGCGTGCTCCTGCTCGATGAGGCGACCTCGGCGCTCGATGCCGAGAACGAGGTGCTGGTGCAGCAGGCCATTGCCCGGCTGCGCGAGGGCCGCACCTCGCTGGTCATCGCCCATCGCCTCTCCACCGTGAAGGACGCGGACCTGATCGTGGTGATGGAGGCAGGCCGCGCGGTCGAACAGGGCAACCACGCCCAACTCATGGAACAGGACGGGCTCTACGCCCGGCTGGTCCGCGCCCAGGCGTTTTCCGGGTAGCGCGGGGCCACGCATCGGGCCAAGCTCCCGCCAAAGACTGGAGGAAAGCCATGCCCACCCGCCGCGCCCTGCTGGCCACGCACCTGCTTGCGCTGCCCGCGCATGCCCAGCCCCGCCCCGTGACCATCACCGTGCCCTTCCCGCCCGGCGGCTCGACCGACGTCACCGCCCGCGTCCTGGCCGAACGCATGGCCGCCCCCCTCGGCCTTCCGGTGCAGGTGGAAAACCGGCCAGGTGCCGCCACCGTGATCGGCGCCGACTACGTCGCCCGCGCGGCACCCGATGGGCACAATGTCCTCATCGCCTCCGGCAGCACACTCACCATCAACCCGCATATCGTGCGCAACATCCCCTATCGGCTGGAGGATTTTTCGCCAGTCACCCTGGTCTCCACCCTGCCCTTCGCCATCGTGGCGCGGCCCGATGGACCGGCGGATCTGCAAGCGCTGATGGCCCGCGCCACGGCCCGCCCCGGCGCCATCACCTATGGCACCAACGGCCCATCGAGCTTCAACAACATCGCCATGCTGCTGGTGAACGAGGCGTTTTCCGTCCGCATGCAGGACATCACCTATCGCGGTGACGCGGCCCAGGTGGCGGATCTGCTGGGCGGCAGGCTCGACCTTCTGGTGGTGGGCGGCGCCACCGGCCTCGCCCTTCACCGCGCCGGCACCGGTCGCATCCTGGCCTGGACCGGCGACCGGCGGATGCCCGGCAATGAGGAGGTCCCGCTCGTCGCCGACTTCAAGCCCGGCGTGGTGGCGCAGACCTGGTTCGGCCTGCTCGTCCCCGCCCGCAGCCCGGCCGCGATGATCAACCGGCTGCAACAGGCCGCGGTGCAGGTGGTCCGCGGCGATGATTTCCGCACCCGCATGCTGAACGAGGGCATGTTCGCGGCCGGCTCCACAACAGAGGAATTCGCCACCTTCCTGCGCGTGGAAAGCGACCGCTGGGGCCCGCTGCTGCGCCGCCTTGACCTCCAGGCGGGCTGATCAGCCCGGCGGGTGCAGCACCGCGCGGCTCCGTGTGAAGCTGCGCCGCCCCCGCTTGAACCCCATCAGCACGGGCGCGATGTCGCGCAGCGCCTGCACCGGGTCGGCCGCATCCACCACCACCATATCGGCCGGGTTGCCCACCTTGATCCCGTAATCCCCCCGCCGCAGCAGTTTCGCCGAATTCTCGGTGAACATGTCCCACACCGTGCGGAGGTCCGGCGCATCGCCGCGCTGCAGCACATTGGCCATGAGGTTGGCCATGCGGATGAGCTGCGCGTCGCCGAAGGGCGTGAAGGGGTTCTGCACATTGTTGGTCGAGACATTGGCCAGCGCCCCGGCGCGGATCATCGCCACCCCATCCACCACGCCGCGGCGCACATTCTCGGTCTGGTCGCGGCCCATCAGAAAGAGGTCGGTCGCCGGCAGCACGGTCAGCGCCACCCCCGCCTCGGCCATCCGGTGGGTCACTTCGAGAAACCGCTCGGGCGTGGCGGAAGCCAGCTTGGTGCCATGGCCGATCGCGCAGCGGCCCTGCCAGCCATATTTCTCCGCCAATTCGCAGACCAGGATCACATCCATGTCATTGGGGTTGGTGCCGCTGTCGAGATGCATGTCGACATCGACATCGAACTCCACCGCGATCTCGAAGACGCGGCGGATCTGTCCCGCGCGGTCACGGTCGTAATTCGGCGCGGCGCCAATGACGGTGGCGCCCGATTTCAGCGCCTCGATCATCAGCTCCTCGGTGCCGGGGTTATCCAGCATGCCATCCTGCGGCATCACGCAGATTTCCAAATCGATGGCCCAGGCATAGGCATCGACCAGCGCCTTCACCCCCTGGAAGCCACGCATGCCCACCCTGGGGTCCACCTCGCAATGGGTGCGCATGATGGTGGTGCCATGGCTGATTGCCCGCTCCAGCGTCTCTCGCGCCCGGGCGTTCACGTCTTCTACCGTGAAGGTGTGTTTCACGGCCGCCACCCGCTCCATCGCGCCATGCGGGTTGCGCGCCGGCTCGCAGCCGCAGCGGCCGATGATGCGGCTCTTGTCGAGATGGATATGCGTCTCGATGAAGCCCGGGCTGACCAGGCAGCCGCCGGCATCGACGATTTCCGCGGCCTCGCGCGGCAGGCCGGGCGCGATGGCGGCGAAGCGGCCATTCTGCACGCCGATATCGGTCACTGCCTCGGAATCGATCAGCCGGGCATTGGTGAGAAGGAGGTCGAAGGCCATGGTGTCGCTCGCGGGTTGCTGGCACGAGCTTTGCGTGAATTTTTCCGTTTCGGCCACCCGTTCCCATGAAGGTCACCATGTCCACTCGCCGCGCCCTGCTGCTCGCCGCCCTGTCAACGCCAGCGCTGGCGCAGGCCAATTGGCCGGAGCGTCCGATCCGCTGGATCGTGAATTTCCCGCCCGGGGGTGCGGCCGATACGCTCAGCCGCATCCTGGCGCAGGCCATGGGCAACCGGCTGGGCCAGCCGGTGGTGGTGGAGAATCGCCCCGGCGCGGGCGGCGCGCTGGGGGCGGATATCCTGGCCAAGGCACCGGGTGATCGGCACCTCGTGATGATGTCTTCGGCCGCCAGCCATGGCATCGGCCCCGTGCTCTATCGCAACACGCCCTATGACGCGGTGGCGGATTTCATCCATGTCCGCCTCGTCGGCAGTTTCCCTTCGGTGCTGGCGGTCAACCCGGATCTGCCGGCGCGTGACGTGGCCGGATTGCTCGCGCTGATGCGGGCACGGCCGGGAACCATCACCTACGGCTCGGGCGGCAACGGCACGCTGAACCATCTGCTGGGCCAGGTCTTCGGCCGCGCCGCGGGGGTGGAATTCACCCATGTCCCCTATCGTGGCTCGGCCCCCGCGCTGACCGACACCATTTCCGGCACACTGCCCGCCATCATGGAAAGCCTGCCCATCGCCCTGCCGCATCTGCGCGCCGGGCGGCTGCGGCCGCTCGCGACCTCGGAGGCCGAGCGCACGCCCGCGCTGCCCGATGTGCCGACTTTCGCCGAGGCCGGCTTTCCCGCCGCCACGGCCACCAACTGGTTCGGCTTCTCACTCCCCGCGGGCGTGGCACCCGACATCGTGGCGCGCTGGGACGGCGAACTGACCGCGTTGCTGGCCGACCCGGGCGTGGTCGAACGCTTTGGCGCGATCGGCGTGCGCCCGGGCCGGCTGGGGCCGGCGGAATACACCGCCCTGATCCGCAGCGAACTTGACCGCTGGCGGGTGGTCATCGAGGCCGGACGCATCACCGCCGACTGAACTGATTTCATGACGAACGCGCATCGTTCTTGACGAAAGCAGGTCGGCCACGATTTCATGGGCCAAGCAAAGAGGAAGCCCATGCCGCGCGTGATATTCACCCTTCCCGATGGTTCCCGCCGGGATGTGGAAGGCGAGGAAGGCCTGACCGCGATGCATGCGGCGCTGGCCGCCCAGGTCCCCGGCATCGAGGCGGATTGCTATGGCGACTGCGCCTGCGCGACCTGCCATGTCTATGTCGATGCCGCCTGGTTTGGGAGCCTGCCGCCGCCCAATGTCGAGGAGCGCAGCATGCTGGCCGAGGCGCCGCATCGCAGGCCCGAGTCGCGTCTGGCCTGCCAAATTCCGGTCTCGGCCGGGACCGATGGCATTGTCGTGCGGATCCCGGCCTGAGCACCCTGCTGCGCCCCCTCGCCCTGCCCGAGGGGGTGGCGGGCAGGCTCTGGCTCTCGGCCATGCCCGGGCGCGGAGCGGCGATGGCGGAATGGCTGGCGGCCATGCAGGCGGCCGGCATCGGCCATGTCCTTTGCCTGAACGCAGCCGCGGAAATCGCCCGGAAATCGCCGGACTACGCCGCGTTGCTGGACAGCGGGGCCGCGCCCTGGGCGGTGCATGCCCATCCGGTCGAGGATTTCTCCGCCCCACGGGACCTGTCGGCCTATGCCGCCTGGATCGCCGCGCAGACCGCGCGGCTGCGGGCTGGCGAGACCCTGCTGCTGCATTGCGCCGCAGGCATCGGCCGGACTGGCATGACGGCGCTGGCGCTGCTCGGCGCGCTCGGCATGGCGCCGGACGCAGCGGCCGCGCGCGTGCGCGACGCCGGCTCCTTCCCCGAGACCGAGGCGCAGCGCGATGCCGTGGCCGCCCTGGTTGGCGCGCGCCCCCCGGCGTAGCATGACCGCGATGACAAACCCGATGCCGCCCGATGGGCTGACCCTGCCCCGCTTCGCCGGGCCCGTGACCTTCATGCGCCTGCCCCAGCGCGAAAGCGCCGCGGGGCTCGACATCGCCATCACAGGCATCCCCTTCGATGGCGGCACCACCAACCGACCGGGCACCAGGCACGGCCCGCGCGAGCTGCGCGCCGCCTCCACCCTCATGCGCCGGGTCAATCCGGTAACCGGTGTCGCACCCTATGAGCTCTGCGCCGTGGCGGATTGCGGTGACCTCACCACCAACCCCGTCGATGTGCTGGACACGCTGGAGCTCATCACCGCCCAGATCGCGGAACTGCGCGCGCAAGGCGCGCTGACGTTGGTGGCGGGCGGCGACCATCTCATCTCGCTGCCCATCCTGCGCGGCATCGCCCGCGCCCGGCCCGCGCTGGCGCCGCTCGGCATGGTGCATTTCGACGCGCATTCCGACACCAACGACACCTATTTCGGCGGCAACCGCTACACCCATGGCACGCCCTTCCGCCGCGCCATCGAGGAGAGGCTGCTCGACCCCACGCGCATCGTGCAGATCGGCATTCGCGGTTCGCTCTACGCCATGGACGACATGGATTGGGCCCGTGCCCAGGGCGTGCGCATCATCACCATCGAGGAATGCGAGGCACTGGGCCCCAATGCCGTGGTCGCCGAGGCCAGGCGGGTGGTGGGCACGGGGCCGACCTATCTCAGCTTCGACATCGACAGCCTGGACCCGGCCTTCGCGCCCGGCACCGGGACGCCGGAGGTCGGCGGGCTGACCCCGCGCGAGGCGATTGCCATGCTGCGCGGGCTTGCCGGCCTGCCGATCATCGGCGCCGATCTGGTCGAGGTCTCGCCGCCTTTCGATGTCGGCCAGGCCACCGCGCTGGCCGGTGCGACCGTGATGTTCGAAATTCTCTGCCTGATGGCGCGCGCGCGGGCAGATGCGGCGGGCGGCTGAAGTTTAACCCCTTCGCCGGCTTGCCGGGCCGGCCGCGGCGGGAAAGGCTGCGGGCTCTCTGCGAAAGCCCAGCCCCATGCGCCTGCTGTCACTCCTGGCCGTCCTGGCCCTGCTCGCCCCCGCCGCGCGGGCGCAGGCGCCAATCACCATCGTGGTGAATTTCGCCGCCGGCGGCTCGGCCGACCGGATGGCGCGGCTGCTGGCCCCCGAGCTGGCCGAGGCCCTGGGCGCCCAGGTCGTGGTGAAGAATACCACAGGGGCCGCGGGCGCGATCGGCGCGGCCGAAGTGGCGCGCGCCCGGCCCGATGGCACCACGCTTCTGCTCACCACGACCGGGCCCTTGGGCGTGCAGCCGCATTTCCGGGCCGACCTGCCCTATCGCGTGGCGGATTTCGCGCCGGTCTGCCAGCTCGGCGATGCGCCGGTGATGGTGATGAGCGCGCCGGGCAGCGCGGTGCGCGATGCCGCGAGCCTGGTGGCCCGGGCACGGGCGGCACGCGGCGGCTTCAACTACGGCTCGGTCGGCCCGGGTTCGATCCCGCATATCGTGATGGTCGCGCTCGCCCGGCAGAACAATCTGGACATGACCCATGTGCCCTTCCGCGGCAGCGCGGAGGCAATCATCGCGCTGCTGCGCAACGATGTGGAGGTCTATGCCGACCTGCCCGGCGCATTGCGGGTGAACAATCTCCAGGCTGTGGGCGTGATGGCCGAGGCCCGCACCGCCGAGTTCCCCGACACCCCCACGATGCGCGAACAGGGCTTCGACCTGGTCTATTCCATCTGGGCCGGCCTCTTCGCCCCGGCGAACACGCCCGCCGCCGTCATGGAGCGCGCCGAGGCCGCCTGCCAGCGCGCCCTTCGCCTGCCCGCCGTGATGGATGGGTTCGAGCGCCTCTCCACCCCCATCACCTTCCGCGGCCGTGCCGACTTCGCCTCCTTCTGGGCCGCGGAACTGGAGAAATATCGCGTCATCGTGCAATCCGCCGGCGTGCGGCCGGGCGATTGATCAGGCGACGACGGAGACGTTCGCGCTCGCGCCCGCCGCATTGAGGGTGAGGCAGAGCTGCATCAGTTCCGCCGCCGGCCGGGGCTTGCTGAAGAGGTAGCCCTGCACCTCGGAACATTGCCCCCCGCGCAGCATCTGCAGCTGGTCCTGCGTCTCCACACCCTCGGCCACGGTGGCCATCCCCAGCGTGTTGCACATGGCGGTGACGGCGGCGACGATGGCGTCGCAATCCCCGCCCAGGCCCAGCTCCTCGATGAAGCTGCGGTCGATCTTCACCTTGTCGAAGGGGAAGCGGCGGAGGTAGCTCAGCGAGGAATAGCCGGTGCCGAAATCATCCATGGCGATGCGCACGCCCAGCGCCTTGAGTTCATGCAGGATCGACAGCGTGGCATCGGTGTCCTCCAGCATCACCGTCTCGGTGATCTCGAGTTCGAGCCGGCTGGGGCTGAGGCCGGAATCGGCCAGCGCATCAGCCACATCCCGCACCAGGGTGCGGCTGGTGAACTGCACGGGCGAGAGATTCACCGCCACCTTCACCGTCTCCGGCCAGGTCATCGCATCCCGGCAGGCCTGGCGCAGCACCCATTCGCCCAAGGGCAGGATCAGGCCGATTTCCTCGGCCAGCGGCACGAAATCCGCCGGCGAAACCAGCCCGCGCTCGGGATGGCGCCAACGCACCAGGGCCTCAAAACCGCTGACCTGGTTGGTGCGCAGCTGCATCAACGGCTGATAATACACTTCGAACTCGCCCAGCAGCAGCGCGCGGCGCAGATCCAGCTCCAGCGCGCGACGGGCCTGCATGCGGGCATCCATCTCGGGCTCGAAGCAGCGATACCGGCCCCGGCCATCGGCCTTGGCCTTGTAGAGCGCCAGATCGGCATTCTTCAGCAACACATGCGGGTCATCGCCATCCTGCGGCACCACGGCGATGCCGACCGAGGTGCCGATCACCATCTGGTGGCCCTCGAGGTCGAAAGGCTCGCTCAGCACCTCGGTCAGGCGTTGGGCCAGGGCGGTCGCGTCCTGCGGCTGTTCGACGCTGGACTGCACGATGGCGAATTCATCGCCGCCCAGCCGCGCCACCGTATCCGTCTCGCGCACATGGGCCAGCAGCCGGGCGGTAACGGCGCGCAGCAGCGCATCGCCCACGGGGTGGCCCAGCGTGTCGTTCACCGCCTTGAAATGGTCGAGGTCGAGGCAAAGCACGGCGCAGGGGTCGCCGCGCCGCGACCGGGCGATACCCTGGCTCAGCCGCTTCAGGAAGAGCACCCGGTTGGGCAGGCCGGTCAGCGCATCGTGATGCGCCATATGGGTGATCCTGGCCTCGGCCCGGCGGCGCTCGGTGATGTCCTCGATGGTGACGAGCCAGCCCTGCTGCGCCATCGGTTGGAAGTTGATCGACAGCGCCCGGCCATCGCTCAACTCGCGCACATGGGTCACCGGTTCGCTGGCTTGGCGCAGCCGGCGTAGGCCGCGCAGGAAGGTGGCAAGATCCCCATTGCTGAGGTTCGACGCCACCCGTGCGCGCGACACCAGCGCCTGAAAAGTGATGCCCGGGCGCACCGCATCGGCCTCGAGCGCGAATTTCACCGCCAACCGGGCATTGGCCACCACCAGCCGATCCTGCGAATCGAACATGCACAGCGCCTGCGACATATTGCCCAGCGCCGCGGCCAGCCGCATGTGCTGCACCGCCAGCTCGCGGTCCGCCCGCTCCCGCTCTCCCGCCAGGGCAAGCTGGGCTTCGGCCTGGGCGCGGGCCTGCAACGCCTCGGCCAGCAATTCCTGGCCGCGCAGGCGGCGCAGCAGCAGCACGCCCACCGTGATGATGCCCAGCTCCAGCAGCGCCGCCATGCCCAACAGCCAGGCCGCCTGCTGGCGCCAATCCTCCAGCACCGCGGCCACGGTCGTGCTGGTGGTGACGAGCAAGGGGTAGCGGCTCAGCCGGTGGGCGGCGATCAGCCGGTCCTGGCCATCATTGCGGCTGATCTGCCGCACCTCAACGCTGCGGCTCCCCGCCGTCGCAAGGGCGCGAAACACCTCACCCTGGGCGAAGGAGCGGCCGATATTCGGGGCGACGCGCGGATGGCGCGCCAGCAGCGTGCCGTCCTGCCGGAACAGCGCGATGCCGCCCGCCTCATTGCGCGTGACCATGGCGTAGAGCCGCTCGAAGTAATCGAGCTCGATCGCGCCCAGAATGAGGCCCAGGAACTGGCCATCGGCACCCGAGACGCGGCGGGCGATATAGATCGTCCAGGTGCCCGTGCCCCGGTTCGGCACGGGTGCGCCGATGAAGCTCTGCAGCTCCGGATCGGCCACCAGGGCACGGAAATAGTCACGATCAGCCACATTGACCTGCGGAATGGGCCAGTATCGGGAGAAATTCACCAGCCGGCCATCGGAATCAATGGCGGTGACGGCGTCGAGCTGCGGCAGGCTGCGGATCCGGCTGCGCAGGTCGTCATGGACGGTCACGCCGGAGAAATGCGCGCGGAAGCCGTCCGGGGTGCTGATGCCGGCGACGCTCAATCGGTCGAGCAACGCGTTCTGCATCTGCTCCACCGCATCGAAAGCGCGGTCAGCCTGGTCGGCCAGTACGAGGGCGAGGCTCTGCTGCTCGTGCATCGCCCCGGCCAATGCGCGGTCGCGCAGGTGCAAAAGGAGCACGACCGCGCTCCCCGCCACCGCCAGGCCCAGAGCGAGGCAGCAGGCAAACAGCATGGTCAGTGCCGAGGGCGCCGCCCGGCGCCGTATCGCTGGCGATCGCGGTGCCGCGGGGTCACGACCGGGAAAGGCCTGGCCGGAGCCCGACGAAATGGGCGCGCTTGGGGGCATGCAACGTCTCGTTTTTGACAACGAGGCTGCTTTCCCACGGGAAGCCCTAAGAAGTCGTTGACGTCAGCGCCACCGTCTCAGCCGGCGCCGACAAGACCCTTCAGCCGCTTGCCATGGCCGATCACGGCCGCGATTGAGCCGAGGTTGCGCCGGTCCGCCAGCGCGCTCAATGCCGCGCCGATCTTGCCTTCACGCAGCCGCGCGAAACTGTCGCCGAGCGCCACCGAGAAATGCAGCATGATCGATGCGTCGCGATAGCAATCCGTGGTGCAGGCCTGGCAGGCATCGCGCATCATCTTCTCGGGGGTGAAATCCCACACCGGGCAGATCGGCGCCTTCCAATCCTCGCAGCGCCACAGGTCATAGTTCCAGTCCATATAAAAGTACTTGTAGCCGGCATGGCAGGTGAAGCGCTCGCCCTCACCGGTCAGGCGGCGGCGCATATCGGCAATGCCCTGACGCGGATTATGGACCGGAATGATTTTGCGGGTTTCCTCGACACCATCGAAGGCGGCCAGAAGCTCGGCATTCGACATGTCGACCAGGTCGCTATCCTCGGACCAGACCAGCGAAGACGAGCCCAGCGCCGCACGGCGGGGATAGGAGAAGGTTACCGCGGCGAAGCCCAGTTCCTTCAAGAAATGCCCCAAGGCCGCATAATCGCCCACCAGCCGCGTCATCGCCACCGACGCAATAGGTGTGATGCCCATCGCGGCCATGCGGCGGTTGCTCTCGGCAATGCGCTCGCACACGCCCTTCAGCCCACGATTCTTCTCGTGTTCGGCCGCGTGCTCGCTGTCGATGGAGATGAAGATGGTGGAAATACCGGTCGCCGCGATGGCGTCCAGCTTGCCCGGGAGCAGCCAGCCATTGGTCACCATGGTGGGCTGCACGCCCATGTCGGTGGCTGTCTGCATCATCTCGGCGATCTTCGGGTGCAGCAGAGGCTCACCGCCCATGAAGGTGACGAAGCGGACATTGGCCTGCGCCTTCATCAGCGCCAGCGATTCCGCAAAACGGGTCGCGTCCATGCTGCGCCGGTCTGTGACAAAACCCTTGTCATGGGCGAAGTTGCAGAAGTCGCACGTCGCATTGCACAGGTTGGTGACCGAGGCGTTGAGAATGGCCGGGCCACCGCTGGGCACGAGGCTGAGCAGGTCCATCAGGCCGGAACGGGTCGCCGTCATGGGGAATCCTTCGAATATCGGGCGGTGTTGCCCGAAGTTGCGACCAATGCCAAGCGCGAAGGCCGGACGACGCTGCCTTCACTTCGCGCAGTCCAGCCGCTGCTGAAAGGGTGGCTCACCGTTTTGGTGATTCCACCGCAACCGGTCAGCCCTATTCCAGCCGCAGCGGCCGATAGCCCTCGAAGGTGAAACCCTTGCCCACCATGCATTGGTATCGCCAGCCCTCGCGGGCCTGGGCATTCATGTCCACATCCTGCCAGACCTCAGGAATGTAGCGCTCAGTGACAACGCAGCGCTCCCGGTCCCCCTCGCGCCGGCAATTGCGGTCACGCTCGAGGCGGGCTGGGGAGGCGAGGCGGCGGACCATCGCGGGCGGCACGGCCATCGCCGCCTGGGCGCCGCATTGCGCGTTCATCGCATCGGCCTGGGCCTCGCTGACACCCGGGCGCGTCCAGCGCTCGGCACAGCCGCCAGTCAGGAGGAGGAGGAGAATCAGGACCTGTCGCATGGCCACAGATAAGCATGCCAGCATGGAAGAATCATGGCGTTCGGCGGATGGCCGTGGCCTCCGCACGCTGCCAGGCCAGCAATCCGGGCAGGCTGAACACCACCTCGCGCGAGCGGCGGATCAGCGCCACGGCCAGGGCCGCCGCGGCGGGCACCCCCACCAGGGCGGCCGCGCCGATGATGGCACCCTCCTGCACCGCCAGCGCCCCGGGGAGGAGAAAACCCGCATTGCGCAGCGCCTGCGCCAGCGCCTCCACCACCAACGCATCGGCGAGGCCGATGGGATACCCCAGCAGCCAGAGCACGGCGGCGATCTCCACCGCCCCCAACACCCAGGAGATGGTGTGGAACAGCATCGCCGCCGCCAGCCGTGGCCAATCCGCGTGCAAGGCCAGGATCGCGGCCTGGAAATCACGAATGGCGTCGGGCCGGATGGCGGGCCAGCGGCGGGCCAACCGGGCCAGGCCGCGCTCAAGCAGCGCCAGCGGCAGCCGCCGCTGCACGGCCACCATCGCCGCTGCCCCGGCGAGCGCGATGCCCAAGCCGGCCAGCGCGAAGCCCGCGAGGCCACCCGTTTCGCGCCCCGCCAGGAGAAGAAAAATACCGGCCAGGGTGAAGAAAAGTTGGCTGACAGCCTCCAGCGTGATGTCCACCGTGGCGGTCGCACCCGCCATGTTGCCAGGAACACCCTGCCGCGCCAGCAGCCGCGCCGCCGCCGCCTGGCCCAATATGGCGCCGGCCGGCAGCAGCGCATTGGCGGCCTCGCGGTACCAGCGCAGCAGCATCATGGCGCCGATCCCCGGTCGCTCCCCGGGCGGCAGGAGGGCGCGCCAGGCCAGCGCAGTGAAGAAGATCTGCGGCACATGCACCGCGGCCGAGATCGCCACCGCCAGCGGCAGATCGGCCAGTATGCGGGTCAGCCCCGGGATCTCGGAGTAATTCAGCGCGATCACCGCGCCCAGCGCCAGCACCCCCAGCACCACGCCATTGAACACGCCGCGGCGCCACCAGGGCGCGGCGGGTGCGGGGGCTATGGGTTCAGGCTGCATGCCGCGCGGATAGCACCGAAGCCCTGGCTCGGCCACGTCTCACAGGGCGCGCAGCATATCCTGCAGCCCGCCGCCATGGCCGGCCCCGCACTGGCGCGGCGGCGGCGCCACCGCCCCGCCCCGGCTGGCGGCCTGCCGCAATTCGCTGGGCGAGCAGCCAAAGGTGGCGCGGAACATCCGGCCGAAGGAGGAGAGATCGAACAGCCCCACATCCTCGGCGATGCTGCCAATGCTGCGCGTGTCGCCGGCATCGCTCAGCGCGGCATGCGCGCGGTGCAGCCTCTCAGTCTGGATGAAGCGGGCGACGCCGCCATAGGGTTCGAACATGCGGTAGAGCTTGGAACGCGAGACACCGGCGCGCCGGCTCAGCCGCTCCGGCCCCAGCGTGGCGGAGCCGAGATGCTGCCGGATCAGGCGCTTGATCTGGGCCAGCTGCACCAGCTCCGTCTGCGGCGCGGCCTGGGCCAGGTGATCGGCGGTGGGGCGGATGCAGGCAACGACCATGTTGCGCGTCGCCTCCACCAGCCGCTCCGCATCGGCGGCCGAAAGCTGCGGCATGCGCGAGGCCAGCAGCAGGATATAGTCCTCCAGCAGCCGGCCCATGGCACTGTCGAGCCGCTGGTAGCGCATGGCGTCCATCGCATGGCCCAGTTCGCCCAGGCTGTCGCGCGGGATATAGAGCTGCAGCCAGGCTGAATCGTCGCGGCTGGTCTCGTAGGGCCGGTCGAAGGAGGTGATGATGGCGGCACCCGGCGTATTGCTCACCGCCACCCCATCGGTGCGGAAGCTTCGGCTGCCGCGGCGGATGACGCTGATCACCCAATGGTCGATGGAATCGCGCCGGATATGGCCCGGGCTGCGGCGGTAATGGCAGGCCGGGGACTGGCCGGCGGACAGCGCCATGCCACCCATCCGCCAGGTGGAACCAGACGCGGCAAAGCCGTCATGCCCATGCGCCGCATCACGCGTCACATCGGCCAGGCCATTGTTGCACTCCTGCCAATAGGCGAATTGCCGCGGCGCAGGCAGTGACTGGGTGGTGAAGGTCAATATGGGGGTGAACGGCCGCGTGGATACGGCGCCATGGCTTTCACCGTGCCGGGTGTCGGGCATTGCATCGAAGCCTGCGTCGCGGTGCATCACGGTCCAACCACAGGATGTTAATCACCTGTTAATATGTGACGGCAGGCGTCTGCGCAATTCAAATGCCACCGGGATGCCCTTGCCCGGCGCCGCCGGCCTCAGAACGGCCAGACCAGCGGCACCATGAACACCGCGACGATGAAGAACCAGACCATCAACGGCAGGCCAAGCTTCCAGTAATCCGAGAAGACATAGCCCCCCGGCCCCATGACCATGAGGTTGGTGGGGGTTGCGATGGGGGTCAGGAAGGCGCCGGCCGCCGCCACGCCCACACTCATCAGCACCGGCATGGGCGAGATGCCGAGGGAGGCCGCGGCCGCCGCACCGATGGGAATGACGATCAGCGCAGTGGCGGTGTTGCTGATCAACTGCCCCAGCACCGCGGTGAGGATGAAGAGGCCTGCCAGCAGCACCCGCGGCCCGCTGTCGCCCACCATCGCGACCAGTTGCTCGGCCATCAGCCGCGCCGCCCCGGTCTCCTCCATCGCGGTCGAGAGCGGCATCATGGCGGCCACCAGGATCACGGTGGTCCAATCAATGGCGCGGTAGCTCTGCTCGACGCTCATCACCCCGGTCAGGATCAGGGCGAAACAGGCGGCAAGGCCCGCAATGGCCGGCGGCACGGCGCCGGTGGCCAGCAGCACCACCATCACGGCCAGGGTGATGATGGCCGCCCGCGCCCCCATGCCCAGCGGCACGGCCTGGCGGCGCACCACATCGGGCGAGTTCACCACCAGCACCTCGGGATCGGTGAGGTGGATGTCCAGCGCCTTCCATGTGCCCTGCAGCAGCAGCGTATCGCCGGCTTCGAGCTTGTCGCCCTTGGGGCCGATGTCGGCGCCCGCGCGCTGGATCGCGATGATGATGAGGTCGCCGCTGCGGGTGGTCATGCCGGGGAATACCATCTCGCCGATCATCGCCGAACGCGGCGGGATCATCACCTCCGCCAGGCCGGATTGTCGGTTGAACAGGGTCTCCTCCAGGTCGGAGGCCGCTTCCTCCTGCCGGAAGGCGAGATGCATCTCGGTGGCCATGCTGGCGGCCAGCGCCGCCTCGCCCCGCACCAGCAGGTGGTCGCCCTCAGCCAGAACCGCCCGGCTGAGCGGCCCGCCGGTATCACCCTGCTGAATCGCCACCAGTTCCAGCCCCGCCCAGGGCGCGAAATCCACCGTCTCCGCCGCAGCCCCGGCATAGGGCGAACTGGCGCGCAGGCGCAGGCGGAACATGCCGTCCTTCAGCCCGTATTGCTCGACCAGGGTGCGGGCATGGCGGCTGAAATCGGCCGGCATGGACGGGCCGCTGCGCGATGGCAGCAGCTTCTCGCCGAAGAACACGATGATGGCCAGCGTGCCCAGCAGCAGCGGCACGCCCACGATGGTGAAGCTGAAGAAGCCGAAGCGCCCCGCCCCGCTCTCCAGCGCCGCATTGGCCACCAGCACGTTCACCGGCGTGCCGGTGAGTGCCAGCAGCGAGCCGGCATGGGCAGAGAAGACCAGCGGCATGAGCAGCTGCGAGGGCGGCCGCTTCAGGCGCACCGCCATCACCACCACCACCGGCAGCAGGGCGGCGACGGCGCCATTGACGCTGATGAGCGCGGTCAGCAGCGCCACCAGCAGCCCGGTGAGCACCAGCAGGCGGGTGCGGCTTTCCTCGCCGGAACTCTCGATCAGGCGCTGGCCGGCCCAGGTCGTCACCCCGGTGCGCTCGAGTGCCGCGCTGACCACGAAGAGGGCGGCGATGAACAGCACCGCGGGGTCACCAAAGCCCGCCATGGCGGCCTGCAGGGACAGCACACCGGTGCCCCAGAGCGCCATGGAAACGCCGATCGCCACCAGCACCACCGGCACCTTGTTGGTGACGAAGAGCACGACCGCGGCGGCCACGATCAGGCCGGTCAGATAAATGTCGCTCACGGCAGGGAACCTCTCATACCGGCAATAGCCAGGGCACCAGGATCAGGCTGGCGGCCATCACGATCAGGGTGAAAGGCACGCCCAGCTTCACGAAATCGCCAAATGCATAGCCGCCCGGCCCCACCACCAGCGTGTTCACCGGCGACGAGACCGGCGTCATGAACGCCGCCGAGGCGGAAATCGCAATGATCATGGCAAAGGGATAGGGCGAGGCGCCGAGATCGGCCGCAACCGCCAGCGCCACCGGCGCCATCAGCACCGCGGTCGCGGTGTTGGAGATGAACAGCCCGAGTGCGGCGGTGATGGCAAACAGCAGCGCCAGCACCACCCAGGGGGGAGAGCCCGCCGCCAGCGCGCCTACCGCATCGGCGGCCAGATCCACGCCGCCGGTCCGTTGCAGCGCCAGGGAGAAGGGCAGCATGCCCACGATCAGCACTAGCGATTTCCAGCTGATCGAGCCATAGGCGCTGTTGAAGTCGACGCAGCGCAGCAGCCCCATCAGCAGGCAGCCGATCAGCACGGCATGGACATTGGGCACCACACCCGAGACCATCATGCCCACCGTGAGCGCCAGCACGCCCAACGCCTGGGGGGCCAGGCTGGCCGCCGGCAGCACTTCCTTGTGCTCGGCCGGCAGGTTGAGCAGGACGAGGTCGGGATGGCCGGCGGAAAGTTTGCGGATGTCCGACCAGAAGCCGGTCAGCAGCAGCGTGTCGCCGGGCTTGATGCGTTCTCCGAGCAGGGAGCCCCGCACCACCTCTCGGCCGTGGCGCAGGCCCAGCACGGTCAGCCCCAGCTCCCCGCGCTTGCGCAGGGCGGCCAGGCTATCGCCCACGAAGGCGCTGTCGGGCGGCACCAGCACCTCGACCATGCCGATCTCCTGCGCGCGGTCGAGGAAATAGGCGGCATCACCCAGCGGCAGCGCTTCCAGCCCCTGGGCGCCGCGCAGGCGGGTGATCTCGTCGGGCGGCAGCAGCGCATCCAGAAGAAGAACGTCGCCGGCCTGCAATTCGGTGGTGGGGCCGGGGCGCAGCACCTCGGTGGAGAAGCGGCCGGCGCGTTCGATCGCCAGCAGCTCCACCCCGGTTCGCGGCGCGAGGTCGCCGAGGCGCTGGCCGATCAGCGGCGAGCCGGGCAGCACGCGCTCACGAAACGCGCTATCGCCCAGCCCGTATTGCGAAACCCAGTCGGCCAGCCCGGGTGCCCCACCCTGCACGCCCGGCGTGCCCGCCGGCAGCAGTCGCCGCGCGAAGAGCATGTAAGCCACGCCCAGCACCAGGAAGACGGCGCCGAAGGGCGTGAAGGTGAAGAAGCCAAAGCCCTCCGAACCGCCACGGATCAGCGCCGCGTTCACCACCAGGTTGGGCGAGGTCGCCACCAGCGTGAGCATGCCCGAGAGCAGTGCCGCCACGCTGAGCGGCATCATCAGTTGTGACGGCGCGGTGCCGGTGTTCTGGCATATCCGGAGCACCACCGGGATGAAGATGGCCACCACCGCAGTCGAACTCATGAAGGCGCCAAGCCCCGAGACCGCGACCATCAGCAACACCAGCATGCGCGTCTCGCTGTCGCCGGCTGTGGCGTAGAGCCAGTCGCCCAGTCGCCGCGCCACCCCCGTGCGCACCAGCCCCTCGCCGATGACGAAGAGGCCGGCGATGAGGATGATCATGGGGTCGGAAAACCCGGCCAGCGCCTCATTGATCGTCAGCACCCCGGTGAAGGGCATCAGCACGATCATCAGCAGCGCCACCGCATCCATCCGCGGCCGGTTGGCGATGAACATGATGATGGCGGCCGCCAGCAGCAGCAGGACCAGGGCGAGCTCGGTATTCACGGACGTATCCCTCCGAAGGGCCAGAAGACGGGCACCAGGAAGATGGCCACAAGCGCCGAGAACCCCATCAGCGGCAGCCCGAGCTTCCAGTAGTCGCCAAACCGATACCCACCCGGCCCCTGCACCATCAGGCTGGCCGAGGACGCGATGGGGGTCAGAAAGGAAGCGGCGGCGCCGACCGCGACCGTGACCAGCGCGGTGCGCGGCGAAACCCCAATGGCGGTGGCGGCGGCGATGGCAACGGGAATGATGATCAGCGCCGTGGCCGTGCTGGAAATCAGCTGCCCCAGCGTGGCCGTCAGGCCAAAGAGCAGCGCCAGCAGCGCATAGGGGCTGCCGCCGCCCACGATATTCACCAGCCAATCGGCGATGAGATAGGCCGCACCCGTCTTGTACATCGCGGTCGAAAGCGGGATCAGCGAGGCGATCATCACCAGCACCCCCCAATTCACCGCGCGGAAGGCCTGATCGATCTTCAGCACGCCCAGCAGCACCACGGCGCAGGCGGCGACAAGCCCCGCCACCACAGCGGGCACCGCCCCGGTCGCCAGCAGGCCGACCATGAGCAGCAGGATGGCCACCGCACGCTTCGAGCCCGCGCCCATCGGCACGGCCTGGCGGCGAATGGTATTGGCCGCGGCCACGACCAGCACATCGGGATCGGCGGATTGTTCCTCCAGCGCCTCCCAGCGGCCCTGCAGCAATAGGGTGTCGCCAGCGTCGAGCTTGACCTCGCCCGGCCCCAGATTCTCGCCGCGGCGCTGGATGCCCAGGATGATGAGGTCGCCGCTCTGGGTCACCATACCGGGGAAGACGGCCTCGCCGATCAGCCCAGAGCGCGGCGGCAGCACGACCTCGATGAAGCCGAACTGATTGTTGAACAGTTTCTGGCGCACCCCCTGGTCGGGTTGCTCGACCAATCCCTGCTCCTCGGCGAAGGCGGCCACCGCCTCGGGGTCGCCGCGCATGATCAGCACGTCCCCGGCGCCGATGAAATCGGGCCGCACATCGACGCCGGAGCGCATGGCGATGAGGCTGAGCGCCGGCGTATTGGTGCGCTCCAGCGCGCGCTGCAGCACCTCGCGCTTGCGGCCGAGATAGGGAGAGGCGAGCGAGACCTCGAGCTGATAAACCCGGTCGAAGAGCTGGTACTGGTCGGTAAGCGTACGGGAGTGGCGGCTGAGATCCTCGGGCATGCCACGGCCGGCGCGGGCGGGCAGCAGCCGCTCACCAAAGAGCACCGTGATCGCGATGGTGCCTGCCAGCAGCGGTACCCCCACCACGGTCATCTCGAAGAAGCCAAAGGGTGCCAGGCCCTGATCGGCCGCCGCATCCGAGATCAGCACATTCACCAGGCTGCCGGTCAGCACCAGCATCGAGCCGGCATAGGAGGCGAAGGCCAGCGGCATCATCAACTGCGAAGGCTCCCGCCCCAGCCGAACCGCCACCAGCACCAGCACAGGCAGCAGCGCGGCCACAGCGCCCGATGAGCCGACCAACGCCGCCATCCCCGCCACCAGCAGCATGGTCAGCACCAGCAGCCGGCGGCGGCTCTCCCCCGCCTGGGCGATCAGCACCTGGCCGACCCAGGCGGTGACGCCGGAGGCATCGAGGCTGGCGGAGACGATGAAGAGCGAGGCGATGAACAGCACCGTATTGTCACCGAAGCCCGCCAGGGCCTCGGGCAATGCCAGGATCCCGGTCGCGTAGAGCAGCAGGGCGGCGCAGAGTGCCACCGCCGCATTGGGCAAACGGTTGGAGACGAAAATCAGCACCATCGCGCCGATGATGCTGAAGGTGATGGCGATGTCGCTCATCGCCGCATACCTGGGCCGCGGTTCAGCCGAGCCCCCAGGGAATGCCCAGCAGATACCAGCCCGCCAGGAAGGCGGTCCAGAGCACCGAGATCCACATCACATAGGGCAGCATCAGCGCGATCACCGTGCCGACCCCGGCGTCCTTCTGATACTTGATCGCGAAGGTCACGATCATGGCGAAATACGCGTTGAGCGGGGTGATGGCATTCAGCGGGCTGTCGCCCACGCGATAGGCCGCCAGCACCACCTCGGGCTCCACGCCCAGTTGCATCAGCAGCGGCACGAAGACCGGCGCGAAGATCGCCCACTTCGCAATGGCCGCGGTGATGATGAGATCGATGCCCATGACGGCCACGACGAAGCCAATGATCAGCGCGATCGAGGGCAGGTTCAGCCATGCCAGGAACTTGGCGGAAGAGACGGCGGCCAGCGTCGCCATGTTGGTATAGTTGAAGAATGCGATGAACTGGCTGATGACCAGCAGCAGCAGGATCAGCCCGCCCAACCCGCTGACCGATTTCTGCATCGCGCCGATGATGTCGGAAGAGTTCTTCATGGTGCCCGCACCTCGCCCATAGGCGGCGCCGACGACACCGAAGATCAGCGCAATGGTCACGATCAGGCTGTTCATGAAGGGCGAGCCCTGGATGATCGCGCCCGTGGTCGGGTGCCGCAGCGGCGCGCCCGGCGGCAGCAGCAACAGCGCAATGAAGCCGAGCACGGCGAGCAGGGCATAGCCGGCAAAGCGCAGGCCACGATATTCCTCGGCGCTCAGCACATTCTCGCCCGGCACCACGTAATCGCCGGTGTATTTGCCCAGGCGCGGCTCGATCACCCGCTCGGTGATCACCACGATCAGCACCGTCAGCAGCAGCACCGAGCCGATCGAGAACCAGAGATTGGCAGCCAGATCGATGGAGCGGTTGGGGTCCACCAGACGGATCGCGTCATTGGTGATCTCGGTCAGGATGCCGTCCACCGGCACGATCAGGATATTCACCAGGAAGGCCGAGGCGACGGAGGCGAAGCCGATCGCCAGGCCCGCCAGCGGATGCCGGCCGACCGACATGAAGGCCGCCGCCGCCAGGGGGATCAGCACGAGATACCCGGCATCGGCCGCGACCGAGGAGAGGATGCCCACGAAGCACAGGATCCAGCTCAAGGCCCAGCGTGGCGAGACGATGACGAGCTTGCGGATCAGCACTTTCACCAGCCCCGATTCCTCGGCCACACCCACGCCCACCATGGCGATGATGATGACACCCACCGCGGTGAAGCTCATGAAATTGCCCACCACGCCGGTGTACATGAACCGGATGCCCTCGATGCTGAGAAGGCTGCGCGCCTCGGTGAAGGCGGCCTCGATATTGCCCGTGGCGGGGTTATAGGCCTGGTAGTTCACCCGCGCCCCGAACACCGAGAGGATGGTCGAGAGCACAATGATGATGCCGATGAGATAGACGAAGATCATCACCGGATGCGGCACCTGGTTGCCCACCCGCTCGACCGTGTCGAGGATGTTCTGCATGCGCGTCTTGGGTGCCGCGGTCTCAGTCATGGACTTGTCCTCAATCGTTGACGGCGCGCAGGATGCGGGCGGGCGGGCGCCCGCCGCAAGTTTTCAGCGCGAGAGCGCATCCAGAATCCGCGCCCAGGAACGGATGGCGTGGTGGAAGCTTTTCAGGTCGTATTTCTCATTGGGCGAGTGGATGCGGTCATCCTCCAGCCCGAAGCCGGCCAGCATCACATCCATGCCGAGCGATTGCTTCAGCATGGCGGTGACGGGGATGGAGCCGCCGCCTCCGATAAAGACCGCCTCCTTGCCCCACTCAGCCGTCAGCGCCTTTTGTGACTTCACGAAAGGCGCGCTCTCGATCGGGAAACGGATGGCCGAACCCGACCCGTGCTCGATGAACTCCACCCGGCAATCGGCCGGCACCCTGGCGCGGACATGTTCGCGGAAGGCGGCGCGGACCTGATGCGGGTCCTGGTCAAAGACGAGGCGGAAGGAGATTTTGGCGGAGGCGGTGGCTGGGATGACGGTCTTGAAGCCGGCCCCCTGATAGCCGCCGCCCATGCCATTGATCTCGCAAGTCGGGCGGGACCAGGTCTGCTCCAACGCGGAATAGCCCTTCTCACCGGCCGGTATGGAGAGTCCGATGGCGCCCAGAAAAGCGTCAGCCGAGAAGCCCAGCGTATCCCACTGTGCCCGCAGCCCAGGGTCGAGCTCCGGCACGCCGTCATAGAAACCCTTCAGCGTCACGCGGCCGTCATCATCATGCAGGTCGGAGATGATCCGCGCCAAAATCCGGTTCGGGTTCGCCGCCGCCGAGCCATAGAAACCCGAATGCAGGTCGCGGTCGGCGGCGTGGATGATGATCTCCTCGCCGCAGAGCCCGCGCAGCATGGTCTGGATCGCCGGGGTCTGCGGATCCCACATATTGGTGTCGCAGATCAGGCCGATATCGGCCCGCAGCTCCTCCTTATGGGATTCCAGGAAGGGTGGCAGGTTCACGCCGCCCGACTCTTCCTCGCCCTCCAGCAGGATGGTGATGGGGATCGGCAGTTTCCCCGTCACAGCCTTCCAGGCCCGGCAGGCCTCCACAAAAGTCATGAGCTGGCCCTTGTCGTCGGCCGAGCCACGCCCCGTGATCTCCTTAGCGCCATCGGGCCGCGTCTGGATCGTGGGCTCGAAGGGGTCGCGGTCCCACAGCTCCAGCGGGTCCACCGGCTGCACATCGTAATGGCCGTAGAACAGCGCCGAGGGGCCGGTGGCTGAGCGGTCATGCGCCACCACGATGGGATGGCCGGGCGTGGCATGCGCGACCGCATCAAAACCGAGCGACTTCAGGTCGGCCACATGCCATTCGGCATTCTTGCGGCACTCCTCGGCATAGGCGGGATCGGTCGAGATCGACTTGATGCGGATCAGCGTGAACAGCCGCTCCAGCGCCGCGTCGAGGTCGCCATCAATATGGGCCAGGACTTTATCGAGATCGCTCATGATGCCTCCGGGGGTGCTGGCGGGTTGAGAACATGCTCGGCCGGCCGATCAGAGCCTATCGGCGCCGCCGGCGGATGGGAAAGGCCATGCGTCCGTGAAGTCTGCCGCATGTCCCAAGCACCTGTCATCGGCGGCTCGCGCGGCGCGCCACTGGAATTTCGGCGGGCGGCGGCGGCTCGGGCTCGGGGGTGGTGAGGCTGCCTACAGCGGGCGGTGTGGTCCACCACGGATATCCCGGACGTGCCTTCTCGAAGCCGTAGTCGAACAGCGCCTGCATGAAATTGGGGTCGAAGGGCTCGCTCGCCTGCTGCCTGAATTCGCGCCCGATATAGGCCAGGCGAAAGGCCACCCCGTCGCGCTGGGTGGTGAGGTAGATGCGGCCGATATCCCCCAGACCCGCGAAATGCAGCAGCGTGGTGGCGGAGCGCCGGGTGATGCTGAGCACGCCGCGGGTGGTGATGCCGGCCTCGACATCCACCCGACCATTGCGGATGACATAGGCTGTCCGCGCACGCTCGAGATTGCGGCCGCGGGCCTCGCGCCGCAGGTTCAGCGAGGGCGGGTAGAGGAAGACCTGGGTGGCGGCACCGCCATCGACATGCATCTCCTGGAATTGCCCGCCATCGGCCTCGACATTGACCAGAACCGGCGGAAAGGCCCCGGGAATGGAGGCCGAGGCCAGCAGGACACGGCGGAACAGGCTGAGCGCATCGGGATGGCCGCTGGCGGCGATGGCGCCGATATTCCAGACCACCGGCCGCTGCAGGTCGAGATTGGTGGTGCCGATCAGCAGCAGCCGGCCGCGGGCATATTCGGCCGCGATGGCCGCCAGCATCTCCTCATTGGCGTGGCGGTTGATCAGCCGGGTCAGCGGCGAGGTATCGGCCAAGGCCTCACCGAACAGCAGCTGGAAGCCGCCGGTCAGCAGCCGCGGCAGGATCAGGATGTCGCGCGCGGTCTGCCCGGTGAAGACCTCGCGCAGCGCCGGGTCGTAATCGGGGCCGAGGAAGGCGAAGGGCGCGATCAGGGCACCGGCGGAAATGCCCGTCACCACATCGAATTGCGGCCGCTGGCCGGAGGCGGTCCAGCCCACCATCACGCCGGCACCGAAGGCGCCATTGTCGCCGCCGCCGGACAACGCCAGGAAATTCAGGGGCGGCAGCGCGCCATCGGGGTGCAGCACGCGCTGGCGCCGCGCCATCTCAAGCCCCTCGGCCAGCAGCTCATCAGGCCGCGCATCGAGCCAGAATCGCGCATTGGTGATGCCCAGGACCGGGATCCGCTCCACCGCCTCGGCAGGCGGCGCCTGCAGCCGCAGGTAGCTGCCGCAGCCCTGCAAGAGCAGAAGCGCCATGCCCATCGTCAGCCCGCGGATCATACCGAAACCATTCCCTGCCCTGCCATCCCGCCACGCTGCGCAGCCCGCCAGGACGCCGGCAAGTGACATTGGCATGAACTAGAACCGCGCGACGGTGGCAAAGAGAATGCGGTTGGCGATGCCATGGCCGGGCCGGCCCTGGCCCGCCGAGGGCGACGCGCCTACGATGTCGCGCCGGGTGAAGAGATACTCCACGCCCACATCCAGCCAACCCGGGCCGAAGACGCCGTTGCGCACCGCGCCGAAGGGGCTCCAGATCAGGTTGGCGAAGGCCTGCTGCACCTCGCTGTTGAGCGAAAGCGCGGTGACCGAACCGGGCTGGTAGTCGAGAACATAGGACGGGAAGTTCTGCCGCGCGTAGGAATAGGAGAAGTTGCTGCGCAGCTGCGGCGTCCAGAACCGCCGATACGCCGCCGTCACGCCCCAGGATTCCACCGCATTGAAGGCCGTGTTCAACGTCCGGTTGGTCAGCGTGTCGACATTGGTCACGGCATCGACGCCGTTGGTGCTGCTGAAGAAATACCGGCCGATACCCTGGCCGTAATAGGCCATGCCGAGCAATTCATCGGCGCCGAAATCATCGGACAGCCAGCGCATCGGGAAGCGGACATGGCCGGCCACGCCAAAGCCGGTGGCGCTGCGGCTGCTGGTCACGCCCTCCAGCGCGGTGCCGGGGGCGCGCAGTTCCAGCTGGCGGAGCATGCCGCGGCCCACCAGCTCAAGCCCGTCCTGCCGCCAGGTGAGCCTGGTGTGGAAGTCGGGCATCACGTTGAAGGCGGGGCTGGCGAGGCCGAGGATGCGACTATCCGGCGTCACCACCCCATTGGCCGTGGTGTACTGCGTCTCCGGCATCTCCACCGAGATCTGGCCCGTCAGGGTGCCACCGCCGGCCTGGGCGAGGCGCCCGGTGAGGCGGATCTGCGCCTGGCGGATGAAGGACTGGTTAAGGTTGGTGGCGTCGATCAGGGTCTCGAAGAGCCCCTCATTCCACAGGCTGTTGGACTGGCCGATCAGCACGCGCATGCGCTCATCACCCAGCTCGGCCCAGGCCTGGCGCAGGCGAAACAGCGCGTTGTTGTTGGTGCCGCCGCCAAAATCGCCCTCGATCCGGGTCTCCAGCGTGCCCAGGCTGGTCAGGGTGCGGCTGTCGATGCCGAAGCGGCTGAAGCGGGCGGTGATGCCGTATTCACCGCCCTGCCGATAGGCCGGGCTGCCAGTGAGCGGAATCGCACCGGCCAACGGCGCATCGGTCTGGTTGCGGCCGTTGAAGTCATACCAGGTCGAAACCTTGGCAAAGCCATAGAGTCGGACCTGGGTGTCAGTGCCCGGCACGCGAAAGGCGATACCCGGCAGGTCGGAGCGCAGCGCATCCTCGAAAGGGTTTCCGACCAGGGCGGCGGGGGCAAGGCCGGCGACGGTCGCCTCGGTGATCGGCCCACCGGCCGGGGTGGCCGCGGCGGGCAATGGCGCGCGGGCCAGTTCCCGGCTGACCGCCTGCGCCTCATCGGCCGCGGCGCGGGCTTCGCGCGCTGCAGCCTGCGCCGCCTGCACATCGGCCTGGACCGCGCTGGGCGCACGAGGCGTAGCGACCGGCGCGGTCGCGGCCCGTGGCGGGCGTGGCCCGCCACGGGCGACGATAGCCTCCAGCTGCTCGACCCTGCGGCGCATATCCTCGTCACGTCGACGCATCTCGTCGAGTTGGCGGCGGAGTTCCTGCACCACGGCGGCGTCGCTGCCCTGGGCCAGCGCATCGGGCGCGGCCCCAAGCGCAGCCAGCATGGCCAGCAGCATGCACGCCCTGGCGGATTGCTTCCGGGCGCGCATGCCGTGACCTGTCACCGGGAGGCGCGACCCTGGTTGAAGCCCTGCTCGAAGCTGCGCTGCTGGGAACGGCGATGCTGATCCCAGGCGAAGCCGCCGGCGGCGCCCACGCCGGCGCCGATCAGCGCGCCGGTGCCGGCATTGCCGGAGAAGGAGCCGATGGCAAGGCCGGTCAGCGCGCCGGCCGCGGCACCGCCGCCGATGCGTTGGGTCGTGGGGCTGATCGTGCGCGGCTCGTCACAGGCGGCGAGGCCCAGGGACAGAGCGGCAATGGCGAGGATGCGAAGGCGCATGGTCGTCTCCCTTCCGGATCAGCGACGGGCGCCGGCGCGGGTGGGCGCCGGGCAGGGATAGGCGGTGGCGGCCCAACGGAGCAGCCCGTCAAGCGCCTTGTCATTGGCATACTGCGTATTGGCGCCGGCCCAGGCGACGAAGGCGGCCTGCGCCTGCGCCAGGGTGGGTGCCGGGTTGGCCAGGCAGAAGATCGGGGTCAGCCCGCCGCGGCCCGAGATCTCCGTATGATACTGCCAGGCGCCGATCATGAAGCCACGGCAGAAGCCCTGCGCGGTCGCCAGCTCGCCCTCGCCATCCGGGGCGGCGCAGAGATTGGCCAGGGTCGCGGTGTTCAACGGCCCGGGTGGGGGTGCCGCGGGCTGGGCGGACGCAGCCGCCGCGGCCAGAACCATGGCGCCGGCCAAAGAGGTGATGTTTCGCATGGTCAATTCCCGCTCCCTCGATGTTCCCTGGCCGGACGTGCCGCCGCGCCATCATGTCCATGCTAGGGGTGACGGGGACGGTTACGCAATCGACGCCTCGTGTCTGGCCGATGCCAGCCGTCCCAAGCCGGGCCACTGTCACCCCGACGCGCTAGCCCGCGCGCCGGAGTCTCGGCACACTGCATAACGGGACAGGTTCGGCGCGTAGCAACCTGGCCGCCAAACACAACAGGATCACCAGACCATGTCCGACCTTCTCGCCATCACCTATCCCACCGAGGCCGAAGCCGAGGCGGTCCGCGCCAAGCTTTTGGGCCTGCAGCGCGAATACCTCATCGAGTTGGGCGACGCCGTCGTCGCGGTGAAGCAGCCCGATGGCGGGGTGAAGCTCAACCAGCTATTCCAGCCGGTGGCCGCCGGCGCCGTCTCGGGCGCACTGTGGGGCTCGTTGATCGGGCTGCTGGTGCTGATGCCACTGGCCGGCGCCGCGGTCGGCGCCGCCTCGGGCGCGCTGGGCGGCAAGATGGCCGATCTGGGCATCAACGATAACTTCATGAAGGAGGCCTCGGCCGCGCTGCATTCCGGGGAGGCCGCACTGTTCCTGCTGATCCGCAAGATGACCACCGACAAGGTGATGGCCGAGCTCGCCGGTTCGGGCGGCAAGATCCTGCGCAGCTCCTTCGACGAGACGCAGGAAGGTGCGTTGCGCGAGGCGCTGGCCGGCGCGCAGGCCGCAGTGGCGGCGGCGCCGAAGGCCTAATGACATCGGGGGTGGCGCCCATGCGCCGCCCCGATCACGGCTCGGGATCGGGCGGCGGGCGGGTCGGCGAAGACGCCGCCTCACCCCCGCTCCGCCAGCACGAAATGCGCGTGGTTTTCCCAGACCCATTCCTCGCGGATACGAAACCCCGCCATGCGCACCAGGCCACGAAAACCCGCAGCCGTGAACAGGAACCAATATGGCCAGGGGCTGGGCCCGTGGTCGGTGAGGTGGGGCATGCTGGCACCGCTGTCATCGGGCTCGGGCGCGTTTCGGTTCAGGTCCCAGCCGAATTTTTCCTGATAATACAGACGCAGTATGGCGCGCTCCGTCGCGTTGATCCCGGGCAGGAAGAGCGCCGTGCTGCCGCGAAAATCCAGCCTGCCATGCTCGTTCTCGATGCACTCCGGCACGATCACAGTGTTGGTCACCAGCCAGCGGCCGGTGATGCGGCGCAGGTTCCACAGCGCGCGGGCGGGGTCGCTGAGGTGATAGAGGATGCCGGTGCTGTGCACCATGTCATGCACCGGCAGGCGGTTGGTCAGGTCGCCGCCGGCGATGTCGATCCGATCATAGGCGGTATAGCGCTCGGGACCGTATCCCAGGCCCGCCAAACGGGTGTGGAAATCGCCCCACATCGGCGCGGAAAAATCCTGGATATCGGCAATCGAGGCCTGCGCCGCGCCATGGCCGAGGGCCGTGCTGACGGTCTCATTCAGCGCGTTTTCGCCGATGCCGCCGATATCGACAAAGCTCAGCCCCGCCGCATGCGCCGCGATCCAGTCCCTGAACATGCCGAGCCCCTCTTGTTGGTTCCGCGGCCTATACCGGGGCACCGGGTTGCGGCCAAGCAAGACCCACCCTTTGTTCCCGGCCCCACTCGCATCATATTGCCGCCAATCCTTGGAGTATCCCGCATGACCGATCAGGTCCCCGTCACCGTCCTCACCGGCTATCTCGGCGCCGGCAAGACCACGCTGCTCAACCGCATCCTCACCGAGAATCACGGCAAGAAATACGCCGTGGTGATCAACGAGTTCGGCGAACTGGGCGTGGACAACGACCTCGTAGTGGATGCCGACGAAGAAGTTTTTGAGATGAATAACGGTTGCATCTGCTGCACCGTGCGGGGGGACCTGATCCGCATCGTCAGCGGGTTGATGAAGCGCCGCGAGAAATTCGACGGGATCATCGTGGAGACGACCGGGTTGGCCGACCCGGCACCAGTGGCGCAGACATTCTTCGCCGATGACGACGTGAAGCGCGCGGCCAAGCTGGACAGCATCGTCACCGTGGTGGACGCCAAGAACCTCGCCGCCCGCCTGGCCGACAGCCGCGAGGCCGAGGAGCAGATCGCCTTCGCCGACCTCATCCTGCTCAACAAGATGGATCTGGTGAACGAGGCCGAGGCCAATGAGGTCGAGCGCCGCATCCGCGCCATCAACCCCTGGGCCGAGATCATCCGCAGCACCAAATCCGCCGTGCCGATCACCAGCGTCATCGGACGAGAGAGCTTCAATCTCGAGAAAATCCTCGAGCGCGAGCCCGATTTCCTCTCCGGCGAGGACAATCACAGCCACGACACCGAGGTGCTGAGCGTCTCCTACAAGGTGGAGAAGCCGCTGGACCCCGAGCGCTTCAACGCCTGGATCACCCAGCTCCTCGCCGCCAAGGGGCAGGATTTGCTGCGCACCAAGGGCATCCTGGCCTATGCCAATGATGACCGGCGCTTCGCCTTCCAGGCCGTGCACATGCTGGCCGATGGCGATTTCATCCGGAAGTGGCGTGATGACGAGCCGCGCCACAGCCGCATCGTCTTCATCGGCCGCGACCTCAACCGCCCGCAGCTGCGCCGTGGTTTCGAGGCCTGCCAGGTCGACGCGCCGGCCAGCAATTACGAGACCGAACTGGCCCGCTGGAGCACGCCTTCGTGAGCGAGACGGCCGAGGCGGATTTTCTCTTCGCAACCCGTGGCGATGGGCGGGAGCTGGGCGCCTATGTGGTGGCGGTCGATTTCTGCCGCGCCTCCGGTGCGGCGGGCTTCGGCCTGGGCGACGGCTCGGTGCACATCGGCCCGCAATGGCAGGCGCATCAGGCGCACAAGGGGGCCGTGCTCAGCCTTTGCGCCGATGTGAAGTCAGGCTTTCTGACCGGCGGCGATGACGGCAAGCTCGCGCATAGCGCGGCTGAAACGACCGTGCTGGCCGAATATGGTTCGCGTTGGGTCGAGCATGTGGCGGCGCATCCCGATGGCGTCCGCGCCGCCTCCGTCGGCCGCGCCCTGCATCTGCTCGACGGCGCGGGCAAGCCGCTGAAATCCCTGGCGCACCCCTCCACCGTCGCCGGCATCGCCATAGACGCCAAGGGCAAGCGGGTGGCGGCCAGCCATTACAACGGCGCCTCGCTGTGGTTCGTGGGTGCCAAGGAGGACAAGCCGCGCCTGCTGGAATGGAAGGGCAGCCATGCCGCCATCGCGTTCAGCCCCGACGGCACGCATGTGGTGACGGCGATGCAGGAAATGTCGCTGCATGGCTGGCGCCTTGCCGATGGCCAGCACATGCGGATGTCGGGCTATCCCGCCAAGACACATTTCCTGGCCTTCAGCGCGAAAGGGCGGTGGCTCGCGACCTCGGGCGCGGAAAGCGTGGTCCTCTGGCCCTTCTTCGGCGGCGGGCCGATGGGCAAGGCGCCCAGCGAATTGGCCGGCGGCGACAATGTGATGTGCACGGCGGTGGCGGCCCATCCGCAGCACGAGGTGGTGGCGGCGGGTTTCGGCGATGGGCTGGTGCTGATCGCCGAAATCGCCAGCGGCAAGGTCGTGCCGGTGGCGCCGCCGGGGAAGGGCGGCATTTCCGCGCTGGCCTGGAATGCCAGCGGCAGCGTGTTGGCCTTCGGAACCGAAACCGGCTTTTGCGGCACTGTCGATCTGGGGAAGCGATGACGATTCTGCACACAAGGCACCTGGAGATGCCCGCCATCGGCCTGGGCACCTGGCCGATGAAGGGCGCGGAATGCGAGAGCGCGATCGAGACCGCGCTCGCCATGGGCTACCGCCACATCGACACCGCGGAGATGTACGGCAATGAGGTGGAAGTCGGCCGTGCCCTCGCTGCCAGCGCCACCCCACGGAAAGACATCTTCCTCACCACCAAGGGCTGGTGGGACAAGCCCGATGGCCCGAGCCTGTACGCCGCCTGCGAGGCCAGCCTGCAACGCCTGAAGACCCCCTATCTCGACCTCTACCTCATCCATTGGCCCTCACCCCAGCTCAACCTCGCTTCGGCCATGGACGGGCTGGCAAGGATCAAGGCCGATGGTCTGGCCCGCGCCGTGGGGGTGGCGAATTTCCCGCCCGGCCTGCTCAGCGCCGCCCTGGCGCTGAACATCGCGCCGCTGGCCTGCAACCAGGTCGAGCACCACCCGCTGCTGCCGCAGGCGCCGCTCCTCAAAATCTGCGCAGCCAATGACATGGTGCTGACCTCCTATTCGCCGCTGGGCAAGGGCGAGGTGCCGGCGCATCCCGCCCTCGCCCCCATCGCCGCCCGGCTGGGCTGCACGCCGGCGCAGGTAGCGCTGGCCTGGGCGCTGGCGCAGGGAAAGGTCTCGGTGATCCCCAAGGCGGCCAGTGTCGCCCGGCAGGCCGAGAACATGGCCGCCACCGGCATCGCCCTCTCCGCCGCCGATCTGGCCGCGATCGCCGCGATCACCGAGCGCCGGCGCTTCGTGAATCCAGGCTTCGCACCGGATTGGGCGGCCTGACACTTGCCTCCCGCCCCGTCTTCGGGTGATAGGGCGGCTTCACCATGCAGGGATCATGTCATGGCCGAACAGGATGAGGACGAGGCGCCGGAACTGGGCATCCCGCTCGAAACCGTCGCCACCATCGCCGACCTCCTCAACGCGCTTGAGGATGACGACCTCGACGAGGATGAAGAACTCGACGAGGAGGAAGACGACGACGCCGATGACGAGGACGTCAACGAGGAGCTCGTCGAGGAGTTGGTGAACGAGCTGAGTGAGCCCGAACAGGCCGCCCTGGTGGCGCTGGCCCTCGTCGGCCGCGGTGATCACGAGGCGGAGGAATGGGCGGATGCGGTCAAGGCCGCCAGCCTGCGCAATTCCAAGTCCGACCCGGCGCAATATCTGCTCGGCCTCGAAGGTGCCGGCTACCTGCTGGGCGAAGGGCTGGCGGCCTTCGGCATCTCGCTCGACGAAATCGAGCGATGAAGCGCTTGTGCGGCAGGGCCGGTCTGCCCATGCTGAGGGGTATGCGAATCCTTCTCCCCACGGCGATGTTTCTGGCAGCGATCTCAGGCGCCGCTCAGGCGCAGAACTGGCCGAACGAGACTGGCCTGAACCGTGATGGTTTCCGCGGTTCGATCGACGCGCTGGAGCGTTTCAGCCGGGCCGACAATCCCCGCCTCCAGGGCGAGGATGCGCGCGAGCGGGTGGGCGGCTGGCTCGGTGCCGCGCGGGGCTGGCTGGAAAGCCAGTACGACAAGGTCGGCCAGCGCGAACCGGAATTGGCCCCCTACTACAACACCCGCCGCCAATGGGAAGGCGACCTGGTGCGCCGCCGATGATGCGCCGGCTGGGTTTGACCCTTGTGTTGCTGGCAGGCTGCACTGACACCGCACCGCCACCTGCCACCGTGGGCGGTGTGTCGCCGCCGCCGCCCTCGCGCTTCGATGGTCGCTACAGCGGCTTGGCGACCCGCAGCTTCGGCACAGCCAGTGATTGCGGCCGCCCCAGCGGGACGTTGAACATGGTGGTGGCACAAGGCCGCGCCACAGGCTCGCTTCCGGCGAGTGGTGAGGCGCGCGGTGTGGTGAGCAGCGATGGCAGCCTGACGCTGCGCGCCACGCTGGACGCCACGCAGCGGGCAACGGGCCGGATTTCGGACAGCTTCGAGTTCACCGCCCGGTTCCAGACCCGTAACTGCGCCTGGGATATCCGCCTCAACCGCGAAGGCTAAGGGCAGCCCCATCATAAAAGGCAATGATGGGTATTGGCGGCGGCCCATGGGCTGCGCCACGGGTTGTGGCATAACCCCCTCAACCCATTTACCGGAGCTCATACATGACCGAACTCTCCCCCATCGCCTTCGACCAGCTCTTCCGGGAGGCCCGCACCCACAACAAGTGGCAGGACCGCCCGGTGACTGATGAGCAGTTGCAGGCGCTCTACGACATCATGAAATTCGGCCCCACCTCAGCCAATTCCAGCCCCGCGCGCTTCGTTTTCGTCCGCACGCCGGAAGGCAAGGCCAAGCTGAAGGAGGCGCTCAGCCCGGGCAACATCGAGAAGACCATGACCGCGCCGGTGACCGTCATCGTCGCTCATGATCCGAAATTCTACGACATGCTGCCCAAGCTCTTTCCACATGCGGATGCAAAGAGCTGGTTCAGCGGCAATTACTCGCTCGCCGAGCAGACGGCATTTCGCAATGGCACCCTGCAGGGCGGCTACCTCATCATGGCGGCGCGGGCGATGGGCCTGGATGCAGGCGCGATGAGCGGCTTCGATTCGGGCAAGATCGAGGATTCCTTCCTGACCGAAGGTGGCTGGAAGGCCAATTTCCTGATCAATCTGGGCTATGGCGACCCTTCGGGCCTTTTCCCTCGCAGCCCGCGGCTGGATTTTGCTGAGGCCTGCCGCTTCGCCTGAGCCGGCGCCGCAAACACAAAGGGCCGGCCCCCACGGGCCGGCCCTTTTCATTTTAACCCGCGATAGAATTCAGGCGTTCGGCACCTGTACGGCCCGGCCCTTGTCGCTGGCCGTGACGGCCTGGCGCAACAGCATCGCCTGCAGCGCCGCCTCGCGCCGCAGTGCGGCCAGGCGACGGCTTTCGCGCGCGCGGCGCCGATCATCCAGCCACACCACCATCAGCGGAACCACGGCCAGGGCCATCATGAACATCAATAGGATGCCTGGCGCAATGTGCATTGGAAGCGTTGGCATCGAAATCTCCAAAAGCAGTGGCGCGTCGATTCCCGCGCCGGTCGCACATCGTTTGCGCCCTTCCGTCTGAACCTGTGCTGAGTGCCGTATTCAGGCGATATTCAGCTTTCAGGAGATGTTATCGCCCCATGCGCCGCTTCCTGTTGCTCTCCCTGGCCCTCCTGCCCGCCCTACCACCGCTCGCCATGGCGCAGGAGCGGCGAGACCACGAGAGGGCCCGCGCGGCGCTGGAGGCGGGTGAGATCAGGCCTCTCGCGGAATTGCTCGGCGATGTGGAGCGCCGCTTCCGCGGCCGCGTGATCGAGGCCGATCTGGAGCGTGATGACGGCCAGTGGCTCTATGAACTGAAGATCCTGCCACCCAATGGCAGAATGTTCGTGATCGAGCTGGATGCCGCAACTGGGGCGCTGCTGCGCTCCCGCGGGCAGGTGCAGACGCGGCCGTAGAGCGGGATGAGTTGAGGCGGCATCGCCGAAACCCCGCATCCTGCCCCCAACAATGGCCTAGCCCCGCAGCATCGCCGCCGCTCTCTCCCCGATCATCATCGCCGCCGGCTGGATATTCGAACTCGGCATGAGCGGCATCACCGAGGCATCGGCCACCCGCAGCCCCTCCACGCCGCGCACCCGCAGAAAGGGATCTGTCACCGCCAAATCATCGCTGCCCATCCGGGCCGTGCCGCAGGGATGATACACGGTGCCGCCATTTTCCCGGATATGCTGCAGCAACGCCTCGTCGGACTGGATCGCGGGGCCGGGCGTCAGTTCCTCCTCGATGAGTGCGGCAAGCGGCGCTTGTGCCGCGATCCTGCGGCCGTATTTCGCGCCCTCCACCAGCACCCGCTGGTCATGCGGGGAGGAGAGGTAGTTCGCCTCGATCACCGGCTTGTCATAGGGGTTGGCGCTACGCAGCCGCAGCTGCCCCCGGCTCTCCGGCCGGCACTGGCAGGCGCTCCACATGAAGCCCGGCCAGGGATCGGTGCCATCGGCATAGGTGGTCACGGTAAAGTTCACGAACTGATACTGCACATCCGGCTCCTCGGCGCCGGGCAACACGCGGGCGAAGAGATTGGCCTCCGCCGCGCCGATGGCCATGGGGCCTCGGCGGGTGGCCGCGTATTGCATCGCCATCCTGGCCTTGCCCCACAGGCTGCCGGCAGCCTCGTTCACCGTCTGCGCCGGCTTACTGCGGTAGCGCATGCGCACCACGAAATGATCCTGCAGGTTCTGGCCAACTCCGGGCGAATGGGCGCGCGTCTCGATCCCCAGCTCCTGCAGCGCCGCACCATCGCCGATGCCGCTCAGCATGAGGATCTGCGGCGTGCCGATGGCGCCGGCACAGAGCACGACCTCCCGCCTCGCCTTCCAATGCTCCTCCCCGCCCGGGCCACGAACGATGGCGCCGGTGCAGCGCATGCCATCGAAGGTCAGGCGCAGGATCATCCGCTCGGCCCGCAGGGTCAGGTTCGGCCTGCCCTTCGCCTGGCGCAGATACATGTCGCCGCTGTGCGACCGAAAGCCACCCTTCACATTCATCTGCATCGGCCCCACGCCCTCATGCCAGGGGCCATTGAAGTCGCGCGTGCGCTTATGGCCCAGCGCCAGCGCCGATTCGATGAACGCCTGGCCGCCAGGGGAGACATGGCGCGCCTCGGTGGCATGGATCGGGCCATCCCTGCCGCGGCCCTCGCTTTCCGGCCCATCCCAGGTCTCCATCTTCTGGAAATAGGGCAGCACATCATCATAGGCCCAGCCGCGGGCACCCTGCTGCGCCCAGCGGTCATAATCGCGGGGGCTGCCACGCAGGAACACTAGGCCATTCACCGCGCCCGAACCACCCACCACCTTGCCGCGCGGCCAGTGGATGGAACGACCGGCCACGCCCGCATCGGGTTCGGTCGCGAAATTCCAGTCATACTTGCCGCTGGTGTAGAGCCGGGCGAAGCCGGCGGGGATGCGAATCCAGGGCTCCATCCAGGCCGCCGGCCCGGCCTCCAGCAGCGCCACCTCGGTACCTTGATCCTCGGTCAGCCGCGTCGCCAGCACGCAGCCGGCGGAACCCGCGCCCAGCACCAGGATATCCGTGTTGAATTCGTGCATCTCATCTCTCCCGCCTTTACGGGCAGGGTTCCACGCCGGGCCGGGCTGCGGCAATAACCCCTCATGTCGCACAACAGCTTCGGCCACCTCTTCCGCGTCACCACCTGGGGGGAAAGCCATGGCCCGGCCATCGGCTGCGTGGTGGATGGCTGCCCACCCGGCATCGTGTTGAGCGAGGCGGATATCCAGCCCTTCCTTGACCGCCGCCGGCCGGGCCAGAGCAAATTCGTGACCCAACGCCAGGAGCCTGATGAGGTGCGCATCCTGTCAGGCGTCTTCGAGGGCCGCACCACGGGCACCCCCATCGCGCTGCAGATCGAGAACCAGGACCAGCGCAGCAAGGATTACTCCGACATCGCGGAGCAGTTCCGCCCGGGCCATGCCGACATCACCTATCACTGGAAATACGGCATCCGTGACTATCGCGGAGGCGGCCGCTCCTCGGCGCGCGAGACCGCGATGCGGGTCGCCGCTGGCGCCATAGCCAGAAAAATACTGGGCGAGGGCGTGTTGATACGCGGTTGTTTGGCCCAGATGGGCGCCGACGCCATCGACCGTGCAGGCTTCGACTGGGCGGAGTTGGAGAATAATCCCTTCTTCTGCCCCGACGCAGCGGCTGCGCAGCGCTGGGAAACCTCACTCTCCGCCATCCGCAAAGCTGGCAGCTCCGTCGGCGCGATCATCGAGGTGGTGGCCGAAGGCGTGCCTCCCGGACTGGGCGCACCGATCTATGCGAAGCTCGATGCCGATATCGCGGCCGCGCTGATGGGCATCAACGCGGTCAAGGGTGTCGAGATCGGCGATGGCTTCGCGGCGGCGGCACTTAGCGGCGAGGACAATGCCGATGAGATGCGCATGCGCCAGGACGGGACCGTCGAATTCCTCGCCAATCACGCCGGCGGCATCCTGGGTGGGATCTCCACCGGCCAGCCCATCGTCGCACGCATGGCCGTGAAGCCGACCTCCTCCATCCTGACGCCGCGCCAGGCGGTCACACGCGGTGGCGAGAACACCGATATCCTGACCCGCGGGCGGCACGACCCCTGCGTGGGCATCCGCGCAGTGCCGGTGGCTGAAGCCATGCTGGCCTGCGTTTTGGCAGACCACCTGCTGCGGCACAGGGCACAGAACCCGCAGGCGCCGACACGCGGGGTGCTACCAAACGATTGAGCGGAAAAACCCGCTTGACGGAACAGGGTCTTGAGCGCTTTGAAAGGTGGAACCGTTGCGGAATCCCACCATGCCCGATCCGGACCCCCGGCCTGACCACGCCGCCCTAGCGGCCTTTGTGAAGATCGCCGGCCGGGATTGCTGGGGTAAACGTGTTGTCGCGATCAGCGAAAGGGCAAAGCAGGGCCAGTTCACCGGCCGCGCGACGCAGCAGCGCCACGCCGCGGAGCTCATGCTTGCCCGCCTGTCGGACCCCAAGGTCCTCGCCCGTGCGGGCGCGTCGGAACGGCGCGTGCTGGCCTTTGCGCGCGAAGTCGCGCGGCTGGACGCGACGCTTGGCGGCGAATCCCGCGCCCGGCTGCGCGCCATGGTGCGCGAAGGGCTGACCGGCGAGGCCACGCTCATTCCGGTCTTCCATCTCGTGCGCACCGCGGCCCTCGCCCGCGCCCGTGGCTTCGCCGTCCGGTTTGATGGGCTGCTCGATGGCGCGGCGCATGACCTGCTGATCACCCGTGAAGGCGCCTCGGCTGAGGTCGCACTCTGCACTGTTTCGGCTGAGGAAGGCCGGCCAATGCATCGCGGCGCCTGGTTCAACCTCATGGACCGCATGCATCCCGAACTGCAGACCTGGCTGGCCGCCCATCCCGGCCGCTATCTGCTGAAGATGACCCTGCCCGAAGGTGTCAGCGACGTCACCCAACTCAGCACCCTGCAGGACCGCATCCTGGGCATGCTGGCGGCGCAGAAACGGCAGGACTCGTCGGCCGATCTCATCATGAAGCTCGACCCACTGGTGCTGGCCGGGGCGCAAGCGTCGCTGCCGGTGGCGCTGCGCCAGCAATTCGGCCCCGAGGCGCATTTGGCGGTGACGGCGGACGCCAATTCCGGCTCGGTCTTCGTCATGGCCGCCCGCGCGGGGCGGGAAAACGAGATCGCCCAGGCCGTGAAGTTTCGCATGGCGCAGACCGCGTCCAGCCGGCTCTCCGGCCGCCACCCCGGCATCCTGGCCATGTTCATCGAAGATATGGACCGCACGGAATGGCGCAGCCTGCGCGACAGCCTGGAATTGGAAGGCGTGGCCCGGCGCTTTCTCACCGAACCCGAGGCGCGGCATGTCGTGGCGGTGACCTGCACGTCGCGCGCGGAGCTCTTCGGCCTGCCCGCGCCTGATTCGGCGCCCGATGGTGAATTGCGCTTCCGCAACCCCGGACACCCTGCGGCGAAGAACCCCCATCTCGCCCCGGGAATCGCGTCTTCGGTCTAATCGCGGCCAAGCCGGCCCTGCCCCGCCGGTTTCATCCCCCGGGTGAGCGCAGCGCCGCCACCTCGGCACGCAGGCTCCGGATTTCCGCGAGCAGCGTCTTCATGTCGGGCTGGGTCTCGTCCTCCGGCACGTCGCGCAAGGACTGAATGCTCTCCACGATCACGCCGATGAAGAGGTTCAGCACCACAAAGGTGGAGACGATGATGAAGGGCATGAAGAAGACCAGCGCATACGGCTGCGCCTCCATCGCCGGCTTCACGATATTGGCCCAGTCATCCAGCGTCATGAGTTGGAAAAGGGTGAAAAGGCTGGCGCCCAGCGTGCCGAATTGTTCTTCCATCGCGCCGCCGAAAATCTTGGTGGCCATCACAGCAAAGACATAGAACAGCAGCCCCATCAGCAGCACGATGCTGCCCATGCCCGGAAGCGCCGCCAGCATCGCCTCCACCACATTGCGCAGCGAGGGGATGACGGAGATCAGCCGCAGCACCCGCAGCACCCGCAGCGCGCGCAGGACGGACAGCGCGCCCGAGGCAGGCATCCAGGCGATGGCCACAACGACAAGGTCGAAGATGCCCCAGGGGTCACGGAAGAAGGCGCCGCGAAAGGCATAGATGCGAAGCGCCAGTTCCGCGGTGAAGATCAGCAGCAGGACTGCGTCCAGGGCCTCGAGCAACGGGCCGGCGACATCCATCACGCTGTGAGACGTCTCAAGCCCGAGCGTGACGGCATTGAGCAGGATCAGCGCGATGATCACCCGCTGAAAGGACTCACCCGATACCAGACGGGCAATGCGGCTGCGAAACGCTGTCGGCACGATGAGGCCTGGCTGCATGGAGGGTTCCTGACGCGCGAATAACGCGAATGCAATGCCGCTCCGCCTGACGCGATGCAAGAGGGCAATCCGCGTGCTACCGGCTTGGCGCCCCACTCAGGTCGCGCTCGCCACCCGCCGGGATGTCCCCGCCGGGAAGCCGGTTCAGAAATACACCGCCGGCACCCCGAAGGCGATGGGATGCGCCACCAGTAACCCCACCCAGAGCACGGTGCCAAGGACCAGCGGCCGCGGACCGATCTCGGAAAAATCCACCCGCCCACGGCCGGCCAGCACGGCGCCGAAGGGCAGGATCGAGGTGGTGGCGGAAAGCCTCCCCCACATCGCCGGGTCGCGCTTCGCCAGCTTGGCGTCGATGCTGGGCATCCCCAGCACGCAGGTCACCAGGAAGGCGCCGAAGAACAACAGGCTCGCCACATCCCCATTGCCCAACATGTGCACCCCAGCCCAGATCGCGAAGGACCAGAGCATGGGGTGGCGTGTCACCCGGGTGATGCCGCGCGGCCCGGCCTCGCCCAGCTTCTGGCCCGCCGAGGTGGGGTTGGGCTGGGTGACCGAGGCGATGAACAGGATGAAGGCTGGCAGCATCGCCAAGGCCATCAGCCAGCGCAGTTCCTTAGGCGCCGACCACAGGAACCACACCGGCGCCCCCTGCCAGGCCATGACAAGCAGCATGATCGACCCCACCGAACCGATGGAGAAGCCGATCATGAAGCCCATCTCGCCAATTTTTTCGATCACGCGGCCGCGCAGCGATGTGCCGGCCAGGCCGACATGCCAAGCAACCCAGAGGGCGGCAGCGAGGAAAAGAAGGATCATGCTCATGTGCACAAACTGAACCATCACCGCCATCACTGCCAGCACGGATTGCCTGCCGGCCGGCAATGTCGCAGTTTTGCCCGATAAGAAGGGCAAGCGGGATGAGCGCGGAAATCAGCGTGACCATGGACGGCCATGTGGCGATTCTCGCCCTGTGCCGTCCGCCGAACAATTTCATCGACACCCTGCTGGCCGGCCAGATCGCCGATGCGTTGGAGGAGATGGACGAGAACCCCGTCTGTCGCGCCGTGGTACTGGCCGCCGAGGGCAAACATTTCTGCGCCGGCGCCGATTTTTCCCAGGCGAATCGCCGCGCCGGCGACGCCGATGACACCGGCCGCACGATCTACACGGAAGGCGTGCGCCTGTTGCGCACCCGCAAGCCCATCGTGGCCGCGGTACAGGGGGCGGCGATAGGCGCCGGGCTTGGCCTGGCGGTCGTGGCGGATTTCCGGGTCACCTGCCCGGAGGCCCGTTTTGCCGCCAATTTCACGCGGCTCGGCTACCATCCCGGCTTCGGCCTGACCCGCAGCCTGCCCCGGTTGATCGGCGCGCAGAAGGCACATCTGATGTTCATGACCGGCCGCCGCATGACGGGCGATGAGGCCCATGCCATGGGCCTTGCCGACATTCTGGTACGGCATGAGGAGGTGCGCGGGGCCGCCTGCACACTGGCCGCCGAAATCGCCGAGGCCGCGCCACTTGCCATCGCAGCAACCCGCGCCACCCTGCGCGCCGGCTGGGCCGAGGAATATGAAGCGGCCACCGCGCATGAACTCGCAGAACAGGCCCGCCTGCGCGAGACGGCGGATTTCCGCGAAGGCACAGCCGCCAGCCGCGAACGCCGCCCGCCGCGGTTCGTCGGCGCGTGAGCGCCGCGGGGGACGGCCGCGTGAGCGCCTCGGGAGAGGGTCGCGTGAGCGCCGCGGGGGAGGGCCGCATTAGCCTGTTCGAAGCCCTCTTCAACCCGGGCTCGGTCGCTCTGATCGGCGCCTCGGCCGACCCGGCGAAGGACAATTCCCGCGCGCAACGGCTGCTGGCCCGCGAAGGCTTCGCCGGCCGGGTAATCCCGATAAATCCTGGTCGGGCCGAGGTCATGGGCCTGCCCGCCTTCCCCGATATCCGCGCCGTCCCGGGGCAGGTCGACCACGCCTTCATCATGGTGGCTGCGAAAGACGTGCCAGCCGCTATCGAAGGCTGCGTGGCGAAAGGCGTTGCTGCAGCAACCATTTTTTCTGCTGGTTTCGCCGAGGCCGATGCCGAAGGCCGCGCCCGGCAGGGCGCACTGGTGGCGACCGCACGCGCCGGGGGCCTGCGGTTGCTTGGCCCCAATTGCCTGGGCGTGGTCAGCGTGGCGAGCCGCGTGCCGCTGACGCTCAATGCCGCCATCGAGGCCGAGCCGCTGCTGCCCGGGCGCCTCGCTCTGGTGTCGCAAAGCGGCAGCATGATGGGCGCGGTGTTCTCCCGCGCCGCCGCGCGCGGGATCGGGTTTTCGCGCATGGTCTCGGTCGGCAATGAATGCGACATCGGCGTGGGCGAGTTGGCTGAAATGCTGGTGGAAGACGAGGCGACCGGCGCCGTCCTGCTCTTCCTCGAAACCTTTCGCGATGCCCCGCGGCTGGCCGCCGCGGCGCGCCGCGCGCATGTGCTGCACAAACCGATCATCGCCTACAAGCTCGGCCGGTCGGAGGTGGGGCGGACCATTGCCCTGTCGCATACCGGTGCCATGCTGGGCGGTGATGAACTCGCTCAGGCCTTCTTTCGCGCGCAAGGCATTTTGCGGGTGGAAACACTGGAAGGGCTGCTGGAAACGGCGCGCCTGGTCATGGGCCACAAGCCGCCGAGGGGCCGCGGCTTTTCGGCGTTGACCGCGACCGGTGGCGGCGCGGCGATGGTGGTGGACCGCCTCGGCCTCGCCGGCCATACCCTGGTAGGCCCCGACGCTGCGCTGCGCGAAACCCTGAGCGAGGCCGGCATCCGCATCCCCGATGCGCCGCTGATCGACCTGCCAATGGGCGCCTCTGGCCCGAAACCCTTCTCCACCACACTGCGGGCGATGGACGCGGCCGATGCCGCCGATGCGCTGCTCGCCGTGCTGGGCAGCAGCGCCCGCAACCAGCCGGAACGCGCGCTGTCCCATGTTTCCCCGGCCCTGCCCGCCGGCCGACCGCTGGCGGTGTTCGCCGCCCCGCAGGCCGATGCCGCGCTGGCGCTGTTCGAGGCCGAGGGCATCGCCGCCTTCCGCACTCCCGAATCCTGCGCCGATGCGATGAACGCCTATCTCTCCTGGCGCGAACCCGCGGCGCTGCAGGGCGCCCCCCTGCCCCCAATACCCCATGCCGCCCGGCTGAATGAGCACGAAGCCTGCGAATTCTTTTCGCTCCTCGGCATCACGCCGCCCGGTGCACGGGTGCTGCGCGCGCCCGACGATGCCGCTGGCATGGAAGGGCCACTGGCGCTGAAAATCCTGTCGCCCGATATCCTGCACAAGACCGATGCCGGGCTGGTCCGGCTGAACGTCGCCACGGCCGACATCGCCACCACCACCGCCGAATTGCTCGCGCGGGCGGAAAGATCCTTCCCCGGGGCGCGGCTGGACGGGGTATTGGCCGCCCCCATGCACAAGGGCCTGGCCGAGGTCATCCTGGGCTATCGCCGCGATGCCGAGGTGGGGCCGGTGGTCGTGCTCGGCATGGGCGGCGTGCTGGCGGAACTCACCCGCCGCATCACGGCGCGCATCGCCCCCGTCAGCCTCGACGAGGCGATGGGCATGATCGCCGACCTGCCGGAGCTGCGCCTTCTCACCGGCTTTCGCGGCTTGCCGAAGGGCGATGTCGCGGCGCTGGCCCATGCCATCCAGGCCCTGTCGCACCTCGCCGCCAGCGACGTGACGGAAGCCGAGATCAACCCCCTCATCATCAAGCCCGAGGGCCAGGGCGTCGTCGCCCTCGATGGCCTTCTTCTGCGTCCGGGAGACTGAAACATGCTCGACACCACCACCCGCGAAGAGCACCGCATGGTGCAGGAACTGGTACAGAAATTCGTCGCGCGCGACCTGATGCCTCTCGAGCCGCTGATCCTGGCGCGCGAGGCGAATGGCGGCAAATACGGGCTGACCGATGCGGAGGAAGCGCCGCTGCGCGCCACCTGCCGCGAGCTCGGGCTATGGGCGCTGGATGCGCCCGAAGAATATGGCGGCGCCAACCTGCCCACCACCGCGCTGATGGGCGTGGAGGAGGAAATGGCCCGCACCGTGGTCCCCTTCACCATCCCGCCGGACAGCCCGAACCTGCACATGCTGGTCTCGGTGGCCGATGCCTATCAGCGCGAGCGCTACCTCACCCCCTATGCTGCAGGCGAGATGCGGTCCTGCATCGCAATCTCCGAACCGGTGGCAGGCGGCGACCCCTCCGGCATGCTGACCAAGGCGGTGCAGGACGGTGATGACTGGGTGATCAATGGCCGCAAGATATGGGTCAGCAATGTGCCCGCGGCGGATTTCATCGTGCTCATGGCCCGCACCGCACCGGGCAAGCGCGAGGCCGGTGTCACGGCCTTCATCGTCGAGCGCGGCACGCCTGGCTTCATCATTGAGCGCGAGATCGCGATGATCGGCGGCAAGAAGACCTATGAGTTGGTCTTCGAGGATTGCCGCGTGCCCGCGCGCAATGTGCTGGGCGGCCTGGGTGCCGGCTACGCACCCATGCAGCTGCGCCTGAACGTGCGGCGGCTGCAGATGGGCGCGCGCTGCATCGGCATCGCCCGTCGCGCACTCGAGATGATGTGCACCCACGCCAAGCAGCGCGTCACCTTCGGCCAGCCCCTGGCCGACCGCCAGGCCATCCAGTGGTGGATCGCCGATGCCGCGACCCGTATCCATGCCTGCCGGCTGATGGTCCAGGCCGGAGCCGCGACCATGGATGCCGGCGGCGACGTGCGCAACGAGGCCAGCATGATCAAAGTTTTTGCCACTGAAATGGCGACCGAGGTCGTGAACAATGCCATGCAGACCCACGGCGCCATGGGCATGACCAAGGAGTTGCCGCTACAACTGATGGCGAACCAGGTCCGCCTGATGCATGTCTATGAAGGGCCGACCGAGGTGCACAAGATGGCGATCGCCAAGCGCACCTTGAAGGATTTTTGAGCAGGATCCATCGAGGTGGCATCACCGAAACGGTGAAACATCCTCACAGCGTCGGGTACAGTGCCCAACGCGCGCTTTACAGCATCGCCATCCCGCCATTGACGTGCATCGTACTGCCCGTCACCCAACCCGCCTCATCGGCCGCCAAATAGGTCACGGCTGCCGCCACATCGGCCGAGATGCCCATCCGCCCCAGCGGGATCTTGCTGGTCAGGCCCTCGCGCTGGGCCGGGCTCAACTTCTGGGTCATCGGCGTGTCGATGAAGCCCGGCGCCACCACATTCACGGTGACATTGCGCGACGCCACCTCCTGCGCCAGCGACTTCGACATGCCGATCAGCCCGCCCTTGGCCGCCGAGTAATTGGACTGCCCGGCATTGCCCATCACGCCCACGATCGAGGCGATGGAAATGATCCGCCCCGAGCGGCGCTTCAGCATCCCGCGCAGCGAGGCCCGCGCCAGCCGAAAAGGCGCGTTGAGGTCGACCTCCAGCACCGCGTTCCAATCCTCCGGCTCCATGCGAAGCGCCAGGCGGTCGCGGGTGAAGCCGGCATTGTTGACCAGGATGTCGAGCCGGCCTTCGGTGGCCTCCACGCCCTCCACCAGCGCGGTGGCGGCATCGGGCTCGGCCAGGTCGGCCACCGCAACGCGCGCGCGCTCGCCCAGCTCCGCGGCCAGCGCGGCCAGCTCCGCCTCGCGCCTGCCACTCAGCACGACATGCGCGCCCTGCCCGTGCAGCGCCTGCGCAATGGCCACGCCAATGCCCGAGGAGGCGCCGGTCACCAGCGCGATCTTGCCATCCAGCCTGAACATGTCTCTCTCCCTTAAACCGAAGCCAGAAAGGCCTCGATATCCGCCGGCGTGCCGATGGCGCTCGCCGTGGCATCCGGCGCATTGCGCTTCATCAGCCCGGTCAGCACTTTTCCCGCGCCGATTTCGGCGAAGCGGTCGCAGCCCATGGCGACCATGGCGGCCACACATTCGCGCCAGCGCACGGTGCCGGTGACCTGGCGGACCAGCAGGTCGATGATCGCGGCGGGGTCACTGACCTTCGCCGCGGTGACATTGGCCACCAGCGGCGGGGCGGGCTCGGCCATGCTCACGGCGGCCAGCGCCTCGGCCATCGCATCGGCGGCCGGGCCCATCAGGCTGGAATGGAAGGGGGCGGAGACGGGCAGCAGCATGCCGCGCTTCACGCCCTTGGTCTTAGCCACCTCGATGGCGCGCAGCACGGCGCTGCGATGGCCGGAAATGACGGATTGGCCGCCGCCATTGTCATTGGCCAGCTCGACCACTTCACCCTCGGCAGCTTCGGCGCAGATTTCGGAGGCCAGCGCGGCCTCGGCGCCCAGCAGGGCGGCCATAGCGCCCAGTTCGGGAGCCACAGCCTCCTGCATGGCCTGGCCGCGCAGCCGCAACAGCCGCGCCGTCACCGCCACCGGTAGCGCGCCGGCCGCGGTCAGCGCGCTGTATTCGCCCAGCGAATGGCCAGCGACGAGCGCCACCCTGTCGGCCAGCCGGAACCCTCCCTCACGCTCCAGTACCCGCACCACCGCCATGGAAACGGCCATCAAGGCCGGTTGGGCATTGGCGGTGAGCGTCAGCTCATCGGCCGGGCCTTCGAAGATGATCCGCGACAGCTTCTGGTTCAGCGCGTCATCCACCTCCTGAAAGGTTTCCCGCGCGATGGGGAAGGCGTCGGCCAGATCCCGGCCCATGCCGGGTGATTGGCTTCCCTGACCGGGGAAGATGAAGGCGAGAGCCATGATGAACCTTGCATGCCGGGATTGGAGATTGTTTTGATAATGGCCGGCATCCAAACCCGAACTGGCACCCGCCCGTCAATCCCGCATCAGGCCTCCTTGTAGCGATAGCCGATGCCGTAAAGCGTTTCGATCTGCTGGAAATTGTCGTCCACATCGCGGAACTTCTTCCGCACCCGCTTCACATGGCTGTCGATAGTGCGGTCATCGACATAGATGTTCTCGCCATAGGCGGCATCGATGAGCTGGTCGCGGTTCTTCACCATGCCCGGCCTCAGGGCCAGCGCCTTGACCAGCAGGAACTCCGTCACCGTCAGCTGGATCTGCTTGCCCTTCCAAAGGCAGGCATGCTTCGTCTCGTCCAGCGTGAGGTCACCACGGGTGATCACGCCACCGGCCGGCTGGCCCGCCGCCTCGGCGCGGTTGGTGTCGTTGCGGCGCAGCAGGGCGCGGATTCGCTCAAGCACCAGGCGCTGGGAAAACGGCTTGGTGATGTAATCATCGGCGCCCAGACGCAGGCCCATCAACTCATCCACCTCCTCATCCTTGGAGGTCAGAAAAATCACCGGCATGGCGGTGCGGGTGCGCAGCCTTTGCAGCAGCTCCATCCCATCCATCCGGGGCATCTTGATGTCGAGCACGGCGAGATCGGCCGGCTTGGCCAGCAAGCCTTGCAGCGCGCTCTCGCCATCGGTGTAGGTGCGCACCGTAAAGCCCTCCTGCTCCAGCGTCATCGACAGGCTGGTGAGGATATTGCGGTCGTCATCGACCAGAACGATCGTGTGCGGCATGGGGCGGTCTCCTGGACAGCATGCATAGACGCTGGCATCGCGCCGCGCCAAGCGGCTTCAGGGCGTGGTGGGTATGAACATGAACCCTACCGCCGCCACCAGGCAGGCCATTGCGGCGAGGTAATTCCATCGCAAGGCCTCGCCCAGCCAGAACACGCTGAAGACGGCGAAGACCGCCAGTGTGATCACCTCCTGCATGATCTTCAGCTGCTGGCCGCTGAATGTGCCGTAGCCCAGGCGGTTCGCCGGCACCGCCAGGCAATACTCGAAGAAGGCAATGCCCCAGCTCACCAGGATCGCCAGCCACATCGGCCAATGCGGCGCCTTCAGGTGCCCATACCAGGCAAAGGTCATCAGGATATTGGAACCCACCAGCAGCAACGGGGTGGTAATCATCGGGCTCATCGCAGTCTCCTGGCTCATGCGCGTGGGGCAGGTTAGGCTGCGCGCATGCCAATCTATCAATTCCTGACGCTGGACGTCTTCACCACCACCCGCTTCGGCGGCAACCCGCTGGCCGTCTTCCCCGACGCCCAGGGACTGGGCACGGCCGAAATGCAGGCCATCGCCGCCGAGTTCAACCTCAGCGAGACCACCTTCGTCCTGCCGCCGGAGGATCCTGCGAACACCGCGCGGGTGCGCATCTTCACGCCGGCGCGGGAAATGCCCTTCGCCGGTCATCCCAATGTCGGCACAGGCTGGGCGCTGGCGGCGCGTGCAGTGGATGGGCTGCTGCGCTTCGAGGAACTGGCCGGGCTGGTGACGGTGCGGATAGGCCGAGCCGCCGATGGCGCCTTGGAGGCTGCCACCATTGCCGCCCCACAGCCGCTCACGCTCGGTGGCGAATTCACCGCCGCGGAACTGGCGCCAATGGCCTCGCTCACGGCCGCGGACATCGTCACCACCCGCCACGCGCCGATCCGCGCCTCGGTCGGCAACCCCTTTATCCTTGCCGAGGTAACGGCCGAGGCGTTGACCCGCGCCAGACCAGACATCGCCGCCGCGCGCGTGCTGACCGAGGCCTATCCCGACCTGAACGGCCGAACCGCGCTATACCTCTACGCGCATGACGGCGCGGTGGTGCGCACCCGCATGTTCGCCCCGCCGCTCGGCGTGCTGGAGGACCCGGCCACCGGCAGCGCCGCCACACCGCTGGCCGGGCTGCTGCTGCATCTCTCGGGCGCGGATTCGGGCGCATGGGACATGCGCCAGGGCGTGGAAATGGGTCGCCCGAGCCTGCTCCGCACCACCGCCCGCCGCACGGCGGAGGGCATCATGACCACGGTGGGCGGCGCCTGCGTGCCGGTGATGCGGGGCGAGCTCACGCTCTGAACCGATTGACGCCCCTGCCGACGCGGCGGAAGCTTTCGTCATGACGCCAGCCCCGATCCGCGACAGTTTTTTGACCTCCGACGGCATGCGCCTGCATTACGCCGTCGATGACTACGCCATGCCCTGGCGCAAGCGCCCCACGCTCGTGCTGCTGCATGCCGCCATGGGCTCCATGAACCGCTTCCACAACTGGCTGCCGGAGTTGCTGGGCGACTGGCGGGTGGTGCGCTGGGACATGCGCGGCCACGGCCATTCCCAGCGCCCCCGGCCCGATGAGGCGCTGGACATCCACCGCCTCACGCAGGATCTGGTGGAGATGCTGGATCACCTCGGCCTGGACCAGGTGCATCTCGCCGGCTCCTCCGCCGGCGGGATCGTGGCGCTGCACATGGCGGCAAGGCATCCCGGAAGGCTGCTCTCGCTCGGCGGCTACGCGGCCATCCCCGGCCTCTCCGCCTCCACCGGACACAATGACTACAATGACTGGACCCAGGGCCTGGTCAGCGAGGGCGTGGCCGCCTTCCTGCGCCGCACCATCCGCCAGCGCTTCCACCTCGACCAGGTCGAACCCGGCTTCATCGACTGGTTTGTCGAGGACAGCGCGCGCAACGACCCCAGCTACCTCGCGCGCTTCGTGAAGGTGATGGCCGGCACGGATTTTTCGGAACTGCTGCCCACCATCACCACCCAAAGCCTCTTCGTGGTACCGAGCAATGACCCCGTGCATTCCGACGAAAACTACGCCGTGCTGAAGGTGGTGCCCAACCACCGCTACATCATCTATCCCGACATGCCGCACAACATCACCGATGCCCTGCCGCGGAAATGCGCGGCGGAACTGGCCGGTTTTCTCCGCGCGGTCGAAGCCGAATGATCGCCCGCCGCACCACCCTGGCCCTGGCGCTGGCCTCCCCCGCCCTGGCGCAATCGCCCTGGCCGAACCGCCCCATCCGCGTCATCGTGCCGCGCGCGCCGGGCGGTGGCACCGATATCCTCATTCGCCTGCTCGCCCCCCTGGTCGCAGCCCGGCTGGGCCAGACGCTGGTGGTGGAGAACCGCCCCGACGCCACGGCGATCGTGGGTGCCGAGGCGGTGTCGCGCGCGGCACCGGATGGCTACACCATCCTCGCCTGCGACAACGCCTTCTACTTCAACCCCGCCATCATCCCGCGCCTGCCCTTCGACACGCTGGGCGATTTCGCCCCCATTTCCATGCTGGCCCAGGCGCCGGTGGTGCTGATCACCGCCGCCACCCACCCCGCCCAGAACCTGGCCGAGCTCATCGCCATGGCGCGCGCCCAGCCAGGACGGCTAAGCTTCGCCTCCGGCGGCATCGGCGCGTCCACCCATTTCGCCGGCGTGCTCTTCATGCTGCGCGCAGGCATTGATCTCATCCATGTCCCCTATCGCTCCTCCGGGCCCGCGCTGACCGCGCTGCTCTCCGGAGAGGTGACGATGAATTTCGGCGGTTTCGCCGCCTCCGGCCCGATGATCCGCGCCGGCACGATGCGCGCGATCGCCAAGACCACGGCGGGCGTGGACCCCACCATCCCCACCTTCGCCGAAGCGGGGCTGCCCGGCGTTGATGTCGCCAGCCTCTGGGGCCTGCACGCCCCAGCCGGCACGTCGCTGCCCATCCGCCAGGCGATCCGTGAGGCCTTCAAGTCGGCCATGGAGGATGCGGCGGTCCGCGACCGGCTCGACACCATGGGCTATCAGGTGCTGGCCACCACGCCGGAGGAGCATGACCGGCAAACCCGGGAGACCATCGCGCTCTGGATCGATATCGGCCGCCGGGTGAACCTCAACCAATAAGCGTTACACGAATTTCCGCGCCCGCTTGCGCGCGGGATTGTCCGACGGATAGGCCAGCGGGCTGGCGGTCAGGCGAAGCTTGACCAGCAGCTTCGCCATCTCGATGGCGCAGCGATAGCCCTCCAGCACCGGCACAGCCCAGCCCAGCGCGGCCAGGCGCGCCTGCAACGGCTCGCACAGCCAAAAGGCGGCGGAGCAGCCGATGATCAGCACCTCCGCGCCATCCTCCTCGATGCTCGCCAGCGCAGCTTCGACCGCCGCCTCCAGCATGCCGGACGCCTCGCCGCGTTCGTATTTCTCCTTCTCCGCCTGCACCGAGCGCGGCTGGTCATAAGGCGGCCGCGGCAGGGGATAATCGATGTTGCGGATCGAGGCACAACGCGGCTCCATCCGGTACTGCACCACGAGATCCGCCATGCGCAGATTATGCGCCTCGGAAATATCGATGATCGAAAACCGGCTCCCCAGCATGGATGCCACATGCATCTGCGCATGCGCGTTGCTGGTCACCGGAATGCCGTGCCGGATCGCGATCTCGGTGGCCTCGGCGAAGCCCGGGTCACCACCGCCCAGCAGCACGATGGCGTCGTATTGCCCGCCCTCGCAGCCCGCGCGCACGATGGGCAGTCGATTGAGGCCGACCGACATGAACTCCTCGCGCTTCTCCACCGGCCAGTCGCCATGGGTGGCGGGCGCCCCGGGGTGCAAGTCCCATTCCACATCCGCCAGGAGATGGGCGAGGTGCCTGTAGTTCATCAGCACCTCCTCCTTCGCGCCGTGGAAGCGGCGGACGTGGTAGCGCGCCGTCTCGGGTAGGCTGAAGGCATGGATCAGCAGCAGGCGGGGTCTTTCGGTCATGGGGTCTCGCTTTCGGAGGGCAGAAGGCCGGCAGCGCCCAGGGCGGCACGGGCGGCGATGAGTTCGGCAGCACTGGGCGCGGCCACGCCGGGGCGCAGACCGCCCGCGGCAAAGCCCAGCATGCCCGCCACTGCCTTGAACAGGCCGAGATGATGAAAGCCGCGGGCGAAAAAGGCGCTCTGCAGCCGCTCCGCCACGGCCAGCAGCAGGCGGGCCTGCGCCGCGGCACCGGCATGGTCACCCCGTCCCAGCGCGGCGAGGAAATCGCCGCAGAGCGGATGCGCCGCATCCTGGCACAGCACCGGGCGCGAGGCACCGATCAGAAAGCGCGGCGCGCGTTCGGAAAAGGCGAGATGACCGAAGAGGTGGTATTCCTCCAGGGAGGTCGCGACCGCGATCTCCGCCCCCACGCGCTCCATCATCGCGGCATAGGCCGCCACGCTCAGCGTGGTGTTCTGCACCGCGCACAATGCCGGGAAACGCAGCAGCGACGCCACCTGCCCGGGGTCGAGATAGAAACCCAACTCGCTCAGCGTCGTGCTGTAGGCCACCATGCCGAGCGGGATGCACGGCGCAATGGCGGCATAAAATTCCGCCACCGATTCGGCCGAGCGCGGCCCGTAATAGGGCGGCCAGACCATGGCCAGGCTGGCGCCATGCGCCGCCGCGTGATCGGCCAGCGTCAGCACATTCGCCACCACCGGGTCCGAACAGCCCACCACCACCGGCACCCGCCCGCGCACCTCGTCCAGCACGATCTCGGTGACCAACCGGCGTTCCTCCAGCGTCATCACCCAGAATTCCTGGTGCAGCGAATTCAACGAAATGCCGCCCACCCCGGGGCGCGCCAGGGTCAGCCGCACATTGTGCCGCAGCCCAACCTCATCCACCCTGCCCGCCTCGGTGAAGGGCGTGTAGAGCACGGTGAAATAGCCCTGCGGCACTGCCCGCACCCAGTCGCGCGCCTCGCGGGGGGGCACCGGCGGCATCAATGAAGGAGATCCCGATGGCAGGCCCGATCCTGGTCGCCGGCGCCGGCGCAGTGGGCGGCTACATCGCAGCACATCTCAGCCGCGCCGGCGAGGATGTGGTGGCGCTGGAACCCTGGCGCGCGCATCGCGACGCCATTGCCCAGAACGGCCTGCGCATTGAGGAACCCGGCGAGGCCTTCACGGTGCAGATGCAGGTCGTGGCGCGCGCCGCGGCGCTGCGCACCGCGCCACGACTGGTGATCCTCTGCCCCAAACTGCCGGATGTCGCTGCCATGGTGACCGAGTTGGAGGCCACCTTCCGCGCACCCTATCTCGTCACGCTGAATGCGCTGGCGGATCTGACACTGGCCGAGCAACTCGGTGCCGCGCGCGTCACCGGCTGCATCGCCACGGGGCTCTTCGCGACCCTGGCGGCGCCCGGGTTGATCCGCCGCCACCGCCGCCGCGGTGATGGCGGCCCGGCCAGCTTCCGCCTCGGCGAGACCAACGGCCCACCCACCCCGCGCCTCGAAGCCCTGGCAGCGCTGATGCGACGCATCGACACCACCGAGATGGTCGATGACCTGCCCGCCGCGCGCTGGACCAAGATGGTCTTCAACGCCATGACCTCGGGCCTGGTCGCGCTGCATGGCGGCAGGCTGCGGCCGATCTTCGAGGACCATGCCCTGCGAGCCCATGCCCTGGCGCTCGCGCTCGAGGTCGTGGCGGTAGGGAAGGCGGAGGGCATCCGCTTCGGCACCATCTGCGGCGTGGAGGGCGCCTTGTGGGAGGCCGGGGCGGAGGCGAAACTCAACGCCGGCATCGCCCGCTATGCCCAGCGTCTGGATGCACAGGTCACCAGCGGCATGGCCCAGGACTTCGCGCAGGGCCGCCGCACCGAGGTCCGGGAAATCAATGGCGAGGTGGTGCGCCGTGCCGCCCGGCATGGCATCGCCGCGCCGGAAAACGCGGCGCTGGTGGCGGCGCTGGAGGCCGCCGGCGGCTGAGCGCTGCGGCTTGCGAAGGGGCGGGTGCTCGGCCATGCTCCGCCACGTTACCGAGGCACCATCAGGCGCGATAGCCGCGCGGGAGACCCGAAGACCCATGCCGCGCCACATCGCCTGCCTCTCCTTCGATTTCGACACCTGGTCCGGCTTCGCCTCCCGCGGGCTGCTCACCCCCACGCCGATTTCCAGGGGCGAATTCGGCGTGATTGGCGCAGGGCGTATCCTGGACCTTTTGAAGTCGCGCGGCATCAAATCCAGCTGGTATGTCCCCGGCATCGTCATCGAGACCTATCCTGAAGCCTGCGCCCGCATCGTGCGCGAGGGCCATGAGGTCGGTCATCACGGCTGGAGCCATGTGCAACCAGCGCTGTTGCCCGCGGCGCGGGAGGCCGATGAATTCGCCCAGGCCGTGGAGAGCATCAAACGTCTGACCGGCGGCATTCCCTCCGGCTACCGCTCGCCCGCCTGGGACCTCAGCGACCGCACCATCGACCTGATGATCGAGCACGGGCTCAACTACGACAGTTCGATGATGGGCCATGACCAGCACCCCTATTTCGCCCGCCGCGGCGATGTGGTGAGCGAGGCGGCGCCGATGCAATTCGGCGAGACCACCAACCTCGTGGAGATCCCCATCAGCTGGTCGCTCGACGACCACCCGCATTTCGAATTTTTCCGCACCAAGGAGCACCTCATGCCCGGCTTGGCCAATGCCAATGCCGTGCTGGAAAACTTCGTGGCCGACTTCGAATACATGCGGCGCACCGAGGAATGGGGGATGCTGGTCTACACCTTCCATCCCTACGTCATCGGCCGCGGCCACCGCATGCTGATGCTGGAGAAGCTGATCGACAGCCTCACCGCCATGGGTGCCGAATTCTGTACGCTGGACCAGGTTCAGCGCGAATTCCGGGCGCGGGTGGCGTGACCAGCCTCGCCGGCCGGGTTGCCTTTCTGTCGGGCGGCGGGGGCGGCATCGGAACGGCCACGGCCAGGGCGCTTGCTGCGGCAGGCGCGCGGGTCGCGATTGCGGATATCGACATGGCACTGGCCGAACGCGCCGCAGGCGCACTGGGCGATGCCGCTTTGGCAATTCACATGGACATCACCGATGATACCTCGGTGCAGGCCGCCATAGCGGCAACGGTGGCGCGCTTCGGCCGCATCGACATCCTCTTCAACGCCGCCGGCGGCACGCCAGAAGGCGACGGCCCTGTCACCGAGGTGGCACTCGAGGTCTTCGAGCGCGGCATGAACGTGGATCTGCGCGGCTCCTTCCTGTGTTGCCGCCACGCCATCCCACATATGCAGGCGCAAGGTGGTGGCGCCATCGTGAACATGTCCTCGGGTGCAGCGCTGCGCGGGGCCAGCCCTTTCCACGTCTATTCCGCGGCCAAGGGGGCGGTGATCTCGCTGACCCGCGCACTTGCCGGGCATTACGCGAAAGACGGCATCCGGGTGAACGCCATCGCCTCTGGCCGCGTGCAGACCGAGCGGGTGATCAAGCGCTGGGGCCCGGCCGCGGACTTCGCGAACAGCACCGACCCGCAATCCCCCGCCGCGCGTCTGCGCGAATACCCGTTCTGGATGGGCGATCCCGAACATATCGCGCAGACCGTGCTGTTCCTCGCCTCCGACGCCTCGCGAATGATCACCGGCCACACCCTGCCCGCCGATGGCGGACGCTCGGCCTATTGAGGACACACCCCATGCTGCGCCGCCACGCCCTTCTCGCCCTCGCCATGCCGGCAACCCTGCCCGCTTGGGCCCAGGGCTTTCCGGAACGCCCGCTGCGCATGATCGTGGGCTACCCCGCGGGCGGCGCCAATGACCTGGTGGCCCGCGCCGTGGCGCAGCCGCTGGGCGAGGCCCTGGGCCAGAACGTCGTGGTGGAAAACCGCACCGGCGCGGCCGGTGCAATCGGGGCCGAGGCCGCGGCACGCGCGGCGCCGGATGGTCATACGCTCTACATGATGTCCTCGGCCCAGGTGCTGGCCATGTCCTTGCGCCGGCAACTGCCCTACGATGCGGTACGCGATTTTGCCGCTATCGCGCTTGCCGCGCGCGGCCCCTATCTGCTCATCGTGCACCCCTCGGTGCCGGCGCGCTCGCTGGCGGAATTCGTGGCGTTGGCCAAGGCGCGGCCGGGACGCATGGGCTATGCCTCATCGGGGATCGGTGCAGGACCGCATCTCACCAGTGCCTGGTTCTATTCGCTGGCGGGCATCGAATTGAACCACGTGCCCTACCGCGGCGATGCCGACCTGCTGCCCGATCTACTGGCCGGCCGTGTGGATGCGACCTTCGTCTCCCTCGCCCCCACCATGGCCTATGTCCAGGGCGGACAATTGCGAGCGCTGGCGATTTCGGGCGCCGAGCGTTCACCCATGCTGCCGGCCATCCCCACCGTGGCCGAGAGCGGGTTCCCCGGCTTTGAGATGGATGCCTGGTGGGGGCTGGTCGCGCCCGCCGCAACCCCCGCGCCCATTCTTGCGCGCATCGAGCAGGCAGCCCTGCCCATCATCCGCAGCCAGGCCTTCGCGGACCGCTTCGCCTCCCAGGGCATTGTCCCCGGCCGCCTCGGCGCCACCGACTTCGCCCGCCTGATCGCCAATGACCGAACGCGCTTCGAGGACATCGTCCGTCGCGCCGGAATCGAGAGGGAATGACCATGGATCCCACCCTGCACGGCCTGCAGAACGCGAAGTTCTTCACCGCCAGCGATGGCGCCGAGATCGCCTATTACGTTGATGATTTTTCCGACCCCTGGAATCCAGGCCCGCCGCTCTACCTCATGCATTCCGCCATGGGGCATTCCGGCCGCTTCCATGGCTGGATGCCGGCGCTGGCGCGGCATTTCCGCGTCATTCGCTTCGATCTGCGCGGCCATGGCCGCAGCCCGGTGCCGGCCGCCGAACTGCCCTTCACCCTCGGCCGCTGCGTCGGCGATGTGGTGCAGCTGATGGATCAACTCGGTGACGCGTCGGCTCATATGGTAGCCAATTCCGCCGGCGGCTATGTTGCTCAGCGCATGGCGATCGAACATCCCGAACGCTGCCTGAGCCTGGCCATCGTCGGCTCCACCCCCGGCCTCAGCCCCGAAGCAGCCAAATGGCTGCCACGCATCGCGGCCGAGGGCCTTCGCCCATTCCTGGCCGATACCATCGCCATGCGCTTCCACCTGCAAAGCACGCCAAAGGCGCAGGTCGACTGGTTCCTCGACCAGACCGAACGCTGCGACCCTGCCTGGATCGCGCGCTTCATTGGCTACATGGCCACGCAGGAATGGAGCTCCGACCTCCCGCGCATTCAATGCCCCACCCTGGTGATCCTGCCGGGCGAAGAAACGGTGGGCGGAGCGCACAGCTACGACGCCTTCCGGGAGCGCATCCCCGATGTCGAGATGCACAGCTATGCCGGCATGCCGCACAACATCGCCGACATGATGCCCGATCGCTGCGTGGCCGACATCCTCTCCTTCCTCGGCCGCCGCTTCGGCCGGCCCGCGCCATGATCACCCGTCGCGCAACCCTGGCGGCGCTGCCCACCGCGGCGCTGGCGCAGGCAGGTTTCCCCAACCGTTCGATCCGGGTGATCATCCCCTTCGGCGCCGGCGGCGGCACCGACAACCTCATCCGCATCCTCGAACCCTACGTCACTCGCAGCCTGGGCCAGCCGCTGGTGATCGAGAACCGTCCCGGCGCTGGCGGCATCGTGGGCACCGAGATGGCGGCACGTGCGGAGCCCGACGGCCATACGCTGCTCGCCATGGACAGCACCTTCTGCATCAACACGGGCCTCTTCCCTTCCCTGCCATACGATCCGGTGCGGGACTTCGCGCCGCTCGCCCTGCTGGCGCATGCGCCGATTGTGTTGCTCTCGCATCCATCGGTGCCGGCGAACACTCTGGCGGAGCTGGTGGCGCTGGCCCGCGCGCGGCCCGGCACACTCTCCTACGCCTCGGGGGGCAATGGGGCCCCCACCCATCTCGGCGGCGAGATGTTCAAGATCGCCGCCGGCATCCAGATCACCCACCTGCCCTATCGTGGCACCGGCCCCGCGATGAACGACATCATCGCCGGCCACGTGCCACTGGGCTTCAATGGACTGAGCGCCGCGCGGCCGCACATCCTCTCGGGCCGCGTGCGTGCCCTGGCAGTGACCGGCGATGCCCGGGCTGCGGCCTTCCCGGATATCCCAACCTTCGATGAGGCCGGGGTTCGCGGCGTGGACATGTACACCCACTGGGGCGTACTGACCCGCGCCGGCACTGCCGCTTCGGCGCTGCAGGCGTTGACCGAGGCCTTTTCGGCCGCAGTGCTGCGCGAGGATCTGCGCGCCCGGCTGAACGACCTGGGCTATGTCCCGGCCGGCGGCGACGGCGCCCGCTATGCCGACACCATCGCCCGGGACACCAGGCGCTTCACCGAGGTGATCCGCGCATCCGCGATCCGGCCGGATTGAGCGCCCCGCCACCCGGCTGGATCGGGGCGCTCTGGGTCACGTTGTTGGCGCAGACCGTGGCGTCCTTCCTGACCCAGGCACTTCCTGCCATTGGCCCGCTCATGACGGCCGATACTGGCCTCAGGCCCGAAGCCATCGGCAATCTGAGCTCGGTCGGCGCGTTGGGCACGGTGCTGTTCCTGCTCGCCGGCGGCGGCGTACTGGCCCGCTTCGGGCCGGTGCGCACCCTGCAGGTCGGCGCGGTGGTGCTGGCCATAGGCATGGCGCTGGCGGCGCAGGGCAGCGTCGTGGCGCTGGTGGTGGCGTCGCTGCTGCTGGGCATCGGCTATGCGCCCGCCGCCCCAGCCGGCAGCCAGATTCTGCAGGAGACGGCGCCGCGTGAACACCGCACGCTGATCTTTTCGATCAAGCAGGCCGGTGCTCCCTTGGGTGGAGTCTGCGCCGGCCTGCTCTGCGCGCCTGTCGCGGCATGGCTGGGCTGGCAGGCAGCGTTGCTGCTGGGTGGGGTGGTTGCGGTCACAACCGCCTTCGTGCTTCAGCCGCAGCGGATGGCGCTGGACCGCCCAGCCGCACCGCGGCCGCCATCGACCGCGCGCGGCCTGCGACCGATGCTTCTGGCGCCGCTGGCCGCCCTGCGCCTGCACCCTCGGCTGCCGCCTGTCGTGGCTCTCGCTATGGCGCTGTCGACCAGCCAGGGCTGCCTGTTCTCCTTTGCGGTCACCTGGCTGGTCACGGTCAGGGGAATGGGGCTGGTCGAGGCCGGCGGCGTCTTCGCAGCGATGCAGGCGGCAGGGGTGCTGGCGCGGCTGGTATTGGGCTGGCTGGCTGATCGCACGGCAACCCCCGCACGCAATGTGGTGATCCAGGCTTTCGGCGCCGCGGCAGCCATGGCCCTTTTCGTCACCGGCGCCTTTGGCCAGAGCCTGCTCGCCGTCACCTTGATGGCGGCGGCGACCGGCGCGCTGGCGGCCAGCTGGAACGGCATCGTGATGTCCGAGGTCGCGGGGCTGGTCCCGCGTGAGAAGGTGGGCGAGGCCACGGCTGGCTGCACGCTGCTCATCTTTCTGGGCTACCTGGTGGGGCCTACGGTCTTCGCCACCCTGATAGCGACAACAGGAAACTGGACGCTGGCGTTCCTGCTGGTCGCCGCGCAACTGGCTGCAGTCGCAACCGGTGTGGCGCTGGCCCTGCGCCGGCTCTCAGTCGCCTAGCACAGGCATGTCGATCCAGCGTCGCTGGGCGTGGCTGTCATGACATGCCTCGACCAGCTGCAGCCCGCGCGCGGCGGCGATCAGCGAGGCGGTGTTCGGCCCATCCTCAGCGAGATGACGCAAGAACGCCTCCCAGGCCATGCGGTAGGAATTCTTCAGCACAAGCTGCTCGGGCACCGGCGCCCATTGCGCGAAAAGATCCTGCGCCACCGGCACATCAACATTCCAGCCAGGCTTGGGCGTGGTCCCGAGCGCCTGCGCCACGCAGCGATGCAGCCCCGCCACCGCGCTGCCCTGCGTGCCCTGCACGGTGATGGTGAGAAGATCGTCGCGGCGAACCCGCTCTGCCCAAGAGGCGTTGATCTCGAGCACCGCGCCGCATTCGAGGTCGAGCAGCGCGCGCGCCTCATCCTCGACATCGACGGCATAGGGCCGGCCCTGCTCGTCGCGCCGCTCGGGTTGCGCAGTCCGCAGTTGGCAGGTGACGGCGGTGGGGCGGCCGAAAAGCCCGTCCACGATGTAGCGCCAATGCGGAAACATATCGAGCACCAGGCCGCCACCATCCGCGCGGCGATAATTCCAGGAGGAACGCTGCGCCGGCACCTGCTGACCATCGAAAACCCACCAGCCGAAATCGATCCGCACCGAGAGCAGTCGGCCGAAGAACCCTTGCTCGCGCAACAGACGCAGCTTGGTCAGGCCGGGGAGGAAGAGCTTGTCCTGCACCACGGCATGGCGGCGACCCGCGGCCTCCGCGGCCTGGTAGAGCGCCATCGCATCGGCCATGGTCGGGGCCACCGGCTTTTCCAGATAGATGTGCTTGCCGGCGGCGATCGCTCGCAGCGCCAACGCCGGGCGGCCGGCGGTGAAGGCGCTGTCGAAGAACAGTTCGTCCTGCGGGTCGGCCAGGGCCGCGTTCAGATCGGTGGTCCAGCGGGCCACGCCAGCGGCCTTCGCCAGCGTCGCCAGCTTGTCAGGATTGCGGCCAACGAGGATGGGGTCCGGCATCAGCCGGTCGCCATTGGCCAGCGGCAGCCCGCCCTCCTTCGCAATGGCCAGCACCGAATTGTTCAGATGCTGGTTGGTGCCGATGCGCCCCGTGACGCCATGCATGATGATACCCAGGCGGCGCGTGGCCATGTCAGTCTCCGGTCGAAATCGCTGCGATGATGGCGGTGGACGGCACCAGCCAGCCCAGCGCCGCCTCGATGAGTTTGAGCGAGGCATCGTGGTAGTCCGCGCCGTTCATCGAGGCGCAGACATCGGGCATCAGCACCACCCGAAAATCGCGGTTGAAGGCCTCGAAGCAGGTGCAGAGGATGCAGTTGTTGGTGTTCACCCCGCCGATCACCAGCGTGTCGACATCGAGGTTCTTCAACAGCAGTTCCATGTCGGTGTTGTGGAAGGGGCTGTAGCGGTGCTTGAACACGGTGTGCTCGCCGGGGCGGGGGGCGAGCTGCGGCACCACCTCGGTCACCACCGCGCCCTCCACGGCCAGCGTCCTGCGCGGCTTGGCAAGGCCAGGGATCGGCTTCGCGTGCTGCGCCATCCAGAACGGGTTCTTGTTGTCGATCACCTCGCCGGTCTCGGCATTCCAGCGGTGATGCGTGCGCACGAAGATCACCGGGCGGCCGGTCGCGGCCCAGGCCTCGCGCACCCGCACCGCGGCCTCGATGATGCGATCGGCATCGGGTTTGGCGACGAGGAGATGGCCCATCTCATGGTCGAGATGGCTGCGGTTCATGTCGACCAGCAGCAGCGCGGCACGGGAGAGATTCACGCCATCATCCGATACAGCTCACGGTTCAACTCGGCCACCATCCGGGAGAATTCATCGGTCAGCCGCATCTCCGGCAGCCGGGGGCGCGGCAGGTCGATGGTGATGATGCGCGCGATGCGCCCAGGGCGCGGCGTCATCAGCACGATGGCATCGGACAGGAACACCGCCTCGGCCAGCGAATGGGTGACGAAGAGCACCGTCTTGCGGAACTGCGCGTGGATACGCATCAGTTCGATGCCCATGCGGTCGCGGGTGATCTCATCGAGCGCGGCGAAGGGCTCGTCCATCAGCAACACCGTCGGGTCCAGTGCCAGCGCCCGGGCCAGTGCCGCGCGCGACTGCATGCCGCCCGAGAGTTGCGCGGGGCGCTTGGCGCCAAATCCCTCAAGCCCGACCAGCTTCAGCAAACCCGGCACATCCGGCGGGCTGATCCCCGCGCTGCGCGGGGCGAGTTCGTAGAGCAGCTTCACGTTCTCGGCGATGCGCAGCCAGGGCATCAGGTTCGGCGCCTGCGACACCAGGCCGATGCGGCCCTGCCGGCGCAAATCCGAAGCCGGCGTGCCGGCGATGGTGATCTCGCCCGAGGTGGGCGCGATCATGTCGCCTACCGTCCTGAGCAGCGTGGATTTGCCGCAGCCCGAAGGCCCGATCAGCGAGACGAAGGCTCCCTCCGGCACGCCGAAATCGATGTCGGCCAAGGCCTGCACAGGTTCGGCGCCGCCCTGGCCATAGATGACCTGCACATCGCGAACCGCGATGAAAGGCGCCGCATCCGCGCTGCCTGATGGTCCGGCCAGGATCAACCCGTCGGCCTCTCGCGCACCAGGGTGGCCAGAGTGCGGGCCTCCTCGATCTTCTCCACGAACTCATTGGTGTAGAGCTCGCGCGCGGTCGGTCGGCGCTGCAGATCGCCACCTTCCATCAGGTAGTTAACCGAACTCTCCCATTTGCTCTCGTCGAACAAGCCGAAGCGGGTGGCAAAATCGGGGCTGCGGTAGATGTCGTAGATCATCCGCAGCTTTCGCACCTCCAGCCCGTGCATCCGGTCGGGCGAGACCTCGACGATATAGTTCATCGCCTGGTCCATGTTCGAGCTGGTCCAGATCAGTGATTTCATCGTGGCGCGGATGAACCGTTCGGTGAGGTCAGACCGGCGCATCTCGCGCTCATTGGCGACGATGGCGGTGCCGCAGAATTTCACCCCGAAATCCTTCAGCGCCATGACATTGCATGGGAAGCCTCGCTCCTCCAGCGTCAGCGGCTGGCCGTAGGAGAAACCGAAGCCACACTCTGCCTGGCCCGCCGCCACCATCTGAATCTCTGCGCCGCGGCCGACGGTGAGGAAGGTGATGTCGTTGCGCGTCAGGCCGCCGGCGGCGAGCAGCGGGTCCAGCAACCCTCGCACCTGACTCTGGAACCAGGTGATGCGCTTGCCACGCATGTGTTCGGGGCGACTAATGCCGCTCGATTTCAGCGCGAAGACCGAGAAGGGATTGTCCGGCTGATCCGCCATCACCGCGATCACAGGAAGGTTGGCGGCGCGCGACTTGATGTAGCCATCGGCATTGGCGACGAGGAATTGCTCGCGCCCCGCGGCGATGAAGACCTCGTTCTGCTGCCCGGCAGCAGCGGGGCGGATTTCGAGGTTAATTCCCTCGGAGCGATAAATGTTCTGCCGCAGCCCCGCATAATACTGCGCGTGCATCGCCCAGGGGGTGAAATTCAGCCGCAGGATGGCGTCCTGAAGTCGGCCCTGCGCGCGGGCCGGGCGCAAGCCGATGGGCGCAACCGGCGCGGCCAGCGCGCCCAGGGCCACGAATGTCCGGCGTGATGTCGTCATGGCGTCACTCCCTGTCAGGTCTGGGCACGCGTAGCCCCATCTTCCTGCCGCCAGGACAGCGTGCGTTCCATGGCGCCCATTGCGCCGAAGAACGCCATTCCGATTGCGGCAAGCAGGATGATCGCGGCAAAGCTGCGTGCGGTGTTGAAGTTGAAGCTGCCCGAGAGCACGAGATAGCCGATGCCATCGGTGGCCGCGAGCCATTCCGCAACAATGGCGCCAAGCACCGCCAATGTCGTGGCGATGCGCAGCCCGGCGAAGATATACGGCACGGCATAAGGCAGGCGCAGGCGGAAGAAGGTCTGCCGGCTGGTGGCGTTCACGCTGTGGAAGACGTCAAGCAAACCCTGATCCACCTGCTTGAACCCAGCCATGGTGTTGATGACAACAGGGAAAAAGGCGATCGACGCCACCACCAGCAGCTTTGACCCCGCGCCGGCGCCGACCCAGAGCAGGATCAGGGGCGCGATGGCGATCTTGGGCACGGATTGGCTGGCCACGAAGATCGGCATCAGCATGCGCTCGACCAGCGGCCAGCGGATCATCGCCATGCTCGCTGTCAGCGCGAAGGCGACGGCGGCCGCATAGCCCGCCAGGATGCCCCATACCGTCTGCCAGGCATGCGAAAAAATCAGCCGCCAGTCGCGGATGAACTCCGCCACCACATCCGAGGGCGCGGGCAGAAGGAAGCGCTGGATGTCGAAGCCCACCACCGCTGCCTCCCACGCCAGCACCAGGGCGACCATGGTGAGCACGGCCGCCCCCGGGCCAATCGCCCAGCGCGCCAATCGTGATGATATCGGGGAATTTGTCATTCAACGCGGAAGGCTATTGCAAAGCGGCGCGACGTCAACGCGTGACCGGGCGGTTTAGCGTAACCACGCCAATCTCCCTGCCTGGATGAGCGCCAGCCTGCCCGAGCCTCAGGCCACCGGCACGAGGCGGGAGAGGCGGCGCGGGTTCATCTCCGCCAGCAGGATGGTGCCATCCGGCGCCTGGCAAAGACCATGCGCGCCGTTCAGTACCGCCCGGCCGCGGCCGATCAGCGATCCATCAGGCGCCAGCAGCGAGAGCCTGGGCACCTGGTCGGTGACGTAGAGATTGCCCTTCGCATCACCCCAGATATCCATCGGCTTGTACGTGTCTGTGATGATGCGGATCAGCTCGCCGGTCGCGGTGAAGAATTGCAGGCGGCAATTGTCTCGGTCCGCCACCACCACCGTGCCATCGGGCTGCACCCAGACGGCATGCGGGATCAGGAACTGGCCCGGGCCGGTGCCGGCTTCGCCCCAGCCGCCCAGCGGCGTACCGGCGGAGGAAAACCTGTGGACACGCGCCGCCGCATATCCATCGCCGACATAGATGTCGCCATTCGGCGCGAAGGCGATGTCGCAGGGCGAATTGAACGGCCGCAGCGCCTGGTGCCGCTCGCCAATTCGGCCGAGTTCCTTGCCCTGACGATTGAAGATGATGATCTGATGTGCGTCGCGGTCCACCACATAGACATCGCCAGCGGGCGAGATGCCAAACATATGGCCATCCGCCACTTCCTTGGCGCCGAAGGCGTGTTCACGCCGGCCATCGGGGGCCAGGACCAGCACAGACTGCGATTCAGGATCGACATAGGGGTCCTGCCGGAGCAGGACAAAGATGCGGCCCTCGGCGTCGGTCGCGACGTCGGAAATGCCGCCCACCCCGTCCGTCTCGCCCCAGGGGCGTTGGATTTCGTAGCGCTGCTCGCCGAGCGTGAGGTGCAGGGTGTGTCTTGTCATGCCGGCAGATTGGCATGGCTTGGCCGGGCGTGTCAGGGTGGTTTCGTGGATGGCATTCAACATCAGCGCGCCCATGGGCGGCTTGTGGTGCGCTGGGGCGCGAAGGGGCTGGTGGATCTCTACCAGGCCTCGCCCATGCGGGCGTTATTTCCGGGCGCGGAGCCGGGGGAGCCGGCGACCATCGCCCAGGTGAATGTGGCCGGCGGGCTGGCGGGCGGGGATAGCGCGGATTTTTCGCTCGAATTGGAAGATGGCGCGGCGGCCACGCTGACCGCGGCGGCAGCGGAAAAAATCTATCGCAGCCTCGGCGCCGAAACCCGCATCACCACCCGCGTAGCGCTTGGTGCGGGCGCGCGGCTGGAATGGCTGCCGCAGGAGGTGATTCTGTTCGACGGCGCGCTTCTGCAGCGCCGTCAGGATTTCACCCTGGGGGCGGGCGCGGAATTGCTGCTGGCCGAAATGCTGGTCTTCGGCCGCGCCGCCCGAGCCGAGACCTTCGCCCATGGACATGTCTTCGATTCCTGGCGACTGCGCGGGTCCGACGGTCTGCTCTGGGCCGATGCGCTGGCGATGGAGGCCGTCGACCTGTCCCACCCCCATCGCTTCAACCATGCCCAGGCCATGGGCACGGTACTGTTGGCGGCCGAGGGCGCGGGCGGGCATCTTGAAGCGCTGCGCGCAGTGATGCCCTGCACCCTCCTGCGGCCCGGCCTGCTGCTGGCGCGCGCGCTGGGCGATGCCTCCGCCGTGCGCAGCCAGGTTGCCGCCGCGGTACCTTTGCTGCGCGCCGCGGCATTTGGCCTGCCGGCGCGGTTACCAAGGCTCTGGCGCTGCTGAGCGAGGCTTGCCAAACTCCGCACATGCACCTGACGCCCCGCGAAAAAGACAAGCTGCTGATCGCCATGGCCGCGGAGGTGGCGCGAAAGCGCCTCGCCCGCGGCGTGAAGCTGAACCACCCCGAGGCGATCGCACTGATCACTGATTTCGTGGTGGAGGGCGCGCGTGACGGCCGCTCCGTCGCCGATCTCATGCAGGCCGGGGCGGGGGTCATCACCCGCGCGCAGGTCATGGAGGGCATTGCCGAGATGATTCACGAAATCCAGGTCGAGGCGACGTTTCCGGACGGCACCAAACTCGTCACCGTGCACGAGCCGATCCGATGATCCCCGGCGAGTATCTTCTGGCCGATGGCGAGATCGAGCTGAACGCCGGCCTGCCGGTCACTGAAATCGATGTGGCGAACACCGGGGATCGCCCCATTCAAGTCGGCAGCCATTACCATTTTGCCGAGACCAATCCGGCGCTGGCCTTCGACCGTGCCGCCGCCCGCGGCCAGCGCCTGGACATCGCCGCCGGCACCGCCGTGCGGTTCGAGCCCGGGCAGTCGCGCCGGGTGAAGCTGGTGCCCTTCGGCGGCGGGCGCGTCGTCCACGGCTTCCGTGGTGAAACCGAGGGCAAGCTGTGACCCGCATTTCGCGCTCCGCCTATGCCGGCATGTTCGGCCCCACCACCGGCGACCGCGTGCGCCTGGCCGATACCGAACTCTTCATAGAGGTCGAGAAGGACCTCACGGTCTATGGCGAGGAGGTGAAGTTCGGCGGCGGCAAGGTGATCCGCGACGGCATGGGCCAGTCCCAGGTCACCCGCGCCGGCGGGGCGATGGACACGGTCATCACCAATGCCCTGATCGTCGACCATTGGGGAATCATCAAGGCCGATGTCGGCTTGAAGGACGGCCGAATCGCGGCCATCGGCAAGGCCGGCAACCCCGACACCCAGCCGGGTGTCACCATCATCATCGGTCCGGGCACCGAGATCATCGCCGGCGAAGGCCGCATCCTAACCGCCGGGGGCCTGGACGTGCACATCCACTTCATCTGCCCGCAGCAGATCGAGGAGGCCCTGGCATCGGGCATTACCACCATGTTTGGCGGCGGCACCGGCCCGGCCCATGGCACGCTGGCCACCACCGCCACCCCCGGCCCCTGGCACATGGCGCGGATGATGCAGGCGGCCGAGGGCTTCTGCATGAACCTGGGCTTCCTGGGGAAGGGCAACGCCGCCCTGCCGGCGGGGCTGGAGGAACAGATCATCGGCGGCGCCGCCGGCCTCAAGCTGCACGAGGATTGGGGCACCACCCCCAAGGCCATCGACAATTGTTTGTCCGTCGCGGACCGCTATGACGTGCAGATCGCGATCCACACCGACACGCTGAACGAAAGCGGCTTTGTCGAGGACACGATCAAGGCGATCGGCGGCCGCACCATCCAGGCTTTTCATACCGAGGGCGCGGGCGGCGGCCATGCGCCGGACATCCTGCGGGTCGTGGGCGAGCCGAATTTCCTGCCCTCCAGCACCAACCCCACCATGCCCTACACGGTGAACACAGTGGATGAGCATCTCGACATGCTCATGGTCTGCCATCACCTCGACCCGCGCATTGCCGAGGACGTCGCCTTCGCGGAGTCCCGCATCCGGCGCGAGACGATCGCGGCCGAGGACATTCTTCACGACCTCGGCGCCATCAGCATGATGAGCAGCGACAGCCAGGCCATGGGCCGGGTGGGCGAGGTGATCATCCGCACCTGGCAGACCGCGCATAAGATGAAGGTCCAGCGCGGCGCCCTGCCCGGGGAAAAGCCCGGAAACGACAATCTGCGCGTGCGCCGCTACATCGCCAAATATACCATCAACCCCGCGATTTCGCAGGGTATCGCGAGCCATGTCGGCAGCGTGGAGGTGGGTAAACTGGCGGATTTGGTGCTGTGGTCGCCCGCCTTCTTCGGCGTAAAGCCGGATTTCGTGCTGAAATGCGGGAGCATCGCAATGGCGCCGATGGGCGACCCGAATGCCTCGATCCCGACGCCGCAGCCGGTGCATTATCGGCCGATGTTCGCAACGTTCGGCCGGGCGCTGGCACAATCGGCGGTGCTGTTCACATCAGCAGCGGCACTGGAGGATGGCATCGGCGCGCGGCTTGGGCTGACGCGGCCCTTGCTGGCGGTGGGCAATACCCGCGGCGGCATTTCCAAGAAGGACATGGTGCACAACACCTACCTGCCAAAGATCGAGGTCAATGCCGAGACCTATGAGGTCCGTGCCGATGGCCAGCTCCTGGTCTGCGAGCCAGCAAAATCGCTGCCGATGGCGCAGCGTTATTTCCTGTTCTGAGGCCCCATGCGCCACACCCATACCATTGCCGCCGCCGGCAGTTTTCCGCCCGATTCCGCCGTGGAAAGCGTGACGCTGGACTTCGATGACCGCTTCCGTCGCCGCAAGGTTTTTAGGACCGACTCCGGCGCAGAGTTTCTGCTCGATCTGCCTGATGCCCAGGTACTGCGCGATGGCGACGCGCTGCCGCTCTCCGATGGCTCGCTCGTCCTGGTCCGCGCAGCGCCCGAGCCGCTGCTCGAAATCCAGGCCGACACCCCCGAGCACCTGATGCGTCTGGCCTGGCACCTCGGCAATCGCCATTTGCCCGCCGAGCTCCAGGCGCATCGCATCCTGATCCGCTTCGACCATGTGATCGAGCGCATGCTGATCGGACTCGGTGCCCGCCTGGCGAAGGTGCAGGCCCCCTTCAACCCGGAAGGCGGGGCCTATGGCGAGCACAACCGCAACCCGGAACACCAGCACGGGCATCACCATCACGGTGATGGTCACCACCATCACCACGGTGACGGCGTGAGCCACAGCCATCGCCAGGGGGATGGCGCCAACCATCACCATGATTGATCTCTTCCGCCTGCTGACCTGGCTGTCGCCCGCCTATCCCGTGGGCGGCTTCTCCTACAGCCATGGGCTGGAAATGGCGGTGGAGGAAGGTGCCGTCACCACCCGCGCGGCGCTGCAATCCTATATCGAGACGGTGCTGCTGGCCGGTGCCGGTCGGGTGGATGCCGCGCTGCTGGTTGCAGCCCATCGCGCCGTCGGGGATGACTTAGTGCTGGACGAGGTCGCAGAGCTGGCGGCGGCGTGGCGCGGCACGGCGGAAACCGCCCTGGAAGCCACCCAGCAAGGCGGCTCCTTCGCCAGCATCACCAATACGACATGGCCCAACCCAGGCTTCGCCGCCTTCACCGGCAGAAACCAGGGCCGCGTAACCCATGCCGTGGCGTTCGGGGCCGCCGCCGCCTTCCATGGCATGGCCCTGCGCCCCGCGCTGATCGGCTGGCTCTCCGGCTTCGCCGCCAATCTGGTCTCCGCCGGCGTGCGCCTGGTGCCCCTGGGCCAGACCGACGGCCAGCGCGTGACCGCCGCCCTTTTCGCCACTTTCGAAATCGCAGCCGACGCCGCCGAGGCCGCGACCATCCACACCCTCGGCACCGCCGCGCCCATGCTCGACCAATTCTCGCTCCGTCATGAAACCCAATACACAAGGCTGTTCAGATCATGAGCATTTCTGCCGGTCCGATTCAGACCTCCGAGCCTTCACCCTCCAGTCAGCGGACCGGGAACGGACCTCTCCGCGTAGGCGTCGGCGGCCCCGTAGGCTCCGGCAAGACCGCCCTGCTTGAACGGCTGTGCAAACGCCTCTCCCCCACCCACGACATCGCCGCGATCACCAACGACATCTACACGCGCGAGGACAGCGAGTTCCTCACCCGCGCCGGCGCGCTGGAACCCGCGCGGATCATGGGCGTGGAAACCGGCGGCTGCCCGCACACCGCCATCCGCGAGGACGCCTCCATCAACCTCGCCGCGGTGGCCGACATGAATGCCCGCTGGCCGAACCTGGAAGTCCTCTTCATCGAGAGCGGCGGCGACAACCTGGCCGCCACCTTCAGCCCCGACCTGGCCGACCTCACAATCTACGTCATCGACGTCTCGGCCGGCGACAAGATCCCCCGCAAGGGTGGCCCCGGCATCACCCGCTCGGACCTGCTCGTGATCAACAAAACCGATCTAGCCCCCCTGGTCGGCGCAGATCTTTCGGTGATGGACCGCGACGCGCGGCGCATGCGCGGCGCCCGGCCTTTCATTTTCACCAACCTCAAGGCGGAACAGGGCGTGGCGGAGGTGGCCGCCTTCATCATTGCCCAGGGCGGCGTGCGCGCCGCGTGATATTCAAGAACTGAAACCCGCTCGAAGCGGGAGACATGCTCAACAAGAGCAGCACTGGGAGATTGCCATGCACACCACCCGCCGCGCCGTCCTGGCCACCGCCCTTGCCGCGCCCGCCTTCGCCCAGAATTTCCCCGAACGCACAGTTCGCTACATCGTGCCCTTCACCCCCGCAGGGCTCACCGACATCATGGCCCGCATCCTTGCCAACCGCATGGGCGACGTGTGGCAACGCCCGGTGGTTGTGGAGAACCGCGCCGGCGGCAACGCCATGATCGGCGCCGACGCCGCGGCCAAATCCGTGCCCGATGGCCATACCCTCCTCGCCATCACCCTCACCCACGCGGTCAACGCCACCCTGTTTCCCAACGCGCCCTACAATCTGCTGCGGGACCTCTCGACCATCTCGATTCTGGGCTCGCTGCCGTTGCTGGTAGTGGTCAATGCCGCCAGCCCGATCCGCAGCCTGGAGGAGCTGGCCACTGCCGCCCGCACCCGCACGCTCAACGGAGGCAGTTCCGGCAATGGCTCGCCACCGCATCTAGGCCTCGAATTGTTCCGCGGCGCCGCCCGCGCCGGCGGCAACATCACCCATGTGCCCTATCGCGGCGGCGCCCCGGGGGTGACCGATCTCGTCGCCGGCAATCTCGATTTCATGGTCAGCAACCTGCCGGAATGCATCTCCCAGGTGCAGGGCGGCCGGCTGCGCGCGCTGGCCACCACCGGCGAGACACGCCATCGCAGCCTGCCCGATGTAGCAACCGTGGCGGAACTCGGCATGCCAAGCCTCACCATGTCGAGTTGGACGGCCATGCAGGTGCCCAGCGGCACGCCCGCCGCCATCCGCCGCCAGATCGAAACCACCACCCTCGCAATCCTGGCAGAGCCAGACACCAGGCGCCGCATCCTCGATGCCGGCTTCGACGTCGAGGGGCTGGACAGTGCCCGCTCCGAGGCGTTTCTCCAGGCTGAGGTCGTCCGTTGGGGAAGACTTGTCGAAGAGGCCCGTATCCGTCCCGATGCCTGAGATTTTTCTCCGCGCCGCGCTCGAAACCCTGGTGGCCGAGGCACTCGCCGCCGCCGGCGCCAATCCCGACATGGCCCGCCTCACCGCCACCGCGCTGGTGGATGGCGAGGCGATCGGCCAAGCCGGGCATGGCCTTTCCCGCGTCGCGCAGTACGCGGCCTTCCTGCGCAATGGCCGGGCCGATGGCACCGCCGTACCGACCATCCTGGCCGAAAAGCCGGGCGCCGTACTGATCGACGCCGGCAATGGCCTGGCTTATCCCGCGCTCGCGCTTGCAGAGGCCGAAGGCGCCTCTCGGGCGAGAACGCAGGGTGTGGCGTTCGTGGGCATCACCAACAGCCACCATTCCGGCGCCATGGGCTTGCCGGTGGCGCGCCTCGCCCGCCAGGGCCTGGTGGCGCTGGCCTTCACCAATTCGCCGGCCGCCATGCCGGTGGCGGGCGGCAAGCGGGCGCTGCTCGGCACCAACCCTGTGGCCGCCGGTTTCCCCCGCGCAGCACCCAACCCGCCGCTGGTGGTGGATCTGGCGCTCTCCACCGTCGCCCGCGGCACCATCAACCGCTACGCGCAGTCCGGAACCCCGATCCCCGAGGGCTGGGCCGTGGATGCCGATGGCAACCCCACCACCGACGCGAAAGTGGCGTTGTTCGGCTCGCTGGTCGCACTCGGCGGCACCAAGGGCGCGGCGCTGGCGCTCGTTGTGGAACTGCTCTGCGTGGCGCTGACCGGTGCGGCCTTTGGCTTTGAGGCGGATGGCTTTTTCTCCGAGGAGGGCAACCGCCCCCGCCTTGGCCAGGCCCTGCTGGTGATCGACCCCGGCGCCCTGACCGGGCATGCCGGCTATCTCGGCCGCATCGAGGACCTCATCACCGCCATGCTGGCGGATGACGGCGTGCGCATTCCTGGCCAACGCCATGCTGCAATGCCCGATACCATTGCGGTGGGCGACGCGCTGGCGCAAACACTGCGGAACCTTGCGCGACCCTGACCCCCAACGCATCTGCGGCCCAAACGCGGTCCGCGCCCTCTTCCTGCGCCGGCCGCAGGATGTTCTGCGGCTGTTCTTCGACCCCGAGCACGCCGCCTTTGCCGAGCCGCTGGCCCGTCACATGGCCCGCACCCGGCGAATCTTCCGCGAAGTCTGGCCGGAGGAGTTGGTTCGTGTCGCCGGAACCCAGCACCATGGCGGCATCGTCGCCATCGCGGTGCCGAAGAAGGCAGAGATGCTGGACGGGCCCCTGCCGCCCATCCTGTGGTCGGCGCCACTCCTGCCGGTGCTGGACGGTATCGGCAACCCGCACAATCTTGGCGCCATTCTGCGTTCGGCTGCGTTTTTTGGCGCCCGGGCGGTTATCCTGGGCGATGACCCGCGCCAGGCCGACCTTTCGGATGCCGCCTTCCGCACCAGTGAGGGCGCGGTGGAGCATCTGACGGTGTTCCGCACCGACAACCTGCCCAGCCTGCTGCGCCGGCTGGAAGGCCGCGTCCTGCCGGTGGCCGCAGTGGCCGCGGGTGGGGTTCCCCCTGCGCAGGTTCCGCGCGGAAAGCCCGTCGCACTTGTCATGGGCAATGAGGAAACCGGCCCGAACCCGGCCGTGCTCGCTGCCTGCGCCGGCGGTTGCACCCTGCCGGCGCTGGGGCCGGTGGAAAGCCTCAATGTCTCGGCCGCGGCCGCCGTTCTGTTTCACGCCTTCGCGACATGAAACGGCTTTTGACCCGGCGCCATGCGCCGGGCCATTCTGCCCCCGCATGAACGCCCCTGCCTTTTCCTTCACGACCGAAAACGGGCCCGCGGGCGTGATCCTGCACATCTCCGGTGCGCTCGACCTCAACGCCGCGGCGCAGGCCTGGGCGCCGATATTGCGTGCCGCGCAGCCCGGCCCCGCCACGCTGGATGCCACCGCCGTCACTGCGCTCGACAGCGCGGGCGCCGTCCTGCTGCTGTCGGCCAGCCAGGGCGGCACCATCAAACCACCCGCCGATGCGCGCCTGGCCGCCACACTCGAGCGCATGCGCCGCGCCCTAGCCGCCGCGCCGCCGCCCAAGCCACCACAGCAACCCTCCTGGGTGAGCCTCATCGGAATCTCGGTGCTCGATCGCATCGCCGGACTTGGCCGCCGGGTCAGCTTTCTTGGCGAGGTCACGCTGGGCACGCTCACGATGCTCGCCAAGCCGTGGCGACTGCGGCGGGTGGAGGTGCTGCGCCACCTCGCGGAGGCCGGAACCCAGGCCTTTGGCCTTTGTGCGCTGCTGGGGGCACTCTTCGGCATCATCCTTGCCTTCCAATCCTCGATCCCGATGCGGCAATACGGCGCCGAGATCTTCATCCCCAACCTGGTCGGCATCGGTTTGCTGCGCGAATTGGGGGGGCTCATGGCGGCCATCATCCTGGCCGGACGCTCTGGCAGCGCCTATGCCGCCGAACTCGCGACCATGAAGGTCAATGACGAGATCGACGCACTCTCCACCATGGGGGTCGATCCGCTGGCCTGGCTGGTACTGCCGCGCATCCTGGCCGCGATGCTGGTGATGCCGGTGCTGGCCCTGGTGGTCAGCCTGTCCGGGCTGATCGGCATGGGGATGGTCATGGGGGCGCTCGGCTATCCGCCGCCCGCAGTCCTGTCGCAGCTTCGCCAGCATCTCGATTTCGGCGACATGGCGGGGGGGCTGTTCAAGGCAGCAGCCTTCGGTCTCGCGGTCGGCATCATCGGCTGCCGCTCGGGGCTCAAGGCCGGCGGCGGGCCACGCGCGGTGGGCGATGCGGCAACGGGCGCCGTGGTCTCCTCGATCGTCGCCACCGTGGTGCTGGATGGCATCTTCGCCATCCTTTTCTTCAGGCTGGGCTGGTGAACGTGGATCAGGCCGAGGCGATCATCCATGCCGAGGGCCTCGGCATCAGCTTCGGCAGCCGCGCGATTTTCAGCGATGTCAGCTTCGAGGTCCGTCGCGGGGAGATTTTCGTCATCCTGGGCGGCTCGGGCTGCGGCAAATCGACCTTGCTGAAGATCCTCATCGGCCTGCTGCCACCGACCCAAGGTACCGCCACGGTCCTCGGTCAGGAACTGGCGCGCCTTTCCGGCCAGCCCCGCCGCGCCGCACTCGCGCGCATCGGCGTGATGTGGCAGCAGGGCGCCCTACTGGGCTCGTTGAACCTCATGCAGAACGTCGCGTTGCCGATGGAGCAGCACACCAAGCTGCCGCCGGTCGCGCGCGACACCCTGGCCCGGGCCAAACTTGGTCTCGTAGGTCTCGGCGATGCGGCGACGCGGCTGCCGGCGGAGATCTCCGGCGGCATGCTCAAGCGCGCCGGTATCGCCCGCGCCATGGCACTGGATCCGGAAATCCTTTTCCTCGATGAGCCCAGCGCCGGGCTCGACCCCATCACCTCGGCTGGTCTCGATGAGTTGATCATGACCCTGTCGCGCGAGACCGGCACGACCTTCGTCGTGGTCACCCACGAACTGCAAAGCATCCTCGCCATCGGAGACCGCTGCATCATGCTCGACAAGGCCGCAGGGGGAATGATCGCCACCGGCAAGCCCACGGAATTGCGCGACAACAGCGACAATCCAACGGTGCGCGCCTTCTTCCGCCGGGAGGTCATGACATCATGAAGACACCCTTTGCCGTGGGCCTGCTGGTGCTGGTGGGCTTTGGCCTGATGATCGGCTTCACGCTGTTTCTGACAGGCGAACGGCTGCGCAACCGCGGCGAGGTATTCGAGACCTATATCCGCGAATCCGTGCAGGGGCTGGAGGTCGGGGCGGCGGTGCGCTTCCGCGGTGTGGCGCTGGGGCGGGTGACCGAAATCGCCCTCGTCGGATCGCGCTACGTGATGGACCCGCGGGTGCAGTTCTCCGGCGCCTTCCAGCTGGTGCTTGTCCGCTTCACGCTGGATCTGCGCCAGGCCGGCCGCGCGCCCTCGCTGGAGGAGGCGGTGCGGCTCGGTCTGCGCGCCCGCCTCTCCTCCCAGGGGCTGACGGGCGTAGGCTACATTGAGCTTGATTTCGCCGATGTGAACCGCTTTCCCGCCCCGGAACTGCCGTTCACGCCGGCGGTGAATTTCATCCCCTCCATCCCCTCCACCTCGGCCCAGGTGCAGGATGCGGCGACGATGCTGCTCTCCCGCCTCGAAGCGGTCGATCTGCAGGCGCTGTTCGACAACATCACGGGCCTGGTCAGCGATGCCCGGGCGCAGACGGCACCGGGCGGCGACCTGCAGGTGGCGCTGGCGGAGACATCGGCGCTGATGCGCAGCCTGCGCTCGACCGTTGAGGTGGCCGACCTGCCGGGCATGGTGGTGGAAACCCGCGCCGCCGTCGCGGCCATCCGCGCCGTGGTCGAGAGCCGCGAATTGCGCCAGACCCTGACGAACAGCGGCGCCGCCATGGCTGAACTGCGCAACGCGGCAGCCCGCCTGCCCAGCACCGTCACCCAGCTTGAGGCAGGGCTGCGCAGCGCCCGTGGCGCCACACTCGATGTGCAGGCGGACCTGGTGCCGATCCTGCGCGACCTGCGGGCGATGACCGCCAATCTGCGCGACGTGACGGAGGCGCTGCGGCGCTCCCCCAGCCAGACCCTGCTGGGGGGGCCACCCCCGGTGCCCGCCGGAGCCAACCGATGAACCGCCGCCTCGCCCTTGCCTTTCTGCTGCCGGGCTGCTCCGTGCTGCCGGACCGTCCCTATGTTGAGACCCGCCGCTATTCTCTGGCGGCAAGCCGCCCGAACGATGCGCCACGGCGCTCCGGTTCGCGCGATGCGGTCCTGGTACGCGACATGCGCGCGGGGCCCGGGCTGGACCGGCGCGGGCTGCGCAGCATTCGCGCTGATGGTACCCTCGCGATAGCAGCCTATGCCGAATGGGTAGCGCCACCGGCCGAAGCAGTCGAGGCCAGCCTGCGGGAGTGGCTGCGCACCAGCGGACTTTTCGCCGGGGTCGCGGCGCCAGGGTCGCGCATATCAGCAGCACTGGTGCTGGAGACGGAGTTGCTGGCGCTGGAGGTCGAGGCCACCGGCGCCGCGCGCGTGGCCATAGCCGGGCTGCTGGTGGAGGAGACGGGCCTGGCATCGGTGCGGCTGCGCGGCCAATTCGTCGCCCGCGGCAGCGCGCCGCCGGAAGGTGACGACGACGCCGCCCACGCCCGTGCGATGGTCGCGGCCCTGGCCGAGGCATTGGCGGGTGTGGAGGCCGAACTGGCATCGGCACTCAGTCGCCCTCGCTAAGCGCGCCGCGGCGTTAACGATCGCTCCACCATCACATCGTTATATTCTCAATATCGAGACGACATCTCGTATTTGGAGAATGTGATGCCGAATCCGATACAGGCGAACGCAACCCTCTGGGAGCAGGTCTGGGAAGAGTATGACCGCCGCCAACACGCTCCACCACAGGCGGCCCCGGTGTGCCAGCCCATGGCATCGCGGTCCCGGCCGGCGTGGGGGCGCCGGCTTCGATTGGTAGCGGCGGCAGGAATCGTGGCTGCGACCGCCGGCTACGCGGTACTGCCGGTGCTGGCGGCCGCCCGCATCGGTGAGGCCTTGCTCGCCGGCGACGCTGCCGGCCTGGATGCGGCGGTGGATTGGGGCCGGCTGCCGGAAGGTCTGGACCGTGCGATGAGCGAGAGCATCGCGCAGCATTCCGGGCCAGCCGCCACCTTCCTGATGGGCATGGCAGAGGAAATCCGACAGGGCCTGGCCACCCCGAGCGGGCTGATGATGCTGGCGCGCGACCGTCTGCCCGCACATCAGCCGGCGAATGGCCTGGGAATGATCGGCGCGATCCAGCCCCTGGATGGGATGCGCCTGCGGGTGGACCTGCATGCATCTGGTGAGAACCGCCAAGCCTTCAGCATTACACTGGCGCTCACTGATGTGTTCAGGATGCGTTGGCAGGTGGTTGGCGTGAACCTTCCGCCGCTACCCCTCGGTGGTGGCTGATGCCTCGCAGAGTGCTTTGAGATGCGCGGCGGTGCTTGCAGCCAGCGCCTGCAGATCATAGCCACCCTCAAGCATGCTCACCACCGGCACGCCCGGGGCGGCGGCGGTGATGGCACGGGTGATCCAGGCAAAATCCACCTCGTTCAGCCTGAGCTGCGCCAGCGGGTCACGCACATGGGCGTCAAAGCCGGCCGAGATGATCACGAGGCCTGGGGCGAAGGCGGTGAGACGCGGCAGGGCTGCCTTCCAGGCCTCACGGAAATGCTCGCCACCCGCACCGGGCGGCAATGGGATGTTCAGCACATTGCCCACCCCATGCTCGGAAGCGGCGCCGGTGCCGGGATAGAGCGGCATCTGGTGGCTGGAGATGAACAGGATAGACGGATCGGCCTCGACGCAGGCCTGGGAGCCATTGCCGTGATGCACATCGAAATCGACAATCGCCACCCGCTCCACGCCCAATTCGGCCTGGGCATGGCGTGCCGCCACCACCACGTTGCTGAACAGGCAGAAGCCCATGGGCTGCTCTGGCTCGGCATGATGGCCTGGTGGGCGCACGGCGCAGAAGGCGGCCCGGGCCTCACCCCGACACACCGCCTCGACCGCGCGGATACCGGCCCCAGCCGCGCGCAACGCGGCCTCGGCGCTGCCCTGGCTCATGATGGTGTCGGCGTCCAGCCGCGCCAGCTCATCCGCCTCGGGGCGGATGGCTAGTATGGCTGAGACATAGGCGGCGGGGTGGGCCCGGGCGAGCTGTGCTTCCGTGGCTCGCGGCGCCTCCTCGCGCCGCAGCGCCTCGAATTCGGGCGCCTCCAGCGCCTGCCAGATCGCGCGCAGCCGGTCCGGACATTCGGGATGCCCCTGCCCCATGTCGTGGCCCAGACATGCTTCATGGGTGAGGTAGAGGACGGGTTTCTCAGCCATCACTGCGCTTCCGCAGCACGAAGCGGAAATCCTCGCCCTGCCGCGTGGCGCTGAGCAGGGCGTGGCCGGTCTCGCTGGCGAAGGCAGGGAAATCCGTCTCGGCCGCGGGGTCGGTGGCCAACACGATCAGCTCCGCGCCCGGCGCCATGCCGCGAAGCGCCTTGTTGGCCTTGAGCACCGGCAGGGGGCAGCGCAGGCCGCGCACATCCAGGGTCTGTTCCATGGCGCCCATCCAGCATGAGCCGAGCCTTGCGGGCAAGGGGCGCCTTGCGCCAGGGTGGCGCATGCGCATGGGCGTGGATCTGGGCGGGACGAAGATCGAGGTCGCGGTGCTCGACGCCGCCGGCGCAGTGGCGCTGCGCCGGCGCGTCGCCACACCGCGCAGCTACGATGGCGTGCTGGCCGCCATCGCCGACCTGGTGGCGAATGCCGAGGCAGAGATTGGCACTTGTTCGGTCGGCATCGGCATCCCGGGCAGCCTGAGCCCGGCCACGGGACTGGTGCGCGGCGCCAATTCCACCTGGCTCAATGGCGGCCGGCTTCAGGAGGATCTGGAGCGCCGCCTCGCCCGCCCCATCCGGCTGAGCAATGACGCGAATTGTCTGGCCATGAGCGAGGCGGCGGATGGCGCGGCGGCGGGCGAAGCCGTGGTCTTCGCCGCCATCCTGGGAACCGGCGTCGGCGCCGGGCTGGTGGTGGACGGACGCGTGATTGAGGGCGCCAACCGCGTGGCCGGCGAATGGGGCCACAACCCGCTGCCCTGGATGACCAAGGACGAGCACCCCGGCCCGCGCTGCTGGTGCGGCCGGGCGGGCTGTATCGAGACATTTCTGTGCGGCCCCGCGCTGGCCGCCGATGCCGATGGGCCGGAGGCACGCGATGCCGCATCCCTGCCCGCACGAGCCGCGGCGGGGGACCGCCGCGCGGCGGCGGCGCTGGCGCGACACAGCCATCGGCTGGCCCGGGCACTGGCGCATGTCATCAACATGCTCGACCCGCATTGCATCGTGCTCGGCGGTGGGTTGTCGAACATGGCGCATCTCTATGCCGAGGTTCCCAGGCTCTGGGGGCAATGGGTGTTTTCCGACGTGGTGCGGACGCGGCTGGTGCCGGCGCGGCATGGCGACAGCTCGGGCGTGCTGGGCGCGGCACGGCTGTGGTGATCAGGGCCGGGCTGCGCCTCGGCGGCCTGGCTTTCCTGGTGGGGATGGCGCTGGGGCCGATCCGCGAATTGCTGCTGGCACCGCGGATCGGCGGCCTGGCCGCGGCCTGGGCCGAGGGCGTGGTGATGGGCCTGGCCCTGTGGTGGCTGGCGCGTCGCGGCGTGCCACCGGGGCTTGCGCCAGGGGTGCGGCTGGGGCTGGGCGTCGTCGCCGTGGCCACGGGATTGCTGGCCGAGGCGGCACTCGGCCTCGCGCTGCAGGCCAGCGGGCTCGCCGCCGGGCGCGTTGAGCGCGGCATTGCCGAAACCCTGCCGGGCTTGCTGCTGCTGCTCTGGCTTGGAGTTCTGCCGCTGCTGGTGCGTCGTCCATGACGCCGCGCCTCTGCCGCGACTGCGGCGCCCGGGATTTTCCCGCCGCCATCTGCCCCACCTGCCACAGCCGCCGCGTCGTCCACCACGACGAACTCTTTTCCCTCAGCATCGCCCATATCGACTGCGACGCCTTCTATGCCAGCGTCGAGAAGCGCGACGCGCCCGAGTTGGCGGCGCGGCCGGTGATCGTGGGCGGCGGCAGGCGGGGCGTGGTGGCGGCGTGCTGCTACATCGCCCGCACCCGCGGCGTGCGCTCGGCCATGCCCATGTTCAAGGCGCTGGCGGCCTGCCCCGATGCCGTGGTGCTGCGGCCTGACATGGCGAAATACGCCGCCGAGGGTGCCCGCATCCGCGCCATGATGCAGGGCCTGACGCCGCTGGTGGAGCCCATGAGCATCGATGAGGCGGTGCTCGACCTCTCAGGCACCGAGGCCTTGCACCGGGCCCCGCCCGCCGCCGTGCTGGCCGAATTCGCCCGCCGGGTGGAGCGCGAGGTGGGTGTCACAATCTCCATCGGCCTCGCCCCCAACCGGCTGCTCGCCAAAATCGCGGCGGGGCGGGACAAGCCGCGCGGCTTCGCCGTGATCGGCCAGGCGGAGGCGGCAGGGCTGCTGGCGGGCGAACCGGTGCGCCTGCTGCCAGGCGTTGGTGCCGCCATGGCGGCGAAACTGCACGCCGCCGGCTTCACCCGGCTGGGCCAGCTTGCTGCTCTTGACGCGCGCGACGCCGCCCGCCGCTTCGGCGAGGAAGGACCGGCGCTGGCCGCCCGCGCACGCGGCGAGGATAACCGCCCCGTGGTGCCGGGGCGCGAGACCAAAAGCGTCAGCGCGGAGACCACCTTCGAGACCGACATGACCACCCAGGCCGAGCTCGAGACGGTGCTGTGGCGGCTTTGCGAAAAACTCTCGCGCAGGCTGGCGGCGAAGGATTTCTCGGCCGGCGGCGTGGTGCTGAAACTCAAGACGGCAGGTTTCGCCAGCCGCACCCGCGCCGCCCGGCTGGCCGCGCCCACGCTGGTGCCGGATGTGCTCTTCGCCGCGGCCAGGAACCTCCTCGCCAGGGAGGTGGACGGCACCGCCTTCCGCCTGCTGGGCATTGGCGCCAACCCGTTGATGCCAGCGGCCCAGGCCGACCAGCCCGATCTGGCAGACCCCGATGCGCAGAAACGCGCAGCCCGCTGGGCGGCGATGGAAAGCCTGCGCAGCCGCTTCGGTGAGGAAGCGGTGCGGCGCGGCCGGGCACTGCCGGGCAAGGGTTGAGCCGCCTGGTCAATTCAGCCCTGACCAGATGTAGCCCTGAGTCGACATCTGCACAATCGCTTCCGCGAGGCGCCACAATAACAATGGAAAACTGCGTTCAAGGCCACTAAAATTTTGGCTCAATTCGTTGCGTTTCCTCTGAGCCTGAACGAGATAGCTTCGATGGATGTTTAGGGCCAGCACTGGCAATGAAACCTCTAAATACCCAACGAGCACTTATTATAATAATGAATAAAGCTGCTGGAAACAACAACGCAAAAAAAAGAAAATTCACCGACTGCTCAATAATTTCGTTATTAATTATTTCATTACGTAAATTATTTACTCGATCCACGCACACGTTAGCCGGAGATCCATTTCTCACACAAGAATCAAATATCATATCCATAATTTTTGTTGGATTAATAAATAATAAAAAAGAAAATATGAATAAACAAAATAATACATATAATAAAAATAGCCGCTTAAATCCTCGGTTAATGTCTATATGTAAAAAATTTGTCGTGAATTTCATGTCAAATAAAACCTTTTTGCTATGATTTTATAAATATAAAGTATTTATATACTAATTTAACTGTAGAATAGAGAAAATAGTCATTTAGAATTTTTGCAAAAAATTTTTATGGCGGTAAAATTAAAGTATAAAATTTATTTATTCGACTATTATATTTGAAAATATAATAGTGTATATAACAAACGCTCGCTAATGCAAGCAAAATCAGCGCGCGCGCTTCATCTCAACCCGCTGAACATTGCGATGATCCTGAAGGTGATGCTCATTCTGTCGCGCGCTGATCACTCCGGCTGCACCCCGGCACGCTGGAGGATGGACAATCCGCGGGGGCCGGCCTCGGCAATCAGGGCTGCGAATTGCCCAGCACTTTCACCCAGCACCGGCTGGCCACCGAGGTCGCCCAGCTTGCGCGTCACCTCGGGCGTGGCCGCTGCGGCCTGAACCGCGGCATTGATGCGCGCAACCTCCGCCGGGGCCAGGCCCTTGGGTCCCCAGAAGCCGAACCAGGGCGCCACGGGTGCCAGGGCCGGCATACCGACCTCCGCTGCATTGGGGATTTCGGGCGCGGCGCTGGTGCGCCCCGGCCCGGTGACGCAATAGGCCCGCAGCCGCCCCGCCCGCACCAGCGGCAGCGCCGAGAGCAGCGGCGCCATCATCAGGCTGGTCTGCCCGCCCACCACATCGGCGATGGCGGGTCCGGTGCCGCGATAAGACACGATGAGCACCGGCACACCGACCTCAAGCCGAAACAGCTCGGTCGCGAGATGGCCGGAGGTGCCGAGCGAGGTATTGGCGAAGGCATGCGCCTCCGGCCGCGCCCGGATATCGGCGATGAGCGCCGGCAGGTCGGTCGCCGCCAGGTTCGGCGCGCCGACCAACACGAGCGGCGAGATCGCCAGCCGCGCAATGGGCGTAAAATCGGCCACGGGGTCATAGGGCACCCGCGCCATGACGCCGCGGGCCAGGAGATGGCTGTCAGAGTTGCACAGCAGGGTGCGGCCGTCGGCCTCGGCCCGCGCCACCACCGCGCTGCCCACCGCGCCATTGGCGCCCGAGCGGTTCTCCACCACCCATGGCGTGCCGAGCGACTGGGTCAGCGCCTCGGCGAAAATCCGGCCTGAGACATCGATGCCGCCACCGGGCGGGAAAGGCACCACCAGCCGCACGCCGGAGGATTGCGCGCGCGCCGCACCCGCCAATGCAAGGGAGGGCATGACAAGCAGTGCGCGGCGGTGCATCGGTGTTCGTTCCATCATGACGGGAGGAATAGGCCGTGGCGACTGAACCGCAAGAGCTCGAGATGCTTGCCCAGGCCAACCGTATCCTGGCCCGCGATGGCATCGTGGATGATTTCGGGCATGTCGCCCTGCGCGATGGCAGCGACCCCAGCCGGTTCTGGTTGTCGCGCGCGCTGCCGCCCAATGCGGTGACGGCAGCTGACCTGCGGCGATACGATTCCGCGGGGACTTGCGAGGATGCTTCGGTGCAGAGCTATTCCGAAGCCGTGCTGCATGCCCGCATCTTCGCAGCCCGGCCGGATGTGATGGTCTGCATCCACCATCACGCCCGGCCACTGCTGCCCTTCACCATGCCCGGTGCACCAGCGCTGCGCCCGGTCTTTCACACCGGCTCGATCATGGGCTGGGATGTGCCGTTGTGGGACAGCGCGCCTTTTGGCGCATCGGGAATGCTCGTCGACACGGTGGCCAAGGCCGACAGCCTGGCCGCCGCGCTCGGCGGCAACCGTGCCGCGTTGCTGCGGGCACACGGCGCCGTGGTGGTGGGCACGGGCATCGCCGAGGCAGTGATGATCGCAATCTACATGGCCGAGAATGCCGGCGTGGCGCTGAGCTGCGGCGCACCGCATCATCCCGTGCCTAGTCTCTCGCCCGAGGAGGTGGCGGAAACCTCCCGCCGCCTGCTCAACCCGCCGACCATCGCCCGGGTCTGGGCGGGGCGGCTGCGCGGGCTGTGATCAGCGGCCGAGCCCATCCCAGAATTCCTTGACCTTGGCGAGAAAACCCTCGCTTTCCGGCGAGGATTTGCCGCTATGCATCGCCTCCGCCTCGAAGGCCTCCAGCAATTCCTTCTGCTTGGGGCTGAGGTTTTGCGGCGTCTCCACCACGACCTGGACGTACATGTCGCCCCGGGCGGGATTGCGCAGCACGGAAAAACCCTTCCCGCGCAGGCGGAAACTGTCGCCCGATTGGGTGCCTGCGGGGATGGTGACGCGGGAGCGGCCGCCATCGATGGAGGGAACCTCGATCTGCCCGCCCAGCGCCGCCTGCGTCATCCGCAATGGCACGCGGACCATGATGTTGGGTCCCTCGCGCTGAAAGATCGGATGCGGCTTCACACCAACATCAACGTAGAGGTCGCCCGCCGGTGCCCCGCGCAGCCCGGCCTCACCTTCTCCGCTCAGGCGGATTCGGGTGCCATCCTCCACGCCGGCGGGAATGGTGACGTTGAGCGTGCGGTCGCGCTGCACGCGCCCCGCGCCGAGACAGACCTTGCAGGGATTCTTGATGATGCGCCCGGTGCCCGAGCAGGTCGGGCAGGTGCGCTCCACCAGGAAGAAACCCTGCTGACTGCGGATTTTGCCCGCGCCCCGGCAGGTGCCGCATTGCTGCACGCTCGCGCTGCCACCCTCGGCACCTGTGCCGGTACAGGCCTCGCACTGAACCGATGAGGGAACCCGCAGCGTCTTCTTGGTGCCAGAAAAGGCCTCCTCCATGGTAATGGAGATGTCCTGCCGCAGATCGGCGCCGCGCCCGGATTGCTGGCGCTGGCCGCCGCGACCGGTGAACTGGCCGAAGATATCGGCGAACATTTCCTCAAATCCGCCGGCACCTGCGCCGCCGCCACCGCCGCCGCTACCACCCTCGAAAGCAGCGTGGCCAAAACGGTCATAGGCGGCGCGCTTCTCGCCATCCTTGAGAATGTCGTAGGCCTCGTTGGCCTCCTTGAATTTAGCCTCCGCCGCGGGGTTGCCCTGGTTGCGGTCCGGGTGGTGCTGCATGGCCAGCTTGCGATAGGCGCGCTTCAGGTCGTCATCAGACGCATTGCGCTGGACGCCGAGCACCTCGTAGTAGTCACGTTTCGCCATTGATCGCCCCCAAAAGCATTGGGGGAACGAATCCCCCAAACCCCCCTCTTTTATTTTTATTTAAATGCGACGCCTTCACAGGCAGCCCCAATAAACAAAAACAAAAGAATGGGGGCCTGGGAGAAATTCATTTCCCCCAGTTCTATCTTAACTCAGTTAGGCTTCTTCTTCTTGGGGTCGACTTCCTCGAACTCGGCATCGACGACCTTGTCATTCGGCTTGGCGGCTTCGCCGGCCGGCGGCGCCTGCTCCTCAGCCTGCGCCTTGTACATCGCCTCGCCCAGCTTCATGGCGACCTGGCTGAGCGCCTCGGCCGCAGCCTGAATGGCCGCGGTGTCCTGGCCTTCCATCGCGGTGCGGGCAGCGGCGATCGCTTGCTCGGCCGCCAGCTTCTCGGCCTCCGGCACCTTGTCCGCATTGTCCTTGATGGTCTTCTCGGTGGAGTGCACCAGGGTATCGAGCTGGTTGCGCGCCTCCACCGCCTCACGCCGGTTCTTGTCGGCCTCGGCATTGGCCTCGGCCTCCTTCACCATGCGTTCGATATCCGCCTCGGAAAGGCCGGAACGCGCCTGGATCTTGATTTGCTGCTCCTTGCCCGTCGCCTTGTCCTTCGCGCTGACGGACACGATGCCGTTGGCGTCGATGTCGAAGGTCACCTCCACCTGCGGCACGCCGCGCGGCGCGGGGGGGATGCCCTGGAGGTCGAAATTGCCCAGCAGCTTGTTGTCCGCCGCCATCTCGCGCTCGCCCTGGAACACCTTGATGGTGACCGCAGTCTGGTTGTCGTCGGCGGTGGAGAAGGACTGGCTCTTCTTCGTCGGAATCGTCGTGTTGCGGTCGATCAGGCGGGTGAAGACACCACCGAGCGTCTCGATACCGAGCGACAGCGGCGTCACGTCGAGCAGCAGGACATCCTTCACGTCGCCCTTCAGCACGCCGCCCTGGATGGCGGCGCCGATGGCGACCACCTCGTCGGGGTTGACGTTGCGGGCGGGCTCCTTGCCGAAGAACTGCTTCACCGCCTCGATCACCTTGGGCATCCGGGTCATGCCGCCGACCAGGATGACTTCGTCGATCTCACCGGCGGTCAGGCCGGCATCCTTCAGTGCATTGCGGCAGGGCTCCAGCGTGCGCGCCACCAAGTCATCCACCAGGCTTTCCAGCTTGGCGCGTGTGAATTGCATCACGAGATGCTTCGGACCGGACGCATCGGCAGTGATGAAGGGCAGGTTGATTTCGGTCTGCTTCGCCGAAGACAGCTCAATCTTGGCCTTCTCCGCCGCTTCCTTCATCCGCTGCAGAGCGAGTTTGTCGCCGCGCAGGTCAATGCCGTTCTCTTTCTTGAACTCGTCCGCGAGGTAGTCGATCACGCGCTGGTCAAAATCCTCGCCGCCCAGGAACGTGTCGCCATTGGTCGACTTCACCTCGAAGACGCCGTCGCCGATTTCGAGCACGGAGACGTCGAAGGTGCCGCCGCCAAGGTCATAGACCGCGATCGTGCCGGAGGTCTTCTTGTCCATGCCATAGGCGAGGGCAGCCGCCGTCGGCTCGTTGATGATGCGCAGGACTTCAAGGCCAGCGATGGCGCCTGCTTCCTTGGTGGCCTGACGCTGGGCATCGTTGAAGTAAGCGGGGACAGTGATGACCGCCTGGGTCACCTTTTCGCCGAGAAACGCCTCGGCGGTCTGCTTCATCTTCGACAGGATGTCAGCCGAGATCTGCTGGGGCGCGTAGGTCTTCCCTTCGACCTCGACAGCGGCGTCACCATTGGCGGCTGCCACGATCTTGTAGGGGGCGAGGCCTGCCTCCTTCTTCACCATCGCATCCTCGAACCGGCGGCCGATCAGGCGCTTGGTGGCGAAGAGCGTGTTGGTCGGGTTGGTCACCGCCTGGCGCTTGGCGGCCTGGCCGACCAGTCGCTCGCCATTCTTGGCGAAAGCAACCATGGAGGGGGTGGTGCGGGCACCTTCAGCGTTTTCGATCACCTTCGGCTCGCCGTCCATGATGGCGACGCAGGAATTGGTGGTGCCGAGGTCAATACCGATGACTTTGCTCATCCGGGTGGTCTCCTGGTGTGCGGCGGCGTGGGTGCGGCCCCAGAAGGCACCGCCCCCGGCCCCTCGCGGATGGGGTTGGGGTTCGTAACGCTGCTCAGATATTCAGCAGGATGCGGTGCGGCAAGGGGGTTTGTTGCCCAATTCGCACCGAACTGTCCAAAGATGGACGGGATGGTGCGGTATCGCAGCCAGGCACCCAGGTCCGCCAGCAGCTTCTCCAGCTCCGCGTTCTTCTGGTCCAGCGTGTGAACCCGCTTTGCCTCACTCACTTCAAGCTCGCCGAAATTCGCCTTCTACCTGATGAAGGTGGCTCCGCTGATACCGCGCCGGCGGCACAAACCCGCCATCGCGGACCAGCCTCCTGCTGCTTCAAAGCTCCGGTGATATGCTCATCGCTGAAACTGCCGCGCTTCATGCGTGCGCCCTCTCGAGTAGCGGACCCCTCCGAAGAAAAGCTCCATTTCAGGGGCGCATATCAGCGGCGACCAAGTTGGCTATGTGCATTTCAGGCATCCTTAAGATCGGCGCGATCAAGGCCGCCGCGCAACAAATGGGACCAAAGCCGGCCGGGTTGCGTCTGCGGTACCTCACACCCAAATAACAGACTTGGAGTGTCTCGCAGCTGGTTTGGCCGAGCCCTGGTTTGGTGTACCCGTCTGGCAGCCCTTAGAACATCGTTGACCGCCTGACTGTGCTCGAAGAGAGCAGCCCTATCCGCACCTACGCCTCGCCGATGACGGCACCACCCGCCGCAACGGCTGCCGCCGAACCAAGGTCCATCCCATGCCAAGCGACAACGACAAACCGCAACCACTGATCGATCTGCTTGGAGCCCCCAATCTCGCCCAGTCGCTCGACAGCGATCGCTTCAGACAATTCCTCGACCATATCCCCTTTGCTATCGCCGTGGCGGCGTTACGGCCCGAGGAGCGTGTTGCCTATGTTAACCTCGAATTCGAACGCCTGTCCGGCCAGGCGGCGAATGAACTGCGTGGTCGCGGCTGGAACGACCTGAAGGCGATCGCCAGCGCTGAGGGTGATGAGCGGGAACTCGGCGACGCGATCACTGCGAGCGAAGACCATATCGGCCGATTCCGAATGGATACCAGCGATGATCGGGACGCCGTGATCGTCGATGCCTGGTCGAACATTATCAGTGACGAGGACGGCACGGCATTGTTCCGCCTCGTAGCACTCGCCGCCGTCAGCAGCCTCGATGTCGAAGCCATCGAGAGGCGCGTTCGCGAGAAAGACGTGCTGCTGCGCGAATTGCAGCATCGGGTGAAGAACAACCTCCAGATGATCACCTCGCTGATCCGCCTGGAGAGCTACAACATGGGCGATGACGCGGCCGGCGAGACCTTCGATCGTTTGGCCGGGCGCGTCGGCGCCCTGGCGCTGCTCTATCGCGCGCTGTCAGAACAGCAGCCGGGTGACAGTGTCGACCTTGGGATCTACCTCAGCCAGGTCGCCTCGGCAGTGATGCAGGCGCATGCGGTGGAGGGCATTCGTCTGGATCTCAAGGTCGATAGTTGGCCGGTTTCAATCAACGTCGCCATGCCGACCGGGCTCGTGGTCAACGAGGTCCTGACCAATGCCCTGAAACATGCTTTCGTCGGCCGCGAGGGTGGCACCATCACACTGCATAGCCTGGTTGATACCGAGGGCTGCCAGGTGACCATCGCCGATAACGGCGTGGGGCTGCCTCCCGGGACAAGCTGGCCGACCTCCGGCCGGCTCGGATCGCTTATCGTCGAATCACTGCGGCAGAATGCCGGGGCGGACCTGCATGTCACCTCCTCGCCCGAGCATGGATTGCGCGTGACGATCCGCTTCCTGCGCGCCGATGCGGCGCCGCAGGAGGGCTGAGGCAGATCTCAGAAGAGGTAATTGCCCTGTATGAGCTACCAGCCGAACACCAGGATCACGTCGGCCTCATGATTCACCTGGGCATTGCCATCCGCCACATCGAGGTTGCTGCCGAAGAAGATATTGCCCCCCCCTGAGCACATCGTTGCCGTCACGGCCATAGCGCCTACTGGCGAACAGCGAATTGCCGACGAGCTGGTCATCAGTAAATGCGCCGGAGACAGTGGTGGCCCTGCCGCCAAGGCGGCTGATCCCGAGATTGTCGCCGACCGCATAGCAATCAGCCGGCACCCAGACTGAAGCCGTGCCCTCGCCCATGTTTTCAATGATGACGCTGGCCCGGTTGCCGATGACGACCTGATCATCGCCCAGCCCGGCATGCATCGTGGCCTGTGCGTTCTGGTCGCGCATCGTGTCCTGGCCATTGCGGCCGAACATGCTGCTGCCATCCCCGCCACCCCACAGCACATCGTCGCGGGCGCCGCTGAGCACGGTGGAGGGGAGACCAGGATTGAGCACCAGTTGCGCTGGGGCGTTGTTGTCATACGGCAGTGCGGCTTCAGCTTGACGGTCGCGGAAGTGCTGCCCCCGGCGCCGGTCACTGACACCCTTTGCATCGGGCTCGTGGTCGAAAGCTGGATCGGCGATCCGCAGTATCTCGCCTTCATCGATGGCGTGCATAACACCGCGGCCTCGCATGCCATGGGCATCAGACCGCATCAGGGACGCCGCGCAGCGCCACTGGGCCAGGCTTCGCGCATGTCCGGCGCAACCCCGTCGTCGGATACGCGTTGAGACGCCATCGACCAAAGCAGGAAGCCATGCTGAAGGTGTTCGCCGTTCCGCTCGCCATCCGCACCCCGCCTGGCAGCGGCTTTGCCCGCTTCGCATCCGCCCCATGCGAGGCTGGCGAGCTTTGGTGGGTCATTGATCCCGGCGATGGCGACCGATGCTTCACCGCGATGCTGCCGAACCTCGAACCCATCGGCTGAGATTGCGGCCGACAGGCCGCCTTGCTCCGCTCCACGCAGCCCTTCCAGGAACAAGCTGACCATGACAAGCCTGCCATGGCCTCGATGCCGCAAAGCGCCCCTGGTGGCGTGCGCCGGACGGCACGCGCCTCGCGGCGGCCGGCGTGGCCTGCTGACGGCCGCGCTGGCGGTGCCGATGCTGCTAGAGCGAAATCCCGGCTGATTGAATCGTTGGGGATTCCCGAAACGGCATCGGCCTGATTCAGTCGGTCTGCCGGTTTGGGGGCGGCTGGGATGTCGAAGGCACTTTCACTGGATTTGCGTCAG
>JAESFS010000055.1_pt1 | contig 124826 bp, 124 predicted proteins | sample 9269441 | NCBI WGS metagenome assembly JAESFS01 (sample SAMN14502548, study PRJNA617105) | algae metagenome | isolation source: Scytolyngbya sp. HA4215-MV1 and co-occurring heterotrophs from sample from... | place: USA: Laie Falls, Oahu, Hawaii | collected 2010-08-22
CCCAAGCCATTCCGATGGTTCAAGTCGGCTGACGATATCCTGGCCAGCATCGAGCGCTTCTGTACCTTCAATACGCCAAGGGATGGTTTAGCGTGATGAAGCGAACTTCTGGTTCAGGACACTAGCGGGTAACGATGGGCCCCAGCCCCGCGCGCTCCGCCGCCCGCACCAGGCTGCCATCGGCCCTGGCGGCTGTGATGAAGGCATTCACCTCCGCCAGCCATGCCGTCTCGCCCGGGGCCACGGCCCAGCCATAGCGCGTCTCGCCGAAGGGGCCGGGCGGGTCGATGATGCGAACCCAGTCATGCAGCAGCACCATCCGGCGGGTATAGGGGTAGTCCGACATGAAGACATCGGCGCGCCCGGCCTGCAGTTCCGCCTCCCGCGTGCGCGGCGGCGGCACCACCAACAACTCGGCCCGGCGCAGCGTTTCGCGCATCAGCGGTTCCATGATGGTGCCGGCGGCCACCGCCACCACATTGCCGGGCTGGTCGATGTCGGCCCAGGCATTGACCGTGCTGCCGTCGCGCCGAGTGACGGCGTAGACCCGGCTGATCAGGTAGGGTTCGCTGAACGCCACCCGCGCCGCGCGCGCCGGGGTGATGCCCACGCCGAACATGGCGATGTCGCAGTCGCGCCCCTCCAGCCGGTCCATAAATTGCGCGAAATTGGTCTCGACGAATTCGAGCCGCAGCCCCAGCCGCGCCGCCAGAAGCCCCGCCAGCTCGATGTCGATCCCCTCCAGCATGCCATTGCGCGGGTTGCGGAAGCTGATCGAGTAGTAGTCGGGCCAAATGCAGACCCGCAGGCTTCCGGCGGCGCGCATCGCTGCCAGGCGGTCACCGCCGGCCGGTTGCGCCGCCGCGTCGCGGGCCCAGAAAGCCATTCCAGAAAACGAGAATGTGGCGCATAGAACCAGCAGGGCAACGCGACGGCCCCACCTTTCCCCCAGCCCGAACCGGTTGATGCCCGAAGCCCCTCTCGAACTCCGCCGCCCCACAGCCTCGGACGCGCCGATAGGGCTGTGGCGCAGGATGATGCTGTCTCGTCTGTTCGTCGGCATTTCGGTGGGCCTCGTCGTTGCCGTGATGGCCGCAGCCTATGCCACGATGTCACGCCAGCGCGAAGCGCGCGCCGTGGCCGAGGCGGAAACCCTGACCCAGGCCCTGGCTGCCGGGGTGACCGACCAGATCTCCCGCGCGATCGAAACGGTGGGCGTGGTGCTGAGTGACATCCGGGGCCGCGCCGCTGCCGGCGAGGTGGTGCTGCTGCCCAGCGAGACCGCCAACCTCGCGCGTGACATGCCCCAGATCCGTGCCGTGCTGGTGGTCGCCCGCGATGGGCGGGTCATCGCCGCCACCACGCCTGGGCTGATCGGCGCCGAATTCGGCGCCGCACCCTGGTTTGCCGAACTGGCGCAGCCCGGCGCGCCGGGCACCATGCTGCGATTGCTGCCGCCGCAACCCGGACGCCTTCTGGAGCCACGGGACCCGGCGCAGAGCGATGAGCAGGCCTGGCGGCGCTGGACCATCCCGCTCGCCACACCGCTGCGCCCGCCGCCCGGCACCCAGCCGGATGGGCGCACGCCATTGGCGGCCGTGGCACTGCTGAACCCGGAATACCTCGTCTCGGTGGCAGCCCGCCCTGTCGAGGCCTTCGGCGTGACCGCGCGGCTGTATGATTTCAGCGGCCGGTTGATCGCCCGCGCCGATGGCCGCACCGGGGAGATCGGCCAGGTGCGGCGGGATCACTGGGTGTTCCGCGACCACCTGCCGCAGCGCGAATTCGGCTCCGCGGCCATCGCGGCGAGCGGCCCAGAGGGCTCGGGCATCGCGAGCTTCGCGGTCAGCCGCCTGGGCTCCGTGGTGGTGGAGGTGGTGCAGCCCCGCCGCCTGGCACTCGAGACCGCGCGGGAGCAGGACCGCATCTTCATCCTGACCGGGGCCGCGGTGACCATCATTGCCGGCTGCGCGCTGCTGCTGCTGCTGCGCCAGGGCAACCGGCTGGTGGCGAGCGAGGCGCGCGCGCTGGAGGCCTCCCGCGCCAAGGAGGATTTCCTGGCCGCCATGAGCCATGAGATCCGCACGCCGATGAACGGCGTCATCGGCATCTCCCGGTTGCTCATGGACACGCGGCTGAGCCAGGTGCAGCGGCAATATGCCCAGACGATCCAGAGCTCGGCCGATCACCTGATGGGCGTGCTGAACGATATCCTCGACTTCTCCAAGCTGGAGGCGCAGGAAATCATTCCCGAGGCGGTGGCCTTCTCACCCGAGGCACAGGTGGCCTCCATCCTCGAGCTTTTCGCCCCGCGCGCGGCGGAGAAGGGGCTGGAACTCGTGGGGCTCATCGAGCCGGGCGTGCCCGAGCGCGTCATCGGTGACCCCGGGCGGCTGCGCCAGGTGCTCTACAATCTGGTCGGCAATGCCGTGAAATTCACCGAACTGGGCTGGATTCGCCTGGCGGTGAGCGCGGTGGCCGAACCGGCCGGGCCGGATGGCGAACCGGGCGACTGGCTGCTCTGCTGCACGGTCAGCGACACCGGGATCGGCATCGACCCCCTTCTCATTCCCATCCTGTTCGAGCGCTTCACCCAGGCCGATGCCTCGACCAGCCGGCGCTATGGCGGCACCGGGCTCGGCCTCGCCATCTCGCGCCGGCTGGCACAGTTGATGGGCGGCGATGTGACGGCGTCACCGCGCGCCGGCGGTGGCAGCGTCTTCCGTGTCGAGGTGATGGTCCGCCCGGTGCCGGATGCCGAGGCCACCCTGCCTCTCCCGGCCGGCCGGCATGTGCTGATCGCGGAACCCAGGGCCTTCACCCGCGCGAACCTGGCCGGGCAATTGCGCCTGCTCGGCCAGCACCCCTATGAGGCCGCGGATGGCACCGGGGTGCTGGCCCTGCTGGAGGACACGGAGAGGGCCCAAAACCCCTTCCAATACGTCATCATCGACCAGCAGATCGATGGCGGCCAACCCGAGGAACTGGCACGCCGCATCCGCGCCAGGGCCACGCCAGCGCCGCGTCTCATCCTTCAGGGCATCGGTGAGGGCGCGGAAGGCCCGCCGCCCTTCGGCCTCTTCGATGCGGTGCTGTTCAAGCCCGCATTGCCGGGCCGGATTCGCGAGGCGCTGCGGCATGCGGATGGGCTGCGAAGCGCGCGCAGCGCCCCCAGAACCGAGAACGTGGCGACCGCCGTCCGGCTGCGCCTGCTGGTGGTGGAGGACAATGCCGTGAACCAGTTCGTGCTGGCCCGCATGCTGGACCGGACCGGCGCGGAGCTGGTCATGGCCAATAATGGCGAGGAGGCGCTGAAGCATGCCGCCGGCTCTCGCTTCGATGCGATCCTGATGGATGTGCAGATGCCCGTCATGGATGGCCTGACGGCGACCAGGGCGCTGCGCGCCGGCGACGGACCGAACCGCGCGACCCGGATCATCGGCCTCACCGCCTCGGTGGGCGGGCCGATGGAGCGGCAATGCCTCGATGCCGGGATGGACGACTATCTCACCAAGCCGCTCGATCGGGACAAGCTGCTGGCGCAGCTTGGCCTGGAGATGCCGCCCTGACGTGCTACGCGGCGACGGGGGTCTTGGCCCTGGCACCCAGCAGATGGGCCACGGCATAAGCGAGGTCGGAACGGTTGAGGGTGTAGATGTGGAACTCATCCACGCCATTGGCCTGAAGGAGGCGTACCTGCTCGGCCGCCACCATGGCCGCCACCATCTTCCGGGTCTCGACATCGTCATCGATGCCCTCGAAGAGATGCCCCATCCATTCCGGAACCGAAGCGCCGCACATCGCGGAAAATTTCACCACCTGGGCGAAATTCGTCACCGGCAGGATGCCGGGCACGATGGGCAGGGTGATGCCCACCTTGTGGCAGCGCTCGATGAACCGCAGGTAGATGTCGGTGTCGAAGAAGTACTGGGTGATGGCGCGCGTGGCGCCGGCATCCATCTTGCGCTTGAGGAAATCGAGATCCGCCTCGGGCGACAATGCCGTGGGGTGGGTCTCGGGATAGGCGCCGACGGTGATGTCGAAATCGGCCACGTCGCGCAGGCCGCGGACGAGGTCCTCTGCCTGGGCATAGCCGCCGGGATGCGGCTCGTATTGCGCGGCGCCGACCGGCGGGTCGCCACGCAGCGCAACGATGTGGCGCACGCCGGCCGCCCAGTATTCCCGTGCAACTTCATGAACTTCCTCACGCGTCGCACCGACCGTGGTCAGGTGGGCGGCGGGCGTGAGACTGGTTTCGGCCACGATGCGCGAGACGGTCGCATGGGTGCGGCTGCGCGTGGTGCCGCCAGCGCCATAGGTCACACTCACAAAACGCGGCGAGAGCGGCTCGAGCCGGCGGATGCATTCCCACAGGCTGGCTTCCATGGCGGCGTTCTTCGGGGGGAAGAACTCGAAGCTGAGTTTGGGCGGCGCCATGTCGCGCGGCGCCGGCAGCGCCGGTATCCGTGGGCCGGTGAGCCAGCGATCGAGGGTGCCGGGGTTTTGTGTGGTGGAAGCTGCCTGGTCCATGTCGCGCAGATGGCCCAGCCGACAGGATCGCGCAAGGGTGACCCGGCTACACTCCGTCACCGATGCAACTGTTCCCGAAACGCATGGGTTAGGCTATGGAAGCGAGCCAGCGGGCCCATACCCTCCGCCCCGAACCCGAAGGTTGAACCGAACCACATGACGCGTCCCCCGTCCGCGCTTCACCTCTTCGCCGTCGCCGCTTTGATCGGGCTGCTCGGCGCCTGCGCCACGCCGCCGCCGGCCTCTGACCCCGAAGCCCTGGCCGAATACTATGCCACGAACGACCCGGCCGAGCCTTTCAACCGCGCGATGTACGACGTTCACCAGGCGATTGATGGCGCCATCCTGCGGCCGATCAATGCCGCCTATCGGGTGCTGCCGCCGCCGGTGCGCAACAGCGTCAGCAGTATTTTGAGCAATATCCGCACCCCGGTCGTGCTGATCAACGACATGCTGCAGGGCCAGTCGGAGCGCGCCGGTGAGACGCTGGGCCGCTTCGTCATCAACACCACCATTGGCCTGGGCGGCATCTTCGACGTCGCCGACCGCTATTTCGGCGTGCCCGTGCATTACGAGGATTTCGGCCAGACCCTGGCGACCTTCGGCGTTGGCGAGGGGCCCTTCCTGTTCATCCCCATCCTCGGCCCCTCCAACATGCGCGACCTCGTGGGCCTCGGCCTCGACACCGCGGCGCAGCCTTTGAACTGGTTCGGCCAGGGCCTGGCGGTCGATATCCTCGCCGGCGTGCGCGGGGGCGCGGTGGTGCTGGACAACCGGGACTATTACTTTGACGTGATCGACGACATGAATCGCACGTCTCTCGACCCCTACGCCACGGTGCGCACCGCCCGTCGGCAGGCGCGCGAGACCGCCATTGCCAACCGCGATGCCGTGGGCCATCAACCGCCATCCCGTTGAGGACGCACGATGTTGCTACCCACCCGCCGCGATCTCGCCATTCTCGGCCTTGGTCTGTTCCACACCCTGCCCGCCTGGGCACAGGTTGATACCGCACGCGCATCGGCCTTCATCCAGGCCGCGGGCGATGAACTGGTCGCCGCGATCAACAGCCCCGGCCTGAACGCCGCCGCGCGGCAGGAGAGGGTCGCCTCCATCCTGCGTCGCAGCGTCGATGTCGAGGCCGTTGGGCGCTTCGTGCTGGGTCGCTTCTGGCGCGTGGCCACCCCCGCGGAACAGCAGGAGTATCTGCGCCTGTTCGAGGCAAGCCTGATCCGCAACCTCGCCGGCCGCTTCGGCGAGTATCAGGGCGTGCGCTTCTCGCTTGGCCGCACCCAGTCCCGCACCGAGGATGACGCCCTGGTCAGCACCATCGTGACCCGGCCAGGCTCCAACCCCTTCGCGCTGGATTGGCGGGTGACCGAAAGCGGCGGTCAGCCGAAGATCGTCGACCTCATCGCCGAGGGCACATCGCTGCGGCTCACCCAGCGCAGCGAATACGCCTCCGTCATCCAGCGCGGCGGCGGCCAGGTGGCGGCGCTGCTGACGGCGATGCGGGCGCAAGCCGCGCGGTGATCGCCGGCCGGCTCAATAGCCGGTGGAAAAATCCACCAGATTGATCAGCGCCCTGCCGTCGCGCAGGCGAGAAATATTCTCCACCACCTGAGGCGCCGCGCTGCGCGGGATGGTGATGGAGGAGGCATGCGGCCAGACCAACACCTTCTCATGCCCCCAGAAGCGGTGTTCCGGCGGCAGCGGCTCGGGTTCGAAGACATCGAGAGCGGCGCCGGCGACATGCCCGGAATCGAGGGCGGCCAGCAGGTCATCGGCGACGACATGGCCACCGCGACCGGAATTGATGACGAAGCTGCCCGGGGGCAGCATGGCCAGCGTCTCGCGGTTGATGATGCCCCGCGTCTGCGGCGTGAGCGGCAGGAGGCAGACCAGGATATCGGTCTGGCCCAGCATGTCGCGCAGGCCCTCGGCGCCGGCAAAGCAGGTCACGCCCTCCACCGCCCGCGGCTGGCGGGTCCAGCCCAGCACCGGAAAGCCCACCATGCGCAGCAGCCCCGCCGCATGGGTGCCCAACTGCCCCAGGCCCAGGATGCCCACGCGGCGCTGAGCGGTGTCGGGGGCGGGCAATTCGCGCCAGAGGCGGGCCGCCTGCTGGGCCCGATATTCGGCGTCCTGGCGATGGAAGCGCAGCACGTTCAGCAGAACCCATTCGCCCATGGCGGTGGTCAGCCGCTCATCCTTCAGCCGCGCGACGGGCACGCCTGGGGGGGGGCCGGGCGCGCGCAGCAGGTGGTCCACCCCGGCACCCATCGAAACCAGCAGCCCGAGATTGGGATAGCGGCGCAGCTCGGCCATGTCGTGGCTGCTCCAGCACACCGCCACGTCGATCTCGGCCGGATCGCCCGCCTCGGGGAAAAGGCGGATGTCGAGCGTGGGGTCGACCGCCAGCAGGGCATCGCGCCATTCCGCCATGATGGCGGGTTTGGTGGAGAGAAGAATGGCCATCAGGCGGATACCTCGGTGCGAAGGCTGCGGACGAATTCACGCCAGTCATCCCGGCGGGTGGCCACCCTCTCGGCGCCATCGGGCAGCTTGGCATAAAGCGTGAGGATCCCGCGGGACCAGAGCATCTGGAACTGCATCTCGTTGTTCAGCACCAGTTCCGCCGTGCGGTGGAAGACGCCGTCCTTCACCTTCGGCTGCACCTTCGCCAGCCACCACCAGCAGCCCACCGCCAGCACCACGGCGCCGACATAGAAATGGATGAAGGCGGTGGCCCCGAAGCTGGAGAACAGGATCACCGCCGCCGGGAGCACATTCTCCCAATAGTCGTAGACAGGGCTGCCCGGGCTGTTCATCTTGCGGATATGCACGCCCAGGCGCACGCGCTCGGAATTCAGCAATTCGCGCAATTCGCCCAGTTCCGGGCTCTCGACGTCAGGATTCATGATGGAAGGCCGCTTGCATGAGGGCCTTCGTATAGGGCTGCCGGGGGTGTTCTGTCAGGGCCTCGGCCTCACCCTCTTCGACGATGACGCCATCCTTCATCACCGCGATGCGGTGCGCCATGGCGCGCACGACCCGCAGGTCATGGCTGACGAAGAGATAGGCCAGGCCATGCCGGGCCTGCAGCCCGCGCAGCAGCTCCACCACCTGGGCCTGCACCGAGACATCGAGTGCCGAGGTCGGCTCATCCAGCACCAGCAGCCGTGGCTTGAGCACCAGCGCGCGGGCGATGGCGATTCGCTGGCGCTGGCCGCCGGAGAATTCATGCGGGTAGCGCGGCATCATCGCGGCCGTGAGGCCGACCTCCTCGAGTGCCGCGGCCACCCGCGCCTCGCGCCCGGCGGCGGAGAGGCCGGGCTCATGCACCGCCAGCCCCTCGCCCACGATGTCGCCGGCCGACATGCGCGGCGAGAGGCTGCCATAGGGGTCCTGGAAGACGATCTGCATCGCCGCCCGCAACGGCCGGAGCTGCCCGCGCGAAAGCCCCTGGATGGAGTGGCCATCGAGCATGATGGCGCCCTCGCTCGGCACCAGGCGCAGCAGGGCGAGGCCCAGCGTGGTCTTGCCCGAGCCGCTTTCGCCCACGATGCCCAGCGTCTCGCCGGCACGCAGGCTGAGGCTCACCCCATTGACCGCACGCACGCGCGCCACCTCCCGCCGCAGGAGACCGCGGCGGATGGGGAAATGCACCTTCAGGTCGCTGGTCTCCAGCACCGTCGCTGCGTCAGCCGCCACCGGGGCGGGGCGGCCGGTCGGTTCGGTCGCGATCAGCATTTTTGTGTAGGGGTGTTCGGGGGCGGCGAAGACGCGGCCGACCGGGCCCTGCTCCACCACCCTGCCATCCTTCATCACCACCACCCGGTCGGCGTGGCGTTTCACGATGGCGAGGTCGTGGGTGATCAGCAGCAGCGCCATGTTCAGGCTGGTCTTGAGCTCGGCCAGCAGGGCCAGGATCTGCGCCTGGATGGTAACGTCGAGTGCGGTGGTCGGCTCATCGGCGATCAGCAGGGCGGGGTTGTTGGCGAGTGCGGCCGCGATCATCACCCGCTGGCGCTGCCCGCCCGACAGCTCATGCGGGAAGGCGCCCAGGCGGTCCTTCATCTGCGGCAGGCCGGCGCGGGTCAGCGCCGCGACCACCTCGGCCCGCAACGCCTCGCCCGAGAGGGCGCGATGCAGGGTGATCGCCTCGCTGACCTGGCGGCCGATGCTGTGCAGCGGGTTGAGCGAGGTCATCGGCTCCTGAAAGACCATGCCCGCGACGCCGCCGCGCAGCCGATGCAGGGCGGTGTTGTCCGCCGTCAGCACATCGGTGCCGTCGAGGATGATCCGCCCCTCGGGATTGGTGCCGCCGCTGGCCAGCAGCCGCAGGCAGGAGAGTGCCGTGACCGATTTGCCGCTGCCGGATTCGCCGACGAGGGCCACCACCTCGCCGGGATCGACATGGAAGGAGACGCCATGGACAACAGGCTTGCCGCGAAAGGCGACGGTGAGGTTTTCAACCGAGAGGAGGCTCATGCGCTGCCTCCGGGAAGTTTGCGCGGGTCGAAGGCATCGCGCACCGCTTCGCCCACGAAGATCAACAAGGTCAGCACACCGCCCAATACCACGAAGCCGGTGAAGGCCAGCCAGGGCGCCTGAAGATTGTTCTTGCCCTGGCTGAGCAGTTCACCCAGCGAGGGTGAGCCGGGCGGCAGGCCGAAGCCGAGGAAATCGAGCGAGGCCAGCACGGTGACCGAGCCAGAGAGGGTGAACGGCAAGAAAGTCAGCGTGGCGACCATCGCATTGGGCAGGATGTGGCGGAACATGAGGGCAGCGTCGCCCACGCCGAGCGCGCGGGCGGCGCGGACGTAATCGAGGTTGCGGCCGCGCAGGAATTCGGCGCGCACCACGCCGGTCAGCCCCATCCAGGAGAACAGCAGCAGGAAGATCAGCAAGGTCCAGAAGCTGGGCTGGATGATGCTGGCCAGGATGATGAGCAGGAAGAGCTGCGGCATGCCCGACCAGATCTCGATGAAGCGCTGGAACAACAGGTCGGTCAGGCCACCATAAAACCCCTGCACCGCGCCGGCGGCGATGCCGATGACGGAGGCTATGATGGTCAGCGTGAAGCCGAAGAGCACCGAGATGCGAAAGCCATAGATCACCCGCGCCGCGACGTCGCGCGCCTGGTCATCCGTGCCCAGCCAGTTGCGCGCGCTGGGCGGTGCCGGCGCCGGGCGGCCCAGGTTTCGCACCACGGTGGAATGCGCGTAGCGGATAGGCGGCCAGATCGCCCAGCCGCGCTCGGCGATGGCGCGCTCCATCTCCGGGTCGTGCCAGTCGGCGTCGGTGGGCAGGCCGTCGGGCACGACATCGCTCTCGGCGTAATCGACCAGCACCGGCACCAGCCAGCGATCATCGACATGGACCAGCAGCGGCCGGTCATTGGCGATGAATTCGGCGAAAAGGGTGACGAGGAACAGGACGGTGAACATCCAGAACGACCACCAGCCGCGGCGGTTTGCCTGGAAATTCGCCAGACGTCGGCGGGTGATCGGGCTGAGGGTCATGCCGCCGAGAGGGTGAAGCGCAGCATCCGGCGCGGCAGGTCAGGCCAGGCCGCGCGCATCGCCACCTCACTGTCGAAGGGGGCGGTGATGTGCAGGGCCTCGGTCGCGACCTCCAGGCTGGGCACGTCGAAGGGCCAGGGGTCGACGCGCGCGGCGAAGGCTGCTGTGCGCACCAGCTTGCTGCTGCCGGCTGCGAAATTGGTCTGGCCCCAGCAGAGTGACAGCGCGATGCTGTCCACCATGGCCAGCTTGGCGGAGAGCGGCGCCACCTCCGCCTCGGTCATGCCCAGGCGGGCCATGATGGCCGCCCCCCTCTCCCGCTCGCGCGCCATATAGCCCTCCATGGCGGCGAGGCTGACGGCCGAGGGCGCGATGCGGTTGCCCAGGATCCCCAGGCGATAGATGTGGCTGCCATGGCGCATCACCAGCAGGCCCACGAGCAGGCCGAAATTGGCCAGCGCCATGGCGACGCCACGCTCCCACATCGGCACATGCTCATCACCCGAGAGCGCGTTGAACAGGCGCGGCAGCCCGGTCGAACTGTCGTATTCCGGCGCCATTTCCCAGCCCAGCCAGGGGCAGTCATGCTCGATCGCGGCCGTCACCGCGGGCTCGAAGGGTACGGGCTTGTCCGCCAGCCGGCGCATCAGCTGGCCCGCGATGATGGCATGCGCGGGCTGCGGCGTGGCGAGGACGGAGCCATCGGATTGCGGCCAGAGTATCATCGTGTGTCCTCACGGTTGGCAGGGTCGGTCATCAATTCCGCCGGGATTCGAAATCGATCCGTGGGTCCACCAACGTATAGGTGAAGTCGGACACGATCTGCATCACCAAGCCCAGCAGGGTGAAGAAATACAGCGTGCCGAACATCAGGGGATAGTCGCGCCGGATCGCCGCCTCGAAGCCCAGCAGGCCCAGGCCGTCGAGCGAGAAAATGATCTCCACCAGCAGCGCCCCGGTGAAGAGAATGCCGATGAAGGCGGCGGGGAAGCCCGCGATGATCAGCAGCATGGCGTTGCGAAAGACATGGCCATAGAGCACGCGCGTCTCCCCCGCCCCCTTGGCGCGCGCCGTCAGCACGTACTGCTTGCCGATTTCATCGAGGAAGGCGTTCTTCGTCAGCATCGTCAGGCCGGCGAAGCCGCCGATCACCAGCGTGATGGTGGGCAGCACCATGTGCCAGGCATAGTCCAGCACGCGGTCCCAGAAGGGCCAGGCTTCGCTGCCCGCACTCACCAGGCCACGCAGCGGGAACCATTGGAAAAACGTGCCGCCGGCGAAAAGCACCACCAGCATCACCGCGAAGAGAAAGCCCGGGATCGCATAGCCCACAAGCACCGCGGCCGAGGTCCAGACATCGAACCGGCTGCCATCGCGCACCGCCTTGGCGATGCCGAGCGGGATGGAGATGAGATAGATGATCAAGGTCGACCACAGGCCGAGCGAAATCGAGATCGGCATTTTCTGCACCACCAGGTCCCAGACCGGTTGGTCGCGGAACAGCGAGCGCCCGAGGTCGAATTGCAGGTAGCCCCGCAGCATTTCCCAGAAGCGGACATGGGCTGGCTTGTCGAAGCCGAAGGCGCGTTCGATTTCGCGCACCACCGCCGGGTCCAGCCCTCTGGCGCCGCGGTAGCTGGAGCCGCCCTCGCCGGTGCCCTGGCTGCGCGGCGCACGGGTCTCGCCACTGCCCTCGCCGGTGATGCGGCCCAGCGTCTGGCCCTCGCCGCGCAGCTCGGCCAACGCCTGCTCGACGGGGCCACCGGGGGCGAATTGCACCACGGCGAAGTTGATGGCGATGATGCCGAACAGCGTGGGTATCACCAGCAATAGGCGGCGGAGGAGGTAGCCGCTCACGCGCCGCCCCCGATCGCGGAGCGGCACTCGCCGCGGAGCGTGAATCGGTGGCGCATCACAGCCCCCCGATCGCGGAGCGGCACTCGCCGCGGAGCGTGAATCGGTGGGGCATCACAGGCTTCTGCGTGCCTCCGCCAGCGCCCGCTCCCGCACCGGGTCCACCCACCAGGTCGTCGGGAAGCCCAGGCCATAGCGCGGGTTGCGCTCCGGCCGGCCGAACTTGTCCCAGAAGGCGAGGAGAAAACTGCGGGTGTGCCAATTGGGGATGACGAAATGCTGCCACAGCAGCACCCTGTCCATGGCGCGGGTCCGGGCCACAAGCTCCTCGCGATTGGGCGCCATGATGATCTGCTCGACCAGCGCATCCACCACGGGGTGGCAGATGCCGGGGATGTTCTGGCTGCCGTTTTCCTGCGCCTTGGCACAAGTGAAGTAGTCGCGCTGCTCATTGCCGGGCGAGAGGCTCTGGCCCATGACATCGACCGTCATGTCGAAATCAAAACTGTCCATCCGGACCTGGTATTGCGCCGGGTCCACGGTGCGCACATTGGCCTCGATGCCCAGGCGCTGCAGCCATTGCACGAAGGGCAGCGCCACGCGCTCGAAGCTGGGCGAACTCAGCAGGATCTCGAAGCGGAAGGGCTGGCCTTGGGCATTCACCAACCGGCGTTCGCGGTTCACCGTCCAGCCAGCGGCCCGCAGCAATTCCAGCGCGCGGCGCAGGCCTTCGCGGTTGTTGCCGCTGCCATCGGTGACGGGCAGGCGGAATTCCTGGGTGAACAGGGCTTCGGGGAGCTGGGCGCGGAAACCCTGCAGGATTTCCAGCTCGCGGCCGGTCGGCAGGCCGGAACTCGCCAGTTCGGAGTTCGAGAAAAAGCTCGTGGTCCGGGCATAGGTGCCGAAGAACAGGTTGGCGTTCATCCACTCGAAATCGAAGACCTGGATGAGTGCCTCGCGCACCCTGCTGTCCTGGAACAGCGGCCGGCGGGCATTCATCGCGAAGCTCTGCATGCCCGTCGGGATTTCGTGGCGGATGGTGTCGCGGATCACCAGGCCGCGTCGCACCGCCGGGAAGTCGTAGCCGGTGGCCCAGTCGCGCGCGACATTCTCGGTGCGGAAATCGATCTGGCCGGCCTTGAAGGCCTCGAAGGCCACTGTGCTGTCGCGAAAATATTCGTAGCGGATGGCGTCGAAATTGTATTGGCCGCGGCGGGTGTTGAGGTCGCGCGCCCAGTAATCGGCCACCCGGCGATAGGTCATGCCGCGTCCGCTCTCGAAACGCTCCAGCCGATAGGGGCCGGAGCCGAGCGGGATGTCCTGCGTCGGGCGGGAGAAATCGCGGCCCTCCCAGAAATGCTTGGGCAGCACCTGCATCTGGCCGAGGATGAGGGCGAGTTCGCGATTCTCATTGGTGGAGAACCGAAATACGATACGGCGCTCGCCTTCCGCCACCACGCTGGCCACATCGGCCCAATAGGCGCGGTAGAAGGGGCGGCCCTGGCTGCGCAGGGTCTCGAAGGTCCAGACCACATCGGCCGCGGTGATCGCCCTGCCGTCATGCCAGCGCGCGGCGGGGTTGAGCTCGAAGGTGACACCCAGCCCATCGGCCGGCAATTCGACCCATTGCGCGAGATGGGCGTATTCGGTGCTCGCCTCGTCGCTGCTGTCCTGCAGCAGGCTGTCATAGATATTGCCGATGCCCACCGCGGGCGTGCCGCGCAGAATGAAGGGGTTGAAGCTGTCGAAGCTGCCCAGCGCCGTCAGCACCACCTCGCCGCCCTTGGGGGCCGCAGGGTTCACCCAGGGGAAATGCGGAAAATTTTCCGGCAGCGCCGGATCGCCCAGCAGAGAGAGGGCATGCAGCCGGCGCGGCGCGTTCTGCGCCAGGGCGGGGGCCGCGAGGGCGATAGGGGTGGCGAGGACGGAGCGGCGCTGCATGCCGCCAAGGTGGCGTGCCGCCCCCGCCGTGACAACCACTTCCCGCACCGCCCGGTTTCGCGCGGCCCGGAAGCCGCCTCCGCCAAAAAGGTGGTTCCGGCCCCGCGCGTCCCCACCTAGCCTGTCACCCTGGAAAACGTCACAGGACACGGCATGTCAAAGCCCAGCGTCACCATACGCGAGGTCGGCCCGCGGGATGGCCTTCAGATGGCCCGGAGCATCATGTCCACGTCGGACAAGCTGGCCTGGATCGCCGCCATGCATCGCGCCGGCGTGGCGGAGATGGAGGTGACCAGCTTCGTCCCCCCTGCCCTGTTGCCGCAGATGGCCGATGCCGCCGCGCTGACCCACGCGGTGCGGGCGGCCCATCCCGGCCTGCGCGTCGTGGCGCTGGCGCCCAATCTGCGCGGCGCGCGCGACGCCCAAGGCTCCGGGGCCGACAGGATCGTGATGCCGGTCTCGTCGAGCCAGGCGCATAGCCGGTCCAACCTCAACCGCACGCGCGAGCAGCAGGTGGCGGAGGTCGCTCGGGTGGTGGAATGGGCGCGGGGCCTGGGTGCCGGCGCGCCGATGATCGAGGCTGGCATCTCCACCGCCTTCGGCTGCTCGCTGCAGGGCGAGGTGCCGGTGGGCGATGTCGTGGCGCTGGCAGCCGCCCTGGTCGCGGCCGGGGTGGATCTCGTCAGCCTGGCCGATACGCTGGGCTATGCCACGCCCAGCCATATCCGCCGGGTGCTGCGCGCGGTGCGGGCCGAGATCGGCGCGGCGCGCATCGGCCAGCTGCACCTGCATGACACGCTGGGCACCGCGCTGGCCAATGTGACCGTGGCGCTGGAGGAGGGGCAACGCCGCTTCGATTCGGCCCTGGCCGGGTTGGGCGGCTGCCCCTTCGCCCCCGGCTCCGTCGGCAATGTCTGCACCGAGGATCTGGTCTTCCTGCTGGAATCGGAGGGTTTTGACACCGGCATCGATCTCGGCGCCCTCATCGCGTCGCGGGAAATCCTGGCCGCCGGCCTGCCGGATGAGCCGCGCCATGGCCGGCTCGCCGCCGCCGGCATTCCCAAAACCTTCCACAGGCCCGCGGCGCCGGCCGTGGCGAGCGGCGACAGCCCGCTTTCCGGCATCCGGGTGGTGGAATTCAGCCATATGGTCATGGGGCCGAGCTGCGGGATGATCCTGGGCGATCTCGGCGCCGATGTGATCAAGGTGGAGCCGGCGCCGCTGGGCGACAACACGCGCCGGCTGCGCGGCTCTGCCATCGGGTTTTTCCCCAGCTTCAACCGCAACAAGCGCAGCCTGTGTGTCGACATGAAATCGCCCGCGGGGCTGGCGCTGGTGCGCGGGCTGATCGGCCGGGCCGATGTGGTGGTGGAGAATTTCCGGCCCGGCGCCATGGGCAAGCTCGGCCTGGGGCCGGCTGCCATGCGAGAGGCCAATCCGCGCCTGATCTACCTCTCCTGCAAGGGCTTTTTGCCGGGCCCCTATGAACACCGCGCGGCATTGGACGAGGTGGTGCAGATGATGGGCGGGCTTGCCGTCATGACCGGCCCGCCCGGCCGGCCGATGCGCGCCGGCACCTCGATCAACGACATCATGGGCGGCGCCATGGCGGCGATCGGCATCCTGGGCGCGCTGCGTGAGCGGGACCGCACGGGGCTGGGCAGCGAGGTGCAGGCGGGGCTGTTCGAGACCAACGCCATGCTGGTGGCACAGCACATGGCCGCCTTCGCCATCACCGGCGAGGATACCCTCTCCTTCGGCGACCCGCAGACACTCAAGCCCTGGTCGGTCTACGAGATCTTCGACACCTCCGAGCCCGGCGGCCAGGTTTTCGTGGGTGCGGTGACCGACACGCAATGGCGCGACCTTTGCGCCGCACTGGGTTTTGTGGATCTGCTGGCGGACCCGGCGCTGGCCACCCAGTCGCTGCGCACCATCGACCGCGGGCGCTATCTGCCGCGCTTCACGGCCCGCTTCGCCACCATGACCAAGGCCGCAATCATCGCGCTCTGCGAGCGGCTGGGCCTGCCCTATGCGCCCATTAATTTTCCCTCCGACATGCTGACGGATCCGCATCTGCTTGCCTCGGGCGGGCTGCTGCAGACCGAGATGGCCGGCGCAGAGAGCAGCCCGAAAGGGGGACCGTGCATGCCCCGCGCGCCACTGCCCGCACTTCCCGTGCTGTTCGGCAGCGAGCGGCCGGGGCTGCGCCGGCAGCCGCCGGGGGTGGGGGAGCACAGCCTGGACATTGCCCGCGAGGCGGGGCTGGAGGACGCGGCGATCGCTGCCATGCTGCGCCACGGCACGCTTTTCGCCCCGCGCAAGGAGGCGGTGGCGTGAGGCGCCGCGCCCTTCTCCTCGCCGCGCTGGCCACGCCTGCACTGGCGCAGGGCCGGTTCCCCGACCGGCCGATCCGCATCATCGTGCCCTTCCCGCCCGGTCAGGCGGTGGACATCCTGGCCCGCATTCTGGCCGAGCGCGCCGGCGCCCTGCGTTGGTCCCAGCACCGCGTGGTGGTGGAAAACCGGCCGGGCGCGGGCGGCACGATCGGCACCGCCACGGCCGCACAGGCCGCGCCCGATGGCCATACCATCCTCTTCGGCAGCCTCGCGGGGCTGGCGGTGAACCCTGCCATCATGCGCAGCCTGCCCTATGATGCCGAGCGCGATTTCGCCCCCATCATCCGCGTCTTCGAGGGCGCGCTGCTGGTGCTGGTGCCCGCCGCCAGCCCGCATCAGGACCTGGCCGCGCTGCTGGCGCATCTCAGGCGCGGCGGCGTGACCTATGGCTCGTCGGGTCCGGGCTCCACCCAACATGTCGGGACCGAGTTTCTGCTTCAGGCGACGGGCATCACCGCCACCCATGTGCCCTATCGCGGCAGCGGGCCGGCGCTGACCGACCTGGTGGCCGGCAGCATCGAGATGGTGCTGGAAAGCGTCACCTCCGCCACGCCGCTGATCCGCGCGGGGCAGGTCCGCGCATTGGCCACCACCTCGGCCGCCCGGCTGCCCGCCTTCCCCAATGTGCCGACGGTGGCGGAGGCGGCGGGGTTGCCCGGCTTCCAGGTGCTGGGCGCGGGCGGGCTGCTGGCGCCGGCGCGCACACCACAGCCGGTGATCGAGGAGCTGCATGCCGGCTTCGCCGCCGCCATGGCCGAGCCCCAGGTGCTGGAACGCTTCGCCCAGCTCGGCACCGTCGCTGTTTCCGAGGGGCCGGAGACTTTCGGGAGTTTCCTGGCCGGTGAGCGGGCGAAATGGCGCGAGGTGGCGCGGCGGGGGAATATCAACCTGGAGTGACGGGGGCCGGCGGCGCCGGCACCAGCAGGGCGTGGCGACGAAGCATGGGCGATGTCCTCCGGTGTTTTGCCGGAGGATGGGGCAGAGTTGGGCGTTTTGGCTAGCCTTGGCGGGCGGCCCAGGCGCGCAGAATGGCCTCGGCCGTGGGGTTGGGATGCGCCTCCGCCCGGATGCGGCCGCGGCCGACCGGTTGGCCGGCCTCCACCCGCAGCGCCGCGACATCGCCGCGCGCCCGCACACTCTCCGGCACCACGGCCAGCACGGCGTTCGAGCCCTCCAGCGAGCCGGCGAAATACACCGTGTCGATCCCCACGATCGCCATCGTCGCCACGCAGAGGGCGCAGGGTTCGCAGGAGGAATAGAGTGTCGCGCCCTCCAGCGCCGTGCATTGCAGCCGGCGGCAGGCATCGCGGATCGCCTCGGTCTCGCCATGCGAGGTGGGGTCGAAATGTTTTTTCGTGTGATTGACCCCCTGCCCGATCACCACGCCGTCGCGCACCACCACGGCGCCGAAGGGCTCCAGCCCCGGCTCGTCCAACGCGCGGGCGGATTGGGCGATGGCGAGTGCCATGAAATTGTGGTCGTAGCTCACCCCAGCGCCGCCTCGATGCGCAGCGCGGTGGCCAGCGCGGCGCGGGCCACCGCGGCATTGGCCTCCACCGGCGCGGCATGCTGGATAGAGGCGATGAAGGCGCGTTGCTCGGCCTCCAGGCTGTCATGCTCGGTCCAGGTCGCCTCGTCGCGGCCCCAGCCCGGCATGTTCTCGTCCGGGGCGGCGCCGCCGGGGCGGAAGGCGCGCAGCTCGCGGGCCAGGAAATCCACCCGGATCTCGCCGCCATCGCCCAGCAGGCGCAGCTTGCGCTCCATCGCCACCGCCACCCGGCTTGCGGTAATCTGCGCCTGGGCGCCGTTCTGGAAGCGCAGTTGCGCCACCACGTAGTCCGGCAGGCCGCTGGCCACCGGCGCGCCCACCGCCCGGACATCGACCAAGGGGGCATCGACCAGCGACAGCACGAGGTCGATGTCATGGATCATCAGGTCCAGCACCACCGAGATATCCAGGCTGCGCGGCCGAAACGGGGCAACGCGGGTTGCCTCCAGCGCGCGCGGCGCAAAGCTGCCCATTTCGCGGCGCAGCGTCTGTATCGCCGCCGAATAGCGCTCGATATGGCCGACCTGCAGCACGAGCCCCTGGGCCTCGGCCAGGGCAATCAGGATATCGGCCTGTTCCAGCGTGGCGGCGATGGGTTTTTCGATGAAGGCATGCCGGCCGGCGCGCAGCACCTGCTCGGCCAGCGCGAAATGATGGGCGGTGGGGGCGGCGACCACCACCGCGTCACAGGTCTCGATCAGGGCGTCCAAAGACAGGGGCTGGGATTCGCACTCCCCCGCCACCACGGCGGCCCGTTCTGCCGACGCATCAAAAACCCCGGCCAGAAGGCCGAATTTGGCCAGTTTCAGCGCGTGAAAGCGGCCAAAATGCCCCACTCCCGCCACGCCCATCCGCAAGGCTTGCATCCCAAAACCCCTCGACGCATCTTCCGCCGGCTTCGGGCACCCCAGGGTTCCCGTCAACCCACCCGGTGTCCGTGCCGCCGCCCGCTCCAGGCGGTCCCGGGCCCGGTCCGGAAAATTCGCTGATCTCGATGGTGTGCGCCTCCCCATGATGTTCTTCTCCCGCTGGAAAACCGCCGGCATCCTGCTCGTCTGCCTGTTCGGTGTGCTCACCAGCCTGCCGAACCTTGTGCCGCGCGCGGCCTTTCCGGACTGGTTCCCGGTGCGCCAGGTCAATCTGGGGCTCGACCTGCGCGGCGGCTCCTATCTCCTGCTGGAGGTGGATACGACCGCGCTGCTGCGCGACCGCCTGGAGGCGCTGGTCGAGGGCACGCGGCGCAGCCTGTCCCAGGCCAATCCACGCATTCTCTATACCGGCCTGCAGGCGCAGCCCGACCAGCACCGCATGGTGGTTCGCATCACCGACCCCGCCAGCCGCGAGGCGGCCCTGCGCCTGGTGCGCGAACAGGGGCTGGAGGTGACGCTGGGCGGCGGCACGCGCGGCACCGACATCGAGGTCACCATCGCCCCCGATGGGCTGCTGAGCGCCACCGTCACCGAGGCCGGCATCCGCGCCAAGGCCACCGCCGCGGTCGAGCAGAGCATCGAGATCGTCCGCCGCCGGATCGACGAGACCGGCGTGGTCGAGGCGCTGATCGCCCGCCAGGGCGCCAACCGCATCCTGGTGCAGCTGCCCGGCATCGATGATCCGGACCGCATCAAGACCCTGCTGGGCCGCACCGCGCGGATGACCTTCCACCTCGTCGATGAGGGCGCCAATCTCAGCGCCGCCACGCCGCCGCCCGGCGTGATGTTCCTGCCCGGCGAGCAGGCCGGCCAGCGCTTTGCCGTGCGTCGCCGCGTCGAAGTCGATGGCGCCAACCTCACCGATGCGCGACCGAGCCAGGACAACCGCACCGGCGAATGGGTGGTGAACTTCACTTTCGATTCGGTCGGCACGCGGCGCTTCGCTGACATCACCCGCGCCAATGTCGGGCGGCCCTTCGCCATCGTGCTGGACGACAAGGTGATCACGGCGCCCAATATCCGCGAGCCAATCACCGGCGGGCGCGGCCAGATCAGCGGCAGCTTCACCGTCCGTTCGGCCAATGAGCTGTCGATCCTGCTGCGGGCCGGCGCCCTGCCGGCGCCGCTGACGGTGATCGAGGAACGCTCGGTCGGGCCCGAGCTGGGAGCGGATGCGATCCGGGCGGGGGTGATCTCACTGGCCGTCGGTGCGCTCTTCGTCTTTCTCTACATGGGCTTGGCCTATGGGTTGTTCGGCTGGTTCGCCAATATCGCGCTGCTGTTCAACCTCATCATCATGGTGGCGTGCCTGTCGCTGCTGGAGGCGACGCTGACCCTGCCCGGCATCGCCGGCATCGTGCTGACGCTGGGCACCGCGCTGGATGCCAATATCCTCATCAATGAGCGCATCCGCGAGGAGGTGAAGAACGGCCGCCCGCCGCTCTCCGCTTTGGAGGCCGGCTATACCAAGGCGTCCGGCACCATTCTGGACAGCAACCTCACCAACCTCATCGCCATGGCCTGCCTCTATGGCTTCGGCTCGGGCCCGGTGAAGGGATTTGCGGTGACGGTGGCCATCGGCACCGTGGTGCAGATGTGGACGGCGACCGTGCTGACCCGGCTGATGGTGGTGTGGTGGTATCGCTGGAAGCGGCCGAAGGAATTGCCGGTGATCCAGCGCCCGGGCCTGAGCATCCTGCAGCGCCTGGGGCGGCCGCTGTTCCGGATCTGCCCGGATGTGACCAAGATCCCCTTCATGCGGGGCGCGCGCGCCGGCCTGATGGCCTCGGCCGTGCTGTCCACGCTGTCGCTGGTCGGCGCCTTCTATCCGGGGCTGGAGAAGGGCATCGACTTCAAGGGCGGCATCGTGATGGAGGTGCGCACGCCCGCACCCACCGATCTGGGCCTGCTGCGGGGCACGGTCTCGGGGCTCAACCTGGGTGACGTCGGCATTCAGCAATTCGGCGATGCCAATACCGCGCTGCTGCGCATGCCGGCGCCGCCGGAAGAGGCCCAGGTCCAGGCCACGGTCAACCGGGTGCGCCAGGCGCTGGAGGCCGCATCGCCCGGCATCCGCATCCTGCGGGTGGAGGCGGTGGGCAACCGCATCTCGGATGAATTGTTCCGTGGCGGCCTGCTGGCGCTCGGCCTCTCGCTGATGGCGATGCTGCTCTACATCTGGTTCCGCTTCGAGTGGCAGTTCGGCATCGCCGCCATCATCACGCTGATCCTGGACACCACGAAGACCATTGGATTCATGGTGCTTTTCCAAATCGAGTTCAATCTCACCTCGATCGCGGCGATCCTGACGGTCATCGGCTTCTCGGCCAATGACAAGGTCGTGGTGTTCGACCGGATGCGCGAGAATTTGCGCAAGTTCAAGCAGATGCCTCTCGAAGAGTTGACTGATCTCTCGATTAACGAGACCTTGAACCGTTCGCTGGGCACATCGATGACACTGCTTCTCTCGGCATTGCCGCTGGCCTTTTTTGGTGGCGACGCCCTGTCGGGCTTCGCCTGGGTGATGCTGTTCGGCATTTTCATCTCGGCCAGTTCCTCGGTCTTCATCGCAGCCCCCATCGTGCTTTACAGCGGCCGCAACCGGCTGCGGCGCGATGTGCAGGCGCCGGCAGCGCCGCCCGCCGCCCGCACCACATGACGATCAGCCGCCGCGCCGCATTCGGCCTTTCCGCTGGGCTTGCAGCCGGGACAGGCCATGCGGCGCAGGCGGTGACTTTGCTGGTCGGCGCGCCGGCTGGCAGCGCGCCCGATCTCTGGGCGCGAGGCGTTTCACCGTTTCTGGAACGTCACTGGGCGCGCTCCACCATCACGGTGGTGAACCGGCCCGGCATGGGCGGGATTGCCGCCGCCCGCGCGCTGGCCGGCGCGACGCCGGATGGCCTGACACTCGCCGCCGTCGGCACGCCAACCCTGCTCGCCCGCGCGGTCGAACAGGGCCAACTCGCCATGGTGGAGCGGCTGCAATTCGTAGCCTCCGTGGCCGAGGAGACATTGCTGCTCGTCACCGCCGCCAACGGCCCCATCCAGACCATGGACGCCTTGCGGGGCCTGCCACCCACAGCACTGCTCGGCACGCCGCCGCCGGGCAATGCCGCGCAACTCGCCGGCAGCGCCCTGGCCGCGCGACTGGGTTTGAGCAGCTTTCCCTTCGCCAATGCACCGGCGGTGCGTCAGGCGGTACAGGCTGGGCATGTCCCCGTCGCGGTGCTGGCGGCGCCCGATGCGATGGGGTTGCTGCGCGAGGGGCGGCTCGTGGCCATCGCGGTGGCGGCCGAGGCGCGCTCCTCCCAATGGCCCGAAGTGCCGACCCTGCGCGAGCAGGGCATTGCTTTCAGCGCCCAGGCCTGCCGCGGCTTTGCCCTGCCCGGGGGGACTCCGGAGCCGGTGGTGCGTGCCCTGGCCGCCGCCCTGAGCACCATCGTCGCGGACCCGGAATTCATTGCCCAGGCCAATGCTTTCGGCTATCTGCCGCATTTCCAGGGCACCCTCGCCTGGATGGCACGCCTGCAGCTCACCGCCCAGGAACTGGCCGGGCGTTGGCAGACCGATCCCTGGGTGCAACGTCCCGGTTGAATTGTACCGCGGTTCCATGCCATTACCGCTCTGAGATCATTCGCATGACAAATCGAGCAATTTTGGACAGCAGCCTTGCCACCGTCGTTTCGCGCAAGGCCTGCGGGGCGTGGTGAAACACGCCCCAGCCACCAGCGAGATCCTGGTTCTGGCGCGCCACCCCCAGGTCGTTGCGGCGGCACTGGATGCGGCTCGACGGGTATCTGGCCGCGAACCTCGGCTGATTTCCAATGGACTGGAAGCCTTGCATGCGCTCAGCGGCCCCGGCCTGCCGCCACGGCGGGTTCTGCTGGAGCCGGCGGCGGCGGGCGCCAGTTGGGCCGCATTGCTGTCCACCCTCGATGACCCGGCATTGACTGACGCCATGATTTTCGTGGCCGCCGACGGTATCGGCGTGCCGGACGGCGTGGCGGTGCTGCCGGCCGAGGTCGCATCGCTGGAAGCCGCCTTGCAGGCGCCGCCGCGCACCGCCCGCCGCACCCTGCCCACCAGCGCCGAAGCCCTGGCCGCGGGGCTCGACCGCGGGGCCTTGCTGGTGCGCTATCAACCCGTCGTCCGGACCAGCGATCGGCGGATGGTGCTGGTCGAGGCGTTGGCGCGCTGGCGTGGCAGCCCGATGATGCATGGGCCCGACAGTTTTGTCCCCGCGGTTGAACGGGCCGGGCTGGCTCGCGCCCTGGCTGTGGCCGTCGTGTCGCGCGCGGCGCAGGACATCGGCGGGCTGGCGGCCAGCCTGGGCATCGGCGTCTCGGTCAATGTCTCGCTGGACCAGTTGCAGCGGCATGACCTCGCCAGCTGGATCGGCCGGGCCCTGACCACCGGCACGCTGGCACCGCAGCATCTCTCGCTGGAACTCACCGAGACCACGCCGGTGCGCGACATGTCACTGCTCGACCGGGCGGTCCGCCGGCTGGCGGCGGCCGGGCATGATGTGTTCATCGACGATCTGGGGATCGATGATGAGCGGCTGGAGCTGCAAAGCCTGGGCTTCTCCGGTGTAAAACTGGACAAGGCATTGGTGGCGCGATTGCCCGAGGATGCGCGGGCACGGCGCTTCGTGCAGCAGGTGGTGCGGCAGGCCAATCGCTGTGGCCAGGTCGTCACCGCCGAGGGCGTGGCCGATGCCAGGCTATGGGCCGCGGTCGCCGCACTCGGCGTGCATCGGGCACAAGGTTTTTGGGTCGGGCGCCCCCTGCCCTTCACCGTCCTGGGCGCCTGGCAGAAGCGTTGGGCATCGATGGGCCGGGGCTAAACCGCCCGCCCCACCAGAACGCCTATCCCTGCCGTGATACCCATGGCCAGCGCCCCCCAGAACATCACCCGCAGCGTGGCACTGCCGGCCGGCGCACCGCCGGCCCAGGCGCCGAGCGCGCCGAGCGCCGCCAGGAAGGCCAGGGTTGCGGCCGGCACGGTGGCGGCCAGCCAGGCCGTTGGGCTGAAGATGACGAGTGCCAGCGGCAGGATCGCCCCCAGGGCGAAGCTCGCGGCGGAGGTGAGCGCGGCCTGCACCGGCCGTGCGGTGGTGATCTCGGAAATCCCGAGCTCCTCCCGCGCATGGGTGCCCAGCGCGTCATGCGCCATCAACTGCGCCGCCACCTGCCGCGCGAGCGCCGGCTCCAGGCCGCGCTCGATGTAGATCGCGGCGAGTTCCTCGGTCTCGAACTCCGGGTCCTCGGCCAGTTCTCGGCGCTCGCGTTCGAGATCAGCACTTTCGGAATCGGACTGCGAACTGACCGAGACATATTCGCCGGCTGCCATCGACATCGCACCTGCCACCATGCCCGCCGCACCGGCGATCAGGATTTCATGGCGCTCGGCCGAGGCCGCGGCCACGCCCATGATCAGGCTCGCCGTCGAGAGAATGCCGTCATTGGCGCCGAGCACGGCGGCCCGCAGCCAGCCGATGCGCGATGTCAGATGCCCTTCGGCATGACGGTTCATCGCGGCGTTCAACGGCGGCTCTCGAAGACCAGCATGGCATGGCCACGATTGGTGAATTGGTCACAAACCGCCATGCCGATATCCTCCATGACCGTGCGCGATGCCACATTGCTTTCGCGTGCCACACCGATGATGCGGGCCAGCCCCGCGCGATGGCCGAATTCCAGCGCCGCCGCCGCCGCCTCGCGGGCATAGCCATGGCCGCGCATTTCGGGCCAGAGCGCGTAGCGCAGCGCCACCCCCCGCCCATCCGGCCGCTCCATCAATCCGCAAAGGCCGAGAAACTGGCCGGTGGCGCGCAGGAAGACGCTCCATGTGCCGTAGCCGCGGACCTGCCAGAAATCCATGTCATCCTCGAGCTCCTCGGCGGCACGCTCCGGGGTGCGCACACCATGGAGCATGAAGCCGAAAACGCGCTCATCCGCCTTGAGGCGGATCAAATCATCGATGTGTTCGGGGCCGGGTGGCAACATGGACAGCCGCGCAGTCGTGATGCTGCGCGGGCTGAGCAGCCGGCCCTTCAACGACAGACCTGCCCCACGGCGGTCATCGGGAATACCCGCTTTGAGACCCGTACAGGGCAGCTGCGGCCCGTAACCCTCTCAGGGTCGCTCTGCTCCGTCACCCTCACCGGGTCAACGGCCGGTACTTGATGCGATGCGGCTGGTCTGCGGCCGCACCCAGGCGGCGTCGCTTGTCGGCCTCATAGGCCTGGTAGTTGCCCTCGAACCATTCGACGTGGCTGTCGCCCTCGAAGGCGAGGATATGCGTCGCCAGGCGGTCGAGGAACCAGCGGTCATGGCTGATGATCACGGCGCAGCCGGCGAAATCCATCAGCGCCTCTTCCAGCGCGCGCAGCGTGTCGACATCGAGGTCGTTGGTGGGCTCATCGAGCAGCAGGACGTTGTGCTCGATCTTCAGCATCTTGGCCAAGTGCACGCGGTTTCGCTCACCGCCCGAAAGCACCCCCACGCGCTTCTGCTGGTCGCCGCCCTTGAAGTTGAAGGCGGCGGCATAGGCGCGGCTCGGCACCAGGCGCTTGCCGACCTGAATCTGGTCCATCCCGTCCGAGATTTCCTGCCAGACGCTCTTGTTGTCATCGAGGGTGTCGCGCGACTGATCGACATAACCCAGACGCACGCTGTCGCCGACGATCAGCTTGCCGCCATCGGGCTGCTCGACGCCGGTGATCATCTTGAACAGGGTGGATTTGCCGGCGCCGTTGGGGCCGATGACGCCGACGATGCCGCCGGGCGGCAGCTTGAAGCTCAGCCCGTCGATCAGCATGCGGTTGCCGAAGCCTTTTCTCAGCTCCTCGGCATTGATGACGATGTTTCCCAGACGCGGGGCCGGGGGGATCTGGATCTCCGTCGGGTCCGGCGCCTTGTCCAGGCTCTTCTGCAGCAGGTCCTCATAGGCGGAGATGCGCGCCTTGGACTTCGCCATGCGGGCGGTGGGGCTGCGGCCCATCCATTCCTGTTCCTGGGCGAGCTGGCGTTGCCGCGTGCTCTCCTCGCGCTCCTCCTGCTTCAGGCGCTTGCGCTTCTGTTCCAGATAGGCGGAGTAGTTGCCCTCATAGGGAAAGCCGCGGCCGCGATCGACCTCCAGGATCCAGTTGGTGACGTTGTCCAGGAAGTAGCGGTCATGGGTGACGATCAGCACGGCGCCTTGATAGTCGCGCAGCGTGTGCTCCAGCCAGGACACGCTCTCGGCATCGAGGTGGTTGGTGGGCTCGTCGAGCAGCAGCAGCTCGGGCTTTTCCAGCAACAGCTTGCAAAGTGCGACGCGCCGGCGCTCACCGCCCGACAGTGTCGTGACGTTGGCATCGGCCGGTGGGCAGCGCAGGGCGTCCAGCGCGATTTCGACGGTGCGGTCGAGCTCCCAGCCATTGCCGGCGTCGATGCGCTCCTGCAACTCGGCCTGCTCGGCGAGGAGCGTGTTCATCTGCTCCTCGGTCATCTCGTTCATGAACTCTTCGGAGATGGCGTTGAAGCGGGCGAGGTCGGCCTTCATCTGGCCGAAGGCTTCTTCGACATTCTCGCCCACGGTCTTGGTCGGGTCGAGATGCGGCTCCTGCGACAGGTAGCCCACCCGCACACCCTCGGCCGCCCAGGCCTCACCGCCGAATTCCTTGTCCTGGCCGGCCATGATGCGCATCAGGGTGGATTTGCCGGCGCCGTTGGGGCCCAGCACGCCGATCTTCACGGTGGGCAGGAAGGAGAGGGTGATGCCCTTAAAAACCTCGCGGCCGCCGGGGTAGGACTTGGTAAGGTCCTTCATGACGTAGACGTATTGGTAGGCGGCCATTGAAACATCCTGCGCTGGCGTGTGGAGAGGCTTCTATCGCATGCTCGGCCCGGTGGGGAGGGTCGGGCAATGGTGGATCGTTTTTCGGCAGAGGTTGCGCGCCGGATCGGGCATTATGTCTACCGGTTGATTGACCCTCGAAACGGCGAAACCTTCTATGTCGGTCGCGGCGAGGGAGACCGCGTGTTTCAACATGCACGCAATGCCTGGAAGCCGCAGGGCAATGCCAGCGACAATGTGCCAGCGAAGAGCCAGCGCATCGCGGCGATCCGTGCCGCGGGATTTGAGGTCGCCCACGTCATCCATCGCCACGGGCTTACCGCGAAGGAGGCGCATGAGGTCGAAGCCGCGTTGATCGACGCCTATCCCGGCTTGACGAACCTGGTCTCCGGTGCCGGCACCGCGCGCGGGGTGATGCATGCTGACGAAGTCATCACGCAATACGAGGCACCGGAGGCGGCATGGCGTCACAGCATGGTCCTGATCAAGGTGAATGGCAGCCTGCTGGACAAGCCGGACATCTATGAGGCCTGTCGTTATGCCTGGAAGTTATCGCGGGCGCGGGCTGAGAAGGCCGAGTTTGTCGTCGCGGCCTACAGGGGCGTGATCCGTGGTGTTTTCAGACCGGTAAAGTGGTTGAACGCAACAATCACCAACTTCCCCGGGCGGGAGGAGATGCCCCATCGCATTGGCTTCGAAGGGGTGGACGCACCGGAAGATGTCAGAGTTCTGTACTTGGGATGTGCCGTGCCACAGGCACAGCGCAAGAAGGGTAGCGCCAGTCCGGCACTCTACGTGGGGCCATAAGGCGACAGGGCCAAGCCCAACCATGCCATGGCAATCAGCGCTCCCACACCCCGTCATGCAGGCCGACGGCCTCCGGGTCATCCTCCAGCAGCGGCCCCACCACCTCCACCACGCGCTGGCCGGTGGCGAAGACATCCCGGCAGGGCAGGTCCAGCGTCAGATTGTCGGGATGCGGGCCGATGATGCCGCGCATTTTATGCTCGCTCAGCGCATAGACCACCCGGCCTATGCCGGCCCAGTAGATGGTGCCCGCGCACATCGCGCAGGGCTCGGCCGAGACATACATGGTGGTGTTGGCCAGCGCCTCGGCCGAGAAGCCATGGCAGGCGCGCCGCGCGAGCACCGTCTCGGCATGGCCAACGCGGCCCTCGGTGTCGAAGGCGTTTTCCTGTTCCAGCAGAACCTGCCCTTCGGCATCAACCAGGATGGCGCCGAAGGGGTGTTTGCCGTTCTCCCGGGCGCGGCGCGCCACGGCGAGGGATTTTCGAAGCAGCGGGACATCATCCATGGCGCCATACTGCCATCCCGGGCGGACAGCAAAAAGCCCCGGCGGTTTCCCGCCGGGGCCTGTTGCGTGGGGCTTACGCCGCCGCCTGTTCCACCAGCTGCGGGCGGCTGGGCGCCGCCGCATTGATGGCGATGCGACGGGGCTTCAGCGCCTCGGGCACCTCGCGCTGGAGCGAGACATGCAGCAGGCCATTGGCCAGCTCCGCGCCCTTCACCACCAGGTGGTCGGCCAGCACGAAACGGCGCTCGAAGGCGCGGCCGGCGATGCCACGGTGGAGGTAGCTGCGCGGCCCCTCGGGCTGGGCGGGCTTGCCGGCGATGGTCAGAGTGTCGGCGCGGACCTCCAACTCGATCTCGGCGTCGGAGAAGCCGGCGACAGCCATGGTCAGGACATACTGGTCCTCACCCACGCGCTCGATGTTGTAAGGCGGATAGGCCTGCGGTTCCGCGGCGCGGGAATTGTCGACGAGCCGGGCCAGCCGGTCAAAGCCGATGGCGGTGCGGAAAAGCGGCGAGAAATCAACAGCGTTCATTGTTCAAGACCTTCTCGAAAGCAAGGTTGGCGTGAACGGCGCCTGGAATCGTCTTTGGCCTGTGCGCATCCCCGAACGGGCAATGCTGGCCGAGGAAAACCCCGGGGTGCCGTGCAGCGGCCCCGAATGGGCACCGCCTGCACAGCTGAAATAGGAAAGGGCCACCCCCTTCTTCAAGGGGTGGCCCTGATCGCGTTCTTCGAAGGGTATCAGGTGCCCTTGCGCAGCCCGATGCCGGCAAACTTCTTGTTGAACTTCGCCACCTGGCCGCCGGTGTCGAGAATGCGCTGCACGCCGGTCCAGGCCGGGTGGCTCTTCGGGTCGATGTCCAGGCGCAGCGTATCGCCCGCCTTGCCCATGCAGGAACGCGTGGTGAAGGCGGTGCCATCGGTCATCACGATGTTGATCGTGTGGTAGGCGGGGTGCGTGTCGGGCTTCATCGGAACATCTCGGAGAAATACGGGCGAGCGCGGTTGGCCGCGCGGAAAGGCGGCGTATAGGGCGGGTGGCGCCTGGGCGCAAGCCGCCTAGCCGTGCCGGCGCCAGCCGCCGCCGCCGCGCGGCGCCTGGCGGGGCGCGGCGGCATAGCCCCGGCCACCCCAACCGCCGCCCCAGGCCGGGCGCGCTGCATAGGCCGGCGCATAGCTCCGGCCATAATGGCCACCGCCCCAGCCATAGGACGGCCGGGCGACATAGGCGGGCGCGTAGAAGCCACCCCCACCATAGCCACCGCCGTAATAGCCCGGCCCCGCGGCGACGCAGCCGCCGAGCAACGCGGGAAGCAGAAGAATGGGGAGCAGCGAACGGAACCGCATGGGGGGATCCTCCTGTTCACCACTTTGCGAGCCCAGGGTGTCGAATGCAGGGCGATGTTGGACACCGCGCCGCCATGTTTCAGTTGCGCCGACGGCGCCGCTGCGGCGAGGATCGGCGGTGACAGAAAGGTTCCGACATGCCCCCCAGCCGCCGCCATGCCCTTCTCACCGCCCCTGCCCTGCTCACCGCCGGCGCCGCCAACGGGCAGCGCAGCCAGGTCGACATGCTGCTGGTGCTGGCGATGGACGCCTCGGGCTCGATCGATGAGGCGGAATTCCAGTTGCAGCGCCAGGGCTATGCCGAGGCGCTGACGGACCAGGCCGTGGTCGCCGCCATCCGCTCCAAGCCGCGCGGCGCCATCGCGGTGGCGGTGATGGAATGGGGCAGCCCAGGCGGCTCGGCCGTGGTGGTGGACTGGCTGCGGGTGGATGGGGTGCTGACCGCCCAGCGCCTGGCCGATGCGCTGCGCGCCGCACCGCGCAGCCAGCAGAGCTACAACGCGATCGGCGATGCCATCCACCACGCCAGCCACATGCTGCGCGAGGGGCCGTTCAATGCGGAGCAGATGGTGATCGATGTCTCGGGCGATGGGCCGGATATGCGCAGCCTGCGGCCCTCGCCGGTGGCGCGGGATATCGTGGTGCGGCGGGGCATGGTGGTGAATGCGCTGGCCATCGCGGCCTCCGGCCAGGTGACGCGGGCGGGCGAGCCGCTGGCGGAGCACTACCGGCGCGACGTGATGGGCGGGCCCGGGGCCTTCGTGATGGAGGCGGAGGATCGGCGGGATCTGGCGCGGGCACTGCGGGCGAAGTTGATCCGCGAGATTTCGTGACGGTCGAAGGGCTCAAAGCCCCTTCGTTTCACCGTGGCGAAGGCGGCGCCCCTGTCGCCCCATCTCCGCCGGCCGAGGGTGCATTCCCCGCCAGGCACGGCCGCATGAAGGCCTGCCGTGCCGTCCCTGTCAGGTTCCGCCGCCGTGCCTCCGCATTGCAGTCGCGCATCCGTTGTTGCTGTGCTGCCTGGGCTGGCGTGGGCGTGCGGGCCGGGCGCGTGGTTATGGTGGTTTGTGCAGTCCCCTCGGGGGGGCTGACGGCCTGAGCCATCGCGGCCGCTGGCAGGAAAAGGGCCAGGATCAGGTATGGGGCGAGACGCATGCTCTCATCTCCGGATTGCAAAACCATATTCGCATACAACCCCACAAGATCAATCTGCGCGGATGCGCGCCGCGGTAATGACCTCGGCCCAGCGCGCCCGGTCCTCGGTGATCACGCGGCGGAAACTCGCGGGGTCGTCGATGATGATCTCCATCGCGTTCTCCGCCATGCGGCGCTGGAAGTCGGGGTTGCGGCCGACCTCGCGCAGGGCCGCCAGCCAGCCCGTGACCAGCGCCGGGGCCATGCCGCCGGGCCCACCCAGGCCGAACCAGGAGCGGATTTCGAAGCCCGGCAGGACCGCGCCGATCAGGGGCAGTTCGGGCAATAATGGGCTGGCACGCGGCGCGCCATAGGCCAGCGCGCGCAGGCCGCCATCGCGGATCTGGCCCAGGAATTCGGGCATATTGCCGAACATCATATCCACCCGCCCGGCGGTGATTTCGATGATGGCCGGTGCGCCGCCGCGGAAGGGCACATGCAGCATCGACACCCCCGTCAGGCTCTCGAACAGCGCACCGGAGAGATGCTGCGAGGTGCCATTTCCCGTGCTGGCATAGCTGAGCTGCCCGGGCCGCGCGCGGGCGGCGGCGATGATGTCGCCCACGTTGCGGTAGGGCGAGCCGGGGCTGACCACCAGCAGGTTGTACACATTGGCCAGGCTGGCGATGGGGGTCAGCTCGCGATCCACATCGAAGGGCATGCGCAGCCCCGGCGTGACCGGCAGCACCGAGGTCAGCGCCATCGGCACGATCAGCATGGTGTGGCCATCGGGCGCCGCGCGGGCCACCGCCTCCCCGGCCAGCATGCCCGAGGCGCCGGTGCGGTTCTCCACCACCACCCGCTGGCCGATCACCGGGGTGAGCTGTTCAGCCAAAAATCGCGATAGGATGTCGCAGGTGCCGCCGGCGGCGAAGCCGCAGAGCAGGCGGACCTCGCGCTGCGCCTGGAAGGGGGTCTGGGCGGCCGCCGGCAGCGCCAGCAGCAGGGCCAGGAGGGTGCGCTTAAACATAGCCCGGGCCCTCGATCGGCGGATGGGCGGCGATCCATTTCTCGTCGATCTCCACGCCGATGCCGGGCGTTTCGTTGGGCAGCACCGTGCCGTCGGGGCGGATTGTCCAGGGCGTCGAGCCCAGCTCGTCGCGGAACTTGTTGGCGGTGCTGATATCCGCCTCGAAATAGCCGCCATTGTCGATGGCGGCGAGGAGATGGATGGAGGCCGCCTGGTTCAGCCCGGTCATCGAGGAATGCGGGTGGAAGGAGATTTTCGAGGCACTCGCCATGGCGGCGATGCGCAGACATTCCGTGATCCCCCCCGACTTCGACAGATCGGCCTGCCAGATCCGGATCACGCCATCCTCCAGCACCCTGGTGAATTCGAAACGGGTAAAATGGTTCTCGCCCGCGGCCAGCGGGGTGCGGCCATAGGTGCTGGCCTGGGCATAGGCGGCGTGGTCGTGAGCGGGGAAGGGTTCCTCCAGCCAGCCGATCTCCAGCTCGTCCATGGCCGGCATCACCCGCCGCACATCCTCGATGGTGTAGCCGATATTGGCGTCCGTGAGGATTTCGAGGTCGGGATGGGCGTTGCGGGTGGCCTCCATGCGGGCGATGTCGGCCTTCACCGTGTCGCCCACGCGCAGCTTGACCGCGCGGTAGCCGGCTGCCAGATGCGGCGCCATCTCATCCAGCAGCGCCGAGGGCTCCTGGTAGCCCAGCGCCACGCCACCGGCATAGGCGGGGATGGGCCGCGAACGGCCACCCAGGAGCTTGTAGAGCGGCCAGCCCACCGCCTTGGCCCGGATGTCCCACAGCGCCATGTCGATGCCGCTCATCGCCAGCGAGCAGCCCGCCCCCATGCCGTGGCTGGCCAGTTGGCCCTTGTAGATCGTGGCCCAGACGCCGACGACGTCGGTCGCGTCCATGCCCTTGATCAGCGTGGTCAGCGTGGTCTCGATCAGCTTGGCGACCGCGGTATGGGCGCGGCCATGATGCGCCTCGCCCCAGCCCACGATGCCGCTGTCGGTGGTGATTTTCACCATCACCGCGTCGCGCTTCACCGCCTGACCGATGCCGAGCTTCGGCCCTCCGGGCGGCAATGGAAAACTGACGGGATAGGCGCGAATTTCGGCGATCTTCATGGCGGGGTTCCCCCTTGGCGTTTCCAAGGGCAGGCTCGCATCGCCACATGAGCGCGGCAAGGAGCAACGACGATGAGCGAACCCAAAATGGTCATCCCGACGATGGAGGCGATTCGCCTCTGGCAGGGCGTGTCGGTGCCCAATGCCGCGGCCCGGCATGGGCTGGCGGAGATGGAGGCGCTGATCAAGGCGCTCGAGGCGCTGCGCGGCACCATGGTCTTCGAGGATGAGCCCAGCAGCTTCGAGGCGGCCCTGCGCGCCTGCATGGAGCGCCGGGCATGAAGCTCACCAGCCTCTCCATGACCGAGGCCGCCGATGCGGTGGTGCGCGGCGAGACCACCGCCACCGCCCTGGTGGAAGCCTGCCTGGAGCGCATCGCGCTGCATGATGGCCGGGTGAACAGCGTCATCCGCCTCGACCCCGATGGTGCGCGGCTGCAGGCGCATGGCGTGGACCGCGCGCGCGCCAGCGGCGCTGCCCTGCCCCCGCTCGCCGGCGTGCCGATGATGCACAAGGACATGTATTACCGCGAAGGCCGGGTCAGCACCTGCGGCAGCCATATTCGCCGCAATTTCGTGGCGCCGAAGACCGCCACCGTGCTGAAGCGCCTGGACGATGCCGGCGCGGTCGATATGGGCACGCTGAACATGGCGGAGTTTGCCCAGAACCCGACCGGGCATAACCGCCATTTCGGCGATTGCCATAATCCATTCGGGCTGGCGCATTGCACCGGTGGCTCCTCCTCCGGCTCGGGTGCGGGGGTGGCGGCCAGGTTCTTCTTCGCGGCGCTGGGCTCGGACACCGGCGGCTCCATCCGCCTGCCCGCCAGCCTGTGCGGCGTGACGGGGCTGAAGGCGACGCAGACGCGGGTGCCGCGCACCGGCGTCATGCCGCTCAGCTTCTCGGCCGACAATGTCGGGCCGCTGACGCGCACGGCGCGCGACGCCGCGCGCTTCCTGACCGTGACCGCCGGCCAATGCGCCGAGGACCCGACCAGCGCGCCCGAGCCCGTGCCGGATTACGAGGCGGCGCTGACCGGCAGCCTGGCGGGCCAGCGCATCGCCGTGATCGAGGACTGGTTCTTCGACGGCATCGACCCGGAGGTGGCAAAGGCCTTCGATGCGGCGATGGATGTGCTGCGCTCGCTGGGTGCGGTGGTGACGCGCATCGCGGTGCCGGAGATGGCGGCGGTTGCGACCTATACCGCCCTGGTCTCCCGCGCCGAGGGTGCGGCGATTCACGCCAATTGGATGCGCGAATATCCCGGTGACTACGCGGTGCATCTCAGCGCCCGGCTCTATGGCGGCTATTCCCTGCCGGCCACGCTGTATCTCGAGGCGCTGTCGCGCCGCGGCCCGCTGCTGCGCGCCTTCTGCGCCCGGGCGCTGGGGCCATACGACCTGGTGGCAACACCCACGCTGCGAAGCGTGGTGCCGACGCTGGCCGAGACCGATATCGACGCCGATCCCGAGAATTGGGGGCGGTTCATGGCGGTTTCGGCCAATACGCGGCCGTTCAACTATCTCGGCCTGCCGACGATCAGCATTCCCTGCGGCGCGGATTCCAGCGGGCTGCCGATTGGCCTGCAGCTGGCGGCACGGCCCTTTGCCGAGGGACGGGTGCTCAACGCCGCCGATGCCTATCAGCAGGTCACGCAATGGCATCGGCGCGAGCCGGAACTGTAGCGGCCCCCGCCGGCACGGTGGCATTGGGGGTGGCGCCCGCGACGCCACCGCCCGGCCAGGACCGCGATCAGCTACGCGGCAGCAATCTTGATGCAGCGTGCGCGGCGCTCGCCGCCGGCCTCCACCATGGGTGGCACGCCCGCTTCACAGGCCGCTTCCGCCATTGTGCAACGCGGCGAGAAGCTGCAGCTCGTGGGAATGGTGGACAGGCTGGGTGGCGCGCCCGGAATGGTCGTCAGGATCTTGCCGCGCATATTGCCATGCACGGTGCTGTTCAGCAGGCCGCGGGGATAGGGGTGCAGCGGCCCCGCCATGAAGGGGGCGACCGGGCCTTCCTCCACCACGCGGCCGGCATACATCACCGCCACGCGGTCGGCGATTTCGCCCGCCACACCCAGGTCGTGGGTCACGAAGATCACACCCATGCCGAGTTTTTGCTGCAATTCGCGCAGCAGCAGCAGGACCTGGATCTGCACCGTGGCATCGAGCGCGGTGGTCGGCTCATCGGCCAGCAGCAGCTTGGGGCGGCAGGCGAGGGCGACGGCGATCATCGCGCGCTGGCGCAACCCGCCCGAGAGCTCATGCGGATAGGCATCGAGGCGGCGGCGGGCGGAGGGGATCTGCACGAGTTCCAGCAATTCCAGCGCGCGCGCCATTGCCGTGCTGCGGCTGGCGCCCTCGTGGCGCTGCACCACCTCGGCGATCTGGCGGCCGACGGTGAAGACCGGGTCGAGTGCCGTCATCGGCTCCTGAAAGATCATCGCGACCTCGCCGCCGCGAAAATCCGCCATGCGGCGGTCATTCATCGCCAGCACATTCTGCCCCGCGACTTCGATGCCGCCAGTGACCTTGGCGAATTTGGGCAGGAGCCGCATCAGCGCCCGCAGCGTGACGGATTTGCCCGACCCGCTCTCGCCCAGGATGCAGAGCACCTCGCCCTCGGCGAGTTCCATGTTCACGCCGTTCACCGCATGCACGGTGCGGTCGCGGGTCTGGAAGGTGACCGAGAGGTCGGTCAGCTTCATCAGGGGCGCGGGAGCGGGCTTCATCGCGGCGCTCATATCGCCACCTCCATGATGGCGCCGGCCTTGGTGTGACCGCTGCCCGGTGTCGCCATATGGCAGGCGGCGAGGTGGCCATCGCCGAGATCGGCGGCGATGGGCTTCCTGGCGGCGCAGACATCCTCGGCAAAGCCGCAACGGGTGCGGAAGCGGCAGCCGCTGGGCGGGTTCACCGGGTTCGGCGGGTCCCCCACCAGGGGAGGCACGGTGCGGCGCTTCGCCGGATCCATGCTGGGGCGGCTGGCCAGCAGGGCGCGGGTATAGGGATGGGCCGGGCGGTCATAGATCGCGTCCACCGGGCCGATCTCCACCACCTCGCCCAGATACATCACCAGCACGCGGTCGGAGATGAACTGCACCACGTTGAGGTCGTGGGAGATGAAGACGAAGGTCAGGTTGAATTTCTGTTTGAGGTCCACCAGCAGGTTCAGCACCTGGGCTTCCACCGACTTGTCCAGCGCCGAGACGGGCTCGTCCAGGATCACCAGCCGGGGCTGCAGGGCCAGCGCACGGGCGATGTTCACCCGCTGGCGCTGGCCGCCGGAGAGCTCATGCGGGTAGCGGCGGGCGAATTGCGCCGGCGCCAGGCCGACGGCGGCGAGCAATTCGCGCGCCCGCTCATTCGCCTGGTGTTCGCTCAACCCATGCACCTTGGGCGCAAAGGCGATGCTGTCCTCGATCGGCAGGCGGGGGTTGAGCGAGGCATAGCTGTCCTGGAACACCATCTGCACCTGGCGGCGGTATTCGCGCAGGGAGAGGCCGCTGGCGCGCGGCTCGCCCACCGCCTCGCCGTCGAAGACCATGGTGCCGGCGTCGAGGTCCAGGAGTTGGACCAGCAGCCGCGCGGTGGTGGATTTGCCGCAGCCGCTCTCGCCCACGATGCCGAGCGTCTCACCCTTCATCACGTCGAAGCTCACGCCATCCACCGCGCGCACGGTGGCCACGGTCTGGCCGAACAACCCGCCCTTGATGGGGAAGTGCTTCGTCAGGTCGCGCAGTGCGAGCAGGGGCTGGGCGGGGCCGCCACGGTCTTCGTTGGGTTCCATGGCAGCTGCATAGCCAGTTCGGCGCCGCCATGGAACGCGTGCCTGGGCCGGCCGGCCGGGCCTGCCGCGCTTTCTGCCGCCAAGTTGGGCAGCCACACCACGCCGCGCCCGCCCCCCGGTCAGTTGCGATGAGTTGCGCCGGGGCGGCCCTGCGTCCATCTTTCGCCGATAGCGCTGGGAGAGCGAGATGCGAGCGATTTTCGTGCAAATCAAATGCGAGATGGGCGCGGCCTACCGGGTTGCCCGCCACATGGCGGACAGCATCGAGGAATTGTCGGAGATGCACTCGATTTCCGGCCAATACGACCTGCTGGGAAAGTTCTACCTGGCGCCGGAGCAGGATGTAGGCCTCTTCATCGTCGAGAAGGTGCAGACGGTGGAGGGGGTGAAGGACACCTACACCATGCTGACCTACAACGCGTTCACCGGCGGCCGCTGATCGCCACAACAACATCACAAAGCCGACGCGCGCCGCCTTGAAGCCGGCGCGATATGGCCATGCGGCGCGGCCAGGATGCGTCTTGAGGGGATAGCCCCCTCGGTGCCCGGGGTGACAGCCGGCACCACACCCCCAGGCCGCCCGCCATGCGCAAGCTGATCACCGCCGCCGCCCTCTCCTCCGCCCTGCTGCTGGGCGCCTGCCAGAACCCCGATGGCAGCGTGAACCTCGGCAATACCCTGCTGCTGGGCGCGGGCGTCGCCGCCCTGGCCGGTGGCGTGGCGCTGGCCTCCAACAACAGCCGAGGCTACCGCAACAACTACTACAACCGCGGCTATTACCCGCAATACGGCTCGGGCTACGGCTACGGCCGGCGCGGCTGGTAGACTGCCCGCGCTTGCGGCAAGATCGGCCGGCGAGAGGGCCATCAAGGCCCCCCGATGGGTGGGATGCCAGCATGAAACGCTTGATCACGATGGCGGCGGCCGCAGTCGCCCTTTGGGCTGGCGCGGCCCAGGCCGCCACGCTTGAGACCGTGCGTGCCCGTGGCCAACTGATCTGCGGCGTTAGCCAGGGCTTTGCGGGATTCTCACTGCCCGACAGCCGCGGCGAGTATCGCGGCCTCGACGCCGATTACTGCCGCGCGGTCGCCGCCGCCGTGCTGGGCGACGCGACGAAGGTGCGCTTCGTGGCCCTCACGGCGCAAAACCGCTTCACCGCCCTGCAATCGGGCGAAATCGACGTGCTGTTCCGCAATTCGACCCAGACATTCCTGCGCGGGAACAGCATCGGTCTGCGCCAGTTGCCGGTGAATTTCTACGACGGCCAGGGTTTTGCCGTACGGCGCGATGCCAATGTGCGCCGCGTGGCGGAGCTTGGCGGCGCCACCATCTGCGTGGCCCAGGGCACAACGCATGAGCTGAACCTGGCCGACACCTTCCGCGCGCGGCGCCTGCAATTCACCCCCGTCGTCTTCGAACGCATCGACACGATGTACGCAGCATTCTTCGCCGGCCGCTGCGATGCGATGACGCAGGATGCCTCGGCACTCGCCGGCGCGCTCACCGTGGCCCCCAACCCCGCGCAATACACGGTGCTGGAGGAGACGATCAGCAAGGAACCGCTCGGCCCCTTCGTGCGCAATGGCGATGACGTCTGGGCCAACATCATCACCACGATCCACTACGCGCTGATCGAGGCGGAGGAATACGGCGTGACCCAGGCCAATGCCGCCACTCAGGCCACCGCCAGCACCGACGCCACGGTGCAGCGCCTGCTCGGCCGCACCGGCGAATTCGGCTCGCGCCTCGGCCTCGAGAACAATTTTGTTGTGACCATGCTGCGCGCCACCGGCAATTACGGCGAGATCTTCGAACGCAATGTCGGCCAGGGCAGCACGCTGAAATTGGCGCGGGGGCTGAACGGGCTGTGGAACCGGGGCGGGCTGATGTACGCGATTCCGTTCCGGTAAGGGACGGCGCGGGTTGCCCGGGGAGAGGCTTTGCCCCTCCCCACCAAAGGCCACGAGGCCTTTGGAAACCATGAGAAAGCGGGTGTGAGGGAGGGGGGCACGTCACGCATTGCCGCAAACCCGCTTTTTAACCCGAGGTCCAGGGGCCCGTCGGCCCCTGGTTGGTGGGGGTATCGGGGGAGGGCAAAGCCCTTCCCCGGGCCACCAGCGCCACCCCTAATCCCAGGTCCGGAACGCCTCCATCTCCGCGATCGGCCGCGCCTTGGTCAGCGCGTCCAGGTCCGGCAGCGGCCGGCCGAATTCGGTGTCGCCGGCGAAGGCGGCTTCGATCGCGGCGGCCACCTGCAGCACCAGCACGTCGCCGCCGCGCGGGCCCACGATCTGGAGGCCGAAGGGGAAGCCCTTTTCGTCGAGGCCGACGGGCAGGCTCATCGCCGGGTGGCCGGTCAGGGTCACGTAGTAGGCCAGGCTGAGCCAGTGGAAATAGGTGCGGGTGGGTTTGCCGTCGATCACCGCCGGGTAGAGTTCCCGCCAGGGGCGGGGCGAGCAGCAGATGGCCGGGCTGACCAGCACCGAGTGCTCGGCGAAGAAGCTCTGGAAGCTGCGGTAGATCTGGGTTTGGCGGGTCAGTGCGGCGGAGTTGTCGGCGAAGGTGTAGCGCAGCGCTTCCTCGACATTGGCGTGCATGTTGGGGCCGCAATCCTGCGGGCGGGTGCGGATTTTTTCCGCATGCGCGCCCAGCACGCCCACCGAGCGCAGCACTTCGAAGGCCTCATCGCCGCCGGAGACATCGGGGGTGGCTTCGGTGGCGCGGGCGAACATCGGTGCCAGTGCCGCCACCACCTGGCGGAACTTGCGCCGGACGATGCCTTCGGTCGGCGCCTGGCCGAAATCCTCGGTGAAGGCGAGCGACATGGCGGAAAGATCGGCCGGCAGCACGGGGTGGAAGAGTTCGGGGCGTTCGCGCATGCGCTGGCCGGGGAAGCTGTAGGCCAGGGGGTCGATCGAATCATCGCTCGCCATGCTGCCGAGCATCAGGCCGAGATCGGCAACATTGCGCGCCATCGGCCCGAGCATGGGCAGAGGCGAAAAACCATGGCTGCGCCGCTCGCTCGGCACCAGGCCTGAGGAGGGGCGGTAGCCGACGATGCCGTTGAAGGCGGCGGGGTTGCGCAGGGAGCCGCCGGTATCGCTGCCCGAGGCGAGCGGCACCATGTTGGTTGCGAGCGCAACCGCCGAGCCGCCCGAGGAGCCGGCCGCGTTGTAGACGGGGTTGAAGGCGTTGCCCGTGGCGCCCCAGACGGTGTTGCGGCTGTTCGCGCCCAACCCGAATTCGGGGACATTGGTCTTGCCCAGGACGTTGCCGCCGGCCTCGCGCAGCCGGCGCACCATGCCCTCGTCGCGCGTGGGGATGTGGTTGGCGAAGATCGGGCTGCCCCAGGTGGTGCGCAGGCCCTTGGTTTCTTCCAGATCCTTGATGCCGAGCGGTAGGCCGTGCAGGGCGGGCAGTTTGTCGCCCCGCATGGTCTTCTCATCGGCCGCCTTCGCGGTGGCGCGGGCAGCGTCGAGGTCCATCGCCGTCATCGCGTTGACGGCGGGGTTCACCGCGTCGATGCGGACCGCGCAGCTTTCCAGCAATTCGACAGCCGAGAGTTTTTTGGCGCCGATCAGGCGGCGGGCTTCCAGGGCTGTGAGGTCACAGGGCTGCATCGCTCAATACCCCATCGCGCAGCCATCCTTGCGCGGCTCGCTGCCGGCAATCAGCGCCCCGCGCTTGCGGTCGATGAAGATGGCCTGGCCGCCGCCATGCGGCTTGGCGATGGGCTCGCAATCATGGCCCAGCGCCGTCAGCCGGGCGACCACGTCGGGGGCAATGCCGCGCTCCACCTGAACCTTGCCCAGGCGCGGGAACAGCCTGGGCGCGTCGATCGCCTCCTGCACATCCATGCCGTACTCAAAATGGTTGGTGAGGAAGAGCGTCTGGCCCATGGGCTGGAAATGCCCGCCCATCACGCCATAGGGCATGATGCATTCATTGTCCTTCATCACCATGCCGGGGATGATGGTGTGCAGCGGCCGCTTGTTGGGGCCGATGCAGTTGGGGTGGCCCTCCTCGAGGCGGAAACCATAGCCGCGGTTCTGCAGCATCACACCCGATTCCTCGGCCAGGATGCCCGAGCCGAAGCTCTCGAAGAGGGAGTTGATGAAGGAGCAGGCGTTGCCCTCCTCATCCACCACGCACATGTAGATCGTGTCCTTGTGGCGGGCGAGGTCGCTTTCGCCGGCCAGCGGCATCACGTTCATCGCGCGCTCGTCGGAAATCAGGCGGGCCAGGGCCGCGCCGTATTCGGGGCTGAGAAGCTTCTCCACCGGCACATCGAAGAAGGCGGGGTCGGCGAGGAAGGCATCGCGGTCGCGATAGGCCAGGCGCGCGGCCTCGATGTGGCGATGGAAACGCTCGGCGCTGAGCGGCCCCTGCTCCGCGGTCGGCAGATTGCCGAGGATATTGAGGATCTCCAGCACGATCATGCCCGAGCCATTGGGCGGGCACTGGAAGATATCCATGCCCTTCCAGCGGGTCTTGATCGGCGTCACGAATTCCGCCGCCTCGCGGCCATTCGCAAAATCTTCCTCGGTGTGCAGGCCGCCGAGCGCGGTCAGCGCCTTCACCATGTCGGCGGCGGCGGCACCTTCATAAAACGCCTTCGCGCCGTGTTTGCCGATGTTGCGCAGGGTGCGCGCCAGGGCGGGGAAGGCGATCTTGTCGCCCATCTTCGGCGCGGCGCCGCCGGGCAGGTAGTGGCGGGCGGCGGCGGCGTTCTTGGCCAGCTTGGCCGAGGCGTCATTCCAATCCGTGGCGACGCGGGCATGGACGTGAAAGCCCTCATCGGCGAAGCGCGCCGCGGGCTCCAGCAATGCGTCCAGGCCCTTGCGGCCATGCGCGCGGTTCAGCTTCTCCCAGGCGCCGACCGCGCCGGGGATGGTCACGGAATGCGGGCTGGTGGGATCGAGGGCGGTGACCTGGCGGGCGCGCAGCGCCTCGGGCGTCGCCGCCGCCGGCGCGCGGCCAGAGCCGTTCATCGCGATCACCTTGCCGGAACCGGCCGGGGAATAGAGCACGAAGCAATCGCCGCCGATGCCGGTGCTTTGCGGCTCGATCACGCAGAGCACGGCGGTGGCGGCGATCGCCGCATCCACCGCATTGCCGCCGGAGCGCAGGATATCCAGCGCGGTCAGGGTGGCGGCGGGCATCGAGGTCGCGGCCATGCCACGGCCGGAAATGACGGGGCTGCGGCCGGGTGCATGAAAATCGCGCATGATCTTGGAGGTCCTCTTTGTCACAATTCCGATTGCACAGCAGGGCTGTGCCGGCAAGCGCCCCTCTTTCCGGCTGCACGCGCAGCGGCTAAGCGCCCATCGCATGGCGGATACGATCACCTGGGACGATTTCGAGCGCGTGGACATCAGGGTCGGCACGGTGATCCAGGCCGAGCCCTACCCCGAGGCGCGCAAGCCCGCGATCAAGCTCTGGGTCGATTTCGGCGATGCGATCGGGGTCCGAAAGACCTCGGCCCAGCTCACGGTGCATTACACGCCCGAGGCGCTGATCGGCCGGCAGGTCGCGGCGGTGGTGAATTTCCCGCCCCGGCAGATCGGCAAGTTCATGAGCGAGATATTGGTGCTCGGCATGCCCGATGCCGAAGGGGCGGTGGTGCTGCTGGCACCCGACCTGACAGTGCCGAACGGCGGAAGGATGTTTTGAACGATGGCGCAGCGCTATTTCACCGTCACCTGGGACCAGTTGCACCGTGACAGCAAGGCGTTGGCCTGGCGGCTGCTGGAACTTGGCCCCTGGAAAGGCATCGTGGCCATCACCCGCGGCGGGCTGATCCCCGCCGCCATCATCGCGCGCGAGCTGGAATGCCGGGTGATCGAGACGATTTCGGTGGTGACCTATGATGAGGAAAGCCGGGGCGAGCCCCGCGTGGTGAAGCAGGCCCCCGCAGCGGGCGATGGCGCGGGCTGGCTGATCATCGATGACCTGGTGGACACCGGCACCACGCTGAAGATCGTGCGCGCCCTGCTGCCCGGCGCCCATGTCGCCACGATCTACGCCAAGCCCGCCGGCAAGGCCCTGGTCGATAGTTTTGTGACCGAGGTCAGCCAGGACACCTGGATCCTGTTCCCCTGGGATACCGAGGTGCAGTTCATCGCGCCCATCGCCAAGGCGGCGAAGTAGAGACCAGGACCCGATCCGATCTGTCGCCTCAGGGACGCCCCGGCCAGGCGCGGGCCTGATGCAGGATGGCCAGCACCTGCAATTCCCGCCCCGCCAGCCGATAGACCATGATGAAGGGCAGGCGCGGGATCATCAGCTCCCGCGTGCCCGCCACCCGTCCGGGGCGGCCGCGTTCGGGGAAGGCGCGCAGGCCCTCGGCTGCTTCCAGGAGCAGGCGGGCCAGGGCTTCAGCCGCACCGGCCAGGCGATGGGTCGCGGTCCAGGCGCAGGCATCGTCGAGATCATCGAGCGCCCGCTTGAGGTAGCGAAGCCGGATCAAACCGGCTTGGCGCCCCAGCGGGCGAAGCGGGCCGCGACGGCCTCATCCCCCGCGAAATCGCCGGCATCGGCCTCGGCCACCGCGGCCTGGATGTGGCGGAGTTGCCAGGATTGAGCGGCGAGATATTCCTCCAGCGCCTGCTTCACCACCCAGCTGCGGTCACGCCCCATGGCCGCCGCCACCTCATCGAGGGCTGCGCGCATGCCATCCTCCAGCCGGACGGTGACGGGTTTGGCGGGGGCGAGGTGGAGGGATGCCATGGACGTAGGATAGCGTCTTACGTCGACCTACCACAACTTCTTTCGACCTACAGGATCCGCGCCTCGAAGGGCGGCAGGAAATCCGGTGCCTCGAATTCCAGCACCCAGAGATCGGGGTCGCGCTTCACCTGCCGCTCGACATAGGCATCGGCCACCGCCTGTTCCACCGGCGCGGCGCCGGTGCCGCGCATCCAGGCCGGCCGGCCCTCGGCATCGCGCGCCTGGGAGAGCACGACCACGCCCGAGCGCCCCAGCAGCACGCAGAGGAAACCGCCGCTGTCAGGGTCGCCGCGGCGCAACTGCATCGCCGGTCGGCCGGCGGCGTTGGAGAGCCGGATCGCCATGCTCACCCAGATCTCTGATTTTACCCGTGCTTCCATGGCGCCATTCTGCGCCAGCACCGCGCCCCTTGCCATCTCCCCGGGCGCCGCGCCACAACGCGGCATCAGGAGATCGCCATGGACGCCAGCAAACTCACCGAAGGCCAGCGCGCCTATGAAGCCAAGCGGGCCGCCAAGGCGGGCCTGAGCCTGGAGAAATGGCTGGCGCAGAAGGAAAAGCGGGCGCGGGAAGAGGCCGCGATCGCTGCCCGCGAGGCCACGCCGGAACCGCCGGCGCCAGCGAAAAAGCCCGGCTTCTTCTCACGCCTGCTGGAGCGCGCGCAGAAGCCGCTGTAGAGGCTGCTCAGACGGGGCCAAGAGCCCTGACGGGTTCTCTCCGCCAGCGCCCGTTCAGAACGCCACCCGATCCCCACCCTTCAGCGCCAGGATTTTTCTGGCCTCTGCCGGTGTGGCGATCTCATGGCCCACATCTTCCAGGATCCGCCGGATCTTCGCCACCTGCTCGGCATTGGAGGTGGCCTGCCGTCCCGGTCCGATCCACAAGCTGTCCTCCAGCCCCACGCGCACATTGCCGCCCATGATGCCGGCCATGGTGCAGAAGCCCATCTGGTGACGTCCTGCCGCGAGCACCGACCAGACATACTGATCGCCGAACAGCCGATCCGCCGTTTCGCGCATGAACATCAGGTTGCGGTGTTCCGCCGCCAATCCGCCCAGGATGCCGAAGATGGTCTGGATGAAGAGCGGCCCTTCGACCACGCCGCGGTCACGCATATGGGCGAGATTGTAGAGGTGGCCGACGTCGTAGCATTCGAATTCGAAGCGCGTGCCGTGGCCTTTGCCCAGCCGTTCGACAACCTGTTCGATGTCCTGGAAGGTGTTTCGGAAAATATAGTTCGTGGTGTTTTCCAGGTAGGGCTTTTCCCAGGCGTATTTCCAGGATTTCACCCGGGCCGCGCTGGGCGCGATGTTGAAGTTCATGCTGCCCATGTTGAGGCTGCACATCTCGGGGCTGGCCAGCAGCGGCGCGGCCAGGCGTTCATCCAGCGTCATGCCCAGGCCACCGCCGGTGGTGATGTTCACCACGGCGTCGGTGCTTTGCTTGATGCGCGGCAGGAACTGCATGAACACCGCGGGGTCGGGCGTGGGCCGGCCATCGATGGGGTCGCGGGCGTGGAGGTGGATGATGGCCGCGCCCGCCTCGGCGGCGGCGATGCTTTCGGCCGCGATCTGCTCGGGCGTGATCGGCAGGTGCTCGCTCATGCTCGGCGTGTGGATGGCGCCGGTGACGGCGCAGCTGATGATGATCTTGGCCATGATGGTGTCTCCCTGCGCGCCAGCATGCGGCGGCTGGCGGGCCACGGCAAGAATACACACTGGACATCGTGAATTAGATATTTTACGTATTTCTACAGTGAACGGATGATCGAATGAACGCCACCACACCAACCCTGCCATTGGCCCTCACCGCCCTGTCGCGGCGCGATGACGGGCGGATGTGCCGGGAGTGGCCGGGGGCTCAGGCCATGATCGAGGAGAATCCCTGGATGCAACACGAAGACATCGCCTCCGCCTGGGCGGTCAGCGCGCTGACGCTGGCCGCCGTGGTGTGCTTAGCCCTCCTCGCGCTGCTGGGCTGAGGTTCAATCCAGGTCGAAAGCGTCCACTGGCGGCGGCGTGGGGCGGGAATAGCCGGGCTGGCAATAGGGCCCGCCCTGGTGCCGCTGGGTTGCGATGTGGTCGGCCGTGATGTGGCCTACCTTGTCGCGGAACACCTCCGCCGTGTCCTGCGGCACCCAGCCGATCCGCGCGCGGTGGTCCTGGTCCCAATAGCTTTCGGGATTGTTCGAGCAGCCCCAGATCACGCTGTGGCCGAGCCGGGGCGCCGCGATGGTCGCCTCCACCAGCCGCACCAGATCGGCATAGGAGAGCCAGATCGAGAGCTGGCGACGGTCGATCGGCTCCACAAAGCACGATCCAATTCTGTAGTTGATGTTTTCAACGCCGTGCTTGTCCCAATACAGCCGGCCCATCAGCTCGCCATAGGCTTTGGACAGCCCATAGAAACTGTCGGGGCGGAACTGGCAATCGGCGTCGAGCTTGTCGCCACCCGCCTCGGGCTTGGCATGGAAGCCGATGCTGTGGTTGGAACTGGCAAAAGCCACCCGGGCGCCCTCGCGCCTCGCCGCCTCATAGATGTGATAGAGGCCGCGCAGATTGGGGCCAAAAATCTCCTCGAAGGGCTGGTTGGTGGAGACACCGCCGAAATGCAGGATATGCGACACGCCCTCGGCCAGGCGCGCGATGGTCACGCCATCCTCCAGATCGGCGCGCTCGAAGACGCAGCCCTGCGGCACGGAATCCGGGAAGGGGGTGATGTCGGTCAGCCGCAGCACATGGCCCCGCGCGGCCAATTCGCGCGTCAACATGCGACCGAGGCCGCCGGAGGCGCCGGTGAGAAGAATGGGCTTTTGGGTCACCTGGGTTCCTGCCGTGGTTGCTTGGCGATAGCGTGGCGGGGACGACGAAGGGATGTCAAACCATGCTGACCATCGAACAGGCCGCCGATGCGCTGGCCGCCGGTACCACCACCGCCCGCGCCCTGCTGGAGGAGAGTTTTGCGGCAGTGGCGCGCGAGCCCCTGGCCTTCATGGTGCTGCATCACGAGGCGGCGCGGCTGGCGGCGGATGCGCAGGACATGCTGCGAAAGGCCGGCCGCGCACCCTCCCGCTATGCCGGAATTCCCGTGGCCGTGAAGGATTTGCTGGACGAGGCGGGCCAGGTGACCCGCGCGGGTTCGACGGCACTGAATGACGCAGCACCCGCCACCGCCGACGCGCCCGTGGTGGCACGCATGCAGGCGGCGGGGCTGGTGGTGATGGGCCGCACCAATATGGTGGAATTCGCCTTCTCGGGCCTGGGCGTGAACCCGCATTACGGCACGCCGACCAGCCCCTATGACCGCGCGACGGGGCGACTGCCGGGGGGATCCTCCTCGGGGGCCGCGGTGGCGGCGGCCGATGGGATGGGCTTCGGCGGCCTGGGCTCGGATACCGGCGGTTCCTGCCGCATACCGGCGGCGATGTGCGGCGTGGTCGGCTACAAGCCCACCGCCAGCCGGGTGCCGCTGACGGGTGCGACGCCACTCTCCTTCTCGCTCGATTCAATCGGCCCCATCGCGCGCAGCGTGGGCTGCTGCCAGGTCATCGACGGAATCATTGCGGATGCGCCGGCCTGGCACGCCCCCCTGCCGCTGGCCGGGCTACGCCTCGCGGTGCTGCGCAATTATGTCGAGGAGGGGCAGGAGGATGCGGTGGCCAATGCCTATGCGGCGGCGCTGGCGCGGCTCTCTGCCGCAGGCGCGCGGCTGGTCGATATCCGCGTCCCCGAGATCGAGGCCATTCCCGGCGTCAACGCCACCGGCGGCTTTGCGGCCAGCGAGGCCTGGACCTGGCATCACGACCTGATCGACCGCGCCGGCGACCGCTACGACCCCCGCATCCTCAAGCGCATCCGCCGCGGCGAGGCGATGACGGCGGAGAATTACGTCGCCCTGCTGCAGGCCCGGCGCAACCTCATCGCTGCCGTGGCGCCGCAAACCGCGGGTTTTGATGCCGTGCTGGCGCCGACCTGCCCGCTGACACCGCCGGCGATTTCGGCGGTGGAGGATGAGCGGGAGTATAACCGCATCAACATGCTGCTGCTGCGCAACACGGCGGTGTTCAATTTCCTCGACCGCTGCTCGATCTCCATACCCTGCCAGCGGCCGGGTCAGGCGCCGGTGGGGCTGATGATCACCGGCGAGCATGGCGGGGATGGGAAGCTGTTTGCGGTGGCGCGAACGGTGGAGGCGGCGCTGGCTTAATTCGCCGCCGCCCGCCTGCTGCCAAAATACCCCTGCACCGTCTCCCAGGCCACGCGCTGCAGGAAGGCTGCCGTCTCCGCCTCCAGACCCGCCGTGTAGCTGTTGCCGACGGGCGAGCGGCCGAGCAGCGTGGCGAAGGTCGTCGCCGCGGCGAGGTAGGTGCCGGCCAGGCTGGGGTGCCGCAGGTCGGGCACATAGAGGTCAAGCGCCGGGCGCTCGGCAATGCTGCGGGCGAAGGCGAGGCCGGCGGGGATGACAAGCGCGTTATTGGCATTGCCGGCCAGGGTATAGGCCTCGGCCAGTTGCTGCGTCATCTCCGGCACATCCTTGTAGGCCCAGGACATGAAGAAGACCGGCCGCGCGCCATGCGCCCGCACCGTCTCGCTGTGCCGGCGGGCATATTCGGTGAAGACGGCGCCGAGGCGGGGATGGATCGGGCATTGGCTGCAATCCATCATGATCGCGAGATCGAACAGCCGGGCATTGGTGTTGAAATTGATGTTGTTGCGCGCGTCGAAGCTGTAGCTGCCAACGGCATTGGGCCGGAAATAGCTGGCGACGTCATGCCAGTCGATGCCGGCGCCGCTGATGGTGATGGAGGTGGTGCGCATCGGCGTGAGGCCGGCGGCGCGCTGCATCAGGCTGACATGCCCGTGCATGCTGTTGTTGTAGTAGAAGAAGCTGTTGCCGATGTAGATGGCGGAGGCTGGGGCGTCCGGGCCGACATCACGCACAGTGGGACTGGTCTGAGCCTGGGCTGTGCCAATGAGCAGGGCTGCGAACAGGGTGAGGCGGGCGAACATGGGGCATTCCTCCGGGTTTTGCCGGAGGTTAGCTCATTCCTCTGGTTTGGCGACAGGCACGAGGTCGCGTGCGACTTCCGGCCGCGAAAATACCTCGTTCATCTTCATCGCGTATTCCAGCGCCGTGTCGGCCTGGAAATGGATATCCGGCGCCACCCGCAGCTTCACGGCGCGCGCGACCTCGGTGCGGAAATAGGCCGCTGCCCGCTTGAGTGCTGCGAACTGCTCCGGCGGCACATCCTTCCCCAAGCCACTGACGAAGGCCGTCATGTGCTTGAGATCGGGCGATGCGCGCACCTCGGTCACGGTGATCCTGGCCCCAACGAGCACCGGGTCGCGGAATTCACCGCGCAGGAAGACTGAGGAGAGGGCATGCCTCACCTCCTCCGCCACCCGAAGCTGCCGCTGGCTGGGGCCGGCGGCCTGCGTCTTCATGTCGCCAAACCTCTAATGGCGCGGCTCATGTCGCCGCGACCGTCTCGACTTCGTAGCACTCGATCTGATCGTCCACGCGGATGTCGTCGTAGTTCAGGAAGCCCATGCCGCATTCATAGCCATTGGCCACTTCCTTCACATCATCCTTGAAGCGACGCAGCGTGCTGAGTTCGCCCTGGTGGATGACCACACCCTCGCGCAGCAGACGGACACCGCAACCGCGCTTGACCACACCCTCGGTGATGCGGCAGCCGGCGACCTTGCCGAGGCGCTTGACCTCGAAGACCTGCAGGATCTGCGCGTAACCAATGAACTTTTCGCGCTGCACCGGGGCCAGCTTGCCCTTGAACAGCTTTTCGATGTCGTCGGACACCTCATAGATGATCGAGTAGTAGCGGATATCCACGCCGTCCCGCTGCGCCATTTCGCGCGCCTGCGACGTCGCGCGGACGTTGAAGGCGACGATGATGGCGTTGCTGGCCTTGGCCAGCTGGACATCGCTCTCTGTGATCTGGCCCACCGCGCTGTGCAGCACGCGGACCTTCACCTCGTCATTGCCCAGCTTGCCGAGCGTGACGTTGATCGCCTCGGCCGAGCCCTGGACGTCGGCCTTGACCACGACGGCCACTTCCTTCTGTTCGCCCTGCGCGATGCGGGCGAGCATGTCTGTCAGCGTGCCGCGGGTCGCGCTGAGGCTGGCCGCCTGCTTCTCGCGCAGCTTGCGCTGGCGGAATTCGGTCACCTCACGCGCACGCGCCTCATTCTCGACCACGACGAAATTCTCGCCCGCGCCGGGAACACCCGAAAGCCCCAGCAGCTCCACCGGGCTGGAAGGCCCGGCTTCCTTCACCTGGGCACCCTTGTCGTTGATCACGGCGCGGATGCGGCCCCATTCGGCGCCGGCCACGACGATATCGCCCTGGCGCAGCGTGCCCTTCTGGACCAGCACGGTGGCCAGAGGGCCACGGCCGCGGTCGAGCTTCGACTCGATCACGGTGCCCTCGGCGGCGCGGCCCGGATTGGCCTTGAGATCGAGCACCTCGGCCTGCAGCGAGATGGCTTCCGCCAGCTTGTCCAGGTTGAGGCGCTTGGTGGCGCTGACCTGCACTTCCTGGGTTTCGCCGCCCAGCTCTTCCACCACGATCTCGTATTGCAGGAGTTCCTGCCGCACGCGGTCGAGGTTCACGCCGGGTTTGTCGATCTTGTTGACCGCCACGATGATCGGCACATCGGCTGCCTTGGCGTGGCGGATCGCCTCGATCGTCTGCGGCATCACGCCGTCATCGGCCGCCACCACCAGCACGACCATGTCGGTCACGCCCGCGCCGCGGGCACGCATGGCGGTGAAGGCCTCGTGGCCGGGGGTGTCGAGGAAGGTGATGCGTTCGCCACCCGGCATCTGCACCTGGTAGGCGCCGATATGCTGGGTGATGCCACCGGCCTCGCGCGCCGCCACATCGGTTTTGCGGAGCGCGTCGAGCAGCGACGTCTTGCCGTGGTCGACATGGCCCATGATGGTCACGACGGGTGCGCGGGGCACCATGTCGGTATCGATATCGGTGTCGCCTTCCAGGCCGACCTCGACGTCGCTCTCGGCCACGCGCTTCACGCGGTGACCGAATTCCTCGACCACGAGCTGCGCGGTGTCGGCATCGATGGTCTGGGTTAGCGTTGCCATGACGCCCATGCGGAACAGCGCCTTCACCACCTCGCCGCCACGGGCGGCCATGCGGTTGGCGAGTTCCTGAACGGTGATGGCTTCGGGCACCACGACGTCGCGGGTGACCTTCTCCTGGCCCGAGCGGAGGCGGGCCAGTTCCTGCTGCCGGCGGTCACGCTCACGGGCGCGGCGCATGGATGCGATGGAGCGGCTGCGCTCATCCTCGCCCTCGATGGCGGCGGCGACGTCGACACGGCCGGTGTTGCGGCGATCGGGTGCCACCGGCGTCTTACGGGCCGGCGCAGGAACGGCGCGGCGCACACCGCCGGGGCCGCTGGGCGCACCGCCGCCGGGGCGGCGGGCGGGGCCACGGCGGTCATCATCGCCCTCATCGGCGCGCGGGCGCAGCGACAGGCGGGCGGCCGGCGTGGTGGGCGTGGCCGGAGCGGCGGCCGGGGCCACGGCGTGACGGCGCACCACCGGGGCGTCGGCGCGGCCCGGGCGGGCGGCGGTTGCGGCGGCTGGTGCCTCGGCCGGGGGATTCTTCGCCAGAGCGGCGGCGCGGCGGCCACCCTCCTCGGCCTCGCGCGCGGCTTCCTCGGCGCGGCGCTTGTCGTCCTCGGCGCGGCGTACGGCCTCTTCGGCGGCGGAGCGCACCATGAGGGCCTGCTGTTCGCGGGCCTCACGCTCGCGCTGGGCCTCCATGCGGCGGTTTTCCTCCAGCACGCGCTGGCGGATCGCCTGCTCGGCCTGGGTGAGCGGCCGGCCGGCGGTGGTGCTGCCCGAACCCGGGGCGCGCGGCTGGTTGCCGGCGGGGGCGGGACCACGACCGGCGCCCTGCGACGGACGCTGTCCAGCGGGGGCCGGGCCGCGGGACTGCGCCGGGGCCGGCGCGGTGCGCGGCGCTGCCACGGGGGTCGGGCGCACTGGCGCCATCGTGGCCGAGGCGGCCAGCGGGCGAATCGGCGGCGGCGGCGGTGCCAGGGTGACGCCGGCTGCGGAGGCAAGGGCTACGGGCGCCGCGGGCGGCGGCGGCGCTGCCGCTGCAGGGGGCGCGGCTGGGGCGACCGCGGCAGGCGCGGGGGCGGAAGCTGCCGCCTCGGCCGGCGACGGCGCGGTGGCGGCGGGCGGCGCAGCCGCGGCCACGGGTGCGGGCGGGGGGGCGGCTGCCACGGGTGGGGCCACGGGCGCAGCCGGCGCAACGGCTGCTGGAGCAGCCGCAGGAGCCGACGCTGGTCGGGCCGGAGTTGCGGCGGCCGGAGTAGCGGCGGCGGGTGTTGCGGCGGCGGGTGTGGCGGCGGTGCCAACCGGCGGACGGGCCGCGCCTGCGGCGGGCGCCGCCATGCCGGGACGAGGTACCGGCGTGATGACGCGCTTCTTCAGCACCTCCACCTGCACCACCTTGCTACGGCCATGGCTGAAGCTCTGGCGGACGCTGCCTGCGTCCACCGTCTTGCCCAGCTCCAACCGCCCGCCGGGGCGCAGACTGAGGCGGCTCTTGGCCGCGTCCTGCTCGTTCTGGTCACTCATACCTTGGTCTTTATCCAATTCGTCTTGGTTACAGGGCCGCCGCGAAGATCGCTGGCGCCATTCAGTCACAATTCCAACGCTGCCCTAGACCCATAGCACAGGCTGGGCAATGGCGCGCAGTGCATTCCTGCAGCCCCGCGCACGCCGTCACTCAGGCGGGCGGGGCAAAGGCCTTCAGCCTTACCGCCTCCCGCGCGATGGCCTCGGCCAACCGGCCCTTCGCCACCGCCACATGCACGGCACCGCCGCGCCCGAAGACCCGACCCAGGGTCTCGGCGGGCAGCGCCAGGATCACCGGCGTCTCACGTCCGCCGATCAGCCTGGCACGCTCGGCGGCGCTGCCATCGGTCGCCTCCACCAGGAGGCCCACGCGGCCCGCCACCAGCCACTCCTGCACTTTCTGCCAGCCCGACACGCTTTCACCGGCGCGGCGGGCCATCCCCAGCATATCCATCAGCCGCTGTTCGAGCATAGCGGCCAAACTGGCCGAAAAGCCCTCAGGGATTTTTAACTGGGCTTTCGCGGCGCGATGGAAAGCCCCCTTCTTCAGTGCCTGTTCGAGCAGCCCCGGTGCTGCCTTCAACCACATTCCCCGTCCCGGCAGCCGCCCCGCGAGGTCAGGCACCAGCACCTGGCCGGGGCCCACGACGAAGCGCAGCATGTCTTCCTTCGGCAGGCTTTCACGCGTCACCACGCAACGGCGCAGCGGACCCTTCTCGGGATCCTCGCCTTCGTTCTCCTCTGGTTTCCCCTCCGGGTCCTCGTCCTCAGCCATTGTCCCCTTCGGCGAACCAATGCTCGCGCGCGGCCATGATCACCGCATTGGCGGTGTCTTCATCCATGGCACCCTCGCCCAGGATTTCCATCAGCTCGTCACCGGCCAGATCGGCCAGGTCGTCCAGCGTCTTCACGCCCTTCTCGCCGAGCGCCACCAGCATGGCGGGCGTCAGCACGTCGAATTCGGCGATGGCATCCTCGACGCCGAGTTCGCGGCGCTTGGTGTCCAGCTCGGCATCGCGGCGCTCGAGGAATTCCACGGCGCGGCGCTTCAGCTCGATCGCGATGTTCTCGTCGAAGCCTTCGATCGAGGCGAGTTCCTCATCCTCGACCGAGGCGATTTCCTCCACGGTCGTGAAGCCCTCCTGCACCAGCAGCCCCGCGATCACGTCATCCACATCGAGACCCTCGACGAAGAGGCCGGTGCGCTTGCGGAACTCCTCCTGGCGGCGCTCGGATTCTTCCGCTTCGGTCAGGATGTCGACGTCGTAGCGGGTGAGCTGCGAGGCGAGGCGGACATTCTGCCCGCGGCGGCCAATCGCCAGGCTCAACTGGTCATCGGGGACCACGACTTCAACCCGGCGGCCCTCGTCATCGAGCAGCACCTTGCTGACCTCGGCCGGGGCGAGCGCGTTGACGATGAAGGTCGCATTGTCGGAGGACCAGGGGATGATGTCGATCTTCTCGCCCTGGAGTTCGGCGACGACGGCCTGCACGCGGCTGCCGCGCATGCCCACGCAGGCGCCGACCGGGTCGATCGACGAGTCGCGGCTGATCACCGCCATTTTCGCGCGCGAGCCGGGGTCGCGCGCGACCGCCTTGATCTCGATGATGCCGTCATAGATTTCCGGCACTTCCTGCGCGAACAGCTTGGCCAGGAAGCCGGGATGGGTGCGGGACAGGAAAATTTGCGGACCGCGGGCTTCCTCGCGCACGTCATAGATGTAGGCGCGGACGCGGTCGCCGTTCTTGAAGGCTTCGCGCATGATCGTCTCGTCGCGGCGCAGCAGGGCCTCGGCGCGGCCGAGGTCGACCATGAGGTTGCCGTATTCCGTGCGCTTGACCACGCCGTTGATGATCTCGCCCACGCGGTCCTTGTATTCCTCGAACTGCTTGCGGCGTTCCACTTCGCGCACGCGCTGGACGATGACCTGCTTGGCCGTCTGCGCCGCGATTCGGCCAAAATCGATCGGCGGCAGCGGGTCGATGATGAACTCGCCGGCCTGGATGCCGGGGCGGATTTTTTGCGCGATGCGCAGCGGGATCTGGGTGTCTTCGTTCTCGACCGGCTCGGCCTCGACCACCTCGGTCCAGCGGGAGAGCTTCACCTCGCCATTGCGCTTGTCAATGGTGGCGCGGATGTCCTTCTCCAGGCCGTACTTGGCCTTGCCGGCCTTGCCCATGGCCTGTTCCATGGCGTCGAGCACCTCGTCGCGCTCGATCATTTTTTCCCGGGCGACGGCATCCGCCACCAGCAGCAATTCGGGACGGGCGACGCTGACATCGAGAGCCATCTCAGTGTTCCTTGGTCTTGGCCGCGGGCTTGGCGCCCGCAGCCTGGTTCTTCTTCCCGCGTTTCGGCGGGGGGGGTGGGGTGTCCTCGGCCTCGGCTTCGTCATCGAGGCCGGTGGCCATGCTGCCGGCGGTGGCGGCGATCAGCTCATCGGTCAGGATCAGCTTCGCACGGCGGATATTACCGCGGGACAGGGTGATGTCTGAACCATCATCCAGCTTCATCCGCAGGGTCTCGGCATCCACGCCCAGCAGAATGCCGCGAAAGCGCCGGCGGCCATCCTGCGGGATGTTCATCTCGGCGGTGGCGAGATGGCCGAGGAACCGCAGGTAATCCTTGGTGCGGGTCAGCGGCCGGTCGATGCCGGGGGAGCTGACCTCGAGCATCCATTCGCTCTTGATCGGGTCCTCGACATCGAGGATGGCGCTGACCTGGTGGCTGATATTCTCGCAATCCGTCACGGTGAAGACGGCGCCATCGGCGCGGTCGGCCATGATCTGCACGACGGGCTTTTCCTTGCCCGAGACCTGGACGCGCACGAGCTCATAGCCCATCGCCTCGATGGCAGGCGCGATGCTGTCGGCGATGCGTCCCTCAAGCCCGTCATGCACTGGACGTTCGATCGTCAAAATCGGCCCCAAACCAAAAAAGAGCGGCCCCGCAAGGCCACCCCCAAAGCAATCTGCGATGGATGTGATAATGTGGTGTTAGCGCGCACAGCCCGGCAATGCAAGGCGCGTGCATGGCGCGCGCAAGTGGCTTGCACACGCATCTGTGTCTTTGCCCCCGCACTGCCGGGGCCGCTAGAATGCATGAGGAGTGATGGGGCCATTGGTAACGAGGGGGATGGCGTGACACCGGTCCGGAAGCCGCATTCATGTTGAACTGGCGCTGGGGATCGGGTGCCACCCGCCAGATCCAGCGCCCGCGCGGTGGCCTGTGGCCCTGGCGCAGGGCGCGCGGCGCGGCGGAATTCGGCACATTCTGGCAGGGTCCGCTCGACCCGTTGATCTATACCTGCCTGGCCTCCTTCCCCCATGTCGGAGCACGGCTGCGGGTCTATTCCTATGATGGCGGCGTCGATCTGCCGCCCGGCGTCGAGCACGCCGATGCCCGCGCGATCTGCCCCGATGAGACGCTGGTGGGGCGCTATGTCGCCGATGGCAGGCCCTCCTTCGCGAAGTTCACCAACCTCTTCCGCTACCGCATGATCCGAAAGACCGGCCTGTGCTGGGTGGATACCGACATGCTCTGCCTGCGGCCGCCCGCCTTCAGCGCGAACGCGATGGTGTTCGGCCGCCAGCTCGAAGCCTCGCACAGCTGGTCGATCAACAACGCGGTGCTGAAGCTGCCGCCCCGCCACCCCATCCTGTGGGACCTCATCACGCGGGCCGCGGATGTGGTGGATGTCGACCAGCCCTGGGGGATGATCGGGCCGGTGCTGCTGACCGAACTGACCCGGACCCACCGGCTGGACCATCACGCCCGCGACATCGCGGAATTCTACCCCGTGCCCTCGGATGATTGCTGGAAGCCGCTGCTGCCCGAGGCCTGCGGCGAGATCCGGGCGAAGACCCGGGCCGCGACCTTCCTGCATCTCTGGCATGAGAGTTTTCGCCGGCATGGTTTCGATAAATGGGCGTCCCCGCCGCCGGGCTCCTTCCTTCATGATGTCTGCCGGGAAGTCGGCACGTTGCGGCGCTTCGCCCGCGATTGTCGGGCCGATGAGGTCCGCGCCTTCATCGCCGGGACCGGGGCCAGCGCCGCCGCCTGAGGGCCGCGTTGATGCGGCGCGGGGATGGCGGGATGATGACCGGGGCGCCAGCGGATGCGGTCGCTCAGGGAGGGCGAGACCGCGATGCTGCTCAATACACCCCAGGCCTATGGTGGCCTGACCAAGGCGCTGCATTGGTCGATTGCCGCGATCTTCGCCTTCCAGCTCGGCTCGGGCCTGGTGATGACCCGGCTGGCGCAGGGCCAGGTGGTGCTGCGGCTGGGCGGTGATGCCTGGTACAATTGGCACAAGACATGGGGCCTGGCGGCGCTGCTGCTGGCGGTGGCGCGGCTGCTGGCGCGGCGGGCGGGCACCCTGCCGGATTGGGCGGATTGCCTGACGGCGTTCGACAAGCGCCTGGTCCATCGCGCCGAGCAACTGCTCTACCTCGGCATGTTCCTGATGCCGCTGAGCGGGCTGCTGCATGTCATGGCCGGCGGCTATGGCGTGCAGTTCGCCGGGCTGTGGGCGCTGCCCAACCCGCTGCCGCGGATCGGCTGGCTGGCGGCCGTGGGTGCCTGGGGGCATGTCGCAACCGGGATCATGCTGGCGGTGGCGCTGGCGGGGCACCTGCTGGTGGTGGGAAGGCACCTGCCGCGGGGGCTGCTGCGGCGAATGCTGCCCCGGGGCTGAGCATGGGTTGAGACTGCTTCAGCGCGGCCGCATCACGGGGGGCGGGGGGACGCTGTCCAGCACCACGGGCTTGCGACGCTCCGGCGTCAGCCAGACGCCCAGGGCGATGGCGATGGCGGCGCCGACCAGGATCGCGAGCGCGATACGCCAGGCGGCGAAGCGTGGCGGCGGCGGGGGATGGCGGGTGCCAAGCGCGCCGGCGACGCGCGACACCTCGTCCAGCCGCGCCGGCAGGTCGGCCAGCGCGCCGCGGCTGAGCGCCGGCCCGTCGCGATCGCCCAGGCTGATGCTGAAGCGTCTCCCGGCGAGGTCGAGCGCCACGCGCCAGGGCTGCGGGTCGGGGTAGCGTCGGAGATGGAGCAGCACGCTATCGGTCAGCGGCAGGGCGACCTCGCAGTCCCATGCGGTGCCCTGGAGGTCGAGCAGCACCCGGCCGGTGGCGGTCTCGGTGACCCGGGGGCTGCGGACCCAGAGGGTATTCGCCCATTCCACCGGCGCCAGCTCGACCGCGATGTCGCCATCCGGGGAATGGATGCGCAGCGGCGGCTCGGCCGCCGGCGGGGTGCCGGCGGGTGACGACCAGGCGGGAGGCGAAGAGGCCGGGCGCGACGGCACGGGCGGCGGGGCGGGCGGGCCGAAGCGCCGGCGCAGCAGCAGGCCCAGCCCGAAGAGCAGGCCAGAGCCCACCAGCCACGGCACCGCCGCGACCCCGCTGAGCAGGTAGAAGCCCAGCCAGGCGTTGCGAGCGGCGTCGGGATTGGGTGGGCCGGTCTGGACCTCCCAGATGACCACGACCGCGAAGACCACGATGGGAAGCGCCAGCCACAGAAGGAAAGCCGGCAGAAGCCAGGCCCTGCGCAGGCGCATGGCCATCAGCGCGGGCAGCAGCAGGCCCAGGCTGGACAGGACCCAGATCACGCTCATCACCCTGCCCTCCCGATCTCCGGCCGATGATTATTCCGCAGCCGCCGCGCCCTGCCCAGCACCGCCCGCGATGGCCGCAGAACCGGGCCATGCCGAGGCCTTTCTGCCCCGTCGCGTGGCAGTCCCGTGCCGGGGGGCCGCGCAGGGCGCCCGGCGCCGCTTGCAAGGCCGCCCGCCCCGGGCAGGATGCGGCCGGTCAACACCCAGCTGCAGGAGCGCCGTGATGCTGCTTGATGTCCCCATCATCGACATCGCCCCCTTCCGTGGCGGCGACGCCGCGGCGAAGCGGGCCATCGCCGACGCGGTCGGCCGGGCGATCCATGATATCGGCTTTCTGGTCATCACCGGTCATGGCGTGGATCCTGGGCTGATCGACCGGGTGCAGGCGGTGTCCGACGCGTTCTTCGACCTCGCCGAGGCGGAGAAGCTGGCGGTGTTGCGCCCGGCGCCGGACATCACCCGCGGTTATATCCCGTTGGAGGCCGAGAGCGTGGGCCGCAGCCAGGGCCTCGACGTACCGGGAGACCTGAATGAAAGCCTGATGGTGGGGCCGGTGGATGTGCCGGCCACGGGCGATTACTTCCATGGCCCCGAGGCCGGGCGGCATTTCCACCCCAACCTCTGGCCCGAACGGCCCACGGGGCTGCGCGAGGCCTATGAGGCGTATTTCCGCGCCATGGGCGCGCTGGCCGAGGAGCTGATGGCGATGTTCGCGCTCGCACTCGACCTGCCGGAGGATTTTTTCGCTGGCTTGCTGGACCACCACATCAGCCGGCTGCGGGTGCGCAATTATCCCGCGCCGCTGGTGCCGCCGAAGCCCGGCCAGTTGCGCGCCGGCGCGCATGCCGATTACGGCTCGCTCACGATCCTGCGCGCGCAGGACCGCCCGGGCGGGCTGCAGGTGTTCAACGCTGCCGGCGACTGGGTGGATGTGCCGATCGCGCCCGACAGCTTCATCGTCAATATCGGCGAGCTGATGGCGCGCTGGACCAATGGGTTTTGGCGCGCGACGCTGCACCGGGTGGTGAACCCGCCGGCGGAGCGGGCCGCGTCCAGCCGCCGCCTTTCATTGGTGTTCTTCCACAACCCCAATTACGACGCGCCGGTGGAAGCGCTGCCGGGCACGGTGCCGGCGGGCGAGGCGGCGAAATTCCCGCCCACCACCTCGGGCGGGCATTTGCGCGCGCAATTCATGCGCACCCAGGTGACGGCGGCCTGAATCAGCCTCGCAGGGCGGCGCCGAATGCCGCGTGGTTGTCGCGGATGCTTTGGCCATACGCCGCGGCCTCGAGGAAGGCGGGCACGGCATAGACGCGGCGCAGCGCCTCGACCACCGCGGGGTCCGTTGTCGTGTCGCGGATCACCTCCTGCCACCACTGCACCACGCCGGGCGCCATGCCGGGCGGGCCCAGCAGGCCATAGGCGACGGAGGCGGAGAGGGGGTAACCGAGCTCCCGAAACGTCGGCACATCGGGGTGGCCGGGGACCTTGGCGGGGCCGGTTTCGGCCAGCAGGCGGACGGCGCCCTGTTGCAGCAGCGGGCCGAAATCGGCGCTGGCCACGGCGTCGATATGGCCACCCAGCATGGCGGTGATGGCCTCGGCGCCACCGCGGAAGGGCACGGTGTTGGTTTGCACCCGCTCATGCCGGAAAGCCGCTTCCACCACCACCTCGGCGAAGCCGCGCGAGCCGGTGGTGCCCCAGGCGAGGCGGCCGGGATTGGCGCGGGCATAGGCCAGCAGGTCCGCCCAGCTGCGCAGCGGGCTGTCGGTCTTCACATAGACCGGCAGGGGATGGGCGCTGATCTGGCCCAGCGGGGTGAGCAGCAGCGGGTCATAGCCCAGGGTCTGCTGGTGCGGGATGATCCACAGCGCGCTGATCGAGCCCAGCACAACCAGCGTGCCATCGGGGGTGGCGCGATAGGCGCGCTCGAGCGAGAGGGCACTGCCGGCGCCGGGGCGGAAATCGACGATGGTCTGGGCGCCGCGCTTGCTCTTCGCGGCGTCGGAGACCAGGCGCATCACCATGTCGCTGACGCCGCCCGGGGCGAAGCCCACCATGATGGTCAGCGTGCGGTTGCCCGGAAAAGCCTCCTGCGCGCAGACGGCGGGGGCTGCGAGCAGCAGGGGGAGCGTGCGGCGCGAAAACATGGACAACCTCAACGATGGGCCGGCGGATGGCCGTTCTGCGCCAGCCAGAGCGAATGGGTGGCGAGACGCGGATTGTAGGGCCGGGCCTGGAAATAAGGCAGCAGCGGGCGGAAACGGTCGAGGATGCGGCGCAGCTCGGCCACCGGCCAATCGTGGAGGTCCACGCGCAGGTCGAGATAGCTGAAGGGCTCGTCGGCATAGATCAGCATCGACGCCGAGTTCAGCGGCTTGTGCTCGCCCCCCGCCGCCAGCCCCGCCTCGATGGCCAGCATCAGGCGGAGTTCGATGGGCTCCTCGACACTGGCCTCCAGCGAGGCGGCGATGCCCGGCACCACATCGGCCGAGGCCAGCGCATTGCCCATGGCAACCCAGCCCGCCCCCAGCACATGGCCGGCATGCACGCCATTGGCCCCGCCGGTGAAGGCGGCGGCATGGCCATAGGCATCGACCACGCCGATCTGGCGGAGGTCACGCTCCGGGTCGCCGGTGGAAAGCTCCTCCACGATCTTGGGCGCGTGCAGACCGAGCGCCATCAGCCGCCCGCAGGTGAGCGTCAGCCGCGGGTCGGCGATGGCCTGGACGGAGGCCGCGGCCATGCCCGGCACCACCACGGGGCATCGGTTGCCCACCGCGATGGAGCTGGTGGCCATGGCCACCCCCAGCATGCGGCTGCGCGGGCAGCGAACGACGGCGGTGAAGGTCATTGCGCGCGGATCCGGCCGAGAAAGAGCCGGTGCCAGTCGACATAGCCGGGATGCACATTGGCCAGCTTGCCGCTGATCTGTTGATGCACCTCGGCCAGGCGGTGGAAGGGGATGAAGGGGTAGAGGTGGTGTTCGGCGTGATAGGGCATGTTCCACATCAGCAGCCGAACCAGCGGCGAGGTCAACATGGTGCGGGTGTTGGTCAGCCCGTCGCGGTCCTGGGTGCAGAGGGTGTGCTCGGTCAGCAGATAGACCCGCAGGAAGGGCTGGCCGACGAGCTGGGGCAGCACCCAGTAGAGCAGCAGCGCCTGCCAGCCGAAGACCAGCGTGACGAATAGCGCGAGGGCCACGATGAAGGCCACCATCCAGCGGATGCTGCGGATGATGCGCGGCGCGGCATCGGGGTGGATGAAGGGGTAGTGCGAGAGATCGCCGCGGATGCCCTCCATGATGTAGCGGATGCGGCTGCGCCAATACGGCACGCCCAGCATGCGCAGGATGTAGCCCTGCATATACATCGGCACGGGCTGCTGCAGGAGTTCCGGGTCATTCTCCGGGTCCTGCGTGTGGCGGTGGTGGGCGAGGTGGTAGGATTGGTAGAAGGTCCAGGAGTAGAGCGAGATCGCGCCACAGACCCAGCCCACCACGGCATTCACCCGGCGGCTGGCGAAGGCGGTCTGGTGCATGGTCTCGTGGAAGGGGGCGAAGAGCGCGGCCTGGACGATGCCCAAGGCCACCACCGCCGGCGCCTTCCAAAGGCCCGGCAGCAGCGCGACCGCGGCACCGGTGATCAGCAGCAGCCCGATATGGATTGCCAGCCGCTTGAAACCCTCGGCATCGCTGCGGCCGGCGAGATGCATCATCTCGGCGGGTTTGGGGGCGCGGATATGCGCCTGTTCATGGGTGAGGCCGCTCATGGCTGGGGCTCCTGGCTCGGGAAGGTGAAGATGCTGGCGGGTTCGGCGGTGAAGTGGCGCGGGCCGCGCAGGCGGCCGGCCATGGCCTCGACATAGGGTGCGGCGGCGGCGAGCAGTTCGAATTGGCGCTCATTGAGGGTGAGGCCGGCGGCGCGGGCGGCGAGCGCCACGGCGTCGCGCTCGGCGGCGCCGATCTCGGCCGGGGTGGGGTCGGGGATTGGCGGCAGGGCGGGCGGGGTGTCGCCCGGCACCAGCACCGGGCGGCGGCCGCGCCATGGTGTGGCGCGCTCATAGGCATCGGCCACGCGCAGCACCAGCGCGTCATCGAAGGGTTTGGCCACGAGTTGCATGCCCATTGGCAGGCCGGCCGTGGAATAGCCGATGCAGGTGCTCAGGGCCGGCCCGCCGGTGACGTTGAAGGGGGTGACGAGAGAGGGCTTCTGCCAGAACTGGATCGTGCGCCAGCTCTCGAAGCGCGGCGCCGGGTCGGGGGCGGCCGTCACCAGCAGGTCGTATTTCGCATAGAGCGGCTGCATCTCGCCGATCATCACCCGGCGCTCGCGCTGGGCCTGCACCTGATCGCCCGCGCGGATAAGGATGGCGGCCAGCGAACGGCCGAGAAAATCCTCGCCGAAGAGGCCGGGATTGGCACGCAGGCCGGCCTCATGGACGGCGTAGAGCTCGGCCTCGGCGGTCAGCACCTTCACGGCGTAGTAATCGGCGGCGGGGCGGATGGTGACATCTTCCAGCACGGCGCCCAAGGCCCGCAGGACGTCGAGCGCCGCTTCCATCGCCGCCATGGGCTCGGCTGAGATCGGCACGTCATCGGTGTACAGCGCGCGCAGCACGCCGATGCGCATGCCTCGGATGTCGCCGGTCAGTGCCGCCGCGTAGTCGGGCACGGGGCGGGTGGCGCTGGCGGGGTCGGCCGGGTCATGGCCGGCCAGCGCCTGGAGCATCAGGGCGCAATCCTCCGCCGTCCAGGCCATCGGCCCGGCATGATCATAGCTGAAGGAATTGGCCCAGACGCCAGCGCGGCTGACCAGGCCATAGGTCGGCTTCAGGCCGGTGATGCCGCAGAGTGCCGCGGGGTTGCGGATGGAGCCGCCGGTGTCCGAGCCCATGGCGCCGAGCGCGAGGCCCGCCGCCACCGCCGCCCCCGAGCCGGAGGAGGAGCCGCCGGTGATATGCGCGGTGTTCCAGGGGTTTCGCGCGGGTGGCCAGGGCAGGTCGAAGCTGGGGCCGCCATGGGCGAATTCATGGGTGGCGAGCTTTCCCAGCAGCACCCCGCCGGCGGCGTGGAGTTTCCGGACCGTGGTCGCGTCCCGGGTGGGGACATGATCGATGGCGCTGCGGGAATGGCCGGTGGTGCGAATGCCGGCGGTGGAAAAAATATCCTTCAGGCCGAAGGGGATGCCGTGCATCGGGCCGCGATACTGCCCGGCCATGATCGCCTCCTCGGCGGCGCGGGCCTGGGCCAGGGCCAGCTCCGGCGTCGGCAGGAGATAGGCGTGGAGCTGCGGGTCCAGCGCCTCGATCCGCGCGATGAGCGCGCGGGTGAGCTCAAGCGGCGAGAGGGCGCGGGCGGCGATCAGCCGCGCGGCCTCTGCGATGGTGGGGAATTCGATCATGCCATGCCGGCCGCGGTCGGGCATTGGCTCCCGGCGGGACGCTTGGCGGCAGGGCGCATCGGCATGGGATCTCGCATGGTCAGCCTTTCGGCATAGGGGGCCTCAGCTCCCGGCGACAGCGTTTTCCCTGTAGTCAATCATGACGGCGGGGGGCCACCTGCGTCAACTCGCACCCCGCCCGAAGCGCTGCCCCCCTTGGGCGTTACCGCGGTGTCTGCACCGTGATGCTGGCGCCGCCCAGGCTGACGGTGGACGAGCGGTTGTACTGGGTGGTGTAGTACCAGTAGCCGACGGCGCCGAGCGCCAGACAGGCCAGGATGGCCACGATCAGATTGGTGTTGGAATTCATAGCGCACGCTCCTGTTCCCGGCGGCGGGTTCCGCCGGGTCTTTGCGAGCATGTAACGCGGGACGGGGCCTGCGGGTTGCGTCCGGTCGGATCTGGCCGCTGTCGGATGGCGGGACGCTAACCGGCGATGGCATAGGCCGGCCGGCGCGGGTCGGCGCCGCCGGCCACCAGGCCGCGTTCGGGCAGACTCAGCACCGCCTCCACCGCGCCGGCGAGCCAGGTGATCTCGGGCCAATCCTTCACCTCATGGCCGCGGGCGGCGAGACCCTCGCGCACCTGCTGCGGCACGCGGGACTCGATGGCGACACGGCCCGGGAAATAATCGAAGGGCGCGAAGCTGGAGGGGAAGGCGTAGCTGGCGAAGCGCGGCGCCTCGATGGCGTCCTGCAATTCCATGCCGTGCTGAAAGACGTTCAGCACGACCTGCAGCATGGCCTGGATCTGCACATCGCCGCCCGGAGTGCCGAAGGGCATCACGCCGCCGTCGCGCGTCACCATGATGGCGGGGTTGGGGGTGAGGCGCGGCCGCTTGCCGGGTGCGACGCCCGAGGGATGGGCGGGGTCGGGCCGCGACTGGCTACCGCGGTTGGACGGGATGATCCCCAGCCCCGGCACCACCGGCGAATTCCACGAACCGTCCGAGGGGGTGGCGGCGAAGGCATTGCCCCAGCGGTCGACCACCGCGGCGAAGGAGGTATCGGCCTCCACCATCGGCAGCGCGAGGCGGGAGGCTTCGGGGATGTGCAGCGCGCCCAGGATGGGTTCGGGCATGGCGGGATGGGCGCGTTCGCCGATGCCGGCGGCGCGGGCGGCGATATGGGCGGGGGAGAGCAGCGCCTCCAGCGGCACATCGCAGAAATTCGGGTCGCCGAAAAACGCCTCGCGGTCGGCCATGGCGAGCTTCACGGCTTCGACCAGCGTGTGCAGATATTTTTCCGAGTTATGCGCCATGTCGGCGATGCCGGCGGCCTCGGCCAGCAGCAGCGCCTCGGTCAGCGCGGGGCCCTGGCACCAGGGGCCGCAGGCCAAAAGTTCGTGGCCGCGCCAGGGGCGGCGGACGACCGGCTCGATCGGGCTGCGGAAACCGGCGAGATCCTCGCGGGAGAGCCAGCCGCCCTCGGCCTTCTGATGCGCCACGATCGCGGCTGCGATGTCGCCCCGGTAGAAGGCGGCATGGGCGGCGGCGAGGCCGGCCTCGCGGGTGGGGGCCGCGCGGGCCTCATCGGCCATGTATTGCAAGGTGCGGGCGAGGTCGGATTGCACGAAGCGCTCGCCCACCTCGGGCACGCGGCCGCCGGGGAGGAAGATGGCGCGGTTGCTGTCCCAGCGCTCGTACTCGGCCCGGTGGGCGAGGATGCTTTCGCGCAACAGCGGAAACACCGCGAAACCCTCACGGGCATAGCGGATGGCAAACTGGCTAATATCCTCGAAGCGCCAAGTGCCGTGGCGCTTCAACGCGGTGATCCAGGCATCCGGGGCGGCCGGCACGACGGTGCGGCGGACGCCATTGGGGATTTTTCCGCCGTGCTCGCGCATGAAGACGTCAGGCGGCAGAGCGGCGGGCCAATGGCCCAGGCCCGCGATGCTCTCGACCGTGCCATCGGCCAGGCGGATCAGGATGGGGGCCACGCCCGCGACATTGACGAGGTCGGGCAGCAGCACGCCCAGGCACATGCCGGCGGCGCAGCCGGCATCGATGGCGTTGCCGCCATTCTCGAGCACGGTGATGGCGGCGGTGCTGGCGAGGTAATGGCCGGCCGAGACGGCGTGGCGGGGGCCATAGACGGTGGGGCGCATGGCGTGTCTCCGAACTGCGAATACGAGCCTACAGCATCGGCGCCCGCCCGGAAGGCTGCGATTGCAAGGCCGCCGCTTCCGGCCGAAGCTTGGGCGCATGGAAGAAACACCCGTCCTCATCAGCCGCGACACACGCGGCGTCGTCACCGCAACCCTGAACCGGCCGCGCTACGGCAATGCCTATAATGGCGCGTTGCTGGAGGCGCTGATCGCGGGCCTGCGCGCATTGGCGCCCGACCCGAGCGTGCGCGCCCTGGTCATCAGAGGCGCTGGAAAGCATTTCCAGGCCGGGGCAGACCTGAACTGGCTGGCCGAGGCCGCTGACTACCCGCCCGAAAAAGCTTTCGCGGCCTCAATGGGCACGGTCACAGCCATGCAGTTGCTGAACGAATTCCCCAAGCCGACCTTCGCCCTGGTGCGCGGCGCCTGCTTTGGCGGCGGTGCGGGCATGGTGTGCTGCGTGGATGTGGCGCTGGCCACGCCGGATGCGCATTTCGGGCTGACCGAGGTGCGGGTGGGTGTCTCGCCCTCCCCCATCTCCACCCACATGGTCAATGCCATGGGGCTGCGCCACACGCGGCGCTATGCGCTGACGGGTGAGCGCTTCGACGCCGCCGAAGCGCTGCGGATCAACCTGGTGCACGAGGTGGTGGCGGATGAGGCGATCGAGGCCCGGCTCGCGCATATCCTCGATGAGACGATGCTGAGCGGGCCGACGGCCATGGCCAATACCAAGGACAGCTTCCTGGGCGCCAATGGGCTGAAGCTGGATGCGCGAGAGATGGCGCAGCTCGGGCACGAGTCCTGGACCCAGCGCGGCAGTGCCGAGGGGCGGGAGGGGCTGGCGGCGTTTCGGGAAAAGCGGCGGCCGGGCTGGTATATGCCTTCGACAACAGACTGAGTCATCCACAGACGTCGTCATCGAAGCTTCATCCAACTGAAACAAGGGCGACTTGCAGCCAACCTAGAAGCGGGGCGTTCATGGGGTGCGCGAATCACCCCAGTCATAACCCCCGGAGAGATCCCCCGTGCAAAACGGTTTCAACCGCCGCTCCCTGATGCTGGGTGCTGCCGCCCTGCCCCTCGCCAGCGAGGCCTTTGCCCAGCAGGCCACCATCACCGGCGCCGGCGCGACCTTCCCCCGCCCGCTCTATGAGCGCTGGAGCCAGGCGGCGCGTGAGCCGCTGGGCATCACGCTGAACTACCAGTCCATCGGCTCGGGCGGCGGCATCAACCAGATCACCGCCCGCACCGTCGATTTCGGCGCCTCCGACGCGCCGCTGACCGCGGCCCAGCTGACCGAGCGCAAGCTGCTGCAATTCCCGACCGTGCTCGGCTCGGTGGTGCTGAGTGCCAACCTGCCGGGCGTGGCGGACAATGCGCTGCGGCTCACGCCGGAAGTGATCGTGGACATCTTCCTCGGCCGTATCGCGCGCTGGAACGATCCAAAGATCGCCGAGTTGAACCGCGACCTGCGCCTGCCCCCCCTACCCGTCTCGCCGGCCTATCGCGCCGATGGCTCGGGCACGACCTGGGTCTTCACCACCTATCTCAGCCGGGTCTCCCCGGAATGGCGCAATGGCCCCGGTGCCGGCACGGCGATCTCCTGGCCCGCCGGCAATGGCGCGCGCGGCAATGAGGGTGTCTCCAACATCATCCGCAACACGCCCGGCGCCATCGGCTATATCGAGAACGCCTATGCGGTGGTGAACAGGATGACGACGACGCAGATCCGCAACAAGGCGGGCGTCTTCCTCAAGCCCGAGATGCCGCAATTCATTGCCGCCGCCGCGGCCGCCGACTGGACGGTGCCGAATTTCGCCGCCGACACCATCGATTTGGCCGACCCCGCCGCCTGGCCGATCACCAGCCCGACCTACATCCTGCTGCCGATCGACCCACCCGCGGACAAGGTCTCGGCCAGCCGCAACACCATGCGCTTCTTCGACTGGGCCTATCGCAACGGCAGCGACATCGCCCGCCGCCTGGAATACATCGCCCTGCCGGAAAGCGCGCACAACCTTATCCGTGCCGCCTGGACCAGCAGCGTGAAGGACCCATCGGGCGCCGCGGTCTGGTCACCCAGCAGGTCCTGATGGGATTGGCGGGTGCCGGGCAGCCGGCACTCCACTGCAAACGTCGAAGCCGAAGGGACGCATCTTGTCCGACGTCACCACCAAGCGCGCCGCCAGGCGCAGTTCGGGCGCCATGGGCGACCTTGTGTTCGAATGGCTCTGCCGCGGCGCGGGATTGCTGGTGCTGGCGCTGCTGGGCGCCATCATCGTCACGCTGTTCATCGGCGCCCTGCCCGCCTTCCGCCATTTCGGCTTCGACTTCCTGTTCAGCACGCGCTGGGACCCGGTGGAGGGGCGCGAGCAGTTCGGCGCCGCGATCGCCATCATCGGCACGCTGCTCTCCTCGATCTTCGCCATCATCCTGGCGGTGCCGCTGGCCTTCGGCATCGCTTTCTTCCTGACCGAGCTGGCGCCGGCCTGGATGCGCCGGCCGGTCGGCACCGCGGTGGAATTGCTGGCGGCGGTGCCCTCGATCATTTTCGGCATGTGGGGCCTGTTTATCGTGGTGCCCTTCATCCAGACCCATATCCAGCTGGCCTGGGGTGAGGAGCTCACCGCCATCCCGCTGATCGGCTTCCTGTTCGACAGCACAAATTATGCCGGCACCTCCATCTTCGCCGCCGCACTCGTCATCGCCATCATGATCCTGCCCTTCATCGCGGCCACCATGCGCGATGTCTTCGAGCAGGTGCCCCCGGTCTACAAGGAAAGCGCCTATGGGCTGGGTGCCACGCGCTGGGAGGTCGTCTCCCAGGTGGTCATTCCCTATACCCGGATCTCGGTCGCGGGCGGCATCATGCTGGGGCTGGGGCGTGCGCTGGGCGAGACGATGGCGGTGACCTTCGTGATCGGCAACGCCAACCGCCTGCCCGGCTCGGTGTTCGACGCGACGACGACCATCGCCTCCATCGTCGCGATGGAATTCCCCGAAAGCCTGGCAGGCAGCCTTCAACAATCGGCGCTGCTGGCGCTGGGCTTCATCCTGTTCATCATCTCTTTCATCGTGCTGGCGGCGTCGCGCTATCTCCTGCGCTCGCGGCTGAAGGGCTGATCGCCATGAGCGCCACCACAGCCGCGGCCCATGCCATGCCGCAGAAAAACCTCCGTGCCTCCCGCGCGCTCGGCCGCCGGCGGCGCCTGGTCGACCAGACGGTGCGGCTGCTGTGCATCATCGCGACGATGATCGGGTTGTTCTTCCTGGGCTCCATCATGGTGACACTGGCCTGGCGCGGCCTTGCCACGCTGGACTGGATCACGCTCAGCCGTGAGTTTCAGCCCACCACCTATGGCGACCCCGATGCGCCGCGCGGCGGGCTTTTGCACGCGATCATGGGCACCTTCGTGCAATCCGGCCTGGGCATCCTCATCGGCACGCCGATCGGCATCCTGGTGGGCACCTACCTCTCGGAATATGCCCGCGGGTCGCGGCTGGGCGATGCGGTGCGCTTCGTCTCGGACGTGCTGCTCTCCGCCCCCTCGGTACTGGTGGGGCTCTTCGTCTATCAGATCCTGGTGCAGCCGGTAGGCGGCTTCTCCGGCATCGCGGGTGCGGTGGCGCTGGCCATCCTCGTCATCCCTGTCGTGGTGCGCACGACCGAGGACATGCTGCAGCTCATCCCCAATACGCTGCGCGAGGCGGTGGTGGGGCTGGGGGCGCCGAAATGGAAGATGGTGACGCTGGTCTGCTACCGCGCGGCGCTATCGGGTATCGTCACCGGCGTGCTGCTGGCCTTCGCCCGCATCGCGGGTGAGACCGCGCCGCTGCTGCTCACCAGCTTCGGCAATAACGTGACCAGCTGGAACCTCTTCGGCGCCATGGCCAGCCTGCCGATCTCGATCTACCAGCAGGCCAATTCCGGCTTCCCCGACCTCATACAGATCGCCTGGACGGGCGCCCTTCTCATCACCCTCGGTGTGCTGGCCATCAATGTGGTGGCCCGCATCCTCGTCGCCCGCCGCAAGTAAGGAAACCGCGATGTCGATCACTGAAACCTCCACTTCCGGCAGCTTCGGCGGCATGGCGGCGCGCTCCGGCGCCGCGCTGAACACGACCTCGGCGATCTCGGTCCGCAATCTCGATTTCGTCTATGCGCCGGGCGGCAAGAAGGCGCTGACGGGGATCAATTTCGACCTGCCCGACCGCCAGGTCACCGGCATGATCGGCCCCTCGGGCTGCGGGAAATCCACCCTGCTGCGGGTGCTCAACCGGATGTACAGCCTCTATCCCGGCCAGAAGGCGACCGGCGAGGTGATCATGGATGGCCGCAACCTGCTTGATGCCGATATCGACATCAACGAGCTGCGCAGCCGCATCGGCATGGTGTTCCAGAAGCCCACCCCCTTCCCGATGACGATCTATGAGAACATCGCCTTCGGCGTGCGGCTGCATGAGCGCCTCAGCAAATCCACGATGGATGAGCGGGTGGAATGGGCGCTGACGCGCGCCGCCATTTGGGGCGAGGTGAAGGACCGGCTGCAGACCAACGCCATGGGCCTCTCGGGTGGTCAGCAGCAGCGCCTGTGCATCGCGCGCACCATCGCGGTGCGGCCGGAGGTGATCCTGTTCGACGAGCCGACCTCGGCACTCGACCCGATCTCGACCCTGAAGATCGAGGAGCTGATCGACGAGCTGAAGCGCGACTTCACCATCGCCATCGTCACCCACAACATGCAGCAGGCGGCGCGCTGCGCCGACCAGGTGGCGTTCTTCTATCTCGGCGAACTCATCGAGATCGCGCCCGCCGCGCAGATCTTCACCAATCCGAGCCAGGCGAAGACGCAGGAATACATCACCGGCCGCTTCGGCTGAGGAAGGACGAGACCATGCACAGCAGTGATACCCCGCATATCGTCCGCAGCTACGAGGAAGAGCTGAAGCGCCTGCGCGACATGATCGCGCGCATGGGTGGCATCGCCGAGCGCCAGGTGGCCGACAGCGCCGTGGCGCTGACCCGGCGCGACACCGAGCTCGCGGCGCAGGTGGTGCAGCGCGACGAATTGCTCAACCAGCTCGAGCGCGAGATCGAGGCCTATTGCGTCCGCCTGCTGGCGCTGCGCCAGCCCATGGCGGGCGATCTGCGGCTGATCGTGGCCTGCATGAAGATCAGCTCCGATCTCGAGCGCATCGGCGATTACGCCCGCAACGGGGCCAAGCGCGCCATCGTGATTTCCGGCCAGCCGCAATTCGCCAGCCTCAATGGCTTCTCCCGCCTCGCCCATCTCGTGCAGGAGAATCTGAAGGGTGCGATCGACGCGCTGGTCAATGACGACCTGGCGCGCGCCGATGAGGTCTGGGCCGCCGATGAGCCGGTGGATGACATCTACAACGGCATCTTCCGCGAGTTGCTGACCTTCATGATGGAAGACCCGCGCAACATCACCGCCGCCACGCACCTGCTGTTCGTGGCGAAGAATCTCGAGCGCATCGGCGACCACGCGACCAACATCGCCGAGCGCGTGCATTATGCCATCAGCGGCAACAGCCTGCCCGATGAGCGCCCGAAATCCGATAGTTCGGCCTATGCCGTCATCCGCCCATCCGAATGATAGGAGCCCTGCGCATGCCTGAAGGTTTTCCCGGTATGGCCAAGCCCACCATCCTCGTCGTCGAGGACGAGGCACCGCTGCTGACGCTGCTGCGCTACAACCTCGAGAAGCAGGGGTTTCGCGTCGAAGAGGCGACGGATGGGCAGGAAGCTCTGCTGCGCGTGGCCGAGAACAAGCCCGACCTCGTGCTGCTGGACTGGATGCTGCCCTCGCTGTCGGGCATCGAGGTCTGCCGCCAGATCCGCCGCAGGCCCGCGACGCGTGACCTGCCGGTGATCATGGTCACCGCCCGCACCGAGGATCAGGACGCGGTGCGCGCGCTGGATATCGGCGCCGATGACTACATCACCAAGCCCTTCGCGGTGGAGGCGCTGATGGCGCGCATCCGCGCATTGCTCCGGCGTTCCGGCTCGGTGCCGACCAAGGGCACGCTGGTCTTCCTCGACCTGTCGATGGATCAGGACGCGCATCGCGTGGTGCGCAATGCGCGGCCGCTGCATCTCGGGCCGACCGAGTACCGGCTGCTGGAGTTCTTCCTGCTGCATCCCGGCCGGGTTTTTTCGCGCGAACAGCTGCTCGATGCCGTTTGGGGCCGCGACATCCATGTCGAGCCGCGCACGGTGGATGTGCATATCCGCAGGCTGCGCAAGGCGATCAATGGCGAGGGCGAGGCGGATATCATCCGCACCGTGCGCAGCGCGGGCTATGCGCTGGATCTGGAAGACGCCTGAATCACACCGCGCAGTAGCGCGCCTGCATCTCGGCATCCGCCAGCAGGCCGGAAGCGGTGTCGCGATGCACGACCTCGCCCTGGTCCATGATGACGGCGTGGTCGGCGATGCCGAGCGCCAGTTCCACATTCTGTTCGACGAGCAGGATGGTGGTGCCGGCGGCGCGCAAGGCTGAGAAGAGTTCGAACATCTCGTCGACGAGGACGGGCATGATACCCTCGCTGGGTTCGTCGAGCATGATCATGCGCGGTTCGGCCATCATGGCGCGGGCGATGGCCAGCATCTGCTGCTCGCCGCCCGACATGGTGATGGCCTGCTGGCTCAGGCGCTCCTTCAGGCGCGGGAAGGTCTCGGCGATGCGCTCCACCGCTCGGGCCTCGTCACGCTGGCCGGGTTTGGCGATGAGGCCGAGGCGCAGGTTCTCCCGCACCGTGAGGCCGGGGACGATGCGGCGCTCCTCCGGCACATAGGCGAGACCGAGATGGAAGCGCGCCTCCGCCGGCAGGGCGAGAATTTCTGCGCCGTCGAAGCGGACGGAGCCCGCGCGTTTGGCGATGAGGCCCATGACGGATTTCAGCGTGGTGGTCTTGCCCGCGCCGTTGCGGCCGAGCAGGCAGAGGATCTCGCCTTTCGCGACGCTGAAGGAGACCTTTTGCAGCGGCTGGCTGGCGCCATACCAGGCGGAGAGGTTGTCGATCTCCAGCATGTTCAGATCGCCCTCTGGCCGAGATAGACGCGCTTGACGTTGTCGTCGCGGCGGATGTCGTCGGGGGTGCCCTCGGCCAGTTTCTCGCCGTGGTGCAGGACGATGATGTGGTCGGAGACGCCCATGACGAGGCGCATCTTGTGCTCGACCAGGATCACGGTGCGCTCGGCGGCAAGCAGGCGCAGCAGGTCCATGAAGCCGCGGGTTTCCTCGGGCGACATGCCGGCGGTGGGCTCGTCCAGCAGCAGCAAGGCGGGGTCGGAGGCGAGCGCCATGGCGACTTCGAGCGCACGCTGTTCGCCATGGGCGAGTTCGCCAGCGGGGCGGTCGCGGTGGGCGATGAGGCCCAGGCGCTCCAGCAGGGCGTCCGCCGCTTCGGCCAGGCCGGGGAGGTTTTCGCGGGCGGAAAACATGTTCCAGCGCGTGGTCAGCGCCTGCTTCGCCACGCGGACATTTTCATGCACGGAGAGGCGCGGGAAGACCGAGGTGATCTGGAAGGATTTGGCGATGCCGATGCGCGCGAAGCGATGCTGCGGCAGGCCGGTGATGTCGCGGCCCTGGAAAAGGATGCGGCCCTCGCTCGGCGGGAAGGCGCCGGTGAGCAGGTTGAAGAAGGTCGATTTGCCGGCGCCGTTGGGGCCGATGATGGAGGTGAGGCGGCCGGCGGCGAAATCGGCCGTGACATCGTTCAGCGCGCGGAAGCCGCCGAAGGATTTGCCCAGGCCCTGTGCCTGCAGGACGGGAGCGGTCATCGCTTCGCCCATTTCATTGCGGTGCCCCAGATGCCCTCGCGGAAGAACAGCACGCAGGCGATGAAGACGAGGCCGGCGACGAGCGGCCAATGCTCGGTGTATTCGGCGACGATGCTCTCGAGTGCCAGGAAGGCCGCCGCACCCACGAAGGGGCCGAAGAAGGTGAACATGCCGCCCAGGATGGCGATCATCACGGCGAGGCCGGAGGTGGTGTAGTGCATCGTCTCCACCCCCACGACGGAGAGGTGAATGGCGAGCAGGCCGCCAGCCAGGCCGCAGACGGCGCCGGAGACGACGAAGGTGGCCAGGCGTATGGCGCGCACGTCATAGCCGCAGGCGCGCGCGCGGGCCTCGTTCTCGCGCATCGCCAGCAGGGCGGCGCCGAAGGGGGAGGCGAGCATGCGCGAGACCAGCGCAACCGCCACCCCGATGCAGGTGGCGACGACGATGTAGCGCGTCATCGGGTTCACGCCGTCGAAGCCGAAGACGTCGCGCAGGTTCACGCCGCGCATGCCATTCTCGCCGCCCGTCCAGTCGATGGCCTGATAGGCGATGTAATAGAAAATCTGCGACAGGGCGAGGGTGACCATGGCGAAGTAGATGCCGCGTGTGCGCACGGCGAAGACGCCCATGATCAACGCGACAGTTGCACCCGCAACCGGCGCGGCCAGGATCGCGCCCCACCATGGCCAGCCGAGATGCACCAGCGCGATGCCGGTGGCATAGGCGCCGCCGCCGAGCAGCGCGGCATGGCCGAAGCTGAGCAAGCCACCCCAGCCGAAGAGCAGGTTGAAGCCGAGGCCATAGAGCCCGTAGATGGCGATCGACGTCGCCAGCGCCGTGGACGGCACGATGAAAGGCAGGGCCGCGAGTGCGACCCAGGTGCCGAGCACGCGGTTCACGACATCAGCCCGGGGCGCCCGAAAAGCCCCTGCGGGCGGAACAGCAGCACCAAGGCCATCAGCGCGAATATCGAGACCTTGGCCATTTCCGGCGCGAAAAGGCCGACCATGGCGAAGGTGACGCCGACCAGCATCGCCGCCACCACCGCACCGACCAGGCTGCCCATGCCGCCGACCACGGTGACCACAAAAGCTTCGGCCAGGACGGGGATGCCCATTTCCGGTGCCACGCCCTGCAGCGGCGCAGCCAGCACGCCGGCCAGGCCTGCGAGGCCGGCGCCCAGACCGAAGACGAGGAGCCAGACGCGGCCGACATTCACGCCGAGCACGCGCAGGATGGTCGGGTCCCGCGCCAGGGCGCGGAGCGTCAGGCCCATCCGGGTGCGTTCCAGGAACAGCCAAAGCGCCAGCACCACCACCACCGCCACGCCGATCAGGAAGACGCGGTAGAGCGGGAAATAGCCGATCCAGAGATCCGCCGCGCCCATCAGCGCCTCGGGCATTTCCACCGGCTGGCCCTGCTTGCCGAAGACGATGCGAATGCCCTCCACGATAACGTAGGCCAGGCCGAAGGTGAGCAGCAGCGGGTCGTCGATCGGGCGGCCATAGAGCGGGCGGATGAGAAAGCGTTCCACCACCATGCCGAAGCCGCCCACGGCGAGTGGCACCACCGCCAGCGCCACCCAGAAATTCCAGCCCAGACCCAGCAGGAAGAAGCCGACATAGGCGCCGAGGGCGAACATCGCGCCATGGGCGAAATTCACCACCGTCAGCATGCCGAAGACCAGCGAGAGGCCCAGCGCCAGGAGCACATAGACCGCCCCCAGCGCCACGCCGGTGAAGAGCTGGACCGCGAGAAGGTCCCAGCCGTAGCTCAAGCCGGGTGACCCAGTGCGGCGCAGGAGCGCAGGAACTGCTCGTCCGGGCCTTCCTGGCCGACGATGTTGAAGACATCCGCCTCGCCGCGCGCGGTATTGGCCTTTGCCTCGATGATCAGCACGGACTGGACCGACTGATGGTCGCAGCCACGGTAGTATTGCGGGCCCTTGTAGAAATCGTAGCGCAGCGCGCGCATGGCCTCGACCACCTTGGGCGTCTCGGTGCTGCCGGCGGCCTTCACCGATTCCAGCACGGTGCGCACGCCGCCATAGCCCAGCGCGCCGTAATCCGACGGCACCCGGCCGCCATGCATCCGGCGGAAACGATCGTTGAAGGCGCGGGCGGAGGGCACGCTCTCCTCCATGCCCCAATAGAAGGAGGTGCCGCCGATCACACCCTCGAAGGACGGGCCGCCGCCGGCCAGGCGCGCGGTATAGAGCAGCACAGGGGCCACGATTTTGGTGTTGCGCTTCAGGCCGAAATCGCCGGCCTGGCGGATCGAGATCTGCTGGTCGCGGCCGAAATTGCACAGCGCCAGGACATCAGGCCGCAGGGCCGCGATGCGGGGCATGAAGGCGGAGTAGTCGGAGGTGCCGTTGGGGTGGCGGATATCGGCCAGCGTCTCCATGCCCAACGGCGCGCCGGCGGTCTGGAAGCCGCGAACCATCTCGTGGCCATAGGCGTAGTCGGCGGTGAGGAAGACCCAGCGCTTGCCATGCTTGGGCAGGGCGTAGCGGGCGACGGCGCCGGCCGTCATGTGGGGGTTCAGGGCTTCGTGGAACGTCGTCGGGCTCCAGTCGCGCGCCTCGTTGATGGCGTCGGATTGGCTGATGCTGTTGAACAGCATCCGGCGTTCCTTGGTGACGTTGTTGATGGCGAGTTGCACCGCCGCAGAGAGGCCACCCACGATGAAATCGACGCGGTCGCGCTCGATGAGTTCGAGGGTGCGGGTCGCGGCCTCGCCCGGGTTGAGGCGGTCATCGCGCACCAGGAGTTCGGCGCGGCGGCCGTTGAGACCGCCACCCTCGTTGAATTCGGCGATGGCGACTTCGGCGGCGCGGACCTGGTCCTGCGCCTCGGCACCGAAGGGGCCGGTGAGCGGGGTGGGGAAGCCGATGCGGATCATCGCGGGTTGCGCGGAGACGATGGCGGGGGTGGCCAGTGACGCGGCCAGCGCCGCGCGGCGGGTGATGTTCATGGTTGTTTTTCTCCCTGTTTGATGGCGTCCAGCACGCGCTTGGGCGTGAAGGGCATGTCGGTCAGCCTTGCCTTGAGCGGCCGCAGCGCGTCGTTCAGCGCGTTCATGATGGCGGCCGGCGCGCCCGCCGTGCCGGCCTCGCCCGCGCCCTTGGCGCCGAGTGCGGATTCAGCCGTGGGGGTGGCGATGTGGGCGACGATGATGTCCGGCGTTTCGCCCGACATCGGCACGAGGTAGTCGGCCATCGTGCCGTTCAGCAGGTTGCCGTCGCTGTCGTAGAGGCATTCCTCATAGAGCGCCCCGCCGATGCCCTGGACCACGCCGCCGCGCACCTGTTCGTCCACCAGCATGGGGTTGATGACGGTGCCGCAATCCTCGACCACCCAGTGTTTCAGCAGGGTGATGAAGCCGGTCTCCGGGTCCAGCTCCAGCAGGGAGCCCTGGCAGCCATTGGTGAAGGCGAAGGGGAATTTGCGGGTCTGGAAGTGGCGGGTGACGGAGAGCTCGGGCTGGACCCCCGGAGGCAGAAGATCGCCGCGGAAATAGCCGAGGCGGCCGAGTTCGGGCAGCGTCATGCGCACGGCGCCGGTTGCGGCATCGACCACATTGCCGTCGGCAAGGGCGAGCGTCGCCGGGTCCGCCTGCAGCACGGCGCCGGCCAGGGCGCGAATATTCCCGGCCAGGCCACGCGCGGCTTGCAGGCAGGCCTCGCCGCCAATGCCGGCGCCACGGCTGGCCCAGGTTCCGCCGCCATAAGGCGTGCGCTCGGTGTCGCCGGTGATGACGCGCACACGGGCGGCGTCCACCCCCAGCGCATCGGCGGCGATCTGTTGCAGGATGGCCTCGGTGCCCTGGCCCTGTTCGGTGATGGAGCTGGCTACTGTGACGGCGCCGCCGGGCTCCAGCCGCACGGTGCAGCCATCCTGGGCGGAAATCGGCGCGCCGCCCACGCCGTAGAAGGCGGCGGAGGGGTTGGCGATTTCGACAAAGCTGGCGATGCCGATGCCGAGGTAGCGACCTTGCTCGCGCGCGGCCTTTTGTTGCGCGCGCAACTCGTCGTAGTCCATGATCTCCAGCAGCCGGGCCAGCGCTTTCTGGTGCGACAGGCCCTCGAAGGGAATGCCGCTCGGCGCCTTGTTCGGGTAGCTGTCATCGGCCAGCAGGTTGCGGCGGCGGAATTCGGCCGGGTCCATCCCCAGCGCCTCGGCGGCCAGGTCGGCCATGCCTTCGGTCACCGCCACGGCCACGGGGTGGCCCACGGCGCGGTACTGGCAGGTCGGCGGCTTATTGGTGAAAGCGACGCGGAGATGCGCGCGATAGGCCGGCACGCGATACCAACCCCCAGAAATATTCACGACCTGATTGCCCTCGACGGCGGAGGTGCGGGGATAGACGGAATAGGGGCCGATGGCGGTGAGATCATCGACATCGAGCGCCAGAATGCGCCCCTGCGCATCCACCGCCATGCGGGCGCTGACGCGGTGCTCGCGGGCATGAATATCCGAGGTGAAGGATTCCAGCCGGTCCGCCAGGAATTTCACGGGGCGGCCCAGCAGCACGGCGATCGCCACCGTCGCCATGTCATCGGGATAGACATGCACCTTGATGCCGAAACTGCCGCCGACATCGGGGCAGATCACCCGCACGGCTTCTTCCGGCAGGTTGAGGTGCCGGCAGAAAATCTCCTTCATCATGTGCGGCGCCTGGTTGCCGTGATGGACGGTCAGGCGGGCTTCTGCGCGGTTCCACTCCGCCAGGATGCCGCGCGGCTCCAAGGTCACGCCGGTGTGGCGGGCGGTGGAGAAACGCCCCTCCACCACCTTGTGCGCGGCGGCGAAGGCGGCGGCGAGGTCGCCGCCGGTCTCCGCGATGCGGGTGAAGGCAAGATTGTCGCCGAGTGCTTCGTGGATGGGTGGGCCGGAAAGCGCGGCCTCCGGGTCCGTCACCGCCGGCAGAGGGTGCCAATCGACCTGGATGAGGGCCAGCGCATCCTCGGCCTGGGCGCGGCTTTCCGCCACCACGGCCAGCACGGGCTCGCCCTGGAAGACCGCCACGCCGCGCGCCAGCGGGTATTGCGGCGCCGATTTCAGGCCCTTGAAATGCGCCAGCACGCCGACCCAGGGAGTCATGATGGGGTCGAGTTCCTCGGCGCGGATGACGCGCACCACGCCGGGGGATTTTTCCGCGGCCGTGGTGTCGATGGCGCCGATGCGGGCATGGGCGTGCGGGCTGCGCAAATAGGCGACATGCACCATGCGCGGCAGGCGCAGATCATCGACGAAACGCCCGCCGCCGGCGGCCTGGCGCGCCGCGGCGTCGCGCGGGCGGGAGCGGCCGATCCAGGCGTTCGGGCGGTCGACCTCGTGCAGGATGCTGTCCATTACGCACGCTCCTTGAGCGGGCCAGCACGCTCCTTCAGCACGGTTTCCACCGCGTCGATGATGGCCTGATAGCCGGTGCAGCGGCAGTAATTCCCGCTCATATGGGCGCGGATCGCCTCGCGGTCGGGCATGTCGGGGCTGTCAAGAAGTTCCGCCGCGGCGGCCAGCATGCCCGGCGTGCAATAGCCGCATTGCAGCGCGTTGCGGGCGACGAAGGCGGCGCGAAGCGCATCGAAGCGGCTGTCCTGGGCCATGCCCTCCACCGTCTGCACGGCGCAGCCATCGGCCTGCACCGCCAGCACCAGGCAGCCACGCACGGCCACGCCGTCGAGGCGGATGGTGCAGGCGCCGCAGACGCCGTGTTCGCAGCCGACATGGCTGCCGGTGAGGTCGAGCTCTTCGCGCAGCGCGTCGATGAGGTGCATGCGCGGCTCGACATCGAGCGCCACGGCCTCGCCATTCACGGTTAGGTTGATCTTCATGCCGTGAGCCTCATGACAGCGCGTTTGAACAGCACCTGGGCCAGGTGCAGGCGGGTCTGGCCATCCATGCCCGGGTCATCCTGCGGAGCCAGGTCGCCGGCCAGCGAGGCGCGCGCGGCCTCGGCGGGCGGCAGGCCCTCGCCCAGGCGCACCAGCATGGGGGTGGGGCCGACGCCGAAGAAGGCGGCGCGCAACCCGCGCACCAGGCCGGCTTCCAGGCGCAGCGTCATGGCGACGCCGACCAGGGCGTAGTCGCCATGGCGACGGGCGAGTTCCATGCAGCCCTGGCGCTCGCTGCCCAGCACCGGAAAATCCACGCCCAGGATCATTTCATCGGGCTCGGCCGCGGTCTGGTAGAGGCCCTGGAAGAAATCCTCGGCCAGGACGCGGCGTTCGCCCCGCGCGGCGCTGCTGAGGATGATGGTGGCGCCGAGCGCCAGCACGCAGGCGGGCCATTCGGCGGCGGGGTCGGCGAGGGCCAGGCTGCCGCCGAGCGTGCCGCGGTTGCGGATGGCGGCATGGGCGATGAGCGGCGCGGCCTCGGCCAGCATGGGCGCGCATTCGGCGACCAGCGCCGAGCGGCCGATGGCGGCATGGGTGGCCATGGCACCGATATGCAGCACATCGCCGCGGCGGGTGATGGTGTCGAGGCCGATGCGGCTGATGTCGATGAGGATGGCGGGTTCGGAGAGGCGAAGGTTCAGCGTGGCCAGCAGGCTCTGGCCGCCGGCCAGCAGGCGGGCGCCGTCGCCGTGCCGGGCGAGCAGGGCCTGGGCCTCGGCGGCATCGGCAGCGCGCACATAATCGAAGGCGGCGGCCTTCATGCTGATGTCATCCCGGTCCGTCTCCAACGGCGCGGCTTGGCGCCGCGTTGGGGGCGATAGGTGCCACGCGCGTCGTTTCTGTCAACGCCCTTGACGCGGGGGTGGCCTGCCACGTGATATCGGGCCAACCCCATCCAGGAGGCACCCATGGGAATCCAGCGGCTCGACCATTGCTCCATCCGCACCATCCGGCTGGCAGAAACCCAGACATTCTATGAGGATATCATGGGTTTTCATGCCGGCCCGCGGCCGAATTTCCCCTTCCCCGGGGTCTGGCTGTACCAGGGTGATCAGGCGGTGGTGCATGTCATCGGCATCGATCCGAACGACAAGGAAGGGCTGGCCGGCTACCTCGGCGACAAGGGGGCGGATGACGCGACGGGCACCGGCACCATCGACCATATCGCCTTCGTCGCGACCGGCGTGCCGGAGATGCGGGCGAAGCTGGAGCGCGCCGGCCACAAGTTCTTCGAGCGCACGGTGCCCAATCTCGACCTGCACCAGATTTTTGTGGATGACCCGAATGGGGTGACGATCGAGCTGAATTTTCCGGCCGGGGAAGCTGCGGCCTGAGCCGGCGGGCGATCATCGCCGGCGGTTCGCTGGCGGGGCTGTTCTGCGCCAATCTGCTCGCACGCGCCAGCTGGGATGTGGTGGTGCATGAGCGGGCAGCGGCGTTGGCCGGGCGGGGTGCGGGTATTGTGACCCATCCGCCGCTGTTCGGCGCGTTGCGCGAGGCGGGCGTGGCCGGCAATGCCGCGGTGGGTGTGCCGGTGCGGGGCCGGGTGACCTATGGGCGGGATGGCGCGGTGCTCGGGCGGCTTGATCTGCCGCAGGAGCTGACGAGTTGGTCCCGCCTGCATGCGTTGCTGCTGGAGGCGCTGCCGCCGGGCATCCTGCGGCACGGCAGCGGCGTGGTGCATGCCGAGCAGGATGCGGGCGGCGTGAGCGCACACCTCGCCGATGGGACGCGCGTGGCGGGGGATGTGCTGATCGGTGCGGATGGGCTGCGCTCGACCATTCGCGCGCTGCATTGGCCTTGGGTGCAGCCGCGCTATGCCGGCTATGTCGCCTGGCGGGCGGTGGTGCCGGAGGTCAGGCTCTCGGCGGCCACGCGGGCGGAGTTGATGCCGTATTTTGCCTTCTGCCTTCCCGAGGGCGAGCAGATCCTGGGCTACCCCGTGGCCGGCGAGGATGATGCGACCGAGCCGGGGCGCCGGCGCTTCAACATCGTCTGGTATCGCCCGGCGGATGAGGCGTTGCTGCGCGACATGCAGACCGATGCGGAGGGGCGGCATTATCCCGACGGCATCCCGCCGCCGCGCATCCGGCCCGGGCTGATCGCGGCCGCGCGGGCGGATGCTGAACGCCTGCTGGCGCCGTGCTTCGCGGAGGTCGTGGCGACGGCCGAGCCGCTGTTCTTCCAACCCATCCAGGATCTGGAGGTGCCGGAGATGGCCTGCGGGCGGATGGTGATCCTGGGCGATGCGGCCTTTGTCGCGCGGCCGCATCTCGGCATGGGCGTGACCAAGGCGGCGGAGGATGCGCAGGCGCTGGCCCGCGCGCTGGCGGCGGCGCCGGTGCCGGAGGCCTTGGCCGCCTTTTCGGCGGAGCGGCTGCCCCGGGGGGTGGCGCTGGTGGCGCATGCCCGCAGGCTCGGGGCCTATATGCAGGCGCAGCAGGCCTCGGCCGAGGAGCGTGCCGCGGCCGCCGCCTTTCGCAGCATGGCGGCGGTGATGCGCGAGACGGCGGTGGCGCCGGCGCCCTGAACCCCTTGCCGAGCCGCGCCGCTGCCCCGAAGCTGCGGATAACGGATTCAGGGGGTGGAACATGGTCTATGATCCTGCGTGGCGCGGCCTGAGTTTTCATGACATGGTGCCGACCGGGGCGGTGGACGCCCGGGCCTATCTGGAGGGTTGCCTGGAGCGCATCGCGGCGCGCGAGCCGGTGGTGCGGGCGTTTGTCTCCATCAACATCGAGGGTGCGCGGGCGGCGGCCGATGCAAGCGCCGCGCGTCGGGCGGCAGGGCGGCCGCTTTCGCCGATCGATGGCATGCCCATCGCCATCAAGGACCTGATCGAGACGGCCGATATGCCGACCCAGATGGGCTGCGAGGCCTATGCGGGGAATTGGCCCAGGCGCGACAGCGCCATGGTCCAGGCGCTGCGCGCGGCTGGCGCCATCATACTCGCCAAGGCCGTGACCACGGAGCTCGGCATGAGCGAGCCGGGGCCGACAACCAACCCTTGGAATGCGGCGCATACGCCGGGGGGGTCGTCCTCGGGCAGTGCGGCGGCGGTGGCGGCGGGGTTTGTGCCGGTGGCGATTGGCACGCAGGTCGCGGGCTCGATCATCCGGCCCGCGGCCTATTGCGGCAATTGGGCGCTGAAGCCGACCCAAGGCGGCATTCATCGCGGCGAGCGGCAGGGCACCAGCCAATCCACCGCCGGGCCGCATGGCAATGCGGCGGAGGATATCTGGGCGGTGGCGCGGGAGATTTCTTCCCGGGTTGGCGGGGACCCCGGGACGCCGGGGGTGATGGGGCCGATGAGCACGCCCGCGGCCCGGCGGCCGCTGCGGCTGGCGGTGATGCGCACGGAATGCTGGCCGCGGATCGACGGCGAAACGCAGGCGGCGTTTGAGCGATTTGTGCGCGGGCTGGGGGTGGAGATCCTTTGGCCGGAGGATCACCCGTTGCTGGCGGCGCTGGAGCGCGCGGTGGGCAATGCCATGGCGGTGGGGACGCGGATCACGGCGTTCGAGAACCGCTGGGCCTTTCGCAACCTGGACCGGGACAAGATTTCGGCGCGGATGCGGGCCAGGCTGGATGCCTCGGCCACCACCACGGCAGAGGATTACGCCGCCCTGCTGGCCGAGCGGGCGGCGATGCGGGCGGCCCATGCCGCCGTGGCGCCGCTGGCGGATGCGCTGATCGCCCCCGCCTGCCCCGGCCCGGCGCCGGTGTGGAATCCGATGGCCAATGACGCCGCCGACAATCTGCGGCCGACCGGCGATCCTTCGTGCAATGCCGGGACCTCGGCGCTCGGCTGCCCGGCGGTGACGGTGCCGGTGCTGGCGGTGCGCGGCATGCCGATGGGGGTGCAGCTGATCGGCCAGCCGCATCAGGACGCCGCGATGCTGGCGCTGGCGCGGTGGATGCATGAAGCCGCGATGAAATGACCATTCTGGGGCTGCTGCGCCTGCCGGATTACCGGCGGGTGTGGCTGCTGGGCGGGATCGCCAATGCCATGCGCTGGCTGGAGATCCTGGCCGGCACGCTGTGGGTGTTTCAGCAGACCGGCTCGGCGCTCGCCGTCTCGGCCGTGGTGATGATGCGGGCCTTGCCCATGCTGCTGCTGGGTGCTGTGGCCGGGGCGCTGGCCGAGCGGTTCGACCGGCGGCTGGTGCTCGCGGGGCTGCAGGCGACCTCGGCGTTCTCGGCCGGGGTGGTGGTGGTGCTGGCGGTGAGCGGGCTTTTGCAGCCCTGGCACCTCATGGCGCAGGGGCTGGTGGCGGGACTTTCCTGGTCCGGCGAGATGGCGACGCGCAGGCGGATGGTGGCGGATCTGGCGCCGCCCGAGCACATCGTGCGCGCCATTGCCTTCGACACGCTGACGGGCAGCGCCACCCGGGCGCTGGGGCCCATGCTCGGCGGCGCGCTGTTTCAGTGGACGGGGCTGGCGGTCGCGGTGGCCATCGCCTGCGCGTTTCACCTGGTGGCGCTGGGGCTGGTGCTGCGCATCCGGCCGGTGCCGCGGGCGGCGGGGGTGGCAGCGCTGTCCTTCGGGGGCATTGCCGAGGCGGCGCGCTTTGCCCGCGGCGACCCCCGGCTGCGCCTGGTGCTGGCGCTGACGCTGGTGATGAATGTGTTTGCCTTCGCCTATGGCGCAGTGCTGCCGGCGTTCGGCGCGGTGGCGTTTGGCGTTTCGGGGGCGGCAGTGGGGCTGCTGGCGGCGGCGGAGCCGTTTGGCGCGCTGTTGGGCGGGCTGTGGCTGACGCTCAGACCCGGGCGGGCGCCGGGGGCTGCGAGTTTCGTTGTGGGCTCGGGCAGTTTTCTGGTGCTGCTGCTGGTGGTGTCGCAGACCGGGAATTACTGGGTTGCGCTGGGGCTGCTGGTGCTGGGGGGGCTGGGGACGGCGAGGTTCGCGGCGTTGCAGACCTCGATCGCGATGGCGGCGGCGCCGCCGGCGATGCGCTCACGGGTGCTCGGGTTGGTGACGACCTGCATTGGGTGCAGCCCGTTTGGGGTGCTGGCGATGGGGGTGCTGGCGGATGGGCTGGGGGTGCGGGCGGGGATGGTGGTGATGGCGGGGGGTGGGCTGGTGGTGCTGTGCGGGTTTTTGGGGTGGGAGCGGTTTGGGCGGGGGGAGGCCGGTCAGCGCTGACCTGACTGCCAGGCCGCAAAACTCGGCCCCTTCGCATTGGTCTTGTGGCGCGCCCATTCCACCTCCTCGGCGGTGGCGTAGGTGATTCCGGGTTGCCACCACAGCGCCGGCTCCTGCTGGAAGGATGGCCGCTGTTCCATGCGCGCGATCAGGGCCGCGACGCGGGGCCGGTGCGGCGCGCGCCAGTCCAGGCCCAGGGGGCGGCGGTCGATGAACTGGCAGAAGCAGGCGAGCAGGATGTCCTGGGCGGAGACCATGCCGGGGACGAAGCCGTCTGCCTCGCCCGCGATCTGCGTCTCGAACCAGTCCAGCAGATGCTGGTTGCGGATGGCGTTGCGCCCGGCATGGGGGTTGTCCCTGTGCGAAACGCCCGTCCAGTGCAGCTGCGACACCAGCGTCACGGAGGCGCCGAAGGTCTGCACGGTGGCGAGGACCAGCTTGTCATGCCAGCTCTCTGCGGCGCGCAGATATTGGCCGGCCAGGGGCTGGAGGCCGGCGGGCGGGGGCGGCGAGGGGTAGTGGGACATGAGGTATTCGAGAATGACCGCCGAATCCCAGAGTTTGAGGTCGCCATCGATCAGCGTGGGGACCTGGAGGGTGGGGGTGACTTTGGCGCGTTCCTCCACGCTGGGGGTGGAGAAGGTTTCCTCTCGCGTAAAGTCCAGGCCTTTTTCGACGAGGACGATGCGCGCCGCGCGGGCGAAGGGGGAGCCGGTTGTGAAGAAGAGTGTGCGCATGGGGGCCGCCTGGGAGCGATGGGGTGGCGTGGAGTGAAGGGGATTTGGTGGTGGGAGTCTATTGTGGGTGGGGGTGGTCGCTTTGGTTTGGTACCTCTTCGCTCTCAGGCGGGGCTAGGGTGCGGGAACCGCCGCTGGAAATGTCGCATAGCGAAAATCACTGGCTGGCACTGGGGGTATTGGTGCTGGGCAAAGCTGGCGACGGCGAGGTTCGCGGCGTTGCAGGCCTCGTTTACGATGGACGCAGCGTCCCCTCCGAGGCGCTCGCGCGCGTCGGTGCTGGTGGCGACCTCTATTGGGTGCAGCCCGTTTGTCGTGCTGGCGGATGGGCTGGGGGGGCAGGCGGGGATTGTGGTGATAGCGGGGGCTCGGCTGGTGGCATTAGTGGGGCCTTTGAATTTACCGCCCAGCCAATACGGCAGCTTCTTCAATCCACGAGGCGATATTTTGGCGTCCATTCTGCTCCGTGAAATCATAGGTGCGACAGTGGCGAGAAAGCGGCACAACGTTGTTTGTCGATGGGGCGGCAAACCACAATTGCGACTCAGGGATTGCGAGTTTGTAATCCATGTATTGTACCCATTTATCTTTTTGCCACTCTGCAAGGAGGACACCACTTTGAGTCCTATAAAGTCCAATGTTATCCAAAGGATTTGGACCTTTTTGGGAAATTTCACCAGATTTATCTTTTACACCATAAATATGCACCGCCAGTATCCCATTGCCTTTTATAATTGAGCGCGCAATCTCATAGCGCACCCACCGCCTGGACCAAGTACTCAAACCTGTAAGCACGCACGTTACAGATGTATTTTCCAAACCATTTCGGAGAAAAGTTTTGAGGGCTTCAGGATTTTGTCGCTCAGCGGCCTCGAAAACGCTGCTGTCGAAAAAACCAGCATCCTCTTCACCATTCGGTCGGATCGTCCAACAATTCCGCACATTCCAAGCGCGCCAAACATCAGGCTTGTAGTGAAATGAGAAAAAAGTCCGGCGCGCCATTGCTGCTCCTTGTGGATATCTCTGCCTTCTTTAAACTACACGCCAGATTTGATTCTACAAACTAATTCTATAATCGGGTCGACTAAGGACATAAGGTTTGTAGTCGGGGAAGCAAGTTCGGCGAGGAGCGCAACGCTTCTGGCATCGGCTTCTCGTAACAGATTACCAGGCGCAGCAAGGACAACGCTTGCTAGTTCAGCTGCGACCGAACCGGTAGCCCCAATCGGTAGGACAACTGTACCAAGTGCACGCGCAATCTCGAATTCACGGCGCATGCCATCGGCCAAAATTATTTCTCCGGCCACCTCCTTGTTTCCAAATAAAAATAGCGCGATGCCAGCAGCGCCAATAATATCTCTCCTGTATCTATCCCATAGTTGTGCTCGCTGTTCCTCTGGCACAAATTGGGGGAAGGGACGAACGACAATCCAATCTTCAATATGCCCGTTGCGAGAGCGGAGAATTTGCTCCACCGCACCTGTAAAAAGGGAATTTCCGACACCCAAACCCAAGCCCGTCGCGACACGAACATTCGATCGAATTAATTCGGTACCCAAGGCGCGCATGAACTCAGTGACGGCGAATTCACCCCAAGGCTCAAAATTCGCAGCGCTTGATGAGATAAAGGCCGTACGGCTCCGATAGCGACGCACTAACTCACTCAAAATCTCAGTTACTTCGTCATATTTATCGATTAAAACGGCTTTTATATTATAGCGCTCTAGATCAGCCAAAACCAAGCGTTGACGTATCTTGGCATGCTCGAAACTTGCGTCATCATCCTCCAAAGTGCGCGCGCGATTTTTGAATATGGCATAATGACGACGCTGATCGTTTCGGAAGTTCTGCCGTATACGAGATAAAATTTGCTCAAGATTAGGATCTGTAAAACTAAAACCTATGAAAAGAAATGTTTTTGAGACTAAATCTCCCGAAAGAGCATTGATGAATGGCCCATGAGAAGACATATAGTTTTCATAGTCGTCTCGCGTTACGATTGCATTGTTTGGATGTTCGACGTCTCCATGCATTTTATAAATTATAGCATCTCGCCTTGGAGCCGTTATCGCTAGTTGTGGGACAGTATATTTTACATCTACTATCTTTCCTACCTGTCTCAGCGAATTTTCAAGCAATCTATCATAATTGGTAGTCCACCATGTAGTAATTGGAAGCTGCGCCAGCAATCGATGATTTGATGTCGGAGGTTCATCACTTGAAAATGCATCTATCACCGCTTTGTGGATTTGTGATCGATTATTGCCGTTCGAGTTCACGTGGAATTGGGCTAGCGCAACCAAGTCCGATTCTCGGTCGATATCTAATTCAAGTTCTACTGCTAGCGGCCGAAGAAGTTGTCGCCAATCAACAAATCCTGCAGGGACGGAAAGGCCTGCTCCGGCGAATATGCCAGCGTCACCTTTTTCAATTTCTCGAAAATAATCGTCGACGAAGCGAACTACATGAGGTTTCAGTGCTGCCTCCTAATTTTGAAATTTCAATATTTTAGAGAGGTTATGATCGCTTAGGCCGGCTCGGGCGAGATCGTCGGTACTCACAGTAATTGATATTCCGCAGTATTCCAAATGGGCCGCCCACCAGCAGAAAACTCCGCGAGCCAGCGACGTTGCCGACCAAGCAGTCCATATCGCGTGCCCCCTCCGAATGCCAATTTTAGCGCTAACTCCACCACGGGTGCCAACATATTAGTTGACATTTTATGGCTAATATTCCTATATACACCTCTGCTGTTTGAAACCCCCATCCGCCCCACGCCACCACATCCCGTGGCCACGCCGCGCATCCAACAGCCAGGGAATTTGTCGGAAAACGTGAATTTGTGCGTTGAATCGTGGCCTGCTCCACACGCGCACCCCGCGAATTTGTCCCCAAACGTGAATTTGCGCGTCAAACAGTAGCCCACCCCCCAGAAGAATCCCTTCTCAGCAGCGGCGTCACAAACCCCGCCCGCACCGGCACATCCGGCGGAAAAACCGCCCGCCAGCGCCCGCCCTGGTCCATCGCCACCGCCAGCCCCACCGGCCGCACCCCCACCAGCGCCAGCAATTCCAGCCCCGCCTTGGCCGAGGTCCCGGTGGAGATCACATCATCCACCAGCAGCACGCGTTTGCCGGAAAGCCGCCCCACCACCCTGGGGTCCAGCCAGAGCCTGCGCGTCTCCGGCCCGGTCGAGCTGGCAATGGCCACGCTCAGCCCCTCCTCATACCAGCGTTTTCGCGTGTAGCCCGGCGCCACCCAGTTGCTGTGCCCCAGAAGCTCGGCCAGCGGCGGCGCAAACACCTGGCCCAGCGTCGGCAGCCCCACCACCATCTCGGGGCGCAAATCCGCCACCGCCTCGGCCATGAAGCCGACCAGCGCGCGCACCACCGAAAAACTCGCCTGATTGCCGATCAGCCCGGCCACGCCGACATCGCCGTAATCGCGAATGGGCAGCCGCAGCACCCGACCATCCCGCATCACCGCCGGATAGGTCTCGCGCCACGGCGCAGGCTCGGCCTCCTCACAAAAATCCTGCCAGAGCAGCGTCACGCCGCCGAGGCGACCGGCCTCGCATAGCCTTCGGGGTGGGCGACATGCCAGTCCCAGGCCGTGCGGACGATCTCGTCCAGGCTGTCATGCGTCGGCCGCCACGCCGTCTCGGCGCGGATGCGGGCCGAGCTCGCGACCAGCACCGGCGGGTCGCCCTCGCGCCGCGGCCCCGTGCCATGCGGCACCGGCCGGCCCGAGACGCGCTCGATCGCCGCGATCACCTCGCGCACCGAATACCCAGCGCCATTGCCGAGGTTGTAGGCGACCGAGCCCTCCTCCAGCCGGGGCAGCACGGCCAGATGCGCCGCCGCCAGGTCGGCGACATGGACATAGTCGCGCATCGCCGTGCCATCGGGCGTGTCGTAATCGGTGCCGAAAATGCTTACGGGTTCCGACCGCCCGAGCGCGCCGAGGATGGCGCGCGGGATGAGATGCGTCTCCGGGTCATGATCCTCGCCGGCGCGGCCCAGCGGGTCGGCCCCCGCGGCATTGAAATAGCGCAGGCAGGCCGAGCGCAGGCCATGCGCCGATTCGGCCCAGCCCAGCGCCTTCTCCACCATCAGCTTGCTCTCGCCATAGGGGTTCACCGGCTCGGAGGCCGCATCCTCGGCGATGGGAATGACCCGCGGCACGCCGAAGATCGCGGCCGTGGAACTGAAGACGAAGCGCAGCACGCCGGCGCGCACCGCGGCCTCGGCCAGGGCCACGGAATTGTTCACGTTGGTCCTGATGTAGTGCAGAGGCCGGCGCATGCTCTCGCCCACCAGGGAGAGGGCGGCCATGTGAAAGACGGCGTCGAAGCGCCAGGCCGCGAAGACCTCGGCCACGTCCTTGGCATTGGCCAGATCGGCCTCGACGAATTGCGCGGCCGGTGCCACGGCGGCGCGATGGCCGGTGGAGAGGTTGTCGAGCACAACGACCTCATCTCCCCGGTCGAGCAGCGCCAGGACGACATGGCTGCCGACATAGCCGGCGCCGCCGGTCACGAGATAACGGGCCAAGGATCTCACTCCATCACGGTTGGGACTATCTGCCCCGTCACGAATATTGATGCCAGCGCTTTATGGCCAGCACAGGGCAAGAAAACGACAGATCAGGCCCGGCGCCGCCACGCCGCCCAGACCAGCGCCAACCGGTCAGACGTGCCGCGGCGCGCCGGGCGGCCGGCGGCCAAAGCGCGCAGGTCGCGGCGCGCCAGCACCGCGGGAAGTGCCGCGGCGAGCAGCCCTGGCGGCCAGGCCCGCGGTGACGGTGGCGCGCCCTGCCCTGCCAGTTCCGCCAGCAGCGGGGCCATGCGCTGCGGCGCGGCGATGGCCTCATGCGGCGTCAGGCCGAGCCCGGCCAGGGCGTCGCGCGGCAGCAGGCAGCGGCCGCGGGCCGCCAGGGCCTCGCTGTTGCGCAGCAGCGCGGCCAGGCCCTGCGCGGCGCCGATGGCCTGCAGCGTGACCAGTTCAGGCGCCGCCGCGCCCAGCAGCCGCCCCGCCGCCACCGCGAAACCGCCATGGCTGCCGCGCAGATAGGCGGCGAAGGCGGCGCGGCTGGGGATGCCCTCCTCGTCGAGTTCGGCCTCGCGCGCATCGGCCATGGCGAGGAGGTCCTCGCGGGCCAAAAGCCCTGCCGCCATGGCGTGGCGCAGCGGTGTGGCCACCTCATGCCGGCGCGGCTCGTCCAGCGCGTCGCGCCACCATTGCAGGCGGATCGCCGCTATCAGCGGGTTGCTCGCAACCTCAGCGGCCCGGCCCAGTTCATGGTGGTAGGCGATCAGCGCGAAGAGCGCCTCGCGGCGGTCCGCCGGTGCGAAGAGGGCGCAGAGGAAGCGGTCGGGCTCGCGCGCGCGGGCGAGTTCGCCGATCTCGGACAGGGCATCGGGCATCGCGTCATCTAATCGCTCGGTTGACGCCCCGCCAGTCGCCGCCTACCTCGCTAGCATCCCAACAGGAGCAACCAAGATGCCCTTCAGCCTTCCCTCCCTGCCCTATTCCACCTCTGCGCTGGCCGCCCAAGGCATGTGCCAGGAAACGCTGGAGCTGCATCACGGCAAGCACCACAACGCCTATGTGACGGCGCTGAACGGCCTGATCGAAGCCAAGGGCCTCGCTGGCAAGAGCCTGGAGACCATCGTGGCCGAGGCCGGAAAGGCCGGCGCCGACGGCCTGCCCGTGCTGAACCAGGCCGGCCAGCACTGGAACCATGATCTGTTCTGGAAGGTGATGTCGCCCAGCGGCGGCGGCGACAAGCTGCCGGCCAAGCTGGCGGCCAAGATCGACAGCGATCTGGGTGGCCTCGCGGCCTTCAAGGAGGCCTTCAAGGCCGCGGGTGTGACGCAGTTCGGCTCCGGCTGGGCCTGGCTGATCATCGCGCCCGACGGCAAGCTGAAGGTGACCAAGACCCCCAATGGCGCCAACCCGCTGAGCACCGGCGAAGGCCAGCCCATCCTCGGCGCCGATGTGTGGGAGCACGCCTATTACCTCGACTTCCGCAATGTGCGGCCGAACTACCTCGACAACTTCCTGAACAAGCTTGTCGCCTGGGACGTGGTCGAAGGCCTGATGGACAAGGGTGGCCTGACCACCGGCCAGAGCGCCTGATAGCGACGGGAGGGCCTTGCCGGCCCTCCCTCAGCCCAGCGCCAGCAGCGCTGCGGCGAAAGCCTCCGGCGCCTCCTGCGGCGGGTTGTGCCCCACATGGGGCAGCACCCGCCGCTCGAAGCGGCCGGTGAAGCGGGGCGAGGGCGCGCCCGGCGGGTTCACCCCGTCACTGCCGCCGTGGATGTCGATGCTGGGCACGGTGATGTCGGGCTGGGCGGCCAGTGCGGCCTCAATGGCGTCATGCGCCGCATCGCCCGCCACCAGCGCGTAGCGATGGCGGTAGGAATGCACCACCGTCTCCACGTAGTCGGGGTTGTGCCAATGCGCTGCGGAGGCGGCGAACTCGGCCTCGGAGAATTGCCAGTCCGGCGACCACATCCGCCACAGCAGGCGGCCGAATTCATCGCGATTCTCCGCCAGGCCACGCGCCCCGCGCGCGCCATGCAGATACCATTGATACCAGTGCCGCATCTCGCGATCGGGCGCGGCCGGCACGCCGCTGCGGGCGATGTCCTGGATATTGTAGCCGGTGCAGGTCACCAGCCCCGCGCAACGTTGGGGATGCAGGGCCGCGACAATGCAGGCCGCGCGCCCGCCCCAGTCATAGCCGGCCAGGACAGCGCTCGGGATGGCAAGCGCATCCATCAGCGCAAGAAGATCCGCCCCCAGCGCGCCCTGCGCGCCGGAGCGCAGCACGCCGGGCTTCAGCCGGGTCTCGCCATATCCGCGCAGGTGCGGCACCAGCACCCGCCGCCCGGCGAGATGCGGCAGCACCGCGTCATAGCCGCGCGCGGAATAGGGAAAGCCATGCAGGAGAATGATCGGCAGACCATCGGTCGGCCCATGCTCCTCCAGGGCGATGCTCGCCTGGGGTGTCTCCACCAGGCGAAGCATGTCAGGCCTTCGCGTCGTTGGCGGCCTGCGGCTTGATCACGCTGCCGATGGTGCCACGCACCAGGGTGACGCGCACATTGGGGGCGATCTCGGCCTCGATCTCGTCCGAGCCCTCGTTCACCTTCTTGATCTCGGCGATCATGCCGCCCGCGGTGATCACCTTGTCGCCGCGCTTGAGCTCGCTGAGCATCGCGCGGTGCTCCTTCATCTTCTTCTGCTGCGGGCGGATGAGCAGGAAGTAGAACACCACGAAGATGAGGATCAGCGGGGCCAGCTGCATCACCATGGCGCCGGCGCCGGCGGCGTCCTGCGCGTAGGCGGGCGAGATGAACATGGGTGAAGGCTCCGTAAGGTTTGTGTTGGCGCGGAACCTAGCGGCGTGCCCGGGCGCGTCAAGCGGCGCGTGGGGCGCTGGACGCGGCGCCGCTTCCGGGGCAGACGCCCGAGGATGAGCAGCCTGAACGACGCCCTCCTCCTCCGCATCGCCGAAGCGCTGGAGCGCATGGCCCCCCCGCCGGCCGACAGGCTGAGCCTCGACGGCGCCGATGCCTTCGTCTGGCACCCCGGCCCGCCCGCGCGGCTCGACCCCGTGCCCAACGTGGCGCGCGTCGAACTCGGCCTGCTCAAGGGCGTGGAGCGGCAAAAATCCATCCTGATGGAGAATACGCTGCGCTTTGCCGCCGGGTTTTCCGCCAACAACGCGATGCTCTGGGGCGCGCGCGGCACCGGCAAGTCCTCGCTGGTCAAGGCCGCGCACGCCGCGGCGAATGAGGCGCATCCCGGCGCGCTCGTGCTGCTGGAAATCCAGCGCGAGGATATCCGCACGCTGCCGGAATTGCTGAATGTGCTGCGCAGCCAGTCGCGGAGAATACTGGTGTTCTGCGACGACCTCTCCTTCGAGAAGGAGGATGCCGACTACAAGGCGCTGAAATCCGTGCTCGATGGCGGCATCGAGGGTCGCCCGGCCAATGTGCTGTTCTACGCCACCTCCAACCGCCGGCACCTCATGCCGCGCGATATGATCGAGAACGAGAAATCCACCGCCATCAACCCGGCCGAGGCGGTGGAGGAGAAGGTGTCCCTGAGTGACCGCTTCGGCCTGTGGATCGGCTTCCACAACACCGACCAGGACACCTTCTTCGCGATGATCGAAGGCTATGCCGAGGCGATGGCCCTGCCCATCGAGACCGAGGCGCTGCGCAAGGCGGCGGTCGAATGGTCCGTCACCCGCGGCGGCCGCTCGGGCCGGGTGGCCTGGCAGTTCATCCAGGACATGGCGGGGCGGCTGGGCGTCAAGCTTTGAGCCTGGGCCCGGCACCACGACGGGGCCGGCGATTTCTCAACCCCGATGGCAGCCCGGCCGGCCAGCCCTTCCTGAAGGTGCCGTTGATGCTGCTCACGGGCCGTGGCCCGGCCTGGCCGCGGAGCCTGCCGGTGGAGCGCCGCCCGTTGCCCGAGCCGGGGCCGGGCGAGGTGGCCATCACCTATATCGGCCACGCCAGCTTCCTCATCCGCAGCGCCGGGCTGTGCCTGCTGACGGACCCGATCTGGTCAGAACGGGCCTCGCCCGTGAGCTGGTGGGGGCCGCGCCGGTCCCGCGCGCCGGGGCTGGCCTTCGAGGCGCTGCCGCGGGTGGATGCGGTGCTGCTCAGCCATTCGCATTACGACCACATGGACCGACCGACCCTGGCCGCCCTGCACCGGCGCGACGCACCGCTGATCCTCACCGGCCTGGGCAACCCCGCGACGCTGGCACGCTGGGGCATTCCCGGCGCCCAGGCCCTGGACTGGGGCGAGACGGCGGCGCTGCCCGAGGGCGCGCGGGCGACCTTCCTGCCGGCCCGGCATTTTTCGGCGCGCGGGCCGCATGATCATTCGCGCACGCTCTGGGGCGGCTTCGCGGTCACGCTGGGCGATGGTTTTCGGTTGTGTTTTCTCGGCGATACGGCGGCGGGCGGGCATGTGGCGCGAATTGGTGCAGCCTGCGGTCCTTTCGACGTGGCAATGATTCCCATCGGTGCCTATGACCCGCGCTGGTTCATGCATGTCGTTCACATGACGCCCGAGGATGCCGTGGCGGCGCACCATGCCTTGGGTGCCGGGGTATCGCTGGCGATGCACCACGGCGTCTTCAAGCTCACGCGCGAACCAATGAATGAGCCTGCGGCGCGGCTGGAGGCGGCGCGCGGGGCGGCGGATTTCCGCCTGCCCGCGGTGGGCGAGACGGTGGTGCTGCGGCGCGGCGCCTGATTCGCGGTTGGATCGCGGTTGAATCGCGGCTGGGTCGCGCTGGTGTTGCAGTTTTGCCGCCACACTGTGGCATTGCTTTGTGATGCCGCGGGATGAAGGAAAATCATCCGATCAAGCAAAGTTATCCACAGGCCGCTTCGACAAATCACGACGAATTACGCGTTGTATCAATCTCAACGGTTGCCGCCTTATCCCGTGCAAGTGAAACAACGCTCCAGGAACGGGCCGGTTGCGCCCGAGGGGCTTCAGAGGGATTTTTGCATGCGGTATCGCACGCTGGCGCTCGGCTTTTGCCTTGGACTTGGCTTCACCACACTGCCTATGATGGCGGAAGCCGCACGGTCCGACGGACGCAGTGCGCAAAATAGCAGTGCCAGCCGGTCGATGAGCGTTCGCGGTGGTTACTCCGCCATGCCCGCCAGCCGCAGCGCCGCCCGTCAGTCCCGCGGTGCGCATTCGCGTGGGCATGCCAGCCGCCGTGGCAGCTATGGCTATTCCGCCGGTATCTCCTGCGTGCCCTACGCCCGCCAGGTGACCGGCATGGAGATCTCCGGCAACGGGCGTGATTGGTGGCACAACGCCGCCGGCCGCTATGCGCGCTCCAGCCGGCCCGAGCCCGGCGCGATCCTGTCCTTCCCCTCCTCGGGCGGCATGAGTGCTGGCCATGTCGCGGTGGTCAGCCGTGTCATCAACAGCCGCCTCATCGAAATCGACCACGCGAATTGGGGTGGCCCCGGCATTCGCCGCGGCTCCGTGATGCAGGGCGTGGATGTGATGGACGTCTCGGCCAATAACGACTGGACCCAGGTTCGGGTGCAGGTGGGTTGGAGCAACGAGAATTTCGGCCGCCCCTACCCCACCCATGGCTTCATCCTGAACCGCCCCGACACAGGCTCGGGCAGTGCCTATGCCAGCTACACATCGGAGCCCGGCTTCACCGCGGCCAGCTGGCAGCGCGGCGGCAGCCGGAGCGCGGCGAGCCGCCCCTCCGCGATCCGCAACGTGGCCTATCGCCCCGCGGCGAACCGCCCGGCCACCGCCCGCCAGCCGGTCATTCGCACCGCGGCCGTGGACAGCAAGCGCCAGGCGAACCACCGCCCGGCGCGTTGAGCCTTGGACCACGCTGCGTCCCATGCCTCCACGCCGTGTGGCGCAGCTATTGTGTCGTTGAGGCTTCCGCGCTTGCGCCTCAACGCATGATCCTCAGGGCGTCTTGAAGAAGCTGGCCGCCGCCTGCAAGCTGGCCTGCTTCGCCGCCCGGGCTGCCTCCGCCCTGGCGATCTCCGCCTTCAGCGCATCGATATGGTCGGTGAAGTCACCGATCGACCATCCATCATAATTGCGCGGCGCCAGGGGCCTTTCGCCCCGCCTTGGACCGTCTTCCTCTTGCATCTCCTGATATTCTCCCGCTTTTTGGCCGCATGGTCCTTTGACCCTGGCCCCGAGCCCGACTATATCAGCGGGTGACGTTGGTGGGGATTCTCCCCGCCAACCCGATACTCCGCCCCGCGTGCCCGGGTGGGCCGGCCTGGGCCGCAGCAACTTGCGCGCCCCTCCGGCTCTTGGGTTGCGCCAACAGCTGTGAACCAACGCCGATGACCCAGCCCCTGATGCCCAAGGCCACCGCCGTGTGGCTGATCGAGAAAACCTCGCTCACCTTCGACCAGGTCGCCGATTTCGTCGGCATGCACCCCCTCGAGGTCCAGGCCATCGCCGATGGCGAGGTGGCGCAGGGCATCATCGGCTACGACCCCATCGCCAACAGCCAGTTGACGCGCGAGGAAATCGCCCGCTGCGAGGCCAATCCGGAGTTGCGGCTGCAGCTCGCGCGCTCGACCATCGAACTGCCCAAGATCCGCGGCAAGGGTGCGCGCTACACCCCCGTGGCCAAGCGCAATGACCGGCCGGACGGCATCGCCTGGCTGCTGCGCAACTACCCCAAGCTGCCCGATACCGCGGTGGGCAAGCTGCTGGGCACCACCAAGGACACCATCGCGAAGGTGCGCGACCGGACCCATTGGAACAGCCCCAACATCAAGCCGCGCGACCCCGTGATCCTCGGCCTCTGCACCCAGCAGGCGCTGAACGCGGCACTGCTGGCGGTGGGCGAGAAGCCCGGCGCCCTGCCCCTTCCGGCACAGGACGACATGGCGGAATAGATTTTTCCGCGGGGCCGGCCTCCATGCGAGGCCGGCTTTTTTATTGCAGCCAAATGTGAATGGCACTATCATTCACCTATGGTCACCCTCCTCTCCGCCCCGCTGCTGGTGCAGCTTCATATCCTCGCCGCGCTGGCCGCTTTGCTGCTCGGGAGTTGGCAATTGCTGCGGCCCAAGGGTGGGGCGGGCCATCGCCTGCGTGGCCGCCTCTGGGTCGCGCTGATGGCGGGCCTCGCCCTCTCGTCCCTCGGCATCACCGGGGCGGATGGGCGCTATTCCTGGATCCATGGCATCTCAGGCGCGGTGCTGGTGATGCTGCCGCTGGCCTTGCTGCATGCCCGGAAGGGTCGGATCGCGGCGCATAAGCGCACCATGCTCGGGCTGTTCTGGGGCGCGCTGATCGTGACCGGCGCCTTCACCCTGATGCCGGGGCGGCTGCTGCACCAGGTCTTTTTCGGTAGTTGACATGCAGCGCGTGACAACCCGGGGTTGAGCCGTCACACTCCCACTCGGTTGCGGAGTGGCAGGATGTCCAGCAGCGCGCGGGGGCGGACGAAGGCCTCATTGGGTTTTGGCGAGGCCGGCGACCTCTTCGGGTCGGGTGCGCCGCCACCGGGCCATCTCGGCCACCGCGCCCGCATGCGCGAGCGGCTGTTGCGCGCGGGGCCCGATGCGCTGCTCGACCACGAGATGCTGGAGATGCTGCTCTTCACCGCCATGCCCCGGCGCGACACCAAGCCGATCGCCCGCGCCCTGCTCACCCGTTTCGGCAGTTTCGCCGATGCCCTGGCGGCGCCGCCCGAGGCGCTGCTGGCGGTGGAAGGTCTGGGCGAGGCCGGTGCGGCGGCGCTGAAGCTGGTGCAGGGGGCGGCGCTTCGGCTTTCCAGCGTGGGCATGAAATCACAAAGCCTGCTGAACAACTGGGACAGGCTGATGGCCCATCTGACGGCGGTGATGGCGCGTGAGCCGGTGGAGCAGTTCCGCGTCCTCTTCCTCGACAGCCGCAACCGCCTCATCGCCGACGAGGCGCAGGCCCGCGGCACGGTGAACCACACCCCGGTCTACCCGCGTGAGGTGGTGAAGCGCGCGCTCGACCTGCACGCCACCGCCATCATCCTGGTGCACAACCACCCCAGCGGCGACCCCACACCAAGCCGCGCCGATATCGAGATGACGGCGGAGGTGAAGCAGGCGGCGCAGGCGATGGGGATCGCGCTGCATGACCATGTGGTGGTTGGGCGCGGCAGCCAGCTCTCGTTTCGCCAAGCCGGCCTGCTGTGATCAGCTCGTGAGCCGCCGGCGCTCGCGCAGCGCCTGGCGAATGAAGTCGCCAAAGGCAGGCGAAGGGGTGAAACGCGCATCGGCCAGCAGGCTGGGCGTGAAGACATGGCTGAAGCACCAAGCCTGCCAGCCCATCGCCGCACGGTCCAACGCGCCCAGAATCGCCTCCTGGTAGCGGCCCTGTTCGCCGCGCATCGCCGATTGCGGGTGGTTGGCGTCATCCCAGCCCAGCTCCGTGGCCATCACCGGCAGGCGCTGGCCGGGGCCGAGGAAGGCCTGCGACCAGGGCAGGCGCCAATTGCTGTCGGGATAGGGGTGGGTGGCATAGATCACATTCGGTCGGCGCACCGGCAGGCCGGGTGCGAAGGAAAGATCATAGCCGAATTGCAGCCCGCCCACCGCCACCGGCTTGTCGGGCGCGATGCGGCGCAGCTCGTCGGTGCAGAGCTCGCACCAATCACGCCAGGCCACCCACATCGGCTCGGTATGCTCGGTGGCCAGGCCGCCATCGGCATTGATGTATTGCGGCTCGTTGAACAGCTCAAAGAATGCAACCACCGGCTCGCGACCATAGCGCCGCGCCATGCTGCGCCAGAAGGCGTGGCTCTCGGCGGTGCTGGTCTGCAGCAGCTCGCCGAAGCGGATGTCGACGAGGGATTTGTACCGCTCTGTCGGCGGGAAACCGATGCCGTGCCAGCAGATCGACAGATACAGCCCGCAGCGCCGGGCATAGGCGACCGAAGCGTCGATGGCGCGATGCACCGCGGCCTCGCCGAGCTGGCGCCACAGCGCGGGCATGACCGACAGCCGCACAAGCTCGCAGCCCCATTCCGAGGCCGCGTTGAACAGCCGATGGTCGAAAAGGCCGAGCTGCTCGTCATTGCGGTTGGCGATCCAGGCAATCTCGGGCACCGCCACACCGCGCAGGATGAGCTGCCGGCCGCCCGTCGTGAAGATGCCATTGCCCCGTGTCTGCATAGCGCTGGGGAAATCCGCCGCCAGGGGGAAGGCCGGCCTTGCCTCGGCCAGGTCGACCGGGCGCGGCGCCTCGGCACAACCCGCAAGCGTCAGCCCGCCGAGCAGGGCACGTCGGCCTGGGCTCAGCGTCGCCATGGCGTGGTGGTGTCACGCGTCATGAAGCCGATGGGCTGGCCGCCTGGTGCCATCAGCCAGACGCTGTACTGCCCGCCCGCCTCCATGCCGCCGAGCGCGAAGGGCGCGCTGCGGCCAGCGGCGCAGGCCACCCGCACCTGGGCGGAGACCGGATTGACGCTGCGCATGCGCGCCGTGCCAGGTTCGAGATCGGCGAATACCGCCTGGCCCTGCGGATCAAGGCTCAGGCCGCCCGCCGCACAGGCCGAGGAGGCGTTATAAAAGCTCAGCCGCGCCCGGGTCTGGTTGAACTGGGTCTGGTCCACGACCGGGATGGCGCGTAGCGCGGCACCCTCGGCCACCACCAGCAGGGTGTTGAAGCTGCCGGGCTCGAGGTTCAGGCTGACCGGTAGGCTGGCCGGGCCGGCCGCGATGGTGAACACCACCGCGCGCCCCGCCACCGCCTCCTGCACCGTGTAGGGGCTGATGCGCTGCCCGGCATCGGTGCCCAGTGTCGCGGGGCCGGTCAGCGCCGGGCGCAGCGCGATCTGGGCCGCGGAGGCATTGACCACCCGCAGATAGGCCGAGCCCGCGGGCGGCTGCGGCTCATACAGCACCTGCTGCGCCCCGGCCGTAGCCGGCAGCAGAGCGACCAGCCCGAGCGCCGCGCGCCGCCTCATCGCCGCACCAGCCGGCGCAGCTCGTCGTTGAACTGGCGCGCCGGCATGGCCGAGCTGCCCCAATAGCCGGCATTGTCCGGCATGACCTCCATGTTCCCCTCGAGGAAATGCCAGACCAGCAGCTTCGGCCGGTCATTGCGGAAAAGGTCGGAGCGCAGGTAGTTCAGCAGCGTGGCATAGGGGCCGAAGCGGCCGACCTGCACCGCCAGCGACACCGCGCGGTCGAGCTGGTTGGAGAACATCGGCGGAAAACCGAATCCGGTCTGCATGAAGGAATTGCCGACGATGACGGTATCGGCCTGATCCTCCTCGATCAGCCCCACACCCTGCGGCGCACCCATGATGCGGCGGACGCGGAACTGCTCATAGGGGAAGCGGCTGCGCTGGTCGGGTGGCAGGAAGGTGGCGAGGTCGTTGCTCTCGTAGCGCATCGACAGATAGTCACCCAGCCGCGTGCCGGGCTTGCGCGGCGCGGGCAACCCCGCCTTCTCCTTCACCGCCTTCGCAAGGTCGGTCGCCGCCGCCGCACCGCCGGCCGGCGTCCAATGGATATCGGCCTTGAAATACAGCGCATCGCGGCTGCTGCGGCGAAGGCCAGCGAATTGCGTGGCATGGTCCACCTGCACCGCATCGCCACGCGCCAATTCCTCCATCACCACGCCGTAGCGCTGCGTGGCCTCGGGGCTCATCTGGAAGGTGGGGGGCAGGAATTCCTGATACACCCGCGCCTTCATCGGCGTGATGCACAGCGCAACCTTCATCCCGGCCCCGCTCAGCACGGCCACGGCGGCGTTGATGAAGCGACAAAGCTCACGGGTGCGGTTAAGGTCGACGCGGCGCACATCCTCCCAGGCGCCGAAGAGCCAGCCATCGCGGCCAAAGACCACCTGCGCGGTATCCACGCCATTGGCGGCCGGCGCCGCCGCGCGCTGCTGCGGCTGTGCCGCCGCGCCGCCGCCAAGCGCCAGGGCCCCCAGCCCTCCGGCCATGATCCGCCGCCGTTCCAGGACCGTCATTGCATCTCCATCCCCCGCCCGATCCGCCGATGGTTGGCGATCACCGGGATTGATTTTCCTACCATGGCCAATGGCCCTCCCGCCATCCGGCGACGGCGCTCAACCACCACCCTCTGGCTCCAGGTCCACATTCACGCTCAGGCGATGCGCGCCCCCACCCAGAATCACGCCGCGCAGCGGCGAGATGTCGGCGAAATCCCGTCCCCAGGCGATCACGACATGTTCATCGCGCACGACAATGCCATTCGTCGGGTCCAGCCCGACCCAGCCATCGCCTTCGCCCAGCCAGGCGCCCACCCAGGCATGGCTCTGGTCGGCGCCACGCCGGCGCTCCTGCCCGGGCGGCGGCCGGGTGCGGATATAGCCCGACATGTAACGCGCCGGCAGGCCAAGCCCGCGCAGGGCGGCGATCATGAGATGGGTGAAATCCTGGCAGACCCCGCGCCGCAGCCGCAGCACCTCCTCCACCGGAGTGGAGATCGAGGTGACGCCGGCCTGGAAACGGAATTCCGTGGCGATGCGCGTATTGAGATGCAGCAGCGCGGCCAGGATGGGCCGGCCCGGGGGAAAGCAGGGCCGGGCGAAATCGGCCGCCTCCGCCAGCGCCGGCGCATGGGCCGAGGGGTGGAGGTACTCGCTCGCCTCGTCGCAGCCGCGCCCGGCCAGGCGGGCCACCTCTTCCCACGGACTGGTCGCCTCGGCCGGCGGCGGGGCCGGGAAATCGACGGAGACCAGCGCTTCGGCCGTCACCTCGAAATGCTGGTGCGGGGCGGCGATGAATATCCGCGTCGCGGCATTGCCGAAATGATCATGCGTCTCCGTCGCATGATCGGGCGCCGGCAGGCAGAGGATGCGGGCATGAACCACCCGCTGGCCCGGCATGGCGCGCGGCTTGAGATGCAGCAGATGGGCCGCGAGATCGACCGGCTGGTCGTAGGAATAGGCGGTGACGTGGCGGACCCAGTACATCATCCCGCCAACACCTCCGCCGGCTCGCTCAGCGGCCCGTCAAGCCCGAGCGAGCGCGCCAGCGGCAGCATGGCAAAGTAGCGCCGGGTGACGGAATCGCTCAGCCCGCCAAACGCGTCGGCCATGGCGGAGAGGCGGGGCGGCAGCATCGCCGCCGCCACCGCCTGCTCGGGCGAGGCCAGGATGGATTGCACCAGCGCCTCCGCCTCGCGCGCCATGGCGCCGGCCTCCTCCACCAGCGGGTCATCGGCCAGGTCCGACACCTCGGCCAGCGCCGCCTGGATGGCGCTGATCTGAAAGGCAAGGCCGCGCGGATTGGACGGGTCGGCCAACACCAGGTCCAGCACCGGGGCGGGCTGCAGCACGGCGAGGTAGCGGCTGCGATAGGTGATCACGCTGTCGCATAACTCCAGCACCAGGCGCAGCCCGGCCTCGACGCGGGCGGGCGGCTGGTCCAGCACCAGGCCGATCTCGGCCAGCACCGCCTGGGCCCGCTCCAGCCTGCGGCCGAGCTCGAGGAACAGGCGGCCGCCGCCACGCACCATGTTCTCGCTCGCCACCCCCGCCACCGCGGTGGCGAAACGCAGATTGGCGATCATCGCGCGGGAGAGTGGTTCCAGGCCGGTGCCTGCCGCCTCGCATTCCTGGCGGGCGGCGCGCAGGCTGAGGTTGAAGGTCGCGTGCATGTCATCGGTCAGGCGGTCGCGCACCGTCTCGGTCAGGTCGGCGATGCGGGCCTGCAACTGGCCCACCGCCCCCTCGGGCCGCGCGGCATCGGCCAGGGCGGCCGCCAGCGCCGCGGTAGAACCTCCGCCAGGCACCGCCTCGGCATCGATCAGCCCAGCCTCGCGCAGGCAGCGCGCCAGGGCCGCGACTTCAGCGATCTCGCGCGGCAGCGGCGCGCCGCGGCGCAGCCGGGTCAGTGTGGCGCGGATCAGCCGCGCCGCGCGGTCCAGCCGCTCGACATAGCGGCCAAGCCAATAGAGGTTGTCCGCCACGCGGGACGGGATGGCGCCGGCGCTGCGGCGGATCGCGATGGGCGGCAGATGCAGGGCGGCGGGGCCGATGATTGGCATTTCCTCATCGGCCAGCACCCAGACATCCTTGCACCAGCCCGAACGCGGCAGGCGGCCAGCCATCGGCGCCTCGCCATCCAGCACCCGCGCGAGCCCGCCGGGCAGCGCGTGCCAACCCTCGCCATCGCTGACCGCGAAAAGTCGCAGCGCCAGCGGCAGGGGCGAGAGCGTGGTGCCGGAAAAGCACGGCGCGACCGAGGCCGTGGGAATCTCCGTCGCACACCAGGCGGCGGGTGCAGCGTGGAGACGCGCCCGCATCACGGGGGTGTAGATCTCACCGGGTGCCGCGCCATCCATTGCCGGGCGCAGCAGGATGGGCCCGCTGGATTCCAGCAGCTCCTGCAGGGCGCCGGGGCTGCCCAGCCACTGCGTGGGCAGGCTCTCCAACAGCAGCGTCTCGCCCAGCAGGCGCTCGCACAAAGCCGGCAGGAACGCCGCCAGCGCGGGCGATTCGGCGAGACCGGCACCGGGCGCATTGACCAGCGCGAGCGCGCCATGCCGCGCCGCATCCAGCACGCCCGGCACGCCACCCGCGGCATCGGCGGCGGGGAATTCCAGCGGATCGAGCGTGTTCGCCTCGACCCTGGACACCAGCACATCGATCGGCTGCAAACCCTGCAACGTCTTCAGGAACAGCGCACCGCCACGCACCGTGAGATCGCCCGGCTCGACCAGGGCCGCCGCGATCTCGCGGCTGAGCACGACATGCTCGAACCAATGCGCATCCGCGGTGCCGGGGCTGAGCAGCGCCACCGCCGGCGCACCGCCGCGCTGCGGCACAAGACGCTGCAAACTGTCCTGCCACAGCTCGAAAAACGTGCTGAGGCCACGCGGCTTGGCGGCGCGAAACGCTTCGGGCATCGCCTGGCCCATCAGGCGGCGGTTCTCCATCGCATGACCCAGGCCGGAGACCAGCCCCGTGCGGTCACTCATCACCCGCCAGATGCCATCCGGGCCGCGCAGCAATTCCGCCGCGTAGAGGTGCAGTAAAGGCCGACGCGCCGGCGCATTGGCCCGCCGCCAGACCCGCAGGAATTGCGGATTGCCGAAAACCAGCGCCGGCGGCAACAAGCCTTCACGCACCACGACCTGCGGCCCATAGATATCGCCCAGCAAAGCCTCGAGCAGCCGGGCCCGCTGCGCCAAACCCGCTTCCAACACCGCGAATTCGTCAGCCGGCAACGGCAAGGGCACCGGATCACACCGCCACCCCGCCCCGGCCGCCTTGCTGCCGGGCAGCAGCGACGCCACCCCCTCCTCCTCCGCCGCACGCTGCAAACGCCGCGCCCGCTCCTCCAACTGCGGCTTGCCCAAACCACCCACGGCACCCAACAGATTGCGCCAATGCAGCCGAATCCTGCCGGCACCATCGACCATCTCGTCCATGGGCGCTGTCATCGAGGGCGGGCCGTGCGAGGGGTGAGAGGGCGGCCAGCAGGGAGGGCTTCGCCCCCCTGCACCCCCCACCAGGGGCGACCCGCCCCTGGACCGTGAAAGATTATGGGTTGGGAGAGGGAGGGGGGCGGGGCGTGCTTGCCGCTAGAGGTTCGCAGGTTGCCCCCCTCCCTCTCCCAACCCATCACCCGGGGTGCAGGGGCCTTTCGGCCCTCGCTGGGGGGTGTCGGGGGGCAAAGCCCCCTGACCGGCCGCCCACCCCACCCGCGCACCGCCAGCCCTTTATGCATAAGCGCGCAGGTCGAGGGTCAGCGGGTGTTCCGGGCTGCGGGTGGGTTGCAGGGGTGTGGTCTGGCCTGGGGTGTGGTTGATGTTGAGGAAGCGCGAGCGCCGGCGGGCTTCGGCTTCGTTGGCATTGACCGGGAAGCTTTCGTAGGCGAGGCCGCCGGGGTGGGTGGTGTGGTGTTGGATGCCGCCGAGCGCGCGGTTGTTCCAATTGTCGTGGATGTCGATGGTGAGTGGGGTTTGTGCCTTGATGGTGGGGTGCAGCGCCGAATAGGGCGCCCAGGCCTTGAAGCGGATGCCGGCAAAGTATTCGCCCACGGTTTCGGTGGCGGTGAGCGGCACGGCCACGCCGTTGCAGACCAGGGAGAAACGTTCGGGCGAGAAGTTCGCGAGTTTCACCTGGATGCGTTCGGCGGAGCTGTCGACGTAGCGTGCCGTGCCGCCGGCCGCCTGTTCCTCGCCCAGCACGTGCCAGGGTTCCAGGGCGTGGCGGATTTCCAGGTGCATGTCGCGGATCGTGGTTTCGCCGATCAGCGGGAAGCGGAATTCCATGTGTGGCGCGAACCAGGCCGGGTCCAGCTTGAAGCCGAACTGGCCGAGGTCTTCCAGCGCGTCGCGGAAATCCTGGCCGCAGAGTTCGGGCAGCATGAAGTTGTCATGCAGCCGGGTGCCCCAGCGGATCAGGCGCCGTTCATAGGGGCGGTTCCAGAAGGCGGCGACGGCGGCGCGCATCAGCAGCATCTGGGCGGCCGACATCTCGGCATGCGGCGGCATTTCGAAGCCGCGGAATTCGACCAGGCCGCGGCGGCCCGAGGCGCTGTCCGGGTTGTACATCTTGTCGATGCAGAACTCGGTGCGGTGGGTGTTGCCGGTCATGTCGGCCAGGATGTTGCGGAAGACGCGGTCCACCAGCCAGGGCGGCGTGGGGCGGTTCTTCGCGGCTTCGGCGAAGGCGATTTCCAGCTCGCGCACATTGTCCTGCCGCGCCTCGTCGATGCGCGGGTGCTGGCTGGTGGGGCCGATGAAGAGGCCGGAGAAGAGATACGAGAAGCTGGGGTGGTTGTGCCAGAAGCCCAGCAGCGAGCGCAGCAGGTCCGGCCGGCGCAGGAAGGGACTATCGCTGGCGTCCGAAGCCCCCATCACCACATGGTTGCCGCCGCCGGTGCCGACATGGCGCCCATCCATCATGAATTTCTCGGCCGAGAGGCCGACCTGGCGGGCTTCCTCGTAGAGCTGCGCGGTGCGGTCCACCACCTCGTGCCAGCCCAGCGCGGGGTGGATGTTCACCTCGATCACGCCGGGGTCGGGGGTGACGGAGAAATGCGGCAGGCGCGGATCCTCGGGCGGCAGATAGCCTTCGAGGAATACCTTGCGGCCGGTCTCGGCGGCGGTGCCTTCGATGGCAGCGACGAGGTCGAGCCAATCCTCGGCGGCGAAGACCGGCGGAAGGAAGACATGGATCAGCCCGCCGCGCGGCTCGACGCACAGCGCGGTACGGACCTGGCCGGGGTCTTCCGCCAGATCGGGGGCGGGTTGCGGGCGGGGCCGGAAGCCTTCGATGCCCAGGCCGCTGTGCAACGCCTCCATGGCGCGGGCGAGCGACATTTGGCGGCGCTTCAACACCTCCTCGGCGCTGGGCAGGGGTGACTTCTCGGCGAAGGGATCGGGCTCGGCCTCGGCTTCCAGCGCCAGCTCCTTGGGGTCGATCCAGGGCAGCGAGGTCAGCGGCAGGCGCAGCCCCATCGGGCTGTCGCCGGGGACGAGGAACATCACGCCGTCGCGGAAGAACCAATGGCCTGTCTGCCAGCGGCGCTCGCCGCCCTCGACCACCCGGCGCAGCGGCAGCACGGAGCCGACGGGCGCCGTCAGCCCCTGGGCGAAGATGCGCTTGAGGCGGGCGCGCTCCAGCGGGTCGGCCAGCTTGCTGTCCTCGGCCACGACATTGGCCGGCAGGCGGCCTTCCTTCCAGAGGTAGTAGTGGATGTCCTCATGGCCGGGCTGCACCATCGCCGGGTCGACCTGCAGCCGCTCAGCCAGGATTTCCGTGAAGCGCTGCGCATCCGCGGGCGTCGCGTTGTCGGTGTCGTCATCGGAAGCCAGGAGTGAAGCGTCTTCCCAGACCGGCACGCCATCGGCGCGCCAATGGCAGTAGAGCGCGAAACGGGGCAGCGGCTCGCCCGGGTATTGCTTGCCTTGGGCGTATTGCAGCGCCGCCCCCGGCGCCCAGAGCGGCGCCAGGCGGCGCAGCAGCCGCCCGGCATAGGCCCGCTTGGTGGGGCCCAGCGCATCGATGTTCCATTCCCGCGCGTCGCGGTCGGTCTCGGCCACGAAGGTGGGCTCGCCGCCCATGGTCAGGCGGATGTCGCCGGCTTCCAGCGCCGCGTCCACGGCGCGGCCGGTGGCGAGGATTCGCTGCCATTGCTGCGCACTGTAGGGCTTGGTGACGCGCGGCGTCTCCAGCACCCGGGTGACATGCATCTCGAAGCCGAATTCGGTCTTCGCCTCCTCCACCATGCCCGAGATGGGCGCGGCCGAGGCCGGCTCGGGCGTCGCCGCCAGCGGGATATGCCCCTCACCCGTCAGCAGGCCAGAGGTGGCGTCGAGGCCGACCCAGCCGGCGCCGGGCAGGTAGACCTCGGCCCAGGCATGCAGGTCGGTGAAATCGGCGGTCGGGCCTTCGGGGCCGGTCACCGGCTTCACATCGCCCACGAGCTGGATGAGGTAGCCCGAGACGAAGCGCGCGGCGAGGCCGAGATGGCGAAACGCCTGCACCAGCAGCCAGGCCGAATCGCGGCAGGAGCCGCGGCCCTCCTTCAACGTCTGCTCAGGCTCCCAGACGCCCGGCTCCATCCGCACGATGTAGTTGGTGCGGGCCTGCACCTGCTGGTTCATCTCCACCAGCATGTCGATGGTGCGCCGCTTCTCGCGCGGGAAGGCGGCGACGAAGGCCTTCAGCAGCGGCCCCAGCGGCGCCGTCTTGCGGAAAGGTGCCAGCTCCTCATCCAGCACATGGTCGTAGTCGAAGGGCCATTGCTCGGCATCGGGCTCGAGGAAGAAGTCGAAGGGATTCTGCGTCGCCATGTCGGCGACGAGGTCCACCGTCACGTCAAAATGGGTGACCTTCTCCGGGAAGACCACGCGGGCCTGAAAATTGCCCTGCGGGTCCTGCTGCCAGTTCAGGAAATGGTTCTTCGGCGAGATGTTCAGCGAATAGGCCAGCACCGGCGTGCGGGCATGCGGCGCGGGGCGCAGACGGATGACCTGGGGCCCCAGCGTCACCGGCTTGTCATAGGTATAGGTGGTGCGGTGGCGCAGCGCGACATGGATCGACATGGGAAGTCCCGGCGGTTTGGTCTCAGACCCATCGCTATAGCGCAGGCGGGTGCGGGCCGGATAGGTTTGCGGGGCACAGCTTGCGGCCTGCCGCCGCATCCCTGCTATTCCTGCGCGCAGATGACCCAGCCCATCGCCTTCACCTTCGACTTCGCCTCCCCCTATGGCTGGCTCGCCGCCGAGCAGGTGGAGGCTGTGGCAACGCGTTGCGGGCGCGCGCTGCGCTGGCGCGCCATCCTGCTCGGCGTCGTGTTCCGCGAGACCGGCATGGCGCCGCTGCACCTGCAGAAGCTGCGTGGCGCCTATGGCGCGCGCGATGTCGCGCGGCTGGCCCACGGCCTTGGCCTGCCCTTCGCCCGCGCGGCCTTGCCCGAAGGAAGTTCGCTGGCGCTCGCCCGCTGTTTCCACGCCATCGACATGGCCGACCCGAGGCTGTGGCAACGCGTTGCGGGCGCGCGCTGCGCTGGCGCGCCATCCTGCTCGGCGTCGTGTTCCGCGAGACCGGCATGGCGCCGCTGCACCTGCAGAAGCTGCGTGGCGCCTATGGCGCGCGCGATGTCGCGCGGCTGGCCCACGGCCTTGGCCTGCCCTTCGCCCGCGCGGCCTTGCCCGAAGGAAGTTCGCTGGCGCTCGCCCGCTGTTTCCACGCCATCGACATGGCCGACCCGGTGCTGGCCGCGCGCTTCGCCCGGGCCGCCATGCGGGCCAGCTTCGGCGAGGGGCGCGATATCGACACCACAGCCGCGGCCCAGTCCTTCGCGGCCAGGCTTTCGCCCGAGGCCGGCGCGCTGGCCGCGGCCGCCGAGGCCCCCGCCGCCCGCGCCGCACTCCGCGCCGCCACCGCCGATGCCATGGCCGAGGGCGTGTTCGGCGCCCCATTCTTCACCGTCGATGGCGAGCCCTTCTGGGGCCAGGACCGGCTGGGGATGCTGGAGGCCTGGCTGGCGGCGAAAAAATAATTCCCTCGCACCTGACGATCCCGCCCGCCACGATGGCGCCGCGGCGCCCCCTGTGTTTTCCTGGGTGCCAGGCCACAGCACGAGAACCGCCATGCCCCGCATCACCGCCCCAGCCCTGATCACCCTGGTCACCGCCATGTTCGAGGCGGTGGGCAGCGCGCCCGCCGAGGCCGCGCGGATCGCGGCCGATCTGGTGGAGGCCAATCTGCGCGGCCATGACAGCCATGGCGTGCAGCTCGTGCCCCGCTATGTCGAGAATGCCGAGGCCGGGCTCATCCACCCCAATACCCAACCCAGCCGCGTCGGCGGCGAGGGTGCGATGGGCGTGTGGGATGGCGGCATGGGCTATGGCCAGGTCACCGGCCGCGCCGTCACCGACTGGGCGATCGAGACCACCCGCGCCCATGGCATGGCCATGCTGGGGCTGCGCCGCACCCACCATCTCGGCCGCATCGGCGCCTATGCCGAGCAGGCGGCGGCGGCGGGGATGATTTCGCTCTTCTTCGTCAATGCGGTCAGCGGCCAGGGCGTGGTGGCGCCCTTCGGCGGCATGGATGGCCGCATGGGCACCAACCCCGTCTGCATCGGGGTTCCGATGGACCCCGACCCGCTGATCCTCGATTTCGCCACATCAGCGATTGCCGTGGGCAAGGTGAAAGTGGCCTTCAACGCCGGCAAGGAGGTGCCACCGGGCGTGCTGATCACCCATCTCGGCGAGCCTTCGACCGACCCCGCGGTGATTTATGGCCAGGGGCCGCGCGGCGCGCTGGGGCCGTTTGGCGGGCACAAGGGCTATGGCCTCGCCCTGATCTGCGAGATCCTGGGCGGCGCGCTGACCGGCGGCGGCACCAACCAGCCGGAGACGCCGAATGACCGCGGCATCGTCAATGGCATGTTCGGCGTGATGCTCGACCCCGCCCGGATGGCCGACCTGCCGGGTTTCGCGCATGAGGTGCAGGCGATCTGTGCCCATGTTCAGGCCTCGGCCTTCGGCCATGTCCTGCTGCCCGGCGAGCCCGAGCGGCGCGCCCGGGCGCGCCGCGCCATGGACGGCATCCCGCTCGACGAGGTGACCTGGGGCGACCTGGCGGTGACCGCCACGCGGCTCGGCATGCCTGAGACCCTGATCCAGGCCGCGGTCGCGTGACCCCGCTCTTTCCACCCGCGGAATTCGACATCCCCCCCGGCGTGTCACACCTCTGCTGCGGTGGCGAGCCGCCCTGGCTGCGCAGCCACAGCACGGCCATGGCGCGCTACGCCGCCCATCGCAATGCCGGCTTCACCGGCCGCGACCGCATGGATGAGGAGGTCCTGGCGGTGCGCGGGCTGCTGGCGCGCGACTGGGGCGTGGCGCGGGACGAAATAGGCTTTGTCTCCTCGGTGGCTGATGGCTGCGCCATGCTGGGCGAGAGCCTGGACTTGGCCCCGGGCAGCAATGTGGTGGCGGCCGATATCGAATATTCCTCCGTGCTCGGCGGCTTTGCGTTGCGGCCGGGGGTGGAGATGCGGGTGGGCCAGGGCCTGGCCGGAATCCCGGCGCTGGTCGACGCGCAAACCCGCGCCATCCTGGTCTCCGACATTTCGCAGCTCACCGGCGAGGCGGCGGATCTGCCGGCACTGCGCGCGCTGGCCGATGCCGTGGGCGCGGCGCTGATCGTCGATTTCACCCAGGCCGCGGGGTGGAAGCGGATTGAAGCCGGCATCGCCGATTTCGCCTTCTCCTCCTGCTACAAATGGCTGCTGGCCAGCACCGGCATCGCGGTGGCCTATTGGAACATGGCGCGCCAGCCCGGCTGGGCGCCGCTGTCGGGCGGCTGGTTCAGCCTGGTGCCGCCGATCGACTGGCAGAAGCCCGCCCTGGTGCCGGACGCGATGCGCTTCTGCCGCGGCAACCCCGCCTTCGTGCCGCTCTACATGCTCGGCCATGCCGTCAACACCGCGCATGGCTGGGCCGGGACGGCGGCGCTGGAGGCACATGTCCTCGCCCTGGCCAGCGCCATGCGGCAGGGGGTGCTGGAGGCCGGCCTGCCGTGTTGGACGCCCGCCCGGCACGGCGCCAATGTCTGCATCCCGCACGCCGAATCAGCTGCCGCGGTGGCGGCGCTGCAGGCGCTGGGCGTGATGACATGGGGCGGCCGCGGCCGGGTGCGCTTCAGCTTCCACGGTTACAACGGCATGGCGGATGTGCAGGCGGCGCTGGCCGCCCTGCGCCAGGTGATGGGCTGAGGACCTGCGCCGCTCTTGACAATTTATTCCTAATTCGCTAGGATTTCCTCATCAAGCATATTCACGGCAGCACCACTCCGGCATCGCGATAGAACTGCGCGGCACCGGGGTGGAAGGGCAGGATGCGGTTGTTCACGGCATTGGCGGCCCGGGTGGCTGCGGCACTGGGGTGGATGGCCTCGGCCGGGTTGGGCGCACTCAGCACCGCGCGGGTGATCTGGAGTGCCGTGGCATCGGCGAGCGCTGCATTGGCAATGACGAAATTCCAGGCGGCGAAGCTGACCACCGGCCTCGCCTGCCCGATATAGGTGCCAGGCACCGTGGTGCTGGGCGCCAGGTAGGGCATGCGCGCAACCACCCGCGCCGAGACCTCCTCCCCCGGCCCGAAGATTGTCGCCGGCGCGCGCCCCTGCACCGCCACCAGCGAGGGAATGGGGACGATGGCACCCTGCCACAGCGCATCCATCGCACCGCTCAACAGGCCCTCGCTCATCGCCGCCGGGTCGCCGCTGATCACCTCGACATGGATGCCCGCGGCCTCCGCCGCCGCGCGCAAGAAAGTCTCAGCCGGGCCGCGCAGCGGGCCGGCGCCGACCCGCTTGCCATTGAGCTGGCTGAACTGGGTCAGGCCGCTGCTGCCCAGCGCCGCGACGTGGAAGGCCGTCTCATACATCGGGAAGAGGGCGCGCACCGCGACATGGCGCCGGCCGGCCGCGGCCGGCGTGCCCAGCAGTGCATCCTGCACGCTGCCCAGGAAGGCGGTGCCGAGCGCCAGGGGGTCATCCTCCACATGGGAGAGGTTCTGCAGCGAACCCGCCGAGGTCCGCGCCTCGGACGGGATGCCGGCCTGGCGGAGGAAGGCCGCCAGGCCCTCGGCATAGGGCAGGAACGCGCTGCCAGGACCCGCGCCGTAGATTCGCAGCGGTGCGGACCCTGGTGCGGGCACCGGCGCCTGGGCCTGGACCGCGGGCGTGATGGCGATGATGGGGGTCGCCATGGCGGCGCGTCGGTTCATGGCGGGGCTCCGTATTCCGTTATTCGGTGAGGCTAGCCCTCCTCGCCTCCGCCTGCCAGTTTCCTCTCCATGCCCCGAATCGCTGTCGCCCGTCTCTGGTTTGAGGCCAATTCCTTCGCGCCCGAAGCCACGCCGCTCACAGCCTTCCGCTCGCGCGAGTGGGTGACCGGCGATGAGGCCCGCAATCGCTATCGCGGCACGGCCACGGAGCTGGGCGGGCTCGATGCCTTCCTGCGCGAGCGGCCCTCCTGGTCGGCCACCATTCTGCGCTGCACCTCGGCCCAGCCCGGGGGCCCGATGGCCGACCAGGCCTTCGCCGCCTGGTGGGAGGAGGTGGCCGAGGGTCTTTCGCAGGGCGGCTTCGATGGCGTCTATCTCTCGCTGCATGGCGCCTGCCTCACCGAGAGCGATCCGGAGGCAGACCTCACCATCATCCGGCTGGTGCGCGCGATCATCGGCCCAGCCACACCCCTGGTGGCGAGCTTCGACATGCACGCCAATCTCAGCGCCCAGGCGGTGGCGCTGCTCGATGGCGCCAGCGGGTATCGCACCTACCCCCATATCGACATGGCCGACACCGCCTGGCGGGCGCTGCGGCTGCTGGAGGCGCGCCTCGCCGGCCGCCGGCTGCACGGCGCCATCGCGAAGCTGCCGCAGGTGCTGCACTCCTTCCACATGCGCAGCGAGGCCGGGCCGATGGCCGAAACCTGGGCGCTCGCCCAGGCCATGGAGACGCCCGCCCTGCCCGATGTCAGCCTCTTCGGCGGCTTCGCCTGGGGGGATACGCCAGGGGCCGGCCCCTCGGCCATGGCCTGGGGCGAGAGCGAAGCGGGCGCACGCAACGCCGCAAGGGCGGTGATGGCAGCGCTGGCCGCGCGGCTGCCGCGCTTCGCGGTCTCCCTGCCCGACGGCCCCACCGCCCTGGCCCAGGCCCTGGCCCAGGCCCTGGCCGCGCCCCCTGGCTTGGTGGCGCTGCTCGACCCCGCCGACAACCCGCTCAGTGGTGGCGCGGCCGATACCCCGGGCCTGCTGCGATTGCTGCTGGAGGCCGCCCTCCCGGTGGAAACCGTGCTGGCCTTCCTCCACGACCCCGAGGCAGTGGCCGAGGCCGCGGCGCTGGGCGAGGGGGCCCCCATCCGCCGCGCCCTCGGCGGCCGCACCACGCCCGAATTCGGCCCGCCCGTGCCCTTCTCCGGCGTGGTGGAGCGGCTGACCCATGGCCGCTTCCTCAACCAGGGCCCCATGGAAGCCGGCAGCCCGGTGGACCTCGGTCCCACCGCGGTCCTGCGCGCGGGGCACCTGCGGGTGATCATCACCTCGCGCAAGGAAGCCGCCGTGGACCCGGCCTTCTTCGCGCTGCATGGCGTGGCGCTGGACCAGGTTCGCCTGCTGGCCAACAAGGCGAAGAACCATTTCCGCGCAGCCTTCGCCGGGCGCTGCACGGCCATCCTGGAGGCCGATTTCCCCGGCCCCGCCGCCCTCGACCTCGCCGCCCTGCCCTTCCGCCACGTCCCCGCCTCCTGGCGCGAACCCCTTCCCGCCGCCCCGCCGCCCTGACAGGCTGGCCCCGCCCCAGGGAGACCCGCCATGCCCCATCCCACCCGCCGCGCAGCCCTGGCAGCCGGGCTCGCCGCCGCCCCAGCGTCCCAGGCCCAGCCGCGCGGCTTTCGCTTCGTCTACATGCCCTGCATCCATTTCCGCCCGGAATGGGGAGCGCCCGAGGGCCTGGCACAGGCCCTGGCCACGGTGGAACGCCTCTCCCCCCGGCCGGACTTCATCATCACCGGCGGCGACGCAGTGCATGATCTCAGGTCCATGACCTACCCCACGGCCGAGGCCCGGCTGGCCGATTTCCTCCGGCTGTGGAATGCCGCGACCACCATCCCCACCCACCACATGCTGGGCAATCATGAGATCGTGGGCTTCTCCCACCCCGACGCGCGGGAGGCCGACCCGCTCTGGGGCAAGGCGCTGCCCATGCAGGCCTATGGCATGGCGGGGCCGCATCAGGCCTTCTCCCATGGCGGCTGGCGCATGGTGCTGCTCGACAATGTCCAGGCGCCGGCCAAGGGGCGCTTCTTCGCCGAGGTGCAGGCGGATGGGCTGGCCTTCCTCACCACGGCCCTGGCCGAAGCCCCCGCCATGCCCAGCATCGTCTTCACCCATGTCCCCCTGCTCTCCGCCACCGAGTTCTTCGGCGGCTGGGCCCGGCTGCGCGAGGGGGTGTGGCAACTCGGCAGCAACCGCATGAGCCGCGACCCGCGCGCGGTGCTCGACATCGCCGCGACCGCGGATGTGAAGGCCTTCGTCTCCTGCCATATCCATGAGCTCGAACGCCTCACCGTCGCCCGCCACCATTTCATCTGCGCCGGCGCGGTGAGTGGCCAGATGTGGAACGGGCCGCGCACCCCGGGCCCGCTCGGCACGCCGGAAGGCTTTGGCGTCTTCGATTGCAGGCCCGATGGCAGCTTCGACTTCACATACCAGGGCTTCGGCTGGCGCACCCGCAACCCCAACCCGCCACCGCCCAACCGCGGCGCGGATTGAACCGCGGTCACGGCGGCGCCGACCCGGCCGGGATGCGACTTCGCCCGATGCAGACGCTGTAGAGCGCCATCCACAACCGACAATCCGCCCTCGTGGGGAGATAAGTGCCGGGTGGATGCTCCATCGCCGGCCGCAAAACCCGTTTGTGCAGGAATTCGGACAGATCGGGGTCCGGCAGCCAATGCGGCGGCGCCCGCAAGGCCGTGAGCAACCCCGCACGCCGGGCCAGCTTCAACCCCGCCAGACCCAGAATCCGCCAGGCCCGGCGAAACGCCCGGCAAATCATGTACTCCAACTGCGGCGTGAAGAAGCGACCCGACGACGCCCAGATCAGAAGATTATCCCAAACACCCCGATGCGCCCAACGCCGAAACGTCCGCGCCACCGTGTCCGCCCGGCCGAACTTTTCGGGCAACGTCTCCCAGGCGCCCGTCATGCAGGCACCATGCAGACAGGCATCGAGGCGCCCCCGCGGGTCGGCCAGCTTGGGGCCAGGCGCGGTGGGATCGACGATCATCGGTCGGATTTGCTCCCATTCCTCATCGGTGAGAGGGCGCCAGGGGGCGGGCGGGGTGGTGCGGTAGCGGTGGAACCAGGGGGCGGAGCCTATGTGGCGGAAGGGGTTGGAGAAACGCATGGGGGGCTCCTGACACGTATGGAATAAAAGACTATTTTCTCCGTTTTGTCAAGAAAATAAACCAGGGAAGGCTCTGCCTTCCCCGGACCCCTTCCGCCAGGCCACAGGGTGGCCTGGACCGCCGTCTTGGGGGCCAACCTCAACGGTCAGTTTACACGAACAAAAAGTCTGTCTGGCCTAGCAGCGCGCCGAACACCACAATCGTGCTGCCGGCGTAATCCACCTGCGTGTTTCCGCCGGCGGTGCTGAGCGCGAGTTGCGAAAAACCCGTTACCCCGCTCGTCGCCTCGAATTGCAGCTTGCAGGCGCCCGCGGTCCAACCCCCAATCCTGTCATAACCCCAGCCCGCCGCACGGTAGGAAAACACATCCGCGCCACCCTGGCTGTACATCGTATCATCACCGCTACCGCCGATGAAACGATCCGCGCCCACGCTGCCAAAGATGATATCGTTGCCAGCACCCCCATCGAGGGTGGAAGCAAACCCCGAACTATTGCCCACCAGCAGATTGGCCATCGCATTGCCGACCAGGCCGGTCCCACCGGCCACCAGCCTCGCCTCCTCCACATTATCGCCGATGGATAAACTGCCCGCACCGGCGAAATAGACAATGTCGTAGCCCTCATTGGCGTTCTCGATGACCGTGGCGTTGCGGTCGAACACCACATATTGGTCATTGCCCGCGCCCCCGGCCATGACATCGGCGCCGCCCTGGCCGCGAATGATATCGTCGCCCGCACCGCCGCTCAGCGTGTCTGCATAGGGGCTGCCCCATAAGGTATCGCTGCCGCCATTGCCATCAATGCGGCTGGCGGCACCCTGGTTGGCCACCAGGTCCTCGTTGGTATTGCTGCCGAACAGCGTCACAGCACCCGGCGCCGCCAGACGGGCGATCTCAACATTGGCAGAATTCATCCAGCCGTCCACACCCACCCAGGCGGTATCGATGCCCTCGCCCAGATTCTCCACGATGGTGACGCCAACATTGCCCACGACGAACTGGTCATTGCCCGTGCCGCCGATCATCACCGCGGGGCTGTCCTGGCCACGAATGACGTCATCCCCCGCGCCGCCATTGAGGGTATGGGCGAAGGCGCCACCGCCCCAGATCTCGTCATTGCCATCGCCGGCGCCGATGCTCGAGGCGGCGCCCGCATTGGCGACCAGCACATCCGCCCCGGCACTGCCGGTGACCTGGGTGCCGGCGCCATAGAGGCGGGTGACCTCGATATTGGCCGAAACCGTCCAGCCATTGCCACCGACCCAGACAGTGTCGTTGCCGGCGGAGGCGGCCTCGGTCACGACATCGCCAGCATTGTCGACGAGGTATTGGTCATCGCCGGCGCCGCCCTCCACGGTATCGGCACCGGGGCCGCCATTGAGAATGTCATTGCCATCCCCGCCGAGGAGGTAGTCATCGCCACCTTGCCCGAGCAGCAGGTCATTGCCCTGCAAGCCGATGAGCAGGTCGGTGCCGGCAGTGCCGTCCAGGAGGTCATCGCCCGCGGTGCCGTCCTGCCGGACAGCCAGGCTACCGTCATAGTTGAAGAATTTACCCTCAATCGAACCGGCAAGATTCGTCCAACTGACAAAAACGCGCCCACCGCTAGTGACGCTGATGTCGAGTTCGGTGACCGATGCCGGCGTGAAGGGGGTGCCGTATGTGGCTTCGGTGTAAACGCCGGATATGACTGACCCAACATGAAGTATGTTGTTATTGACATAGGCCAGAACGAAATCGTTTAGCTGAAGCGATTCGATCGCAAGCGCAGAGATCTTGTCGTTTACGCTGAGCACAACGTTTGTGGAATCGCTTGATTGATTTATAAAACCCACAATTTTTTGAAGACTTCCTTTATAATTCGCGCTATAGTAATAACTTGGATTGCCATATTGGCCATCATTTATGTTTTGCAAAAAAGAAATTATCGAATTTCCAAATTGCCCCAAAATAAAATCAGGTTTACTAATAGTTCCGCGATATACATTTATAAGATTTGCATTTATGAGGTAATCAGAATAACCACTAGAGCCCCTAGAAGAAATAGCTCCGGATTCATTAAATTTGAAAAAATCATATGATCTGCTGGATAGAGTAGGGTCACTCGGGCTCAAAACCCCAAAACCACCATTAGGATCAGCAGCGAGATCGAGAAATTTGGGCGACTGGCCGAAGGAAATAAACGTCGGTGGCAAAGCTGTTTTGCCAACGACCGATGCGCCGTTCGCGCTGAAAACCGCAACGCTACCCGCTTGCAACTGTTTTGAATTCCAACCCACCACGAAATTGCCGTTGGTCAGACCCGCAACCTGCGATCCGGTCAGGTCATCCGAAGTCGTGGTGTTGACCAGGACTTCATTCCCTTGGCGCAAGCCGCCAGCAGAAAAGACCTGCGCGCGAGTATCAAGCCCCTCTTGGCTGCTCCCGGCATTGCTCGCATCCGTCCAGGTGATCACGAACTGCCCGTTCTTCAGCGCCGCCACCGCGGGCAGCGTCTGGTCGCCCTGGACGGTCATATTGACAAGGAACTCGTCGATCGCGGTCGAGCCATTCGGATTCAGCACCTTGGCCTTGATGGCCGATCCGCTGCCATCGCCGTTCAACCCGGTGGTGTCCTGCCAGGTCACCACGATCCGTCCGTCGGACAAGGCGGCGCTGTGCTGCCCCGTCGGGCCAATCTGGGGTACGATCGCGACCAGCACGGGGCTGGAATCGGCAATCAATGTGTTCGTCGGCATTCTCTCTGTGACCCCAACCCGATCTCTAATAGTGAACGCCAACCTAGCCCACTAAATGCTTGGTTGGGAACGGAATGTTGCCGCGCCAGGGGTCGAGGCGCCGGCAATCTTCCTGCAAACGATAGGCAGGCCATGCCACGCCCTGCGCTAAAACCCTGCCCGCAATGCCCAGCCGTATCACCGTCGAAGCTGATATCTATTGACATGCCCGAACCGGCCACGGCACGACACGTCACAGGAAAACCCCATGCCCAACGTCAATCTCGGCCCCCATTTCGAACGTTTCGTCCAGGACCAGCTCACCGAGGGCCGGTTCCGCAATGCCAGCGAAGTGGTCCGTGCCGGGCTGCGGCTGCTGGAGGATGCGGAGACGTCGCTGGCCGAACGCCGTGCGGCGCTCCGTGTCGAATTGGCCGCGCGGACCCAGGACGGGCAGCCCACGGAGCCGGCCGAAAGCGTCTTCGCCGCCTTGCGCGCCCATCATGCGGAGCGGCTGAAGGCCGAAGAGATTGCCCCTTAGCGTCCGTTTTCATCCGGCCGCGCGGGCACAACTCTTTGATCTCTACGAGTATATCGCCGCCGAGGGCGGGCGTGAGCGCGCCGGCGCCTATATCGGGCGGATAGAAGCCTGTTGCATGGGGCTCGGCGAATTTCCGCGGATGGGCCGCGCCGCGGAGGAGCTAGGCCCTGGGCTCAGGCTCCACCCTTTCGAGCGGCGGGCCGTCATCATCTATCGCGTCCTGCCGGACAGCATCGCGATTCTGGCCATCTTCCATGGCGGGCGCGACATTGCCGCACTGGCACCGCATCTGCCGCCCCCCTGACCGTCCCAGCGCCAAAAAACTCCCGGGATCAAAGGGCCTCCCGGCCCTTTGCGGGATGGTTTGGAAGGGCAGCGCCCTTCCAAGGCCCGCCCCCTAAGCCACAACCCCCTTACTCGTAGAATACTCAAAATGCAGCGCCACCCCCGGAAACACCCTGGGGTGTATCGCATGTGCCGCCATCGCCGCCTCCGAAAACCCTTGCAGGATCAGTTTCAGCTTCCCCGGATAGGTCGCGATATCGCCAATCGCATGCACCCCCGGAATATTGGTCTCGCAGGTCGCGGGGTTCACCGTGATGTGGCTATGGCTCAGCCCCAGCCCCCATTCCGCAATCGGCCCGAGTTCCATCGAAAGCCCGAAGAAGGCCAGCAGGTGGTCGGCTTCCACGCGCTTCTCCTCGCCCTTCAGCGTGGCCAGCACCACGGCATCCAGCGCGCCGCCCTGCCCTTCCAGCCCATGCAGCTGATAGGGGATGGCCATCTCGATCTCGCCCCGCTCGGCCGCCGCTTCCAGCTGTGCCGCGCTCTCCGGTGCCGCACGGAATTTCGGCCGCCGGTGCACCATGGTCACCCGAGCAATGTCCTTCAGTGACAGCGCCCAATCCACCGCACTGTCCCCCCCGCCGGCGATGACCACGCGCTTGCCGCGAAAATCCTCGCGCCTGGTCACCATGTAGCGCACAGCGCCCGTCGCCTCGAAGGCCGCCAGCCCGTCCAGCGGCGGCCGGTTCGGGCCGAAGGCCCCGGCGCCGGCCGCGATCAGCACCGCCTTGCACCGCACGGTATTGCCGGCGCTGGTGGTGAGGCTGAAACCCTCCGCCGAGGGCACCAGCCCCTCCACCCGCTGCCCCAGCAATTTTTGCGGCGCGAAGGGTGCCGCCTGTGCCTCCAGCCGCTCGATCAGGTCGCCGGCGAGGATCGAGGGATAGGCCGGCACGTCATAGATCGGTTTTTCCGGGTAGAGTGCGGCGCATTGCCCGCCGGTTGCCTCCAGCGTGTCGATCAGCACGCAGCGCATCTTCAGCATGCCGCATTCGAAGACGGCGAAGAGGCCGGCGGGGCCGGCGCCGATGATCGCGACATCGGTGGAAATGGTCTGGCTCATGCCGCGTTTCGTGCCCGGTTTGCCGCCCCCACGCAACCGCCGGCATTGCCCCGGACCCTTCGGCAGCGCACAATGCCCAGGCATGACAGCGACGGACCCCGAGGCACAGCGCATCCGTCGACTGATCGCGATGTTCGCGCTCACCGGCTTCGCCTCCTCCCTGATCATCCGGGTGACGGACCCGCTGGTGGCGGTCATCGCGCTCGACCTCGCCACCCCGGTCGGCAGCGTGGCGCTGCTGGCCTCCGCCTTCGCCCTGCCCTTCGCACTGATCCAGCCCTTCCTGGGGCCGGTGGGCGATGCGCTGGGCAAGCGCCGCGTCATCCTGGTCTGCCAGATCCTTCTCACCTTGATGGTGGCCGCCTCCGCCATGGCGCCCGATTTCACCACCCTGCTGGTCTTCCGGGCACTCGCCGGGGCGGCCGCGGGCGGCACCATGCCGCTCACCCTGGCGGTCTTCGGTGACGAGGTGCCGCTGGCCCGCCGCCAGGTCGCGATCAGCCGCTTCCTCGTCTTCACCATCATCGGCGGCGTGGCCGGCGGCGCGCTGGCGGCGGTGGTGGAGCCGCTCCTGGGCTGGCGCGGCGTGTTGTGGATCTGCGCGGTGCTCTCCGCCATGGCGGCCTGTGTGCTGTTCTGGGCGCAGCGCCGGGCGGCGCCGGCCGCGACCCAGCCCTTCCAGCCCATGATGGCTCTGCAGCGCTATGTCGGCCTGTTCCGCATGCCGGCCGCCCGCGTGCTCTATGCCGCGGTCGCCATCGAGGGCGGGCTGGTCTTCGGCGCCTTCCCGCATTTCGCGCCGCTGCTGGAGAGCCGTGGGCTGGGCGGCACCGCCGAGGCCGGCCTGGCCCTGGCCGCCTTCGGCTGCGGCGGCTTTCTATACGCCGCCATCGTGGCGCAGCTGCTGCGGCTGCTGGGCCAGCGTCGCATGGTGCGCCTGGGCGGGCTGCTGGCGGCGCTCGCGCTGCTGGGCATGGGTTTCGCCTGGACGGCGCCGATCTTCATCGGCTGCGCGCTGCTGCTCGGCACCGGATTTTTCATGATCCACAACACCATCCAGGTCCGCGCCTCGGAAATCTCGCCCACCGCGCGGGCGTCTGGCCTGGCGATGCACTCGTTTTCCTTCTTCCTCGGGCAGACCGCGGGGCCGGCGCTGATGGGTGTTGCGCTGGCGCTGGTGGGCTCCACGCTCGCCTTCATCTGGGTCGCCTGCGCGCTGCTGGCGCTGGGCTGGTGGCTCAGCGTGACCGGTCCTGGAACAAGGCCAGAACAGAGCCGATGAAACGCCACACCGAAATCGCGCAGATTCAATACCCTGCTCCGAGTCGCAGGAACGAATCGCTGACTGAAAAAGGTAGCCGCCATCAACAAGGGCTTGTGTCCGGGCTCCGCCCTGCACCACAAGCCTGTTCCCTCTTCGTGCGGCCAGGCCGGCGCGATTCGCAACCCTGAATTTTCCCAGGTGACCCATGGCCGCACACGCGCATGACAAGACGCCCTGGTGGGCCTGGCTGTTCCCCGCGGCGGGCCTGGGGATGGTGCTGGCCGGCCTTCCCGCCCTCTCGCCGGCAGGCATCGCCATGGCGGCCATGCTCGCCGTCTCGGTCTTCGCCGCCGTGCTGCATGCCGAGGTCGTGGCAGCGCGCCTGGGCGAGCCCTATGGCACCCTGGTCCTCGCACTCGCCGTCACGGTGATCGAGACCGGGCTGATCATCTCCCTGATGTCCGATGGCGAGCACCCCGAACTCGCCCGCGATTCCGTCTTCGCCTCCATCATGATCGCGCTGAACGGCATTGTCGGCCTGTCGCTGGTGCTCGGCGGCGCGCGGCATTTCGAGCAGGGTTTCGCTGCCCGCGGCGCCTCGGCCTTCCTCACCGTCGTGATCACCATTGCCGTGCTCTGCCTCATCCTGCCGAACTACACGACGACGACGCCGGGGCCATACTTCTCACCCCGCCAGCTCATCTTCGTGGCGGTGATGGCGCTGATCACCTATGGCGTCTTCCTCTTCGTCATGACCGTGCGCCACCGCGACGATTTCTTGCATGGCCATGGCATCGACCCCCATGGCGCCAGGCCCACGAATGGCCGGGCCATGCTCGCCTTCGTGCTGATGCTGCTGGCGCTGACGGCGGTGGTGCTGCTGGCCAAGAAGATGGCCCCGGCGCTGGAGGCCGGTGTCTCCTGGCTCCAGGCGCCCAAAAGCCTCTCGGGCGTGGTCATCGCGGCGCTGGTGCTGATGCCCGAGGGGCTTTCCGCCCTGCGGGCCGCGGCGCGCAACCAATTGCAGATGTCGCTCAACCTCTCCCTCGGCTCGGTGCTGGCCTGCATCGGCCTGACCATCCCGGCGGTGGCGGCCTTCTCGCTGATCTCCGGCACGCCGCTGCAACTCGGGCTCGATCCCTCGGGCATGGTGCTGCTGCTGCTGACCTTCATGGTGAGCACGCTGACGCTGGCCACCGGCCGCTCCACCGTGCTGCAGGGTGCGGTCCACCTGATGATCTTCGGCACCTTCCTGCTGCTCAGCTTTTCGCCTTAGGGCCTGCGGCCATCCGGGACCTCGATGCTGCCGGCGGGCGGTTTTTCGGGCTCGGAAAGCGGACAGCGTAGCCGCTGGCTGTCCATCGGCGAGCATGGCCAAGGCACCCGGCGCGGCACATCGCCGGCGGATGCGCCCCCAGCCCAATTGCCCCGGGAAGGTGCTTTCGGCCTCTCGCAGGCGGGTTGGGCGGAACGGAGTTGCCCAGGGTCGGTCCAGGGTCGGTCCAGGGTCGGCCCAGGGTTGGTCCAGGGTTGGCAGATGCGCGCCACCGCATTGATCAACCCTGCCATAGCAGTTGACGCTACCCGCCACGACGAGCTGGGCCGAATCCCCGCCGCGTCCCGCAACGATTCGTGCATTCCATGTTCAATCGCGATCAGCTCGCGCCAACGCATCGACGATCCCTGCCATCATCGGCCGCTGCGTCACCTCCGGCTGAAGGCATTGTGCCTGCATATCTCTCAGGCGCGTATTGTCGCCGGCATCTTCGGCGCTGGCCGCCAGCAACTCGCCGATGAGCAGCCCGAAGGCCCGCACCTCGATGCCCATCAATCGCCTATCGGATGCATCGGGCAGGAAACAGGCGGCCCCGAAATCGCTGAGAACGGCGTCACCGCATGATCCATCCCAGAGAATATTGTGCGCATAGAGGTCGCCATGCAGCAATCCCCTCCCATGCATATGGGCAAGGGCCTGGGCAATCCGATGGGTGATCCGGATGGCCGCCGATGGCGTCAGGCGAAAACCCGGATCGTAGACATCGCGCGTGCAGCTCTCAAGGCTGGGCGGCCCTGCCAGGACGCGCCAATGCGCCGGTATCAACGGCATCACCAGGCCTTCCTGGCCCTCGGGGTGGCCGCTCAGGCGACCGATTGCGCCAACGAGGTACGGATGCCCGCCGGCGGCGAGGCAGGCCGCCATCTCATGCCGCGGCAGACCATCGCTGGTCATCGCCCCCTTGAACAATTTGACGGCAACCGCCTGATGGTCCGCCATGGATGGCCCCCGCCAGACCGCCTGATGCACCACGCCAGATGCGCCCTGGCCAAGCACCGTGCCGATGTCCAGGTCTTGCCATGGCACCGGCCTCGCGACCGGCACCTCGATCCGGTCCAAGTGATTGCCGGCCCACCCCACCCAGGCCAAGCTCCTGTGCTGGTGCAGCCAGGATGGCAGCGTGTCGAAGCGGTTGGCCGCGATCCGCAGCAGCTCAAGCGCTGGCGCATCAGCCAGGCTCTCGGGAAGCGCCCGCAGGCGATTGCCGGAGAGCATGAGCTTGCGCAGGGAAGGCCGTTGGCCGAGCGCGTCCGGCAGGGTCTCGATCCGGTTATCGGTCAGGGTGAGCCAGCGAAGAAGCCTTGGCAGTGCCTCGGGCGGGATTTCGCGCATCCCCGTGCCGCGAAAACCGATCTGGCTCAACGCAACGCAGTCACCGAGCGCGGGCGGCAGGCGTTCGAAGTGATTGCCTGAACAGAAGAGCACGCGCAGGCGGCGTAAGCGCCCGAGATCATTGGGCAAGCTGCTGAGGGCGTTGAAGCCGAGGTCCAGCACCTCCAGCGTGTCGGACAGTGCGAAGATCTCGGATGGGAACTCCTTCAGTCCACAGCCGGCGAGATTGAGCGCTCGGGCGCCGGCCAAGGCCCCGTTGCGCAATGCTGTCAGGTTGGCAATGCTCATGCAGCCAATCCAACCAGCGATCCGGACTGGTCGCGCATATCGGAGGGCAGGCGCTGGCTGGGCGTACAGGGCGCTCGGCCGGGGTCGCCGATACGACGCTGTCGGACAGGGAAGGTCCGCGAGGGCAGCACCATCCCCAGGACCACTTGCACCGTCACCGCGCGCCAGCGCAACCCGCGCACAACCCCTCCATCTCCACCGTCATCCGCGCCGGCGTAAAACCGATGCGCCGCGCCGCCTCGCCCAGCGCATGCTCCACCGCATGATCGTGCAATTCCGCCGCATGGCCGCATTGCCGGCAGATCAGGAACTGGTGCGCATGCGCATGGCCGGCCGAAACGCAGCCGACGAAGGCGTTCAGCCGCTCGATCCGGTGGATCAGCCCCTGCTCCAGCAGGAAATCCAGCGCGCGATAGATGGTGGGCGGCGCCGCCCCCGCCCGCGTCGCCTTCAGTTGGTCGAGCAGCGCATAGGCACCGACCGGCTGGTCGGAGGCCAGCACCAGCCCGAGCACCTGCCGCCGCAGATCGGTGAGTTGCGCGCCGCGCCCGGCACAGAGCAGGGCCGCCTGGTCGAGCATGGCATCGACAGGCTGCGCGGGGTGGGTGTGTTCGGCCATGCCCGTGATATAGCACGGCGATGGAAAACGCGCTTCTCGCCGCCATGCGTTTCAACGCCGATGGCCTCATCCCCTGCATCGCCCAGCAGCATGATACGGGCGAAGTGCTGATGCTGGCCTGGATGAACCGCGCCGCGGTGGAGGAGACGCTGGCCACCGGCCGCGTCTGCTACTGGAGCCGCTCGCGCGGGGCGCTGTGGCGCAAGGGCGAAAGCTCGGGCCAGGTTCAGACCTTGCACGACCTGCGGCTCGATTGCGATGGCGACACGCTGCTGGCGCTGGTCCACCAGGAGGGCGTGGCCTGCCACACCGGTCGGCGGAACTGCTTCTTCCAGGCCATGCGGGACGGTGAACTGACCGAGATCGCGGCCCCGCTGGTGGCGCCGGAACAACTCTATGGGCGGCCGGGCTGACGGGCTGTTGAGATTGGAGGATGGGAAGCGCGCTGGGCCCTTTGGGTGGGCGCGCCCCTCCCTGAGGTTCTTGATCCGACACCATCGCAGCCCGAGCAATCGTATCGACCGCCGCCGCTGACAGTCCCGGCTGCCCCCAGGGCGAGCCGCCGCAAGACTGGACGGATTTTACACCACCCTCGTCAGCACAGCGCCGATGATCCTGTGGCCTGCTTTCTCACCGCCCTGCACACAGGTGGCCCGTCTGCGCCCCACCATGCCCAGCAGCCCCTGCCCACCATCCGGGCCATGCGAAGCCTTGAGGCACCCCTCGGCGTTAGCCGCTGCATGGTTGGCCAGGATGGGCTCCGCCCGCTCGCCGCGCGCCTCGGGCAGCCGCGTAATACCAAGTCCCTGAAGACCTGACTCAAAAAGGGGATTCCCCGACGCGGCGGCGATCTGATTCATGTGTGGACGGCCCCTTCGAGACAAGGGGTTTGGACGCGGATGACGAGGTCTGGATGCGGT
>JAESFS010000056.1_pt1 | contig 118629 bp, 112 predicted proteins | sample 9269441 | NCBI WGS metagenome assembly JAESFS01 (sample SAMN14502548, study PRJNA617105) | algae metagenome | isolation source: Scytolyngbya sp. HA4215-MV1 and co-occurring heterotrophs from sample from... | place: USA: Laie Falls, Oahu, Hawaii | collected 2010-08-22
AAGCCAAAGGCCCACGCGCCCCACCGCAAAAGGCAATCCAAACACCCTGACGCGGGGTGGAGCAGCCCGGTAGCTCGTCAGGCTCATAACCTGAAGGTCACAGGTTCAAATCCTGTCCCCGCAACCAGCGACAGTCGACTCCCCGGATCCCGAAAGGGACCGGGGAGTTTTTGTTTGCCCGCGCCACTGCACGCCGCAAGGATCGCGGCCAGATCCCCGAACAGCACCGCGTCGACATAGCGGTCCTTGCCGATCACCGTGTAGCCGCCGCCGTACACGCCACAGGTGAGCGGGCCGGAGAGCAGGAAACGCGAGCGATGCGCCTCGTCCAGCACCGCTCCGGATGCCGATCCGGTCTATCATTCCGTCAGCGCTGGGCGAACCTCGCGCTGGCGGGCCTTGGCGCCTTTCCAGAGCTCGTCATTGACGATGGCATCTCCGGCACCGCCTGCACCTCCCACTGCTCTGGAGGGCTTGGGCGCGCCACGCGCCTGCCGGTGCGCGGGTCCTTGACGTACGAGCAGCGGTTCCACTCCAGCACCCCGCGATGGAGGCTGTTGTCGAGCAGCCCGGTGCCGCGATCGGCCTGACGGCGGATCGTGGTGTTCGACCACAGCCGGCCGCCGGACCCCGTGACCTGTTCAAGGTTCAGGTCCCGGGCGATCGCTTCCGGGCTCCTGCCCGCCGAAAGCTCACGGAAGATGCGTTCGACAATGAGAGCTTCCGCCGGGTCAATGGTCCACTCTTCGCGCTCCCCTTTGGCTCCGGCCACAGCTCGGTAGCCAAAGAAGAGGCCGCCCGCCACGCGGCCCTTCAGCACCCGCCCGAGCTGGCCTCGCCTGGTCTCCTCACCCAGGTCCTTCAACGCCATCTGGGCCATCATGCCCATGACCGCCACATGGATGTGAGTGATCTCGCCCAGCGAGGGCGTGAACAGGCGAACCTTGTGGAAGGCCAGCCGGTCCTGCAGGTCCGCGGTATCGGCGAGCCGCCGGCCCAGCCGGTCCACAGCCTCGCAAATCACCACGTCGAAGCTGCGGAGCTCGGCCTGACGCAGCAGGGTCTGGAACGCCGGGCGAAAGCGGCTCGCGCCGCTCAGGGCCGCGTCCGTGAAGGTGTCCACCACCACCCAGCCCTGCGCGGCGGCATAGCGCCGGCACACCTCGAGCTGTTCCTCGATCGAGGCTTCGCTCTGCAGCTCCGACGAATACCGGGCGTAGATCCCCGCGCGCATGGGCGCTCCTCGGGCAAAAGGACTCACGGTTAGTGTGAGTTCCTTTGCTTAGAGTCGAAAGGACCCTTCGGGACTCCTCGGCCTGCTCGCGAGCTACGCGCTTCTGTTTGCCGGCGGCTGGAGTTCAGCTCAGTCTGGCCTTTCGAATTGAAGAGAGGCGCTCATACTCGGCGTACGTTTTCAAGAGCATCACGGCGCATCTCGCGCAGTGCCTGCTCCGCCTCCACCCTGCACTCGACGGCGTCCCAGTGTGGCCGAAGCAATCTGCGAATTAGAGACTTACCGAAGGGCAGCTGAGGGTTAACTTTTGCGTTCGGCTTGTCCTGCTTCGCGCCACTACCTGACTTTCCCCGCGAACTCCCCAAGTGTCCGCTCTTCGCCCAATCTCGGACGTAAGGCGCAAGAAAAGCTCCCAGTATTCCTCGATGGTCCAATTTACCGCGGCTCCTCAGCTCGCGGGGCCTCCTGGCGTCGGGTCATGTGGATCCGCGCGGGTGATCCGAGTTGCGATCGCTCAACCCGAAAATCTTTATGCGGCCTTAATATCTTCGGGCCGCGATCCCTCTCGAATTCCTCCACGGGAGGGAAGAAATTAAGCCGCAGAAACTGAAGGCGCCGCGATGCCGGTCGCCTTCACGGCGGGAGGTGTCCATGCCCGATATCGTATTTGATCTCGTTCTGGCGGTTGGCGGAGTGGCATTCTTTGTCCTCTCTGCAGGTTACGCCGCGCTGTGCGACCGCCTGTAGGAGGTTGCCATGACCCTTGACTACGTACTGAGCGGTTTGGTCATGCTCGGCTTGCTTGCGTACCTTACCTACGCCCTCGTTCGTCCTGAGCAATTCTAGGAGGGCCGCCGTGACCCTGATCGGTTGGACGCAGATCGTACTCTACTGCCTGGTCGTCTTGGCGCTGGTGAAGCCGCTCGGCCTCTACATGACGCAGGTCTTCACAGGCGAGCGCAACCTGCTCTCTCCGGTCCTAAGGCCTGTCGAGAGGGGCCTCTACCGTCTTGCGGGCGTCGACGAACGGCAGGAGCAGGACTGGCTCTCCTATGCGCTCGCAATGCTGCTGTTCCACATTGGGGGTTTCCTGATCCTCTATGCCCTCCTGCGGCTGCAGGGGGCGCTGCCCTTCAATCCCGCCGAGCAGGGCGCTGTCGCTCCAGACCTCGCCTTCAACACCAGCGCGAGCTTCGTCACAAACACGAACTGGCAGAATTACGGCGGCGAAAGCACGCTCTCATACCTTTCGCAGATGCTCGGCTTGACGCACCAGAACTTCCTCTCGGCCGCGACCGGCATCGCACTGGCCGTCGCTCTGATCAGGGGCTTCGCCCGGCAGTCCGTGCGGACAATCGGCTCCTTCTGGGTCGACCTGACCCGCTGCACGCTTTACGTGCTGCTACCGCTCTGCATACCGCTAACGCTCTTCTACGTCTGGCAGGGAATGCCCCAGACGCTGGCGCCCTATATCGATGCAACGACGCTCGAGGGAGCGAAGCAGACTATCGCCGTCGGGCCTGTCGCCTCTCAGGTCGCCATCAAGATGCTGGGCACCAATGGTGGCGGCTTTTTTAACGCCAATGCCGCTCACCCCTTCGAGAACCCCACCGCGCTCTGCAACTTCGTACAGATGGTCACTATTTTCTCGCTCGGCGCGGCGCTGACCAACGTGTTCGGTCGCATGGTGGGGGACCAGCGCCAGGGCTGGGCGCTGCTTGGCGCCATGGCGGTGCTGTTCCTGGCCGGCGTGACGGTGACGTATGGGGCCGAGGCCGCCGGGAGCCCCATCCTGAATAGCTTCGGCCTGACCGACGGCAACATGGAAGGCAAGGAGCTGCGATTCGGCATCGCTGCCTCCTCACTCTTTGCCGTGATCACGACCGATGCGTCCTGCGGCGCCGTCAACGCTATGCACGACAGCTTCACGGCGCTCGGAGGCATGATTCCGATCATCAACATGGAGCTCGGCGAGATCATCGTCGGCGGGGTCGGCGCCGGACTCTACGGGATCCTGATCTTCGTCATCATCGCGATCTTCGTGGCGGGCCTGATGGTCGGCCGTACACCGGAGTACCTGGGCAAGAAGATCGAAGCAAAGGAAGTCAAGATGGCGATGCTCGCCATTCTCTGCCTTCCCTTGATGATGCTCGGCGGGGCAGCGGTGGCGACGGTTCTGCCCTCCGCGGTGGCTGCCACAGCCAATCCCGGACCGCACGGGTTCTCCGAAATCCTCTACGCCTACACATCGGCTGCCGCGAATAATGGGTCCGCCTTCGCAGGCCTCTCAGGCAACACGCCATTCTACAACGTGACGCTTGCCCTTGGCATGCTGATCGGCCGGTTTTTCGTGATCATCCCGGCACTGGCCATCGCGGGATCGCTGGCTTCGAAGAAGACCGTGGCAGCCTCGGCGGGTACGTTCCCGACCCATGGCGGCCTCTTCGTCGGGCTGCTCGTGGGCGTGATCCTGATCGTGGGCGGTCTGACCTTCTTCCCCGCCCTGGCTCTTGGCCCGATCGTCGAGCATCTCGCAGGCGCAGCCGGCCAGACCTTCTCGTCGGGAGGTTAGGGTGAGACGTCGCCCCGTTGGTTTTGGCGTCCGCCCAATCGGACGGGACCGCCCGGCGCGTCGGCGCATGTGAGACTTCCTTCTCGCCATGGTGGCCGCCGCCGGCTCCGTCGCACTTGTGGTCTTGCTCGCGGCCGTTTTGACCGGGCACCTCTGATCCCCTTACACCTGTGGAGCCAGCCATGGCCAAGGTCCAATCCAGCATTCTCGACCAACGCGTCCTCGGGCCGGCGGCGGGCAGCGCAGTCCGCAAGCTCGATCCGCGTCAGATGATCCGCAACCCCGTCATGTTCGTGCTCGAGGTGGTCGCAGGGCTGACGACAGTCCTCCTCGTGCGAGACGCCATCGCGGGCCAGCCGAACCTCGCCTTCTCGTTCCAGATCGTACTCTGGCTGTGGTTTACCGTCCTCTTCGCCAACTTCGCTGAGGCCGTGGCGGAGGGGCGCGGCAAGGCGCAGGCGGATTCGTTGCGCAAAACACGCACCGAGACGCAAGCCAAGCTGCTCTCCGGCGCCGGCGCCAAAGCCGGCGGGCCTCGCACGGAGATCCGCCTCGTCCCCGGAATCGGTCTCAAGGTCGGCGACGTCGTCCTCGTGGAGGCTGGAGACATCATCCCCTCCGACGGCGAAGTCATCGAGGGCATCGCGTCCGTCAATGAAGCGGCCATCACCGGGGAGTCTGCGCCGGTCATTCGCGAGAGCGGGGGCGACCGCTCCGCGGTCACTGGCGGCACCCAGGTCCTGTCCGATTGGATTCGCGTTCGGATTACGGCAGCGCCGGGCTCGACCTTCCTCGATCGCATGATCGCGCTCGTCGAGGGGGCCGCACGGCAAAAGACACCAAACGAGATTGCCCTCAACATCCTGCTCGCGGGATTGACAATCATCTTCGTCTTCGCCGTCGCGAGCATCCCGAGCTTCGCCGCCTATGCCGGCGGCTCGATTTCGATGATCGTGCTCGTGGCACTCTTCGTGACGCTGATCCCCACCACCATCGGAGCGCTGCTCTCGGCCATCGGCATTGCCGGCATGGACCGCTTGGTGCGCTTCAATGTGCTCGCCATGTCGGGGCGCGCCGTCGAGGCGGCCGGAGATGTGGACACGCTGCTCCTCGACAAGACCGGGACCATCACCCTCGGCAACCGACAGGCTACAGAGTTCCTGCCCGTGCGTGGCGTGAGCGAGCAGGACCTCGCCGATGCCGCGCAATTGGCATCGCTTGCCGACGAGACGCCCGAAGGCCGCTCCATTGTGGTGCTCGCCAAGGAGAAGTACGGGATCCGCGCCCGCGACATGGGCGAGCTCGGCGCCAACTTCGTCCCCTTCACGGCTCAGTCCCGCATGAGCGGCGTCGACATCGGCAGCTTGGCTATCCGGAAGGGCGCAGTGGATGCCGTGCTGGCCTTCGTTGGGCAGCGCAGCACTCCCCTGGTCGCCTCCGGTGGCGCTCAGGCCTTGCGCGCGCCGGTGGTGAGCGAGGACACCCGCGAACTCAATTCGCTGGCCGAGCGCATCGCAAAGGCCGGCGGGACGCCGTTGGCTGTGGTGCGGGACGGGCGCCTGCTCGGCGTGGTCCACCTGAAGGACATCGTCAAGGGTGGCATCCGCGAGCGATTTGCCGAGCTGCGCCGCATGGGCATCCGCACGGTCATGATCACCGGAGACAATCCCATGACCGCCGCGGCGATCGCGGCCGAGGCGGGGGTCGACGACTTTCTCGCGCAAGCCACGCCCGAGGACAAGCTGAAGCTCATCCGCGACGAGCAGGGCAAGGGCAAGCTCGTCGCCATGTGCGGCGACGGCACCAACGACGCGCCGGCGCTCGCCCAGGCCGACGTGGGCGTCGCCATGAACACGGGTACAGTTGCGGCCCGCGAGGCCGGCAACATGGTTGACCTCGACTCCGACCCCACGAAACTCATCGAGATCGTCGAGATCGGCAAGCAGCTCCTGATGACGCGCGGGGCCCTGACAACCTTTTCCATCGCCAACGACGTCGCCAAGTACTTCGCGATCATCCCCGCGATGTTCGTCGCCTTCTATCCGCAGCTCCAAAGACTCAATGTCATGGGGCTGGCGACCCCGCAGAGCGCAATTCTGTCGGCCATCATCTTCAATGCGCTCATCATCATCGCGCTGATCCCGCTCGCCTTGAAGGGGGTGCGCTACCGGCCTATCGGAGCCGCAGCTCTGCTGCGCCGCAATCTGCTCGTCTATGGCCTCGGCGGCATCGTCATCCCCTTCGTCGGGATCAAGGCAATCGATGTCCTCGTCGCCGCCCTCCACCTCGCGTAAGGGAGCTCCATCATGCTCAGGCAGCTTCGCCCCGCCTTGGTTCTTCTCGTCGCCCTGACGGCCCTCACCGGGCTCGCCTATCCCCTGACCATGACGGGGATTTCCAAGGTGCTCTTCCCGGCCCAGGCCGAAGGAAGCATCATGCTGGATGCCAAGGGGCAGCCGGTCGGCTCCGTGCTGATCGGGCAGTCTTTCACCAGCGACAAGTACTTCCATGGCCGCCCGTCGGCGACCGTCGCACCGGATCCAAACGACAGCAGCAAGACAGTGGCGGCCCCCTATAATGCCGCGAACTCCGGGGGCTCGAACCTCGGCCCCACGAACCAGGCTCTTGCGGATCGGGTCAAGGCCGACATCGAGAGCCTCAAGGCCGAGAATGCCGCCATGCCCGTGCCCATGGATCTGGTGACAACCTCCGCGTCGGGTCTCGACCCGCACATTTCGCCAGAGGCCGCGTATTTCCAGGTCCCACGTGTGGCCAAGGCCCGCGGCCTTGGCGAGAACCGCGTGCGCGACCTCGTGGCGGGCAAGATCGAGGGGCGGCTTGTCGGCGTTCTGGGAGAATCCAGAGTGAATGTGCTGGCGATCAACATGGCCTTGGACCAGCTTAAGGCGGAATGACACAGGCAAGTTATGAGCGACGAGCCTCGCGAGCGCAAACGCCCATCACCCGACGCCCTGCTGGAGCAGACGCGCCGTGAGACGGGCACGCGTGGTCGCCTCAAGATCTTTCTTGGCGCGGCTCCCGGGGTCGGCAAGACCTACGAAATGCTCACGAGCGCACGCGCCAAGAAGCGAGAGGGCGTCGACGTTGTCGTGGGTGTGGTCGAGACCCATGGCCGGGCGGAAACCCTGGCGCTACTCGAAGGTCTGGAGGTCATTCCTCGCCGCAAAGTGGACTACAAGGGCAGCACGCTTGAGGAGATGGACCTCGACGCACTGCTTACCCGCCGGCCCAAGATCGCCCTCGTCGACGAACTGGCCCACACCAACGCCCCGGGGAGCCGACACCCCAAACGGTATCTCGATGTCGAGGAATTGCTGGAGGCCGGCGTCGACGTCTTCACCACGCTCAACATCCAGCACGTCGAGAGCCTTAACGACGTGGTTGCCCAGATCACGCGCATCCGGGTGCGCGAGACCGTGCCGGATTCAGTCCTAGACCGAGCCGACGACATCGAGGTCATCGACCTCTCACCCGACGATCTGATGCAGCGCCTGCGAGAAGGCAAAGTTTACTTGCCACGCCAGGCCGAGCGAGCCCTGCAGCACTATTTCTCGCCGGGCAACCTGACGGCCCTCCGCGAATTGGCCCTCCGGCGCACTGCCCAGCGCGTCGACGCTCAGCTTCTCAGCCACATGCAGGCCCACGCCATCGCGGGTCCCTGGGCGGCCGGCGAACGTGTCCTTGTGTGCGTCAGTGAGGACCCTCGCGCTCAAGGGCTCGTCCGCTATGCCAAGCGGCTCGCAGACCGGTGGAGGGCCCCGTGGACGGCTCTGGTGGTGGAAAGCCGCCGCAGCCTGCACCTGAACGAGGCGCAGCGCGATCAATTGGCAGACACGCTGCGGCTCGCCGACCGCCTTGGCGCTGAGGTCGAAACGCGCCCGAGCGTGGGCCCCCGCATTGCCGACGATATCGTCGCCTTCGCCCAGGACACCAACGTCACCCACATCGTGATCGGCAAGTCGGTTCGGTCACGCTGGTTCGAATTGCTGCACGGCTCCGTGGTGCACGACCTCGTCCGCCGCTCCGGCGCCATGAGCGTCCATGTCATCGCCGGCGAGGCCTTTACGGGAGAGAGTGAAGCGCGCCCCCAGACAGGTCGCGCGCCGACCAAGCCCAATACGGCCGCTTACGTGGCGACGCTACTCGGCGTCGCGGCCTCCATCGGGATCGGGAAGGCGATCGAGCCGATCTTCGGGATTGAGAGCGTCGGCCTCGTCTTCCTCACCAGCATCGTGGTCGTTGCATTCCGCTTCGGGCTCTATGCGTCGCTGTCCACCGTCGTGATGTCGACGCTCGCCTACAACTTCTTCTTCCTGCCTCCCCTGTACACGTTGACGATCGCAGACCCCCGCAACGTAGCCGCGCTGTTCTTCTTCACAGTCGTGGCGCTCATCGTCTCGAACCTCGCCTCGCGCTCCCGCATGGATGCCTTGGCATCCCAGCTTCGGATGCGGGCGACGGAAGCCCTCTACGGCTTCAGTCGCAAGCTTGCGGGATGCGGCTCGCTGGACGACGTTCTCTGGGCCACGGCCTTCCAGGTCGCGTCCATGCTGAAGGTCCGTGTCGTGATCCTCCTGCCCGAACCTGGCGGAATCGCCGTCCAGGCCGGCTACCCACCGGAGGACACGATCGACTCCGCCGACATAGCCGCGGCCAAGTGGGCCTTCGACAACAACCGCCCGGCGGGCCGTGGCGCCGACACGCTACCTGGCGCCAAGCGCCTGTTCCTGCCCATGCGCACGGGGCGTGGCGTTATCGGCGTCATGGGGATCGACAATGACAGCCAGGGCCCGATCCTCACGCCCGAGCAACAACGCCTGCTCGATGCACTTGTCGACCAGGGCGCTTTGGCTATCGAGCGCGTGCACCTCGTCGAGGAGATCGACAAGGCCCGCCTCGACGCGGAAACCGACCGCCTGCGGCAGGCATTGCTGACTTCCATCTCCCACGACCTGAGGACGCCGCTCGCCTCGGTGCTCGGTTCTGCCCAGGTCCTGCGCGACCTCGACGGCAAGATTGATCCTGCGACCCGGTCAGACCTGATCGGCACCATCATCGAGGAGGCCGAGCGCCTCAACCGCTTCATCGCCAACCTTCTCGACATGACGCGGCTTGAGTCGGGAGCCGTCACGCCGAAGCTCGTTCCCCACGATTTGAGCGATCTAGTAGGCACGGCGCTCCAACGTGCCAGCAAGATCTTGGCGACACATCGTGTCGACACGGACCTCCCGGCGACCCTCCCACCTGTTGCGGTCGACGCGGTGCTTTTTGAGCAGGTCTTGTTCAACCTGCTCGACAATGCCGCGAAGTACACGCCTGAAGGCTCGACCATCATGCTTCGCGCTCAGCAAGACGGTGGCGTGGTCAGATTGGATGTGCGGGATCAGGGCCCGGGGATCCCGCCAGCCGAGCTGGAGCGCATCTTCGACAAGTTCTACCGCGCCCAAAAAGGTGACCGCGTCCGGCCCGGAACCGGTCTGGGGCTCGCGATCGCCCGCGGGCTCCTCGAGGCTATGGGTGGCCGACTGACTGCGGCGAACCGAACCGAGGGATCAGGTGCGGTCTTCTCCCTCAATATCCCAGCTGCTGTCGAGCGGGAGCAAGGCATGGACAAGGTGGCATGAGCGGACAGACAAAGGTCCTCGTCGTCGATGACGAGCCGCCCATCCGCAAGCTCCTGCGGGTCGGTCTCACGGCCGAGGGCTACGGTGTCGTCGAGGCGCCCAACGGGCGGACTGCGCAGGATCTGCTCGCCACGGGCGATGCGCAGGTGGTTATCCTCGATCTCGGCCTGCCCGATATTGCAGGTCTCGATTTGCTGGCGTCGATACGTGACAAGTATCCGACCATGCCGCTGATCGTGCTGTCGAGCCGCGGCGACGAAGCGGGCAAGATCGCGGCGCTCGATCTCGGCGCCGACGATTACGTCACCAAGCCCTTTGGCCTTGGCGAACTCACGGCCCGGATCCGGGCGGCCCTCCGGCACCGGCTCGCCGAGCAGGGCGAGCGGCCGATCTTTCGCGTTGGCGACCTCTCCGTCGACCTGGTACGCCGCACCGTGAAAGTGGGAGAGCGCGAGGTCAGGCTTTCGCCCAAGGAATACGACATCCTGCGCTTGCTCGTGCACCACGCCGGCAAGGTCCTCACCCACGCCTTTATCCTGCGCCAGGTCTGGGGAGAGCCCGGAGATCCCCAATACCTTCGGGTCTACGTGCGGCAACTGCGCAGCAAGATCGAGCCCAATCCCGATCGGCCCGTGTACATCCTCACCGAGACGGGCGTCGGCTATCGCCTGCGCGCTCCTGATTAAGGGAGCTTCGCGGTCATGGTTTCCACGATGAAAGTCGGACAGCTTTTCTCGCCCCACCGCATCAAGCTTGGTCTTCGTGCCACGGACAAGGACCGGGTGCTCGAGAAACTTGCCGCCTGGGCGGCGGAGGAAGCGGGGGTCGCCCCGCTTGACTTGCTCAACGCCCTGCGCAGGCGCGAGGCGTTGGGATCGACCGGGACCGGAAACGGCGTCGCGCTGCCCCATTGCCGCGTTCCAGGGTCACTTCGACCTCTCGCCTGGCTCGCTCGGCTGGCTCAGCCGGTCCATTTCGAGGCGGTGGACGAGAAGCCGGTGGACATTGTTGCGCTGATTGTCTCCGGGGGCTCGGCGGAGGGGGAGGCCCTGAATGCACTCGCCTGTGCCGCACGGCTGGTGCGCTCGGAGGTGAGTCTCCTGCGGTCGGTCGGATCTTCCGAGCAGGCGTACGCGGCAATCAGCCAGGCGAGCTTCGCCCCATCCGAAAAGAAAGAGCCATGAGCCTGCGCGCGCGTATAGAATTTTGATGTTTTTGCCCAGCAGTCCCCATCGAATTCTTATGCGGACAGTTCCATCTCAGACGTGCAGGCAGATGGTCTGCTCAAGCTAACGGACGAAGGCGTGCAACGGGAGAAAGCCATGGCAACGGCTCAGGAAAGCTCTCGGCAGAACGATGATACGATGGTCATTGCCGAGCCATTTGACACTGTCTTCCCGAAAGCAGCACGCTACGGATTGACCCTCCTGCTTGTTGCTGCGGCGACGCTTCTCGCGTTCATCGCAAGCCCGTTCATACCTGCGCCGGGTCTCACGCTCGTCTTTGTTCTTCCGGTTGTCATCGCAGGCTCACTCTTTGGCTGGGGACCTTCGCTCTTGGCTATCGGCGCCGGCCTGCTGTCGTTCGACTTCTTTTTCACGCAACCGTACTTAAGCTTGCGAATGGATGACCCCGCGGAGATCTGGGCGGCCTCGCTGCTGCTTGCCACGGCGCTGATCGTCAGCGCGGTGACGTGGCAATCTCGACAGCGCGCCTTTGAGGCACGGCGCGCCACCGTACAGGCGGAGGCCATCCAGACCCTGGCCCATGCGGTTATCCAGCAAGTCCCAACGCCAGAACTGCTGAAGTCCGCCGCCATCTCGCTCAACAAGATCTTCGCAGCTCCTGCCGCCATTCTGGCGGGCAAACCGGGTTCGCTTACTGTGGAGGCGAACGCCGGGAACGCCGACCTCACTGCAGCGGAGCGCGCGGCTGCCGAAGCTGCGGCTACCACAGGCACGCCGGTGCGAGCCCAGGCTTATCCGCACGATCACTCGCGGTTCGAGATGTGGCCCGTGGTCGTAGCGTCGGGTTGCCGATACGTCCTCGCCGTCGACTTTGGGCGCTCCGAGTTCGAACGGCCGGGCGACGCAGAGAGATTTCTTGAAATTGTCGGAGCCTACCTGACTGCCGGGTTAGGGCAGCATCGCAGTTGAAGAGCCGAAATATCGGCCGCTATACAATCCTATGCAGCCGTTCTTCCGAACTGGCCCGGAGTCCGCTTTGGGTCAATTGCTTGCGTTGGAGCTTGTTCAGCTACGCGCCAGACAGCGACATCCGGCGAACGTGCACGTGGTTTTTCAAGTTCCGAGGCTGCCACCGGCGGCAGCCGGTCTCAAACGGGAAAAGTCAGGCGAACCTTAGTCATGTCACCATCGCGAGTGAGGCTAAGGCGACCGTTGTGGGCGCGGCCAACATCGTTCGCAATCGCGAGACCCAGGCCCGAGCCGTGCGACTGAGGTCCTTTGCTGAACGGGCGCACGAGATCAGCCTCGGGTCCGGAAAACCCCGCCCCGTCGTCCGCGACTTCGATCCAAGCAGCGGCATCATCGGTGCCGACACTGACATTCATTCGCGTGCGGGCCCCGTGCTTGAGGGCGTTGTCGATGAGATTGGCAACGGCCTCCGCCAAGCTGACCGGGTCGCCTTCGATCACCACGTCTGATGTCGCTGGCAGAAAACCAATGTCCACCTCGCGCGGAAGGGAGAGCGGAACCGCCTTGGCCATCACGGACTTGGCCAAGGCGTTTAGCTCAATCAACCCGTGGGGCGCGAATTCCATACGGTGGATCACCATCGCATGATCCAGAAGCTGGCTCGTCAGACGGCCAAGCTCCGTCGTCCTGTCCCGAATGCGAGCCAAGACGTCCTCCCGACGGGGAGAGGCCGGGTCTGCGCGCAGGATTTCGACTTGTGCGTCGAGGGCCGCTAGCGGCGTCCGGATCTGGTGGGCCGCGTCGGCGATGAAGCGCTGCATGCCGGTCATCCGGTGGGACAGCCGAGCCATGAATCCGTCGATGGCCTGAACGAGGCTACGGATTTCGACCGGCGGCTCGCCGGCGAGGGGACGTAAGTCATCCGGTCTTCGCTGGGCGATTTCACGTTCGATTCGAGTGAGCGGCTTCAATGCCGGCCCGATGGCCAAGGCGGTCGCAAGCACCGCGGCGACGCTCAGGGCTGCTATGAGCAGCAGGGCCTGTAAGGTCAGGTTGCGGGTCAGGGCCTGGCGGGACGCCAGGGTCTGCGCCAGCACCACGGTAGCCCAGGCCTCGCCGTTGGGCGTTGCGACCTGTCTTGCGAGGCTTGCGATGCGGACGGGTTGTCCCTGGTAGACGCCATCCTCCAGGACGACGCCGGACCGGGCCTCGGCAGGATCAATCGCCGAGCTGAGGTCGCCGTAGCCGGCCACAGCGACCCCCCTCGGGTCAACCACCTTGTAGAAGACCAGATCATAGGCCGAGAGCGACGCGATCACGGAGACAGGCGGTTCGACCGTCACGACGCCGCCCTGCACATAGATATTTTCCGCTATCTGGACGACGCCGCCGCTGAGGAGCCGGTCATAGGCCTGCTGGGCCGCGACAGAAGCCGAGCGCCAAGCGGCGAGGCCGAGGACGACCGCTCCAAACGTGAGCACGCCTGACAGGACCGCGACGATGCGGACCTTTAGTGAGAGCTTGAGATCAGAGCGCCGCAAGCTGATAGCCCAGCCCACGCAGGGTGCGGATCTCGATGGGAACACCCGCCAGCTTGCGCCTCAGCCGCGCCACGAACTGTTCGACGGCGTTCGGGCTGGGCTCCTGGTCGAAGTTGAACAGCTGCTCGATCAGTTCTTCCTTCGGCACGATCCGCTCCGGGCGAACAGCCAGGATCTCCAGGACGGTCAGTTCGCGCCGGGTCAGGTTCAAGTGCGCGCCACCGACGCTGGCCACCCGCCCTGCCCGGTCGATGGACAACGGCCCAACCCGGAGGATGTTGTCGACTTGACCTGCGCTCCGTCGCAGCAGCGCCCGCGCCCGCGCCTCCAGCTCACCGTAGTCGAACGGCTTCACAAGGTAATCGTCCGCGCCCAGGTCCAGCGCGCCTATCCGCTCGTCGAGGGCCGATCGCGCGGTCAGGACAAGAACCGGGGTTTTGTCCCTGCGGCTGCGCAGCGTCCTGAGGATCACAAGGCCATCCTGTCCTGGCAGCGTGAGGTCGAGGACGACGAGATCGTAGGCCTGCACTTCCAAAAGCTCGCCAGCGGTCTTGCCGTCCTGCTCCCAATCAACGGCGTGACCAGCCCGCTCGAGCCGAAGGATCACGGCCTCGGCGATGTCGACGGTGTCTTCGATGACGAGCACACGCACAGGATCGTCCTCCGGCCCGAGTCAGGTTGGAGTCAGGCTCATCGGTTATCCATCCGTCAAGCACTCAGAAGTGCGCCAAGGAAACGAAGCAAGGGAGGGTCGATTGCTAGCCCCCAATCCGCAGTTCAATCCGGTCCCGCTCTTGTCGGTGTCCGGCGTGACGTTGCAGTACAAGACGCCCGATGCTGTCGTGACGGCGACGCGGCTGGTCTCGTTCGACGTTTACCCGTCTGATCGGTTTGTGCTGCTCGGGCCCTCGGGATGTGGCAAGTCCACCCTCCTCAAGGCCATCGGCGGCTATCTGGCGCCTGTGGAAGGTGAGATCAGCCTCAAGGGCCGCGCCGTTTCCGGCCCTGGCCCGGACAGGATGATGGTCTTCCAGGAGTTTGACCAGCTTCTGCCCTGGAAGACGGTGCGGGAGAATGTCGTCTTTGCCCTCACGGCATCGGGACGGGCAAGCGGCGCCGAGGCGCAGGAGCGCGCCCGGTCGTACATCGACAAGGTCGGCCTCACGAAGTTCGCCGACAGCTATCCCCACATGCTCTCAGGAGGCATGAAACAGCGGGTCGCCATCGCGCGCGGGATGGCGATGGAGCCGGACGTGCTGTTGATGGACGAACCCTTCGCCGCACTGGATGCCCTGACCCGTCGCAGGATGCAGGACGAGTTGCTCCGTCTCTGGGACGATACACGGTTCACCGTGCTGTTCGTCACCCACTCCATCGAGGAAGCGATTCGGGTCGGGACACGGATCCTGTTGCTGTCACCCCATCCGGGCGAGGTCAGGGCCGAGCTGAACAGCGTGGCGGTCGAGGACATCGGCACCGCACGGCAGGCCGAGCTTGAGACGCGCGTCAACGACATGCTTTTCGCAAACCACTGACCAGGGGCTGCTCCATGACCGATCTCGTCAGCTTCCGTCCCGAAATCATCCGCGAGGTTCACCCCAGCGATGCCCCTGTCATCGCCAAGAAGGTCGGGTTTGCCGAACGGATCTACCGGCTGGGCTTTGTGCGCAAGGCCGTCATCCTCCTCGTGCTCGCGGCACTGTGGGAGGCGTACGGGCGCTGGCTCGGAAACCCGCTGCTCTTTCCCACTTTCGGCCAAACGGTTGAGGCCTTCTTCGACAACATCGCCAGCGGCGTGATTCCCCAGCGCATGCTGGTTTCGTTGCAAACGCTCATCGTCGGCTATGGGATCGGTATCGCGTTGGCTGCCCTGCTGACGACAGCGGCGATCGGCTCTCGCATCGGGGCCGACCTGCTCGAAACCCTTACGGCGATGTTCAACCCCCTGCCTGCGATCGCGCTTTTGCCCTTGGCTCTGATCTGGTTTGGGCTGGGAACAGGCAGCATCGTGTTCGTCCTGGTGCACAGCGTCATGTGGGCGATCGCTCTCAACACCCATGCCGGGTTCCGATCGGTCTCGAACACCTTGCGGATGGTCGGACAGAACTACGGGCTACGCGGGCTCAAGCTCGTCCGAATGATCCTGATCCCGGCGGCGTTCCCCGCCATCCTCACCGGATTGAAGGTGGGTTGGGCCTTCGCCTGGCGCACGCTGATCGCCGCCGAACTCGTGTTCGGCGTGTCGTCGGGCTCGGGCGGCCTCGGATGGTTCATCTACGAGAACCGTAACCAGCTGGAGACGGCCAACGTCTTCGCCGGCCTGCTCACGGTCATTCTCATCGGATTATTTGTCGAGAACGTCATCTTCGCCAGCATCGAGCGCAGGACCATCCGGCGCTGGGGCATGCAGCACTGAATCGAAGCTCCAAGGCCGAATGGCCGTTATCCGCCACGGGAGGATCCACATGGCACCCAAGTTACTTACATCCACGCTCGCGGCCTTGGCCATGGCGATGACCGTTGCAACGCCGGCTTCGGCCGAGGTGAACGAGGTGCGCATCTCCAAGGGCTTCGGCATCCTCTATCTGCCGCTGATCGTCATGCAGGACCAGCAATTGCTGGAAAAGCGGGCGAAGGAAGCCGGCATTTCCGACCTGAAGGTGACCTGGCTCATGCTGGACGGCGGCAACGTCATCAATGACGCCATGATGGCGGGAACGCTGGACTTCGCGGGAACCGGGGCTCCTGGCTTCGTGACCCTCTGGGCCAAGGCGAAGGGCATCCCGGGGGTCGAGGTGGTCGGGGTCTCCGGCATGAGCTCGACGTCGCAGTGGCTCATGTCCAACAAGCCGGAGCTGAAGTCGCTGCAGGACTTCACGCCCGCCGACAAGATCGCTCTCCCGGGCATCAAGACCTCGCTCGCCGCCGTGACGCTCCAGATGATCTCGGCGAAGGTCTTTGGCGATGCCAACTACGCCAAAATGGACCCGTTGACGGTCAGCCTGCCCCATCCTGAAGCACTGACGGCTCTCGTGGGAGGCAAGACCGAGGTGAAGGCGCATTTCACCTCACCACCGTTCCAGTACCTGGAGGCCAAGAGCTCCGGCATTCATCGCGTGCTCAACTCTGTTGACTATCTGGGCAACATCACGCTGGACGTGACATTCGCACCCAAGAAGTTCGTCGACGCCAACCCGAAGCTGACGCAGGCCTTCATCAATGCGATGGATGATGCGAACAAGCTCATCGATGGTGACAAGAAACTCGCGGCGGAAATCTACGCTCGATCCTCAAAGGTCAAGGTGGATCCTGCGGAAATCCAGCAGATGATCGAGGACAAAGATTCGCGGTTCAGCACGACGCCTGAGGGCGTAATGGGCTACGCCGATTTCCTGCACCGCACGGGCTCCATCAAGGTCAAGCCTGGCAAGTGGAGCGATATGTTCGTACCGCAGCTGGGCGGCAGGCCAGGAAGCTGACCCACAGCCTCACTTACGCGGCAATCGTCAGGTGAGCCGGCTTGCGCGGACGCTACCCATCGGGTCCAATAGCGGGCGTTCCCGTGATGGACGAGCTCGCCCGTCGGTTGATGCGCGCTCAGATGCCAAGCATCGGGGCGGCTTCCAAACGTCAACAATTGCCATTGGGTCCGCTAAACAATCTCTGGAAGCCTCTATTCAACCAGGCGGCGCGACTAATTAGGTGTCGGCGCGTCACGAGGCAGCAACTCTTCAGAGCAGATATGAATTGGAGTCGCAAGCACGTGGTTGTCTTGGGCTAAACGGGCAGGAGGGATCGACAGAACGCCTCATCGGCTTCGCTCAAGCGACTGCCTTGAAGAGTTCGCATCTCTGGTTTTGACCCGAAGCTGCCCTTGGCTTCGTCCGCTTTGAGTCAGAGATACGGCAGCAGGAGCCGCGCGGCCGCATTCCGGATGCGAACCAGGGGGCCAGCCGCGGTCAGTTCCTGCCGCGCGAGTCTCCTGGCCCGAGCCACCTTCTCATCCAGGATGGCATTGAGCTTCGCGACAAAGTCACGATCCCAGACCTCGAGTTCAAACTCGAAGTTGAGCCTGAGACTGCGAACATCCCAGTTGGCGCTACCGACGAGGCTCCAGGCTCCGTCGACGGTCATGATCTTGGAGTGGTCGAGCGGACCACGGGACAAGTGCACGGTACAGCCGCGTTCCAGAAGGACCCCAATTTGGGCGCGCGCGGCCCAATCCACCAGAGGGTGGTTCGAAGCTTCCGGGATCGTGATTTCAACGGAGACGCCACGAAGCGAGGCGAACGCCAGGGCGCTCTGCAACGTGCGGTCCGGCAGAAAATAGGGCGTCGTAAGGCGGATCCGGGTGTGTGCCGCATTAACGGCCCCGATCATGATCGTCTCGATCTTCGCTATGTCGTCGTCGGGGCCCGACTGGATTCCCCGGGCCAGTGCCGGACCGACGCCGTCCGCATTGGCGGGCGTGATGGGCCGTCGGCGATCGCCCGTCGTGAAGCTCCAGTCCTGCTCGAAGGTGGCCGAGAGGTCCCGCACGACGGGTCCCGAAACCGCGAAGTGGATGTCGCGAACTCCCTCGTCTCCCTTCCGTCGCGAGGCGATGTTTTCCGCTCCGATGTTCAGGCCCCCTGTGAAGCCGAGCCGACCATCGACCACGAGGATTTTCTTGTGCAGCCTGAGATTGAGGAAAGCCATCCGCCACGGCATCCAGCTGTGAAGGAACCGGGCGACAGGCACGCGCGCTTCTGCAAGGGCGGTGACCGCTGGAGAACGGAAGTAGCCTGCGCCGATTCCGTCGACCAAGACGCGGACGTCGACCCCCCGTCGGTGTGCCTGGATCAGCGCGTCAATGAACGGGAGGCCCGCTGCATCGGCTCTGAAGATGTAGCTCGACAGGATGACGCTGACGGTGGCCTCGTCGATGGCTCGCAACATGGCAGGATAGGCCGCATCGCCATTTGCGAGGGGTTCCAGCCGATTCCCCGTCATCAGCGGCAGACCAGACGCCCGCCCGGTCAAGATCCCCAGGGGTTCAAGGTGTGGCGCTTCGACTGCCAGATGCGGTGCCGTGCCGGTCGACCGCTCCGCCGTGGCAGGATGGCTCCGCCGAAGGCGCGACGCGCGGCGAGCGATCCGGTTGATGCCAAACAGGAAGTAGAGAATCGAGCCGATGAACGGAGACAGCCAGGCCAGGGCTATCCATCCTGCCCCAGCACGCACGTCGGTTCGGTGCGCCAGCACGTGCACGGTCACGCCCGCCGCGCTCGCCACGTCAGCAGCCGTCAAGAGAGGGCTGAGGATGTCCGACATGGTGGGTATGCCGTTCGGCGACGCCTATCCCAGCTGATCATTTCCCGCGCTTCAATGGGCGATGAAAAGGGCCACGGGTGCATTCGCGAGCAAGCTCTTCGTCGCCCCTCCCAGGATGAAATCCCGAATCCGGGAATGCCCATAGGCACCCATGACGAGCAGATCGCACTGGTCCTCGGCAATGGTCGCCCTCAGCGTGTCCCCGATCGAGCGTCCCTGCGAGTCCACTTCCCTGAAAGTGCAATCCACGTCATGCCTCGAAAGGTGCCGCAGCAGCTCGCTCTCAATGGCGCCGCCGTGGAGGGGCTTCTCGTTGATGATCGTGACGACGGATACGCGCTTCGCTCGGGTCAGGATCGGCATGGCGTCTGCAAGCGCGCGTGAAGCGGCCCTGCTGGCGTCCCAGGCCACAAGGACGTTGTCCAGGATCGGCGCGGGGCCTGAGCGAGGCAGAACGAGAACCGGCCTCCCCGCCCCGAAGATGATTGCCTCCGCGTACCATCGTTCGACACCATCGGCCTCGCCGACTGCCATGATCGTCAGGTCGCGAACGTGGGACTGGCCGACCAGAAGAGCGGGTGCTTCCGCAGTCGTGCATCGCTTGAGAACACAATCCCCCAACACGTTTTTTGCGATGGCGGCATGCTCGAAAACATCGAGCAGTTCCTGAGCCGCGGCAGCGCTCCTCTTCCTCGCGGCCTCGATCATCCCAGCGACGTCCACCAATCCTTCCGCGAGGAAACCTACTGACGACGGGATCGAGACTTCCAGCCCGATCGCTGAAATCGTCGACCCGAACGCCGCGGCGAAATCGACGGCCCGTATGATGGATGCAGCTGGCGTTGGCTCAGGGTAACTGGCCGTTGCAAGCAGGATGTCCTTGAACATCGAGAACCTCCGGCGGTTGATCGGGCGCTCCAGTGCGCGCGGAGCAGGTTGCTTGGCCGTCGTACGGAGTGCAGAGACTTCGGCCTCTGCGCCCTTCGGACACCACGTGGGCAGTCTATCCCTGTTCGGCGTCGGTCGCGTTGAGGATCCGCAAGAATCCCTCCACACCATGTCTACGCCGGCGCGCTTGTGCTGACGGGCACAGCCTTGCGTGCTCCCAGCAATTCGGCATTGAAGCCATGGCCTGACTCCGATCAAGACATCGGCCATGTGTGCGCTTAGTCTTTTGCGATGAACCGATACTCGCGCGAAGATCACGAACTAGGCCAGAGGCTTGGCCCGATCCATGCCCGGCAAAGACTGGGGATCGAAGAAGCGCACGAGGCGCAGATCCTCGGGCAGGGCCTCAACTTCTTTCACATCGAGAACTGGTATTCGATCCACTCGGTTATCCGTAACAGCCTTCGCGTCGTGGGCCTCTACGGGCGCGGACGCCGGAACGCCGCGAGGGTGAGGCTCGTGACGAACCAAGTCCTCTCCCCGCGGCTGCCGCAAGCCTTCAACGGCTACCGCATCCTGCACTTGAGCGATCTCCACGCGGACATGAGCAAGGCGGCCATGGGCCGTGTGATCGAGTTGGTCGAGGACCTTCCCTACGACGCCTGCGTTCTGACCGGCGACTACCGGGGGAAGACGTTCGGCCCGTTCCAGGCCTGCCTGGACGGCGTCGAGGAGGTCGTATCGAAGCTGAGGAGCCCGGTGTTCGGTGTTCTCGGCAACCATGACACGGTGCGGATGGTGCCACGGCTCGAGTCCATGGGCGTGCGCATGCTGATGAACGAATGTGTGACGCTCGCGCGCGGCAACTCGCACATTCATCTCGCCGGGGTGGACGACCCACATTTCTACAGAGCCGACAATCTCGAGAAAGCTGCCGAAGGCATTCCCGAGAACGCCTTCTCGGTCCTGCTGTCGCACACGCCGGAAATCTACCGGCAGGCCGCGCATGTCGGGTTCGACCTGATGCTGGCCGGCCATACCCATGGCGGCCAGATCTGCCTTCCCGGGCAGATCCCGCTCACCCTGGACTCGGCCCTGCCGCGCCGCTTCGGAGCGGGGGCGTGGCAATACGAGCGCATGATCGGCTACACGTGCGTGGGTGCGGGGTCGAGCGTCGTCGCGGTGCGCTACAACTGCCTGCCGGAGATCACGATCCACGAACTGGCCTGCGACCGCCTCAATAGGGCCGGTCCCTGATCCTCAGGGCGAAGAGAAGCCGGGAGATCAAGACCTCGCCGATCCAGAATGCCGCGACGCCCGCGGCGATGTCCACCGCATCCAGCCCGAACGGGCCGGCCAGGACGAGAAGCGGGAGGAGGATCTCAGGAATTTGGTCAAGCCCGGGCGCCATGCTGCTGGGCTTTAACCCCAGCCGCCGCTTCGTGAAGCTGGACAGCAGGTCTCCGACCATAGCGGTCATCCCCGCGAGAGCTCCAATCCCAGGTCCAAGCCCCATGAGCGAGCCGGCGAGCGACGCCATCGAAACCGCCAGCACGAGGCCGCGAATCGTCTTCGACTTTCCAAGCAGGGGCGCGCCATCCCGCAGAAGCAGGCCGCCGTCGAGCGGCCAAGCCCAGCGCTCTCCCATCCACCGCTTGGCGAGGATCGGGGTCCCGTTAGCGACCGCAGCCAGAGCTAGGACTTGCAGCAATGGACCGAGATGAAGGCTCGCCAAATTGGTCGTCCTGCGCCGCACGTGGCCGTCAATCAGCTAGATACCTCGGTCCGTCGAAAAGGCACAGTCCACGGTGCTGCAGCCACAGCGCGATGATCCAGCATGCAATGGCCCAAGCGGCGCCGATACACCGCCCGGCGAGAACGTCGGAGGGCCAGTGGACGCCGAGATAGACACGGCTGATCCCGACCGCGATGGTCAGGATGACGGCCAGGCTCACGACATCAATCCGCAGGCGTTGGTATTGCCCGTGCGAGAAGGACTCCCAACGTGAGGTAGGTGACTGCGGACAGCATGGCGTGACGTCTCCCTCCTTGACGTCGACCGCGATCCTCGCAAGGGCCAAGACCAGCACCGGCGCGCCCAGCAGCAGCCAAATGGGCGCAATCTCCTCAGGTCGCGACCAAAGGAGTGACGCGGCACTTCTTACTTCAGCCACGATGCCCATCACAGTTCCTCAAGCTCATCGATGCCATTCTGGCCCGGCGGCCAGCGAAGGAAACAAGTCGAGTGTACGCCCTGAACGAACGGCTCTTCCTCCTCCTCAACGCAAGCGATCATCCGCCGGGTTCACTCGTTGCCTTTGCGGAATTCGTGGCCGCCGATGTTGTCTTGGCCGTCGTACTTCTCCTGGTGGTGTTGTGGGTGTGGGGACGGCCGGACGCTCGACCCGGTCTTCTGGCAACGGCTCTGGCAACGTTGCTCGCGCTCGGCCTGAACCAACTTCTTGGTCTTCTCTGGTACGAGCCGCGGCCCTTCATGATCGGGCTAGGACACACGCTTTCGCAGCACGTTCCGGAAAACTCGTTTCCCAGTGATCACGCCACGTTCATGTTCGCCGTGGGTCTGAGTCTGATAGCTACCCATGCCGCCCGCGCCTGGGGCATCGCCGTCTGCGCGGCCGGCCTGCTCGTGGCCTGGGCGCGCGTCTACCTCGGACTCCATTTCCCGATCGACATGCTATCCTCGGCGGTCATCGCTGGCGTCTGTTCGCTCGGCGCATTGGCGGCAGTGCGCCCTGTCGCGACGATCGTGAACCCCTGGATATGCCGGATCTACGACAGGGCGCTCGATCTCCTCCGGATGCCCAGGAGCCTGTTCCCCAGAAGCCCGCAAGGGACTTAGTCGGACGGGCCCGTAGGACGTGATGGCGAGCCTCATCGAAAGCGTGGCAGGGCTCATCTTCTGGCTGATTTCGGCCGGCGGCTATGCCGCTATCATTGTTCTGATGGCCATCGAGTCGGCCTGCGTGCCGCTGCCGTCAGAGATCGTGATGCCCTTCGCGGGCTACCTCGCCTCGACCGGGCGTTTCTCCCTCATCGGAGTGGCGACCGCTGGTGCCGTGGGCTGCAATATTGGCTCTACGCTCGCCTATTGGGCAGGCCGAACGGGTGGTCGGTCCTTTATCGACCGATGGGCGCGACTGGTTCTCCTTGTCCCCGGCGACCTCGCGAAAGCAGAAGCATTCTTTGACCGCTATGGCGCCGCAACCGTCTTCTTCGGGCGGCTGCTCCCCGTCATCCGCACGTTCATTGCCCTCCCGGCAGGACTGGCGCGCATGCCCCAGGTGAAATTCCAAGCGTACACCTTCGCTGGCTCGTGGCTCTGGTGCTACGCGCTGGCGGCAGTGGGCAAGGCGCTCGGCGAGAAATGGAACAGTGACCCCCGACTGCGCACCCTGTTCGAAAGCGCCGACATCGCGATCGTGCTGTCGGTCGCGATCGCAGTTGCGCTCCTTTGGCTGAAGCGCCGCCAATCGCACTGAAAGGCCCCGGGAGGAGCCTCCCTCAGCAAGCGAATGTCGTGGTGCAGGAGACCTGACGAACCGGCGTTCACTCCATGCGTTCAGCCGGAGGCGAGCCGGTCCGCGATCGGCTATCCCGCACAAAGGACAGTATGGCCCATCATCTCCATCTGACGCAGTTGATCCAGACCTACGGGTACTGGCTGATCGCTGGGATCGTCCTCCTCGAGAGCATCGGCGTGCCTCTCCCGGGCGAGACGACCTTGATCTCGGCTGCGGTTTATGCGGGCACGACGCATCAGCTGAACATCGTCGTCGTCCTTGCGGCGACGGTCACCGGGGCGGTCCTTGGCGACAACATCGGGTACTTCATCGGCGAGAAACTTGGGTACCGACTAGTCCTCCAATATGGCGGCCGGATCGGTCTGACCGAACGCAAGATCAAGCTGGGCCAGTACCTTTTCCAGATCCACGGCGGCAAGGTCGTGTTTTTCGGACGGTTCGTCGCGATGCTGCGGATCCTCGCGGCCTTCCTGGCTGGCGTCAACCGGATGCCGTGGCCCAGGTTCTTTGCCGCGAACATTGCGGGGGCGGTCGTCTGGGCGACAACGTTCGGCCTGGGCGCATACTTCCTCGGAGAAGGCATCCACCAGGTAGCCGGCCCGATCGGGTTTGCGGCGATCGGGCTGGCGGTTTTAATTCTCATCCTCGCAGGCGCCGCCATTCGCAGGCATGAAGCCGACCTTGAGGAGATCGCCGTGCGCGCGCTACCAGGTCCGCTGCGCCTGCCTTAGGTGTGAATAAGCCTCACGCTAAGTACCAGCGGAGCGAGAACGATGAGGCCGACTAGGACCCCAGGAAACGAGGTCGATGGGGCGGAGCCGCTATTGGAAGGAAGTCCGATTTCTGCGGCGGGCTCGGATTCCGCTATTGGCGCGAGGCAGACACGCCGTCTGTCGCCTGTGAGCGTGCCCGTACGTCATCCTGCAAGCAGATGCGGCGTTCCAAGTAGGAGTTCGCCATGTCTGCTCAGAAAACGGTTTCCTCGAACCGCCGCCCCTGGAACTCGGGTCGCGTCGTTGGCGCCAAGCCGCCTTTGAAGCTCCAGCATATCTGGGCGCTACGAACCCGGCTTCAGATCGATAAGCGCATCCGCGACCTTGCGATGTTCAATCTCGCGATCGACAGCAAGCTTCGGGGCTGCGACATCGTTCGCCTACGGATCGGGGACGTTGCCGCAGGTGGAAGTGTACGAACGCGATCAACCGTCATCCAGCAAAAGACCAGCCGGCCCGTCCCATTCGAACTCAGCCCCGCGACCAGAGCTTCTGTCGCGGCGTGGCTCGACGTTCGACCAACGGGTAAGAGCGACTGGTTATGGCCGAGCCGCAGCAGAGCTGGAGGCCATCTCACAACTCGGCAATACGGCCGCCTTGTCGATCAATGGATGACCATGATCGGCCTCGATCCTGCGAACTATGGCACCCATAGTCTGAGGCGAACGAAAGTGTCTCTCGTCTACAAGCGGACGGGCAACCTTCGTGCCTGTCAACTTTTGCTCGGCCACACCAAACTGGAGAGCACGGTGCGCTATCTCGGTATCGAAGTTGACGATGCCCTCCACCTGTCGGAGCAGGAAGAGATCTGAACAATGCTGCCGGCGGGCAAGTCCGCTCGCCGGTAAGATTACTGAAGCCTGCCCGTTTGGCAGTTTCCGCCTCGCGCCAATCGGCGACGTTCGGGCCAAGCGGCTGGAATGTCCGCTCCCGACCCAACTCGGGCCATGGGTTTGATTGGCTTGCCTGGCTCGACTTAACTCTGAGGGGACCTTTGGGATGTCTGGTCTCACGCAGTGAGCAAGCGGCCACTAAGGATGTCGATATCAGAGTAAGCAGTCTTTTGCCGCCCCGAAGGTTCACATCGTGTCCGGCGCGCCACCTAAGCCATTCAATGTATCGAATATTCGTGCTCGTTCCAGGCGTGTATTGCGGAAATACGATTGTAAGAGCAACATCATAGTAACGCTTGCCACCGATCTGCCAGATTGTGGCCCACACTTCAATTCGCATCAGCGAGGTGTGACCAGAACAGGTCTGCCGCAGCGTTTTGCGACCCTTGAATGCGCATGGCCTGTATCTGAAGCTCGCAGACCGGAAAGCGTTCGGACAAGTCAATCAGCCGGCCCGAGCGCAAATCGTCCTTAATCAGTGATTCAGGCACCCAGGCGACGCCCACACCGGCGACCGCCAGTTCGGCTGCTGCCAGCGTCAGCGCCGTCTCGACGCGCGGGACGGTGCGAATTCGGGCGTTGAGCGTGGGCAGGATCCTGAGCTCCATCACCCGTCCGAAATAGACATCTGCGGGATAGGTAATCATCGGGAGGTCGATAAGCTCGTCGCCATCCGCCGGCGGCAAAACAACATCGACGCTGCCAACGGGGACAAACCGATCGCTGCCGAAGGTTATGACGTCGAGAAACTCCGTGGTTGCGTCTTTCGGCTCATCGGGCAGGTGGTAGACGATGGCGATGTCCGCCTGGCGCGAGAACAGCAGCCCTGTGCACTCGTCCAGATTGGCCGACCGCAGCCGGACATGAAGGTCCGCTTGCTGTAGGCCGGCCTGGCGCAGAATGGCGGGAAATCGCACGGTGGCCAGAGAATGCTGGCAGGCAACCAGCACCTTGTTGCTCGCCATACGCTCGCCGCGCCGTAGGTCTACGACGAGTTGGCGCAAGCCCGCCGCCAGCAACAGGATCTGTTCGCTTTGCGCCTGCGTGGTAGGGCGCAGCCGGATCGGCTTGTGGTTCCGATCGAACAATTCGATGCCGATGTGCTCCTCGATCTGACGCACGCGCCGTGAGAAGGCCGATTGAGTGAGTCGTCTCCGTTCAGCTGCGCCGCTGAAGGACCCTGTCTCGGCGATCGCCATGATGTCCTCCAGCCATTCAAGACGCATGCCGGGCTCCGTAATATGCACTTTTTGCAAGATATCTCGAGAATTTCGAATTTGCCAGGCATAAAATCGCGTGCAAACCTCAAAACATACAAGTTAGTGAGGGTTCGCCATGCATCTCGCTCGTTTTCCGCGCATTCATCTGGCGCATCTTCCAACCCCTCTCGAGAGGCTCGACCGGCTTTCGGCCGAATTGGCCGGGCCGGAGATCTGGATCAAGCGCGACGACTGCACGGGGCTTTCAACGGGGGGCAACAAGACCCGCAAACTCGAATTCCTGATGGCCGAGGCACAGGCCATGGGCGCCGACACGGTGATGACGCAGGGTGCGACACAATCCAACCATGCGCGCCAGACCGCGGCCTTCGCCGCTAAGCTCGGCATGGCCTGTCATATTTTGCTGGAAGACCGCACAGGGTCCAGCGACCCAAACTACAACACGAACGGTAATGTACTGCTCGATCACCTGCACGGCGCAACTACCTCCATACGCGCCGGTGGAATGGACATGCAGGCCGAGATGGAGAAGGTCGCGGCCAAGCTCAAGAGCGAAGGACGCAAGGTTTACATCATTCCGGGTGGCGGATCGAACCCTACAGGAGCCCTCGGATATGTGAACTGCGCGTTCGAGCTGGTCGGTCAGGCCAACGATCGCAGCCTAGTGATCGACCATCTCGTTACCGCCACTGGGTCTGCCGGAACGCAGGCCGGGCTGATCACCGGCTTGAAGGCGATCAACGCTGGCATCCCGTTGACGGGGATCGGCGTTCGCGCGCCTCAGCAGAAGCAGGAAGAAAGCGTCTTCGGCCTGGCACAGAAGACGGCCGAGAAACTGGGCTGCCCCGGCGTCGTCGCGCGGGAGGACGTGGTCGCGGACAGCAATTACGTAGGCGCCGGCTATGGGATTCCGCGCGATGACACTCTGCAGGCGATCCGAATGTTCGCGCAGCTCGAGGGAATCCTGCTCGATCCGGTCTACTCGGCAAAGGGTGCAGCCGGGCTGATCGACTATTGTCGCAAAGGGCGGTTCCGCAAGGGCGAACGCGTGGTCTTTCTGCACACTGGCGGCTCGGCCGCTCTGTTTGGCTATGATGCGGTTTTCGCCGATGAAAGCCGCAAGCTGATGATCGCGTGATCTCCATGCCGCGCCCGCGCTTCACGAAAAGCTTCACCCAGCAGCTGCCGATCCCCGACGAGGGGATCTCGGCAGCTGTTGCCGTAATGCGTTCGGGGCGCCTGCATCGGTACAACCTCGCTGCCGGCGAAGAAGGAGAGGCGATGGCACTGGAGCGCGAATACGCGCGCTTCCAGGAGACAGCCTACTGTCTGGCAGTTGCTTCGGGTGGCCAGGCCATGCAAATCGCGCTGCGGGCGGCTGGCGTGCGGCCTAACGATTTGGTCCTGACCAACGCTTTTACGCTGGCACCCGTCCCCGGCGCCATCGCGGCGGTCGGCGCGGCGCCGGTGCTGGTCGAGATCACGCCTGATCTGGTGATCGACCTCGACGACCTGGCGGCGAAAGCCGCCGCCAGTGGCGCACGGCATCTGCTGCTGTCGCATATGCGCGGCCATCTCTGCGATATGGATCGGCTCATGGAGATCGCCGCGGCAGTCCGGCTGACGGTCATCGAGGATTGCGCCCACACAATGGGAGCGCGGTGGAACGGCCGGCTTTCGGGCAATTTCGGGCTCGCCGGCTGCTTCAGCACGCAAACCTACAAGCATCTGAACTCGGGCGAGGGCGGCCTGCTCACCTCCGAAGATGCGGCGTTCATGGCGCGGGCGACGATCATGTCGGGCTCCTACATGCTCTATGAGCGCCACGGCGCAGGGCCAGAGACGGCTGCCTACGGCCAGATTCGGCTCGAGACGCCAAACATGTCGGCGCGCATGGACAATTTACGGGCCGCGCTGCTGCGGCCACAGCTGCGCGATATCAAAACGGCCATTACCGGCTGGAACGAGCGTCACGATCTGGTAGCGGAACGCCTCGCCGCGAACGCTGCGATCCGGATGCCGCACCGCCCGGCGGCGGAGCGTTACGTCGGCTCGTCGATCCAGTTCTGCTTGCCGGGGGTAAGCAAGGCGGCGGCCGAGAGGTTGGTCGCCGGGCTCACGCAGGTCGGCGTGGAGGTGAAATGGTTCGGCGCAGCTCAACCGGTTGCCTTCACCTCCGATCACCACAGCTGGCACTACGTCCCGAGGCAGGATCTGCCGCGCACCGACGCCGTTCTCGCAGGCTTGTTCGACATGCGCCTGCCTCTGACATTCAGCCTTGAGGATTGCGCCCTCCTGGCGGACCATATCAACGATGCCGTGGCCGCGCTCGCCGCTCAGGGAGTGCTTTGATGAGGCGGGTCGGCATTCTCGGCGGGATGGGTCCGGAAGCGACCATCCTCATCATGCAAAAGGTGCTCGCAGGCGTCTCGGCGCGGGACGATGCAGACCATGTGCCGCTGATCGTCGACCAGAATCCGCAGGTGCCCTCGCGCATCGCCCGGCTCATCGATGGAACGGGCGAAGACCCTGGGCCTGTGCTGGCCGAAATGGCGAAAAGGCTCGTCGCCGCCGGAGCGCAGGCTTTGGCGATGCCATGCAACACCGCGCACCATTACGCCCCGGTCATCCGGGCAGCGGTCGATGTTCCGTTTCTCGACATGATCGAGCTTTCGACCGCCGAGGCCGCACGTCGCACCGGGTCCGGTGGCACTGTCGGCATTCTTGCCTCGCCGGCTATTCGCAGGGTTGGGTTATTCGAAAAGGCACTGTCGCGCCATGGCCTGACCGGAGCCTATGCGCAGGACGAGGCCGGAATGCTGGCGGCAATACGCCAAATCAAGGCGCGGGGTCCGCAGCCGGAGACGCGTGCACAGCTGATCAAATCGTCGACCGAGCTCCTCGAGCGCGGCGCGGCAGTGCAGATCATCGCCTGCACCGAGTTTTCGATGATACCGGAGGCGATCGCAGCCGAGGCGGATGCATTCGACGCGTTGGACTGCCTAGTATCGGAAATCTTGTCCTTTGCCAAGCAGAACTATTTCGCAATTGCCGACAATACGTGATCCGAACTGAACAAGTCGCGAAAAAAAATAAAACGAGCAACAACGGAGGGAAGACATGATGAAGCTATTGAAGACCTTGGCGCTGGGCACGATCGCGCTGGCGCTTTCTGGTGCTGCGGCGTCCGCCCAGAAGATGGTCATTGCGACCTTCAGCGATCCGACACCGATGAATGCTGTACGCGCCACCGACGCCTTCAAAAAGGCGACCGGCTGGGACATTGAATGGCGGGTCTTCAAGTCAGGCACGGACGTGATCGCGGCCATGGCTTCCGGCGACGTGCAGGTGGGTGAACTCGGCTCCTCGCCGCTGGCGATCGCCGCCAGTCAGGGCGTCAACATCCAGATGTTCATGCTGTCGTATGCCATCGGCGATTCCGAAAGCCTGATCGCGCGCAACGGCTCGAACATCAACAAGGTCGAAGACCTCAAGGGCAAGCGCGTCGCTGTTCCGATTGGCTCGACCGCCCATTATTCTCTGATTGGCGCCATCCGCCATGCGGGACTGGCCGAGACCGACGTGACGATCATGTCTATGCCACCCGACCAGATCGCCGCCACCTGGGATCAGGGTACCATCGACGCAGCGTTCATCTGGCCACCGGCCCAGACGCAGATCCTCAAGAACGGCAAGCGGGTCGTCAGCGCCAGCGATATTGCGAAATGGGGCTATCCGACGTTCAACGCCTGGGTGGTGAACAAGGATTTCGCTGCCAAGAACAAGCCGCAAGTCGTTGCATTCGCCAAGGTCATGGACGCAGCAAACAAGGCCTATTTGGCCAACCCGGCTGCGTGGACGCCTGAGAATCCCAGCGTCAAGGAGATCGCCAAGGTGACAGGCGCTGGCGCCGACCAGATCCCGGAAATCCTTGAGGGCTACACCTTCGTGCCGCTTTCCGAGCAGCTTGGCAATCAATGGCTGGGCAATGCGGCGAAGGTGATGAAGTCGACGGCCGAGTTCTTGAAATCGGCCAAACGGATCGACACCGTGGCTGCGGATTACGCGCCGTTCGTCGACACCACAATCGCAGCTGAGGCAGCGAAATGAAGCGTCTCCCGGCGGGACCGCGGCCCGCCGGGCACTTTCTCGTGCCGAGGAGTTCGCAAAATGGGACTGCTAGTCGGTGACGTTTCGGTCGTCTTTCCTGCCGCCGACCGCAGACCACCTGTGCAAGCGCTGAGCGGCATTGAGCTTAGTATTGCGGACAAGGAATTCGTAGTCGCGCTCGGCGCCTCAGGCTGCGGAAAATCGACGCTGCTCAATCTGATCGCCGGCTTCCTGTCGCCGACGTCGGGCGAACTCGTTTTGGACGGGAAGAAGATCAATGGCCCTGGCGCTGACCGGTCGGTGGTTTTCCAGAAGCACGCGCTGCTGCCATGGCTCAACGTGCTGGACAATGTCGCTTTCGGCCTGCAGATCCGTGGGATCAACAAGTCTGAGCGCTACAAGATTGCCAACCAGTTCCTCTCGATGCTGGGGTTGGACGGATTTCAGGAATCGCCGGTCTATAAGCTCTCGGGCGGAATGCAGCAACGCGTCGGCATTGCGCGCGCCCTAACATGCGACCCGCGCATCCTGCTGATGGACGAGCCGCTCGGCGCCCTGGACGCGCTGACCCGCGAAAAGGCGCAGGAGTTGATCCTCAAGATCTGGAACGACACGGGTAAGTCGATCTTCCTGATCACCCATGACGTCGAGGAAGCGCTGTTCATGGGCACCAAGCTGGTCGTCATGTCACCGCGCCCGGGACGCATCACCCATGTGATCGATCTGCCGTTCTCGCGGCGGTTTCTCGCCGGCGAAGCGGCTCGCGCGGTCAAGGCCTCGTCGGATTTCATCAAACTGCGCGAAGACGTGCTGAAGATCATCTTCACGGACGAGGAGGCCGTGGCATGATTAACCAATCGGAATCCGACAGCATGTTGAAACGCCTCGCGCGCGCACGGCCGACCAAGCCTGGCGAAATCTATGGAGTTCCGGGGCAGGGGGACACGTTCTGGCTTTCAATGGGCTCCGTCGCGTTCTTCTTTTGCATCTGGTGGCTGGCGACGACGCTCGGCTGGGCAAAACCACTGTTTGTACCGTCACCGCAATCGATCGTCACCAAGTTCATCGAAGTCTGGAATAACGGATTCACCGGGACGCCATTTCTCGAGCACGTGTGGATTTCAACGGCTCGCGTCTTCGGCGCCTTCCTGCTCGCCTGCGTCATCGGCCTGCCGCTCGGCCTGGCAATGGGCATGAGCCCGTTCATCCGGGGCGTGTTCGACCCGCCGATCGAATTCTATCGCCCGATCCCTCCCCTTGCTTATTTACCACTTATGATCATCTGGGCGGGCATCGGCGAACTTTCGAAGATCCTTCTGATCTTCCTGTCAGTATTCGCGCCGGTCGTGCTGGGCGCCCGGTCCGGGGTCAAATCGGCTGCGATCGAGCAGATTCATGCGGCCTACTCCTTCGGCGCGACGCGGTGGCAGGTCATGCGCCACGTCATCCTGCCCTCGGCGATGCCGGAAATCCTGACTGCGATGCGGATCGGCATCGGATTCGGCTGGACCACCCTGGTCGCGGCGGAGATGGTCGCCGCGACAAAGGGGCTTGGCTACATGGTTTTGTCCGCGAGCCAATTTCTCCAGACGCCGATCGTGATCATGGGCATTTTCGTCATTGCGCTCATCGCTTTCGCCTTCGATTTGCTCATGCGCTTCCTGGAGCGTCGGCTGGTGCCCTGGAAGGGCAGAATGTAGTTCAAGAGGCTGACCAATGCTTTACATGAAGAAGGCGCTCCGCAGCGCCGAGACCGATCAGAATGACGTGCGCGATACTGTCAGCAAGATGCTGGCCGATATCGAAAAGGGCGGCGATGAGACTGCGCTGGAATATGCCCGCAAGCTCGACAAATGGGACGGTGAGATCATCGTCTCGCGAGAGCAGCGCGCCCGCGCTGCCCTGATGGTTCCCGAGCGGCTGAAGGCGGATATCCGCTTCGCCCATGACAATGTGCGGCGCTTTGCCGAGGCGCAACGTTCGACGATCACCGAGTGCCGCATCGAGGTTCTGCCTGGCCTTGTCGCCGGGCAGCGGCAGATTCCCGTCTCGGCGGCCGGATGCTACGTGCCCGGCGGGCGCTACAGTCACATCGCCTCTGCGATCATGACCATCACGACCGCCAAGGTCGCCGGCGTGCCACACATCGCCGCCTGCTCGCCGCCGCGGCCGGGTGTGGGCATTCCGCCCGCGATCATTTACGCCATGGATCATTGCGGCGCTGACGCGATTCTCGCGATGGGTGGCGTTCAGGGTGTGGCCGCGCTGGCGAACGGTTTGTTCGGCCTCGCCAAGGCGGACATCCTGGTCGGCCCAGGCAATCAGTTCGTGGCGGAGGCGAAGCGCATACTGTTCGGGCAAATCGGCATCGACATGTTCGCCGGACCGACCGACAGCATGATCCTGGCCGATGCGACAGCGGACCCGACCCTCGTCGCCTCTGACCTGGTCGGCCAGGCCGAGCACGGCTACAACTCGCCCGTGTGGCTGGCGACGACCGATCGCGCCCTCGCCGAAACGGTGATTGCAGTGGTGCCCCAGCTGATCGCCACGCTGCCTGACACCAATCGTGTCAGCGCCGAAGCCGCCTGGCGCGATTACGCCGAGGTCATGCTGTGCGACAGCGCCGAGGAGATGGCCGCAACCGCCGACCTCTATGCGCCCGAGCATCTGCACGTGCAGGCGGCAGACCTCGACTGGTGGCTTCAGCGCCTGCGCAGCTATGGCTCGCTGTTCCTGGGCGAGGAAACCACCGTGGCGTTCGGCGACAAGGTCTCGGGTCCAAACCACGTCCTGCCGACATCGGGTGCCGCCCGTTATACTGGTGGACTCTCGGTGCACAAATTCATGAAGACGGTGACATGGCAGCGCGCGACTCGGGAAGGTGCGCGCCCCCTTGCCGAGGCGACCGCGCGCATCTCCCGACATGAAGGCATGGAAGGACATGCCCGCTCGGCCGATATTCGGCTCGCCCGGTTTTTCCCTTCCGAAACATTCGACCTTGGGCATGACGATGCCGGCGCCTGAGATCCCATCGACGTCGGTGCTGGAGGGGATCAGTTACGCCGGCCACGTCCCCTACGACACGATGGCCGTCTTCGTCGACGAGATCCTGTCGCGATCGGGCCGGAATTCAGCCCTTCCCGGCCCTGAAATGCCCCCGGAGCCCTCTCGCTCATGACGTCCATTCCGCGCTGGGCGGGCCGCATCCTGCCCGGCCTCCTGCTGTGCATCGTTATCACGCTGGTGGCCGGGCTCCTCCAGCACGTGGAGGAGTCCACGCTGGGCCGCGCCTGGCTGGAATCGCTGGTCCTCTCGATCATCCTGGGAACCGTGGTGCGGACCTTCTGGGCTCCCGGGCTGTCGTGGACACCCGGAATCGAGTTCTCGGCGAAGATGCTTCTGGAAATCGCGGTCGTCATGCTCGGCGCCTCCATCAGCGCGACCACGGCGCTGGCGCTCGGGTCCGGGCTGCTGGCCGGCATCGTCCTGGTGGTGGTCGTCGCCCTGCCCAGCAGCTACCTGATCGGCCGTACCTTCCAGCTCCCGCCGCGCATGGCGATCCTGGTCGCCTGCGGAAACTCGATCTGCGGGAACTCCGCCATTGCGGCCGTGGCACCCGTGATCGGAGCCGACGGCGAGGACGTCGCCGGCGCGATCGCCTTCACCGCGGTGCTCGGCGTCATCGTGGTGCTCTGCCTGCCGCTGCTCGCCCCGCTCCTCGGGATGACCGAAACGCAGTACGGGGCGCTTGCGGGACTCACCGTCTATGCCGTTCCCCAGGTTCTCGCGGCGACGATCCCCATTGGAGCGCTGAGCAACCAGGTGGGGACTCTCGTCAAGCTCGTCCGCGTGCTGATGCTCGGGCCTGTTGTCGTCGCTCTCTCGCTGGGAGCAGGGTGGCACGAGCGGCGGTCTGCGAGGGGGGCCGCGCCGGCGCGTGTCAGTCCTGCAGGGACTTCGGCTTCGGGTCCTTCGCTCGTCCCGTGGTTCATCGTCGGCTTCCTGGCGATGGCGGCCCTGCGCACGGCCAAGCTGCTGCCGGAATCTTTCATCACCCTTACGGCGCACGCCGCGACCCTGCTGACAGTCGTCTCCATGGCGGCGCTCGGCTTGGGCGTGGACATGAGGTCCCTGGCCCGGGTCGGAGGCCGGATCGCCGCCGCCGTGAGCTGCTCCCTGCTAGCAATCATCGCCATCAGCCTGACCCTGATCCACGTCATCAAGCTCTAACGCCCCGGTCGTGAGCCCCGCAATCGGCGGCAGGCCGCGGCAACCGGAGCGTGATCGCGGCGTTGCTAGGGCTCATCCCGGATCTCGGAGGGGCGTTCCCCGAGACCACGGGTTTCGATGACACGACGGAGGAGTGCGGCGGTCAGGTGCCCGGGGCAGTCCGCGCGCGGCGGTGGTGGCCGTCGTGAGAGGCGTGGGGCCAGCTGGGTTCGCTGGATGCCGGAGAGGGCCGGGCGGGTCACGGGAGCGGCCGGATATGCCGTCGCCAACCCGGTCAAAAGGGGGCAACGCCATCCTTGCCGCCTTGTCTCCCGAAGAGATGGAGCGGATCAACAAGCTCCTGCATGTCGTCCACGTCTGCCCCTGGCAGATCCTGTATCATGCCGCGACTGCCTACACGCCGCCTCTGGAGGAGATCTCGTCAGCGCTGCCAAGCTACATCGCCGCGGCATCCGGAAACGGATTCCACGGCTCAGCGAGACTCAACCAGTCAATTCACCGGTGCAGCTGGCGATGACCTCGAGGCCTTGCGATACCACGCCATCCGAGCCGCCGTAACAGCCCTCGCGAGTGTCGGCTCGGAGGCTATGCCGGAATGTCTGTTCTTGGCGAAGCGGGAGTCGAGACGACCGCGCAATCGAGTTTGCAATCCACCCGAAGCAGACCCGGGACCGCGGTCGGGCTAGAGTCCGCCTTGGGTCAACAGCACGCGTTCGGCCTAATTGACCCTGAGCCGACCTCGCGAACGTCTGGATAAAAGCCCAAGGTGCCCCGGCTTGCTCACGACGTTCTTCCCAGGATATCAGCAAGGCTTCTTGCTGAGAGCGGTGGAATGTCGAGGTTGAGGCCAGCTTGCAGATGCCTGACGTGGGAGGCCATAAGCTCGGACGCCTTTTCACTGTCACGATCAGCAATAGCGTCTACGAGGGAGTGATGGGAATGGCTCTCACACGTGGTCTCGCGGTTCTGCCAGTAAAGCGCTACAATTAATGAAGAGCGCGAAACGAGTTCCGTTACGAATTCGGTCAGGATCGACTGGCCTGCGATTTCGGCGATCGCCACGTGGAATCGTGCGGAGAGTGAGATAGATTCTCCTTCTGCTTCGCCCGCTATCGCGATGTCCTCTTTAAGGATGTGGCTCTTCAATCGGGCGACGTCGTCGGGAGTGGCGACGGCCGCAGCCAGCGAGGCGACATGGGGCTCGATCAGCGCGCGGGCCTCAAAAACCTCCCGGGCCTCCTCCCGCGTGGGTTGGGCGACGAACGCGCCGCGATTGCGTTCGAGCGTGACGAGGCGGTCGTGGGCCAGCGTCTGAAGAGCTGCCCGAACGGCTGCCCTTCCTTCATTGAAAATGCCGCCGAGTTCGTCCTCGGGAAGCTTGGCTCCCGGCGCGAGCCGATGGGAAAGGATGGCGCTCTTGAGGCCTTCATAGATGGGGGCCCAACGAGCCTGCGCCGGCACAGCCGAGCCAGCCTGATCCCGAAACTTCATGCCTGCCTTCACCGAAACGACTCCTCGGCGGTCCACATTAGGCAATACGTCGGGCCGGTCCGCGTCATCCCGGGGAGAACCTTGCGAACGAACCGGCATAGACTTTGGCCCGCGGTGCCGCATAGCCGCCCGCCTTTGACGTTCTCAAGCCCAGCGCGGTCAGGCCTTCGCACAGCTTGATTGCGCAAGCAACGCCATCCAGCACCGGAATGCAGTGCTCCAAAGAGAGACTCGCGGCAAGATCCGCCATGCCGGCGCAGCCCAGCACGATGGCTTCGGCCTGATCCTCCACCTTGGCGCGCGCGATCTCTTGCGAGATGCGCTCGCGCGCACCCGAGCCCTCCACCTCAAGATCGAGCACGGGAACCTCGGAGGCACGCACCCGCGTGCAGCGCGAGGCGAGCCCGTACCGGATGAGGTTGTGCTCGATGGCCGATACCGAGCGCGTCAGCGTCGTGACGACGCCGAACCGTCCGGCGATGAGGCTCGCCATATGAAAGGCCGCCTCGCCGATCCCCACCACGGGTTGTTCGACCGCGCATCGCGCCGCATCGAGCCCGGTGTCGTCGAAGCAGGCGAGCACATAGGCGTCGGCCTCATGCGCGCGGATCTGCTGGAGCAGGCCGGGGAGGCTAAAGGCCTCGTCGAAATAGCCCTCAATGCTGGGCGGCCCGTCCGCCGGGTTGACGGCGAGGATGGCTGTCCCGCGCGCCGCGGCAGCTTCCGCCGCCCGGCCAATCTTGACGGTCATGGAAGTGGTCGTGTTCGGGTTGACGACGACGATCTTCATGGCTGCTCAGAGTTCTCCACCGAGATAGAGGCTCTTCACGCGATCGTCGGCAAGCAGGTCGGCGGAGCGTCCGGAGAGGGCGATCCTGCCCGTCGTCAACGCGAAGGCGCGCTGGGAGATGCGCAGAGCCATGCGTGAATTCTGCTCCACCAGGAGTACGCTCACTTTCTCGTCGCGGTTAATGGCGACGATGGAGCGCGCGATGTCCTGGACCAGCTTCGGCGCGACTCCGAGTGACGGTTCGTCGAGGAGCAAGAGCCGCGGCTTGGCCATCAGCGCGCGGCCGATGACCAGCATTTGCTGCTCGCCGCCGCTCATGGTGCCCGCCTGCTGGCGATAGCGCTCCCTGAGGCGCGGGAAGCGCTCGAGCACGCGGTCGAGGCTCGCGGCGACCTCGGCGCGGTCCGAGCGCGTGAACGCGCCCATCAGCAGATTGTCGCGCACCGACATGTAGGGGAAGACGCGACGACCCTCCGGAACCATGGCGATGCCGCGCTTGACGATCTCGTCGGGCCCTAGCCCGTCGATGCGGTCGCCGCGATAGGTGATCTGCCCCTTGGCGACCTTCTTGAGGCCGGTGATCGCGCGCAGGATCGACGATTTGCCCGCCCCATTGGCTCCAATCAGCGCGACCGTCTCCCCCTCCTCGACATCCAGCGATACGCCCTTCAGGGCGTAGACGTGGTCGTAGTAGAGTTCGACGTCGGAGAAGGTGAGGAGCTTCGTCATCTCAGAGCCCGATCGCCTCGTCCTCGGTGCCGAGATAGGCTTCGATCACCTTGTCATCGTTCTGGATCTGGGTCGGCGTCCCCTCGGCGATCTTGGTGCCGAAGTTGAGCACGATAATCCGGTCGGAGATGCGCATCACCGCAGGCATGTCGTGCTCGACGAGGAGCACGGTGACGCCCCTGTCGCGAACGCCGCGCACCATCTCGACCGCGCGCATCGTCTCATCATGGTTCATACCGGCGAAGGGCTCGTCGAGCAGCAGGACGGAGGGTTTGGTCGCAAGTCCGATGGCGATGCCGAGGGAGCGCAAGTGTCCATGCGGCAGGTTGACCGCGACCTCCTGCGCCAGCGGCTCCAGGCCGAGGAAGGCCAGGATCTCGTCCGCGGAGCGGGCGAATGCCGCCTCGTCCTGCCGTGCCCTCTCGGTACCGAGGTAGAAGCCCGCCAAGCTTGCAGTGGCGCGCAGCTGGTGCGCCACGATGACGTTCTCGCGCACTGTCATGCCCTTGAAGATCGTCGTTTCCTGGAAGGTGCGTACCACGCCCATGCGCGCGACGATGTGCGGCGCCAGGCCGGAGATGCGCTGCCCGCGAAAGCGGACCTCGCCTGACGTGGGGCGAAGGAACGACGAGACGAGCTTGAAGAGCGTCGACTTGCCTGCGCCGTTGGGGCCGATGACCGATAGGATTTCGCCGAGCCGCACCGAGAAAGAGACGTCGTTGACAGCGACGAGGCCGCCGAAGCGGCGGGTGAGCCCGGAGATCTGGAGCACGTCCTCCATGGCTCACTCTCCCTTTCCGCCGAGCATGCGGAGGCTGAGCAGGCCGTTGGGCAACACCAGCATGAGCGCGATCAACACGGTCGAGAAGATGAGCAGCTGGAACTGCCCGGTCTGGAACAGCAGATCCCAGCCGAAATAGAGGATGAACGTGCCCAGCACCGGACCCAGCACATAGCCGAGTCCGCCAAGAAAGCAGTTCAGCATGAAGTTCACTGAATCCGTGAAGGTGAAGCTGGAGGGATAGATGGACTGCGAGATGGAGGCGAACATCGCCCCGCCGATACCTCCCAAGAATGACGAGATGGCGTAGATGATGACGCGCAGCGAGGCGACGTTGACCCCGATCGAGGATGCCAGCTCCTCGTTCTGCTGCAGCGACACGCAGAGCCGCCCGATGCGCGAATGCACAAGGCGGTTGAGTCCCACGTAGCTGGCGAAGAGCAGCAGCACCGAGGCGACGTAGAACGCGCGACGCGGATTCTCCAGGGTTCCGAAGTCGGGGATCAACGTGAGGCCGAACACACTTACCGCGCCTGGCAAGGGGATGCTCACTATGCCCTTGGCACCGTTGGTGATGGGAATTGCCATGGCAAGCAGGCGCATCACCTCGCACAGGACGAGCGTAACCATGGCGAAGTAGACACCGCGCAGGCGCAGAATCGGCACGCCGATGAGCACGCTCGAAACCGCGCAAAACAGGCCCGCGACGGGCAGAGTCAGCCAGAATGAGACGCCCTTCATGACGAGGATGGCGGAGACGTAGCCACCCATCAGCGCATAGGCGGCCTGCCCTATGTTGATGCGGCCGATGTAGAAGGTGAGCCACACGCCGCCGCTCGCGATTGCCAGCAGGGCTACCGAGGTCAATGTGAAATAGAGGTCCTGCCGCTGCGTCGCCCCAATCAAGAGGGGCACGCCCACGAGGGCCACCAGAAGGGCGGCTGCTACCCAGACGAGGCGCGTGCTTGGCTTCATCCCCATGGCTTGCCCATGAGTCCGTTTGGCCTGACGCTGAGGAACACCATCAGGGCCGCGAAGATGACGAGATAGGTGATGTCGCCGTAGGAATGCAGGACGCTGAGGCCCACCGACTCAAGCATGCCGAGAATGAAGCCGCCGGCGATGGCGCCACCTACTACGCCCGCCCCGCCGATCATCACCATGGTGAAGGCCTTGACGGAGATCGCACCGCCGATGCCGGAATTGACTCCGGTGATAGCGACGAGCAGCCCGCCCACCACGCCGGCAAGCATGGCGCCGAGTGCGAAGCCGACCATGGAGTAGCGGTCGACCCGGACGCCCATCAGCTGGGCCGCGACGCGGTCCTGAGCGAGAGCCCGCATAGCCCGGCCGGGCTTGCTGTACTGCATGAAGAGCATGAAGGCGGCGATAGACACGAGGGCGATCACCCCGACGAGCACACGATCCCAGGGGATGATGAGCAGATCCGACACAAAGACGCCGTTGATGATCTTCGGCACGCCCCGCTGCTTCTCGCCGAAGAGCAACAGGATGAGGGCGTCGAAGAAAAAAGCTACGGCGGCCGCGAGCAGCATCGTGCTCTCTTCCCGCACGCTACGCCGGATGACCGGGCGGAAGAGGAACTTCTCGATGAGCGCGCCGACCACGGCGAGCGTGACGCCGGATGCCAGCACGCCCGCCGCGAAGGGCAGCCCCAGTTGGCCGTAGACCGCGTAGGTGATGAACCCGCCGAGCACGTACATCTGTCCGTGCGCGAAGTTCAGCACATTCATTAGCGCGAAGATCAGCGTGAGCCCGAGCGCGATGAGCGCGTATTGCGCGCCCAGATAAAGCCCGTTGACGAGCACCTGTACCATGGGACCACCGGCAGGAGACGAGCCCGGGGGTGCCGGGCCCGTAGGGTTGCGGAAGCCGGGTCAGTCCACTTCGCCGACGAACAGGGTCTCGAACTTGCCATCCTTGTACTGGTTCACGACCATCGGGACCGCGACCTGACGCTTTTGGCCGAACGACGTGGCGCCGACATACTTGAGCTTGTTATCGCCCTTCATGAAGGGGTTGGGCGCACTGAACGAATCAGCCGTCTTCTTGAATTCCTCGACATTGTCGATCGCCTTGGGATTAGCCTTCATGGTGTCGAGGATGTACTCGAGCGCGTAGACCTTAGTATTCGACTCGTCATTGTATTCGCCGAACTTCTTGGTGTAGCGGTCGATGAATTCCTGCATGGCGGGAGAGCGAATCTCCGGGGTCGAGGCGCCACCAACCGAGATGAAGCCGTTGGCGAGCTCGCCGGCGCCCTCCTGCAGCACCTTGGCGTCCTGTGCCGTCTCGGTGGAGATCAGGCCCTTGTAGCCGAGTTCCCGCGCGGCGCGGATGAGCAGCGGGGCATTGCCCGGCGCCACGCCGGACAGCACCAGCAGATCGGGCTTGAGCTGCACGATCGGGGTCAGAACTGGGGTGAAGTCGCGCGTGTCGTTCTGGTAGGTGTCCTTGTCGGCCACGACGTTGAGACCCAGCGCCTTGGCCGCCGCGACGCCGCTGTCGCGCTGGCTCAGCGGATCGGACTCGTTCGCGGCGACGAAGGCGACAGTCTTCACGCCATTTTTTTCTTTCAAATACTTGTAGATGGCGGGGCCTGACTGGTAATTCGCGATCATGCCCAGAACGGCATTGGACGCAGGCTTTGTATAGAGCTCCTTGGGGAAGGCGTAAGGAAAGTAGATGATCCCGTTTTTCTCCGCAACGGGACGCACGGCGGCGGCGCCATCGTCGACGTTAGGACCGACCACGTAGTGGATACCCTCTTGTGCCATCTTCTCCATACCGGCTATGGCGCGCTTGGGGTCCTTCTGGTCGTCGAACGTGACGATCTTCACGTCATAGGTCATATCGCCAATCTTCACGCCGCCCGTCTCGTTGATCCAGTCGGCACGGGTCTGCATGGAGCGCACGTTGGACGTGCCCCAAGCTGCAGCGGGGCCGCTGGTCACGCCCACAAAGCCGATCTTGAGTTCCTTGTTGGCAGCCTGCGCTGCGAGGTCGCCGCTGACCAGCGAGAATGCGGAAACCGCCGCCATCACCAGCACACTGAATGCGGATCGTGTCGTCATGGATGTTCCCTCCTGGACCTCTGCCCGGCGTTTCTTTGGCCGCCGATGCAACAGAAGTGAATGACGGAAGAGCCGGATTGTCAACAATCCTGCCGAGAAATGTATACAGCCTGAGTGGGGCCGTGTGGGATATGGCGTTCGTCCAGCACGTGGTGCACCGTGCACCGGCAGTAGTCGACGAAAGCAGAATACAAGCCACGCTAAATGAACCGGCTCGCTCCGAACGACACCCCCGGACCCGCACTGACTAAGTCAGCACCGCCTCCGGGGCGGCGTCCAAATTCGGCGCGCAAATCTTGCACCCCTTAGTTCTAAACCTGCGAGAGCGCGCGGCGTGAGATTCGCTCGGCTCGCGCAACGGGTGACTGAGGGCTACGCGGGAGAGCGACTCCCGTTGCATCGCAGGAACCTTTAGGCGCGCTCCATCCAACGGCGGTATAGGACCTACCAGGATCATGTCGCCATGGACCAGACGGCTCTCTCCGATCGCGACAACACGAACTGGCCGGTCGGGGAGCTCGTGCGACACACGCGGGCCAGTAACGGCGGAGCGTTCGCCGCGATCAAGCGCTCGACTAGTCCGAGATAGGGGCTTTAGCGGCATTGGCCCTCAATGCTTCTAGAAACGCGTCCAAATCAGCATGATGTTCGCGGCATGCGTCTTCCACGCTATGGAAGGAGCCGATTGGGCATCCGATGCAGAAGAACTTGAAATCCAGGAACGCGCGGATGGTCGGAGGCCACCGAACCATGACGTCATCGACCATAAGGTCCGCAGTGATCGCCGGCATGGAACGCCTCCTTGTGAAGCGATCATGCTAGCCCTGCCTTACAAAATCTCTTTGCTCCCCGACAAACTCGGAGTCCGAAACATAATCCAACGTGTCAGGGGTACAGCACCGCCTGCCCCGGGAGATGGATCGTTACACGTCGGAGCCATCGATGAGCGGGTTGGGACGAGCGAAGCTGGCGAGGCGATTCGGGTCCAGGCGGATGGTCCTTCCGTCGGTCTCCACACCGTACTCCCGCAGGTGCACAAAAGCGCGGGAAAGATGCTCGCCGGTGATGCCGAGCCGTCCCGCCAGCGTGGATTTGCCGATGGCGAGTTGGAAAAGCGGCGCGCCGACAACGGCCGCTTCGGTGAGGAGCCAGTTGGCGAGCCTCTCGGTGGCAGTTCGCATTCGTTGATTCTTCAACTCCTTCAGGACATCGCGGTACCGGATGGCCATCTCGTAGCCGACTGCTGCGCAGAAGTCGCGGTCGGAGGCCAGGGCTTCCCTTACGTCGGGCGCCGGGATCGTCAGGATGCGAGACGGAACAAGCGTGCGAGCGCTCGTCAACTGCGGCTGGTTCATCCACACCGCCGCAACGATGAACGAGGCGGGCGGTCTGATGAAGGCCAGCGTGGTCGTGCGGCCCGCATCCTCAGCGAACGTTTCAATGAGCCCGTTCAGCAGGACAAATAGGAAGTCGGGCCGCTCGCCCTCGCGCAGAAGCATGCTCCCCGAAGGATGCTCGAGGATCTGCGCGTCGGCTGTCACCTGAGAGAAGACCTCGTCAGATACGCCGCGGAACAGCGGGAAGCCTCTGACGAGGTTCGTGTCGCTCTCTCTCATGGCATCGGTTCCCGGACTGACGGACACGTCGGCTTGGTCTTTTGATGTAGATTGGATTTCATGTGGTTAGTTTGATCCACATCAAGGCGATCTCGTTGGAGGTTCCTGACAATGGCTCCGCTTAAGGGGGGACGGGGTCATGGATCGGGATGCTGCATCCGCAAGCCGGGCACTTTGGGTGTCCACCATCGCGTTCACCGTCTGCTTCGCGGCTTGGACGATCTTTTCGATCATCGGAATCCAGATCAAGCAGCAGCTTGGGCTGAACGAGACCCAGTTCGGACTTCTTATCGGCACGCCCATCCTGACAGGCTCGCTTATCCGCATCTTCCTGGGGGTCTGGACTGACCAGTATGGCGGCCGGCGCATCTACACGCTGGTCATGGTGGCCGGCGCGGTCGCGACCTTCCTCCTCTCCTGGGCCCAGACCTATCCGCAGATGCTGGTCGCGGCCCTGGGCGTCGGCGTGGCCGGCGGCTCCTTCGCCGTGGGCATCGCCTACGTCTCGAAGTGGTATCCCGCCGGCAAACAGGGTACGGCGCTCGGCATCTTCGGCGCCGGCAATGTCGGGGCGGCCGTCACCAAGTTCCTCGCGCCATTCGTGCTCGTCGCCTATGGCTGGCAGACGGTCGCGCAGGTCTGGGCGGCGGGCCTGCTGCTCATGGCGGCAATCTTCTGGCTGACCACGAGCGAAGATCCCATCACGCTGGAGCGGCGCGCCAAGGGCATCAAGCCCGACAGCATGCTCAGGCAGTTCGCCCCCCTGATGAACGTCCAGGTCTGGCGCTTCTCGCTGTACTACTTCTTCGTCTTCGGCGGCTTCGTCGCCCTCTCGCTCTGGCTGCCGCAGTATCTGATCAAGGTCTACGGCATGGACATCAAGACCGCCGGCATGCTGGCCGCGTTCTTCTCCGTGCCCGCGAGCCTGCTGCGCGCCTATGGCGGGCATCTGTCGGATCGCTACGGCGCGCGCCGGGTCATGTACTGGACCTTCCTGGTCTCGGTCCTCTGCACCTTCGTTCTGTCCTACCCGCCGACCGACTACATCGTGGGCGGCGTCAAGGGCCCGATCCGCTTCCACCTCGAGATGGGCGCCTTCGGGTTCATCGTGACGATCTTCGTGCTCGGCTTCTTCATGGCGCTGGGCAAGGCGGCGGTGTTCAAGCACATCCCCGTCTACTATCCCAACCATGTCGGCGCGGTCGGCGGGCTGGTGGGCATGATCGGAGGGCTCGGCGGCTTCGTCCTGCCCCTCGCCTTCGGCGCTCTGACCGACCTGACGGGCCTGTGGACGAGCTGCTTCATGCTGCTCTTCGCGATCGTCACCGGCTCGCTGCTCTGGATGCACCTCGCCATCCGGCAGATGGAGAGGGAAGCCGCCGGCAAGGCCCTGGGCGAGCTGCCAGAATTTCCCGAGATGCAGGAGATCCACGGCCCCGAGCACGTGGGAGCCCTCTCGGGCGTGGTGCTCACGGACTGGCGGCCCGAGGACAAGACCTTCTGGGAGACGCAGGGCCGGCGGATCGCCCGGCGGAACCTCTGGCTTTCCATCCCGGCGCTGCTGCTGTCCTTCGCCATCTGGCAAGTGTGGTCCGTCGTCGTCGCCAAGCTTCCGCTGGTGGGCTTCAAGTTCTCCACGGATCAGCTCTTCTGGCTCGCCGCGCTGCCGGGGATTTCCGGCGCGACGCTGCGCATCTTCTATTCCTTCATGGTGCCGATCTTCGGCGGGCGTCTCTGGACGACGCTGGCGACATGGTCGCTGATGATCCCGGCCGTAGGCATCGGCTACGCCGTGCAGAACCCGGACACGCCCTATGTCATCCTGCTGGCGCTCGCGCTGCTGTGCGGCTTCGGCGGCGGCAACTTCGCCTCCTCGATGGCCAACATCTCGTTTTTCTTCCCGAAGGCCGAGAAGGGCAACGCCCTCGCGCTGAACGCAGGCCTGGGTAACCTCGGCGTCAGCGTCGTGCAGTTTCTCGTACCGCTGGTAATCACTGCCGGCGTGTTCGGGTGGCTCGGCGGCGATCCCGCCGTGGTCAAGGACGCTGGCAAGGAAGTTCCGCTCTGGCTGCAGAACGCCGGCTTCCTTTGGGTTCCGTTCATTGCGGCCTCGGCCTTCGCGTCCTGGTTCGGCATGAACGACATCGCCTCCGCGAAGGCGTCGTTCGCCGAGCAGTCGGTCATCTTCCAGCGCAAGCACAACTGGATCATGTGCTGGCTCTACACCGGCACCTTCGGGTCGTTCATCGGCTACTCCGCGGGCTTCCCGCTGCTGACGAAGATCCTCTTCCCCGAGGTCAACGCCCTGCAACTCGCCTTCATCGGGCCGCTGGTCGGGGCCATGTCGCGCTCGCTGACGGGCTGGGTCTCCGACCGCTGGGGCGGCGCGCGGGTCACATTCTGGGTTTTCGTGCTGATGATGATCGGCGTCAGCGGGGTGCTCTACTTCGTCGGCATTAAGGACCAGCCCGGCGCCTTCTACGGCTTCTTCGGAATGTTCCTGGTGCTCTTCTTCGCAACGGGGGTCGGCAACGCCTCCACCTTCCAGATGATCCCCGCGATCATGCGCAAGGAGATCGACCGGCTAATGCCGGAGGCCGATGCGGCGACGAGGCTGCGGCAGGCGGAGAAGGAATCCGCCGCCATCACCGGATTCACCTCGGCGATCGCGGCCTATGGAGCCTTCTTCATCCCGAAGTCCTACGGCACGTCGCTCGCGCTAACGGGCTCGGTCAATGCCGCACTCTACGCCTTCCTCGCCTTCTACGTCACCTGCGTCGTGATCACCTGGGCGGTCTATGCCCGCAAGGGCGGGCTGCTGCACGACATCGAGCGCCGGGGCGGACCCTCCGGCGGTCCCACCCAAGCCGCTCCGCAGCCCGCAGAGTAACACGCAAGAACCGGAACGAGCCCGCTCGGGCAGGAGACCGACATGAGCCATTTCCTCGACCGGCTGACCTACTTCACCCGACAGCGGGAAGAGTTCGCCGACGGCCATGGCGTCGTGACGACGGAGAACCGCGACTGGGAGGACGGCTACCGCAAGCGCTGGCAGCACGACAAGATCGCCCGTTCCACCCACGGCGTGAACTGCACGGGCTCCTGCTCGTGGAAGGTCTACGTCAAGGGCGGCATCGTCACGTGGGAGACCCAGCAGACCGACTATCCCCGCACGCGCCCGGACCTGCCCAACCACGAGCCGAGGGGCTGCGCCCGCGGCGCGAGCTATTCCTGGTACCTCTATTCCGGGAACCGGGTGAAGTACCCGCTGGTGCGCTCACGCCTTCTGAAGTTGTGGCGCGAGGCGCGCAAGACCTTGCCGCCCGTGGCGGCCTGGCGCTCCATCGTCGAGAACCCTGAAAAGCGGGCCTCCTACGTGAAGAAGCGCGGGCTCGGGGGGTTCGTACGCGGCAGTTGGGACGAGGTGTCCGAACTCGTCGCGTCCGCCAACGCCTATACGGCGAAGACCTATGGACCAGACCGCGTATTCGGCTTCTCGCCGATCCCGGCGATGTCGATGGTCAGCTACGCCGCGGGATCGCGCTACCTGTCTCTCATGGGCGGCGTCTGCATGTCGTTCTACGACTGGTACTGCGACCTGCCGCCCGCCTCGCCGATGACGTGGGGCGAGCAGACCGACGTGCCGGAGAGCGCCGACTGGTACAACTCGGGCTTCCTGATCCTGTGGGGCTCGAACGTGCCGCAGACGCGCACGCCCGACGCCCATTTCTACACCGAGGTCCGCTACAAGGGCGCCAAGAGCGTCGTCATCTGCCCGGATTATTCCGAGGCCGCCAAGTTCGCCGACATGTGGGTCGCGGTGAAGCAGGGCACGGACGCCGCCGTTGCGATGGCGATGGGCCACGTCATCCTGAAGGAGTTCTACGTCGACCGGCAGGTTCCGTATTTCATCGACTACGCGCGCCGCTACACCGACATGCCGATGCTGGTGCGTCTCGTGAAGCAGGACGGGCGCTATGTGCCCGAGCGCCTGCTGCGCGCCTCCGACTTCGACACGAAGCTCGGTCACGACAATAATCCGGAATGGAAGACCGTCGCCTTCGACGAGATCTCCGGCGGGCTGGTCGCGCCGAATGGATCCGTCGGCTTCCGGTGGGGCGAAAAGGGCAAGTGGAACCTGGAGGAGAAGGCCGCCGGCCAAAAGACGACGCTGCGGCTGTCGCTAGCCGACGATAACGAGGGCATGGCGGAGGTCGGCTTCCCCTACTTTGGAAACCGCGAGCACGACCACTTGAAGGGAACCGATCACCCGGACGTGCTGCTGCGCAACGTGCCAGTGAAAACGCTCCGGCTCGCCGACGGCGAAACGAAGGTGGCGACGGTCTTCGACCTCTTCCTCGCCAATTACGGCGTCGACCGCGGCTTTGGCGGGGGCAACGTCGCGGCGGATTATTCCGAGAACGTGCCCTACACGCCGGCCTGGTGCGAGCGCATCTCCGGCGTGCCGCGGGCGCAGGTGGAGACGGTGGCGCGCGAGTTCGCCCGCAACGCCGAGAAGACTAACGGGCGCTCCATGATCATCGTCGGCGCGGCGATGAACCACTGGTTCCACATGGACATGAACTATCGCGGCATCATCAACATGCTCGTGATGTGCGGCTGCGTCGGTCAATCCGGAGGCGGTTGGTCGCACTATGTCGGGCAGGAAAAGCTGAGGCCGCAGTCAGGCTGGCTTCCGCTCGCGTTCGGGCTCGACTGGGGCCGTCCGCCGCGCCAGCAGAACTCCACGTCCGCGTTCTACGCCCACACCGACCAGTGGCGGTATGAGACGCTGGACGTGAAGGAGATCCTCTCACCGACCGCTCCCGTCGGCCCCTGGGATGGCGCGCTGATCGACTACAACGTGCGCGCCGAGCGGATGGGCTGGCTGCCCTCCGCGCCGCAGCTCAGGCAGAATCCCCTGACCGTCGCGGCCAAGGCCGCCGCGGCGGGGCTGGAGGCGAAGGACTACGTCGCCCAGGCGCTGAAATCAGGCGAGCTGCAGATGTCCTGTGAGGATCCGGACGCGCCCGAGAACTGGCCGCGCAATCTCTTCGTCTGGCGCTCCAACCTGCTGGGATCCTCCGGCAAGGGGCACGAATACTTTCTCAAGCACCTGCTCGGTACGCAGAACGGCGTCATGGGCAAGAATCTCGGAGAGATGGGCGAGAAGAAGCCCGTGGACGTCACCTGGCACGAGGACGCGCCGGAAGGAAAGCTCGACCTGCTCGTCACACTCGACTTCCGCATGTCGACGACCTGCGTCTATTCCGACGTCGTGCTGCCCACGGCCACCTGGTACGAGAAGAACGACCTGAATACGTCGGACATGCATCCCTTCATCCATCCGCTCTCGGCGGCGGTGGATCCCGCCTGGGAGGCCCGCTCCGATTGGGCGATCTACAAAGGGCTTGCCAAGGCGTTCTCGGCCGTCGCGCCGGAGGTGCTGGGCGTCGAGAAGGACGTCGTGCTCACGCCGATCCTGCACGACACCCCCGCGGAGATCGCCCAGGCGCTAGACGTGAAGGACTGGAAGCGGGGCGAATGCGAGCCCGTGCCCGGCAAGACGATGCCGGGCGTCACCGTGGTGGAGCGCGACTACCCCAACCTCTACAAGCGCTTCGTCTCGCTCGGGCCGCTCATGGAGAAGCTCGGCAACGGCGGCAAGGGCATGTCGTGGAACACCGACCACGAGGTGGCAGGGCTGCGCGCGCTGAACGGGACCGTCACTGAGGACGGACCGACCAAGGGCCTCGCCCTGATCGAAACCGATATCGACGCCTGCGAGGTGATCCTCTCGCTCGCGCCGGAAACCAACGGCGAGGTGGCGGTGAAGGCCTGGCAGTCGCTGGGCGGTTTCACCGGCCGGGACCACACGCATCTCGCCCTGCCGAAGGAAGACGAGAAGATCCGCTACCGCGACGTCGTCGCGCAGCCCCGCAAGATCATCTCCTCACCCATCTGGTCGGGCCTCGAATCCGAGAAGGTCTGCTACAACGCGGGCTACACGAACGTGCACGAGCTGATCCCGTGGCGCACGCTCACCGGACGCCAGCAGCTCTATCAGGATCATCTCTGGATGCGAGCCTTCGGGGAGGGCTTCTGCGTCTACCGACCGCCGATAGACACCCGCACCATCAAGCCGGTGATCGATTCCCGACCGAACGGCGAGAAGCAGATCGTCCTCAACTTCATCACGCCGCACCAGAAGTGGGGCATCCACTCCACCTATACCGACAACCTGCTGATGCTGACGCTCTCGCGCGGCGGACCGATCGTGTGGATGAGCGAGGTCGACGCGCGCAAGGCCGGGATCGCCGACAACGACTGGATCGAGGCCTACAACGTCAACGGCGCCCTCGTGGCGCGGGCCGTGGTCTCGCAGCGGGTCAAGGAGGGCATGTGCATGATGTACCATGCCCAGGAGAAGATCGTGAACGTGCCGGGGTCGCAGATGACCGGCAAGCGCGGCGGCATCCACAACTCGGTCACCCGCGCCGTCCTCAAGCCGACGCACATGATCGGCGGCTACGCCCAGCAGTCCTACGGCTTCAACTACTACGGCACCGTCGGGTCGAACCGCGACGAGTTCGTGATCATCCGAAAGATGTCGGCGGTCGACTGGCTCGACACGCCTTCCAAGGACCAGCCCGCTTCCGATTCCCCCAGCCTGGAGGCTGCAGAATGAAGATCCGCGCCCAGATCGCGATGGTGCTGAACCTCGACAAGTGCATCGGGTGTCACACCTGCAGCGTCACCTGCAAGAACGTCTGGACCAGCCGCGAAGGCATGGAATACGCCTGGTTCAACAACGTGGAGACCAAGCCGGGCATCGGCTATCCCAAGGAATGGGAGAACCAGAAGAAGTGGAAGGGAGGCTGGGTCCGCAAGCGCGACGGCTCGATCGAGCCCCGCATCGGCGGCAAGTGGCGGGTGCTGGCGAAGATCTTCGCCAACCCTGACCTGCCCGAGATCGACGACTACTACGAGCCCTTCACCTTCGACTACGAGCACCTGCAGAAGGCGCCGGAGATGGAGACCTTCCCCACCGCGCGTCCGCGCTCGCTCGTCTCCGGAGAGCGCATGGAGAAGATCGAGTGGGGCCCCAACTGGGAGGAGATCCTGGGCGGCGAGTTCGCCAAGCGCTCCAGGGACGCGAACTTCGAGGGCGTTCAGAAGGAGATCTACGGCCAGTTTGAAAACACCTTCATGATGTACCTGCCGCGGCTGTGCGAACACTGCCTCAACCCGGCTTGCTCGGCGGCGTGCCCCTCCGGCGCGATCTACAAGCGCGAGGAGGACGGCATCGTCCTGATCGACCAGGACAAGTGCCGGGGCTGGCGCATGTGCGTGTCCGCATGCCCCTACAAGAAGATCTACTACAACTGGTCTTCCGGTAAGTCGGAGAAGTGCATCTTCTGCTATCCAAGGATCGAGGCCGGACAGCCCACCGTGTGCTCGGAGACCTGCGTCGGGCGCATCCGCTACCTCGGCGTGATCCTCTACGACGCCGACCGCATCGAGACCGCGGCCTCCGTGCCCGACGACAAGGATCTCTACAAGGCGCAGCTCGACGTTTTCCTCGATCCCAACGATCCCGTCGTGATCCGCAAGGCGCTGGAGCAGGGGATCCCGCAGGCCTGGCTCGACGCCGCCAAGGTCTCGCCGATCTGGAAGATGGCGATGGAGTGGGGCGTGGCGTTCCCGCTGCATCCCGAGTACCGCACCCTTCCCATGGTCTGGTACGTGCCGCCCTTGTCGCCGATCCAGTCGGCCGCCGAGGCGGGGTCCATCGGCGTCGACGGCGACATGCCGGACGTTCGTTCCCTTCGCGTCCCGCTTCGCTACCTCGCCAACCTGCTGACCGCCGGAGACGAGGCGCCGGTCGCGACCGCGCTGGAGCGCATGCTCGCCATGCGCGCCTACATGCGCGCCAAGACTATCGACGGCGTCATCGACGAGCGCATCGCAAAGAAGGTCGGGCTCACCGGGGCGCAGATCGAGGAGATGTACCACGTGATGGCCATCGCCAATTACGAGGACCGCTTCGTCATTCCGACGGCGCACCGCGAGACCACCGCGGACGCCTACGACATGCGCGGCTCCTGTGGCTTCACCTTCGGCAATGGCTGCTCGGGCGGCGAGAGCGAGGTGAACCTGTTCGGGACGCCCCGCAAGACGAAGTCGCCGATGGAGGTGGGATGATGGGCGCGCTCACCTTCCGGGTCCTGTCGGCCCTGCTCACCTATCCGTCTGACGAGCTGATCGCCGCGGCTGGCGAATTCGGCGCGGCGCTCGACGCGGAACGGCTCGTGCCGCCCGACGAACGCGAAGCTCTCGACGCGCTCGTCGCCGGGATCGCAGACGGCGAGATCTACGACCTGCAAGAGCGCTACGGGCTGCTCTTCGACCGCACCCGCTCGCTGTCGCTGCACCTCTTTGAGCACGTGCACGGCGAGAGCCGCGACCGGGGCCAGGCGATGGTTGACCTGCTCGCGCTCTACGAGACGGCCGGCCTGCGCGCCTCGCGCTCCGAATTGCCGGATTTCCTGCCGCTGTTCCTGGAGTTCCTCTCCACCGAGCCGCTTGCGAAGGCGCGCGAGCACCTGGCGCAGACGGCTCACATCCTCGAAGCCATCGCCGAGCGTCTCGCAAAGCGCGGCTCGGCCTACGAGGCCGTGTTCCGGGCTCTGGTGGCTCTCTCGGTCGCGCAGCCCCAGCGCTCGGAGGTCGAGGCCCTTCTCCAGGGGCCGGACCCTGACCCGATGGACCTCGCGGCGCTCGACGCCGCCTGGGAGGAAGAGGAAGTCCGCTTCGGCCCGGGCGCGCAATCGGCCGTGGGCTCCTGTTCGCAGGACGGGTTGACCGCCCGCATGCGCCACGCCCGGCGCGCCGTCCAGAACGCTCCAGCAGACCCCGCGGGAGGCGCCCGATGAACACGACCTTCGACGCCATCCTGTTCGGCTGGTATCCCTACCTCTGCCTGACAGTCTTCCTGCTCGGCAGCCTGCTGCGCTTCGAGCGCGAGCAGTACACCTGGCGCACCGGCTCGAGCCAGCTCCTGCGGCGCAAGCAGTTGATGTGGGGCTCGAACCTGTTCCACGTCGGCATCCTCACGATCTTCGCCGGGCACTTCGTCGGCCTGCTCACGCCCATCGCCGTGTTTGACGCGCTCGGCATCTCGCACGGTTTCAAGCAGGTGCTCGCCATCGTGGTCGGCGGCGTCGCCGGTCTCATGTGCCTCGTGGGCATCGCCCTGCTGACGCATCGCCGCCTGACCGATCCCCGGATCCGGGCGAACTCGTCGTTCTCTGACACGGCGATCCTGCTGCTGCTCTTCGCACAGCTCATCCTGGGATTGCTCACGATCACCGTCTCGCTCGGCCATCTCGACGGGCACGAGATGACGAAGTTCATGAACTGGGCGCAGGGCATCCTGACGCTGCAGCCCGACGCATCGGTCTATGTCGCGGACGTGCATCCCATCTTCAAGCTGCACCTCCTGCTGGGCATGACCATCTTCCTGGTCTTCCCGTTCACGAGGCTGGTGCACGCCTGGAGCGCCCCGGTCTGGTATCTCGGCCGCAAGGGCTACCAGGTCGTTCGGACGCGCCGGACCCTGGCGCCAGGACATGCGCAGCCGGGCCAGGCCCGCGTCCCGTCTCCTGCACAGCCGGCGGAGTGATGTGATGAGCTGCTCAGTCCAGTCTGTTTCGCCCAGCCGCAAGCAGGTCAGAGTCAACGCCGTGGCGATACCCCGCGATGTCATCGCGCGCGAAGCACAGCACCATCCCGCGGACAAGCCCACCGACGCGTGGATGGCCGCCGCACGGGCGCTCGTCATCCGCGAACTCCTGCTGCAGGAAGCCGGCCGGCTCGGCGTGGCGGGTGAACCGCTCGCCGACGGCGAGGGTCGCCGGGAGACTTCGGAAGAGGCCTCCATCCGCGCCCTGATCGAGCAGGAGGTTCGGACCCCCACGCCCGACGAGGCCGCATGCCTGCGCTATTTCGAGCAGAACCGGCGGCGCTTTCGCTCGTCCGATCTCTACGAGGTCGCGCACATCCTCCTGGCGGTTGCGCCGGGCGACCAGCAGGCGCTCGGGAAAGCGAAGGAGCAGGCGCCGACCATTCTCGCGGCGCTCGCTGACGAGCCCCACCGCTTCGCCGACCTCGCCCGCGCCTTCTCCGCGTGCCCCAGCGCCGCCCAGGGCGGCAATCTCGGGCAGATCGGCCGCGGCCAGACCGCCCCGGAGTTCGACCGGGCGATGGCCGCGCTGGAGCCCGGCTCAGTCAGCGAGCCGGTCCGCACGCGCTATGGCCTGCACATCATCCGGATGGAGCGCAGGATCGAGGGCGCGGACCTGCCGTTCGAGGCGGTGCGGGAGCGGATCATGGCCTACCTCGCCGAATCCGTCACGCGGCAGGCGATCTCGCAATATGTGCAGATCCTTGCCAACCGCGCCGAGATCACCGGCGTGCAGCTCGTGGGCGGCGCAGGCCACCTCCATCACGCATAGGAGCCGCCCCATGCAACTGGGTGAGATCGTCGCCCGCCTGAACGACGAGACGATCGCCACGGAGGCGCTGCTTGATTGCGGCGACCTTTCGCTGGTCGTCGAAGTCTCCGAAGTCGCGGGCCGGTTCGAGGAGACTCCGGGCGACTATGCGGCCGGGTCTGTCCGCCGTTTCGCAAACGCAGCTTCCGACGAGGACTGGCTGGCACTGATGACCGCGCTGGAGCGGACGGACGATCCAGCGCGAACTTGCCTTGTCAATATGGTCGCGTGGTCCCTGGCACGAGATCGCCAGCCCATTATTCCTGCGCCGGAACCAGGGGCGCACGCCTGCAGTTGCGGAGGCGGCCAAGGGTGCGGGACGTGAGTTTGCCGCTGTCCGGAGGCCTCGACGGCCTGTGGGCTGGTCCGACGAGCTCGCTCGTCGCACTGATCTATGATGATGGCCCCGCCTTCAACCCTCTCATCTGTGCGTTGGTCCGCAGCTGGAAGGCAAGGGGGCTTCGCCTCGCCGGTGTCGTGCAGTCGAACGAGGTCCGAGACGGCCGCAGGCGATGCGACATGATCCTGGAGGATCTATCGTCGGGGCGACGCTTCCCAATTTCCGAGGACCGCGGCGCCATGGCGCGTGGCTGTCATCTCGATCATGATGCGCTCTCCCGGATCATCCTCGACGTCCACCAATCGCTGTCGTCCGGAGTCGACGCCCTCGTCGTCAACAAGTTCGGCAAGGAGGAGGCCGAAGGACGTGGTTTCGTCGACACCATCGCAGCAGCTATGGAGCATGGCATTCCCGCCGTGATTGGAGTTCCCCTCCGAAATTTGACGGCATTTCGGCTGTTCGGTGACGGTGCAGCCGAAGAAGTCTGCGTTTCGTCGATAATCCCGCGCGATCGGGACATCTTTGATGACTTGTCTCACCCCGCGGCCGACTGATCGAGGCACCGCCTGGCGAGAGTCTCACGCAGGAATGGCGCGGCTAAGTCGATGCCTCCAAAACGATCGCCCGGTCAGAGCTGCGAAAGGTGCGCGCCTACGTCTCTGATCGGCCTATGTGATCGGAACCGCTGCGTTGGATTGAACGGACGGGCGGCGGTCCGAAATCTTGTGGCAATCGCCCGAACCTGGCGCCAGAAAGCCCGCAGCTACAGACGAATTAGAAGTCCGGATATGGCTCACAGGTGAAGGTCGCATATTGGCGCGAAGCCGACCAAGATCGCTCGGATCTCTAGAATCCAAGCCGACGTCAGACGTTGGCTCTGAGAATCAACTCTCGGCGCAACCAGCGACAGTTGACCCCTGGCGGTCCTGGCCAAGCTGCGCCTGCACCTCGCCGACGAAGGCCGCCACGAGCTCCGGCGACAGCGGGTTGTGGTCGAATATGACCATCCGGGTCAGAGCGACCTTGGACCGGGCCTGCTGAACGACAGCCTCTATGGCGCCAACCCGGCGGTCACCTTGCCGTCTTCCAGGTCACTCCGCCGCGCGGCCGCGCTTCGCAGTTGCGGGTCGCCGTAGCCGCCCCCGCCCGCCTGTTCGTGCCGGATCATGGCTCCCCGCTCGATTTCGAGGGTGATCTTCCCTGCTACTTCGCTGAGGCCCGTCGCGTCGCCGACGAAGTTGCGGGAGGTGGCCCCGGGCTTCCCGCCGAAGAGGCCGTAGGGCGCGTGGACGACGCGGTCCGCCCGCAATTGCAGCGTCGCTCGTCGGGCGAGAAGCCGGTACTGCCGGACGAGGCCGATGCCTCCGCGATACTGGCCGTCCCCCCCCGAATCCGGGCGGAAACCGTACTCCTCCACCATGATGGGGTAGCGCTGTTCGAGCGTCTCGACCGGCAAGTTCGACATGTTCTGGGACGGGTTCGTCACCCCCTCGATCCCGTCCTTGTCGGCGCGGCCGCCCCAGGCCCCGTTGATCATGTCGACGAGCACGAAGGGCTGCCCCGTATCCTCGTCGTAGCCGCCGATGCACACGACGGTATTGCCGCCTTCGCCGGCCGCCATGAGGCGCTCCGGCACAATGCGGGCGAGCGCGCCGAGAACGGTGTCGACCACCCGGTAGCCCGTCAGCGCGCGGGCCGCGACCGGCGCGGGCAGCTGCGGTCGCAGGATCGAGCCTTCCGGGGCACGTACCTCAATGCAGCGGTACACGCCGGAATTGTTGGGCACCTCCCGCTCCAGCGCACAGCGCACGGCAAGGTAGGTCGCAGACTTGGTGAAGGAGAAGGTGCTGTTGATGGCGCCTTTCACCTGGGGTGAGGACCCTTCGAAATCCACCACGAGCCGATCGCCCCGGACGAGGATGCGGCAGCGGATCGGGATCGGGGAATCGGAGAAACCGTCACCATCGATGACGTCCTCGAAACCGTAATCGCCGTCGGGCCAGGCGGCGATGGCTTCGCGCGTGAGACGTTCGCCATAGTCCAGGAGCCGCGTGGCGCAAGCGTCGAAAGCCGTCCGGCCGTAGCGCTCCAGCAGTTCGAGCCAGCGCGCCTCGCCCACGCAGCAGGTGGCGTGCTGCGCCTCGATGTCGCCGACGACGAGGTCGGGCAACCTGACATTGGCCCGGATCAAGGCAAACAGGGTCTCGTTGGGGCGGCCCTGCTCGAAGAGCAGCAGCGGTGGGATGCGCAGCCCTTCCTGGTAGATCTCCGTGGAATCGCTGGCGTTTGAGCCGGGAACGCGCCCGCCCATGTCGCAGTGGTGGGCGATCACGACGCAAAAGCCGAGCAGCCCTTCGGGCGTGAAGACCGGCTTGATCATGAAAATGTCCGGCAGGTGCATCCCGCCGGCATAGGGATCGTTGAGCACCACGACGTCGCCCGGCGCAAGCCGGCCGCTGAAGTGCTCGAGCACGACCACCATGGCGTCTGGCACCGCACCCAGGTGCAGCGCGACGGTCTTGGCCTGCGTGAGGATCTGGCCGTCGCGGTCGCAGAGGGTCACGGAATAGTCGAGCACGTCGCGGACGATGGGCGAGCGGGCGACGCGCATCACGGTCGTGGCCATCTCCTCGACGATCGTGTCGAGCGCGGCGCGCACCACGCTGAAGGTGACGGGATCCACTTCCACCGCTCCAGTCGGCTCAGGCTTGTCGGCCGGCATCGTCGCCCTCCCTTGCAAGCGACGCGCGAATGATGCCGTGGGCATCCGCCTCGGCCCGCATGCCCTCAGGCACGACGATCGTGCTGTCGGCGCCTTCGAGAACCAGCGGCCCTTCGGCAGCGCCTGTGAAGGAGGCGAGGTCCAGGATGCGGGTGGCGAGCCAGCTTTCGCCGAAATGGACCATCCGCTGCTCCTCTCCACGGGGCCGCAGGCCGGGCCGGTGCAGATCCGCGAAGCGCAGCCCGTCGTAGCGCACGACACGAGCCTGCAGCCGCAGCGCCGAAGCCTCAACGGCGTCGCTCGAGGCATAGCCGAACATGGCTCGGTATCGCGCCAGAAAATCCTCCTTCAGCCTTGGAAACGCGTTATCCGTCAACAGGCGCGGAAGCGGCACGGGAACCTCGATGTCCTGGTGGCGGAAGCGCAGGTCGAGCGTGAAGGCGAGTTCGACCGCGGCATCGCCGCCGGCTTCCCGGCGCAAGGTGGATTCGGCCTCCGCCGCCATGTCCGCCATGGCGCGCTCCAGGTCCCGGGGATCGAGCGTGTGAAGCAGGCCAGGCCAGGGCCGGACGGCCTCGCGTGAGGGCTCGCTCGCCAGCATGCCGCTTGCCGTGAATACGCCGGGTCCGGGCGGGAAGAGCACGCGTCCCATGCCGAGGAGGACGGCGAGGTCACAGGCGTGGGCCGGTCCGGAACCGCCAAAGGCCATCAGGGTCAGGTCGCGCGGGTCGAGGCCGCGCTCGACCGTGACGGCGCGAACAGCCCTCGCCATCGTCGTATTGGCGACGGCGCGGATGCCGTGCGCGGCGCGCTCCAGGGAAAGGCCCAGGGGCTTCGCCACATTCTTCTCGATGGCGCGGCAGGCTGCGTCCCTGTCGAGCGCCAGGGTTCCGCCGGCGAGGCTTTCCGGGAGGTAGCCGAGCACGAGGTTGGCGTCGGTGACGGTGGCGTCCGTTCCGCCGCGGCCGTAGCAGGCGGGTCCCGGCTCTGACCCGGCGGAGCGCGGGCCAACGGCCAGGGCCCCGCCCGCATCCACCGTGGCGATGGACCCGCCGCCGCTGCCGACCTCCGCGACGTCGACGGTCGGCACGCGCATGAGGGTCCCGCCAGCCTTGATGAAGCGGCTGCTGGTCGACATGCCGTCCCGGAACTCGTATTCGCGCGTGCGCTGGACTTCGCCATGCCGCACCAGGGCGGCGGAAGCCGTCGTGCCGCCCATGTCGAACACGACGAGGCTGGGCTCGCCCGCCTCGGTCCCGAGCCGCGCCGCGCCGACAGCCCCTGCCGAGCGTCCGGAGGATACGAAGTAGACCGGTCTCTCGCGCGCAAAGGCCTCTCCGGCGAGGCCGCCGCTCGATGCAGCCACGAAAAGGGGTGCGGAAACGCCCATGTTCTTCAGCCCGTCGGCAAGCCGCTCCAGATAGCCCCGCATCGCCGGCAGCACGTAGGCGTTGACGACCGTCGTCGAGGTCCGCTCGTATTCGCCGGATTCAGGGCACACTTCGCTGGAGAGGGAGAGGGCCAGATCTGGAAAGGCCTCTCGCAACAGGTCTGCGGCGCGGCGCTCGTGCACGGGATTGCAATGCGCATGCAGGAAGCAGATCGCGAGCACCTCGATCCCGGCTCCGGTGAGCGCGTGGCCCGCTGCAAGGACACCGGCCTCGTCGAGCGGGCGCAGGATTTCGCCCGAAGCGAGGATGCGCTCGTCGACCTCCAGCCTGTGCCGGCGGGGGATGAGGGGGGCGGGCTTGTCCCAGGAGAGGTCGAACATCGTGGGCGTGCGCAGTCGCCCGATCTCGAGCACATCGCGAAAGCCGCGCGTGGTGAGAAGCCCGCAACGGGCGCCAGACTTCTGGATCAGCGTATTCGAGCCGATCGTCGTCCCGTGAAGCACCTCGGAGACAGTGTCGCCCGTCAGCCCGGCGCGCCGCAGCAGGTCCGCGATCCCCTCCAGCACGGCGCGCTCCGGTTCGCGCGGCGTGGAGCGCAGCTTGCCGGTCAGCACGGCGCCCCCGGCCGTCGCGAGGACGAGGTCGGTGAAGGTTCCACCGATGTCGACCGCGATGCGCGCCCCGGCCATTGGGCGCGGCTCAGCCGGCCGCGGCCGGCTGCGCGGCGAGGTCGTGCACTGTCCGCCTGAGGACGGCCAGCACGCGCTCCCGCTCCTCGCCCGCGAGCGGAAGGCGCGGCGCGCGCGTCCATTCAGGCGCGCCGTAGACGACGTTTTCAGCGAGCTTGATGTACTGCACGAGCTTCACGTGGGTATCGAGGTGGAAGGCGGGCGTCATGATCCTGTAGAGCTCGCGTGCCGTCGCGAAGTCACCGGCCGCACAGAGGTCGAACAGCCGGACGCACTCGCCGGGCCAGGCGTTGGTCATGCCCGAGACCCAGCCGGTCGTGCCCAGGGCCATGCTCTCCAGCAGCAAATCATCCACGCCACAGAAGACCGAGAAGCGATCTCCAAGCGCGTTGACGATGTCCGTGACCCGGCGAATATCGCCGGATTCTTCCTTGATGCAGACGATGCCCGGCGTCTCCGCGAGCTCCGAGAGGATGGCCGGCGTGACGTCGACGCCATACGCAATGGGGTTGTTGTAGATCATGATGGGGAGGCCGCACGCGGCGGCGAGGGCCTTGTACCAGGTCGCCGTCTCGCGCGGATCCGTCTTGTAGGCGATGCTTGGGAAGGCCATCAGACCATCCGCGCCCAAGCTCTCGTAATGCCGGGCAGCCGAGTTGGCGGCCTCCTGGGAGATCTCGGCGAGGCCGGAGAGCAGCGGCACGCGCCCGGCGACGACTTCCCGCGCGGCCCGGATCACCGCGGTGCGCTCCTCCATGCGCAACGATGCGTTCTCCCCGAGCATGGGCAGGACGATGACGCCTGACACGCCGTTCCGGATCAGCCGGTCGATGCTCGCCTGTGTCGCCTCGAGATCCACCGAGCCGTCGCGCCGCATCTTCGTGGTGACCGCGGGAAACACGCCCCGCCACGGATTTGATTTCGACAATTGATCCTCCTCCCCGGCAATCAGCTGAAATTGACGTAGATCGTCTTCTTCCGAAGGTATCCTTCGAGGCCGTACTTGCCATCCTCGCCGCCGAGCCCGCTGTGGCGGTAGCCGGAATGGAAGGCGTGCACCGCGTCGCCGCCCGGGCGGTTCACGTAGATCTCGCCGAAATTCAGCTCGCGCGTGAGGCGCATCAGGCGCCTCAGGTCCCGCGTGAAGACGTAGGCCGACAGACCGTAGGCGGAGTCGTTGGCGTGCATCAGCGCCTCGTCGAAATCGGTCACGGTCATCACGGGAATGACAGGGCCGAAGAGCTCGCTCTGCATGACCTCCATGTCATTGCGGACGCCGGACAGGACGGTCGGCTCGTACCAGTGCCCCCGGGCGAAGTCCTCGCCGGCGGGCCGTCGTCCGCCCGTCAGCACTTCGGCTCCCGCGGAAACGGCGCCGGCCACCATGGCCTCGACCTTTTCCAGTTCGGCCCGACTGAACTTCGGGCCGACATCGACGAGCTCCAGGGGATTGCCGACCCGCAGCGCCCGCACGCCCTCCAGGAAACGTTCCATGAACTCCTGGGCGATCTTCTCGTGCACATACATGCGCTCGTTGCAGATGCAGATCTGCCCGCAATTCTCGAAACGCGAGGCGATGGCCGCTTTCACGGCGGCGCCGATCTCCGCGTCTTCGGCCACGATGAAGGGCGCCTTTCCGCCCAGCTCGAGCCGAAGAACCTTCAGCTCATCGGCCCCGGCGCGGTAGATCTCCTTGCCGGCGCGAACGCTGCCGGTGACGCTCACGAGCGAAGTGAGAGGGTGGCGTACGAGCGCCTCGCCGACCTCCTGGCCGGTCCCACATACGACATTGACCACGCCGGGCGGAAAGTCGGCCTGGTGAGCCAGCTGGGCGATCTCCAGGGCGGCGAGGGGCGTGCCCTCGTGAGGCTTGACGACGACGGTGTTGCCGGCGATGAGCGCCGGACCAAGCTTTCGTGTGACAAGGGCCGCAGGGTAGTTCCAAGCGGTGATGGCGACCACCACGCCGTAGGCGCAGCGCTGGATCCAGACCTGCTCGTCCGGGGCCTCGGAAGGCAGGATGTCGCCCGTGATGCGGCGCGCCTCCTCGGCCGCGTAGGTGAGGTAGAGAGCCGCGCCGTCGATCTCGCCTCGTGCTTCCACGAGCGGCTTGCCTTGCTCGGCGACGACGATGCGGGCCAGCCTCTCGCGGTTTTCCAGGATCAGTTGGGCGAGGCGACGCAGGAGCTTGCCGCGTTCCACGGAGGGCAGCGCCTCCCAGGCGGGCTGCGCTGCCCGGGCCGCCTCCAGCGCGCGCTCCGCGTCGTCGGGCGTTCCGCGCGGCACATGGGCGATCACCTCCTCAGTCGCCGGGTTCTCGACGGCGATGATCTCGCGCCCGGTCGAGGCCATCCAGTCGCCGGCTATGTAGTGGCGATAGCGGTCGACGCCGCCCACGAGCTCCTTCATCGATGCCATGGCGACGTCCTCCCCTTCAGCCGCCCGACTGGTAGCCGAAGCGCTCCGGCAGCCAGAGCACGACCGCCGGAAAGGCGACCATGATGGCCAGCGCCACGACCAAAGCCAGGATGAACGGCCAGATATAACGGTACATGGATGTGAGCTTGATCCCGGTGATGCCGGTCACCACGAAGAGAAGCTCGCTATAGGGCGGCGTCACCATGCCGATCATCAGGTTGACGATGGTCGTGACGCCGAAATGGACGGGATCGATGCCGAGCGCGCGCACCGTGGGCATGGCGATCGGCACGATGACGAGCAGCATCAGGAGCGTGTCGAGAAAGCACCCCAGGATGAGGAAGAGCACGTTGATGATGATGAGGAATTCGAAACGCGTCACCGAGAGGGACTGGATCCAGTCCCCCACGCGGTTGGGGATCTGCTCGGCCGCGATGACGTAGTTCACCAGCAGCGCGCCCGCCACGACGAGCGCCACGATGGCCGTCGAGCGAGAGGCCTGCACGAAGAGCTCGGTGACTTCGCGCAGCCCGATGGCGCGATAGACGACACAGGCCAGGACCAGGGCATAAGCGGCCGCCACCGCTGCGGATTCCGTGGGGGTCGCGAACCCGGAATAGATGCCGCCGAGCAGGATGACGGGCAGCAGGATCGCCGGCAGGGAGCTGCCGAGGATGGGGCCGATTTCCCGCAAGGGGATGGCGGGCTCGACCGGCAGGTCGTCGCGCCGGGCGACCATGGCGATGACCAGCATCAGGGCGGCGCCCATGAGAATGCCCGGCACGAAGCCGCCCAGGAAGAGGTAGCCGACCGAGGTGTTCGAGACCATGGCGTACAGCACCATGGGGATGGAGGGCGGGATGATGGGGCCGATCGTGGAGGCGGCCGCCGCCAGCGCGCCGGCGAAGCCCGGCTTGTAGCGCCCGTCCTTCAGCATCATCTCGATCATCAGCTTGCCGGGGCCGGCCGCATCGGCGATCGCGCTGCCGCTCATCCCCGAGAAGATCATGCTCGCCACGACCGTGACATGGGCGAGGCCGCCGCGGATCCGCCCGACCAATAGCTTGGCGAACTGCAGCAGGCGCTCGCTGATCGTGCCGGCGTTCATGATCTCCGCCGCCACGATGAAAAGCGGCACGGCGAGCAGCAGGAAGCTGCGGAACAGCCCGTTGAGCGACTGGGAGGCGACCAGGCCGACATCCCCGCCCTTGAACAGGAGATAAAGGAAGGCGGAGCTCAGCATCGCCAAACCGATGGGCATGCCCATCGCGCTCCACACGAAGAAAGCAGCCAGCATCAGCGCTGCGGCCGTGCTCATTCGCGGAGCCCTTGCGTCACAGTCCGTCTCCCCAACGCCGCGAGAAGAGCACGCGCAGGCGAAGGGCGCTGAAGGCGATCGTTCCGATCATGAAGATGAGGAAGCACGAGTAGACCAGATCGAGCCGCAGATCGAGAATGAGCGTCGCTTTGCGCGAGACAAAGTGGACGTATTCGACCGTTCCTGGCAGGCAAATCACAAAGAGAATGAGGACGCAGCCGGTCGTGAAGATAGCGAAGAGGCGCTGCCAGCCGGGGGGCAGTGCGCCGTAGAGCATGTCAAAGGTGATGTGTTGTTGCGGCCTGACGATCGTTGCGCCCGCGAAGAACACGATCCAGATGTATGAGATCGAGCAGACCTCGAGCGTCCAGGAAATCGGCGCATCGAAGACATAGCGCGAGACCACCTGGAGCACGAAGGCGAAGAACATTGCGGCAAAGAGGGCGGCCGAGACGATCTCGGCGGCCCGCCTGAGCCTTGGAAGCAGCGTGGCGACCATGTCGAACGCCGGGTCAGGTGCCCGCCTTGTTGATCCTCTCCAGCATGCCCTTCGGCCACGTCGCCGCGAAATCCGAGGCGAGGAACTTCTTCTGCACCTGATCGCGGAAGGCGGCGACGTCCGGAGTCGTGACCTTCACGCCCTTGCTCTCGAAGAACTGCTTCGCCGTCGCCTCGGTGCCTGAGACGCCTTCGTCATTGACAAGCTTGCCCTTGGCGGCGGCCGTCTCGATGGCCTTCTTCTCGTCCGGCGAGAGGCTGTCCCAGTACGGCTTGGCGATGGAGAAGAACAGGTTGGCGACCATGTGGCCGGTCAGCACGATTTGCTTGGAGACCTCGTAGAACTTGGCCGCCTGCGCGTCCGGCAGCGGATTCTCGAGGCCGTCGATCGTTCCGGTCTGCAGGGCCAGGTAGACCTCCTCGAAGGCGAGCGGCGTGGCGTTGGCGCCCAGCGCGTTGCCCAGGAACTGCCAGGTCTTCGAGCCCGGCATGCGCAGCTTGAGGCCGGCGAGATCGGCCGGGGTCTTCACGTCCTTCGCCTGGCGAAGGATGACGTGCCGCGTGCCGAGATACTGGCTGCGGACGTTGTGCATGCCGATGTCCTTCTCGACCCGGGCATTGTACTCCTTGCCGATGTCGCCGTCATAGACGGCGTCGAGGTGCTTTGCGTCGCGGATCAGGTAACCCGTGGTGAAGATCGAGTATTCGGGAATGAGGGCGGCGATGTCCTGGGGTGAGGTGAGCGCCACCTCCAGGTTCCCGCGCTGCATGGCCTCGATTTCCGTGCCCTGCGCGAACAAGGTGCCGTTGTAGTAGATTTGAACGTCGAATACGCCCGGGGCGATTGCGTTCAACTCCTTCTTGAAGGTTTCGAGCCCTTTCGACTGCCATTCGTCGGCCGAGCCCGGCGTCGAGATGCGCAGCACCTTTCCGGCCGCGCTGGCGCCTCCGGTCCAGAGCGGCATCGTGATGGCCGCCGCGCCGGCGGCCAGGAAGGTCCGCCGCCCGATCCCCCGTGATTTCCCCTGCATGGTCCACCCTCCGTGTGACCGGCCGATCAAAGCGGCCGGGGTCGATCGCCGCTTCTGCGGCCCCGTTCCTTGGATCCTTGCGGACCGGAGGGTCAACCGCCCCGCCAAGCCGCGGGCCGTGTCGCCTCGACGATGTGGGCACAGGTGCAGGTTGCACCGGGTCTTCGTCTTGCAGTGAAGCGCCGATGCTTCGGACCGTCAAGAATGATTGTTGACAATCTTCTATCGTGGAAGACCATGTGCGCGAGATCACCCCTCACTGTCCCTGGCGAGCAAGCATGGCGCGTCTCACTGGTCGATTCTGGACGGCTGTCCTGACGCCGTTCGACGCCGATTACTCCTGCGATGTCGAGCGCCTGTCGGCCCATTGCCGCGACCTGGTCGACCAGGGCTGCGACGGCGTAGCCTTGTTCGGCACCACGGGCGAAGGCCCCGCCGTCGGGACCCTGGATCGCAAACGGACCTTGGACGGGTTGCTGGAGAGCGGATTTCCGGCCGAGCGGCTCATCGTCTCGGCCAGCACGGCCACGCTGCCGGAGAGCGCGGAGCTTGCCCGCCATGCCACGCGCAGTTGCGGCTGCCCCGTGCTCGTGATGCCGCCCTTCCTGTTCCGCGACGCCATCGGGGACGAGGGGGTCTTCCGCTACTATGCAACGCTCCTGGACAGGATCTCTGAGCCGAACCTGCGCGTGATCCTCTACCATATCCCCGGTGTGTCCGGCGTTCCCCTGCGCCCGCCTGTGATCCGCCGCCTGGTGGAGCGCTATCCGGACGTCATCGCCGGCATCAAGGACAGCGGCGGCGACTGGGACTATACGGAGGAACTCATCCGCCGTTTCTCGCAACTCGACGTCTTCACGGGCTCCGAGATGCATATCCATCTGTCACTGCGGCAGCAGGGCGCGGGCACGATCTGCGGACTCGGGAACGTCATCGCGCCGCTCCTGCGGATGTTCGCGGATGCGCCCGGCATTACGGAGCGCCGGCGTCTCCTGCCACTGATCCAGCGTGCGGATACGATTATGTCCCGGGGGCCGTTCGTCGCCTGCCTGAAGGCATGGATGACGTCGCTGCACCGCGATCCAGTCTGGAACCGGGTCCTTCCGCCCATGTCGCCGCTCGTCGCGCGTGACGCCCAGCGCGTCAGTGACGACTTCCGGCGCTTCCTGGCTGAATGCCCCACGACGACGGCCGCCGCCGCCTGACGCGCTCAGGTCCGGGCGCCGGCGCTCACTTCTGAGGTGCGCTCGGTCTCCGCTGCAAGCAGGTCCTCCAACGCCGCGATCTCGTTGACGTTGTGGCTGCGGGCGAGAGTCTCGGCGAGATCCGCGTCGCCTCCGACGACGGCGGCGATGAGCGCCTGATGCTGCTCGGCGAGCTCGCGGTAGTTCCTGGGCAGGAAGCCCGCGTGAATCATGTGGAAGCGGACCTGCTGGAGGACCAGGCGGTGCTGGTCGACGAGCCGGGCGTGACCCGTCATCGCCACGATCTCCTGGTGGACGCGGAAGTCCGCCTCGGTGATGTCCTGGAAGCGCCCATCCCGGATTGCGCTGGTGAGCAGCCGCCCGACCTCCTGGAGCTGGACGCGCCCCTCCGCGTCGCCCCTGCGGGCAGCCAGTCGCGCCGCCAGTCCCTCGAGCGACGAGCGGAGGGTGTAGACCTCCCAGGCGTCCCGCAGGGAGGTTCCGGAAACCTCCCACTTGGTGAAGGCGACCTGCCGGACCAATCGTTCGTGCGCCAGCTGGGCGAGCGCCGCACGGACAGTGCCGCGGCTCACGGCCAATTCCAGCGCGAGCTGCGCCTCAGGCAGCCGCCGGCTGGGCGGCAGGAGCCCCGTGAGGATGTTGGTCCGGATCAGGTCTGCGGCCTGGCGGTCGAGCAGCCTCTTCTCGACGGGCAGGTTTACCAGCTTGGACATTCGCGCCTCCGGGTCCAAGGGAAACGCGAATTGTCAGCAATCGTCAATTCACCCTTGCGAGGTCGCCATCCAGTTCTCGACGAGATCCACCGCGCCCGGGGCGAGGGGGCCCCGATCTCCGACGTCCAGCCGCGCCGTCCAGCGCTCCTGGGCTTGCGGTGTGCCATCCAGGAGTTCGTCGAGCGCTTTCGACGTGTCCGCAATATCCTCCACGGCGAGAACCTGCCCGCTTCGAAGCGCCTCGAAGTGGTGGGGGCCAGGGGTCTCGTAGAGAAGCGCGACGGTGCGGACCCGGAGGAAGGCGCCGTGGTCGATGATGCTCGAAGGCGGGGAGATGATGCGGCCCGCCGCCAACGCGAGATCGAGCGAATCGCAATTCCCTGGCGGGGACAGGACAGCCCCGAAACTTTCACAGAGGTGGCGCGCCGGTTCGGCGAGTTCTGCCGGGTGTGGCCGCATGATCAAGGTGACGTCTTTGCGTCCCGCGAGATGGGCCAGCGTTTTCGCGGAGGCGATCAGGCCCGCGGCATAGAGGCCGCGTGGCTCCCTCGCATCCACGCCGTAGGAGAGCCAGTACGGCGCGGTGGGCGCGATCGTCTGGGAGAAAAGCACGACCGGCTTCCGCGCGCCTCCGATCGTCTCCGCGATCACCTCGGGAGCGCATGACCCCGCCAGAGCTGCGGCGAGCACCTGGCGTCTTGCCTTCGCATCGAAGTTCGATCGACGTTGGGCCGCCAGATCCCGTCGGAGGTTGCCCACGACCCGGATCGCGTCCGCCCGGTTGCGACCCTCAGGACCGAAGGCCGTCTCCAGCGCGTCCGCTGCCGCAGAGGGCAGAATGTCACCCGAGAGCAGGACCAGATCCGGCAGAGGTCCGGGGCTCAGGCGGCCCGCGATACGATCGACATTGTCCAGCACGCCCACGACCGGAATTCCGCTCTGCAGAGCCAGCGCGACCGCGTCTCGCTCGGGGCTGGCGCTTCCAGTGAGCCCTACGAGGAGGAGGTCCGCGCCGGCCAATTCCGCCATGATGAGGCCGGGCGGCGCCTGGGGCGCAAGCAGGAAGGGAAAGTTCCCGAAACCTGCCGCCTCGGCCGGCGTGCCGACGGCTATCGCGAAAACGGTCGCTCCCCGTTGCCGCCACTCGAGGCAAAGCGGGAGCAGCACCTCAACCGATCCCTTCGATTCCGCCACGACCACAATCCGCACAGACGCGCCTCCTTGTACTCAGGCAGCTTGCGGCTTGAAGCGGATCCAAGCAATGCGCCCCAGGTGGGCTCAGACCGCCGCGGCCACCGGGAGGAGTGCGTTGTATCCGCTGGCCGGGTGACCCTACGGGCGAACAGCGCGGCTGGCTTCGACCTTGAGGCGATCAGCAGTCCGTCGCGGCAGGCGACCGCCTGCTGGCGCCGGGCTGACCGCCGAAAGCTGGAAAGCGATGGATCTGTCCTGCGTTCGATGGCATCAACTTTGACACGCCCTCGCCACGACACGAAAGTGCATGTGGTGTCACTCTTCGCGCCAATTCGCCTTGAGGAATGACGATGGCAACGGTCGAAGCGAACGCTACTGGACTGACCGGCGGCTGCCAGTGCGGCGCCGTTCGCGATCGCGTTGATGTAAAGCCCGATGGCGCCGTGATCTGCCACTGCCGCATGTGCCAGAAGGCCAGCGGAGGGCCGTTCATGGCCTTCGGCGGTGTTCCGCTCTCATCCTTCGTTGTCACGCGAGGTTCGATCAGCCAATTCCGCAGTTCAGACATCGTCGAACGCGGGTTCTGCGCGGCCTGCGGCACGCCGCTGACCTACCGCCTCCTGGGCGGCAAGCGCATCGCCATCTGTTTGGGCAGTCTCGACGACCCGAACGCCGTTGCGCCCGAAGAGCAACTCGGCACGGAGGCCCGCTTGCTCTGGCTGGCCGAAAGCCTGCGCGCGCCGGAGGGATCCATCGCCGACTGGCTCAGGAGCAGGAACGTCGAGGCCGTCGAGAGTCACCAGCATCCCGACCACGAGATATGAGCCCGGGCCGGTTCAGAACTCCATCAGGCAGCACCCCGGCTTGAGCCGGCCCCGGAACCGCAGTCACGTAGCGCGTTTCCTGGAACGCCATTCCCATGCCGCCAAGAGAACGGCCTTTGAACCGAGGGGAAAAAGGGCCGCGTCGGGGGAGTTTGTTCAACGAACCGCTGCAACTATCTCATGGTGCTCGGTTGCGTGAACGTCGTGCTCGTCGCCGTGTCTCCGCCGATGATGGGGGCGCCGCCGGAGCCCGGCTTGGGCCTGCGCCTGCGAGCTGCGTGTGCTACGGCTGACGCGCGACGATGGCGACGTCACGTGACGAGTGGGTCGATGCCTGAGCCAACGCGAGACAGTCGAGTGGATCAACCCGGTCCTGCGGGCGCACGCGTGATGGGCCAGCTCCCGTCCGATCATGGCGAGCAACCGGCGGCTGGCGCTCTGCATGCGCCGTTCTGGATTGGCGACCCCGAGGAGGCGCTCCGGCGCCTCGACACGAGCGTTCAGGGCTTGACGTCGGAACAGGCGCTCGACCGGCTTCGCCGCTATGGGCCGAACGCGGCTGTGGTGAGCCTCCGCCATGGCGTGCTGATGAAGCTCGCCAAGCGGCTCACGGAACCGCTGGTCGCGATCCTGCTCATCGCAGCCGCGATCTCGGGGGTGATGGGCGACTGGCAGAGCCTCGCGATCATCTCGGCGATCGTGCTGATGTCCGTGGTTCTCGACATCGTGCAGGAACACCAGGCGGAAGAAGCGGTGAGCGCCCTCAGGGCGTCCGTCGCCGTGCAGGCGACGGTGCGGCGCGACGGCTCTGCGGTCCAGCTGCCGGTCAGGGACATCGTCCCGGGCGACATCGTTGAAATGCGTGCCGGCCAACTCGTACCCGCCGACGGCGTCGTGCTCGCCAGCCGCAACGCGCTCGCCGACGAATCCGCCCTGACCGGCGAACCGTTCGCCGCCGAAAAGCGCCGGGGACCATCGGGGGCCTCCGCGCCGGCCGACGCGTATGACGCCCTGTTCGCCGGCACGACCATCGTCGCCGGCGAGGCTGTCATGCTCGTTCTTGCAACGGGGGCGCAGACCTATCTCGGCGCGATCTCGCGCTCGCTGCAGGCCCAACTGCCGCCGACCGCCTTCCAGCGCGGCGTGCATGACCTCGGCATGCTGATCCTGCGTCTCACGGGATTTCTGGTTCTCTTCGTGCTGCTGACGCAGCTACTGCGCAACGGGCTTTCCTTTGAAAGCTTCCTCTTCGCAATCGCCCTGGCCGTGGGTCTGACCCCGGAACTGCTGCCGATGGTGATGACCGTCACCCTCGCGCGAGGCGCGGTGCGCATGGCCGCCGCCAAGGTCGTGGTCAAGCGGCTGTCGGCGATCAACGATCTCGGCACGATGGACGTTCTCTGCACCGACAAGACAGGAACGCTGACGCAGGCCCGCGTGGTGCATGTCGGAAGCTTCGGCGTGAACGGAGGAGACAGCGCCGCCGCCTCGGACCTCGTCAGGCTGAACAGCAGGCTGGGCACGGGCATGCGGACCAATCTCGACGACGCGGTGCTGGCGAATGCGCCGTCCGGCTCCGATGGCGTCACGCTCGTCGCCGAGCTCCCGTTCGACTTCGAGCGCCGCCGCGCGGCCATCATGATCGCTCGCGGCCCCGACAAGGAGCTGATCGTCAAGGGCGCGCCCGAAACGCTGCTGTCGCTCTGCGCCTCGTATCTCGCCCCGGACGCCGCGGTCCAACCGCTCGACAACAACATGCGCGCCGCGCTTCTGGCGCTGTTCGAGGCCAAGGGCGCCGACGGCCTGCGGTTGCTGGGCGTCGCCAGGAAAGCCATGCCGCCGGACGCTGCGATGGTCAGGCCGTCCGACGAGTCGAACCTGGTCTTCGTGGGCTGCGCTGCATTCCTGGATCCGCCCAAGGCTTCGGCGTCCGAGGCCGTGGCCCGGCTCGCCGCGGCGGGCGTCCGGGTCAAGATCATCTCGGGCGACGCCGGGCCCGTGGTGGCGCACCTCGTGAACACCCTGAAGCTCTCCACGCGAGGCATGATGACGGGCGACGAGATCGCGGCCCTGTCGGATGCGGCCCTCGCGGTCCGCGTCAGCAAGGTGGACCTGTTCGTCCGCGTCGCGCCGGAGCAGAAGGCCCGGATCGTGATGGCGCTCAAGCGGGCCAGGCACACCGTCGGCTTTCTGGGGGACGGCATCAACGATGCGCCTGCCATCCGCGTCGCCGATGTCGGCCTCTCCGTCGAGGGCGGCACCGACGTCGCCCGCGAAGCCGCGGCCATCGTCCTGCTCGCGACGGACCTGAACGTGCTCGCCCAGGGCGTCGCGGAAGGCCGCAGGACCTACGCCAACATCATCAAGTATGTGCGGATGGGCACGAGCTCCAACTTCGGCAACATGCTCTCCATGGCGTTGGCGTCGCTTTTCCTGCCGTTCCTGCCCCTCGCCCCGGTCCAGATCCTCGTCAACAACATTCTCTACGACCTGTCCGAGATCGGCATTCCCTTCGACAACGCCGATCCCTGGGACCTCGCCAAGCCGCATGGCTGGGACATGAGGGCCGTGCTGCGTTTCACGCTCGTGATGGGGCCGCTGTCCTCGATTTTCGACGGGGCGACCTTTGCGCTCCTGCTCGGCTGGTTCCACACCCAGGCCGCCGAATTCCAAACGGCCTGGTTCGTCGAGTCCATCCTCTCCCAGATCCTGGTGATCTTCGTCATCCGGACCTCCGCCCGCTTCTGGAGAAGCCGCCCCCATCCCGTCCTGGTGGCGACATCTCTGGGCGCGCTCGCGGTCGCGCTGGGTCTCGCCTTGAGCCCGATCGGAAGGGCCATCGGCTTCGTTGCGCTGCCCCTTCCCCTTCTGGGCGCGATCGGCGTCCTCGCCGGTCTCTACCTGGCCGCCGCCGAGGCGCTGAAGCGCGTCGCGCTTCAACCCCGGGATCTTCGGGGCCGGCCCCGTTGACGAGGCCGGCCCGGGAGCATGCGGCTCAGCTGGCCGGCGAACCGCCCTCTTCTTCCTCGAACGTCGCTGCGACCTCGCCGGTCGCCGACAGGCGGACCTTGTCGCCCTCCACCCCCGCCACGAGGCCGAGCGACACGTAGTGATGATGTCCCTCGTGGGCTCCTTCGCCGCTGTCCCTTTTCGTCAGCTTGATACGCTGGCCCTCGACCTTGTCGACCGTCCCGACATGGACGCCGTCGGCCCCTAGCACTCCCATGTGCTCCTTGATCTGATCAACGTTCATCCCGCTTCTCCTGTCCTGTTGCGGGCGTCAACGTGCGAAGCGCCGCGAAGATGCGCCCGCCGCCAAGTTCATGGCCGGCGATCGGTTGCGGATGACGGACGTGGCTCGCGTCACCCGGCGAACCCGGCTTCAACTTCGCTGAGCGGGATCGCGCCGGGCCGGAGGCCGCCACGCAGCATGCGCGAGCCCAGCCCAAGAGCGAACGAATTCGCCGGCACGGGGACGCCGTGCAACCGTCCAAGAAGCACGATCTCTCCGTTCAGGTAGTCCGTCTCCAGCGAGCCGGCGCCGCGGGCGAGGCTTTGGGTCGTCGACCCGCCAGAGCGCGTGACGCCTTCGATCGAGGCCTGGCGCATGAGCTGATCGCGGCGGGGATCGGCGGCCCCGACGGCATGATGTCGAATGCCCGCTGCGGCATAGACCACTTCTGCTTCGATCCTGAGCGCCTCGTGAAAGCGCTTCGTATCCGCACCGACCCCAAGTGCGGCCTCGACGATGTTATTGAGGTTCAGGAGCAGTTTGCCATACTTGCTCGCCATCACGTCGGGGATGACGAAGGCGGCGATGCTGGCGGCCTCCAGCACTCCAGCGAGGGTGTCGTCGGCGGCGTCGCTGCCGGAGGGGTAGCGCCCGAGATCGAAGATGCCCAGGCGCGGCGTCGAGAACGCGCACACCTCTCCCGGAGTCTCGTAGGTGGCGGGCATCATCACGGTGACCCCATGCACGTGCGGAAAACGGCGCAACGCGAAGCGCTCGTTGCTGACACCGTTCTGGACGCAGAAGATCGGCTGGTCGGCGAGGCCGGCCTCACGCAACCGGTCGAGGGCCGCGAGCGTGTCCTGCGTCTTCATCGTCAGCAGGACGACGTCGTCGCTCCGGAATTCGATCTCGGCCGGATCGGCCACGCAGGGGAAGCTTGCTCGCGCCGTCCTGTCGGGGGTCCGCAACAGGAGCCCCGAAGTCTGGATCGCCGCCAGCTGGGCCCCGCGGGCGATCCCTATGACATCCTGGCCAGACAGGGCGATCGCCGCTGCCACCGTGCCGCCAATCGCTCCAACTCCATAAACAATCGTGCGCATTTATCCCTCGCCTGCCCATCAGGTGGCAGCGCCAGCCAGCGCGCCCGCCCTGCTCGTACGGGCACGTTATCCGAGTGACTGAAGAAGTTCATGCCGCGTATCGCGACCGCTGCTTCACGATGACGCCGTTGAGATCCATCCAGGACAACGCACGCGGACACGCCAAGGTCCGCGATTGGTCAACGTCCGGCTCCCAGGCAGTCTGGCCAGGGATGCAGCCGAATTCCCGGCGCACCTCTGGCAGAAGTCGGCCCGCCCGCAGCATACTCGCCAGTCGTTGGAGACGCCGCGGCGGTGGCGGGCTGGTGAGGGATCAATGTCGAAGCACGATTTCTCTGCGGAGGAGTTCGCCTCGCGGCGCAGCAACCTGCAGGCCGCCATGGCGGAGGCAGGGCTCGACTGGCTGATCGCCGTCCATCCGGTGTCGATCCACTGGCTCACGGGGAGCGACGCCAAGAGTTACCAGGAGTTCCAGTGCCTCCTGGTCGGGGCGGCCGGACAACCTCTCGTCGTGCTCACGCGGGCCGGAGAGACACACGAGTTCGAGATGGACTCCCTTGCCGACGAGGTGATCGGGTGGGGGGGCGGGATCGTGGAGGACCCCATCGCCGCGTTCGAGGCGCTCGCTACGCGCCTCGGCCTCCGCGAAGGGCGCGTCGCACTGGAGGTTCCCGGCTTCTACCTCCATCCTCATCACTACGTGCGGCTGCGGGCATGGCTCGGCGATGCGCTCGCCAGCGAAGCCACCGACCTGGTCTCTCGCCTGCGGCTTGTTCGGTCACCTGCGGAACTCGGGTACATTCGCGAGGCCACGGCCTATGCCGACACCGGGATGCACCGCTTCGTCAGGGCGCTGCGTCCCGGCGTCAGCGAGCTGGCGCTTGCGGGAACCGTCTACGAGGCCATCATGGCCGCCGGGAGCGGGATCGCGGCCAGCCCGATGAACCTCGTCTCGGGCGAGCGCTCGGCCTACTCGCATGGAGCGCCGACCCTACGCGTGCTGCAGGCGGGAGACTACGGGAATATCGAGTATGGCGCGACTTGCCGGCGCTACACGGCGACCATCGGCCGGCAGTTCGTCCTGGGTCGACCGTCGCCTCGCATGCTCGAACTCTTCGATGTCGTCCGTCGCGCCAGTGACGCGATGATCGCGGCGATCGCGGACGGCGTGCCTGCCGAAGTGCCGCATGAGGCGGCGCGCGCCATCATCGTCGAGGCTGGTCTGGAGGAGTACCGGGTCCACACGTCGGGTTACGCGGTGGGTCCGGGCTTCCCGCCGAGCTGGGGCGAGCCGCTCCATATGATGGGCGGCGTCAAGGACATCCTGCGCAGCGGCATGGTGCTCACGATCGAGCCGCCGGTCTTTGTCGGGCCGGAAGGGCTCGGCGCGCGGATCATCGACAACGTCCTGGTCACGGCCACCGGCGCTGAGGTCCTCTCCTCGTCGCCGCGCGACCTCATCGTCGTGGACTGAGTTCAGGCGGGCCGGCCGGGCGTGAAGGCCTCGAGCTGACTGGCGATCTCGACGCACGCGACCTTGAGCCGCGCCAGCATGGCCTCGAAATTGGGGGCGGCGCTTCGCCGGCTCACGGCGGCGACGGTGACGCAGGCGACCGCCCTGCCGTCTTTCGTCAGGATCGGGCAGACGACGTCCGTCACGCCGATGATGTCGCGGCTCTCGTGGATGATCGCGCCGCGCTCCCGGACGGCGGCCAGCTCCGCGTCGAGGCTCGTCGGGTCGGGCGGGTCGCCCATCCGCATGAAGCACTCGGTGATCATGCGCTCACGCACCGGCCTTGGCTGGAACGCCATGAGGACGAGGCCGGAATGGGCGTCGGCCAGCGGCCGGCGGTATCCCAGCTTCAGCGAGAAATTCATGTCCGCGCCCCCCGATGAGGCCGCGATGATCACCGTCTCGCCGCGATGGGCGACGACCAGGTGGGCGGCCTGGTGAACCTCCTCTGCGAAGCGCTCGACGATCGGCGACGCCACGCTGACGAGGTCCCTGGCGCGCGCCGTCTGCATGCCGAGCCCGAACAGCTTGTTGGAGAGGATGAGGCCGTCCCCGCCGTCCTCGCGCTGCAGGTAACCGCGGCCGAGCAGCACGTGGACCATGCGGAAGATCTCGCTCTTCGAGCGGCCGAGTTCCGCGGCGATCTGGGTTGTTCCCATGGGATGCCCGCGGCTCGCCAGGAGCTCGAGGATGTCGAGACCTTTCTCGAGGGCGGGCGCACTGTAGGAAAGCTTCTCGTCCATGCCAACGCGTTTCATCAATGACGCTTGACGCCATATATGAACCACCTCTAGCCTGTGTCGAGCGAAAAACGCGGCCACGAACATCGTTCGACGGTGCTGTAGACAAGGGTCTCTGCATCTATGGCGTACAATTTCAGATTTGGTGCACTACTTCCCTTCACGCCGGATATCCTGGATGGCGTCGCGCTGACGCTCGCCTTCTCCGTTGCGACCATGGTGTTCGGGCTCGCCATCGGCCTCTTTGCGGCGCTTGCCACAACCAGTGGCGTGGGGGCCCTGCGGGCGGGAGGGCGTGTCTATGTCGAGGCAATCCGCAACACGCCCCTGCTGGTGCAGATCTTCATCGTCTTCTTCGGCTTGCCGGTGCTCGGGCTTCGGCTGTCAGCGAACGTCGCCGCGCTCGTCGCTCTTTCGATCAACCTCGGAGCCTACGTTTCGGAGATCCTGCGGGCGGGCTTCGAATCCATCCGCAAGAGCCAGATCGAGGCGGGGCGCGCCCTCGGACTGACGGCGGGCCAGACCTTTCGCTACGTCGTCCTGTTCCCGGCCGTGAAGAACATCTATCCCGCCCTGGCAAGTCAGTTCGTGTTGGTGCTGCTAGCGACGAGCATCGTGTCCTCGATCGGCGTGCCGGAACTCTTCCACACCGCCTCCTTCATCGACTCGCGGACCTATCGCCCCTTCGAGGCCTACGCCCTCATCACGGTCGCTTATCTCGTGCTCACGCTGGGGCTGCGTTTCATCTTTGCGGCGGTCTACTGGCTGATCTTCGTGCGGAGGCCCCGCGCATGATCCGCGAGTTTTCGGCCGCCGACATCGTCTTCCTCGCCGCCGCCGCGCGCTGGACCATCGCGCTCGCGCTCACCGCGATGCTGGGCGGCGGCCTCGGCGGCCTCCTCGTGGCCCTGCTGCGCATCGTGCCCTTTGCGCCCGCCAATTGGCTGGCGATCGGCTTCGTCAACGTGATCCAGGGCACGCCGCTGCTCGGCCAGCTCTTCGTGTTCTTCTTCGGCCTGCCGCTGGCCGGCATTACGGTCAGCGCCTGGGCAGCGGCGGCGCTGTCCTTGTCGATCTACGCGTCGGCATTTCTCGGCGAGATCTGGCGCGGCAGCCTGCAATCCGTGCCACAGCGGCAGTGGGAGGCCGCGGCGTCGCTCGGCCTCCCTTACCTGCAGCGCCTCACCCACGTGATCCTGCCGCAGGCGTTCAGGATCAGCATCGCGCCGACGGTGGGTTTCCTCGTCCAGCTCGTGAAGGACACCTCGCTCGCCGCCCTGATCGGCTTCATCGAGCTGACGCGCGCCAGCCAGATCATCAGCTCGGCGACCTTCGCCCCGCTCGCGGTCTACCTCAGCGCCGCGGCCATCTACTTCGTCATCTGCTTCTCGCTGTCGCAGGCCAGCCACGTGCTCGAGAGGAGGATCCATGTCTCTCGTTGAGCTGGCCGACGTGCACAAGCGGTTCGGCGCCGTCGAGGTCCTGAAGGGAATTTCGTTCACCCAGGACAGGGGCGAGATCGTCGCCGTCATCGGCCGCTCCGGATCGGGCAAATCGACCCTGCTGCGCTGCCTCAACGGCCTCGAAAAGGTCCAGTCGGGACGCATCGTCGTGGACGGGATCGAGGTCACCGCGCGGGACGCAGACCTCAACAGGCTGCGGCAGAGAGCCGGCATGGTCTTCCAGAGCTACAACCTGTTTCCCCACCTCACCGTCGAGAGGAATGTCACGCTCGCCCTGACGCTGGTGCGCAAGCTGGCCCGCGAGGAGGCCCGCGCCGTGGCCAGCGCGATGGTCGCCAAGGTCGGCCTCGCCGACAAGCTGCACGCTTATCCGGACGAGCTGTCCGGCGGCCAGCAGCAGCGCGTCGCCATCGCGCGCTCGCTGGCGATGCAGCCAACCCTGATGCTGTTCGACGAGATCACCTCGGCGCTCGACCCGGAGCTCGTGGGCGAGGTGCTGAAGGTGCTGGAGAGCGTCGCCGAAGAGGGAATGACGATGATGCTTGTCACGCACGAGATGAACTTTGCCAAGAACGTCGCCGATCGCGTGATCTTCATGCACGAGGGCCGCATCCACGAGGACGGCCCTGCAAGGGAGACGCTGCTCGAGCCTCGTACGGCGGAACTCAGGAGTTTCCTGAACGCCGTCCTGCACTAGCCCGGAAGCCAGAAGGAAGAACCACCACGGAGGGAAGTCGCCATGCTGAACTACGTCTCCAGGATCCTGTCAGCCGTGCTCCTGGCCGGCGCCGCGTTTTCCGCTCCCGCCAAGGCGGCGGACCTGCAACAGATTATCTCGTCGGGGACGGTGCGCATCGGCGTGCCTATCGATGTTCCGCCGTTCGGATCGGTGGACGCCAAGAACCAGCCCGTCGGCCTCGACGTCGACATGGCCAACAACATCGCCAAGGCGCTCGGCGTGAAGCTCGAGCTCCAGCAGATCACTGGCGCGAACCGCGTCCCGTACCTCGTCACCAACAAACTGGACATCGTCATCGCGGCGATGGGAGCGACCCCGCAAAGGGCGCTTCAGATCGCGTTCAGTTCGCCCTATGCGGCGCTTTCCATTGGCGTGTTTGGGCCAGACAGCATCGCGGTGACCAAGCCGTCCGAATTGAAGGACCAGAGCATCGCCGTCGCGCGCGGCACAACCCAGGACCTGGAGCTCACCAAGGCGGCGCCCAAGGCCAACATCGTCCGCTTCGACGACGACGCCACCGCGGCCGCGGCGTTCTCCTCGGGCCAGACCCAGCTCCTCGCCACGGCGGACGTGGTCGCCAAGGAGCTCATGACGAAGAACCCCAAGCTGGAGCTGAAGCCGAAGTTCATCCTGCAGTTTTCGCCCTGCTACATCGGGATCCAGCAGGGTAATCCCGAGTTGCTGCGCTGGCTCGACACCTTCGTTCACGTCGGCCTTCTCGACGGCTCGCTCTCGGCGCTCTCCCAGAAGTGGATCGGCACGCCGCTTCCGCCGAACTTCCCGAGCATCTGATCCCTTCGTCACGCGGGGGCGCTCTTGGAGCGTCCCCGCGTTACCCAACTCAAGCCCGAGCGAGCCCACCATGGCCCGGACGTCCACCGCGCGCACGGACATCGACTTCGAACGGCCCTGCAAGCAGATCGGCTTCGTCGACATCCCGCACTCGCCGCACGAGGACGCGTGGGGGGCCACGCGAATTCCCATGGCGGTGATCAGCAACGGGAGCGGCCCGACGGTCATCCTGCAGGGCGGCAACCATGGCGACGAGTACGAAGGTCCGATCACGCTCGCAGAGCTGGTGCGTGAGCTGGATCCTGCGATGGTGCAGGGGCGGATCATCGTGCTCCCAGCGGTGAACGCGCCCGCCGTGCAGGCCGGCCAGCGCACGTCGCCCGTCGATGGCCTGAACTTCAACCGAACCTTCCCGGGCGACCCGCTCGGCTCGATCACCCAGCAGATCTCGGCCTACGTCTCCGACGTCGTGATGCCGCTCGGCAATGCCTATGTGGACCTGCATTCCGGCGGCTCGTCTCTCAACATCCTGCCGAGCGCCATCATCGAGCCGGCCTCCGATCCCGAGCTGCGCCGGCGCAACGTCGCGGCCGTGCTCGCCTTCGACGCGCCCCTGACCGTCGTCATCGACAACCTCGGCGATCCCCGTACCTCGACAGCGACCGCAGTTCGCGCGGGGCTCACCACGGTCGGAACGGAGATGGCGGGCGCCGGGACGGTATCGCTCGACGCGCTCGCCATCTGCCGGCGCGGCGTGCGGAACCTGCTGTCGCACTTCGGGGTGCTCCCGCCGCAGGCAAGCACGCCGGCGGCGAAGAAGGACGCGATCCTCCGCATCCCCGGCGTCGAAGGCTACGTTCTCGCCACCGTGGCCGGGGTCTTTGAGCCGAAGCACGCGCTGGGGGCGCGGGTCAGCGCCGGACAGACGGCGGGGTGGATCCACCAGCTCTGCGACCTTTCGCGCCCGCCCGAGGAGCTGCGTTACGGAGCCGACGGGATCGTCTATGGCCGACGACAGCCGGGGCGGGTCGTCCCCGGCAATTGCTGCGTCGTCGTCGCTTCGCCGTACACGGGAGACCTCGCATGATCGACCTCGACGACATCCGGGCAGCGGCCGGCCGCATAGCCGGAAAGGTTCGCCGGACGCCCGTGGCGGAGGTGAACAACCTGAAGGACTCCCTTCCAGGCGAGGTCTCGGTCGTCCTGAAACTGGAGCTCATGCAGGTGACGGGCTCGTTCAAGGCGCGGGGCGCCACGAACCGCCTCGCCTGCCTCGATCCGGCTCAGCTGGGCAGCGGGATCGTCACGGCGTCGGGAGGCAACCACGGGATCGCCACGGCCCGTGCCGGCGCTCTCGCCGGCACGCCCACCACCGTCTTCGTTCCAGGCACCGCGTCACCTTCCAAAATCGAGAAGATCAAGGCCTGGGGCGCCGCTCTTCACGTTGTCGGATCAGCCTGGGAGGACGCCAACGCGGCGGCCCAAAAATGGGTGGCGGAGACGGGCGCCATCTACTTCCATCCCTTCGCGGACCCGGACGTCGTCGCCGGGCAGGGCACGCTGGGCCTTGAGATCCTTGAACAGGTCCCGGATGTCGAGACGATCCTCGTCGCGATGGGAGGGGGCGGCCTTGTCTCGGGCGTCGCGACCGCGGTGAAGGCCGTGGCGCCGGCCGTCCGCGTGATCGGCATCGAGGCGGCGGGATCCCCGGTTCTGCTGCGCTCGCTCGAAGCGGGACGGAACGTCGCGCTGGATCGGGTCACCACGCGTGTCGCCACCATGTCCTGCGCTCGCACGGACGACCGGATCTTCGAGATGGTGCGCGACAACGTGGATTCGATCGTGCTCGTCAGCGACGAGGATATGCAATCGGCCGCGCATTGGCTCTGGTTCGAGATGGGCCTCGCGGCAGACCTGAGCGGCGCCGCGGCGCTCGCCGCCCTGCGTGAGAAGCGCATCGGCGCCCGCCCCGGGGAGCGCATCTGCGCCATTGTCTGCGGCGCCGGCCCGGACGCGATCCTGGCCTGACTCCGGGGCTGGAACCGGAGCAGACTCGCCCCTTGCGCCGGGCCAGGCACGGCCATCGCGAACGCGCCTCCGGCTGCCCGACACGGCCGCTCGGGATGCTGGCCATGACGGCTCTGCTGCCACAAACAATTTGTGAACAAAACGAGAATAGGTTCTTGTCAGCAAGATCCGGCTGGATGATTCACCACATGATCCGTGACCCACTCGTTTCGCTCAACCTGCAGCAGCGCCGCGCCGTCGAGCATGGCGTCGGAGGGGAGGAGACCTGTGGACCGCTGCTCGTCATCGCCGGCGCCGGCTCCGGCAAGACCAACACGCTCGCGCATCGCGTGGCGCGCCTGATCCTCGACGGGGCCGACCCGCGGCGCATCCTGTTGCTGACGTTCTCGCGCCGGGCCGCAAGCGAGCTCACCCGCCGCGTCTCACGCATCGCACGGGAGGTCATGGGGCCGGACGCCGCCGTGCTCGCGGAGGGGCTTACCTGGTCTGGCACGTTCCACGCCATCGGCGCGCGGCTGCTGCGGGAGTATGCCGGGTCGATCGGGCTCGACCCGTCATTCAGCATCCATGACCGCGAGGACTCCGCGGACCTCATCAATCTGACGCGCCACGAACTCGGGCTTTCCAGGACGGAGACGCGCTTTCCTACCAAGGGAACCTGCCTGTCCATCTACTCGCGCGCGGTGAACGCCGAGGCGCCGCTGGAGGATGTGCTGGCGCAGAACTTCCCCTGGTGCGCCGGCTGGACGGAGGCGCTGAAGCAGCTCTTCAGCGCTTATGTCGAAGCCAAGCAGCGCCAGGGCGTGCTCGATTACGATGATCTGCTGCTTTACTGGGCTCAGATGGCTGAAGAACGTGCGCTGGCCGCCGACATGGGCGACCGCTTCGACCACGTCCTCGTCGACGAGTACCAGGATACAAACAGGCTGCAGGCTTCCATTCTTCTCCGGCTGAAACCCGACGGGCGCGGCCTGACGGTGGTCGGCGACGACGCGCAGTCGATCTATTCCTTCCGCGCGGCCACCGTGCGCAACATCCTCGACTTCCCCGCCGCCTTCAGCCCGCCTGCGGAAGTGATCCTGCTGGAGCAGAACTACAGGTCGACCCAGCCGATCCTCGCCGCAGCCAATGCGGTCATCGGCTATGCCGAGGAGCGCTTCACGAAAAACCTGTTCTCTGAGCGCGCGTCGAGCGACCTTCCGCGGATCGTCAGCGTACGGGACGATGCCGACCAGGCGCGGTACGTGGTCGAGCAGGTGTTGGAACGCCGGGAGGGCGGCGCGGCGCTGAAGCACCAGGCGGTGCTCTTTAGGGCGTCGCATCACAGTGGCGCTCTGGAAATCGAACTGACCCGGCGCAACATCCCCTTCGTGAAGTTCGGCGGGCTGAAGTTCCTCGACGCCTCGCACGTCAAGGACGTGCTGGCGCTGCTGCGCTTCGCGCAGAACCCGCGCGATCGCGTGGCTGGTTTTCGAACCCTGCAACTGCTGCCCGGGGTCGGTCCGACCAGCGCCGGCAGGGTGCTGGATGGAATGATGCAGGCCAGCACGATTTTGGACCTGGCCGTCGTCGACGCTCCACAGCGCGCAAGCGCCGATTGGCCCTCCTTTACCCGGCTGATGAGCGATCTCGGCTCCGGCCGCTCGGGTTGGCCGGCAGAAATCGAGCAGGCGAGAGCCTGGTACGAGCCGCACCTGGAACGCATCCACGAGGATGCCGTGGTGCGTTCGGCCGATCTCGTGCAACTGGCGCAGATTGCGTCAGGCTATCCCTCGCGCGAACGCTTCCTCACCGATCTCACCCTCGATCCGCCCGACGCCACCAGCGACGAGGCCGGCGCGCCTTTGATGGACGAGGACTACCTCATCCTGTCGACGATCCATTCCGCCAAGGGGCAGGAATGGAAGGCGGTGCACGTGCTCAACGTCGTCGACGGCTGCATTCCCTCGGACTTGTCCACCGGCGAGCGTGCCCAGATCGAGGAGGAGCGGCGGCTGCTTTATGTCGCGATGACGCGGGCCAAGGACGAGCTTCACCTGATCACGCCCCAGCGCTTCTTCGTGCACGGCCAGGCCGCGCGCGGCGACCGGCACGTCTACGCCTCCCGCACCCGGTTCATTCCGGCCGCCATCCTCCCGCAGTTCGAAGTCTGCTCGTGGCCCAAGGCGACGCAGGCATCGGCACACGTCAGGCCTCCCCTGACGCCCGTCGACCTTTCGGCCCGCATGCGGACGATGTGGCGATAGGGGTGGGGGTGGACGCATCGGCCGGTCGCGCTCCCGCGACTGCCGGGTCACGGCGTCCTGGCCAGCCTCGACCGAGTCCTGTAGCACGTGACGGACCAGCCGATCTCAGCTGCCCGGAGTGGTCCATCCCGGCCCGTTGCGCCGCTGCTACGGGCGGTTCCGGTGATGGGGCTTCGTTCGGGGCCGCGAGACACCCTCACGATAGAGATAGGAAGAGATGGCTTCCGTGAGCTTGGCGGCCTGGGCCACGTTGTCCCGGTTGGACGCCATCAGCGCCGCGACAAGGGTCTCCACGACCATGACGGGGCCCAGCGTGCTGCTCGACAAAATCGGGTGCTCGCTGCGGGTCAGCAGGACCTCGTCGGCGAGCGGGACGAGCGGCGAGGCCGAGGAATCGGTGATGGCGATGATCGTCGCCCCGCGGTCCCGCGCATAGGCCGTGAGGTGGACGGCGTCGCTTGCGTAGCGCGGGATCGAGATGACGACGACGGCGTCCCCCTTGGTCACGTTCAGCAGGCGGCCCGCCGCGACCTCCGTCCCGCCGAACTCCACCACGTTCTGCAAGCCCGGGCAGAAGGGCTGCAGCCCCAGCGTCAGGAGCGCCGCGACGTGGGCGCTGAGGCCGAAGCCCATCACGTAGACGGTCCGGGCCGCGGTCAGGCGCTGCACGACGTTGGCCACCAGATCGGCCGACAGGCCGTCCGCCGTGGCCCGGGCGTTGAACAGCGCGGCCTCGAGGCTGTCGGCGACTGGCGACGGGGCGCCAGACGACGGAGCCTCGAAGCGCCCCCGCAGCTTTTCCACGGGGTTGAGCAGCGCCTGCATGATGGAGGCCACGTCGCTGCGCAGGGCGGAATAGCCGGCGTAACCAAGGAGCCTTGCAAAGCGGCTCAGGGAGGCGGGCGAAACCGCCACCGCCTCCGCGAAGGTCTCGATGCTCCACGAGCTCACCTGCACGGGATTGCGCAAGAGCATGTCGGCGATGGCCTGATTGGCGGGGGAGCCGCCGCCCAGCATCTCCATGAGCCGTTCGCCCAGCGCCGATCGGGCGAAGCCCATGTCCGCAGTGGCCTCGCCGCTGCGGCCGGTATGCGGTCCGCTTGCCTCGGCCCCAGGCCTGCCCGGCTTAGTGCTGTCGTTTTTTTTCATCTCTTGCTTCTATGAAAATTTCTGGTCAAAGTGAAGCTGCACATGCACCCATGAGCCGCACGCGGCAGGAGACATCGCATGATCCGTCGTTCATTCCTCGTGGCCGCGTTGGCGACCCTGTCCGCCTTCACGACGTCTTCCCACGCCTCTGCAGAAGCGACCAAGTTGCGCATCGGCGTCGAGGGCTCCTATCCTCCCTTCTCCCAGATCAGCCCGGACGGCAAGCTGTCGGGCTTCGACATCGACATCGCCTCGGCCATCTGCGCCGAGATGAAGGCCGAATGCTCCTTCGTCCAGCAGGAATGGGACGGTATGATCCCGGCGCTCAACGCAAAGAAATTCGACATGATCGTCGCCTCCATGTCGATCACCGAGGAGCGCAAGAAGGCGGTCGACTTCTCGGACCCCTACTACGACGTCCCGTCGCGATGGGTCGCCAAGGCTGGCGCGTTCAGCGATGCGACGGCCGCCTCGCTGAAGGGAAAGACCATCGTCGTCCTGCGCAACTCGCCGCGCGCGAAGTGGGTCCAGGATAACTTCAAGGACAGCCAGGTCCTGCTCGCGGGCAAGGAGCCCGAGGTCTACATGGAGCTCGCCGCCGGGCGGGGCGACATCGCCTTCGGCTCGTCGGTCGTGTCCGGCGAAGCCTTCCTGAAGAAGCCCGAGGGCAAGGGCTTTGCGCAGGTCGGCCAGCCAGTCCGGCTCGACGCAGGAGGCGGCGGCGTGGGTGTCGCCCTGCGCAAGGCGGACAGCGACCTGCGCGAGCGCGTCAACGCGGCCCTGAAGGCCCTCAAGGCGAACGGCGAATACAAGGCGCTGCAGGACAAGTATTTCGACTTCGACATCTCCGGCAGCTGAGGGCGTCCCGGCGGCCGGGCCGGCGCGAGGGGCAGGCGCGGCCGTCTCCTGCAGGACGGCCGCCCGGTCCTGCGTCCCTGCCCCGCGGGCCCGACCCATGCTGTACGGCTATCTCCCCGCCATCCTCGAAGGCCTGCTCACGACGCTCGAGGTCTCGGCGCTGTCGCTGGCGATAGCGTGCCTGTTCGGCCTGGCGGGTGCGGCCGCTCGCCTCTCGGAGTCCCGAACGGCGCGGATTGTGGCGGGGCTCTACACCACGCTCATCCGCGGTCTTCCGGAACTCGTCCTGATGCTCCTGATCTTCTACGGGGGACAGGTCGGGATCAATGCGCTCTCGGACAAGTGGGGCGGGGGCTACGTCGACATCGACCCATTCATTGCGGGCACCGCGACGCTCGGCTTCATCTTCGGCGCCTACCTGACGGAGACCTTCCGAGGCGCCATCCTCGCGATCCCCAAGGGGCAGATCGAGGCCGGACAGGCCTTCGGGCTCTCGAGGCTGCAGCTCGCAAGACGCATCGTCGTGCCCCAGATGGTGCGCCACGCCATCCCCGGCTTCGCCAACAACTGGCTGGTGATGGTCAAGGCCACGGCGCTCGTCTCTGTGATCGGTCTCGACGACATGATGCACCGCGCCGGGCTCGCCTCGGCGTCGACCCGGCAGCCTTTCACCTTCTACGCTGCCATCGCCTGCATCTATCTGGGGATCACGACCGTCTCGCTCCTGACGCTCCACCTGCTGGAGAAGCGCTATTCGCTGGGGGTCAGGAAGGTGGAGTTCTGATGACCCAGCCCCTCGTCGACTGGTCCGTAATCGCGGGCGCGCTGCCCGCCTTCTGGCGCGGGTTGCAGATCACGCTGCTGCTGCTGGCCATTTCAGCGATCTCCGGCGTCGCGCTCTCTATCCCGCTCGGCATCTTGCGAGTGTCTCCGCGGCGCTGGGTTTCGGGACCGGTCTGGCTCTACACCTATGTCGTCAGGGGCACTCCGCTGTTGGTCCAGCTCTTCATGATCTATTTCGGGTTGGCCCAGTTCGAGGCGGTGCGCGAGAGCTTGGCCTGGCCGCTTCTCAAGTCGGCCTGGTTCTGCGCCTGGCTCGCCTTCACGCTCAACACGACAGCCTACACGACGGAGATCGTGGCCGGCGCCCTGCGGTCCACCCCGCCGGGCGAACTGGAGGCCGCGCGGAGCCTCGGCATGGGGACCTTCGCCATCTACCGGCGCATCCTCCTGCCGGGGGCCCTGCGCCGGGCGCTGCCGCAATATGGCAACGAGGTGGTGATGATGATGCACGCCACCGCGCTGGCGAGCACGGTGAGCATCGTCGAGCTCACGCGCGTGGCCCGGGACGTCTACTCGGACCATCTGCTGCCGGCCGAGGCCTTCGGGACGGTGGCCGTGTTCTACTTCGTCCTGACCTTCGCTCTCGTCGGCCTCTTCCGCCTGCTCGAAAGGCGGTACCTTCACCACCTGCGCCCCAAGCAGGACGCCGCGCCCGGCTGACGCCGGCCGTGTTCCACCACTGGACTCCTGAAAGCCCCATGCCCGCAGAGTTGATCGAACTTCCCGCCGCCGTTCCCGGCACCCGCCAGACCCTTGCCGTGCACCGCTTCGGCCGCCGCGGCGCGCGGCCACTCGTCTACTTGCAGGGGGCCCTGCATGCCGATGAGATCCCGGGCATGGCCGCCGCCCGTCTGCTCGTGGATCGGCTCGAGGCGCTGGACCGGAGCGGACGGGTTCGCGGCGAGGTTGTCGTCGTTCCCGTCGCCAACCCCATCGGGCTCGGCCAGCGCCTGCACGGCCATGCGCATGGACGCTTCGACCTGGCGACGGGCGTCAACTTCAATCGCGGCTTCGCCAACCTCACCAGCGACATGGCCGAGGCCCTTGCCGACCGGCTCGGGCCGGACCAGGACGCCAACCGCGCGCTGATCCGCGAGGCCATGCAGGCAGCGATCGCAGGGATCCCCGCTGCCGACGCCACCGAGCACCTCAAGCGGACGCTGCTCTCACTCGCAGCGCCGGCTGACGTCGTGCTGGACCTGCATTGCGACAGCGAGGCCGTGGTTCACCTCTACACGCTCACCCCCGCCGCAGCGCGCATCGCTCCTCTGGGGCAGCTCCTGGGCGCACAGGCCATCCTGCTCGCCACCGAATCCGGCGACGATCCGTTCGACGAGGCGCTGAGCCGTCCCTGGCTCGAGCTCGGCGAGCGCTTTCCTGACGCGGCGATCCCGCTCGGATGCCTCGCCGTGACGGTGGAGCTGAGGGGGCAGCGCGACGTGGACGCCGAAACGGCAGGGGCGGACGCCGACGCCCTCGTCGACTATCTCGTGCACGAGGGCGTGGTGGAAGGTGCGCGCCGCGCGCTTCCCCCCGCCCTCTGCGAGCCGACGCTGCTGGCCGCCTCCGAGCCGCTCACCGCCCCCTCGTCGGGGATCGTGATGTTCCACGCGGCGCCCGGCGACAGGCTGGAAGCCGGAGCCCTCGTCGCAGAGGTCGTCGATCCCATCAGCGGAGAGCGGGCGGCTCTTCGCTGCCAGTCCGCGGGCCTGCTCTATGCCCGCAGCGCCGCGCGATTCGCAGCCGCGGGCCAGAGGCTCGGCAAGGTGGCGGGAACCACGATAAGCCGGCGCGGCAAGCTGCTCAGCCCCTAGGAGCGAGGATCATGAACCTGCAGGAGATCAGCATGGCGCAGGCCGCCTCACCCGCGGCCCGATCCGCTGTGCCGGCGGGGGCCGGCGCCGGCGTCGCGCTGCAGGCGGAGGACATCCGCAAATCGTTCGGATCCGTCGAGGTGCTGAAGGGCATTTCCGTAGAGGCCAAGGCCGGCGACGTCATCGCCATGATCGGGTCCTCCGGATCGGGCAAGAGCACCTTTCTGCGCTGCCTGAACCTGCTGGAACGCCCCAGCGCAGGCCGCATCGTGCTGGGGGGCGAGCCGCTGGCCCTCGTACCGGGCCGCGATGGCGCACTCGGACCGCGGGATCCCGGCCAGCTTCAGCGATTCCGCAGCCGGATCGCGATGGTGTTCCAGCAATTCAACCTCTGGGCGCACATGACGGCCCTGCAGAACGTCATGGAGGCGCCGGTCCAGGTCCTCGGCCTCAACAAGGCGGAGGCCCACAGCCGGGCGCTCCGCTACCTCGAGCGGGTCGGCGTCGCCCATCGCAGGGACGCCTATCCCGCGCACCTGTCCGGCGGGGAGCAGCAGCGCGTGGCGATCGCCCGAGCGCTCGCGATGGAGCCCGCGGTGATGCTGTTCGACGAACCCACCTCCGCTCTCGACCCCGAGCTGGTCGGCGAGGTGCTGCGCGTCATGCGCTCGCTGGCGGAGGAGGGCCGTACAATGATCGTGGTGACCCACGAGATGAGCTTCGCGCGGGACGTCTCGAGCCGCGTGCTGTTCCTGCACAAGGGAGTCTTGGAGGAGGAGGGCGCGCCAGACGACGTGCTTCGCCGACCAAGAAGTGAGCGGCTGCAAGCCTTCCTGGCGTCGAGCCTGAAGGCCTGACCTCTGAAATCAAGCCCCACAGAGCCAGCCGGCATCGTTTGGATCGAGTTCGGCCGCGCGGGTGGCGAGCCCCACCGCCCCTTCGCTCAGGCCCGGCTCTGACTTGAGCCAGTGGGCCAACACTTCGGGGCCCCACCCCGCCAGCCCGGTGTCGATTGCGGTCCTTCGAAGCGACAACTCCCCTATGAGCTCACGCCGTCTCACTCGATCACATCGTCAGCGCTCACAACCAGCGATGATGCGATCGTGAGGCCGATCTCCTTTGCGGTCTTCAGGTTTACGGCCAGCGCAAGTTTCGTGGGCTGATGAATCGGGTGATCGGCTGGACTGGCTCCGCCCAGGATCTCGGCGATCTGGCGTCCCAGTTGCCGCATGACGTCGTTGAGACGCGGTCCATATCCCAGCAATCCACCCTCGTGCGCAGTCTCCGGCCACTGGTAAATGTCGGGGATATGCAGTTCGGCAGTCTTCTGGATGATGACGTAGCGGTAGGCGTGCAGGAGCGGAGAGGCGAGGACGTTGAGCGCGCCGGCCGCCTCGGCCTTCGCCATGTCGATTGCGGGGGCGATCTCTTCGCCCTTTTCCACGAGGTGGACCAGAAGGACGACACCGCGGATTCGCGCGGCTTCGACGAGGGCTTGAAGCTGTTGGGGACCCGTGGTCCGTGTATCGGCCAGGACTGCAATTCGGGGCACGCCTGAAGTGAATTCGATCAGCAACTCCTGACGCTTGCCGTCGAGGTCCGATGCGAGCAGGCTGATGCCCGTCGTATTGCCTCCCGGTCGCGACAGGGATTGGGCCAGGCCTTCACCGACCATATCGTCGGTGATGGCGATGATCGGGATGCTCGTCGTCGCTGCCTGGGCTGCACGGGTCGCCTCGGGACCCGCGGTGACGATGGCGTCGGGGCTGGTCCGGACCAACTCCAGGGCGGCGGCCGCAAGCTGCTGGTACCCGGCGTTCCGATCACGCCGGTCGACGGCGAGATTTCGACCTTCGATGAACCCATGCCGGCGCAGTTCGTCAAACACCGGATTGACTGGCGCAAGCTGGCCGGGCGAGAGGAACCCGATCCGAGAATTGCGAGGCGCCGTCTGTCCAGCCGCGCGCCATGGTGCAGCCAAAGCCAGCGCGCCACCAGCAAACCCAATGAATTCCCGCCTCCTCATGAGCTTTCCTTGCGCCTTGCGCAGCATATCTGCTCCGCTTCACCCCCGATAACGCCTCGCTCGTAGCGTGGTCCAGGGCGTCGCCGCTCGTTGGCGTACGACATTGCACGCATCCTTGCGGTGGAAGCTCGTCAGCTTGGTTGGCTGCCCAAATGGCTGCTATCCAAGCTAGCGCTTTCAGCAGGTCACGCTTGACCTCGTGGCCGCGCGGCTGGCCTTAGGGCTGGGCGCGTTCGTCAGTCTTGATCCCGTACCCGGTCTTCAAGGTCCTGGCGCCGCTCCTCCGGCGTGGCCAGCCGGTTGAAGATCATCGCCGAGACGAGCGAGCCCGCCAGGAAGCAAAGCGCCGCGATCGAGATGGCGACCCAATGGATCGGGACGAAAAGGTAGGCGAGCATGCCCGCCATCGCGAATGCGATCCAGATAGCAAGGCTCGCAAGGTGCGGTCGAGACACGTCAAGCCTCCACGGCCGGTAGAGTACCCTGCGCCTGCGCTGATGCTTCGGCAACAGGAAGAACTGGCGTTATGCAGTCTTGTCCAAGCTTGGGATCGGGAGCACCCTTGCCCGTCGGCAGTGACGCCGGCTTTACGGCAGGAGGGTTTGATGACCGCATTCAATGCCGTGCGCTTCAAGGTCAAGGCAGGGCGCGACCAAGAGTTCCTCGACGCCCACAGCAGGGTCGATCGCAGTTGGCCCGGCATGAGACACGCCAACATCATCAAGACCGGCGAACACACCTACTGCATCATCGTCGAGTGGGACGACATGGAGTCGCTCGCGAGAACGCGCCCTCAGATGGTCGCTACGCTCGACACATTCCGCCACTTGCTCGACGACCTTGGCGGCGGCCTCGGCGTGACCGATCCCGTCTCCGGCCCGGTCGTGCTTCCTCTCAAGTAGGTACGCCGGTCCTCGTGATCCCCCGAAATGCACGGCCGCCCCGAAAGGACGGCCGTAGCCGCACGAGCGCGCTGAAGCTTCCCGAGCGGTCCTTGCTTCGTGTTCGTTCCGCGCCCCGTACCAGGGTGAGGCGCGCGCAGTTCTTGGCGGCGCGCGAACGTGGCCGCGCCGGCCCTCTCCTCGGCGCCATGACAAGCTTGGGGAAGGGGCGCTCGGCCACCGCCAGCACCCGAGCGGATTGAGGACGCGATTCTCCCCAGGATGAGGGGATCGGGGGGGCTCGGAGGGATGGCCCTTTCAGGCCGCCCGCACGGCCTTGCCGTCGGCATCGAAGAGGTGGACGTTGGCGATCTCAGCGCTGAGCGTCACGGCGCTTCCGAGTGGCAGCGCCACGTCGCCCTTCACCTCTGCCGTCGCCATGCCCCCGGACTGCAAGCGAACATGGGCGTAGCCGGTTTCGCCGAGCCGCTCGACAAGGTCGAGCGTGCCGGCGAGCTGCACCGGCCCGTCGCCGCCGAGCCGCAGATGCTCGGGCCGCACACCGACCGAGACGGTATCGCCGGCCCTGAGTCCCGGCCGTGGCGGGAGCGCCAGCGTGCCGCCGCCCGTCACGGCCACGGCGAGCCCGCCCGCATCCGTGGAGGCGACGGTTCCGGGGACGATGTTCATGGCGGGCGAGCCGATGAAGCCGGCCACGAAGAGGTTGGCCGGGCGGTAATAGAGGTCGAGCGGCTTGCCGACCTGCTCGATGCGGCCCTTGTTCATCACCACGATCACGTCGGCGAGCGTCATCGCCTCCACCTGGTCGTGCGTGACGTAGACGATGGTGGCCTTGAGCAGTTGGTGCAGCTTGGCGATCTCGATGCGCGTCGCCACGCGCAAGGCCGCGTCGAGGTTGGAGAGCGGCTCGTCGAACAGGAAGACCTCGGGCTCGCGCACGATGGCGCGGCCGATGGCGACGCGCTGGCGCTGGCCGCCAGAGAGGTCGCGGGGCCGGCGCGTGAGGAGCGGCTCGAGCTGCAGGATCTTCGCCGCCTGGCGCACGCGGCGGTCGATCTCGTCCTTCGGGGTGCCGGCGAAGCGCAGGCCGAAGGCCATGTTGCCGTAGACGTCCATATGGGGGTAGAGCGCGTAGCTCTGGAACACCATGGCGATGCCGCGCTTGGCGGGAGGCAGCTCGTTCACCCGCCGCCCGCCGATGGTGAGCTCGCCGGAGGTGATCGTCTCCAGCCCCGCGATCATGCGCAGCAGGGTGGACTTGCCGCAGCCCGACGGGCCGACGAGCACCACGAAGGAGCCGTCCTCGACGGCGAGGTCGACATCCCTCAGGATCTCGGCCTGGCCGTATGACTTGCACAGATTCTGGATGGCGAGGCCGGCCATGGAGGGGTTCCCGGGGCGCTTACTTCACCGCGCCGGCCGTAAGGCCGCGGATGAGCTGGCGCGAGAAGAGGATGTAGAGGACGAGGACGGGAATGATCGCTACGGAGAGCGCCGCGAGCACGGCGTTCCAGTCCGTCACGTACTGCCCGATGAATTGCTGGATGCCGAGCGTGATCGTCTGCGTGCCGTTGCCCGGCGCGAGCAGCAGCGGGAACCAGAGGTCGTTCCAGATGGGGATCATCGTGAAGACGGCGACGGTAGCCACGGCGGGGCGGATCAGCGGCAGCACGATGTGGAAGAAGATGCGGATCTCCCCCAGCCCGTCGCAGCGCGCGGCCTCCCTGAGGTCGCGCGGGATCTGCGCGATGAACTCGGCGAGGATGAAGATGGAGAGCGGCAGCCCCTGGGCCGTGTAGACCAGCACCAGCGCCGTGCGCGTGTTGACGAGCCCCGAGGCGACCATCGTCTGCAGGATCGCGACCGAGCCCAGACGAATCGGCACCATGATGCCGATGGAGAGGAAGATCTTCATCAGCGTGTTGCCGGGGAACCGGTACTCGGTCAGAGCCCAGGCCGCCATGGCGCCAAAGAGCAGCACCAGCACGAGCGTGACCAGCGTCACCGTGATGCTGTTCATGAAGTAGAGCGACACCGCGCTGTCGGCGAAGACCTTGTTGTAGCCGATCAGCGAGAACGTGGTCTCGTTGGGGAATGTGAGCGGGGAGCCGAAGATGGCGCGTCGGCTCTTGAACGAGTTCACCACCACGAGGAGGATCGGGAACAAGGCCAAGGCCGTGTAGGCGATGAGCACCGTGTGCACCGCCAGCGCGCTGAGCGGCCGGCGGGCCTTGTCCATCAGCGTGGCGTCGCGCAAAGCGCTCATGCACGCCTCCCGTCATTGCGAGGAGCAGAGCGACGAAGCAATCCAGGGGATGGGCGTGAGGCTCCTGGATTGCTTCGCTGCGCTCGCAATGACGACCAGGATCGATGCATCATCCCCGCTCCTCAGAAGCTGTGGCGCTGGATGCGCCGCTGGATGAGGAAGAGGTAGACCATCACGCCGGCGAGGATGACGAGGAACATCATCGTCGCCACCGCCGCGCCCATGGCGGGGTCGCCGACCTGGAGCTGGTTGCCGAAGAAGGTCCGGTAGAAGAACGTGCCCATGATGTCGGCGGAGAAATTCGGCCCGGCGAGCGCCCCCTTGACGGCGTAGATCAGGTCAAAGGCGTTGAAGTTGTTCACAAATGTCAGGATCGAGACGAGCCCGATCGTAGGCAGCACCAGCGGCAGCTTCACCCACAGGAAAACCTGCGCCTGGTTCAGCCCGTCGGCGGTGGCGGCGTCCGTGAGGTCCTGCGGGATGGCGAGCAGCGCGGCGTAGATGAGGATCATGGGGATGCCGACGAACTGCCAGACCGAGACCAGCGACAGCGTCACGAGCGCGGTGGATTCCTGCCCGAGCCAGGGCGCGAACCAGCTCTTCAGCCCGATGAAGGCCAGGAACCCTTCCGAGATGCCCCAGAGCGGGGAGAGGATGAGTTGCCAGACGAAGCCGATGATGGCCACCGACAGCATTGTCGGCATGAAGATCAGCGTGCGATAGGCCGCCCGCCCCGTGAGCTGCGGCAAGCTGAGGAGCGCGGCCAGCGCAATGCCGATGGGGTTCTGTACGAACATGTGGATGAGGAAGAACACCACGTTGTTGCGCAGTGCGTTCCAGAACGGCCCGGACCAGCCGGGATCGCCCAGCAGCGTGGCGAAATTCCCCAGGCCTACGAAGGTCAGGCCGGCGCCCGCCGGGCGGTACAAGGAGTAGAGGATCGTGGAGACGAGCGGCCAGATGGAGAAGGCCGTGTAGATCACGACGGCCGGCCCCAGGAAGAACAGCAGCAGCCCCGCGAAGGCGATGCGCGACGTACCGATGACGTCGGTCGCTCCCGCCTGCCGGTCCTCTGCCATGGCTCCCTCGCGTGGTCTGGGTGGATGGAAATGCGGAATGCGAAGTGTGGCGTGTCATCCCCGGCGCGCCAAAGGCGCGGGAAGGGGATCCATACTTTCGCGAGGTGACCCGTGGATTCCCTTCCCGGCGCCGCGCGCCGCCGGGATGACACGGAATTTCGTCGTGAAGCGCCAGCCCCACATCGAGCGACCCCCACCCTTCATCCCTCCCCACAAGGGGGAGGGAGGCGGCTGGCGTCGCGGCTCAGGACCAAGGCGGAGGCGTCCGCCAGATTGACAATTAAGCTGGCGCGAACCCCGGCCTCTCCGCCCCCGTCTTCCTTGCGGGGACGAGTGAGGGGTGGGGGTCGGCCATCGCTCTCGCGACGGCTTCCTCCGCCCCCACCCGCTCAGCCTACTTCGCGGGCTTGTACCACTTGTCGAGGCCTTCCTGGGCCTTCTTGCCGGCGTCCTCCGGGGTGATCGTGCCGTTGATCACCTGGGCGCTGAGATTCCAGAGGTCATTCTCGAGGTTCGGCGTGCCGCGCGAGAGGATCTGGTAGGAGTTGCGGATCGTCGACTTGCACTCGCCGCGCCAGGAAACGAAGGTCTGCGCCACGTCGTCCTTCAGCGAGACCTTGCTATTGGAGAGCGGGTAGAAGCCCGGCACCTCGTTGGCGAAGATCTCGGCGAACTCGGGCGTCGTCATCCACGCCAGGAAGGTCTTGGCCTCGGCCTGGTTCTTGGACGCCGCGTTGACGCCCATGCCGATGTCCGTGTGGTCGGAGATGTAGCAGGTCGACTGGCCCTTGGGCAGCGGCGGCTTGAAGGCGCCGATGTCGAAGTTGGCCTGCGCCTTGAACGTCGCGATGTCCCACGAGCCGGCCGGGTAGATCGCGGCCTTGCCGAGCGAGAAGAGGTTCTGGCTGTCCGGATAGGTCTGCGCCTTGAAGCCCGAGCCCATGTAGGGCGCCCAGCGGGCCAGGGTCTTGAAGACGTTGACGTAATCGGGATCGCTGAACTTGGCCTTGCCCTCGATGAGCTTCTTGCGGCCCTCCTCGCCGTTCCAGTAGTTCGGGCCGATGTTCTGGAAGCCCATGGTGGCGGCCTCCCACTGGTCGTTGGTGCCCATGTCGATGGCGGTCACCGACCCGTCGGCCTTGATCTTGTCGAGGATGGCGAAGAACTCGTCCTCGGTCTTGGGCTCGGAGAGCCCGAGCTTCTTGAAGACGTCCTTGTTGTACATGAAGCCGTGGATCACGGCCCCCATGGGCACGCAGAAGGTGGTCTTGCCGTCGTCGGTCGTCCAGGCAGCCTTGGCGACGTCAGAGAACTGGTCCATGCCCTTCACGTCGTTGACGGAGGTGAGCTGGCCCTTGTTGAAGAGGTCGAGCGAGGCGTCGAAAGGCCGGCAGGTGATGAGGTCGCCGGCCGTGCCGCCCTGCAGGCGGGCATTCAGCGTGGCGTTGTATTCCTTGGGCGGCGTGGCGACGAACTCGACCTTGATGTCCGGGTACTTCTTGTTGAAGGCCGGGATGATCTTGTTCTTCCAAGCGTCGGCGTCGTCGTTGCGCCAGCTCTCGATCTTCAGCGTGCCGGCCTGCGCGGCGCCGGCGAAGCCGGCGAGCATCGTGGCTGCAAGCAGCAGGGTGATCCTGGTCTTCATCATCTCGTCTCCGCTCCCTTCGCCGCTTGTGCGGCTTTCTGTTGAACGCTCGCCTCCGCGCCGGCCCGGGCCGGCTCGGGGATGATCTCATGCCGCCTTAAGGCGCGCGAGGGCCTGCCTAAGGCTCCCCTGCGCGCCGGCGAGCAAGTCCTGGGCCTCTCGGGCGCTGCGCGCGCCGGCGCAGAGCAGCACCGCCGCCTTGACGTCGCCCGCCGTCGTCTCGAGCGCCTTGCCGGCGGCCTCGCCGTCCACCGACGCGATGGTCGCGACGATGCCGCGCGCCCGCTCCCGCAGCTTGGCGTTCTCCGCCCTGACGCCGACCATCATGCCCGCATGGACGTGGCCGAGCCGCGTCGCCGCCAAGGTCGAGATGAGACCCAGGGCGCATTTCTGCGCAGTGCCCGCGCCCATGCGCGTGGAGCCTGCGATCACCTCCGCCCCGCTGTCGAGCAGCACCGGACGGTCGGCCAGCGCGAGGAGGGGAGAGCCGTCGTTGTTGGCGATGCCGACAATGGCCGCGCCGGCCTGCCGCGCGGCCTCGGCGGCGCCGAGGGTGTAGCGGGTGCGCCCGCTGGCGGAGACGACGATCAAGACGTCGCCCGTCATGGGGCCGAGCGCCGCGACGTCGCGGCGGCCCTGCGCGTCGTCGTCCTCGGCCGCGCCGTCGATATCGGCCAGTGCGGCGAGGCCGCCGGCGACGAGGAATACGATGCGCTCGCGGGGAATGCCGAAGGTGCCCGGCAGCTCCGCGCCGTCCTGCACCGCGATGCCGGCCGAGCTGCCGGCGCCCGCATAGACGAGGCGCCCGCCCGCGCGCAACCGCGCTGCGACGACCTCGGCCGCCGCGGCAAGCGCCGGGATGGCGCGCCGGACGGCGGCAACGGCCCGCTCCTGGCCGCCGACCAACGCCTCGAGGACCGGGGCGTCGTCCCAGCAGTCGATCTCGGCGTAGCGGCTGGAAATGGTCTCGGTCGATGTCATGCAGGGCTCTCGCTGACCGCCGGGGAATGACCCACAGACGATACCTGAATAGAACCACTTGTCCAGAGAGGTTGTTAACGCCAAGCCTGCGTGCAAACCGGCACTGGTCGAAGCCGACCAAAAATTTGATCAAATCTGACGAAAAACACAAAGATTTCGATGGGTTGGCCAGCGCATGGTTAACCACCGCCGGTGGTGCTTCCCATTCGGTATTGTTCTGGTATTATCATCGGGCGACATCCACTCACTCCTCGGGACCGCATGGACCAGGCCTGCACGCTCGGCGTCGACGGAGGTGGCACTCGCTGCCGCGCCAGGCTGCGCGATGCTCAGGGCCGGCTCATGGGGGAGGCCGAGGGCGGGCCCGCCAATCTCTACCAGGACTTCGACGGCGCGCTGCGCATCATCGTCGAGACGGCCCGCGCCGCCTGCCGCGCCGCCGGGCTGCCGGAGGACGCGACGGGCCTTTGCCGCGCCGGCCTCGGGCTGGCCGGGGTCACCGATCCGGCCCGGGGGCAAGCGGTAGCGAAGGTCGGGCTGCCCTTCGCCACCGTCACGGTCGACAACGACGCGGTGATCGCCTGCCTCGGCGCCCATGCCGGCGGGGACGGGGGCATCGTCATCTCGGGGACCGGCTCGGCCGGCCTCGCGCTCGTGGGCGGACGCCGCCACGCCATCGGCGGCTGGGGCTTCGCGCTGGGCGACGACGGCTCCGGCGCCATGATCGGCCGGGCGGGACTGCGCCGCGCCATCCTCGCCCATGACGGGCTGGCCCCCCGCACGGCCCTGACGGAAGGGCTGCTCGCCGCCTTCGCGGACGTGCCCGCCATGGTGAATTGGGCGCGCGGCGCGCTGAGCGGCGACTATGGCCGCTTCGCGCCGCAGGTCTTCGCCGCAGCGCGCGAGGGCGATCCGCATGGCCGCGCCATCCTGGCGGAGGCCGCCGCCGCCATCGGGACCATGGTGGCGAACCTGGTCGCGGCCGGAGCGCCGAAGGTCGTGCTGGTCGGAAGCGTGGCGCGTGCGCTCGCGGAAGATCTCCCGGGAGCGGCCAGGGCGCACCTGTCCGAGGCGCTGGCGGATCCGCTCGACGGGGCCATCCTGCTGGCGGGCGGCCATGTCGCCGGACTCGCGCCGCGCGGGGGAGCCCCCGGATGAGCGCCCACGCCGTCTTCGACCGCAGCCGCTTCGACACGAGCGGGCCGACCCCCCTCTATCTCCGCCTGCGCAAGCTCGTGCGCGACGCCGTCACGGCGGGCCAGCTGCCCGAGGCCGACGCGCTGCCCGGCGAGCGAGAGCTCGCCGACATGCTCGGCGTTTCCCGCGTCACCGTCCGCAAGGCCATCGAGGGCCTCGTCGACGAGGGCGTGCTGGTGCAGCGCCGCGGCTCGGGCACCTATGTCGCGCCGCGCCAGGGCCGCATCGAGCAGCCGCTCTCCCGCCTCACCAGTTTCACGCAGGACATGCAGTCGCGCGGGCTCGACACGGACGCCACCTGGCTCGACCGCTCGGTCTCGCTGCCTTCGCCCGAGGAGGCGATGGTGCTGGCGCTGTCGCCGGGCGAGCAGGTGTCGCGCTTCCACCGCCTGCGCCGGGCGGGCGGCACGCCCCTCGCGCTGGAGCTCGCGGTCGTGCCCCGCAAGTTCCTCCCAGATCCCTCGGAGGTCGACGCCTCGCTCTACACCGCGCTGGGCCGGCGCGGCGTGCGTCCTGTCCGCGCCCTGCAGCGGCTCCAGGCCACCGCGCTGCTGGCCTTTGAGGCGGGGCTGCTCGGCCTGCCGGAGGGCAGCCCGGCCCTCTTCATCCAGCGCGTGTCCTACCTGCCGGACGGGCGCGTCGTGGAGTTCACGCGCTCGCATTATCGCGGCGACACCTACGACTTCGTCGCCGAACTCACGGTCTCGGCCGCGCCGGCCGAGCCGCCCTCCCCTGGAGTTCATGCATGAGCGAGGCCGCCCTCACCGCCATGGCGCGCGAGACCGCGGAGGCCCCTGCCGCCGTCGCCCGGCAGTTCGCCGCCGCGTCGCCGGCCCTGCAGGCGCTCGGGGAGCGCCTGCGGCGCGATCCGCCGCCTGTCGTGGTCACCTGCGCCCGCGGAAGCTCCGACCACGCGGCGGGCTACCTGAAATACCTCGTCGAGATCGTGCTCGGCATTCCCTGCTGCTCCATGGGCGCTTCCGTGGTCTCGGTCTACGACGCGCCGCTCAAGGTGAAGGACGCGCTCTTCGTGACGATCTCGCAGTCGGGCCGCAGTCCGGACATCCTCGCCCTGCAGGCCGCGGCGAGGAAGGCCGGCGCGTACACCGCCGCCTTCGTCAATGACGAAACCTCTCCCGCCGCCGCGGAGGCCGACCTCTGCGTGCCGCTCCTGGCCGGGCCGGAGACGAGCGTCGCCGCCACGAAGTCCCTGGTGGCGAGCCTCGCCGCGGCCGCGCAGCTCGTCGCCCGCTGGTCCGGCGACGCCGGGTTGCTCGCCGCCGTCGAGCGGCTGCCCGAGACCCTCGCCCGAGAGCCGGACGAAGCCGGCGCCGCGCGCTGGAGCGAGGCCGCGGCGACCCTCGCGCAGGCGCAGTCCCTTTACGTCCTCGGCCGTGGGCCGTCCCTGCCCATCGCCTTCGAGGCGGCCCTGAAGCTCAAGGAGACCTGCGCGCTGCATGCCGAGGCCTTCTCGGCGGCGGAGGTGATGCACGGGCCCATGGAGCTGGTGGACGAGGCCTTCCCCGTCCTCGCCTTCTCGGCGCAGGACCGCTCGCGCGAGGGCTTCGTGGGCGCGCTCGAACGGCTGCGGGGCCAGGGCGCGGCGTTGCTCGCCGTGGAGCCGGGCCCCGATGCGCAGGGCCGCCTGCCCTATGCCGATCCCGGCCACCCGCTGCTCGAGCCCGTGGCCATGATCCAGGCTTTCTACCGCTGCGCCGAGCAGGTCGCCCGCCTCAGGGGTCGCGATCCCGACCGGCCGCGTTCCCTCAAGAAAGTCACGGAGACCGTGTGATGCGCTTCGCCCTGGCGGGAGCCCGCCTCGCCACGCCGGACGGCGCGCTCAGCCCCGGCACGGTGCTCGTCGAGGACGGCCGGATCGCGCAGGTCTCGTACGGCCCGCCGCCTCGAGACCTGGATGTGGTGCGCCTCGAGGGCGGCATCCTCTCGCCGGGCTTCGTCGACGTGCAGGTGAATGGCGGCGGCGGGGTGCTGCTCAACGAGACCCCCACGCCGGAGGGGGTGCGCGCCATCGCCGAAGCCCATGCGCGCTTCGGCACGACGGGCCTGCTGCCAACCGTCATCACGGACCGGCCCGAGGTCACCTGGGCCGCGGTGGACGCCGTGCGGCGCGCCCGGTCCGCGGGGGCGGCCCACGTGCTCGGCATCCATATCGAGGGACCCTTCCTCGATCCCAGGCGACGCGGTGCTCATCCCGCCGAGTGCATCCGCGCGATCGGGGAGGACGACATCGACCGGCTGGCGCGCGCGGCGCGGGGTCCCGAGAGCTGTGGCGCCGTGCTGCTGACGGTTTCGCCGGCCCATGTGCCGCCCGAGGTGATCGAGCGGCTCGTGGCCGCTGGCGTCACCGTGAGCCTGGGCCATTCCGACGCCACGGCGGACCAGGCGCTCGCCGCGCTGGCGGCCGGGGCGACCGGCTTCACGCATCTCTTCAACGCCATGAGCCAGCTTGCCCACCGGGCGCCCGGCATGGTGGGCGCGGCGCTCGCCTCGCCCCATGCCTATTGCGGCTTCATCGCCGACGGCTTCCACGTAGATCCGCTCGCGCTGCGCATTGCGCTCGCCGCAAAGCCCGCCTCGCACATGGTGCTGGTGAGCGACGCCATGCCGCCCGCGGCGGGAGGGCCCGACCGCTTCGAGCTGCAGGGCCGCGAGGTGCTGCGCCGGGACGGCCGGCTGGAGCTCGCGGACGGCACGCTGGCCGGCTCCAACCTCACCATGGACGAGGCCGTGCGCTACGCGGTGGAGCGGCTGGGCGTTCCCGTCCCCAGCGCGCTCGCCATGGCCACGGCCAGCGCCGCCGCCTGGATACGCCTCGACGGACAGGTCGGCCGCCTCGCGCCTGGTCTCGCGGCGAGCCTCGTCCATCTCGGCGACGACCTCGCGGTCAGGCGCGTCTGGATCGCAGGCGAGCCCGTCAGCCTGGCCAATCGAGCCCCCGAAGGAGAGCCCCATGGTTGAATCCCCCGTCCGCGTGCTCGTCGTCGGCGTCGGCAATATGGGCGTCAGCCACGCACGCTCCTATCGCGCGCTCGACGGCTTCGTTCTCGCTGGCCTGTGCAGCCGCAACATCGAAGAGCGCCACGATCTCGCGGAGGAGTTTCCCGACGTCCCCCGGTTCTCGGACTATGCCGAGGCGCTCCACGCGCTGAAGCCCGACGCCGTGTGCATCGCCACCTGGCCCGACACGCATGCCCGCTTCGCCATGATGGCCTTCGAGGCGGGCTGCCACGTCTTCATCGAGAAGCCGCTGGCCGAGACCGTCGAGGAGGCCAAGCGCGTGGCCGAGGCCGCAAAGAGCGCCGGCAAGGCGTTGATCATCGGCTACATCCTCCGGGTGCACCCTTCGTGGGTGCGCTTCGTCGAGCTCGGCCGCGAACTGGGCAAGCCGCTCGTCATGCGCATGAACCTCAACCAGCAATCGGCGGGCGCGAACTGGGCGGTGCACCGCCAGCTCATGAATTCGCTCTCCCCCATCGTCGATTGCGGCGTCCACTATGTCGACGTGATGTGCCAGGTCACCGGGGCAAAGCCCGTGAAGGTCCACGCCATAGGGGTGCGCCTCACCGACGAGATCCGCGAGGGCATGTACAATTACGGCCACCTGCACGTCGTCTTCGACGACGGCTCGGTGGGCTGGTACGAGGCAGGATGGGGCCCGATGATGAGCGAGGTCGCCTTCTTCGTGAAGGACATGGTGGGTCCCAGGGGCTCCGTCTCCATCGTCGCCTTCGACCAGGGCGAAGCGACGGAGGAGGGTGCGGCCAGGACCGCTTCCTCCGATATCGACAGCCACACGAAGACCGCGGCCATCCGCCTGCACCACGGCGCGCTCACGCCGGAGGGCGTCTTCGCCAGGGCCGACGAGGTGCTGCGCATGGACGACGAGCCCGGCCACCAGGAACTCTGCGACCGCGAGCAGTTGCTCTTCCTCGACGCTATCCGCACGGGCCGCGACCCGAGCCGCCACGTCCAGGAGGCCATCGACAGCCTGCGCATCGTGCTGGCCGCCGACGAGAGCGTCAGGACGGGCGAGGTGGTGCGCTTGTGAGAAAGGCGCGGGCTTTCGACAGATGAGCCCTTCATCCGAGAGGGATGTCGGGGCGAGCTTCAGACAGGCCGGATCACCGTGGACCGCTTAGGGAGCTCCCGTTCGCAGCATCTTCGTTTCCGCGCCTGTCGGCAGCGAGAGCCAGATGGATCTGCGCCACAACCGCTGCGCCTTCGCCGACAGCGGCTGCAACGCGCTTGGTCGACCCTTCGCGCACGTCCCCCACCGCGAAAACCCGTGGCTGACTGGTTTCGAGCAGGTAGAGCGAGCGGTCGGGGGACGCGGCCGGAGCAACGTCCGGGCCCGTCCGAATGAACCCCGCCTTGTCCAGCGCGACACACCCGCCGAGCCAGTCCGTATTCGGGTCCGCGCCCACGAACAGGAAGAGGTGGCGCAGTTCGCAGCGATGCTCTGCCCCGGTCTCTCGGTTGCGGAACACAGCGCCGCTGAGACCCCGTTCGCGGTCGCCGTCCAGAGCGACCACTTCGGTATGAGCATGGAGTTCGACATTCGGCAGCGCCTCGATGCGGTCGATGAGGTAACGCGACATCGAGGCCGCCAATCCTGCCCCCCGGACAATCAGATGCAGCTTCTTCACCTTCGCGGCCAGGAACACAACCGCCTGTCCGGCCGAGTTCCCGCCCCCGACCAGGGCGACCTCCTCGCCCTCGCAGAGCTTTGCCTCGACTGATGACGCCCAATAGGAGACGCCAGCGCCTTCGAAAATGGCCAGGTCGGGAATATCGGGCCGCCGATAGCGGGCTCCCGACGCCAGCACCACCGTGCGGGACTGAACCGCCGTCCCGTTGGACAGCAGCACGCGGATGGGTCCTCGAGGATTGCACTCGAGGGCGCTGGCTTCGACAGGGATGGCCAGTTCGGCCCCAAACTTCTGCGCCTGGTTGTAGGCTCGGCCGGCGAGAGCTTGGCCGGAGATCCCGGTAGGAAAGCCCAAATAATTTTCGATGCGGGCCGACGCGCCGGCCTGGCCACCCATGGCCCGGCAGTCGAGGATCAGGGTCGACAGACCTTCCGACGCTGCGTAGACGGCGGTCGCCAATCCTGCCGGACCGGCTCCAACCACGATGACGTCGTAAAGCTTCTGCGGATCGAGCTCGGGCAGCATGCCCAGGCAGGTTGCGGCCTGCGTGTCCGTAGGGCGACGCAGCACCGTGCCATCGGGGCACAGCATCAACGGCATCTCGTCCTCGTGCACGCCGAGCCGCGCGACGAGCTCGCGAGCTTCGGCATCCAGCTCAGCATCCATCACGGAATGAGGATGACCGTTGCGCGACAGGAAGCCTTGCAGCCGGACCAGATCGGGCATGCTGGAGCGACCGATCAAGATCGTCCCCGCGTCCTTGCTTTCAATGAGTCCCACGCGGCGCAGGATCAGTGCGCGCATGATGATCTCGCCGACCTCCGCCGAGCCGATCAGCAGGGCGCGCAGATGGGCGGCGTCGAAGGGCAGAGCCGTACAGCCTTCCGGGCCGGCTTTGCCCTGCGCCAATGAAGCCCGCCCACCAATCTGGCTGATTTCGCCGGAGAACTGGCCGGGGCCCTCTTGGGCAATCTCAGCCACGTGGCCAAGACCGTCGCGGCGAGAGACGTCGATGCGCCCCTCCAGCACCAGCCAGACCGGGGAGCCTACCTCTCCCACCGCGAATATCACCGTTCCGGGCTCGAATCGACGAGGCGGCCCACTCGCGAAACGCCGGGCTACCTCAACCTGTGCTGCGGAGAGCACGGGGAACATCTGATGGCGTCGGGTCTCGATGAGGCTCAAGGGTGGCTCCGCGGTTGGACGTAAGGTGAGGAGTTTTGACCAGGCCCAACGAACTCCCCAGGTGTTCACGTCGGTTGTGAGACCGGAACGGTAATCTCCGATCCCGTCAGCCGGGCAAGATCACGGCTGGGTCGTATCTAGCACAACCAGCGGTTTTCTTGTTGCAAGGCGCCTCTCGGCTTTCGCTCTAAAAGGTCGATCCGACTGCTTGCCAGCCATCGATCCACCAAGCAACGATGCTGCATGGCGCAGCTTCCTGACCGTCCCACTTCAACGCCCGGGCCACGATCGGCCGTTGTTCGGCGTCAGCCTCTCCATGCGATCATCCTGGAGGCGCTGCGGTCCGAGATCCGGTCAGGTGAATGGAGCGTTGGCGGGTTGCTTCCATCCGAGCAGGACATCGGCGTGCGGTTCGGAGCGAGCCGCATCACGGTGCGGCATGCCCTGCAGCGGCTCGAGGCGGAGGGCTTCGTTCGCAAGCAGCATGGCCGCCGGACCGAGGTGGTTTCCCTGGAGCCAGTCCGGCAGCTGATCTGGCAGATCAATACGCTGGACGACCTCATCGCCTCCGCTGGAGACGCCACCCTGCAGATCCAGAGCTACCGGCGCGAACGGGACGATGAAGCGGCAAGAGCCTTGGGCGCCGATCCCGGAACGACGCTTTGGTGCCTCCGGAGCATTCTTCTCCGTCAGGAAAGCGCCTATGCACGATCCACGATCTACCTTCCGCCCGAGATCGGATCGCGGCTCACCCGGCCGGATTTCGACGACGTCATCGTCTTCCGGGTGCTCGCGAACCGTCTCGGAATCAGGATCGCTGATGTAACCGTGACGGTTCAGGCGAGCCAGGCCGAGGCTGACGATTGCAGGCTGCTGGGATGTGAGATCGGCAGCCCTATGCTGACCACGCAGCTGGTCTATCGGCCTCAGCCCGGAGCAGCGCCCGTCGAGGTGGCTTTCACGCGGTTCCCGGCGGGCACCTACAGCCTCAGCTACAAGCTGACGGCGCGACCGAGGGAGGAGTAGCAGGGCGACGGTCTCGCAGGCGCGCTGCAGGGCGGCAGTCGCGAGCCTTGACATCCGGACCACCGCCGAACAGGTTATAACAAGTTAGAGCTGCTGAAGCGGCCATCCGAGGAAACACCAGGAGAGCACCATGCGGGTTGATCTCGCTGGACGGGTCGCGCTCGTCACCGGCGCCGCCCGAGGCATCGGCCGCGCGATCGCTGACACCCTCTCCGACAACGGCGCAACCGTCGTTTACAGCGACAGGACCATCGACGCCCTGGAAGGCGTCGACGCTCGGCATCTCGTCACCATCGATGTCTCGCAGCGCGACAGCATCGACCGCGGGGTCCAGGACACCATCGGCCGCTTCGGCCGGATCGACATCCTGGTGAACAACGCGGGCATCGGCGTCACCGCCGAGCAGCGCAAGACCGTCGACGAATTTCCCGTCGACGCCTGGAACGACCTGATCGCCATCGATCTCACCGGCGTCTTCCTGATGAGCAGGGCCGTTGTCCCGCACATGAAAGGGCAGGGGGGCGGCCGCATCATCAACATCGCCTCGGTGTTGGGCCTGGTGCCGATGCGGCTGCAGAGTTCCTACGTCGCCGCCAAGGCGGGCGTCGTGAACCTCACCCGCTCGATGGCCCTCGAACTCGCTCAGCACGGCATCCTCGTCAACGGCATCGCGCCGGGCTCGACCGCGACCGAGGGCTGGGCCCAGTGGATTCACCAGGCCAAGGAGGCGCAGGACGCGCATGCGCGCTTGATGTCACACATCCCCCTGGCGCGCCCGGCGACGACCCAGGAGATCGCGCATGGCGCGCTGTTCCTGGCAGCTCCGGAGAGCGCCTACATCACGGGGCACATCCTGGCGATCGACGGCGGCTGGACCGCCGGCTTCGCGCGCGATTTCTGAGGAGGACGCGTGACCCGCCGCAGCAACATGTCCGCCAGCGATCGCCTGCCCAACGCGCCCCCCTTGCCGGCGGGACTCGATGCGGCTGGGCTGCTGCGGCTCTATCGGCAGATGCTGCTGCTGCGCCGGTTCGAGCAGGCGGCGCAAGTCGCCTGCCGCACCGGAGAGACGCCGGGGTTTCTTCACCTCTACATCGGGCAGGAGGCCACCGCCGTCGGCATTTGCGCCCATCTGCATCAGCGTGACTGGGTCACCTCGACGCATCGCGGCCATGGCCACGCGCTGGCCAAGGGCATGAGCCCCAACGTGCTCATGGCGGAGCTTTACGGCAAGCGCGACGGCTGCTGCGGCGGGCGCGGCGGCACCATGCACCTCTACGACACCGCAAGCGGGCTATTTGGCACCAACGGCCTCGTCGGCGGCGGCATCCCTTCCGCGGTCGGCGCTGCGATCTCGGCGAAGCACCGCGGCACGGACGGCATCGCCGTCGCTTTCTTCGGCGACGGGGCCACGAACCATGCGGCCTTTCACGAGGGGCTGAACTTCGCCGGCGTGCGAAAGGCTCCCGTCGTCTTCGTCTGCGAGAACAACCTCTACGCCACGGCCACGGCCTTGCGTGACGTGACCCTCAACCCGGAGGTCGCCAGCCGCGCGGCAGCCTATGGGATCCCCGGCGTGGCCGTGGATGGCAACGACGTCCTGGCGGTCTGGAACGCCATGCAGGAAGCGGCCTCGCGTGCGCGTCGTGGCGACGGGCCGACGCTGATCGAATCCAAGACGTATCGCACCGTGGGGCACCACGAAGGCGACCCGGTGGTCGGCATCTACCGCACGCAGGAGGAAATCGACTCCTGGGTGAAGCGCTGTCCCGTCGAGACGTTCCGGCGTCGGCTGGTGGAGGACTACGCCGCGGTCACCATGCAGGAGATCGAGAGCGTCGAGGCCGAGATCGAGCGGATCGTGGAGCAGTCCATCGCCTTTGCACGCCGGTCGCCGGAGCCCGATCCCGCCACCGCCTCCCTGCATGTCTACGCCGATCCCGTCAACCCGGCGGACGCTTTCGCGCCGCCGCCTGCCGACACGACCTACGTGGAGACGGGCTGGCTCGACGCCGTCCGCGACGGCCTGGCCGAGGAGATGCGGCGCAATACCGACATCATCTATTTCGGCGAGGGCACCGGCGAACGCGGCGGCACCTTCGCGCACACCAAGAACCTGTACCAGGAGTTCGGGCCCGACCGGATGGTCGACACGCCGATCTCCGAGCTGGGCTTCACCGGCGCGGCGCTGGGCGCCTCGGCCACGGGCGTCCGCTGCGTGGCGGACCTGATGTTCGCCGACTTCCTGTTCGAGGCCGCGGGCCAGATCGCGCTGCAGGCCGCCAAGCTGCGCTACATGTCCAACGGGCAGATGACCGCGCCCATGGTGGTCCGCGTCGGCTCGGGCGCGGTGCGCTCGGCCGGGCCACACCACTCCGGGACGTACCATCCCGTCTGGGCGCACATCCCCGGACTCGTGGTTTGTCTTCCGGCGACGCCCGCCGACGCCAAGGGTCTGATGAAGACAGCGTTGAGAGCCGGCGATCCCGTGCTGATGCTGGAGACGAAGGCCCTCTTCGCCAGCAAGGGGCCGGTCCCGGAAGGCGACTGCCTCGTCCCCTTCGGCGTGGCCCGGATCGCGCGCGAGGGCGCGGACCTGACCATCGCCACGGCGGGCCAACTCGTGCGCCCGGCGCTGGACGCAGCGGAGGCGCTCGCCTCGCAGGGGATCTCATGCGAGGTCATCGACCTGCGCACCATCCAGCCGCTGGACGTCGAGACCGTCGCGGAGAGCGTCCGCAAGACGCACCGGCTGCTCGTGGTCGACGAGGCCTATGCGATGTTCGGCGTGGGCGCGGAGCTCGGCCAGGCGATGCACGAACTCGCCTTCGACGACCTCGACGCGCCGGTTGCCAGGCTGCACACGCGGCCCATGCCGCACCCCTTCGCGCCCGCGCTCGAGAGGGCCATGCTGGTGGATGCGGCCGCGATCGTCCGTGCTGCGCAGGATCTCATGCAAGGGCGCGCCGCTCCCGCCGAGCGGCTCACGGCCGGTGGCGTGGGGCGGGCTGCCCGCGCCGCACCTTCGGCCTCGCTGGCCGTATCCTCGCGCCCCGTATCCTCGCCGGCCGTTCCCCCGTCCGCTCCCCCATCTCCTGCCGCGGTCACGAAGGTCCTCCAGGCTGCGGGCACGCCGATCAGGATGCCCTTCGGGGACCTGACGGTCAGTTCCGGCAAGCTTGTGCGATGGCTCAAGCAGGCCGGGGACGCCGTGGCCGCGCAAGAGATCGTCGCCGAGATCGAGACGGAGAAGGCGCTGGTGGAGATCGAGTCCCCCGCCTCGGGCGTGCTGTCGGATGTCCTGTACGCCGCGGGTGAAGTGGTGAAGATGGGCGAGATCATCGCCGTGGTGGGCGCAGATTGAGGGCCGCGACATGCAGCGGAGGAGAGAAGACGCCGGGCATTACGTCCGCCCTGACGGTTCCGGACAGCGCGTGGCTGCGGCAGGGCAGGAGCGGCTGTGACCTACACGTTCCAGTTCGGGCAGGTGCTCGCCTATTGGCCCCAGTTCCTGCAGGGGGCGTTGCTCACGGTGCGTCTGTCGGCGCTCGCGATGACCCTTGGGCTGAGCATCGGCATCGCCTGCGCGCTTGCCCGCAGCTACGGGCATCCCGCCATCGCCTGGGCCGCCGCCTGCTATGTCGAGTTCATCCGCAACACGCCGTTCCTGATCCAGCTCTACTTCGTCTTCTTCGCCCTGCCCAATTTCGGCCTGCGGCTCGATCCCAACAGCGCGGCGCTGCTGGCCATGAGCATCAACCTCGGCGCGTACTCGACGGAGATCGTGCGCGCCGGCCTGGCCTCCGTCCCGGCCGGGCAGATCGAGGCAGGGCGGGCGCTCGGCCTGGGGCGGCTGCAGATCATCCGCTTCATCATTCTCCTGCCCGCGATCCGCGCAGTCTATCCCGCCCTGTGCAGCCAGTTCATCCTGACGCTGCTCGGCTCCTCCATCGTCTCGGCCATTGCGGCGGAGGAACTCACCGCCTTCGCCAACACGCTGAACTCGCAGACCTTCCGCAGCTTCGAGATCTACCTCCTCGTCACCGTGCTCTACATCGCCATGGCGTTCGGCTTTCGCGCCATGTTCGCGGGCATCCACGAACTCGTCTTCGCGAAGCGGGGCTAGGGGCGGCCGTGCTCAGGGAATTCGGATCGAACGAGGTGTTCTTTCTGCTCTCGGCGGCGCGCTGGACCGTCGGCTTGTCGCTCGTGGCGTTCGTCCTCGGCGGGATCGTGGGCTTCATGCTCACGGTCGCACGTATCGCGCCGTGGCGTTGGCTTCGCATCCTGTCGTCGGCCTGGATCCAGCTCGTCCAGGCGACGCCGATGCTCATGCTGCTCCTTCTGTTCTACTTCGGCATCAACATGCTGGGCGCGAGGATCGACGCCTGGACGGCGGCGGCCCTCTCCTTCACCATCGGCACGAGCGCCTTCCTGGCGGAGATCTGGCGCGGCTGCATCCAGGCGGTGCCCAAGGAGCAATGGGAAGGCGCCAAGGCGCTCGCGCTCGATTTCCCGCGCACGCTGGCGCTGGTCATCATTCCGCAGGCCGTTCGCATGGCCCTGCCGCCGACGGTCGGATACATGGTCCAGGTGGTGAAGGGCACGTCGCTCGCCGCGCTGATCGGGTTCACGGAACTCGCCAAGGCGGGGACGCAGATGAACACGATCACCTTCCAGCCCATCGCGGTCTTCGGCACGGTCTCGTTGATCTACTTCGCGATCTGCTGGCCACTGTCCATGCTGTCACGCCATCTCGAGAACAAGCTTCACGTCGGAGGACTGCGCGTTCAGGCGCTCTGACGGAAGCGAAGGACAACGAGCCGGCAAACGGCTTGCAACCGGCGACCCCCCAGGGATCGCACCATCAGGAGGAGACGACCATGCGCAGTGCGTTCAGGCGACTTCTGTTCTCCCTCATTCCCGTCGTCGCGGTGGCGACGGCTGCGGCCTTGACCACGGTAGCGAACGCCCAGACGCCGGACGACATCATCAAGCGCGGCAAGGTCGTGATTGCGATCGACACGACGGTTCCTCCTTACGGGATGCTCGACACCAGCAACAATCCCTCGGGCATCGACGTGGACGTGGCGAACGCGATCGGCAAGGCGCTCAAGGTCCCCGTCGAGTTCGTCACGGTCAATTCGCCCGGCCGCATCCCCGCGCTTCTTTCCAATCGCGTCGACATGGTCGTGGCGATCTTCTCGATCACGCCGGAGCGCGCGCTCCAGGTTTCCTTCTCCATTCCTTACGCCGGGCAGTCGGCTGTGCTCATCGCCCCCAAGACGACGGCCATCAAGGGGCCGGACGACCTCAAGAACCTCAAGGTCGGTGTGACGCGCGGCGCGCTCGAGGACGGCGCTCTGACCGGGATGAACGTGCCGGGCATGCAACTGCTTCGCTTCGACGACGGGCCCTCGACGGTGCAGGCGATGCTCTCCGGGCAGATCGACGCCATGGGCGGCGGCGACTACGGCGAGATCTACTTGCGCAAGGGCGGAAAGGGCGAGGAGTACGAGCAGAAATTCCCGCTGCGCGCGGCACATTTCGGCATCGGCGTCAGGCGCGGAAATCCCGAGCTGCTGCAGTGGCTGAACACGTTCGTGTACGCGCTCAAAAACACCGGTGAGTTGGACGCGATCTCGAAGAAGTGGCGCGGCGGAGCGCCAATGATGGTTCTGCCGGTCTTCTAGGCGAGGCTCCCACCATAAGACCTTGAGCCTCAACAACAACGACGGCACCGGCCGGCTTACCCGGTGCCGAGGACAGTCCGGTAAAGAGGGGCGCGTCCCCGCAACAAACGACCATTGACTGTGCCGCGAGCCGGCCTCCGCCGACATTGTCAGTCGTATCCGACGACAGCCGCTCGTCGTCCGGCCTGCGGTTCAGCATCGCGACAGAGCGCGAGGGGACTGTAGCCCAACGCCCTGAAACTGGAACTCGTCAAAGCTGGCGAAGAGTGGCGACCGGGCGTGTGGCCGTTTCGGACTAGGCGCCGAAAGCATTCGTTTACAACTGAGCGTGGTGTTAACCTTAAGCTGCGGCATGAGCCGCATCAGGAGGGACAACGCGATGTTACGCGCAGCGTTTCTGGCCGGAGCAATCTTTCTGACTTCGGCGCCAATCAGCTTTGCCCAATCGAATGCCGACATACAGGTGGCCAAGGAGAAATTCATGGCCGCCTTCAATAGCGGAAACGCGCAAGGCGTCGCGGACCAATACGCCGAGAATGCCGTGCTGCTCCCCGATCGCGGGCCGCGGCTCGACGGTAAGGTTGCGATCGCCGAATTCTGGAAGGGTGGCGTTCAACAACTCGAGAAGCTCAAGCTCACAAGCATGACGGTGATCCCGATGGGACCCGAGACCGTCGCGGGCATTGGCGAGTGGGAGGTCACGACCAAGGGGGACAAGCCGCAGACCTTTTCGGGTAAAGACTTGATCGTGTATCGCCGAAGCGGAACGGATTGGGTAATCGTCGTGGATGCATGGAACGAGAACAAATAGCCGGAGACCAGGGGCAGCATTCGAATGCCACCCCTGGTCAAGCCAGATGTCAATTTGGTGTAGATTGGTTTTGCTTTACGTTTTCCGACAACCGTTACGATGTTGACGCCATTCGATGAGAACTGATGCCCCTAGCCTTGTATTTGAACGATAGGGGCGCCGCCGGCGTGAGACGACCGAGCGTTTTTCGTGCGCTCGGTCGCCGATCCTATCCGGTGCTGCGTGCCACCAGTTTTTGGCTATGCGTTCGGAGCGCGATAGCCCGAGCGCGTGTCATGAGCCTTCTTCATGGCGGCTTCTGCCTCCTTGGCCGTGAGAAGGGGCATCGTCTCAAACTTCGAGAACCCTTCAGAAGACGCCGCCGTCATCGAACAGGCGCCTGCCGCAACGTTGTCGGGAAACTCAACAATCCCGACTCCGTCGTACTCACCGAAGCTGAAGTAGTAAGATTTCAGCTTTCCGCCGAAACTCTCGATCAAAGTCGTGGCAGGTCCAGTACGGTCTTGGGGAGTGCCGATCATCGACTTTGCCGAGGCGCTCGTGAACTGCCATCTGAGCATGTAGTGGGGCATGGATACCTCCCTTATTGCTCCGGTGGGGTGTCCCACCGTCAGCGAGCAGGATGATGCTACGCTTAAGTCCGAGGTCCTTACAACCGCCGCGCGAGAGCGCTAACGTGGCGGGACGTTCGCCACACATTGTTCCTGCTCGGAGAGATGTGGCGAGATCTCTGGCCAGACGTCCATTTTCGCGGGACTGGTACTCCAGTGGACAATACGCAGGAGACGTCCAAGTTCAGCTTAGGCCTGCCCGGCTTTGAATTCAGTCCGGTCATTTGGAATATACGGCTGCAGGATCAACGAGGCAGGCCTCTCCCTGACCCTCCCCGCCAATCCGTTCAGAGGGTCGAGAAAGGGCTGGCGGCCATCACGGCGGGTGACCTCACGTTCCGACCCGAGCCGCTCCGATGATCGTGCCGTTCTCGGCTTCGAGCAGGACGGCGGCGGCCTCTCCGTCGGGCGCAGCCACGGTGAGGCTCAAAGGAACTCCCGTCCATGGTGCGACGGGAACGATCGAGCGGACGATGTTGGATTCGGTGAGGGTGCGGCCGCTGTTCTCGCCTCGGCCCACGGAGGTCTGGTGCAGCCGGTCGTATCCGACCAGCACCAGCCGGCCCTGGGCGCGGCCCCCGCCGACATGGATCTCGATCGCGTCTCCCGCGCGCACGGCGGACAAGGTCGTGGCCGTGACCGCCGTGCGGCGCGCCCAGGCGATGGCGTCCTCGACGTCGTCACGCTGCGAGCCCACCACGCCCTTGCGTCCGTCGACGACGAGTTCAGGCGTGTAGGAGCCGTCGCCAAAGCGGGCTTCGTAGGCGGCCTGCCGGCGCGTTGCGGAGTCGAGCGAGAACGGATCGCGCCAGCCGAGCCCGTTCCAGTAGGTCACGTGAAAGGCCAGTGGCAGCACGTTCGGGCGGGACGAGGCGATCTCCGTGAGATAGCTGTCGGCGGGCGGGCAGGAGGAGCAACCCTGCGACGTGAAGAGCTCGACGACGATGGGGCGCTCGGCCGCTCGCGGATGAGCGACGGAGACGAGGAGAGCGGCAATCGAGAGGACCAGCGGCTTCATGGGACAACTCCAAGGGTTGCGCAAGCCTAGCGCTGTCACTCGGAACACCCTCATCAACCCACGGCCGCCGGAGGTCAACTTACCGTCAGATCCGGGTGAGGACAGTGTGCTCACGCGCGCAGCCAGCAGGGGTAGGATCGTCGGACCAGTTCGATCCCTTCACGTTCACGCCACCACAGGTCACGACTGTCCCGGGACGACGGTCCGCCGGATGAAACCCGACGACATCCCGGATACTCAGGAGGTCTGGACGAGCCTCGGTCTCAACCGTGACGGCTTGTCGTTCGCCGACTGAGACAAGACCGGATCGTCGAGCCCGCTGCCCCGTGGGCGCGCGGAGCGTCGCCACATCCTTGCCCGGGGAGATCACCATGGCCCATGTCCAAAGCTCGGTAAGCATCGCTTTCACGCTCGCCTTCGGGCTCGCCCTCATCCAGGCCGGCCCCGCGCGGGCGGAGGCCGTGACGCTGAAGGCCAGGGATGGCGTGGAAGTCTCGGCAACATTCGAGGGAGGGCCGGGCGACGGGCGGCCGATCGTCCTGCTCTTCCACCAGGCGGGGGGTAGCGGCGCCGAGTACGACGCCATCGCGCCGCGCATCCGGAAGCTCGGCTTCGACACTCTTGCGGTCGACCAGCGGTCCGGCGGGTCCGGATTCGGCCGCGCCAACCGAACGGTGCAGCGTTTGGGCCGGAGCTCAGGCTACCTCTCCGCCCTGCCCGACCTGCAAGCTGCCGTCGACTGGGCTGCCGCGCGCCACGCGCCGGGGATCATCGCCTGGGGATCGAGCTATTCGGCCTCGCTCGTTTTCCTCCTGGCCGAACGGGAGACGCGGCTTGCTGCGGTGATCTCGTTCTCGCCCGGCGAATACTTCGACGATCCGGGGCTCGTGCGTCGCGCAGCGTCGAACGTGAGGGTTCCAGTCCTGGTGTCCTCCGCCAGCACACCCGACGAGATCGCCGCGGCCGCAGCGATCGTCGCGGCCATCCCGGGCGGGACGGCGGTCCAGATCCGTCCCCGACAGGCTGTCCACGGCTCGATCGCCCTTGCTTCCCCCGGCGGGAACGACGTGTGGCCCGCCGTGGAGCAGTTCCTGTCGGCCCATGGACGGCAGAAACCCTGAAGGGAGGCGTTCAGGAGACCGGATCCAGGCTCACAAGCGCGGCCGGCAAGCGGCTGTTTCGTTCAAGAGCGGGGGATGGATATTCGAAGCGGAGCGGACGGCGGGTTCAAACGCGAGCGGGCCACGTTCCCCTATCCGATCGATGCGAAATGGGCCGATGCCTCAAGCGGGAGACCGGAGTGGGCCTGATCTGGTGGGTCGCCACGCTCGAGCGCGACGGCTTGCAGTCGCGCCATCGTCTTGCCGCGTTGCCTCTTCGCCGCCGCCCGTCTATCCGAGCTACGGCCGCGGCTGCAAATCTCCCGTGCGGGACTATCGCAGCATGATGATGGCGGGTTGGCCCGCGGTGACGCCAGAGGCGGTTTGTTCGCACATCAGAAAAAATGGTAACGCCCCGGCGCTTGGAAGTGCGCACGGGGCGTCGCTAGCTCCCGGCCGGGAGCAAGGGCCGGGAGAAGAGAATAAGGCAGGCCGAGGGGCTCAGTGCTGGCTCCGGCGACCCCAATCAGTTGGCGTTCTTCACCGCCGTGCCGATGGTGTTGTAGGTGGTCTGGAGGTTGGTCTTGAGCGCCGAGAGAGAGGCGATCAGACCGACCGAGACGATGGCGGCGATCAGGCCATACTCGATAGCGGTCGCGCCACTTTCGTTGGCGATGAAGCGGTTGATGAGGTTGCGCATAGTGCTCTCCTGATAAGTTAAAACTGGAGGCATCCTAGCTTAAACAACTTAATTCCACCTTTTATCAATGACCAGAACTCAACGGTTCGACGTTAACCACTTGTACCTGGTTAACGATATCTTGCGCTGGACGGGCAATTGAGCTTACGCCGATCGTCACGTCTCAGCGCCAGTTCTGGGAAAAGGCCGCTTGGACGGGGCAGGGCTCCGGACAGGGACATCAATGCCCTGAAAACACCAGCACCTGGATCGGCAGCAGGAGCGCCTGGATCCGCAGGATCATGGCGTGCACGAGCGCTACGGCGTCCACCACGTGGAGGTACAGCCAGCGACCCGTGCCGATATCTTTCGATTGCAGCGCATCGTGGTTGTTGCTGTAGGCGTTGGCGATGCAGCTGCTGCCTGGGGGTACGTCTTCGGTGCCTCCACTGTAGAGAGGCTCCATGAAGACCAGGATAGACCCAGGCGACTTCAGCTGGTTTGCGTCGATGAGCTGTTCACCGGCGCGGACCTGGCCGGTGGCGATGAAGTCCTGAACGCCGGTGACCACCATCGGAATGATCGTGAAGGGCTTTGAGACGCAGGTGACCTCCGCGATCATGCCGACCTTGATGATCTGCGCTTCGATCTGCCCGAAGCCCGCCTGCAGCTTGCCGCGCCCCGACTCGGTCGGAATGAGCACGCCAGCCGGTCGCATGAGGGGGTTGACCACGTCGCCGACCTGCAGGATGAACTGCTCCACCCGGCCGTTCACGCCGGCATAGACGACCATCTTGTTGAGGTCGACCTGCGCCTGTTCCCGGGCCGCTTCGGCGCTCGCCTTCTGCGCCGGGAGCAGGCTCGAGATCCTGGCCTGCGCACCATCCCTCGCCGCGACTGCGGCATTCAGCGCTCCGCGCCGCCCGTCGACGATATTCTGCAGCTTCTCGATTTCACGCCGAGCCACGATATCAGCGTTGCGCGTGTTCAATTCCTGCTTTGTCTCCAGCTCGTCGATCGCCTGCTGCAACGAGCTCTGCGACTGCTGAATCTGGCCCTCCGCCGCCGCAAGGTCAGACTTCGCCACGACCATCGCGGCATCGACCTCCGTGATCTGACGCTGCGCCGCTTCAAGGGCGGCTTCCTGCTTGCTGCTGTCGAGGCGGAAGATGGGATCGCCCTTCTTCACCTCGCCGCTCACGCCGAGATAGACTTGCGTCACACGACCGCTGCCTTCGGGCAGTATCGGAATCGTCCGGAAGTAGGACGTGACGTTGCTGGTGGCAGGGTGGTTGTAGAACACGACGGTAATCAGCCCGATCGTCAGCATGAGGCATGCAGTGATGCCCCAGCGCAGCTCGAACCATACGGAGTAGAGGGTGATCTCCTTTCCTATCCTCCGGCCTTGCACGTAGCGCCGGAACAAATAGTCGGGGACGATCGTGAGCGTGGAGCAGAGAAGAAGTTCGAGCATCGGATAGGGCCTTCTGCTCATCAAACGGGGCGAGGCGTTCCGCGGCTGTCGCAGTGACGCTCGACTTGGTCTTCAGCGGAGTCCATGGCGCGCCGCAGGCGTTGGCCGTTAGAATCCCGCCTTTTTGATACCCTTGCGCAATTTGTCCGCATCGGCGGGGAGAATGTTGCGCTGGGCGATTTCGTCTTCGAGCCGCGCCATGAAGCCGGGTGCGAGTTCGAGAAAGCGCTTTCGAGCCTCCGCAGCGCCCTTGCTGTCGCCAAGCTCGGCTGCAATCAAGGCTTCCACAAGGTAGCGCGTCGCGAACAGGTTATGGTTGGTTCGCGCAATCAAGGTTGCGGCGGTCTTGGCTTCGCCTTGCATGTAGGCGATGAACGCCAGGTGGCCGGCATAGTAGCCGGTATTGGCGGGATTCATTTCGATCGCCTGCACGAGGAGCTGGCGTCCCTTCTCCCACTCGCCGGCTTGTGCGATGCGCGGCCCCATTTCGCCGAGAATTTCTGCGTCGTGAGGCGCGAGCGCAATGGCCTTGTCCGCCGCAATCCGACCTTCTGTCGGCCTGCGAGAGAAGTACAGGGCAAGCGCCAGCGCCTCGAGCGCGCGCGGGTTGGAGGACGAAAGCGATACTGCCGTCTCGGCCGCCTTGCGAGCGTTGGCGAGAATGGCGTTCCGGTCGCCACCGTCCGCGTTCGCGCCCCGCAGGGAGTCGATGAGGATCAGCGAGAGCATGGCCCATGCATCAGTGTCGCGGGGAGCCCTTTCGACTCCTTGCTCGAGACACTGCTGGAGGCCGAGATGGTTGGAGGCCGTAAGGTCGACCCGGTACTGGTAGAATTTCAGCTTGCAGACGTAGTCCTCCCAGCCAACGTTTCCCGACTTCAGAAGGTCGACCATGGCCGGAGACGCGGCGCCTCGACTCTCCCTGTTGCCGAACGACGCCAGGATCTGAGCGCCAATATCGGATTGCACATCCGAGAGCGACGAAAAGGGTGCGCGCTCGTAACGCCGGACCCAGAGAATGGCGTTGGTCCGGGTATCCACGAGCCGTGCCGAAACGACCAGTTTCTCCGAAGTCGCGATCACGTCGCCTTCGAGCACGTGGCTGAGATTGTACTCCCTGCGGAGATCGGCCAGCGAGAAGCTCGATTGGGCCCACCGGGTCGTTTCCCGGCCCATCACCCGCAGGCCTGCTCCGGTCGCCAAGGTGTCGATCAGCCCTCCTGTCAATCCCGCGGCGACCAGGGAGGTGACCGCAGGGTCTCCGGACTGAACGAAAGGAAGCACGAGGAGGACAGGCTCCACAGGGGCTCGGCCACTGTCGCCCCCGTTTTGGTGGAGTCCCCACAGGGCGACTGCGATGACGCCCGCGAGTGCAAGACCGGCAGCCAGAAGATGGCGCCCCCACCTTCGATCGGGCCCGACTTGGGCGACGGGCGGCTCGTCCGGGGCTGCGCCTGTCCTGTCCGGGAGAGCCGGGGAGACCTGAATCCGCACGCCCACATTCGGCTGCCGGAATTCGGCGTGAGGGGCGTAGCCGCCTTTGGGAATCGTGACCAGGATGGCGTCGTTCCGGCCATCGGTCAGATAGTAGTGTTCGAGCGCGCGGCGCAGCCGGCTCGCTTCAATCCGCACGATCGGATCGGATTGGGGATCGAACGCGTCATCCCGATCGAACACGCCGAGGGCGATGGCGTATGCCTTGAGACGGTCGCCGCGGCCGGACAGGGTTTCCTCGACGACGAATTGCAAGAAGCGTTTGAGGCGCTCGGCGTGGGCGAAATCCTTGGACTGGCAGATCAACGCGACTTGCTCGCGGATACATGCTGGGCTCAGGCCGTTCAAGGAGCACGCGACTGCCTTGGGCCGTTCCTTCTCCACGAACATGGCCTTGCCCCCGCTGCTCCGGATGTGCCCCGGATGTCTGGCGGTTTATCGGATGGTGCGGCGACCGCGTTGAGCCTATTCGTCGAAACGGCGCGGCTCAAGTGGAAACCACGGAAAGGCGCAGTTTGATAAAGACAATAGCGCCATAAGAAATTTACAATCCTCGGGGATCTCCCGATGCCTGGATGATCGTGGAATTCCTTATCGCATCCGGTAAATCCGCGCCATCCTCTCTCACAGCGGACGGAACCACTAAACCGAGGAACAACTGCGGTGCGTTCAGGTAACGGTCAGATTTCAACTATTGGAGCCCGGCAGTCCGGCATGTCAAAGGTATCTGTCGGGTCGCGGCATCGAACCCTGTCCCGTTCGAACACATTCGAGCACTTCGTTCCAAACCTTTTCGCCCTGCGTATCGCGCCGTTCGCGGCACTGACGGAGCGCAAAGTCAGCGATGGTCTGCGCCTCGTCGCCGTAAATGGTCCGCAGTCCTTCCGCGACGATTCTCAGGGTGCGGTGCACCGTCAACATAACGCCCTCCAACCCTCGCAGAGGTGAAGCCTGATGAGCCGGGGTTCATGCCCGGTTTCCACGCAAGTAAACGAACCAGTAGATGATGGCCACGAAGACCGATCCGCCAACGATGTTGCCAAGCGTCACCGGGAGCAGGTTGCCGATCAGGAAGTGTGACCACGTAAGGTCGGGAAAGTCCGTGGACGAGCGCTCGATCCCTGTCCAGAAAGCCGTGGGCGCGCCCGCCTTGATGAACAAAGCGAGCGGGACGAAGTAGGCGTTCGCGATGCTGTGCTCGAACCCCGCCGCAACGAACGCGGTGATGGGTGGGACGACGGTCAGGATCTTGTCCGCGCTGGTGCGCGCGCCAAAGCACATCCACACCGCGAGACCTACGAGCGTGTTGCAGAGGATGGCGAGTGTGAAGGCCTGGACGAAGCCGAGAGACAACTTGCCTTGCGCGATATTGAGGGCGTTGAGCCCGACCGCGCCATTTCCGAACGTGTATTGTCCGGCCACGAAAATCATCGCAGCCGTAGCGACCGCGCCAAGGCAGTTGCCGCCGAACGCAATCGCCCAGTTCGACAGGAGGCGCGATGTGCTCACCTTTCGGCTCGCCCACGCGATGACGATGAGCGTATTGCCGGTGAAGAGTTCTGCGCCGCTGATCACGACCAGGATCAGGCCGAGGGAAAAGACCAGCCCGGTCAGGAGCCGGGCGAGGCCGTAGGGCAAAGCCGAGGAGCCCGCGCCTACCGTCGTGGCGAACACCGCCCCGAAAGCGATGAACGCTCCCGCCAGAACGCTGAGGACGAGCAGGTTCAGCGGATCCATTGCCGCCTTGCGGGCGCCTGCTTCCTCGGCCCGCACGGCCATGGCGGGAGGCAGGACGATCTCGAACGGTCCAGCTGCAGACGCAGGCGACTCGGCGACGATGCGCGGCGACTTCAGCGGCAGCGGCTCGTTCATGACGTCAGCCTCCGCCGCTCGCCAGCAGAAGCCCGACGATCTGGACCGCAATGACTTTCACGATGGTCATGGAAGGAAAGATCATCGCGTAGCCGATGTCCGGCCGCTCCGTCGGCGCCATCCGCGCGCCATACACCAGGATGGCCGGGTTTCCAGTCGCTCCGGATGCAACGCCGATGAGGTCGTCGAAGGGAACCTTGAGAACGTAGTAGCCGACCAGAAGCACGATGAGCACTGTGGTCAGCAAAACCACCGCGCCGATGAGCAGCAGGCTGAAGCCTGTCTCGGAGATGGTCTTGACGAAGGGCTGGCCCGAATTGATGCCCACAGCCGCTAGGAAAAGCGCGAGGCCGAAGTTACGGAGGACGATGTTGGCCGGCAGCGGCATGACCCAGACGAGCGGGCCGGTGCGGCGAAGCTTGCCGACGATGAGGGCGACGATCAACGGCCCTCCGGAGATCCCCAGGGTCACCGTGCCCACGCCAGGGATCGGGATCGGGATCAGGCCGAGCAGGATGCCCAACACCATGCCGAGCCCGAGTGAGACGTAGCTGAACTCCGCAGCGGATTTCACGGTGTCACCGAAGTGCTTGCGCACCTCGGGTTTCCCATTCGGCGGCGTCAAGACCCCTACTCGGTCGCCGAACTCGAGTTCGAGATCCGGGGTCGGCACGAGATCCATGTCGTAGCGCCGGACATGGAGGATGTGGACGGGGAAGTCCTTGGGCAATGGCAGGTCTGCGAGCGGAATGCCGACGAGCGCCCCCTTTCCCACGAAGACCTGCAGATAATCGAGATCGGCACGATCCTTGACGAGGCGTCCCGGAGCCAGCGATCCCAGGCGCGCGGCGGCTTCGGCAAG